>Ga0209212_1000145_pt1 | contig 142925 bp, 113 predicted proteins | sample RifGroC2_FD_183996 | JGI IMG/M metagenome (GOLD analysis project Ga0209212, IMG submission 183996) | Groundwater microbial communities from Rifle, Colorado, USA - Groundwater C2 (SPAdes) (version 2) | ecosystem: Environmental > Aquatic > Deep subsurface > Groundwater | place: Rifle, Colorado...
CCCTCTCGTGACAGGCCGCGACTACATGTTGAACGAGCAATTTACATGTCTGACTCCTTTCAGTCAGATAGATCAGCCAGGCTTAGCCTGGCGTACCGGAGGCGCGGAGGCGCAAAGAAAAACGAAACCCTAAAAAAGGGGTAAAGAATCAAGACCTTGCCTGCCTGCTTTAAAGATTTTCCCTCTTTTTGTTTTCGGTTTATCTCTGCGTCCCCGCGTCTCCGCGTCCCTGCGTTAAAGAATTTGGCCTTAGGTTTTCTACCCTCTCGGATGGAACTCCGCGTGCAGCCTCTTCAGCCTCTCCCGGGTCACATGGGTGTAGATCTGGGTTGAGGAGAGGTCGGCGTGCCCCAGCATGATCTGCACGCTTCTCAGGTCGGCGCCGTTTTCCAGGAGGTGTGTGGCGAACGAGTGGCGCAGCGTGTGCGGCGAGATGCTGCTCCTGACCCCCGCCTGCAACGCCCTTTTCTTCACGATGTTCCAGAAGGCCTGGCGGGTCATCCCCTCCCCCAGCCGGCTCAGGAAGAGCCGCTGGCTGCTCCCCTCCTTGAGCAGCTCGCCCCGCGCCTCTCCGAGGTAGCGCGCCACCGATCTGCAGGCGCTCTCCCCCATCGGCACCAGCCTCTCCTTGTCCCCCTTGCCGATGGTCATCAGGTAGCCGGCGGCGACGTTCACCTCGCCAAGCTTCAGCCCCACCAGCTCGGAGACCCGCAGCCCGGTGGCATAGAGGAGCTCCAGCATCGCGGCGTCGCGAAGCTCGATGGCACCGGTATCAAGCGGCGAGGCGAGCAGCGCCTCCACATCCCTGCCGCTCAAGACGGCCGGGAGCCTGACCACCCCCTTGGGCGCCTCGATGATCGAGGTCGGGTTCAGCTCGCAGTACCCTTCGACAACCAGGAAGCGGTGCAGCATGCGCAGGGCGGAGAGCGCCCGGGCCCGGCTCCGGGGCGAGAGCCCCTCTCCCTTGAGCTTTGCCAGGTAACCCGCCACGTCGCTCGGGCGGATCTCCCCGGGGGGACGCCCGCCGAGAAACTGCAGGTAGCGCGTCAGGTCCCGGCTGTAGGCGTCGACGGTGTTCCCGGCGGACCCCTTCTCCACCACCAGGTAGTTCAGAAAGAGGTCCAGGTACCTGTCCACTAGCTGTCCTGGTCTATGGCGACGAGAAGCGCCCTGCGGATCTCCTCAAGCTTCCCCGGCTCGGAGATCTTCTGCCCGAAGATGTCCTTCACGTAGAAGACGTCGGCCACCTGGTCCACCTTGGTGGAGATCTTGGAGACGCCGATGTAGAGGCCGAGCCTGGTGAGGGTGCTGGTGATGCTGTAGAGGAGCCCCACCTTGTCGTGGGCGTAGATGTCGATGACCGTGTAGTCGGAGGAGACCTCGTTGTCGATCTCCACCCGCGCCGGAACGGTCGGCTTCGCCTTCTCGGTGAGGATGCTGGGGCGGTGCCGCTTGGCCACCAGGGCGCTCACCCGCACGTCGCCCGAGAGCACCTGGCGCAGGTCGGTCTCCAGGCGCGCCCAGCGGTTCTCGTCGGTGATGACGAACCCCTGCGGGGAGTTGACCTGGAGGATGTCCAGCACCTTCTCGTTGGTGTTGGTGTGGATCTGGGCCCCCAGGATGTTCATGCCGTTGGCCGCCATGACCCCGGTTATCTTGGAGAAGAGACCCGGGATGTCGAAGGTGCAGACGGTCACGTTGGTGTATCCCCTCTCCGTCTCGTGCGAGAGCTTCAGCACCAGCTTGCTGTCCCCCAGGGAGAGCAGTACCTTGAGATGGCCGGCGATCACCTCCGGGGCGTAGGAGAGCAGGTGGCGCGTGGTGAGCGACTGCAGTTCGTCCTTGATGAGCTGCGCCGGGTAGTCCTCGCGCAACAGCTCGAAAACGGCCCGCTTCACCCGCCGCACCCGGTCCCCCGAGGCCTCCAGCTTGAAGTCGCCCCGCTCCAGGACCTGGAACGCCTTCTCGTAGAGCTCCTGCAGCAGGAGCGCCTTCCACTCGGTCCAGACCTCGGGCCCCACCGCCTTGATGTCGGCGTAGGTCAGGAGGTAGAGCATCTTCAGGTTCTCGCTCTTCTCCATCTGGCGGGCGAACTGGATGATCATCCGCTCGTCGTGCAGGTCGCGGCGCTGGGCGATGTGGGCCAGGAGCAGGTGCTGCCTGACCAGGAACTGCAGCCTCTCGCCGTCCTCCTTGCTGAGCCCCATGCGGCGCGCCACGGTGCGGGAGAGCTCCGCCCCCACCTCGGCGTGGCCGCCTCCCGACCCCTTGCCGACGTCGTGCAATAGGACCGCCAGGAGCAGGAGCCAGCGCTTGTCGACCTCCAGGGCGAGCTGGGTCAGAAGCGGCAGGGTGTCGCGGTGCTCGCCGCGCCAGAGCTTGGCGATCTCCTCGACCGCGAACAGGGTATGGGTGTCGACCGTGTAGATGTGGTAGACGTCGTGCTGCACCTTGCAGTAGATCCGCTCGAACTCCGGGATGAAGCGGTTCAGAAAGCCGAGATGGTGCATCTGCTGCAGGGTCTCGGAGACCCCCTTCTCGGACTGCAGGATCTTGATGAAGGAGGCGTTGGCCTCCTTGGAGCGGCGGAACTTGTCGTTTATCAGCTCCAGGTTGTCCCGGATCAGGGTCTTGGTGCCGATGGCGATGGCGACCCCCTGCTTCTGCGCGCACTCGAAGATCCGGATCAGGCGCACCGGGTCCTTGACGATCACCGACTCGTCCGGCACCACCAGCTCCCCCTTCATCACGTAGAACCCCTCGCCCACCGGCCTGCGGGTGAAGTACCCCAGGATCTTGCGGGCACCCTCCTCGCGCTGGCTGCACTTGGCGATCATCACCGAGCTGAAGTGCTCGACCCGGTTGGCGTGCAGGTAGAAGTCCTGCATGAACTGCTCGACCGCCAGGGTCTTGCCCCGGTCCTCGTAGCCGAAGAAGCGCGCGATCGAGGTCTGCGCCTCGAAGGTGAGCTGGTCGTTCTTCCTGCCGGCCAGGTAGTGCAGCTCGTTGCGGATGCGCCACAGGTAGTTGAGCGAGGCGAGGTACGCCTTCAGCTCCTCCTCGGAGAGCACCCCCTTGATCACCAGCTCGCGCGGCTGGTCCACCTTGTACTTGATCTTCGCCACCCACATCGCCGTGTGCAGGTCGCGCAGGCACCCCTCCCCCTCCTTGATGTTCGGCTCCAGGATGTAGACGCTGGAGCCGTACTTCTCGCGCCTCTTCCTGTTTTCCTCGAGCTTCTCGTTGATGAAGGCGTCGCTTCGCTTGGCGAGCACCTGGGTCACCATCAGCTTCTTCAGGTCGCGAAACAGCGTCTCGCTTCCGGTGAGGAGCCTCGCGTCCAGGAGCGCGGTCTTAACGGTGGTGTCGTTTCCCGCCATCTCCACGCAGTCGGAGAGGGTGCGCACCGAGTACCCCACGTCCAGGCGGAGATCCCACAGGAAATAGAGCAGGCGGTTGGCCACCTCCTCCACCCGCTTGGAATCCTTGCCGCTGTAGAGGAACATCAGGTCGAGGTCGGAGTAGGGGTTGAGCTCGCCCCGCCCGTACCCTCCGATGGCGACCAGAGACAGCTCGCCCGCCTTGGGGATCTGCAGGTCGTCGGAGAGCGCGCTGAAGAGCCTGGTCACCAGGGCGTCGGTCATCGCGGTGATCGACTGCACCACCTGGATGCCGTCCTCCCCCTCCCGGTGCCCGCGCTTGAGCTCCTCGCGGAAATGCTCCAGGAACTCCCTGGCCGCGGCCAGATAGGCGCCGCGCTTCTCCTCGAAGCTCTTGCCGTCACCCTTGAGCGCCTCGGAGAGATATCCGTTCAGGTTTAGCCGCATTATCCTTCCTTGGCGATCCGGACCACCTGCAGCACCCCCGGGAACGCCTCGATCTCCGCCTCGGCGAGGCTCTGGGTATCGCCGATCACCCCGATGATGACCCGGTTGGCGCCGGTCGACTGGTGGATGTCGAAACCGCGGTCGATGAGATAAGCCTTTATGTGGTCCTGGGCCTCGACATCGGCCTCCTTACGCATTACGATCAGCACCTGAAATCCTCCGAATTTTAGTGTTCCCCGCGGGTCATGATCCGCTCCAGCCGGCGCGATTCGTCGACCACCCTCTCGAAGAGCCGGACGATGGCCTGGTCGTCCAGCGGCCCCCGGTTCTCGGCGCTCATGCGCGCGAAGATCCGCTTTTCCCGGGCCGGATCGTAAACCGGCAGGTCGAGCCCCTTCTTGAGTTCGCCGATGGCAAGCGCCAGCGAGGCGCGCTCGTTGAAGATGCGCAACAGCTCGCTGTCCAGCCGGTCAATGTTCTCCCTGATGTCATCGATGGTCATGGCATTTCCTTAGAACTGCTTCTTGGTGAAGGTGTCGCGTTTCCAGTTGGCGTCGTCCACGCCCGGATGATCGATGTTGAAGTTCAGGCCGCGCGACTCCTTGCGCTGCATGGCGCAGGAGACGATGAGCTGCGCCACCGTGGCGATGTTGCGCAGCTCGATCAGGTCCGAGGTGACGATGAAGTTCCAGTAATACTCCTCGATCTCGTCCTGGATCAGCTCGATGCGGCGCATGGCGCGCGCCAGCCTCTTGTCGGAGCGCACGATGCCGACGTAGTTCCACATCATGCGCCTGATCTCGTCCCAGTTCTGGGAGACCACCACCATCTCGTCGGAGTTGGTGGCGGTGCCGCTGTCCCACTCGGCGATCTCGGGGGAGGTGAACTCCTCCTGCTTCAGGATCTTCACCGCGTGATGGTAGGCGCGCCCGGCGTAGACCGCCGCCTCCAGGAGCGAGTTGCTGGCGAGCCGGTTGGCGCCGTGCAGCCCGGTGAAGGCGACCTCGCCGATGGCGTAGAGGTGCTTCAGGTCGCTCTCGGCGTTGCCGTCCACCGCCACGCCGCCGCAGAGGTAGTGCGCCGCCGGGACCACCGGGATCTGGTCCCGGGTCATGTCGATGCCGAACTCCAGGCAGGTCTGGTAGATGTTGGGAAAGCGCGAGGTGATGTAGGCGGCGTCCCGGTGGGTGATGTCCAGGTAGACGCAGTCGTCGCCGCAGGTCTTCATCTCGTTGTCGATGGCGCGGGCCACGATGTCGCGCGGCGCCAGGTCCTTGAGCGGATGGTAGCGCTCCATGAAGGCGGTGCCGTCGCGGCGGCGCAGGATCGCCCCCTCGCCCCGGACCGCCTCCGAGATCAGGAAGGAACGGGCGGTCGGGTGGTACAGGGTGGTCGGGTGGAACTGCATGAACTCCATGTTGGCGACCGTGGCGCCGGCGCGGTAGGCCATGGCGACGCCGTCGCCGGTCGCCACGTCCGGATTGCAGGTGTAAAGGTAGACCTTGCCGGCCCCTCCCGAGGCGAGGAGCGTGATGCGCGAGGCGAAGGTCTTCACCACCCCGGTCCCGACGTCGAGCACGTGCGCCCCCAGGCAGCGGTTCTCTTCCAGGCGCTTCTTCAGCACCTTCGACTCGGTGACCAGGTCGATCGCCACGTGGTTTTCGTATATGCTGATGTTGTCGTGGGCCCGTGCCGCGAGCACCAGCGCGCGCTGTATCTCGCGTCCGGTGATGTCCTCGGCGTGCAGGATGCGCCGGGCGCTGTGTCCCCCCTCGCGGGTCAGGTCGTAGACGCCGTCTTCCTTGGTGAACTGCACCCCCCACTCGATCAGGTTCGCGATCACCTGCGGCCCCTCCTCCACCACCATGCGGACCACGTCCTCGTGGCAGATGCCGGCCCCGGCCACCATGGTGTCCTGCACGTGGGCGTCGAAGGTGTCCTCCTTGGAGGAGACCGAGGCGATCCCGCCTTGGGCGTAGTTGGTGGCAGTCTCGGATATATCCCGTTTGGTGACCACGGCGACCGTGCCGTGGGCCGCGGCCTGCAGCGCGAAGGAGAGCCCCGCGATGCCGCTGCCGATCACCAGAAAATCACTTTGCACCTTCATTAATCCCCCGATTAGGCTAGATTTGCCAGATTCATTGGAAAACTCGCAAATTATTGACTCCGACGGAATTTTTGTCAAGACTTTTGACAAGTTATCCTGAAGGGCGAGAACTTTAACCCTTGAATTCTCGCGTTTATTGTTTTATCCTTTTGAGGCCGCAATTTCCCTCTTGCCAAACAAAGGAAAATCACGAGCTTGAAGCCATACGCAATATTCCTGATAGCAGCACTGGCAGTGATCCCGTCCGCGCTCTGCGTCCCGACGGCCGCGCGCGCCGACATCTACCGTTACGAGGATCCCGACGGGACCCTCCACTTCACCGATGCACCCACCGACAAGCGCTTCAAGGTGTTCATGAGGGACATCAAGAAGGACCGCAAGCTGCGGACCGCCTTCAAGCTTCCCGGCTTCGCCCGCAACCCCGCCGAATTCGAGCCGATCATCAGCTCCTACTCGCGCGAGTTCGGCGTCGACAGCTCGCTGATCAAGGCGGTGATCCATGCCGAGTCCGGCTACAACCCGAACGCCGTCTCCCCCAAGGGTGCCCAGGGGCTGATGCAGCTCATGCCTAAGACCGCGCAGGGGCTCAAGGTGGCCGACTCGCTGAACCCCTCCGACAACATCCGCGGCGGGGTGCGCTACCTGAGGTTTCTTCTGGACACCTTCAAGGGGAACGAGTCGCTGGCCCTGGCCGCCTACAACTCGGGACTCGGCACCGTGGCCAAGTACGGCGGCATCCCCCCCTACCAGGAAACCCGGACCTACGTGGCCAAAGTGTTGAGCTACCGGAACAACTACAGATAGCGTAAAGGCCAAAAAGCATGACGAGATCCACCCACGCCCAGATTTGGAACCTCCCCAACATCATCACCATGGCGAGGATAGCCGCCATACCGCTACTTTGCGTGCTGCTGCTCTCGCCGGAGCGCCGTCCCTGTTTCTGGGCCGCGGCCCTCTTTGCTGCCGCCTCGGTCACCGACTGGCTGGACGGCTACCTGGCGAGGCGCATGGGGATCGTCACCGTGTTCGGCAAGTTCCTCGATCCGATAGCCGACAAGCTGATCGTCATGTCCGCCCTGATCATGATCCTCCCCTTCGACCGGGTGCCCGCCTGGATGGTGCTGGTGATACTGGGGCGCGAGATGATCATCACCGGCCTGCGCGGCATCGCCTCCACCGAGGGGATCGTGATACCCGCCAGCAACCTGGGGAAGTTCAAGACCATCTTCCAGCTGGTCGCCATCATCGGGCTCCTTTTGCACTACGAGTACCGCTGGTTCTTCTCCATCGACCACCCGCTGCTCGTGGTCAACATGCACAACGTCGGCATGTTCTATCTCTGGATCGCCACCGTCATCACCATCTGGTCCGGCGTCGACTATCTGAGCCGGTTCGTCAGGGTGATCGCCAAATAGCAAAAATTACCGTTGACACGGAAACCGACATGGGGTATAAAACGGTCTCCTTCAGCGGCAAAGGGCGGCGTGGCCAAGTGGTAAGGCAAAGGACTGCAAATCCTTCATTCCCCGGTTCAAATCCGGGCGCCGCCTCCAAATAAATCAAGGGCTTACAGTTAATCGCTGTAAGCCCTTTTTTTTCGTGCTGTAATAGGTGCTGTAATAAAATTTCCACCCCCCAAGCGGACCCCGCCGCCGGGGGAAGTTGGGTCGAATTTGAGTACCTTGCTCTTCAGCTTCTGCTGCCTGTAACCGACGGTGATGCCGTAATTCTCCGACGATGGTACGCTCTGCTTGAGGCCGGCCTTGAACTCCCTGCGCCCTTTCTGCCGCTGGCTGGCGATGGACAGGATCAACACTTCCAGTTCGGCGCGGCAGCCTTCGTCCAGCTCTCCGGCAAGGGCATCGAAGAAGAGGAGCGCCTCGTCCATGTTGCGCATCTCCCCCAGGAATCGAGTGACCCGCTTCACCCGGCGCACCAGTCGGTTCACAGCATCGTTTTGGTAGCAGGGGGAAAAGAGCTCGAGCCCCTCGCGGACCCTGCGCGAGGCCACCCTCAGGTCGTGGATGTCGTCCGGATCCCACGTATCCAGAACCTTCTTCTTAAGCCGGAAGAAATCATCCCCCCTCTGGGACAGAAGCACCCTGCCTGCAATCCACAACGGCGTCACTCCCGAGAGTTGCGTCATGCGGATCAGACCGGCAAGCGTTTCAGCTCGTTTCTGGCCTTCTTGAAGCCGACCCTGAGCCCGGACAGATCCGCGTCCGCAGCGCCGGCCAGACGTTTGCCGGCCTTGTACAGCACTCTGACCGTGCGTCTGGGCCGCTTGGGAATACTCCCCTCCACCTTTTCCAGGGAGGCGTTGATCTTGGCGATGCTCTTGGTGAGCTTGTGGCCGGACTTGGTCTCCAATGCCTCAGAGAAACGCTCGCTTGCCGAGGCGGCGAGGCTCTGCACCTGGGCGCGGAAAGCGGCCAGTTCCTGCTGCAAGGCGGCAATGAGCGCCTCCTGCTCGGCAAGCGAGGCGGCGGTCAACTGCCTGGCCTGTTCGATGAGCTCGGCGACCGGGCGCCCTGCCATGCCTTTGACCGCTGCGAGTTCATCCTCGCCGGCTGCTGCCACCTTCGTTGCGCTGTCAAAGCCCGCCTCCGCCAAGCGCCGCGCCAACCTCTTTCCTATCCCGTTCAGCTGCTGCAGATCCTTCCCGATTCGACACATCAATGGCGTCCTCCTCTTTTCGTGAGCGCAAAGGCCTTGGGCCTAAGCGACAGTGCTAGTGACAGCTGGTGTTCTTGAGAATCCGATGAATCTCGACACTGCGCGGGAATCCGGCCTTGATCGTCTCCTGATCCTCAGGGTCGAGACTCCGGAATTCCGGATGGGTCTCGACACTGCGCCAGTCGTCAATCTGTGCTGAGTTGATATAAAAGGCTCTGGCACCGGAAAGCGATTCCCCAATACCCGTTGGGCGGCGATCATGTATGAAAAATACCATGGGACCTTCCTGTCCTGACTCTGATGGAATTAGTGCAACGCTCGATACTTACTTATTTAACATCGTTTTCTATCTTAACAACCTCAGACTTGGTTAGTGACACCCAACCAAGATCACTTGGTCATGCCAACAGCCTATTAATTCGATGTTTCTCCACGGGAACAGGAATGAGCCCATGTAAAGAATTAACACAACTGTAACAATTTATTCTTCCGCAACCGGGTTGCGTTCGCGCCCAGAAGCGCCGCGGCGACCACCTTTGGCGCTCTCCGGCAGGAGGTCGCGGCGAGGGCAGAGCTGACCAGCAGGTAACCGTCGTCGGCTGCAGCTCAGCGCCTCTGGACCATCTCCAGCAGATAGAGGATGATCTCGATGGCGATCAGGACGATGATGATCCATTCCAGGCGGGCGGAACGGCGGGCGTGAGACAGGGAGGAGAAGACATCGGTCATATCCAGAAGGGTCTCGGACTTGTGTTTGATCTCCTGGTAGCGCGGCCCCAGTTCGAACAGGCGCGCCATGGTGAGGTAGAGCCGGTCGGCCTCCGGGTCGGCCCAGGTGATGTCCGGCTTGTCCAGCACCATGATGTGCGCGATCGAGGTGTACTTGAAACCAAGTATGGACGACGCGAGCTTCGCCATGAGACGGTCGGGCAATTCCAGCTTGCCCTCGCCCAGGTTGGCAATCAGCACCTCCACCTCATCAAAAACCGCATCCACCCTATCCTCGATCCTTTCCAGCGCAACGGATTTGGCGATCACGAAGCAGACGATATCGATGAAGGCCTGGTTATAGGTCTGCATTACCGCGTAATCGTTGGTGATGGCGGCCTCCCGGTCGGCATCGATCTCCAGCTGATACTCCTCCCGGTAAGCGAGTTGCGGCGGAATCTTAACCACGTCCGCGAACTGTTTCAGACTGTCAAGGAAGCGGGCCGTAATGTCATTGGAACAGTTGAGAAAGACCACGCATCCGAAATAGTAAAGGTATACCCGCTCGACATCGTTCTCCAGGGCCAATCCCATGGTCATCGGATTGAGTCTCATCGGCTCTTCCCAGCCAAATCTGCGCGAGAACTCCAGCGCAGCAGCCAGCCGGTTCAGATCGAGCTCGCCTCCGAAGGCATAGGCATTGAAAGAGTAGGTTGCCATGCTAACTCCTTAAATAGGCAATGACAACAATACCACTTTTAATGGATATTTCACCGGCAGGCATGGGGCGGGCGCACCTGTAACGTACTTGTAACACTGAAATGAACGGCACCTGGGGTATAAGGGTACAACCCTCATTGGCGGAGCAAACCATGGTCACGCAGGAACCGTCGCCGATAGAGCACAAGAAAGCGCCGAATCGGCAGGCAGCCCGGGAGACCGCGCCCGGCTCCCTACCCCGGATCGACCCCTCCGACCAGCAGTGGTATCTCAATCGCGAGCTGACCTGGCTTGCCTTCAAGCGCCGCGTGCTGCACGAGGCAGAGGACGAGCGCGTGCCGCTTTTGGAGCGACTGAAGTTCATCGCCATCGTGAGCGGCAATATCGACGAGTTTTTCATGAAGCGCATCGGCGGGCTCAAGCAGCAGATCGGCGCCGACGTACGCGAACTGACACCGGACGGCCGCACGGCGCGCCAGCAGGTGCAGGAATGCTACGGCTTGCTTCGAGAACTGGAGGCGGAAAAGGACGATCTGCTGTGCCGGGTAACCAGGCTGCTGCGGCAAAAGGGGATCGTCCTGGCACTCTTTCAGGAACTTTCGGCAAAAGAAAGGAAGCTTGCTTGTGACTACTATCACGCCAACATCTTCCCTCTGCTGACGCCGCAGTCCATCGATCCGGCACACCCCTTCCCCTTCATCTCCAACCTCTCCCTTAACCTCCTGGTTTCCCTGGGGTACCCCAGGAGCAAGCAGACCGTGCTGGCGCGGGTCAAGGTTCCCGTCGGCCTGGGCACCCCCCGCTTCATCAGGGTCGGCGACGGGGAGCACTTCGTCAGCATGGAGGAGGTGATGATGCACAACCTGGAAGGGCTCTTCCCGGAGATGCAGGTGAGAAGCTGCGAGCTGTTCCGAGTCACCAGAAACGCCAACACCGAAAAGAACGAGGAGGAGGCCGACGACCTGATGGCGATGATCGAGTCGGAACTCAAGGAGCGCAAGTTCGCCCCCATCGTCCGGCTCGAGGTGGGACCTGGCATGAGCTCGGTGCAACGCGGCAGGCTGGCAGGCGAACTGCAGCTGAACGAGGAGAGCGACGTGTTCGAGGTGCCGACGCTTCTGGCCATGCGCGACCTGCTCGAAATCGCGCGCCTGGATCATCCCAGGCTGCACGACCCGCCCCACTACCCCGTCGACCACCATCTGCTGCAGACCCCACGCAACATCTTCCACGTCATCAGGGAAGCCGGCTCGATCCTGCTGCAGCACCCCTACGAGTCCTTCGCCACCTCGGTGGAGCGCCTTCTGGGCGAGGCGGCCGCGGACCCCAAGGTGGCGGGGATCAAGATGACGCTCTACCGCACCTCCAACAACAGCCGCATCATCGACTCGCTGGTGCAGGCGGCCCATAACGGCAAGCAGGTCGCCGTGGTGATCGAGCTCAAGGCGCGCTTCGACGAGCAGGCCAACATCCGCCTTGCCGAGAGGATGGAGGAGGCCGGCATCCATGTCACCTTCGGAGTGGTGGGGCTCAAGACCTACTGCAAGGTGATCCTGATCGTGCGCCAGGATTACAACGGGCTGAGGCGCTACGTCCACCTGGGGACCGGGAACTACCATGCCGAAAAGGCAAGGGAGTACGGCGACCTGGGGCTTCTGACCTGCGACGACGCCCTGGGACGGGACGCGACCGAGCTGTTCAACTACCTGACCACGGGATTCTCGGTGAAGCGCAAGTTCAGCAAGCTGATCCTGGCGCCGAGGTCCCTCAAGAAGGCGATTCTGCTGATGATCAAGCGGGAGGCGGCGCTCAACGCGCTGCACGGCGGCGGGCGGATCCGTTTCAAGATGAACGCGCTGGAGGACTGCGACATCGTCGAGGCGCTCTACAGGGCCTCGATGGCCGGCGTCAGGATAGAGCTCATCGTGCGCGACACCTGCCGCCTGCGTCCCGGCATAGCGGGGCTCTCCGAGAACATCCGTGTCACCGGCATTGTCGGCCGCTTCATGGAGCATTCGCGCATCTATCACTTCAGGAATAACGGGGAGGACGACTACTTCATCGGCTCGGCCGATCTCATGAAGAGAAATCTGGAGGCGAGGGTGGAAATCCTGATCCCGGTCGAGGCCCCGGAGCTGAAAAGGGAACTGGGTGCCGTCCTCGACCTGCACGACGGCGACCGGCGCTCGGCCTGGGATATGCAGCCGGACGGCGCCTATATCCAACGCGTCCCCTCAAGTGATGGAAACGACGACGGGAGTCACCAGTTGTTGATCGCAGCCGCCGAGCAGCGTTCAAACGAGGTCATGAAGGGGAAGAAAAGGTTTAGGTGAGGGACCTTTTTTTGATCCTGCGGTCTCACCTGCCATGGCTGCGGCCTGGCGGGTGAGACCGTTGCCGGGCCCTTAAACCAATATCTGCTTCAGGGCGTTACGGGCCTTGTTGAAACCGGTCCTAAGTTCCACTAGATCCGCTTCGCCCAGGCTTGACAGTCGCTTGCCGGCTTTGGCGAGTACTTTCCCGGCCCTGCGCGGATGCAGCTCCAGGCGCCCCTCGATCTTATCCAGGGAGACACTCAGCTTCTCTATGCTCCTGAAGAGTTTGAGTCCGGGCTTGGAGACGAGTTCCTGGGCATATCGCACTGCTGCGGAGGCGACGAGGATCCGCAGCTGATCGCGCAATCCGGAAAGCCCCAATTCGAGATCGGCAATCTGCACCTCCTTGCCGGCAGGCGGACTGTCCTGAAGGGCGCCAGCCTGTGCCATGAGCTGCGGCACGGCGCTCCGCTTGATCCCCTTCACGGCGCAGAGCTGATCCTCCCCGGCGGCGGCGACCTTGGCGATACTGCCGATACCTGCCTCCACCAGACGCTGAGCCAAAGTCCTGCCGATTCCCTGCAGCTGTTGCAATTCTTGCTCATTTCCGGTCATATCCCGATCTCCTTTTTATCGCAGCGCATGCACTAGCTGGTCCGGTGCCTGATGTCATCAATCGGTTCCCAATTGGACTCTGCGTCAGGGAATATACCATAAACTATTAAGGGCACAATCCTCATGAATAGTAATCTTGCCTACAGGGTGAAATTGTTACCCGGCTGTAACATGAATCTAATAAAAGGAGGTTGCACGGGGTATCTGGTACCGGCGGTTGTTCAATCTGAATGTGACGGATCCCTGTTTTTCGGGAGCATATTTTTTTCTGCAATCAGCGACGCCAGTTCCTTATTACAGAAAGCCATTGCTCCGGTGCAGGGGATCTTCCCTAGGGAAGGGGAGAGAAGCCGCATACCTGCTCAAGACGTCGAGGCTGACGCGGCAACGAAGGGCGGCAGCCGTCTGGTTTCCGGTCGCTGGGCATTGACCCTCTCGACCACATGGCGGATCGCCTGCACCACGGTCAGGGCATGTTCGCGCCGGCTGACCAGCGTCACATGGTCGGCACCCTTGACGACAAAATGGACGCTCTCGGAAGAGAGGAGAGCGAGCTCACTTTGCAGTTCGGGTTGACCGGGGAGCACCTCCTTGCCCGCCGTAACGACCGCCAGAGGGATATCCCCCAGCCCGCAGCTGCCGCGCACCTCGGCACAGATGGTTTCCCAGGCAAGCGACTCGTCCCTCGTAGTCTTCAGGTGCTGGTAACAGGAGAGGAATGCTTCCGACTCGGCCGCCTGCCGTGCCGGCAAACCTTCCCCCCAGGCGTCGAAGAGCCCGGTCAGGCGGACGTACCCCAGTCGGGCCAGAAGGGGAACGGTCTTGAGAAGGCGAAAGCCGGTACGCATATGCGTCTCTATGGCGGCACTTCGCAGGTGCTGGTCGGGGTGGACGGCATCGAGCAGCACCATCCCGGCTACCTCGTCCGGGAAGAGGTCGGCAAAGACCCGGATGAAGAGGCCGCCCATGGAGTGACCGACGAGCACGTAGGGAGGAGGGACGCGGGAGTGCACAAGGAGGCTGCGCAGCCGCCGCGCAGCGAGAGTGGCCGTCTTGGGAGCAGGGTCCGGCCCGCTCCAGCCGAGGCCGGCCCGATCATAGGAAACGACGCGGCTGAACTTGGCCGTTTCCGGTTGAATCCATCCCCACGCCGAGGACATCCCTCCGAGACCCGATTCCAGGACGACCGAAGGGAGGCCGCGGCCCGACGTCTGCACGTGCAGCCGGCAGCCGTCGACATCCACCAGCCTGCCGGGAGGGGGGTGGTCGCGCCGGTCCCGTGCCGCGGCAACGGCCTGATACAGAGAGCCGATCCCGGTCAGGCACGGGATGATGGCGGTAAGGAGCCGGGTTGGCCGCTTTACGCCGGGAGAAAAGCGGTGATCGGCGCAATACTCGTAGAGGCTGTCGGGTGCACCCGGCAGCGGGAACGGGGCTGCTGGCTTCAAGGGCCACCTCCTGGAACATGACGGCAGGGTTCCATTGCTCAGGCGAGCCGCGCAAGCTCCAGGAGCACCCCGGTGGTGGCGCGGCCTACCTTTGCGGCGAACTCCAGATTCAACGTGGCCAGGGTGTCGGTCGGCCGGTGGTAGTGGGGGTTGCGGAAGTTCGTGGTATCGGTCACCATGACCGACCTGAACCCTTCGTCCCAGAAGGAGGCATGGTCCGAGCGCCGGCTGTCAGGGAGCAGTTCGCCGTTTCCGGGGACCGCCAGTACGGTATAGGGCAGATCGACCCGATAGCGCTCAACCGCCCGTACAAAACCGTCTATCAGTTCCCTCGACCGCTCGTTCCCCACCACGGCGATGAAATTCCCGGCCTCGGGGACCGGGATCGCTACCCCCGGCGGAAGGGACTGCGTGACGGCATCTCCGGCGTAGGCGACCGATTCGAGTACCACGACCCCCTCGATTCTCCAGCCGCTTTCCCGGGCATGGGCCGCGAGAGCCCGGCTTCCCCTGGTCCCGGAGCAGGGATCGTCGTCCTTGCCGTTTTCCTCGAGACTGACGCCTATGAACTGGACGGTCCGCTCAAAACTGAACTGCGCCAGCACCCGGGCTATCTCCAGCAGTACCGCAACCCCGCTGGCGTTGTCATCGGCGCCAGGCGACCCGGCAACCGTGTCGTAATGGGCAAGGATGACGACCCGTTCATCGGGGCGCTGGAGCCCGACACGGGTGGCGATAACGTTCCGGAATGGGCGGCCGTTGTCCGGGAAGCGCTGTTCGGTCATATCGTAGCCCAGAGAGCGGAGCGACTCCGTAAGGTAGTCGGCGGCCTGCTCCAGCGCCTCGGGCGTCTCCACCGGATGCCTCACCCCTTCCAGCGCCCGAATGTGGCTGCGGATGCGCTCGATGGAGACTGCTTCCCTGAAGAACTGATCCGAAACCATGCACTACCCCCTATTTGTCCGATAACGCGATCAGGAGCCTGACGCACCCGGAACCGGCAGCAATCGCGTGGCCGCAAGTCAGGCTCGACAGAGTTCAGCAAAATCGGCAGCAAGCCGAATTTCCCTGATATTAAACAGTCCGCGACCATTTGCAATAGTTGTTTCCAATCTGTCACAATACTGTGACAAATATTCCTTTGAGCCTCGTTGCATCCGGCGCGAAGAGTGGTTGTTGGCGATGAAACGGCATCAACATCGTGGGGTGCTATCGTTCGTTTGGAAGAAGCATTTTTTGCGAAGTGGATATTGCCGCAGGTCATCCGGTCGGATCGGGGAAGTTCGGGTCATTGCGTATTTCATCTGAAAGTCAGCCGCATGTGACATGATCACAAAATTTCAGGTCCATAATAGAGACACCAATTAAACGTCTAAGAGCAGGAATTTTCACAATGAATCCGGTTCTGATTTTCCTCTGTGCAAGGAGCACTGAAAAACGTGAAAAAGAAAAAAATTAACCCTTTCGACACCGCATATGAGCAGTACCTAAGGCTTGGTGAGAAGGCGCAATCAACCATTGATATCCGGGAGAAGAACCTGATATTCCGTAGACGGATCAATCTTATCGGTGTAATGCAATTTCTCCTCACGGAACCTAAACTTTAGAATTGAAATTCTCGACTCCCCCGGAACATCCCATCCTTCAAAGCGCCGACGCATACGAGGCCAGATCCCGACTGAGATGTGGCCTCGTCATTAACTCCGGCTTGCGCATCCTGTTTTGACATTTCCCCGCGATATCCGGAAGGTCCTCGAATCGATCCGTCAGACTAGCGCCACACACCGCGGGTATCGATGACCACCTTCTCCTTGAGAAGCCCCGCCTGACGGTCCCCGCGGCCACGGCCTCGGGACGGGGTGCCGAAGACGGAAAGCACTTTCAGCATACGCTGCCTCTGTAACGGCCCTAGTGCCGGTTCATGAACAGCCTGGGTACCTTCTCGGCCGGCAAGAGCTGCAGGGCGCGGTTTATCTCCTTTTAGCGAGGTCTGCGAGCCGTTGCATCGGCGCGGCTAAACCGTCAGCTCAAACGAGCCACTCCGAGTAGGCATGAAAGATCCGGCCAATTCCCGGCGCCGCAGTGGTGATCCTCCCGTAGCCGGCTCCGTGGATGAGGCAATCGACCCCGGCGGCCCGGGCGCAGTGGACGTCAACCCAGCTGTCGCCGACCAGCACTGCCCCTGCGGGTTCGGTGCCAAGACGCTGCAGGGCTTCCAGTAACGGCTGCGGCGCAGGCTTGCGCGGTCGCTTGGGGGCGGCACCGATAACGACATCGAAGTAGGTGCTCAGGCCGAGATCGGATAACAGCCGCTCACTCAACGTCTGTGACTTGTTGGTGCAGACGGCCAGCGCCGCACCCCGCCGCCGCAACCGTGCCAGGACATGCTCGACGCCGGCAAAGGCCCGCGAAGATTCGCTGACATTGAGTGCGTAATGGTAGTCGTAACAGCGCAGCAGCTCCCCGCGCAGTGCAGGGTCTGCGGCACGGAGCCCGTATGCCGCCTGATGCTTCAAGGCTGCGTCCACCGAACCTTCCAGCCCGTCGTGCAGGCTTTCCGCCACCAGATCGCGGTCGACCTCTTCAAGTCCCAGCTCTGCAAGCGCCAGGTTGAGCGCCAGCGCCAGATCGGGAATCGTGTCGACCAGGGTTCCGTCGAGATCGAACACCAAGGCCTTTCTCTCGCACCATTCCTGCAGCTTCACGCAGCGCCCTCCTCATTTCGGCTGGTGACGGAGGGACAAACCGTGCCGTCCAAGGCTCTTTTTGCACCGATCCGTGTGCCGTGCTCCCTCACAGCAGCTTGCCGCGCAGACGCCCGGTCAGGTATTCGAGAACCATGACGGTGATCAGGATAACCAGCAGTATCGTGGATACGTGGGAGAAATTGAACATTTCGAAGCGCCCCTTCAACTCCTGCCCGATCCCCCCCGCGCCGACGATGCCGATCACCGTTGCGGTTCTGATATTGCGCTCCAGGATGTACTGGATGTAGGCGAGGAAGGAGGGAAGCACCTGGGGAAAGACGGCGTATCCCAGCACCTTGACCCGGTTGGCGCCGGTGCTGCGCAAGGCGTCCTGCGGCCCGGGATCCGAATTTTCAATCTCATCGGCGAAGAATTTTCCCAGGACCCCGGCCGTGTGCAGCCCGAGAGCCAGGACTCCTGCGATGGGCCCGAAACCGAAGGCCAGCACCAGGAAAAGCGCGCTGATCAATTCCGGCATGGCCCGCAGAAAACTGCACTGGGCTCGGGAAGCGTGATAGACCGCGGGATGGGGCGCGTAGTTGCGCGCCCCGAGTATCGCCAGGGGGACGGCGATGATCACGGCCAGGATGGTGCCCCAGAGTGCGATCTCTATGGTTTGCAGCATGAGAACAATGGCGTGCCAGAGATAGCCGACCGGTTGTATCAGTACCTCCTGTTCCACGGTGGTCTCTTCCATCGCCATGGTGCTGGAGTTGAGCCGGGACTCGCGTACCTCCTTTTTACCCAGGTGCGATAGCGGCGGCAAATTATTCGGGTCGAAGTTTTCCAGCCGCGCGGTTTCCCGGGTCTCACTGAACTGAAGCGGAAACAGGTCGGTGGCGATACGCCCCAGCCCCTTCAGCACCTGGGATGTTTCCTGGAAACCCGCCGCAGCGGCGACCGCCTCGCCGCTTTGCACCAGCATCCGATCGATCTCGGTACGGTGAGCGGACCAGGTCAGCAGCATGGAGGCTACCAGCAGCAGCAGAAGCGTGCCGACCGGGAAGGCGGGTTTCAGGCGCCACTGATCCGGCTGTGATGGCGAGGGCGATTGGACGCTCATGCCAGGATCCCCTCACTGCATGCGGCAAGGATCAGTTCGCCAGCGCCATAGGGCCGGTCCAAGGGGAGCTCCGATTGCGTCCGGGAACCGTCGTAGATGACGCTCAGCACCTCGTCCGTCAACTCTTCCACTCCCCCGTCAAAGACCACCCGCCCGCCATGCATCCCTATCACCCGGTCGGCAAACTCACGCCCCAGGTCTATCTGGTGCAAGCTGCAGAGCACGGTAGCGCCCAGCTCCCGGGACGCCTCCTTGAGCAGCGATAAAACGCAACGGCTCATCCTGGGATCGAGACTTGCCACCGGTTCATCCGCCAGAACCACCAGCGGATCGTTGATGAAAGCACGGGCAATACCTACCCGCTGCTGCTGCCCTCCGGACAATTCACCCGCTCGCCGGTAGACATGTTCTTCCCCCAGGCCGACCCGGTCGATGAGACGGCAGGCTTTTTGTTGCATCTCGGCGGGAAAAGCTCCCAGCAGCGCGCGCGGCGTGGAGACGGCAGGCAACATCCCGGAGAGGACGTTGCTGAGCACCGGCAACCGCGGCACCAGGTTGAAGGACTGATGAATCATGGCGACGCGCTTTTGGACGGAGCGAAGATTGCGCCTGGTGACCTGCTCGCCGGCAAAATACAACTGTCCCGCGCTGGGCTCGGCGAGACCGTTTAGCAGGCGCAGAAGGGTGGACTTTCCTGCCCCTGATGGGCCGAGCACTACACAGAACTCCCCTTTGGGCACCGCCAGGGAAACGTTCTCGAGCGCCCGGGTGCCGTCCGGGTACTGCTTGGATACAGCTTCGAAACGGACCACGATATTAACCTCCGTGCCGGCCGCGCGCATGCGGCCGGCACCTTTTGCCTTTAATCAACGCTGCGACGTGCGACGCAGCATGGCTGCCTTGATTTCATCGGTGACCTTGGCCAGGGTCGCGGCCGGCTTGGCAAACTGCGCCTCGGTAAAGGCGGTGTCATAGCGATCTACCTTCTTGCCGCCGTAACCGCGAACCATTTCGGGACGTATCCCCGGTGCTTTATGAACTTCGCCAAAAGCCTTCTTCAACTGCGCCTTGAGCTGTTTCGGCAGCTTGGTGTTGAGGGCCAGGGGCGGGTTGGGGATCGGATCGCTCTTGACCAGTACGCGGAAACGGCTCGGATCGATCAACTTCTGGTTGACCGCCTTTTCGTAGGAGTCAAAGCTCAGGCAGGCGGCGTCAACCAGCCCTTCGGACAGGGCCATCAGGCTGTTGGAGTGGGAGCCGGTCATGCGCACCTCACCCAGGTCCCGAGCCGGATCCAAGCCGCTTTGCAGCATCATCGCCACCTGGTAGGTAAAGCTGGAAGAGGAGTTGACATCGCCGAAGGAGACCCGCTTTCCTTTGAGGTCGGTAATGGACTTCACGGGAGAATTCGCGGGGACGAAGATCCCGGCATAGTAGACAGAAGAGCCCTTATCCACAGCAACCCCCAGCAGTTCCGCGCCGCCGCGCTGGCGAGCCTGCACATAGGAAACCGGCCCGAAGAACGCGATATCGACGAGGTTGCTGTTAATCGCCTCGATCACCGCGCCGTAGCTTTGACCCACCCGGATATTGAAGTGGAGGTCGGTGGACCGGCTCACGGCGTTGAACAGCGGCTCGAAGTCCGCACGTGTGCCGGATTCGGTACCGCCGTCAGCGGGAATCAGCATCACCCGTAAAGGGTTTGAGGCGGTACCGTACTCGGCGACGGCCAAGCCGGCATTGCACAGCACGATCAGGGCCAAAAGCCCCGCAGTGATCAATCGGGTGAAAGCTCTGTATTTCATGATGAATTTCCTCCTGGCTTGAGTGGGTTCATAACGAGTGCGCAGTCGTAGCAGCTGCGCTCCCTGGGCCGGCATTCCAATGATGTGGCATATAGCGGAGAATTTATCAGTGCCGTATTGCACCGTCATTACAGGGACTTAACAGTTGTGTGACAGGCGCTCATTTTGATGAAGTAAAGCGGCCGCAGGGCATTGCAGCCACCACCTGCAACCGCTCCGTTATGATGCTCCGATCACATCCTGGTTCTGAACTAAAACGACAGCAGCTCCAGGTTGAACAGCCGCTCGACAAGCCAGGTCAACCCCAGAACGAGGATGGCCGCGGAGACAGTTACGGTCACCCTCCTGAATTGCATCCTGTTCTTAAGCAGTTGCAGGACGGGGAGCAATACCAGGAAGATCAGCAGCTGGCCGATTTCCACGCCGATGTTGAAGGAAAGTACCGAGAGGACCAGATTCGATTTGCCCACGATGAAGTCCTGGAGGACGCCGGCAAAACCGAAGCCGTGTATCAATCCGAACCCGAAAGTCACCAGCCAGCGATAATTGACTTCCTTCTTGAGCAGGTTTTCCAGGGCGACGTAGCAGATGGAAAGCGCTATCACGGCTTCGACCACTCTCGAATTCAGCCTGACGATCTCCAGCGCCGCCAGAAGCAGGGTGATGCTGTGCGCCATGGTAAAGGCCGTGATTATCTTGAGAACCTCCCTGACGGAGAGTCCGATCACGATCAAGGCAAGCAGGAATGCCATGTGGTCGTATCCGATCAGGATGTGCTTCATGCCAAGCAGTATGAATTCGCTTGCACCGGACCATAAAGAGTTCTTCGGAGCGTTGTTCGGAGCAAGGCCATTCGCTTGGTCAGCAACCCGAGAGTCGCCTGCGGCACTGCCATGATCCGGGGTTTGCCCGCTCGGGGTTACCTCGGGCAGGTCGGCTGCCGAGCTCCCGGACGGGGCCACGCTTTCCGGGCCGCCGACCGGCAACGGAACCATCGCATTTTTGCCACCCAACCTGGTTGCACTCCTGCCTTTTAGCGCGGCAGCGCCGCTCGGCGCCTTTCCCTGCTCAACGCCGCTCGCATCCGAGGTTCCTGCCTGATCAGACGCCGCAAGCGGCACATTCTCTCTCCCTTTCAGGGACAGTTGCCAAATGCGGGAGTTGGTCTCGAAAGAGTGCTGCGCCACGGGATGGCTGTAATCGATGACCTGCTGCAGCGCATCGGCGGCGGCATCGGATTCGTACATATAGGCGATATTCAGGTGCGCATCGTTGGTCTCGTCGAACAGTAACCGGTAGTCGATTTTTACCAGGTTCTCACCCTTGCTGAGGCCGATGTCGTCCACCAACAGCCAGATTCTCCACAAACTCCCTTCCAGGACTACCCTGGTCACCTTTACCGGATGAAGCTTGCCGTTGACCGAGATCGAGAGCTTTTTGGCGATATAAGGCTCGATCACTTCCGCCGTCAGTTTCTTCAGCTGGTCGTCGGAAAGGGCGTTTAAGTCATACCCTCCCTCTCTCACCCCCCTTATCTCCGGGAAAAGCGAGGCACCAAGCTCTATGGCGGCCTGGATGCGGTTTTTCCCGAAACACCACTTGGATCCCCCCAGGGTCGCCTCGTGGGCATGCAGAGGAAGGGCGAGAAACAGCAGGAGTGCCGTCATCAGGCTTATCAGTACTTTTCCGAACGGGCGCGCAGGCATGGTAACACCTCTGAATTGGTAAAGCGGCCGCAGGGGTGACTGCCACACCCTGCGACCGCCGTTTATGATGCTCGGATCACGTCCGGCATTTACTGATAGGTGATGACCAGTTTCGCCGCCTTGGCGGCGGCCGCCTCGTACGCCCTGGCGGTCCGCTTGCCGGTGCCGGTGATGACGAAGGCCATGGCGTTGTTCTGCGCCCAGCCGGTGCGGTTCACGATCTCCTGCACGATCCCCTTCAGCTCCGGGGTCCTCTGGGCCGTCCCCGCGGCGTCCACGGTGCTCCAGGAGGCCGGAGACCAGGCGACGGAAGCGGCGGTGGTGGCGCGGCTGGAGACGTTGTAGGTCGCCGTGGTGAAGGTGGCCGCATTGTCGGCGGCCTGTCCCTTGACGGTCAGGCTGGTGGCGGCGGTAGTGACCTCGTCAACGGTGAACTGGATGTAGGCGTTGGTGATGGTCTTCCCCTTGGGGACGTTGACGCCGGTGAAGCGCAGCCCGACGTACTGGTTGCCGGTGGTGGTGGTGTCGTAGACCAGCTCGATGTCGGAGCTGTTGTTGTACATGGTGCCGCCGGTCTGGCGCTGTTCCACGTCGTCGTTGCCGGTGCTCACCGCCGAGGTCACGGTGACGGGGGTGCCGCCGCCGGCCGCGTTCACGGTGGCGACCATGGTATCGGTGGCGGTCGCGCCGGCATTGTCGGTCACGGTCAGGGTGATGGTGTGGCTGCCGACGGCGAGGGTCACGGCCGGAGTGGCGCCGGTGGCGATCTGGGTGCTCCCCTCTTTCCAGACGTAGGAGGAGATGGTGCCGTCCGGGTCGGAGCTCGCGGAGCCGTTCAGGGTGACGCTCTGGGAGCCGTTGCCGTCGGAATCGGTCACGCTCTGGTCGACTCCGGCGTTGGCCACCGGAGGCTGGTTGCCGGTGCCGTGATTGACGGTGATGGTCTCGATCACCGTGCCGTCGGCCCGCCGGGCGGCCATGGTGAGGGTGCTGTCCTGGATGTCGATCTCGGTGTGGTGATACGACTGGTCCACTTTCACGACGTTGGGGTAGGTGAGACTGGGGGTGTAGAGGGAGGCTCCGCCGCCGCCGGTGGTGATGTAGTTCTTACCCTCGACCAGCGCGCGGGCATAGTTGTGGTTGTGGCCGTTGAGGATCAGGTCGACCCCGTACTGCTTGAAGAGGGGATGAAGGGCGCTCTGGATGCTGGTGTTGTTGCCGTGGGTGCCGGCGCCCCACCCGGGCTCGTGCTCAAGGATGACCTTCCACGGTTTGGTGGTGGAGGAGAGGTCGTTCACCAGCCAGTTGTACTGGGCCGAGCCGGCGGTAAAGGTGGCGTAGTTGTCGATCACGGTGAAGTGGACCGGGCCGTAGTCGAAGGACCAGTAGTAGTTGGCGGCGTAGGGATAGGGGAAGTACTTCTTGTACACCGCGCCGGTCCCCTCGTGGTTCCCCCTGGCCCCGATCATCGGAACCTCGGCCTGTAATGCGCGCATCTGCGGATAGCTGGCCCCGGAGACGAAGTAATGGGCGGTCCAGTCGGCCTCGGTGTCGGAGCCGACGAAGTCGCCGTCGTGCAGCACGAGGGTCTGGTAGGCGGGGTCGGCGACGTACTTGGAGCGCATCCTGGATGCCACCGTCTCGTGGCTTGCCGGGTAGCTGCGGCTGTCGCCGTAGGCGAGGAATTTCAGCGAGGTTGCGCTGGACGCCGGCGCGGTGCGGAAGGAGCCGGTGCCGTAGCCGGCCACCTCGTAGTAATACTTGGTGTCGGGCTGCAGCCCGGCGATGGTGTACTTGTGCTGGAAATCGCTGCCGTAGACCCCGACCGTCGCCTGTCCCAGGGTGTAGCTGGTGTCGGTACCCCAGCGCAGCGTGTTGGACTCGGTCCCGGTGGTCTGCCAGAGCACCGACATGGAGGTGTTGGAACCCTCGAACATCAGGTACGGCGCCTTCCTTATGCCGGCGAAGGCCGCCGTGGCGCACAGTACAAGGACCAGTGCGACCATGGTACTTCTGAATGCTGACTTCATCTTTTACTTCCTCCGTTTGGATTTGGGATTCAATTGCACTCCGTTTCAGCCAGTAAAACGCCCTCTGAAATTCCTTCCTGATCCTCCTTTCCCTGGTGATATCCCCGCCGGATTAAGCACAAAAAAGCCCGAACCAAGCGTGGTAAACTCGCGATTCGGGCTTTCAGGTTCCTGAAGGAGAAGCAAATCAGGACTGCAAAGTACCCAACTGTATGGACGCCGATTTCTCCGATCGGCGCTTGTCATCAAAGTCGCAGCCTGCCTGTCGGCACGGGCGCATGATTATTGGCCCCTGCAGCCGCCCGGCCCTTCCGTTTTTCAGGAGGGGGTGCGGGGCAGGCCGGTTTCAGGTGCCGCTGACCGCGCCTTCACCCGCAGCAGCGAAAACAGGCTGAAGACAACCAGAACAAAGCTGAGCAGGGTGATGGGCGGCAATCCGCCATGCCACCTGTCTACCTGCAGCCAACCGCCGGAACCCATGATGCAGAGATGGGCCGCCACCAGGGTGCCGGCGAGCAGGGTCAGCCGCCGCTGTGCAGCGTGCTCGAACTCGCCTGCTGCCAGTTGCCAGAAGCAGTAGACCGCCAGCACCCCCATGAGCAGCATCCCTTCTCCGGTCAGATTCATCATGTCCCCCTCGAACCACCTGGCGAAATACCCCTTGGAGAGGATGACCAGCGACAGGAGGACATGCAGGGATATCAGATGCGAGCAGGCCCTGCTCCAGAAACGGTGCCTGTCACGCTGGGCAGAAGCCATGCTCAGCGCTGCCATGAGCAGCGACACCACCGCCGCCATGGCTATCGATTTGTTCATCAGGTAGCCGGGGAGATGAACCAGAGAAACTCCACCGAACGCGGCATAACGCATGACGGCATAGGTGGTGGTGCAAAGCAGCACGGTCATCAATTGTCCGATCATGTTTGTCAATCCTCCCTTACCGCCGGTTCATGAATTCTTAAGCGTGGCAACGCCCGTTCAAGCTAGCTTTTCAACTGCGCCTCGACAGCGAAGGGGCACTCCGGATCCGGAGCGTACAGATCGCCGGCGACGAACTGGGCCACGGCGCGGCACCCCCCCTTGCAGATATCGAGGTAGCTGCAGGACCGGCAGGGCTCCGGCGCCCGGTCGGTCCAGCTGCGCAGACGCGCCAGGTGCGGCGAGCTGTTCCAGAGCCGGGGGAGCTCGAAGACGCTCTCCTCCCCCTCCAGAAACGAGCAGCCGGCGAACCGGCCGTCGGAGCGGACCCCCAGAAGCACGTTGCCGGCCTCGCAGCCGTAGACCGAGAACTGCTCCATCAGGGCCCGGTCCGGCCGGTGCCAGCAGAACATCGGGACGAACGAGCAGTCGATCTTGGCCGGGACCCGGTACTCCAGGGAGAGGTCCCGGACCACCGGATAGAACTCCCGGTTCTGCGCCTTGGTCAGCCGCCTCTGGAAATACTCCTGTTTCGCCCTTCCCGAGGGCTTGAGCCGCAACAGCTCCAGATCGGTCAGGCCGCGCTCGCCGGCGAAACGGAACACGGCGGGGAGCCGCTCGAAGCTCTGCCTGGCCACGACGCAGTTCAGGCCGACCTTCACCCCCGCCTCAAGCAGCAGATCCACCCCCCGCACCCCCTGCGCCAGCGCCTCGGGATCCCGGCCGGCTCCCTGGAAGGCGTCCAGCCCGTCGATGCTGACGTTGACCTGGCCGAAGATGCGGCATTTTGCGGCGGTCTCCCTGGTCATCTTGAGGCCGTTGGTGGTCAGGTTGGGGACCATGCCGCTGGCGCGGACATAGCGGGCCAGTTCGAAGAAGTCGGGGCGCTCCAGCGCCTCCCCGCCACCAAGCGCCATGTGGAACACCCCCATCCCGGCCAGAAGGTCGACCGCCCTGCGGAAGGCCTCGGCCGAGAGTTCACCCGCGTCCCTTTCTCCCGAGTCCATGTAGCAGTGCCGGCATTGCTGGGAACAGGCGTTAGTCACCGAGAAATGGACCTCCAGGGGGGCGGTGAGCAGGGAGGTTTCCGGCTCTTCCCAGAGCGGGCTTGGCCCGTGACCCAGCCCCAGCATGAAGTCCCGGTCCACGTGCACCAGCATCGGGGGGTGCTCCAGGGCGAGGATGCCTCCGAACGGTTCCATGCGGTGTCTCATGACGCTCATCCCTGCTCCTCCCGGCTGCCGGGAGCGCCTTCCTGCCGCGGCTCCTCCGGGTGCCCGTCACCGCGGGCCTGCGCGGCGCAGACGATGGCGGCAACCGTGTTGAAAAGTATGGTGACGGCCGCTCCGGCGCTGAAGAAGACGACGATATCGACGCCGACGGAGCTGGAGTTCGGGTTGTAGCCGGTTTTGATCTTCAGTATCCTTCCTTTCATTCCCCTCGCCTTCCTTGCCGGTCTCCCGGCTCCCGGTGCTCCGGCAGTAGAACCGGATTCTCGCCTGCCGGCGGCGTTTCGCCCCCCTCCCTGCTTTGCCATTCTCCGGCCCAGTGCCGGTACTTGGCGGTAAAAGCGTCCATGATCTTGGCGCCGTCGGGCTGGTGGATCAGGAACAGATAGCAGACCGCCGTGGTCATCAGCAGGGTGAGCAGCGGGCTGAACCAGCGCAGCGCCCCGGGCCGGGTCTGCCAGAACTTCCCCCTGGTGAGAAGCATAAGCCAGAGCAGTACCGGCAGGTTGACGGCCGCCGCGATGTAGACCGCGGCTGCGGGGAAGAGGAATTCGTCCCCGGTGCTGTTGATGGCGTAGAAGGAGGGGATTCTGGCGCCGGCCAGAATAAGCCAGAGCAAGGCCCAGATCAGGAAGGCCCTGATGGACGCTCGGGTCAATCTCTGCCACGGCTTCATCATGAGGACGGCGATCCAGAGCGCCGCGACCACGCTCCAGGCGATGCCCCCCCATACCTTGGTGACCTGCCAGTGGCGGCCGGCCTTCTGGTAGGCGATACGGTCGTCTGCGGAGAACCGCGCGCCCGCGCTGCCGGAAAGGTTCCGGAAGGCCTGATAGCTTTCGCTGCGCTTGTCGAGACGGGCGTAGGCGTAGCCCAGCTCCCGCTGCACCTCGGCCTTCATCAGGAAATCAGGATGCCTGGCCAGCAGGGCCTCGAACTGCTCAACCAGGATCTGGTCCCCCTTGTCGGCGAATCTGATGGTCTGGTAGGCGGCGAAGGCCTGCTCCTGGTGCTGCAGCTTTTCGAGAGCCGCCAGCTTCTCCTTGTAGAAGGGGGCCTGCTGAGGGTCGGCGTAGCTCTCAAGGAACTCGCGGTGCCATTTTATGGCCTTGCCCACGCTGATCAGGTTGTTTTCGTACAGGGTGCCCAGCATCTGCACGGCGTAACGGCGCGCATCGGAGTCCGGATGCTTCTCGGCGATTTCCAGGTTGTCGGCCAGCGCCTCGGCATAGCGTCCCGCGAGGAACGCCTCCTGGGCCTTCTTCTTCAACCCGTACGCCACCGGGTCCTCCCCCGCGGCAAGGCCGGCCGGGGGGAACAATAGCAACGCCGCCAGGAGGGCCAGGAAAAGGAGGGAAAATGCCCCGAATTTCGGCAGCGCCGGGCTGGCACCGGTCTCGGGAGCGCCGTCTTTTTTGTGGCATGAGAGCCGGATAGTCGCGCTTCCCCTGCAACAGCGGGTGCAAGACCTCGGCGTATCCAAGCTTGATTTGTCCATCGGTAGAGCGCTTCCTTTCCCTGCCAATCGGCCCGTCCAGATCTGCCGGAGCAGGCTTGAAGGGATACCGCTTGCGGGTGTCCACGCGGCCGTGAGGCTCCGCAATCGGGACGGGCCATGATAACCGGTCTTTGTTTCATCCTTATGAGGGATGTGTAAAACTTTGCCCGCCTCATGGTGAGGGTGGCTTCGTTCAGCAAAATCTTCAATCCGGTTCAGCCTCAACCCCCCTTCTGCACCCCCTTCCCTCGCGTGTTTACCCGCCTGCAGACAAGAAAAAGCCCGAATGAAGAGCAACAAGCTCTCGATTCGGGCTTTCAGGTTCCTGATCAGATCAGGACCTACTTTACCCTCTTCTGCTCTGCCTGTGCGGCCAGACAGTTGGCTGTGAACAGGTATTCCCGGAACCAGACGGGGTATACCGGTTTTCCTTTTCCGGGCTTTCCCGCAAGGAAGCCCTGCAGCCGGAGCATGAACTCTTTGTCCTTGATCAGCGCCAGATTGCGGCGCGGCATCTCGATGCCGGGCGTTACGGTCAGGGGAAAATCGACCACCGAGTTGGCAAACACAGCTCTCACCCTCACGTCCCACCAATTTTCGTAGGGCTGCGCGACCACCATCCACTCCTCATCGTGCCTGCCGCGCTGCGCGGAAACCAGCGTTCCGCCGCTTACGCTGAAAAGCGGGGCACGGTCGCCCACTTCCACACCGCTGATGACGATCCGTGCGGTCCGCCTGCCGTCCGCGACAACTACGGAAGGGGTCTGACGACAGCAGGGGTCGACGCCGGAAAAGAGTTCTCTGAATGCGGCGAAACTTTTCTTGCCGGTGAAATCCCGGAAACGCTCGAACACCGCCTGAGCCGGTGCCGGCGCAGGCGGAGCGCCCTCTCCCTGCGCGCCGCCGAGTTCGCGGGCCAACATTTCGGCATCGGCGTCCCGGGAGGAGGCCGGGTCGTCGGCCGGCTTCGCCGCGGCAGGACCCTCCTCGTCCTGCGGCGTATTGACCGGCGCCGCCATCTGCACCGGCAACGGTCTCACATCCCCTGACCGGTCGGTTAGCTCTGCCGTCACGAAATTTATGACCGCAGGGTACTCCCCCCTTTTCTGGAAAAATACGGTGGCTTCGAAAACGGCGCTGTGATCGACGTTCGAGATGTGGAGCCGAAGGTTCCCGGGGGGAGTGGATGCCCCCCGGTCCTCCTCCATAAGCCTCCCCCCCATGACGGTCACGTCCGGAGCGAAAAGGTATGCGGTATCGTAATCGACGGCAAAGGTAAGCTCGGCTATATCCTGGCACCCCTCCCCCTTGAGCAGATACTTGGACTCTTCAATGGGAATGAAGGTAAGGGAGCATTCCGCATGGCAGAGGAGCGGGTTGGCGAGGCAGAGAAGCGTGCCGAGGGTGACCAAAAAGCATCGCTTCGGCATGAAAGAGAGGCGCCGCATGACTTTTCTCCTTATTCGATCGGCCGCCGGCTCTCCTGCTAGCGCCACAACCCGCGTGTGTCGATGACCACCTTCTCCTTGAGAAGCTCCCGGTCGGATTGCTTATACAGCTGGCAGGTTACATCGGCATAACAACCAGCTGATATTCCCGAAAAACTCTGGCGCCGGTCTGACAACGGGTGGAGAGCGGGTGGAAATAACCGGGGGAACAATGGGAAACCTGGAGGCGGGGGAGCCTCCTATCTCTTCCACACCCTCCGATAGAGCCAGGCAGCCGACAAGGCCAGACAGAGCAGGGTAACGGTCATCTGTCCCGGTGGATAATCGTATTCATTGGCCAGAACAAAACCAGCCGCACCTGCCCCTACGCCGATGAGTGGTGCCGAGGAAACAGGGAGGGAAAGCCGGGAGGAGGTCACCGGATGGGTTTCTTCTTTGCGCTTCTCGCGGCCGGCTGGGAAAGATGCTCCCCTACTTGCTGCCGCTGCAACCAGAAAGAGCACGAAGTCCGGCGCCGTAGATGAAGGTCTCGGCCCGCGGCCCGGTGGAGTTGGGATGTCGTGACTGCAATTCGAGTCAGCGACCTCCACCTGAGCCTATCAACTCGCGCGTGACCTCCGGGACCGGCGACTCCCTGAGGTAAGGTACTGCAGCACCCGCCGCAACTGAGCTTTCACCAATATTTCATCCTGGCGACACTTTGATGAAACATCCTCAATGTAGACTCGCTTAAACAGCGACTGGAACGACCGCTACAGGCACCGGGCAGTCAGGGGTGTGGATGCGCAGGGTCGACCCGGGCAAATTCGAAAGCCAAGGAGGGTGTACGATGCAGATTAACAGAAGGGACTTCATGAAATTGAGTGGCCAGGGAGTGGCCGCCCTGGCGCTGGCGATGCACTTCCCGCTGCTGACCCCGCGGCGCGCCCTGGCCTCCAGCGGTTCCTGGAAATTCGGGGTGATGGCGGACACGCAGTGGCGTGCCGGCGCCTACGCGGGAGGGGAACCCGGCTCCTGCGCGGTATCGGTTATCAACGCCCTGAACAAGCAGTTCATCCACCACGACGTCAAGTTCGCCATCCAGGTGGGAGACCTGGTGGACGTCGAGAGCATCAACGGTGTCCGCACCCTGCCGGTCCGGGCCGAGGCGGCGCAGGCCCTGTACGACGCCGGCATCGGCTTCTTCCCGCTACGCGGCAACCACGAGGGGAGCGCCATCGCGGCCAAGGAGCTGCCGCTCATCTTCCCGCAGACCAAGGGGTATGGCCCCAACGTGCATGCCGCCGGCAACTTCCAGAGCCCGGTGATGCCCGCGACGGCCAGCGACCCGGAGGGGAGCAGGCTCAACGGCTTGAGCTACGCCTTCGACTACGACAACGTGCGCTGCGTCATGATGGACCAGTTCATCAGGGCGGACGGCTCCAGCTTCAACGGCAGCACCAACAACAACGCCGTGGACCAGGTTGCCTGGGTCGACTCGGTGCTCGCCTCGCGTCCCTCCGACAGCCACGCCTTCGTCTTCTCGCACAAGAACCTGATCGGCCAGAACCACAAGGACGTCCTGTTCGGATCGGGCCTGGCCTCCAACGCGGCGGCTCGCGACGAGTTCATCTCGAGCCTCGCCGCCAACGGGGTGCGCTTCCAGATCGGCGGGCACGACCACATGCACCACCGCTCCCTGGTGAGCACCGCCAGCGGCAGCTCCAGCGTCGGGCAGATCATCTGCTCCTCGAACAGCTACAAGTTCTACATCCCCAAGGCGGGGGACGACGGCCGCGAAACGCCGCTGCAGCAGGAACTGTTCAGCATCGGCTACTACATCTTCACCGTGGACGGGCCGCAGGTGACGGTTGACTTCTATTCCGCGAGCCACGCCTCCGAGTACGGCGACCTGGACCTCGTGCTCCCTCCCGGCTCCTTCGTGTTCCACCTGCGCGAGAGCTTCGGTTACAGCCTGAACGGCAGGCAGTTCCAGGTCCGGCACGGCGACTCCTACACCACGGTCATGGACAGCTTCGGCGGGACGGCAGCGGCCATCCTGGGCGGGATCAACGGCAATGAGGAAACCGACTACCTCACCCGCCCGCTGACCAAGACCGTCAACACCGGCTGGGCCGGCGCGCGGGAGGAGGACAATGCGGCAAGCAAGGTGCTGAGGCTCTGGGGGATGGCCGACAATCTGAGCCTGTGGGAGAAGCCGAGCCAGGGGATCGACCTGACCGGGTATCTGCCCAGCGCGCCAGAGAGCAAGAAATGCGACCTGTACACCCTCTCCCTAAGCTACGAGGAGAGCCGGGTCCACGGTCTGCACCTGGGGAACGGCGGCTACCGCCTGGCCACCAGGGACGCCGGCGGCAGGTGGATCAACGCGGTGGAGAGCAACTTCGGCGGCAAGGGGAAGTTCGTCAAAGGCTCCTGGCATCCCGGCTACCCCCTGGGGACCTACGGCATCGACCCCTTCACCGGGACCGCATGGGCCGTGCTGAACCACGAGGGGGAGTTCGCCGTGGTCCGGCTCGACGACTGAGGGTCGCCGTAATAGTCGCCTGCAGGACAGAGGTTTCGTGCGAGACCCCGGAGTAGCATCAGGGGTCTTCTTTTTGTACGTTGGTCCAAGTTAGCGCCCCTCGCCTCCTCCGTCCCCCCTTTTCGAAAGGAGAGGGGTGTGGCTCGACAAGCTTCTCACCCTCTCCCCTGCCCTCCCCCGCCAAGGGGGAGGGGGTGTTTGAGCGGTGCGAGAAAGATTGGCACTGATCGGCTTAAAAAAAAGAGGACACGGGGGCTGCCGCCCGCGTCCTCTGGTACATCGGTATTTAAGCGTGGCGGGCGGGCTGCCGCCTAGCGCCACACCCCGCGGGTGTCGATGACCACCTTCTCCTTGAGCAGCTCCCGGTCGATCCCCTTGAACTCCTCGTGGTCCACCAGCACCAGCAGGATATCGGCATCCCGCAGCACCTGGCTCAGGTCGTAAATCGGGAAATCGTCCCTCACTTCTTCGACGTTGGGCTCGCACGCCATCACCCGCCCTATCCCCGAACGGATCAGTTCGCGCGTGATCTCCAGGGCCGGCGACTCCCTGAGGTCATCTATGTTCGCCTTGAAGGCGAGTCCCAGGCAGCCGATGACCGGGTTCTTGAAGCGCTCGGCCTTGGATCTGACCCGCTCCAGCACCCAGTGCGGCTTGGAGTCGTTCACCTCGCGCGCGGCGCGGATCAGCCTGGCTTCCTTGGGTGCGGCCGCCACGATGAACCACGGGTCGACCGCGATGCAGTGGCCGCCGACGCCGGGGCCGGGCTGCAGGATGTTGACCCGCGGATGCCTGTTGGCCAGCTCGATGAGCTCCCAGACATTGATGCCGAGCCTGTCGCAGATCATGGAGAGCTCGTTGGCGAAGGCGATGTTCACGTCGCGCGAGGAGTTCTCCACCAGCTTGGCCAGCTCGGCGGTCCTGGCATCGGTCAGATGCATGCCGCCGTTGCAGAAGCTCTTGTAGAGATCGCGCGCCTTTTCCGCGGAGGCCCGGTTGAGCCCCCCGATGATCCGGTCGTTGTCCACCAGCTCCCTGAGGATATGGCCGGGGAGCACCCGCTCGGGGCAGTGGGCGAGGTGGACCGAAAGCTGGCTGCGTGAGCCGGCGCGGGACTGCACCAGATCGGGGCGCAGTTCGGCCAGGAGCTCTGCGATGTGCTCTGTGGTACCCACCGGGGAGGTGGACTCGAGGATGATCAGATTTCCTTCGCGCAGATGGGGAGCGATCGACCTGGTCGCGCTGTCTATGAAGCTCAGGTCCGGGATCTTGTCGTCGGCGCAGCTTTTTTGGGTAAACGGGGTGGGGACCGCCAGGATGAAGGTGTCCCCCTCCTCAGGGACCAGCACGGCCTTCAGGTTGCCGCTGTTCACCGCGGAGCGGACCAGGACGTCCAGGTCCGGCTCGACGATGTGGATCTTGCCGGAGTTTATGGTCGCCACCGTGGACTCCTTGACGTCCACCCCGACCACCGAGTGCCCCCTGGTGGCGAGTATGGATGCGGTGGGAAGACCGATGTAGCCAAGACCCACCACGACGATTTTCTGCCTCTGCTTGTTCATAGCTTCCTCCGGAGTACGGGGCAATGGAGCGAACGATTATTCGCACCTACGGGTGTAGCTTGAGGTGACCCGGTACCCCGTTAGCGCCGAAACGATTCTCGAGGCGGCACGGCCGTCGCCGTAGGGGTTGTGCGCCAGGGACATCGCCTGGTAGGCGGAGCGGTCGTTCAGCAAAAGCTCGGTCTCCCCGGTTATCGCCTGCAGATCGGTACCGACCAGCCTGACGGTCCCCGCGGCCACCGCCTCGGGCCTCTCGGTGCTCTCCCGCATGACCAGGACCGGCTTCCCCAGCGAGGGGGCCTCTTCCTGAACGCCGCCGGAGTCGGTGAGCACCAGATAGGAGCGCTCCAGCAGGTAGACGAAGGGAAGATAGTCCAAAGGCTCAACCAGGTGGACGTTGTCCAGCCCTCCCCCGCCCAGGATGCGGCGCACCGGCTCCTGCACGTTGGGGTTGAGGTGCACCGGATAGAGGATCTCGACCTGGGGGTTTCGGCACGCGATCTGCGCCAGGGCGAGGCAGATCTGCTCGAACCCGGCACCGAAATTCTCCCTGCGGTGACCGGTCACCAGCACCAGCCTCTTGCCGGGGTCCAGAAAGGAGAAGTCGCGGGCGCAGCCGGCGGCAAGGAGCGGATCGCCTGCGATGCGTCCAGAGACCGAGATGAGCGCATCGATCACGGTGTTGCCTGTGACCGTTATGGCCTCCTCGCCCACCCCCTCGCGCAGCAGGTTGTCCCGGGAAGCGAGCGTCGGGGCGAAATGCAGGTCCGCCAGGAGCCCGACCACCCGCCGGTTCATCTCCTCGGGAAACGGGGAGGAAAGGTCGTGCGTCCTGAGACCGGCCTCTACGTGCCCCACCCGGATCCGGCAGTAGAAAGCGGCGAGACAGGCGCCCATCGCCGTCGAGGTGTCGCCATGCACCAGCACGAGGTCGGGACGCTCCCGCTGCAGCACCGGTTTCAGCCCCTTGAGAACGGCGCAGGTGATGTCGAAGAGATCCTGTCCCGGGCTCATGATATCAAGATCGTGGTCCGGTCGAATTTCGAACAGGTTCAGCACCTGGTCCAGCATGTGGCGATGCTGCGCCGTGACGCAGACCACGCTCTGGAAGAGCTCCGGGTATTTTTCCAGCTCCTTCACGACCGGCGCCATCTTGATGGCTTCGGGCCTGGTGCCGAAGACGGAAAGAACTTTCAGCATGTTCTGCCTCTTTTCAATGTTGACATTTTTTACCTTAGCTCTTATAGCACACGGCACATTATCCGTTTGTTACATGTTTCAGACTTTTAGTAGTCATTGCTGCAACGCTGATTGAGTAAAATTATTAACAGTAGCAGCGCTTTATATAACAATCATAGTTGCAATAACACATCACAAGGGTGAACTTCAGGAATTGTGAGGCAGTTATTGAGAAGGTAGGTCGTGAAGAGGTTAATCAGGAGTAGGAGTAGGTCGGGTTAGCCTGCAAGGCGTAACCCGACATGCAGTCGATGCGGCAGCGGGGGTTGTCGGGTTACGCTGCGCTAACCCGACCTACGGAGAACCCGACCTACGACTACGTCTACTGCTGCCCCCCCCAGCTCAGGGGAGGCAACAGTCTGGCAAACCTTCTACTGGCGGTTCATCACCAGCCCGAGGACCTTCTCGGCCGGCAACAGCTGCAGGGCGCGGTTTATCTCCTTGAGCGAGGTCTGCCCGGCCTGGGCCACCACCAGGATGTAGTCGACCAGCGGGGCGAAGGCTACGGCATCGGCGCTGGTGAGAATCGAGGGGGCGTCGAAGAAGACGTACCGCTCCGGGTAGCGGTGCTTCATATCGTGCACCAGGTCCTTCATCCCTGGTGAGCCGAGGAGCTCGCAGCTATCCTTCACAGTCTTGCCGCCGGAGATGACGGTCAGCTTCTCAACTCCGGGCCAGACGAAGAGCTCCGGAATCGGACAGTCGTCCATGAGGTAGTCGACCAGACCCCGGTCGCTGGCAAATCCCATGGTGCTATGGATCTGCTGCTGCCTCAGGTCGCAGTCCACCAGCAGCGCGGTCTGCTTGAACTCCTTGGCGAAGGTGAGCGCCAGGTTGATGGCGGTAAGGGTCTTCCCCTCGCCCGGGAGCGCGCTGGTCACCATGACGGTGGCACCGCCCTCGTTCCCGCTCAGTTGCAGGATCCTGGTCCTCAGCTGCCGGTAGAACTCCACTTCGGCGGCGTCCTGAAGAAAGGCGACGCAGCGGTTGGCAGCCATGACCCGCGGGTTGAGTCGCACCGAGCGGGAGAGCGAGTAGACCGGCGAGATATATCCCATCTTCTGGAGGTCCGAAGGGCGGCTCATAATGGGGTACTCAAGCTCGACGCCCTCATCTTCCGGCAGGTTCCTGCCGTTGCCCCGGGTCTTGGTGAGCCTCCCCAAGGAGCCACGGAACAGGCGGAACGGCGAGGAAGGGAGAGAGTCGAGCACCGCCTCGCCCGAAGCGCCAAGATCCAGATTCTGCTCGTCCTGCGGCAGGGAGTCCGAATCCGACTCAAACCGCTCTGCCTGGTATTTCGGCTTGTTGATGTTCCTTTTTACTATTGCCATCTGGATCGCTCCTTTTTATCTGACATCGGTGGCCTTGACATCAGGGGCTAGGGGCTGGGGGCCAGGGGCTAAAATGCCGTCCCGGTCCCAGTCCCAGTCCTGGTACCGGCACCGGCCTCTAGCCCCTAGCCCCTAACCCCCAGCCCCGGTTTTAAAGCTTCGCCACGCGCCGCAGCAGCCGGGCCCAGAAGACGTCCAGGTCCATAACCAGGAACTGGAAGGCGACCGGGATCAGCACCAGCACGACGATCACTCCGATCGCAGCATTCCTGCGCCGCAGCTTGCGCTCGGCGAAGTCCTGCCAGGTGAGGATGGCTGGGATGCACGCCAGCACCGGCAGTGAGGTGGCGAGGTAGAGCTGCTCGGGAGTGCGCGCGGTGTGATCGCTTTGCTCCTTGATAGCGGCGACGCCGGCCCCGCTGCCGATTCCAAGCAGCAGCCCGATCAGGAGGATGGCGGGTATGTTCGGGCTCACCGGCGTTTCCGGCAGGCGCGCCGCGTCGATCAGCGAGAAGCGTTCCCCTTTCTGCACCTCTTCCAGGCCGTGCGCGCTCTTGGCCTCCAGGAACTTCTTGGTGAGCTCGTCGGCCTTGAGCTGGTAATGGATGCGGTCGTCCAGGAGGACGCGGTACCCCTCTTCGACGCCGGGGGTGGAGGCGATCCTCTTGCGGTAGTCGTCCCTCTTCTTGGTGAAGGCGCCGATCTGCCGCTTCACGGAGTCGATCTCGGAGCGGTTGCCGGCAAGCTGCGAGGAGAGCGTGATGTAGGCGACGTTGTCCGGCTTGTTGTCGGCCGTGTCGCGACCCGAGGATCTCAGCTGCTTCACCAGCTCCGCCAGCTCGCTCCTGGTCTTGATGACGTCGGGATGCTCGTCGGTGAAGCGGGTCTTCAGCTCGCCGAGACGGACCCTGAGCTCGGCCAGGCGCGTCTTGTCCTGGCTCGCCGCGTCGGTGGAGATGGTGGCGAGCTGCGAGGCGGCGTAGCTCTCCTTCTCCCGGAGGCCGCGCAGCTGCTCGTTGAGCGAGACGATATCGTGCTCGGTCGATTCCGCGATCTGCAGGTTCGCCTGGGCCAGTTCGGGAAGGGCGTTCAGGTTGCGCTGCTTGTAGGCGGAGATCTTGGCGTCGGTCTCGGCCAGATGGGCCTTCACCTGCTTCATCTCCTCCTCCATGAAGCTCGTGGTCCCCTGCGACTGGCGCTCCCTGGTGGCCAGGTTCTCCGACAGGTAGAGCGAGGCGAGCTCGCCCGCCACCTGCTGGACCACCTGGGGGGACTTCCCCTGGTAGGAAAGGGTGAAGGCGATGGTCGCCTGCCTGGGGGAGCCGGAGCGCGGGTCGATCACGTCAGCGCTGATGGTGCTGAGCTTGATGTCCTTGCGCATCTTGGCGACGATCTCTTCGGTGGTCCACTTCACCTTGAGCTCGGGGTAGAGATTGAACTTCTTGATGATCTCCAGGAGCCTGTCGGTTCCCATGATCCTCTGGTTTATGGTCTGCAACCTCTGGTCCGCGTAGCTTGTCACCGTGGTGTTGACGAACTCCCGGGGCACCTCCTGATCCTCGATCAGGATGGTCGAGGAGGAGCGGTAATGCGGCGGAAGCAGGAAGGCGAAGACCGCCGAGATGACGAATACGGCCGCCGCGGTGACGATGATGCTCGACTTGCGTCGTTTCAGGATGTCGAGAAAATCCTGTGCTGTTTTTACTTCCTGTCCCATGCTGTTCCTCGCGATTCCAGTAGATCGGTTTTTAAGGATGTCACCGTTATTCTGCAGCCGGCCCGGGACGACTACCTGAACATCGGGTACTGCCAGTTCAGCCGCAGCATGAAGATGTTCTGGACCATCTCGGTCCCCAAAAGCCGGTTTTGCGTGTTGTTGTAGCTGTAGCGTGCCTCCAGCGACAGCTCGCTGGGAGCGTCGGCAATCTGGTAGCGTAGCGAGCCGGTCAGGTTCCTGGAGCGCTCGTCGATCGGCTGGAGTGCGAACTCGTTCGGATCCGACCTGTTCCAGACGTAGGCCGCGGCCAGACTCCCCGAAAGATCCCGGGTGAAGCGCTCGGCAACGGTGAGGTTGGCACCGGTCACCTTGGTCGCGCCGCCCCTCCCCGAGGCCGAGTTCAGGTCGTGGGAGAGGGCGAGGCTCCCCGAGAGCTTTTCCCCGGAGTAGGCCAGGGCGAGGCTTCCCACCCCCCCGCTCTCGTCATGGCTCTCCCTGCCGGCGCCCCCGGCGCCGTGGAACTCGGAACGGGTGAAGCGTGCGCCGCCGTTCAGGGAGAGACGCCACAGTTCGCTCAGCTCCCTGGTTACCCCGAGCGTGGCGCTCAGGCTGTCCACCCGCGACAGGTCGGTGGCGTCGCGTCTCAAGGTGAGCAGCGACCCCAGCTTGGTGCGGGGCAGCCGGCTCCCCGGGTCGTAGTCGATCCCGGCGTTTCCCTGGTAGTGCCAGGTGTCCAGGTAGGTCTGGCTGTCATAGTCGTCGCGCGAGTACGCCAGGCCGACCGACGAGCTCGCCATCTCGGAGAGCGCGTATCTCCCCCCCAGCCGATAGCTCTGGCGCTCGCTTCGGGAACTGACCACCAGAGAGGTTGCCGGGTCGATGGAACTGGCGCTGGAATCCCTCAGGTAGCCCAGGTCACTGGAGAGCGACAGCCGCGGGGCGGCCGTGTAGCTGCCGGTCCCCCTCACGAAGTACCCCAGGGCACTGCCGCTGCTGTTGCGCAGGTAGTGCAGGCTGTTCACCCCGCCCGAAAGGTTCGCGCTGACCCTTTCGTTCCGATTCGAGACGGTCAGCACCGGCGACAGCGTGGTGATGAAGTCGCGGCGCCTGTCGGAGCTCTGCGCGAAGACGTTGTCGTTGTACTCCTCCCGCACGGAGAAAGCCGGGGTCACGATCAGCTCGTCGGCTTTCAGCGGCGCCGGGGCAAGCAGGGCCAGCAGGAAAAGCGCGGGGAGCAGCTTTTTGGGAGCCGAAATATCAGGGAACAATGACAACATCGCCCCGCTGCAGTTCTATGTTGGTCTCGAGGTGCCGTCCCTCGACGACCTCCCGGTAATCGAAGGGAAACACCGTGGTCTTGCCACCCTGGCGGCGGAACACCTTGAGGTCGCTCTTGCTGGCGTACGGGTTCAGCCCCCCCGCCATGGCGAGCGCCTGCAGCACGTTGGTGGAGTCCCCCATCATCTGCCGGCCGGGTGCGTTGACGCGCCCGATGATGTAGACGACCATGCTGTTGGACTGCTTCACCTCGACGGTGAGCCCCGCGTCGCTGATGTAGCGGGTCAGCTTCCCCTCCAGTTCCCGCTTGAGCTGGGACACGGTTTTCCCGCCGGCGACCAGTTCGCCTACCAGCGGAAACGAGATCCTGCCGTCGGGGAGCACCACCACGGAGCGGGTGAGGTTTTCGTCACGCCAAACCGAGATGCCGAGCAGGTCTCCCGAGCCGATCACGTAGTCCTGCGCCCGCAGCGGGCGGCCCGGAGCGGGCTCGGCGGTCTCGCCCGGACGTGGGTCCGGGGCGAGGCCGAGCAGGCTCGCCGCCTCGCGCCACCAGGAGACCGGAGTTTCCGGGACAGCCGGTGCGGCGGGAGCAGCCTCGTCGTCGGCGGCTTCGGCGGCGGCTTCGGCAGCGGGGTCGGCGGCGGGGTCGGCGGCGCTTTCGGCCGCCTGAGGCTCGGCGCCTGGCGCGGCATCCTCCCGGGGGGGACCCTGGTCCTGCTCCTCGACCGGATCGGTTTCCGGCGCGAGAGCGCCCGGTCCCGCCGCCTCGGCCCTTGCCGTTTCCGACATTTCGATGGCGGGGGCCGCCGCCGCATTTTTCTTGGCGGCCCAGACGGTGGTGGAGCAGAGCGCCGATTGAATCAACAAACAGAACACCAGACTTCTTAAAGACATATACCCCTCACCGATACTTCCTGAATCAGGTTGCAATAGTAGTTATCAAAATCTCTCTGTCACTGGACGCCACGTTTATACAGTTTGCAGGTTACATTGGCATCACAACAAGATGATAGTTGAGACAAGAGTGGCTGCTAGATCTTGGCCAGCGTCTTCTCGGCCTCTTCCCTCCCCGGGAACCCCACCTTGGCGGCGAGCGACCGGCGCAGCTTCTCCCTGGCCTCGGGGAGCCTTCCCGCCCGATACAGCGCCATGCCGAGGTGGTAGTTGGCGATCAGCGATTCCGGCCTCTTCGCCTGCACCTTTTGCAGGTATTCCACGGCCTTCTGCGCCTCCCCTTTCTTGTAGTGCAGCCACCCCAGGGTGTCGAGCACGTTGACGCCGTCGGGGTTCAGGCTGAGCGCCTTTTCCGCGAGCTTGAGGGCGCGCTCCAGCTCCTTGGGCGAGCCGGTGGTCTCGGCGACCAGAAAGGCGAGGTCGTTGGCCAAAAGCCAGGAGCCGGGGTTCAACCGGTACGCCTTTTCGTACTCCGCCACCGCGTTGGCCACCTTTCCCTGCTTGAGATAGAGCGCCCCGCTCTTCACGTAACCTATCGGGAGCCGGGGGGCCCTCCTCCTCACCTCGGCATACTCCGCCTCGGCCTTGCGCAGCTCGCCGGCGCGCACGCAGAGGTCTCCCAGCGCCACCCTCGCCTCCAGGTCCGCCGGGCTCTTGCTCAAAAGCTTCTCCAGCAGCTCGCGGGCGCCCTTGAAATCGTTTTGGGATAAATGGTAGCGGGACAGGGCGAACTGCACCTCTCGCGAGGCCGGTTCCAGCTTCTGCGCGCTCCTCAGGGAGTCGAGGGCGAGGCCGTTCTCCTTTTTCAGCAGATACCCCTCCGCCAGGCGGAGGTGCCCTTCGATGAACTCGGGCTTTTCGCTCACCACGGTCCTGAACTCGTTGATCGCGCCGGGGCCGTCCCCCTTTTGCAGCTGGATGCTCCCCTTGAGGAAGCGGGCCTCCACGTTTTTGGGACTCTCCTTGAGCACCTCCTCCACGTACCCCGCGGCCTGCTCGACCTCCTGGCTTTGCAGGTACACCTTGGCGAGCGCCGTCTTGGCCTGGACCACTCCCGGCTCCCCCGCCTTGCCGAGGAGGGCGCCCTCCTTGAGCGTGACGATCGCCTGGTCGGAGCGGCCGCTGTTCAGGTAGAGCTCGGAGAGCGCCAGGCGCAGCGGGAAGTTCTTGGCGTTGGCCGCGATCCCCTCCTTCAGTTCCCGCTCGGCCTCGGGGAGACGCTTCTGCCCCAGGTAGAACGCGGTCACCTTGAGGCGGCGCTCGTCGCTTGCCGGATCGCCGGCGACCAGCTTGCGCAGCACCTCGACCGCCTGGGCCTCCTTCCCCCGGTTCCAGTAAAAGCCGGCCAGGGTGATGGGGTGGTCGATGTTGTCGGGCTCCAGGGAGCAGACCTTGAGCAGCAGGGAGGCGGCCTCGTCCTCCCTTGCGCTCTGCAGGCAGATCCCCACCAGGGCCAGGGCGAGCTGCGCCGAGCTCGGGTTGGCCTGGATGCCGCGCCTGAGCGCCCCCTCCGCCCCCTTCGGGTCACCCCCCTGCAGGCAGGCGTTGGCGAGCAGGAAGTAGCTGTCCGGCTTGGTCACCCCCCGGGAGATCGCCGCCTCCAGGAAGGGGCGCGCCTGGTCGTGCTCCTTGCGGGCCACCATCAGCGCCGCTTTCAGCAGGAGCGCGTCGGCGTAGGCGGGATCCTGCTTGAGCAGCAGCTCCGCCCTCTCCTGCGCCTTGTCGAGCTGCCGCACCGCGAGATAGATCTTCCCCAGCTGGTACTGGGCTTCCTTGTCGGCCGGGTTCAGCTCGACCGCCTTGCTGAAGTTGCCGAAGGCCCCCCTGAGGTTTCCTTCCTTCATGTCGATCAGGCCGAACATCCGGTAGGCGTCGACGAACTTCGGGTCGATCTGGACCGCGTTTTTCAGCTCGAGGCGGGCCTTGACGTACTCCCCCTTCTCGTAGAGGGCCTTCCCCTTGCTGAAGAATTTCTGCTTTTTCGCCTCGGGACCGGAACAGGAGATCAGCAGCAGGGCCGAGAAAAAGAGCAGGAGCCGGGCGGGGGTGCGCATGTTACACATAGATAGTTCCTCCTTGAATACTTCAATGCCCGTTGAGGGATGAGGGTTGAGGTCTCCCAACAGGTTCCTAACAAGCCAGCGCCACCAGGGATGCCACGGTCCACAGGGCGAAACGGTTCATTTTGCCGCGCATCTCCGCCTGCAGCACCTCGAAGCTGAAGTAAAGGAGCAGGATCTTGGCGGCGGTGAGGCCGACCTGGTACTCCTGGATCTGCTGCTCCGGGAGGTTCGGGACCACCAGGGCCAGGATGCCGATCAGAAAGTCCATGGGGGAACTGCGAAAGCCGGACTTCCTGCGCGAGAACTTGGATACCAGGATGATCAGCAGCGCGACGGCGCCGAAGGAGCCGTTGTAAAAGCGCAGCAGCGGGGTGTCGGCGTAAAGGGAGATCAGTCCCCCCCCGAGGTAGACGGAAAAGGGGATCAGCAGGTAGAGCACGAACCTGAGCAGTCCCGGGAGCCAGGCGTTCCGGAACCGGCACACGATCAGGATCGCCGCGCCGGAGACGGCGCAGATCAGGGTGCCGTAGAGAGGAGGCCTTTGCGCCACCAGGCAGGTGATGAACAGCAGCAGCGGGACCCCGCTCTCGAAGAGGCGGAAGGAGTACCTGATCACCACCCCCTCCCGCTTCAAAAGGCGCAGCCGTCCGGCGATCTTGGCATCGAAGAAGTCCAGGCGCCTCACGGTGCGCCGGGTCCTGGCGGCATGGCTGAAGCCCGCCAGCACCAGCAGGGAGAACACCAGGTACCCCCCGAGCAGGCTCCAGTCCGAGTAGAAGCGGAAATGCACCGAGGCCAGGAGCAGGAAGGTCTGGAACAGGTAGATGATCAGCACGCTCTCCGGGTGCAGGAAGCCCAGCGCCATCAGGTTGTGATGGAAGTGGTTCCGGTCCGCGCTGAACGGGGAGCGGCCGCGGCTGATCCTCGCCACCATGACGGTGAGGGTGTCGAGAATCGGGAAGCCGAGCAGGATCAGCGGCAGGATCGGGCTGAGCGCGGTCGCCCTCCCCTGGGTCAGCCCCAGGGAGAGGGTGATCGCCGAGAACCCCAGGAACTGGCTCCCGGAATCCCCCATGAAGATCGAGGCGGGATGGGTGTTGAAGCGGAGAAAGCCGAACAGCGCCCCCCCCAGCGCCAGTGAGATCAGCCCCACGCTGAAATCTCCCACCAGGTAGGCGAGATAACCGATGCCGGCAAAGATGAGCAGGGAGATGCCGCCGGCCAGCCCGTCCAGTCCGTCGGAAAGGTTGATGGCGTTGGTCACCCCGACGATGGCGACCACGGTGAGGGGGACGGCGAGCCACCCCGGCAGCAGGTAGTTCTCCGGCGCCAGCATCCCGAGGTTGCTGATCCTGATCCCACCCAGGAAGACGGCGCTCAGCGCGGCGGCGATCTGCCCCAGGAACTTGATGCGCGGAGAGAGGTCGCGAAAGTCGTCCACCGCCCCGAACAGCACCAGGATGGCGGCGCCGACCAGGTAGGCCTGGACGAAGCTGTCGGCATAGCGCCAGCAGATGATCGGGATGAAGGCACCCAGAGCCATGGCGATCCCCCCGACCCGCGGCACCGGGACCTGGTGCACCTTCCTTTCGTTGGGGAGGTCCACCAGCTGGAAGCGGAGCGCCAGGGCGCTGAACGCCGGGGTAAGGGCGATGGTGATGAGCACCGAAACGAGTAGGGTCGACAAGAAGATCATAGGGCCTTGGCGGAACGGGCTATTGCGGGACGAAGCGCGTCAGCACCGGGGTTAGCTCGCGGGCGAACCCCTGGAGGCGCGTCTCGGCATCTGCGAGCCGCTCCCCCTGGTAGACCGGGGTTATGACCCGTACCAGCGCGCCGTCGGTCCTGCGCCGGGTCAGGGCGTCCCAGAAGGTGTAGAACTTGAGCTGCCAGGCGCTGGTGAGCAGCCGCCCGCGCTGGGGGAACCAGTAGTAGGTGAGCTCCTGCACCCCACCCTTCTGCATGAAGGCGCGGTTCACCTGCAGGCTCGCGCCCCGCTCGGCCAGGGGGACCGCCACCGCCCCGGACTCCTGGAAGATCCAGCCGCTGCCGGGAAGGCAGGTGGCCGGGGAATGGATCGATGCCCCCTTGGACTGGCTGGCGTAGTAGGCGGCGTAGAAACTCACCGTCCTCCCCTTCGGATCGCGGTAATCGACCATGGAGTAGTCGTCGAGATCGAGCGAGTCGAGATAGAGCTGCTCCATCTCGCCCCGGACCCCCTGCCAGCCGGAGAGCACCAGGGGGAACTCGCCAAAGGAGCGGGCCGGGACCACCTTCTCCCGGAAGTCGATGCAGGTCGAGGCGGCCAGGGTCGCCGAAAGGAGCAGTACCGGGAGCGCCAGCTGAAGCGGGACCCTGCTCCCCCGGCAGGCGGCCCGGGGCGCCGCCGCCTCCGGTTCGAGCCGGAGCGGCTTAAGCGGCGCCTCCGGGAGGAACCTTTTCAAAAGCCTCAGTTCCAGCAGGAGCAGCCCCAGGCTGAACATGAAGATGAACCAGCCGGAAAAATCGTGAAAGAACCCTTCCGCCACCACCGGTCCGAAGAACTGGTACAGGATCCCCACCGAGGCGATGCGCAGGCCGTTGGTGACCACGGAGACCGGGATCGAGGAGAGCACGAAGAGCCCCCTCTTCCAGAGCGGGGCGCGGTAGTAGCTCGCCAGCAGGACGGAGAGCACCAGAAGCGGGATGAAATAGCGCAGGCCGCTGCAGGCGTCGACCACCTGGAGCTTGGTGAAGCCGAGGTCGATGACGTTCCCCTCCCGGTAGGCCGACAGGCCGCAGAGCCGCATCACCCAGACACCGAGCCAGGAGGAGATCAGCTTGAGCTTCAGGGTGACCATGGTGTTCAGGTAGTTGGGGAGTGGAAACATGGCGAGCAGGAACAAAAGGGGAAAGCGCAGCACCTTGAGGCGCGCCCCTCCCAGCCAGCTCCAGAGCAGGCCGACCAGAACCAGCCAGAAGGAGAGATACAGCGAAAAGAACTCGCCGGCGAGCTCCCCGAGCCAGTAGAGCGCTATGCCGCAGCAGACCGGCAAAAGCCCGAGCCAGCTGGGGCGCCAGGGGGAGCGCGCCACTGCGGCGCGCCGGTCGTAGAGGAGATAGGCGGCAATCAGCGGGATCAGGGCGCTCGAGCTGTAATCCTCGCGGAGCCAGTCCACGGTGACCAGCCAGGAAAAGGTGCCGCAGTAAAGGGCGCCGAGCAGCACGGCAAGCAGCGTCGCGGTGCAGGCGGTACCAGGGTGGACGGAACAAGAGGATTTCACGGCAAAGGCTCCTGGTGGCACGGCAGAAAAAGGCTCCCTCGTTGCGGGCGATTCCGGCGCGATGAGAAGACCGGGACGAATCTAGAGCATTGTTGTTGAGACGAGGTTACAAACGGAAAAAACTTGGGGAAACATCGGGGGGCTAGGGCGCACCGAGCCGCGGCTTGCCGGCGGGGCGGCGCAGCAGCAGGCGCTCGGCGCGCAGCATCAGCCTGAGCTTCACCCCGAGCACCTGGAGCACGAAAAGCGGGAGCACCCTCTGCCGTTTCAGGCGGGAGGGCTCCTTGACCAGGCGGTAGAACCACTCCAGGTTCAGGCGGCAGAAGCGGCTGGGAGCGCGTTTGACCCGGCCGGTAATGGTATCGAGGCTCCCTCCGATCCCCTGGCAGAGCCGTACCGTGGTGAGCTCCGACTGGTGCGCGACGTACCACTGCTCCTGGCGCGGCGAGCCGAGCGCCAGGAACAGGATCTGGGCTCCGCTCGCGTTGATCTCACCGACCAGTTCCGGCATCCGCTCCTGCGGCACGAAGCCGTTGGCGCGACCGACGATGCGCAGACCCGGATAGCGCTGCTCCAGGATCTCCGCGGCGCCGCGGCTCACCTCCTCGCTGGCTCCATAGATGAAGAGCCGGTACTCCCTGGCGCTGGCCAGCCGGCAGATCTCCTGCATCAGCTCCACTCCCGGCACCCGGGAGAGGCGGGCCCGGTGCAGCAGGCGGGCCGCCAGCACCACGCCGATGCCGTCGGGGATCAGCAGGTCGGCGTTGCGAAAGGCCTGATGCAGGGCGGGATTGCGGGGGACCGAGAAGTTCTTCTCCGGGTTGACCGCGAAGACCACCCGGGGGCGGTCCCCCTCCTCGACAAACTCCACGACCTTCTCCAGTGCCTGGTCCATGGTCACGGCATCGACCCAGATGTCCAGTATGCCAAGCCTCCCCTTCATAGCGCACCTCCCAGTGCCTGCAGCCATTCCATATCGGGGTTATCGCCCCAGCAGATCACGGTCCTGAACTCGACCAGGCGGCAGACGCCCCTCTTCCGGCAGCGCAGCACCGCTGCCGGACGCTTGCTGCCGTAGGCAGGCGCGTACCAGCCAGGCGTCGGCTCATCCTTGCCGGTTGCCAGTTCGAGATGCTCCCCCTCCAAGAGCCTGAGCCGGATCCGGCTCTTCGCCCCGCGCAGGAACCACCACCCCGCATCCCGGGTGACCTCGGCGTCGGGATGCAGGTGGAAGTGGAGGGCAAAGTCGTGCTCCCCCCCCCCGGAGAAGCTGTCCCGAAGCAGCACGGCGTCCGGCGCGGCATAAAGCAGGGCGCGGCGGTGCAGTACCGGTTCCGGGAGCCGCCGGTATCCGTCATGTTCCGCCTCCACCAGGTACCCCGATCCGGTCTGCTCGCGGCGCAGCACCCGGCATTGATACGGGTTGCTCCAGATGAAGCCGGTTTCCTGCTGCGCCTGGTCCAGGCCGTCCACGGTCACCGTGTTGTGGGCGGCGGTGCTTTTGAAGTAGCGGCGAAAGGAGGGTGCGCCGTTGTAGCGGTAGGTTCCGGGATCGACCAGCAGGTCGTCTCCGGCCAGGGAAAGGGTCAGGGAGAGTGCGTCGGCATGGCCGTGGTTGTTCAGGGGGGGCATGCCGAGCGGCCCGTGGTCGAGGCTCACCCTGAGCCCGTCGGCCCCGGTGATCAGCGTGTATCCGGCGGCGTCGAAGGCGCGGCACCCCGGCGCCTCGTGCGCGGCCGCCTCCCGGCGCGGCGCCAGGCCGGGAGCCAGGGCGTGGCCGTCATCGCTGTCGCCCAGGGGGGGGAACCGGCCGGCGCCGTCGCAAAAGGCGGCCAGAAAGGCCTCCCCCTGGCGCAGCCGTGGCTTCCAGTCGCTGCAGTCGTGGAGGCCGTTTCCCTCCAGGAAATCGACGCTGAGCCAGTACAGGTCGAGGACCAGGCGGTGATAGGAAAGCGACTGTTCCAGCGGGCCGCCGTCGGGAAGGATCTGGCGCGCCAGCTCCTGGCGCAGCAAAGCGATCCCCCTTTCCAGCCAGAGCTTCCCCTTCCCGGTGTCGGCGAACATCGCCCCGGCGAATAGCAGCCCCACCGATTCGCACACCGTGTGGTTTCCCAGCGAAGAGTAGAGCGAGAGATTGTCCTCGATCCAGCCGGCATGGGCGTAGGCCGCGTCGCTCAGGCGCTTGAAATCCCGGCGGTCCAGGGTTTCCAGAAGCTTCAGCGCGTAAAAGAAAACCGGGATCCTGAGGGCGCACTCCATGGCCGAGCGGTAATGCGGACCGGCAAGAAACGGGTTGGCGTCCAGCCAGCCGAGCAGCTCGCGGCGGGCGAAGTCGGCAACCCTGTTCCCGGCGTAGCCCGCCCCCTGCCGGGAGAGGTACGCCAGCAAGAGCGTCACGTGCTGCAGGCGGGCCGGCTCCCAGAGCGCCCTGATGTCCGCAGCCGCACCCCCGCCGGCCGGGTTCGCCTCCTGCCCCCCGGCGAGTTCCGCCTCCCAGCGCAGCAGGGTCTCCCGATCGGTATTGAGGGTGAAGCGCGCGCCGGCCAGGACCGCTTCCACCGTGTCCCGGCTCACCGCCGGATGGAACTCCGGAAGCGCCAGAGCCCGAACGGCCCGGGGAGCCGCTTCGGGAAGGGCGTAGGGGAAGCGGCCCCTGCGTACGGCGCGCCTGATCCGGGCGCCGCGCGCCGTCTGTCGGACGCGGTAGGCGAGTTCGGGAAGCGAGGCGTGCTTCAGGCGCGAGAACAGAAAATTGAACATGAGGATCAAGCCACCGATGAGAGGCCAGGGAGCGGGCGATTAAAGTGGACGGAGGCAGTGCCAGACGAGTGTGGAGAGTAGCAGGAGAGTGTTACAGCGACAGCACAGCAACCTTAAAGTTCGGCAAGAATCGGATGGAGGGCGCGAGAGGGGACTGCTCGAGGAAGTCCCCCTTTGCAAAGGGGGATTTAGGGGGATTTCAGCTCTGGCGCAAACTCGCAGCAGTTGCCGGCATGGCCAAATCCCCCCCAACCCCCCTTTTTCAAAGGGGGGAGCGCGGGTTCGAAGGGGAGCGCGGGTTCAAAGGGGGGAGCGCGGCAGCTCCCGCGCTCCCGCGCTAACCGTTTCGTAGATCGCCTCCAGACGACGGACCACGTGGTCAGGACTGAAACGCCCGGCGGCGTAGCGATGGTTGTACTCTCCCATCGCCAGGAGAGCTTCCCGGTCGCCGGCCAGCTGCTCCAGCTTCCCGGCCCAGAGCGCCGGATCTTTGCTCTCAAGCAGGAACCCCATCCTCCCCTCCTCGAAAAAATCGGCAATGCCTCCGACCGGCCGGGTCAGCACGGGGAGCCCGAATACCATCGCCTCCAGGACCGATATCGGCAGCCCTTCCCCGTGCCAGGTCGGAAACAGGTAGACATCCGCCGCGGCAAAGGCCTCCCGGATCGCCATTCCGCTCAGGTAACCCTTGAACTGCACCCCGGCGATCCCCCGGGCGGCCACGTAGTCGCGAGCCGCAGCGAGTTCGGAGCCGTCGCCCACCACGGTCAATCGCGCGCCTGGACAGCGCCCTGTCAGCAGGGCGTACGAGTCGATCGCCTGGTAGATCCCCTTTTCCTTCTCGATGCGCGACAGGTAAAGGATCTGCAGCCCGCCACTTCGCTCATTTTCCCGCCTGGCTGCCAGCGCCGAGGCGCCGTGCGGGAACATCTCGAGCTCTACCGTGGTGGTCTCGACATGGATCTCCTTGCGGTAACCCATGGCGACCAGTTTTTCCTTGAAGACGCTGGCCAGCACGATGATCGTGTCGGCACGGAAGTAGACCAGACCAAACGGGCACAGGAAATGACGCCGGATCCGGGCTTCGCAGGAGTCGTCCCAGCCGTGGAAGAAAACGACCACCTTCTTGCCGCGGAGCTTGGCCAACAGCAGGAATACGCCATCCCGGATCACGGCCCGCGACCCTAGAGAGGGATTTAGCTGGACCAGTTCGACACCGCTTAGCGCGCGCAGGAACCGGCCGTAGTTTTGCACCGTGGTGGCGATCTTGCTGAACAGCCCGTCGTGGACGCCCCGCTTGCCGACGGTGAAATAGCTGATCGGATTTTTGAAGTGACCCCTCAGCACCGAGCAGTATTTCGCCACTCCTCCCGGCAAGCCGAGTTCAGGGGCGTTGAGCAGGACTTTCATGGCAGTGACCCCTTCGCTTTACCGGTCCCCTTGGCGATCAGATCCGCGTAGAGCTCCAGCAGTTCCTGCGCGTTGTCGCCGATGGTCTTCAACCTCCCGATCTCCTTGCGATAGGCGCTAAGGCGCTGCGGCTCCGCGATCACCAGGCGGAGCTTCTCCGCCAGATCCGCGCTGTTGCCGGTCTCGAAAAGGAGCCCGTTCTCCCGGTCCCGGACAAAATCCGGGAACCCGCCGATGCTGGAGGCGATGATGGGGACTCCCCCGCTGAACGACTCGAAGATGGTCTGCGGCGCGGTGTCGTTGCAGACCGAAGGGAGCACCATGACGTCGATCTGGCGCAGGATCGCCGGGAGATCGGAGGGGAGGTAGCTACCGGTGAACTGTACGGGAAGGTCCGGATAGTCGCGCAGCAGGCCGGCGACGTAGTTCTCGTTGTAGCGGCCGAAGATCTTCACCAGGTAGTTGCCGGGTCCCAGCCTGCGCACGGCGTCCAGCAGCACGTGGGTTCCCTTGTAGTAATTGACGCCGCCGATGTTTCCGATCACCAGGGGGTCGTGCGGCGCACGATCCTCGATGACCTGCCGCTCCGCGATCACCGAACCGATGTGCTGGACCAGGAGCTTCCCCTCGCGAACGCCGTAGCGCTGCAGGGTGTTTTTCACGTCACGCGAGACGCAGATGGTTACGTCGCAACAGCTGTTCAGCGCGGCAACGCCCGCCTCCAGCCGCAGCGCGATTCTGTGCGGCATGAGCGGATCCGGCACGGCTCCGGCTCCCGGCGCGGCGGCCTTCGCGGGTGTGACCCCGGGAGTCCAGTCGATACCGGCCGATTTCTTCCCCGCCTTTACCATCCTGTAGAGAGCGCCGCAGTTGCGCCGCAGCACCTCCTTGTAATAGCGGACCCGGGCGCGCCCGAGCTCCTTGCCGTAGTCGAGCGTCCCGGTGCAGGCCGCGCAGCGTACCGGATCGAGCGGGCCGGGACAGATGCCGCCGTCCTGGTCGATCATGACCCGCTTCTGGCAGATATAGCCGTAGACGTGGATCGTGTTCACGACGGCGATGCCGCGCTCGGAGGCGAGCCGGTTCACCGAGAAGGGAAGCCCCACCCTGGAGTGGACATGCATCACCTCGGGGCGCACCCGGTCCAGGTACACGGCGATCAGGCTCTCCATCTCCGGCGCTTCGACATCGCGCTCGGGAGCGCCGAAGTTGAAGGGAAGGCAGGCCGAGTTCATGATCTCCGCGGTCTCGAACGGAAAGAGGTCGCGCCGCACCCTGAGGTACGGGCGCAGGCGCAGGTCGTAGCTGCTTTGGATGGCGCCGGAGAAGAGATAATGGACCTGGTGTCCCAGCTGCGCCAGCTTCGCGGCCAGAGGGCGCGTGTAATTGGCGACCCCTCCGACTTCCTTGGGATCATTTCCCACGATGAGAATTTTCATGCTTCGCTCCTCTTTAAAAGCGGCGCACCCTGGCCCGAGGCCGGGGTGCGTCCGTGGCGCCAGGGTCCCACCCGCAGGATCCTCGCCTCGATCGGTGCTGCGGGATCCACCTGGGGGCGCAGCATCCCGAGGCACGCCCCGAGGAAGCCGCAGATCCAGGAACAGATCAGGTAGCTGCCGTTCCCCAGACCCTTGCGGCGGATCGACATGGCGAGAAAGGGTGCCGCCAGGATCGCCCCGGCCAGTGCCGGGGAAACCGGCGACAGAAAGGCCAGGGCTGTCAGCGACCACCAAAGGGCGACGAAGGCGATGAACTTGAAGCGCGGCAAAACGGTGCGCAGATGCGGCTTGCCCAGGGCCGACCGGAACAGCTCTCCGGGGGCGTAGAAATGCCGCGACCTCCAGCGATAGTAGAGCAGGGTGAAGCTCCCCTTCTGGTGCGGATGGTGCCGGATCGAGATCATGGGGAGCCTCTCCAGGCGCCAACCCGCGCCGGTCAGCCGGGCGCCCAGCTCCAGTTCCTCGAAGGCATGCAGGTTGCGGTTGGAAAAATAGCCGACCGAACGGACCGCCGCGCTGCGATAGACCCCCCCGCCCGAGAGGTGGGAGACCAGGCCGGCCTTGCGGTCATCGGCCTTCATCAGGCGCCGGATCCGATATTCGGCGTTCAGGCTCCCCTCCTCCTCCAAAAGCCCGCTCACCCCGGCAAGCCCCGGGTCGGCAGCCATTCTCGCCAGCGCCGCTTCCAGGAAACCCGGTTTCAGTTCCATGTCGCCATCCATCAGGAACAGGAACTCCCCCTTCGCCTCCTGGTACCCCAACTGGGGTCCGATGCCGCAGCACCTCTGGGAGGTATCGGCCAGCTGTACGATGGTGACCGGAAACCGGGAAGCGATCACGACGGTGGCGTCGGTCGACCCGGAATCGGCCAGAATCACTTCCCCGCCGACAGGCCCCAGCGCGTCCAGCGCCGAACCCAGGCACGATGCGATGTGCTGCGCCTCGTTGAACGCCTTGACGATGATGCTCACGCCGCACTGGAACTTTCCGGACGTAACGGCTCGATCCTTCACGACTTTTCCTCCCGACAAAATTCGTCCGCCATGGCGCGCCACATGGTCCGCAAACCCCGACGGTCCTTTCTCGCCACCAGGGCCTCCAATGCGGTCGCGGCCAGGCAGAAAGGGAGGTACGCCGGCAACAGCTTCCGGTACAGCTTGAGGCGCGAGCGCACCTTGTAGTAGATCGAGGTCGCGGAACGGCCGACCTCGTTGGTGGCCGATCCCTGCTTGTGGTAGACCACGGAGCCGGAGGCGTAACCGAGGCCGAAGCGTCCCTTGGCCCGGATCGACCAGTCCAGTTCTTCGAAATAGAGGAAGTAGCGCTCCTCCATCAGGCCGATTGTCGCGCAAAACGGCGCCGAAACCAGCATGGAAGCGCCGCTCACCCAGTGCAGGCTTTGCTCGACCCGGCGCAGCGTCTCACCGGGGATCTCGTCCCATTGCCGCCCCAGGCCGATCAGACGCGAGCGTCCCCGGTACTTGCTGAAGCAGGCCCCCCCGAGGGCTTGTACGGTATCCGGCCGGTGGTAATAGAAAAGCGTCGATCCGACGATACCGGGATTATCCTCGGCGAGCGCCCGAGCCACCAGGTGGTCCAGGGCATCCGGCGCGGCGACGGTATCGTTGTTCAGCAGCCAGAAGAAGGCGCCGTCCCCCTGCCGGCGGGCAAACCGGATCCCCACGTTGTTCCCCCCCGCGAAGCCGAGATTGGCGCCGGTCCGAAGCACGGTGAGGGTCGCACAGGGGAGATCGGGCCAGCTCTCCTCCGGCCCCGCGACCCGGCACTCTACCGGTTTGGGGCACGCCGGGGTGCTGAACCGCGCCAGGGGAGTCCCGGCAGGCGTATGGGAGAGCGATCCCTCGGCCCACTGCAAGATGCGCTCGACGGAGCCGTCCGAGGAGTCGTTGTCGCAGACGATGATGCGGTAATCGGGATAACCAAGGCGGAGCAGGCTCTCCAGGCACTCGATGCTGTCGTGCCAGCCGTTCCAGTTCACCAGGACGATGTAGACGCGCGACGCCCTGACCAAAGCGAACCGTCCGCTTGCCGGGGCGGCCGGCTCCGGGGCATCCCCTTCCGACGCATCCGGTCCCGGGACAGCCGGTTCAGAGCCAGCCGGTTCAGGAGCACCTTTACCGGGTTCCAGAGCGGCATCGGGGCGGCTGTCACTGCGTCGCATAGCCAATGGCCCTCCTCCCCTTTGACAGTTCTGCATCCGCTTGCCCCGCCGCTTGCAGCAACGGCTGCTGCACCGCCCGACCCAGCTCCAGTGCCCCCTGTTCCGCCGCCCTGAGCATGGCAAGGGAAAGCATGGTGATGATGATCCCCTCCGGGCGCAGGAAGTGGGGCAGCGTCACGAAGGTCAACAACAGGAACATGTAGTAATACCTGAGCGCCTTGGTCACCAGGAACGGCGCACTTCCCTCGCTTCCCGGCGGCATGCGCCGCAGGATCGAGGTCGTTTTGCGGAAACAGAAGACGAAGAACCAGAGCACCCAGACGATGCCAAGCAGGCCATATTCACCGGCCATTTTGGAAAAGCCGGTGTCGTCGGCGGGGAAGATCCCGAACCGGGCATAGGCCCGTCGGGTATCGAGGCTTTTCTCCGGGATCAGCGTGCCGGCGCCGGCCAACGGATAGCGGAGGAAGTTCTCCATGTACATCCGGTGCTGCAGCTCGCGCCCGGTCTCCGCCTTGAGCTGGGAGTTCTGGAACAACATGCGCCCGAGCCGGCTGTTCCCCAGATCCGAGCCGCGCAAAAGCGGGGCGGAGACGTCGTACAAAAGGACGGCCGCGAAAAGGAGCCCCGCCAGAACCATGAGCTTCCGGTTCCGGCTCTCCATGACGGCGATCAGGCAGACCAGGGGAATGGAAAAAACCAGGATCCTGGTGCCGGTCTTCATGATGCAGTAGGCGAACAAAAGCATGTACAGAAATTGCAGCTTGCGGAAATGCCTGCCGCTCTCCGGTGATTTGGCGCCGTAGAGAAAGTGGGTCAGCGCCAGGAAGAAAAAGACCGCCGGCACCAGCCCGTACGGGAAGAAGAGCCGATGCTCGCCGTAGCGACGGAAGGCGGCGTTGAAATACCAGTCGGCCTTGGGAGGGTAGACGATGTCCAGCCGCGGGAAGTACTTCGCCAGGACCAGCAGAAACAGGTAGATCGCCAGAAAGACGGTGATCCAGCGCACGAACTTCATCAGCTCCCGGGGGTTTGCGATGATCGCGGCGAAGACGAAGTAGAGCAGATAGGTGGCGTTCAGGCGCAGGGCGACCAGGCCGCGCAGGTAGGGCTGGTCGAAGTTGGCCTGGGCCAAAAGCGGAGTGAGCAGGAACAGGGCGAAGCCGAAAAGGACCAGGAACGCAGCCTGCGGCCAGGCGCGCACCGCCTGCGCCACCCGCCTGAAAAAAAACAGCAGCAAGAGCGGGACGCTGAGCAAGAGAGCGTCCGACATCCGGAAAGCTCCCGGTATCACCACCATCCAGCGCGGCAGCAAAAAGAACCCCTCGTAACCCAGGAACAGGATCGCTATCGCCAGCAGGCATCTCAGCATGGCGTACTCCTTCGCCGCTGAACCGAGCCGCTGCCGGGCGCGCCTGAATGGCGGTTTTGCCCGTCACGGGAACCGCGACCCGGGCCGGTTACCTTCATTAACATAGCGAGTTTTTCCCCTGCAGCAGCGCCTCTTCCATCCCCGAGTATTCCCAGTTCCCGTACCGGCCGATGCTGACGATGTCGTGTTGTTCCAGAAAGTCCATGATGATCTTTCTGCTTTCGCCGTGCTGCCGGTCGTAGATGACGTAGGCGCAGGCCAGCTCGACCACCTCCCGGACCAGGATGTCGTCCAGGCTCCTGATCAGTCCGATCTCGACCATCTCCTCGACCGCCTTTTGCACCAGCGCGTCGCGGTCCACGTTCCACCCCTGCTGGTAGCCGATCTCTACGTAATAGGAGGTGGTATCGGCGGGCGCCAGGGCATCCGAGAAGTTGGAGTAGACCCCGACCCGGTAGGCGGTGAATTTCCGCTCCGGCAGGTAGATCCAGTGCTTGTCGGTCAAATCCCCCCCCTTCACCCCCAGGTTCACGATGAGCACCGAATTGTGCCGCAACCGGGCGCCGGCGATGCGCACCTCGGCCGGCACCGGGCCGGTCAGTTTCTCCACCAGCGTGTTGAGCGGCATGGTGGAGACCAGCCTGGTGAAGGAAGCGTTCTGGCCGCCGGAAAAGCGGACCTTCCTGGCCGCCAGATCGATCTCGCTGACGCTCCGGTTCAGCTCGATGTTGGGAACCCGGGCGGCCAGGGCGTCGCAGAGCGCCTGAATGCCGCCGCGCCGCGGATACCAGAAGCTGGCATTGTAGCCGAAACCTTTGGACTGGTCCTCGAAGGCGCCGTTGAAGACGTCTTCCAGGTTCGGCTTGGGGACGTACTCGCTGAGCCACTCGCAGGTCATCTCCTCGGCCGGCACGGTCCAGAGCTTCTCGTTGTAGGGGAACATGAAATGCCTGCCGATCCCCTCCCCCAGCTTGGCCGCAATCCAGTCGCGGAAGGTGCGGTACTCCCTGGTCGGGAGGTCCTCGTTGCCGTGGTACGCCTTGACGAACTCCAGCAGACACTCCTTGACCACCTCGGGCGGGAGTCCGAACAGGTTGGCCTGGAAGGGGTAGCGGGTGAGCGCCCCGTGCGAGTAGATCACCGCGTTGCGGTTCAGGACGTTCAGGTTGTCCGCCAGCAGTTCCTTGACCAGCCCCTGAAAATAGGGGTCCTTCAGATGGAGCAGATGCCCCGAATAGTCGAACCGGAAACCGTCGCGTTCCACGCTCCGGCAGCAGCCGCCCACGACGGCATCGGCTTCGTACAGTTCATACTCCAGATGCCTCTGCTCGGCGTGATACCCCGCGCTCAGTCCGGCCAGGCCGGCCCCGATGATGATGGTCTTTGCCATGTTATCCCTTTGCCCCCAGTTTCAGTCGCATTGCGGCATACATGCCGTGGAGATACTCCTTTTCTTCACTCTTCAGGGCCACGGCGTACAGCAGGAGGGGCACGCCCGGAAGCAGAGCCGCATCCGCCAGCAGCAGCTGGTACGGTTGCAGCGAATCCCGCAGCCAGGCGCCCCCGCCCCAGGCGGCCATGAAGATCGGCGTCACCGCGACGAGGCGACGGTCGAAAAAGGCGAAGCCCGCCCTGGTGTAGTTCATCCGGGCCATGAGCAGGACTATGACCAGGTAGGAAAGCGCCGTGGCTGTCGCGGCACCGATGATGCCGGTGGTCGGAATCAGCAGCAGGTTCAACAAGATGTTGATCAGGCCGCCGCAGAGGTACACGGTGAAGATCGTCTTCGTGTTGCCGTTGGCATAGAGCGGAGCGGTCAGGAGCGTGATCAGCACCTGCATCGCGAAGGCGAAGGCGATGATCCCGGTGATGACGTGGGCATCCCGGTACTCGGCCCGGCTCACCATGAGCCGCACGATCAGGGCGGAATTCAACTCGAAAAGGGTCACCACCAGGAACAGCACCGCTACGAACCCGGCGAAAACCGCCACGAACGCGGTGCGGTACTTTTCCCGGTTCTCGGCCCAGAGCCTGGCGGAGACCGGGAACCAGAAGAAGTTCAGGGCGAGCGTGAGCGAGAGAACCACGCTGGTCAGGCCATAGATGATCGAGTATTTCCCCACCGCCTGCTCCCCCTTGAAGTAGGCCAGGAAATAGCAATCCGAGGACTGGATCACCCAGGAGAAGAAAAAGACCGGCAGCAGGGGAAGCGCCATTTTCAGAAAGCGCCACAGTATCTGCCGGTCGATGGCGCATGAATAGCGCAGTTCCTTCCGGGTGTAGCGGTAGACCAGCAGCCCCGCCGCCACGTTGGTCACAACCAGGACCGCTATCATCCCGTGATACGAATATCCCGCCGCTACCGCGGCGATGGTCAGCAGGGTAGCCGCTCCATCCCTGAGCATGGCGTTGTTCACCAGCAGCGAGGTTTTCTGAAACAGCGCCAGCACATAGGTCACCAGCTTGTAGAACATGTTCGAGTAGAGCAGCACGACCATCAGCGGGAAATATCGGTAATACGAGCCGCCGAAGTGGTACATGACCAGCCAGAAAACCGGCAGGAAAGCGAGCGAGAACAGCAGCACGCTGTTGGTCACCGTGTTGTACATCGTCACGATCCGCTCCCGCGACTTCTCCTGAACGAAGTGGATTGCCGGACCGTCGGTCAGATTCATGGAGAAAAGCGGCACCAGCATCGCCGAGGTGACCAGGATGAGGTTGAAGGCCCCCAGCTCCCCCGGGGTGAGAAAGTAGGTCATCACCGGCATGGTGATGAGCCCCTTCAGCCTGAACAGCAGCTGCATGAAGACGCTGTGCAGCGCGCTTTTTTTGATCGTTTCCGCGTCCGCGGAAAAATCGAGCAGGCTTTCCTTCACGACATCGGTTTTGGTTAGCGTCGTCATCAGCTGAATATCCCGTAGATCAGAAACCACCCCATTTTAAGGTACTCACGGATCATCGTTTTTCCGGTATCCCTGTTGGACCAGTCGGCTGAGGTGAAGTTTCGTTGCGGACGGCAAGGGACATAGCTAAGGGCGTATTCGTTTGCGCTGAAAACCCTGCTGTTGATCAGGGATATCCTTCTCATGTGATAGGACGAACTGACCACCAGAGCCGACCTGAGGCCTCGCTCATCCAATTGCCGTTTCGCTTCCAGCGCCTCCACATGGGTGTTTTCGTAATGCTTGCCGTAGTTGACCACCTTCCGGATCCGGAACTCGTTTCCCTGCAGCTTCAATCCCTTGTGGTCCTTTTCCAGCTTTTCCGCTGCGCCCTTATCGAGAGTCAACCCGAAGGCGGGAATGATCAGGAACCGGGCATATCCGCCCCGGATCAACCGCATCGCCTCGTCGAACCGATCCACGTGTTCGGGGCCCAGGAACAAGACGACGGCATCCGCTCGGCGCGGCTCTTCGGAGTAGGCAAGAAGGCCGGGGGCATTGAAGTAAAACCAGAGCGCAAGCAGCACTCCGGGAAGCACGAGGTAGAGCAATATCTTCTTCAAATGCTTCCTTTGGGGACGGTGGGTCTCATGTATTTTCTATCCTGATTAGTGTCAATATCCCGCCATTCAGGTTCCTCCCCCTTCAAGGGGGAGGTCAGGTGGGGGATGGGGGTTTTGCCGCCGAAGACCCGATCCCCACCCCTCCCCTTGAAGGGGAGGGAGTTTCTGGTTGAACTGGTAGAGCAGCTTCGCTTCTGCGGGCGAGAGGACCCGATCGAAGATCATGACGTCGTCGATGGAACCGTCAAATTGGTACTGTCCCAGTCCGTTGTTATTGCCTATGAACAGATCGGACCTGCTTGACTTGTCGTTGGCGCCATCTATGAACATCGAGGTGCCGCTGGATTCAACACCATCCAGATAAATTGCGATGGTCGGCACTTTGCTGTCGAAAACAGCCACCACATGATGCCATTTGCCGTCCCGATAGCTGATCCCGTTTTTCGAGAATCGGTAAAAGTTGTTGCCGTTTGTCTGGAACCAGATCTTGCCGTCCTGATGAAGAAACAGGTTGAAACTCTTGAAAGCGGGGTCCCTGGATACGATGGTCCCCAAAACGGACGAGGCGCCCGCCTTGAACCAGGCTGCGACGCTGAGACTGCCGTTCCCCGGGTCCAGGGCCTTGCTGTCCTTTACCCTCACATGAGGACCGTATCCGCCGAATTTAGCTACCGATCCTCTCTGCGGATCGTCGATCAGAGTTGCCCCGTTCATCAAGGCGCCACTGTTTCGCCCGGCGGCGTCTGAAGCGTCGCCGTTGAACTTCCAGTAGCCCCGGTAGTCGCCGGGAAACTTCAGGGTGCTCGACACGCTCCGGTTATTTCTGCAGCTGTATGCCGTGAAAGCGCCGCCACGGTAGCCGCTTTTCCGGGTGTTATCCTCGCAGTTGGGATAGCTCCCGCAGAAATACTCGCTCCCCCTGCACTGCTTGATGCCGATCAGCTTGGCAGTCGCGGTGATCGAGTCGGCGATCTCTCTGTAGTGCTGCCTGTAGGTCGCTTTGCTACTGCCGTTGATGTCGGACAAGATCGCGTCCGGCACCTGGTAGCCGGGATCGGCGAGAAGCGGTTTCAATTCCGGAACCATTCCCATGAGCCAGGTACTGTACAAGTGCCCCATGACTTTACCGCTCCTTGCCTGTTCCATGTTTCCGGTCCAGACCAGGTCAGTCGTCGCCTTGACATCGTTCCAGCTGGTGGGCCAGACACGGAATCCCTTATCGATGAATTCACCGACTGAGGGGAAAACCTGTCTGATATCGTCATATCGGTAGCGCTGATTTGCCTCGTACCTCCAATCAGCGATGATGAGACCCTTGGGGATCAGATCGATGGCGGCAGCCGTGTTCCTCCCGCTAAGGTTGTACTGCTCCGACTTGGGCATGCCATTCCAATGGGCATCGAGCATGTCGCCCCACATGATGACTTCCATCTCCGGGTTCTTGGATTTGATGTGGTTATAGGCATTGGTAATGGCCATGGCGTAGATCTGTGCCGAGGTTTTGCCGGTTGCCTGTTCCGGGTTTTCATACCACCAGCCGACTTCGTCACTTCCGATATGGAACCCTTCCGGCTTGACCCCTTTGACGGTGAAGGTGTCGATCAGTTCGTCTACCATCTTGAAGACGAGCGCCTCACCCTCCTTGTTAAAGGGATCGCGCGTATTGGAGGGCTCGGCTCTCCAGTACGGCGACTTGGGGCCTGGCGCATTGCCGGCACTGGCTACGCGGGTCGACGTGCAGCGGTACGTCGTGCCGTGATACTCGACCCAATCGGCGTGCTCGGTGTACCGGACGCCTTCCCGCCACTTCCTTCCCGCCAGCATGTACCGGGGATATACCGTCGGAAAAACGTTGCCGACCGAGTGGGTCAGGACCTGCAACGCCACCATTACCTGCATGCCGTTTCCCCTGGCGATCTCGGTCATGCGACGGGATTCGCTGCGGGTGAAGCCCCGGTTCAGGGGATAGGAGGCATTGTTCAGCCGGTAGTCCGAAGTGAAACGATAGGCGCTGTAATTCATATCGAAGACGACGGTGTTGAGCCCCCTCGCCTTCAGCTCCTTCACCAGCGCCTCGAAATCGGTCAGGAACTTCGCGTGGTCGTTATTGGTATTGGCTTGCGGATGAAAGTAGAGTCCGGCCCATGGCTCCATGGCGCAGGCGGGCCGTCCAGGAGAAAGAAGAGTAAAGCCGAGGAGAACCGTGAAAAAAATCGGTATTCGGAAAGCCCTAAAGGAAAGACGCTTGAAATTACTCTTCATCCCTTCCCCTCGTTACGGAACATGTCGCGTCCCCGAACCGCCGCAGAGACGGCTCGGGCTCTCATGAAACGGCAAGGTAGCATCCCAGCATTTTAATGCCGTTTCATTTGTGTGACGATTGTATTTCGCGGCGTTTTTTCAGCGAACCGCAGCCGAGAGGCCGTCTGGGAGCGGGAACAGGTGGAATGCGAGGAGGAACGGTGGGGTAAACAAAAGATGCCTTGGAAAGATGTGGTATCACTACTAGCATTCTCAAAAGCGCTCAAAAAGGTCCTGATTTGTGCCAATTTGCAGCCACAAGATAAGTCCCCCCTTTGGAAAAGGGGGATTTGCCTTAAAGCGCCGTCGGCACTCCGTTGCAACCTGGGTAAAATCCCCCCCGACCCCCCTTTTACAAAGGGGGGAGGTTTCCGATCACAGGCTCTGCTGCGCGATGAAGCTCCGGGTCGTCCTGGAAAGCTCACGGACGAAACGGTCCAGCCTCTTTTCTCCCGCCTCGACGGACTCCCCGGGCTTGAGGTAGGTGATCGGCCGCAGGAAGAGGTCGTAGGTGTTGTCGCGCGCCAGCGCGTGGAGCGTCAGGTGGAAGCGGTTCAGCTCCTTGTCGTGCGACTCCCGGCTTTTGGTGTGGAACCAGAAATAGACCAGCATCCTGGAGCCGCCATCCTCGAGGAGCATCTCGGTGACCTTGAGCTCCCCCCATACCGGGTCGCCAGGGACGCTCCTCACCTGTTTGCTGACTACCTTCATGCCGCTGGAGGGGAGGCAGGCGGTCGGGGAGTGGAAGAAGTTCTCGTTCTCCATGAACGCGCTCCCCCGGTAGCCGAGATACAGGGAGACGGCTTCACCGGCTTGATCATGATACAGCGCGGCGAAGGCGTCTTCGGCCCCGGAAAGCGACACCGTCACGGGATCGACGACGGCGGAGTCCCCCTGCCAACCGGCAAACTGCGTCGGGAAGGAGGCCATGCCGCTCTTGAGCTGCACCGGCGGCAGCGACCCGGTACTCCAGGTAAAGGCACCGACCAGGAGCAACAAAAGAACGGCTGTGACGAAAGGCGCCAACTCCGCCTTCGCGGCCGCTTTCGACCGCCCTGCCGCCTCCGACTCCCTGGCCACCTCCGACTCCCTGACCGCCAGTGACCCGCCTGTCACCTCCGACCCGCCTGCCATCTTCCGATCGCCTTCCGGCTCCGATCCGCCTATCGCCTCCGTCCGGCTCGGCGCCCCCATCCTGGGGGGGAACAGGGCAAGGAGCCTTCCGGTCAGGGCGAGAAATCCGAAGGCGACCAGGAACATGGCCCAGCCGGTGAAGTCGTGGAAAAATCCCTCCGCTGCCGCGGCGCCGTAACGGTTGGCGAGAACGCCGGTGATACCGATGCGCAGGCCGTTGACGAGGACGGCGATCGGGACGGTGGCCACCACACAGAAAAGGCGCTTCCAGGTGGCGCGCTCGAAGAGGTAGGCGTAGACCACCCCGATGGCGATCAGCGGAAACAGGTAGCGCAGCCCGTTGCAGGCGTCGACCACCTGCAGCTTGGTGACCCCCAGGTCGATGAGGTTGCCGCTCACGAATACCGGGATGCCGCAGGCCCTGACCACCTCCCCCCCAAGCAGCGACGACACCGACTTCAGATACATCCCGAGAGTCCGCTCCAGTACGGCGGGGACCGGGACCATGAAGATCAGGAAGCCAAGCGGCAGGAGCGCGACCCCGGCCAATCCGGTGCCGAAGCAGAAGGCGGTGATCAGCAAGATCAGGATGGGGATCGACGGCAGGGCGATGTTGCCGCTGGAGCCGAGCACGCCGTAGAGCGAGAGGAGCAGCATGGCGCAAAGGGGCGGGAAGAGCTTCCAGGATGCGCGGCGCTCCACCCGGGCCAGCTCGGCGCGCCTCTCCCAGAGCAGGTAGAGCGAGACGAGCGGTATCAAGGGACCGTAGGAGTAGTCCTCGTTGCTCTGCCAGACGTGGGCCATCCCCTGAAGCGGCGCCCAGTAGGCGGCCAGAAACAGCAGAGTCAGCAAGGCGGCCCGCAACCGGAAAGCCGACAGGGCGGCGCCTTCGGAGCTCATGCCGCCTCCGGGTGCCCGAGCCACTTGTTGCGCACGATCCAGGCAAAGGGGGACCAGACTTGCTGCCGCATCAGGTGGCCGACGCTGCCGATCATCCAGCAGTTGCTCGGGCAGCAGGCCACCCTGCGGCGCGCCTCCGCCGCTTGCGGGCCGTTCCAGATGGCGTCGAACCCCGCTTCGCCGAGGTTTCCGAAGGGGAAATCCATGACGTTGCAGGGTCGCAGGAGACCGTAGGGGTCGACGAAGAACGAATCGCAGGCCATGGTGCACTTGAGCGGGCGCTGGCGGCCGTGCATGTGCTCGACGATCCCCCTGGTGAAGTAGGCGCGGAACCAGTCCTTGGGGGAGGAGGAGGCGAGGTAGGCACGGATCAGCCCCTCGATCCCCTCCCCGACCAGCGCCTTGTCGCGGATCTCGTTGTCCTCTTTATGAAAGTAGTAGGCGTTGTGCAGGATGGCGGTGGCGAGTTCCACCCCTTCGCGCCGGGCCAGAGCAAAAAGCGGCACCAGTTCGCCGGCGTTACGGTCCGAGATGGTGACCGCGATCCCCAAGTCCCTGATGCCCAGCGACTTAAGCCCCCTGAGCGTCTCCAGCGCCCGGTCGTGGCTGCCCCGGACCCCGCGGATCGCGTCGTGGGTCTCGCCCACCCCGTCGAAACTGAGCCTGATGCCGACGTCGCGGTGACGCCCCATCACATCGAGGATGCGGCTGGTCAAAAGGCCGTTGCTGCTGATGACGACCCGCTTCGCCTTTTTCTTGACCACGCCCAGTATCTCGTCCAGGTCCTCGCGGATGAACGGCTCGCCGCCGGTGATGTTCAGCCGGGTGAGCCGGGGGAGTTTCTCCAGATGGCGGGGAAGGATCTCGCCCCCCTTCGGGCTGGGATGTTTCCAGGTGTCGCACATGAGGCATTTGCAGTTGCAGCGGTAGGTAACAGCGACGATGCCGTCCATCGATTATCCTATATCCTGTTGCGGGAGGTAGCCGTGGTCCAACTGGATCTCGGGCAAGACCTTGATGTCGGGGACTCCCTTGATGCCGGGGAGGGAATGGTACAGCGACTCCATATCCAGGGTGGCACGGTCCCAGGAGTAGTTGCGGCGCACGTGCCCCCGTGCCTCCTCCCTTTTCGACGCGACCCGCCCGGGATCTGCGGCCAGTTGGCAAAGCACCCGGCGCAGATCCTGCGCGTCGCGGTTCTTGAAGCTGTACGCGGCATCCCCCGTCGCCTCCAGGTTCTCGGGAATGTCGCTCACCAGGCAGCAGTTGCCGTAACTCATCGCCTCCAGAAGCGCGATCGGGAGCCCCTCCAGGGTCGAGGGGAGACAAAAAAGGTAGGCGTTGCTGTAGAGCTCGGCGAGCGGCTCGCCGGTCACAAAGCCGGTGAAGACGATGCGCGGATCCCCCTGCGCCAGCCGGGCCAGGCGTCCCTTGTAACCCTCCATGTGCGCGGCGTCCCCCGCGATCACCAGTTGCAGATCGGTCTCCATCCCGAGAAACGCCTCGATGAGAAAATGCGCCCCCTTCTCCTCGACCAGACGCGCGGCGAACAGGATGTAGCGCCGGGGCGCGATACCTTGTGTCGTGAGCCAGGAGGGTGAGCGGTCCGGCTCCGGGGTGACCCCGTTGGGGATGTAGCTCACCTTCCTGCCGTAGAGCTCTTTGAAATACGCCTGCAGCACGCGGGAGACCGCGGTGGCCCGGTTCGGCAGGAAGAAGACCGACAGTTCGGCAAAGCCCAGGAAGAGCCTCCCCAGAATTCCCCACTTGTCGCGCTTGCGCTCCAGCCCGTGCACCTGCACCACCGTCGGGATGCCGAAGAGCCGGGGGAAGACGGAGAAGAGCGACGGCCCGATGGCGTGGAAATGTACCAGGTCGACCTTCTCGCGCAGGATCACGTCGAGGGTCGCCATCAGGCAGATGGAGAGCTTGTGCAGCGACTTGGTGTTGATGGAGGGTACCGTCTTGATCCGCATCCCCCTGTGCATCCCGTCGCGGGTGCCGAAGTCGCGGCTCGCGTAGACCAGGATGTCGTGTCCCTTGAGAGCCAGTCGGGAGCCGATTTCCTCGGTGACCTTCTCGACGCCCCCCCCATGAGGAATCCCTTTGACGGCTATGTAGGCGATGCGCATGGTTTTTCCTCGTTTCCCGGCGGACCGGCACGGCATGCTGACGCTCATGCCGGAAAATGGGAGCAGTCGCCCCTTTGAGCCGCAAGGGGAATCGGCGCTGATCGAGAGATGGTGACAGGGAAACCGCGAGGCGGGTGGCGGAGCTCCTTTGGGCAGGCTCCGGCACCGACGGATGCTGAAGATTAACAAAGAAGTATTTCGGTGGGATCAATTCAAGGTTAAGGTCTGGTTACAAATTCGCGACATGGCCAGCTGGGGTTGGGGTTCGAGAAGGTATTGCAGACGACAGCATCAGCCACGGCCTTACCGGTAGCAAGATAGTCCTTCCACCGATCCTTGGTCTCCTGCTTGAAGCGCTCAAATGATTCTTCACGGTCAAGGTGAGCGACCCGGTGCGACGAAAGTTCAGCTAACGTATCAGCCTCTTGCATCATGTCCGGTTGTGTCATACAATCCTTTCACATGTTTTCCCAGATCAGGACCATTCTGACGACGAAAACCGTTTCCTGATTATCGGCAGGTCAAAAGTGAAACACGCCTGATTTCCGCTTGTTGGCAAAGATAACCGCTTAACCTTGAGGTTGTCTATCTGCCCTGTTCCACCACTTCGAAGCCCTGATCTACTGACCTTGTTGAACTCCGTGACCCTTGCTCTTCACTCTCGTCCTGGCTAAGCCCTTCCACTGCTTTCCACGGAAACATGTCCTCGTTCACATCACCTTATGGCCAGTTTGTTCACAGTGACTGAGCCGTCAGTTACAAATTCGCGACCGTTGAGCTAATGCAGAGTTTCATTGCAGCAGCGTAACCCCCAAAAGGGCGACGCGGGAGTGCGGCACGGAGCCCGATCCCCTCAAAGTGAGGCGGCTGATCTTTTCCTCGGGAAAGGGATTTTGCCAGATGAACATCTGTGCGTTCAGCGGGATGCCGCTCGCGGAATACCCTCGCCAACCCGGGCGGGATCCGGCCAGGACATCGGGGCTTCTGGAAAAGGTCCAGGGATTTCGCCTAAGCGACTCGGTGCAACGGAGGTCCGTGATGTTCCAGTTTTCCTGCAGAGGGACCCGGACTTTTCGCCCGCTTTGATACTCGATGAGGTATTCCCCTAGCTCGCGCAGAGCTACTTGCGGCTCCGCCACAAAAGCGGTGTGCAGAAAAGCGATGGCGCGTACCGGGGGAGCAGCACCAGGCAAGGTGACCGAGTCTGCCGGGAGCTCCCCGGCGCCGACCTTGCCGGCCGCGACAATGCAGTTGTTCCTCTTTCCCCTGCCGGGGGAATCAACATCGAACATCACCCCCGCAAAGCTTTGCCACCCCGACGCCAATGCCCGGAGATCGAGCACCGGACCGACGTCGAAGATCCCCCTCCCCGATCCCTGCACCGCGTCCCAGGTGGACCGATTGGCGGCTTCTCCCAGTGCCACGGGACTCTGCCTGTATGTGGATACCTGGAAATCGCGGTCCCGCAGGTAGCCGGCAAGAAACTCAAGGTCGCCATTGCCTTCCCCAGAGCACTGGGAAGACCAGCCGCAAAGGGGAGCCGACAAGGTGGTTGCGGCCGGCGCCATGGTGCGCAGTAATCCCCAGTCGGTGGCGATGATCCCCTGCCCGCCGAATTGCTTCACGCTCAGCGCCAGCGACCGGGCGGCCTGCGGGTCGTGCCATGAGGCGCCCAGCACCCGGAAACCGCGGCTGCGGAAATGCTCCACGCTGCGATATTGCTTCCTCATGTCGTAGTGCCAGTCCAGGATCACCACGTCGCGCGGCAGTTGGTCGAGCGCCTCATGGGTCGCTCCGGAACTGAAGAACGGGTTGCTGCTGTTGGCCGCGCCGACCTCCTTTTCCCAGCGGCCGTGATCGAGCAGCATGTCACCCCAGATGGCCGTTGCCACCCCCCTCTCGGCAAGCCAGTTTCGGCTCCTTGTGACATCGCGGGCGAAGATATCGGCCTCGCTCGACTTCATGGCCGCGGCGTAGGAGGAAAGCCCCCGCATCTCATCGTGGCTGATCAGCAGCGTGGAAGGTTGGTAGACGGCCAGCAGCTGGTCGTAGAGACCGAAAAGGAGACGGTAGGAGCCCTCCTGGGACGGATCGTAAAAATTGGCACCCTTGGCCACCGACAGTCCGGGAAAATCGGCGCTCTTGAAGGCCGATCCGATCCCCGCCCAGACCTCCAGCTGGAGGAAACGGGCATAGGCTGCTATTTCCGCCAGCTGCTCCGGCGTCCACCCCTTGTTGCCGGCTCCCTTGCGCCACCCGGCAACCCGGATCGGATCATGAAGGAAGATCACCAGGTTGCCACCGGAGCGGGAGATCGCATCGAGGTAGCGCTTGAACAGGGCCACGTCCCGCAGCGCCGGGGACATTTCGATACATGCCCCCCTTTGGGGCAGGTCGGGCCAATCACGCCGGGTCCCGCTGGCAACCCGCCATCCCCCCTGAACCGGCAGCAGGCGGTTCAGCAGTGCATGCGCTCCGTACAGACAGCCGCGTGCATCAGCGCCCCGGATCACGACGCCGTCGCGATTGACGCTGAGTTCATACCCTTCGGGAGGGAGTTTATCCTTTGCCGAAAGAGCTTGCTGCTCGATCCGGATTCCCCTGCCGAAACCGGACGACCCGGGTGCAACGACCTCACATTGCAAAGAGGCCTGGCGGCGCAACTCTGCGGCGAGGACGCGTTCCGCACTCCCGCGTGGGTTGCCGCAGATGACGGTATCCCCTTGCAGCTGGAAGAAGCCCGGAGCTTGCAGCATATACTTCGGCGCGGCGCCGAATCCGGCGCCTTGGTCGCCAGCCGGGACCGGACTGCCGACGGCCCTGTCGTTTCGGATCAGCGAGGTCCGGGAAGGGGGAAGAGAGCGAACCGAATAGCTGAACTGGTACGACCTGCCGGGATCAAGGGAAATACTGTCGACGTTGAAGTTGATCGATTTTTCCCGGTCCCAGGGGACCAGACGGCAGTCCGCAACGAGAATGGAAGAGGAGCCGAGCAGGTCGGTTACCTCGATGTCGCAAAGGGCTCCCCTCACCCGGACCCGGTTCTTGCCGGTGAGCATGATGCGTCTGGCAGCCGGCGACGGCTTTGTCGGCACCTCACCGGCATCATGCAACGCCTGCGGCAGGCTCTCAAGTCCAGCCCCGGCAAAGAGGTCGCCGGACAATTTCAGGATGTCGAAGGAGAGGTCGGCGGGGCGGGACGGAGCGGTAAAGGAGAAGTCGACCTTCAGGTTCCCGGCGTCGACTTGGCGGATCAGGATGAGGTACTCCGCTCCCGATTTGGCATCGCGGCCGGACAAGGTATGGCTGCCGGGAAGCCCCTGCCGGAGATCGCCATTCCAGGGACCGCTGAAGATGCGTTTCCTGTCGCCCCCGAGCGGGGCAGGTTCCACAAAATGCAGCGCCGCGCCGATGCTGACGATGGTCTGAAGACCGCCGTAAAAGGCACGCCCACGGCGTTCCGCATCTACTTCCAGGCGAAGCGGGAGCGGAGCAGCCTTTAGCTCCTGACGAGAGGCATCGGCGGCGGGAAGAAACGGTATCCCCAGCAGAAGCAATGTCACGCAGAGCAAGGTGAGGATGCAGATCCCCTTGAGTTCCAGCGATCGAAGACACATCGGCGACAGTTCCTGAACTTCCAGAGGATTTGGGCTAATTAGCTTCCCATTTCGGCTTTTTTTGCGCAAATCATGATCGATAAATAATCCATCTGGTTTTTCTTTTCGGCAAAAGCCTGGTTCATGCCGGAGCAGTCGCCTCTGTTGGCACTGAGTTTCTTGCGGGGGATGATTGACACATCGGTCCACCCGAAGCGCTCGAGTGCCTCCCGGTATTGAAAAGGACGCACCCTGTTGGGAATGCCACGGAACCAAAATGCGTTGTAGAGACAACTTGGGTATCGATAGATGTTGTTCGGATCCCGGTCGCGAATCCATCTGGAGTGGGTCTTCAGGTCGATTTCCGCGACCAATGTTGCTCCAGGTTTACAGACCGCGCTAAGCTGCGAGATAGTCGCAGCAACATCGTCAAAGTGCTCAAAGGCTGCCTGGCTGAAGACAAGATCCACTGAAGTTGCTCCGAAAGCAGAAACGAGATCAAAATCGTCGCGGACCACATAGTTAAGCCGTGATGGTTTTCCTGCCTTCGCCTCCTTTACCTCTCTTTTCAGCAAATCCAGATCCGGCTGATCATGCATTGCCTGCAACTTCTCGAAGAACCGCTCATAAAAGGAGTCCGGGGTGGATTTCATCAGGTCATTCACGTCACAGGCATGGTACTGCGCACACCCCTTGGAAAGGAGATAGATGCCGATCCCCAAATCGGAGCCAGGTCCGAGTTCAAGTACCTTCTTGCCGGCAAGGGTGTCATCGGCCTGGGTATATTCCCGGAGCTGGGACAACCAGGATTGGGCAACGCTGAGATCATACTCGATACATCTGGCAGTCTCGAAAATGTCGAACGGCTTCGGTGAGGAATAACCCTTCATGACATTCTTGGCTTTTGCCAGGAACAGAAAGCCGATTCCGGCGAGGTAGTAAAAAGTATCTCGTAAGGTCATTTGCGGCCTTCCTTTCCTGATTAGCACCCAACCCGGCCTGACGGCGCTTTGTCGGAGACAAAGTGGTCAGCTACGCCAAGCACCCGCTACTCTCCTACCCCCTCCGGGGGAGGGGACAATTGGCGTCGGGACCAAACTATTGCTGTAAGTTTCTCAAAAGATCAGCGACATTTCGTGAATAGCGCTTCCAAAGCAGCAAGGTGTGTGGACAAGGCGTGATGCTCCCTGACATACCCCTGCGCGCGCATCCCCATTCCCCCGGCCTGCTGCGGATTCTCCAGCAGCAGGTCGATCTTTTCAGCCAGATCCCGGGAGTCACCGGGGGAGAAGAAACGCCCTGTCTCTCCGTCGGTCACGATTTCCATGAAGCTCCCCATGCGTGGGACCAGACCGGCCCTGCCACGCCCCATTCCCTCCAGAAGCACGTTGGGCTGGTTTTCATAGCAGCCTGACGGAACGGCAAAGAGGAGATTCTCCTTGAAAAGCCGAGCCATGCTTTCCTGATCCTGAAAACCCGGGAAGAGGATCCTTTTTCTGAGCCGCTCCGGAACCGATTCGATCAGCTTCTGCGCGTATGTCGATCCGGCGTCTCCGGCGACTGTCAGGAGCGCATCCTGGCTGCGCAGCTCCCCGAATGCCTCGATGAGCTGTTCGATCCCCTTTTCCGGGCTCAGTCGCCCAGCATACAAGATCCCGTTCGGATTCAGGGCCGGAGAGCAGCCGTCGGCGTCGGCCTGGACGAAGGTCGGGATATGCACGATCTTCTCGGCGGCGAAGCCGCCCTGGATCATCTTATCCCTGGTGAATGCCGAAGGTGTCACGAAATAGTCGACGTGGTCGTAGATGCGCCGGTAGCGTGAGAGCCACATCCCGGCAACCTTGACCATGGCACCGGCCAGGGAGCGCTGATAACCGCCGCATCTGTGGCGCAACGCCATGACCGGCCCTTTTTCCAGGCACTCTTCACAGATCTTGCCGTCGCGAAAGAGCAGATAGTTGGCGCAGACCTTGTGGAAATCGGACATGCGCCAAACGATCGGCACCTGGTATCTGCGGCAGGCGTCGATGATGCTGTCGGAGAAATAAACCGCGTTCAGAAACAGGGCCACGTCGGGGCGGGTGTTCCGGATCAGGTTCTCCAGCTTGCTTTTCGCCTCGAGTGAATAGACCGAGTTGCGGGCGTAGAGGAGCTTTTCACGGGCGGAAAGCTGATACTGGTCGTAATAAACCCGGTCCCTCCCCGCCGGAGGATCGATAAAATAGCCTTGATAAGGGGTGGGGAGATTCTTTTCAAATCTGACGCAAAACGGGATGAACTCGTGCCGCGGCATGTTTTCCATCAGGGAAAACATGTATTTTTCCGGCCCGCCGGTGACGAAGTAATTTCGATTTACAGTGAGAATCTTCATGGGTTTTAGGGGGACCTGGTTCCAATGCGTGCGACACGCTGATCAACTACTCAACTGACAAACTTCCCATAGGCTTCGGCGAATTCTTTAACCTTGGCTTCCCAGCTCAATGCAGAGGCGCGCCGCAGCGCCCCCTCGGAGAGCCGTCCTACCAGTTCCGGGTTCCGTAGCAGCCGTTCAATGGCGTCCCGGAAACCTTCGATACTTCGCTTGGGATCGACAAAAGGAATCTTGATGCCGCAGCTTTCCTCGATTGCCAGCGCCATGCCGCAGGCATCGTGACAGATCACCGGCATGCCCCAACCCAGCGCCTCCAGAACCACCATGGAAGCCGCTTCCTTGTAACTGGTGTGAACCAGTACATCGGCCCGGTCCATAGTCTTGAGCGCTTCGTGATAGGGAAGATTGCCATGCCAGCTAATGCCGGACAGGGAGAGCTGCCGTGCCAGTTCCTGCCAGGACCCCGTCTCGTTCCCGGTACCCAAAACGTCCAGTGTAACCAGCTGCGGCTCCGGCAGCCGGGCAAGTGCCTGGAGCAGCAGCGGCAGCGCCTTTCGCGCATCATGCCTTCCGGACCAGCACAATCTCAGAGGTGTTGTCGCGTCCCAGTTCCGGAGGCGCCCGGCGATCGCCTTGGGAGGAGCGGTGTCAAGCATGGGGAGTGCTTTGCCGGCAACCAGGGAGTTCACGATGCCGCGCTCGTCGTCGCTGACCGTCCAGATCCGTTTCGCCGCACGGACCGTGTCACGAAAGCGTGAGGCGCGCAGCTGTCGGTCGATGTTGACGGAGCGCAGGGTCTCGAAGATCAGGGAGTTGATGCCGCCGGATCGGGCGTAGACACGGGGAACCTTGCACATGCCGCCCAGTGGCCCCCAGAAGAAGGGAACTCCGGTGGTCCACAGATAGCCGGGACGCAGGAAACTTATCGGCGTCAATTGATGCACCGCGTCGAAATTGTGCAGTCCAAGCTCCAGCGCCTTACGGAGCGTGGCCCGATGCCAGTGGTCCAGACCGAGGTAATAAAGGGGCTGCCACCCTACCCCTTTGGTAAAGCTCATCAGCTTCCGGTTCAGCCGGGCAAGCCGTAAGGTCTCCGGCGGCTGCTCCACAAAAATCACCCTCAGTCCCGGTATTGCGCCATTGCGCCCGAAATAACGGGTCACTGCGTCGCGGTATGAGTTGGAATAGAGCGCCGGACCATCCGCGCACAACACGGTCACGTCATGATACTCCGCCATCCGGGTGGCGATGTTCCAGCCAACGGCGCACTCGGAACCCTGATCGGGGGAGAATTCGTGTGAGGAGATAAGAACCCGCAGTCGCTTCATTGGTCTACCGATTAGCTGTTGCTTTCACTGTTCCGCTGAATTTTCACTGCATGACCTGAAGGTAATACTCCGCCAGCGACTTGCAGTGCTTTTTGATGGTGTAATTGTTCGAGAAAAGAGCGAATGCAGCTTTACCTGCATCTTCCCGGGTCAAATCGTCTTTGAGCATCCGTATCATGGCATTTGCCAGACTCAGAGGGTCCTCTGGCGGCACCAGGATACCGGTGACGCCGTCCTGCACCACTTCCGGATTGCCACCCACGTTTGTCGCGACCATCGGTTTGCCGTGCGCCATCGCTTCCAGAAGCGTCATCGGCAAACCCTCCCACCTCGACGAGTTAACGTAGAGATCGCAGGCCGCCATGACTTCATGGATATTACTCACCATGCCGTGTATCCTGACGCTTGCCTCGAGACCGGCGCATTGAACCAACTCGTTGAGACGGCTCCTCTCGGCTCCGTCTCCGCCGATCAGCAAAACGGCTTCAGGCACCTCCGCCACAACGCGCTGAAATGCTTCGATAAGCAGATCGAATCCCTTCAGCTTTACCAATCGCCCCAGGGAAAGCACGAGTTTGCTTTGCGCCTTGAACCCGTACTTATTCAGCACTTCATCGCGCCGCAAGCCCCCCTGCTCCGGCGTGCCTAGCGCATTACTGAGCACGCCGACCTTGCCGGCAGGTAGGAATCCGCAGATATTGCTCTTTACCTGTGCCCCGCAGGCCAGCACCAGATCACTGGTCGACAGCACGAATCTTTCCAGGGGAGCATACGGTCTGTCGCTGTGCACGGTGGCGATAACCCTGGCCCCGGCGAGTTTCCCCACCAGCGGCCCGATGCCGTCCAGCAGATGACTGTGCAGGATCTCGCAGCCGGTGCGTCGCAGATGCCGGATGATGGACAGATAGCTCTTCAGCATCCATATCGATTTATGAGGCGCCTTCCAGACGTGGACCGGCACCCCCAATAAAGCGACGCTCGCCAGAAAGGGACCGCCGCCGAATACCAGGTGAAGCTCGACGGCAAACCGGGGATCGTGCTTCAACACGGCCAGTTCCTCCAGCACCAGTCTCTCCGCCCCTCCGACCATCATCGACGGCAGCAGCACCGCAACTCTCCTCACGGGGTCAGACATCAGTCATACTCCTAATAGATTGGCAGCAGGGAGGCGAGTTGATCAAACCTCGGTCGCGGTTACCCGAGCCTTGTCTGCCAAATTGAAGCCTATCTCTTGGCGGAGCCAGGAGCGGTTGCCGATTTTGCGAGGTAAGCCGTCATTTCCCTGATCATCCCCAGTAACACCAGAGGTTTGGTGAGGTAGTAGATGTATGAGTGCAGAAAGGCGTCCCAGCCGTGTTTCCTCGTCACGATCTGTTTCCATTCAGAGATGACGACCCTGGCCAGATACAGGACCGGATAGGCGGCGAGCAGGAAGATGGCGGTCCGAACCAATCCCGACCAGAACAGCAGAGCTATGATCGCAGCGGCTGCCGCAGCCTGCTTCGGCAAGGCCCAGCTCCATCTCCTGATTTCCGGCGGCACGTTGTCGCAGAGCAGAATCCTGAAGCGCCCCCTGCCGCTGCCGTAGAACCTCATCAGCAGCTGCCGGACGCCGTTGACGCCGTAATCATGCACAGCCATGACCTGGTCCATCAGATAGATCCTGTGCCCGGCATCCCTAAGCCTGATCCCGACATCGGTCTCCTCCGCGGAGGTGAGGCCGCTGTTGTACCCTCCGATATTATCGAGGAGCCTCTTCAGGAAAGTCCCACCTCCGCCCGGAGCGTTTATATAGCCTGCTTCCTTGTTCTTCCAGTCGACGTTCAGCATCCTGGAGATCCAGTTGGTATCGGCATGCCTCTCCGTCACCCTCCCTACCACGGAAGCCATATCCCCGTTGGCCAGCGTTCTTACCGCCTTTTCCAGATAATACGGATCGATGGTCATGTCGCCGTCAACGAAATGGATCACCTGGTGCTGGGACTCGGCGAGCCCGGTGTTGCGGGCCAGCGCCGCGGACGGAGCTGGAGTCGACACCTCAACGACCTTGACCCCCGTCGCCCTGGCAATCTCAGGGGAGCCGTCGCTGGAGCCGGTATCGACGTAGATGATCTCCAGCAGATCTTGCGGGTAATTCATGCGGAGCGCCGACATGATGCACTCTTTTATGTTGCCCGCCTCGTTCCTGCCGATTATCACGATGGATACGGCCGGCAGGGTCTCTGCCGTCAGCATTTCAGCTCTTCCCTGAATACGGCTGCCTTGTCCTTGAGATAGACCAGATAGCCGACAGCGGCGAAGGCCAGTCCCGCCAACCGGGAGCGCTCAGCCGACAGCTCCGTCAAGATCGGCATACTGTTGTGGAGCGCATAACGATAAACGTTCGCCTTGCACTTGAGCCTCTTTGCCAGCGGCAGGGATTTCCTTAACGACATCTCCCTGTTGTACAGAACGGCAGGGCCGGAGCGCGCCAGACCGGCCTTTAGCGAGCGTCTGGTCAGCCCTCCCGGCAAGTACTCCTTGTAGCCCACTATGAAATTGATGAAACGGGTGTCGTATTTCGCCGCGATTCTGTCCCAGACCAGGCTTTCGGGGACGAAGCAGCCGTCGAAGTCGTCGGGAAAGGGAAATCCCCTGAGCACCTCAAGACGGTGCATCCCCATGGTGTCCGCCGGCTTGTCATTGAGGCTTCGGATGGTCAGAAGATTGCGGTCATAAACATCAAGCGGGAAAGGTCTGCCGATCATGGTTCCGTCTTCCCGGCAACAGATCCCCTCGACACTGGAATAGCGCAGTTTCATAGCGTCGGGCATCGCAAGCCAGTGCCGGCTCAGGATTTCAAGCGTATCCGCGACGTACCAATCATCTGAATCTAGGATGGCGAAATATTCACCTCGGGCCAGTGTTACACCCAGGTTGTGCGCAGTGTGCTTCCCGCCGTTCGGCTTGAAAAAGTAGCGGATCGGGAAAAAATTCTCGTCCTGCTGCCACTTTGCTACCAGGGAGGCCGTATCATCGGTCGAACCATCATCGACCACCAGCCACTCGAAATCCTTAAAGCTCTGCTCCCGAAGGCTGAGATAAGTCCTTTCCAGCGTGCGACTTCTGTTATAGGTCGGGGTAAAAACCGTCACCTGAATTCGAGCGTCGCTGTTAGTTGACCCGGTGTTCTCTATGTCGTTAACCATTTTTTCCACCTGCATGTCCAGTTGCCGCTTTGATCATGAAGCTGCCAAGGTCACTGTCATAGCTGCGCTTTTTCAGATCCGCCCGCAACGCGCTTCGAAAGAGGAGATATATCCCGTAGGCAAGGTCCAGAGATCGGATGGCGAGCATCGAGGGAAATCCGTAGTTCTTCCTGAAGTAATAGTATTGGGACGCGTAGAAATAGGACCAGACGACCCTGTTGACTCCCTGGCTCACGGCTTCGTTTCCGCTTCCCTTTGAGCTTTCACCGCCGTAATGGATGATGGCCGCATCGGGGAAATAGGTGACGCGCCGCCCCTTCAGGTGAGCCCGGTGGCAGAAATCGGTTTCCTCGAAGTACATGAAGAAATTCTCGTCCAGCCCGTTCAACTCCCGGTAAAGATCGGAGCGAATCAGCAGGGAACAGCCGCTCATGCGATCCACATCCCTCACTTCACCGTAATCCCAGTAACGCATCCAGCATCGGTTGAAGAGCCGCGATTTCGGGAACATCGAGCCGAGTCCGGAGTAATAACAGAAGCTGTTCCAGAACCCGGGAAAATGGTCACAGTTGTTTTGCCTCTTGCCGTCCCTGCCGATATTGCGCGGGCCACAGACGCCGACCTCGGCGTTCTTATTCAGGAAGCCGATCAGCTTGTCGATCGCCCCCTCGACGACCAGCGTGTCGGAATTTAGCATGAGGAAGTATCTGCCCCGGGCCAGGGCGAAACCCTGATTGTTTGCCCTGGCAAACCCGACATTGTCGCTGTTTTCGATCAGGGTCACTTCGGGATACTTATCCCGCAGCATGCGGCAGGAATCGTCGCGGGATGCGTTGTCGACCACGATGATCTCGTGAGCCGATACCTTCTGCTCCTTGATCGAGGCGAGGCACTCGTCGAGAATCAGGCAGGTGTTGTAGCTGACTATCACGATGGATAGATCCATCGGTTCAGCTCCGTTTCGGGACGGCAGCGGCATTTGGTGTCATGATGATGCTCGACGTCAAACCGAGGAAGACGGCAAAGAGAAACAGGCTGTCACCCACCCTCAGGAACATGTCGAGAGTCGGCATGGTAAAGGTGCCGATGATGAAGTAGCAGGCGACCACGAGATGGTCGCGCAGGCGGAACAGGTCTTTCCAGAGCTTGAGGAGCCCGTACAGAAGCCACAGGAAACCGACCAGCCCTGCCTGCACCAGAAAATGGACGATCCCGATATCGCTCAGGTGAATCCCCAGGTATTTCTGAAGATTTCGCTCCTGGTTTCCCTGCCAGTTGAAATTCTGCAGACCTCGGCCGACCACCGGGGCCTTCTGCATCTGCTTCCAGTAAAGGTCGTAGCCGTTCAGGCGTGCCTGCAGGCTTCCCCCGTAGCTCCCGCCGCGCCCGTGCAGGTCCACCCGGGTTCTCTTTACGAAATCCACGCCGCTCAAATCGAGTTCGGGAAGCGTCAACCAGAGACCGAAGCAAAAAGCGGTGAAGACGACATAGGCGGAGAGCCGCAAAATGGTGAGCTTTTTGGAGAGGACATAGACGACAAACATGCTGGCAAAGATGGCGGCAATGAAGCCGCGCGTCTGCTGAACTACGATGACCTCGGCGAACAGGGCCGCCGAGGCGAACAGATACCACAAGCGCGAGCTGTTGCTGAATCTGGCAAAGGCCATCACTGACGAGGCGGCAATGACGTACTGCCCTATGGTGATGCGAAGTTTTCCCGGTTCCTCGGTCAGCATGTGCTCCGGTGCCGCCGGGAAAGGGTTGACTGCGCCGTGGGTCAGGTAGCAGACGCTGGCCAAAGCGGCCACCAGAAGACTCATGGCGATGAAATACCAGGCGAACTTTTCCAGATTGATCTGCCGGCCAGCGAGCAGAAAATAGACCAGGACCAGCGGAATGAACTTGGCGGCCTTGATGCCGAGGGCGATCCCCTGACCGTAGCTCCAGGCAACAGCGATCCCCATCACCGAGATGGCAAGAAAGGAGATGATCCACCAACCGTACCGCCCCATGGCGAGCTTCCCGGTGAGCAGGCCTTCGAACAGCAGGACGAAGACAATAGGCAGAAGCAGATACTTGTATCCGACCGAGGCCGGGAGCACGAAGAAGAACTCGAAATTGATCAGTATGAGAAGACACAGGAACAGTTCCAGATACCGGCGGTACAGAAACCAGCTGAAACCGAGTATCACCAGGGATATGCAGGAAAGAACGGAAAAAATCATCGGCTGATCACCACTGTGTTTCTAAGATACAGGTAAACCACCCCGGAACAGATAAGCGCGGCAGCGGATACTCCGGTTACCACGGAAGCCAAAGGCCAAGGCATCAGCGAGCGTATGGAAGACATAACAACCAGCAAAGCCACTCCCGTGGCAAACCAGACAATCCCGGAGCCCCTGACGTAGTTGGAGAAGCGCATCTGTACGATGCGAAGCGTCTTCAGCACGGCGTACCAGTTATTGGTAAGGATCTGCGCCATCATGGTACCGAGCGCAACCCCCAACAGTCCGAGCAGCTGGATCCCGATCCAGGTAAAGGCGAGATTGAGTATCCCGGAGATGACCGACATTTTCCCCCAGGTCGGGTCGGACTGCGCGCTCAAACCGAAACGGGCGAAGATGACGTGGTGATTTTCCAGGGTCAGCATGATGCAGAAAACCCAAAGAACCCCCCACCCGACGAAATGCCCCGGGCCGAGCCACAACTGAAGGATGTAATCCCCGAAAACGGCCAGCAAGGCGACGCCGGCGACCTGGATCATCATCCCCACCGTGGTATTGAGCATGAGCATGACGTGAATGCCGGAGAAGTCCCGTGCGGCGCTTCTCCTGGAAATGAAAGGGACGCAGATTCCAGCAGCGGTTGAGGCAAAGACGAAGACGACCTGCACCAGGCGATACGCCGCCGCATAGTCGGGGAGTGCCGAGGTCCCAAGAAATTTCGCGATGAAATACTGGTCGGTATTGAGAACGAAGAAGGCTCCCAAAGTGACCAGAAACATATCCATGGCGGGCCGGAGGTGCGGCTTCACATCGTGCCAGGCGACCTTCACCCCGGCCCTGAAGCGGCTGTCGACGCGACTTCTGACCAAAAGCCAGAGGCAGAGCGCATTCAGGAGATTGCGCCCGAGCACGGTAACGGTCAGGGCAAGGATCCCCCCCTCAAGGAAGCGAAGCACGACGAAATAGCCGATAAGTGTCGCCAACTGGACCGAGGTCTGGCTCCAGTTTTGCCAGCCTACCTCGCCATGGCTGTTGAGGACGGTTTCCAGATACCTGGAGCGGCAGGCAACCGCCTGGGACAGACAAAAGACCGACCAGGCCTCAAGGGAAGCAGGGAGGAGTTCCGCAGGGAGTTTGAGTCCCCAGATGAAGAGCCCGCCGGTCAGCAGCATGCCGCAGAACAGCACAGGCGCCGTCAGCGCTGCGACGTAGCGCGACAGACTGAAATAATATGAAGAACCGGCATGGTTGGGGCTACCTTCCCGGTCCCCCTTCCCCAGTTCGAAGGAGAGCTGACGCCCGATAACAGGCGAGAATCCGAGATCCGCCAGGTTGACGAAGAAACCGGTTCCCAGCATGAACATCCAGACGCCCAACTCTTCTTTCGGCAGATACCTGAAAAAAAGGGGCATGGTGAAAATGCCAAGGAGCAGGGAGACCACTTGCGCGCCCCATCCCGACAAGACGCCGAACAGGATCTTGTTTCGCAACGCGCCGCCGCTTTTCTGTTTAGTTTGCTGCATGATCCCCTTGGCGACAACCCGGCCGGCTCTGCGTCGTGCCGGAGAGCCGGGCAATTACGCGGTGGCGAGCGATCCGTCTGCAGCTCGTGACCAGGTGACGAAAGATAGCACCCCATCATTTTGATGCTGTTTCATTTGTGTCACGATTGCATTTCGTACCTTTTTTGTGAGGCCCGGGATGGGGCATGCCGAGATGGAACCATCAATGAAGGCGGGAGGTTCAGGCAGAGGTGAACGGTCCGGTGGCGAGCTTTTCCTCCCACTCAAGGGCCGTCTTGACGATGAACTCCAGGTCGTCGTGGCGCGGCGACCAGCCGGTCAGGGTTCTCAGCCGCGAGCTGTCGGCAACAAGCGCGGGGGGATCGCCGGCACGGCGGTAGGTCTCCTCGACCGGAAAATTCACCCCGGAAACGCGGCGCACCATCTCCACGACCGGTCTCAATTCCCCAGCAGCTTCCGGATCTCGTCCTTTCCTCTGGCGCCCGCGAGCATCTTGCCGCTGGCAAAGGCAAGGGTCGGCGTCACGCCGATGCCGAGTTTGACGCCGAGCTTTTTCATCTCTACCCCCACCCCGCCGGCACATTCCGACCTGGGGACCTCCTTCTTCTCGTAACTTCTTTCCAGCATGGCAAGCGCCGCTTTCTGATCGCTCCTGGATGCGCAGACGATGGATTCGGTCTTCCACAGGGCATCGGGGTGGATGTCCAGCGGGATCAGCATGATGTAGACCTTGAGTTCCGGCTCCTCCCGGATCAGTTCCCGGACCGTGTCGTGCAGGGTGGAACAGTAAGGGCACTCGGGATCGCTGAAGATGTACAGCACCTTGCTCCCCTTGGGGTTCCCCGCGATCAGGGCGTTCTCCAGGGGGATCTCCGACGGATTGATGGTCGCTGTCTCCTCCATCCTTTCACGGGTAAGGTCGCGCTTGTTCCTGATATCGAAGAGCTGCCCTGCCAACAGGTAGTTCTTGGAGAAGTCGAGGTAGGCGACGTGAACCTGCCCGTCCTTTTTGAGGGTCACCTGGTACAGGCTTCGCGCCGGCGCTGGGGAGACATCCTCCACCACCACCCCCGGATCGATGTTCTTGAAGATCTCCCTGACCTCGTTCAGGGTCACCTTGTGACAGGCGGTGCAGTCGCCGGAGCACCCTTCCGCACCCGTGCCGAAAGCGAAGGCGGGCGCCGCACAGATCAGCAGGATCAGCATCAGAAAAAGTACTCGCATAGGTCAAGCTCCTTTAAACCGGAAAACATTTCGCCACAAAAAGGCGCAAAAGGCGCAAAAAGAATCTGAACAATCCGACCCGACTGGGGCACATCTCGTTCCGGCACATCTCGTTCCCAAGCTCCAGCTTGGGAACGTAAGACTCGCAGACCTCCGCTTCACCAATATGCAAAGCTGGAGCTTTGCCGGTTATTGCGTTCCCAAGCTGGAGCTTGGGAACGAGGAAATTGGGAGAGGAAAAAGACAGATTCGCCTTTTTTTGCGTATTTTGTGCCTTTTTGTGGCAAAAGAACTGCCTTACCGGAGTTCGTCCTCGTTCAAAAGGAGCTCCACCTTGGCCGAAGCACGCAGCTTCTTCACGAAAGGCGCCAACGCCTTCAGCTCCTTTTGCCTGACCAGATCCTGGCGGATCTTTTTCCTGACGCTCTCCAAAGGTAGCTGCGTGACCGGCCGCAGCTCGGTCAGCTTCAGCAGGTGCAGGCCATACTTGTCCTCGACGACTCCGCTCACCTCGCCTGGCTTCAATGCGCGCGCCTCATCCTCCATCCGCCTGGAGAGCTCCCCGGACAGGAAATAGCCCAGGTCTCCCCCGCTTTTAGCGCTGTAGCAGTCGGAATCTTCCCGCGCCAGCGCCGCGAAATCCGCACCCTCGGAAAGCCGGGTCCTAAGCGCCTCGATCCTGCTGCGTCCCTCGTCCTTCCTCGCGGAGTCCCGGGCGGGATCGACCTTGACCAGAATGTGGGAAAGCCTCAGACGCAGCGGCTCCCTGAACTCGTCCCGGTGCTCCCGGTAGTAAGATTCCACCTCTTGATCGGATACCTCGGCATCCTTGGAGAAATTGCCCTCCAGGAATTTCTCTATGACCAGGCTCCGCTCAAGATGCGCCTCGAGGGTGCCGGAGTTAAGCCCCATGCCGTGCAGGGTGCTCTCCAGGTTGATTTTGCCGTCGGCGATCCGGGCCATCTTCCCGGCGACCTCGACGGCCGGGACCGTGACTCCTGTCTTTACCGCCTCCTGGTAGAGCAGTTCGCGGACGATCAGGTTCTCCAGCACCTGCTTCTTGTTGGCGGCGGCCGCGATCCCGTTCCCCCTGACACTGAGCCGCTCCACCCGCTGCAACTCGCCGTCGAAGGCCTCGCCGGTGATCAGCGCACCGTTCACCAGGGCCGCCCGTCGCGCCGAGGGTGGATCAGCGGCGGCGGCCGGCGCCGCAAAAGGGAGCGCGCAGAGCCAGGCGGCGCAAAAAAGGGGGATCACTCTCCATGGCAGGCGCATGCCGTTTCCTCTCTGAACCGGGTACCGGTTAGAACTTGGCATTCAGGTTGAACTGGAATACATCGATGGCCAGCGGCGGCCCGGAGATCTCGTTGGTGGTGAGCCAGCGGGTCGAAAGCCAGGTGTTCTTGGCGACGCCGAGCTCTCCGCCGACGATCCACCCCTTGGCGTTGGTCCCCCCCAGGTGGAAATCGGACTCGGTAAAGGCATCGATCACCGCATCCGCCTCCAGGTGCTTGTAGTTCAGCAGTACCCTCCAAAGGCCCGCAGCCCGCGTCTCGGGATAGCCGACGCCGATGCCGAACTGGTACCCCTCGGTCTCCCTCTTCACATCGTGACCGGTCAGGCTGTTGACCCAGGCGCTGTCGTAGCCGATGTTCCTGACGTAATCGGCGACCAGCACCACGCGCAGCGGATCCCAGTAACCGAGGTCCAGGGAGCCGCCGAAGTTGAGCTCGCGGTACTCGGCGGCATAGGCGGTCTTGATCGCGGTGCCCGGATCGATGTCGAAAAGCGTATTCCCCTTCTGCTGGAACTGGGGGGCGGTCCAATCCTTTTCGTTCGGCCTGGAGGGAGCGTTGGCCGCACCGGTGACGTTCTCGAAGTCGTAGAAGGCGGCGGCGACGGTGGCGGTGATTTTCTCCATGTTGCGGTACTGCAGGCCGAGCTGTCCCGCGAAGAGCCATTTGTCATGGCCGGAGAGCTCGATCTCCTGGATCGGGAAGGCACCCCCGGTCAGGAACATGCCGACGGTCGGGGAGAGCTGCGGCCTGTAGGAGAAGGCGGCGCCGTCGAAGTTGACATCCGGATCCCAGACCAGGTCGCTCCCGAACCACGGGTTTGCGAAGCGTCCGCCCCAAAGGGTCAGGTCGGCGAGCGGGCTCCACTTCAGGTAAGCCAGATCGAGGAGGAAGTTCTTCTTGTTGAGCGTGTCTCCCAGGGTCGCGTTGGTGGAGACCGGGTTGGTCGTGTTGCCGGTTGCCAGGCCGATGCCGGCGTCGACCTCGTCGTTCACCTTGGCCGTGACGGCGAGCCTCGCCCTGATGCGGAGCTGATGCCGGTCGATGCTGCTGTTGTACAGTTCGGTCGGCTTGTCCGGCTTCACGAAAATGCCGTTGCCGGCGTCGAGGCCGCCGCCGTCGCCGTCGAAGAAATCGGCCTGATAGCGCAGTCGGAAGTCACCGCCGATCTTGATGCGGGTCGCCCATTCCGGGACCGGTACGATCTTCGCGGTAACCTGCCTGTCGAGCTCCTCGCGCAGGCTGCTGTCGATATCGTTGGTGAGCCGTTCCAGGGCGAGCTTTTTGGCAAGGCGCAGCTTGATGCGCTCCGCCTCGTCACCGGTCAAAAGCCCCTGCAGCACCAGCTGGTCGATGTCGGCCAGCAGCCCCTCCTTGGGGAGGGTGGTCCTGTGGTACTCGATCTCCTCGTCCGGCGCAGCTATCACGTCATCTTCCGCGCCGGGACTCCACTTCCTGCCGATCCGCTCGGCAATCTGCTCCGCCTCGTCGGCTCCCAACACCCCCTGTTTCACGAAGATCAGGTTCAGTTTGGCCCTCAGCATGTCCGCTTCCGACGCCGAAAACCTGGCCGGCGTACGGGGCTTGCTTGCCGGCGCCGCAGCATCGGCTGCCGCGGCGTCTTTCCGGGGCAGGGCCGCCTGCTGGCGGATCAGGGCGGCCTCCTCCCTGGAGATCAACCCCTTTTTCAGCAACAGATCCATCACGGCTTCGACAGCGCCGGGCGAGGCGTCATCCGCGGCGGCGCAGTCCAGGGCGCCGGCCAGCAGTGAAACGAACATCAGGGACAGGACGACAAAGTTGCGCATAATCAATCTCTCTTCTCCATTTTGGCGGGTTGAACTACCCCTGTGTGGTTATCCTGAGCGTCATGCCGGACGGCATCCCTGCCGGAGGCGGCTCGCTCAACTTGAGCCCCTTCAGGGCGGTCCGGAAGGCGGCGTCCAGCCTGTCGATCCCCGAGGAGCCGACGATGGCGAACGCCAGCACGGTCCCCTCCGGCGACAGGGTGAGCTTGACCAGGGTCTGCTGCTTTCCCTTGGGGCGCCCGCCGCTTTGATCCAGCACCTTCTTGACCATCTTCTCGATGTCGCCTTGCATCTTGTGCGAGTAACCGCTGTACTTGGAGAGCAGCGAGAGCCTGGAGAGGCCGTTTCCTCCCTGCCCTCCGCCGTCGCCCAGGGTGATGGCGCGCCCACCCTTCTTGGCCCCCAGGCCGAAGGCGTTGTCCCCCGCCCCCCCTTCCCCGTCCACGGAGAGGTTCTCCCCCGGGGGGGGAGAATCGTCGGCGGAGTTGTCCTGGGGCTGGTCCCGGGGCGACGGCGCCTCGGTCGGCGCCTCCATGGTCTGCTTGGGGAGTTCCCTGGGCACCACCTCGGGAGGCTTCTCCTTCACCTCGGGCGGCGGGGGCTTGATCAGCGTGATGACCTGGATCTGCTTCTTGGGTGCCGAACCGCCGTCCATCAGCACCGTCTTGGCCAGAAACCCGATCAGCAGCGCGAAGACCGCGAGCACCAGCGTCGGGACCAGCCACGACTTTTTTTCCTGCTTCCTTGTTTTCTTTACCGCCATGCCGTAAACTCCGGGGGTGCCCGGGTGCTCCGCACCCTATTTAACCAGTTTCTGCGTCACCAGGCCGAGCTGGGTGATATCCAGCTTCTGCAGCAGGTCGAGCACATCGATCACCGCCTTGTAGGAAATCTTCTCGTCGCCGCGCACCAGGACCGGGAGGCCGGGATCGGCCGCCTTGAGCTGGGCAAGCCGCGCCTCCAGCTCTGAGAGGGTGACCGGAAAGCTGTCCAGGTAGATGGTCCCCTCCGCGGTGATGGTGATCGCCTTGGTGGTCGGCTTGATCTTGCTCACCGCGGCGCTCGCCTTGGGGAGGTTGACGCTGATCCCCTGGACCGAGGCCGTGACCACGAGCATGAACACGACCAGGAGGTTCCAGGCAAGATCGAGCATGGGGACGACGTTGATCTCTACGATGTCATCATGGTCATCCGCCGGCGCCTTCATGCCTCCTCCCCGTGGAACCCTTCCACCCTGAGGCAGTACTCCTCGATGAAGTGATGGGTCTCGCTGTTCAGATGCTTTATCTGCACACCCAGGAAGGCGTAGGCGAAGAGTGCCGGTATGGCGACCAGCAAGCCGAACAGGGTGCAGGCGAGGGCCGAGGCGACCCCCGGGGCGATGGCGGACAGGTTGGCCTCGCCCGCCTCGGCAAGGCTCGCGAAGGTGTTCATGACCCCCCACACGGTCCCCAGGAGCCCCCAGAAAGGACCGCCCGAGATGCTCAGGGTAAGGACGATCAGGCCGGCCTGGACCTTGGCGGCCTCCTCGGAACTGGCGCGCTCCAGGGCGGCGCGGAAGATGTTCAGCCCCGAGCGCGTGATGGCCACCTCCTCGTCCTTCACGTTCTGCTTCTCTGCCCAGTGATGGATCTGCTCGTGCCCCGCCCGGTAGATCCTGAGTAGGCTGGATTCCTCCAGGTCGTCGCTCTCGGTGTCGAGATCGAGCGGGTCGTGCACGCCGTTGAAGCTCTCCAGGAAGGCCTGGTTGCGCCTTCTGTTCTTCTGCAGGTAACCGTACTTCCTGATGAAGACCAGGGTCGCCATGATCAGCATCAGGGTGCACAGTATGATGATGATCCAGCCGTCCAGGGTGACGCTCTTCGCCGTCGCCTTGATGAGACGGAGGGTGTGGTTCTCCTCGCCCTTGTTCCCCTCCTCCTGCTGGCAGGAGTAGAGCTTGCCGTCCTGGCTCTGGCTGGCGAAGCCGGCCGCGATGAAGCCGGCGGGGCGCGCCAGGGCCGAGAGCTCGACCTCGTCCAGGTCGCCGGCGAAGACGTTCCCCCCCGCCATGGAGCCGCCGAAGGCGATCTCGCCCCCCGGGGTGGGGACCACCGATTGCAGGTTCAGCGCGGCGATCTCCTTGCCGTCCAGGTAGACCGCGCCGATCTGCCTCTCGGAGTCGGCCGTCACCGCGACGTGGTGCCAGCTCTTCAGGGTGAGCGCCCCCTTCTTCTCGCTGGTCACCGGAGCCTTGCCGGCCGCCCCGATGCGCAGGTACGGCTTGTCCTGGTCGATCCCGACCACGATCTGCTGTCCCCCGTCCATGAAGGAGAGGAGGTGGGCGTCGTTTTGCGGCTGCTCGATGCGCACCCAGCAGGAGAAGGTGAGTCCCTTGGCGAAGTTGAGCGAGGCCGCCGGCTGCACCACGATCTTTTCGCCGGCCCGCTTGAAGCTGTAGCCTTCGCCGATCACCGAAGGGACCGCGTGGCTCCCGGAAAATGCCGCGGCGTTGTTGGCGTAGGCGGTGGCGTCCTTGGGGCCGTTGTCGGCCTCGCCGAGATGAAAGACCAGCACCTGGCCGGTGTCGTAGCTGCCGCCCGGGTCGGACGCCGCGGGGGCCGCTTCGTTTCCGTAGTAGACCCAGAGCGAATCGGCGCTGCCGCCCCCCGCCAGTTGGGGGACCTTGACCCAGACCAGGGCGATCTCAAGCTTCGGGTCGAACTTCTCGACATGGAATTTCAGGGGCGACTTGTCGTCGCCGCCGATGAAGCGCAGGTCCGAGCCGTCCTTCTTGGCGCTGGAGAAGTTGAAGTTGCCGGAATGAAGCCTGACCAGCACCGGCAGCTCCGTCAGGTTCTCCTTGATCCCCGCCCCCTTGTCCGAGAGGTCGAAGGCGATCTTGCGCCGCGCCGTCCATTTCTCGTCCCACCAGGCCTCGGCCTTAACGGCGCCGAGCACCAAGGTCATGAGCAGAACCGCTCCCGCCACCCTCGCCAGCCTTCTCGTCCAATCGTGTACCATGCAACTCCTCCGATCTCATTTTGGCTCCGTTTCCCGCCAGAGCCGCGCGCGGGAGCACCCTGTTAAAAATTGGGACTCTAAACCACTTTTGTTACAACCAGCAGACAGCCGACTAAAGTTTAGGCAAAGCCCGTCCCGGTCTCGGCTGCCGCCCCTCGCAGAGTGGAGGGAGTGCTACTTCTTCTCCTGCTTCTTCGCTTTATCCCGGTCGCCCTTCCCCTCCCCCTCCGTGGCGGGAGCCTGGCCGTCGTCGTCGAAGCTGATGATCCTGAGGTCGAGCCACTTGGAGAGGAAGTCGTCCACCGCGGCCGTCTGCTGGGCGTTTCGCTCCTTGGCCGCGCCGACCGACGAGGATTGCTCGATCATCTTGCCGGAGTCGGCCAGGCTGCTGTTCCCTCCCAGGGCCCCCAGGCTGATCGAGTTGTCCGATCCGGTCGGCACGCCGACCGACCCGGCCGAGAAGCTGATGTTCTTGGCGTTCAGCACCTGGGTCGCCCCCAGAATAAGCTTGCCCCCGGCGATCCCGGCCTCGCCGGCGTCGATGGCGCCACTCGGCGCATAGGCGTGGATGTCACCGGGTTCGGGCGCCTGCAGGGGACCCGAGGAACCGTCCGGATCATAGGTAAGGGCGCGCAGTCCGCTGCCTACTGCGGGGACCTTGAAGATGATGGCGACGATATTGCCGTTCTCATCGTATTTGTAGTCGTTTTGTCCAGCGGAGCTGACCGTGGTCTTGGAGCCGCGACCCGCATTGATGTCCCCCTGGTCGCTCCAGATGACCATGTTGCCCCCCATGAAGGTCATCACCCGCGACTCGTTGACGTTGATATCGTTCCCGGTAAAGATGTTAATCCCGCCGCCGAAGGTGGAGTTGATACCGGTATTGGCCCGGAGCTTGGTGGGATCCTGCAGTGCCGTCTTACCGACATTGAGGTCGCCACGGGTCATGATGTACATGTCTCCCTTGCCGGAGCTGATTTCCGAATCGACCATGGTAAGGCTGCCGTCTCCCCCGGGCTCCTCCGGCTCGACAAAATAGGTCTTGATCGCAGCGCGGGCGGCATCGACTTCTATCTTGGCCTCGTCGTCCTTTCCGGCTGCCTTGAGCTCGGAATAACGCGACCCTTTCTCATCCAGCGTCTTGAAAAATGCAGTCGCCTTGGTGGCTTCTGCACCGGCTTCCAGGCTCTTTGCTCCGGCGGCGACGATGATGGTGCTGTCGGTAGCACCGCCGCTGAATCCACGATTCATCAGGTTCCCTATCGACTGGATGCCGCGGGAATCGCCAAGGTTGATGCTTTCGCCTGCCTGAACCAGCAGAGTTCCCGGCCCCCCGATGACGATCTCGGGATAAGCGGTGGAATACGACAGATTACCGCTGAGATCGACCTTGGTTGCCGTGGTGCCGGTTATGCCCTGATCGATGCTCCCTGCGGCCGAAACCATCGTCACGCTATCCGGGGAGTTATTCTGCCCGATGAGATCGAGCCGGCGGATGTCGTTGCCTGCTGTGATGCGGGCATGCTTGTTCAACACCAGGCGGATGTTGTTGATATCGTTTCCCGCCGCGACAAGCACGGGCTCGCTGTCCTTCAGGTGGTTCACTTGGGCATGCGCCGTTAAGGAGTCGGTTGGCACGCTCTCGGAGAGCAGTTTTTTCGAATGTTCGGTGCCTACGTCTAGCTGGCGTCCGTAGAAATCGCCTATCGCATCCACGTCGTTCATCGTGACCGAGTTGGGCGATGTGCTACCGGAGCCATTGATATTGCCGATGGCGGACAGCGACAGATTTCCCGACTCCGAGGGTGCCAGTGAAAAAGTGCTGCCAATGTTCAGGTTCCCGGCGGCCGCCATTGAGAAGGTGGCGGGAAGGATGCTCTTGCGATCAGCCAGAAAGCTGTTCTGTGCCACCGTCAAATTCGTGTATCCGGCATAATTGTCGGTGCCGTAAAAGGTTGCATTGCCGGCCAGCGAGGTTATTGAGGCCGCGGAATGCTGGTCATAGGTGAGGTTCCAGTATCTCTTGTTATTAGAGCCCCAGAAAATACGGTCCCTACTGTTGTCCGGGTTGAGTACCGCGCCGAGATTCACATCCCCTTGGGCGACCACCTTCACCTGCGACGCGGCCATTTCGATGATTGATCGGTACGTTGGGTTGCCCGGATCGTCCTTGCCGAAACCGCCGCCGCTGGTCAAGTTCGCCGTGCCGTTCATGACGCGGAATCGGCCGATCATCTCCCCACCGCTTTTGACCTCCAGGTCCCCCTTGCCGAAAGCTCCGACCTGGGTCAGCAAAGAGCCACCGGTGCGCACCGAGATATCCCCGTCTCCCATGGTGGCGATCCCCACGGTAACCGGGATTTCCACAGCACTGGTGATGCTGCTTTCCTTGCCGCCAAATCCGGCGGCCAGATACCAGGGGTTGCTGGTTTTTGCCACTAGGGGTACCGTCGGGTCGATATAGGCGCCGTCCCAGCCGTTGTCTGCGCTCAAATTGCCTTGCACCGATCCCGCCAGATCCAGAGCTATGCTGCCGCCATTTTGGTAAGTCCAGTAGCTGGTCGTGCCGGCAGCCACGAATCTGCCGGTTCCGGGCATGGTCTCGACCTGCGTCAAGTTTCCGTTAGCGTCGTATTTGTCGTATTCGCCGGTGGTGCGGATGGCGCCGCTGCTGTTGGCATCCGACCCCAGGTCGAGATTCCCGCCCCCCCTGATGTCGATGTCGCCCAGCGCGGTCTGGATGGCGCTGCCCGCGGCCTTCAGGTTCAGGTCGTTCCCCGCCTGTCCCCGGATGCCCCCGCCGTAACTCCCCAAGTTGTATCTCATCGCGCTGTTGATCATGTAGCCCGGGCCGTTGCCAGCGGACCAGCCGGAGAGAGTCACGTCTTTGCCGGCTGCGAAGGCAATCGGAGCATTTTCGCTGTACACCGCTTTGCCAAGGGCAATTTTGAGCTCTCCGGTCCCGGCCGCGAGGGAAGATCCGTTTGCGACAGCCCTATAATTGGCAGCGGTTGCAGCCCCCCCCGCGATCAGGTTGATCCCCCAGGAGTCTTGCATGGTCGTGCTGTGGAGTCCCCCCATGGCAGTCGGGGCGTCGATGAGATGCTGATTTATGAGCAGGTTTTTGCCGGCCCGAAGCGTCACTACTCCTGCTTCGCCGCCAGGCCGCAACTGGGAAAGATCCCATGCCTTGTCCAGGGTCAGATCGGCACCCGCTGCACTTGCCAGCTCTATCCCGGCCTGCAGGCGGTTTGGTGACGCGTCGCCGAACAGGCGGGTCCTAATGGCGCTGCCATTCTTCATGAAGTTGTCGGCGTCAGCCAGATAGCGGTCGGCAGCGCCGATGTCGGTGACCCCCCGGTAGCTTCGCGCCGCCTCCACGGAAACGCGCGAAGCACCGGTGACCGCGTCGGCCGGAAGAGAAGCGATATTCACATCGTTTCCCCCCATCTGATAGGCGCGCAGCGATACGCTGCCACCTGTTGCACCAGCTCCGCCGGAAACCTCGATCCCTGCCCCGCCCTGAACCCGAAGGGCGTAATTGCCCGCTATCTTGTCGGCCGCCAGGGTACTGAGAGAAACCGTGCCGCCATTCGCGCCGGCGCTACCCTTGGCGGAGATGGCCGACCCGGCTTCCAGGGTCAGGGCAGTCCCGGCGTACAGTTCCACCCGGCCACCCGTGTCGCCTGCCTTCACGCCGTCGGCTTTGATCTTGCCGTGCAGGTCGATTGCGCCGGCATCGGCCGCCACCACGATCTCCCGACCGGCCAGGGTGCTGCCGACTGCCAGAGAGAGGTCGCCGGCGCGGGATCGGATATTGATCAGATCGTTGAGGCCGCCTTGGGACAGGGCTTTGCTCAACCCGTCCAGCCCGCCCGAGCCGTCCAGCGTGGCGCTGTCGATGGTGAACGAGCCCCCCTTTCCGTTGCCGGCCGATCCCTTGACGGCGCCGGCCATGGTGACGCCTTCGGCAGCGGCCGAAAGCGTTATGGCCCCGGCGTCACCCCGGTCCGATGCCGACACGTCGAGCGTGCTCCCCCGGGCCAGGTCGATTTTTCCTGTTGAACTGTGAACCGCGATCCGGCCGCCCGAGGCATACTGGTAGACGCCGGACTGCATAGGAGCCGGGCTCTTGCTCCCCTTGGCCAGGATGCTTGTCTTGTCGGTGATGACGATGTCGCCTGTGGCGGTGAGATCCAGCTGGCCGGAGGCCACATCCAGGACCGTTTGCTTCCTGCCGGTTGCATTGCCGTTCGTATCGCCCACGGTGATCGATGCGCCCAGGATCTCCAGGGAACCGCCAGGGGTGCTGGTAGCGCCTGCGGCGCGGCCATTGCCCACGATGCGGACTTGGCCGCTGCGCGCATCCAGAGTAATATCGGCAGCGGTATAGGGGATGGACACGTCGGCCGGGTTGGCTGGATCTGCGTCATATCTGTCGAAGGACGTCGTCACCCTGGCGGCTGACAGGGTCAGATCGCCCGGGGTCTTGATGGTTCCGGCGCCTTTCAAGGTCAGGTCGTTGCTGCTGTTCAGCGCCACCGATCCGAACTCGTCGAAGACGATGTTCCCCTTGGTTCCCAGCAGGCGCGGGGCCACCACGATCTCCGAGGCGGTCAGGGAGAGCGAGGCGGTGGCATCGGCGGATAGCGTTGCCGTCTGGGATGCGGTGCCTGAGTTGAGCAGTGTCAGTCGGTTTGCTGCCGTAAGAGAGACCTCGGCGCCGGTGGAGCCGAGGTACTTGGCGGCGTCCAGGGTCAGGGAGCCTGCCGTTTCCAGATCGAGGTCCCTCAGAAATTCCATGTCGCTGCGGCTGACCAGCGTCAGGTCGGTATAATTCTCGAAATCGTTCAGGAGGGTGTCGGTCAGGTACAGCGCACCGGCGCCCCGGGTGGCGTCGTGGCCTGCGAACACGATCCTGTCGGCGGTCAGAGACATGGAGCCGTTGTCGGCCGACATCTCGCCATTGAGCAAGGTACCGCCGACGTCCAGGCGGATACCGTTTTTGGCGCGCAGCTCTCCGTTTTTCTCAACAACGAAGGTACCGGAGGGGGTGACCACGGAAGCGGTGCCGCCGGAATTGTTCCCGCCCAGCGCCCGGACCGACCCGCCTCCTTCAATGGTGACCGCCTCATGGGCTGAGAGCGTCAGGGAAGGCGCCATCAGACCGGCCCCGGTCTGCACCGTGACCGTTTCGGTGCTCTGCCTGTCCCCCAGCCTGATATCCTTGATATCCCGGCTGGAGAGCATGGCCGCCGTCAATTGCAGCGTAGTGTCGGGCAGTGCACTGCCGAAATCGAAACCTGGATCCAGGGTGTCTGCTGTCTCCCTTATCAGCACGTTCTTCGCGCTGAAGGAGAGCATGCCGCCGCTGAAGCCGGTCAGCGGATGCTCAGTCAGGGTACCGGCATAGGCCGCGCCCCCTGTGGCCTGGAGGGTAAAATTGCCTCCGTTTGCGGCTGTGAAGCGTTTCTCGGTGAAATCCCCTTCCTCCAGGACGTCGGTGGCGCTACGGATGCTGTACCCGGTACGCAGCCGTGAAGTGATAGAGGTATCGGTGACGGTTTCATAACCGGCCACCACCTGGTACCCCTGCGTCGAGAGCGCCTTCTGGCCTGCGGTCAGGTTCAGCTTGGTCTTTTCCAGGACCAAGGCTCCCGGCAGGAAGGCGTACTCCGCCGGAAGCACGGAATAGACCCCGGCCTTGAGCCCGTATTCCGGGGCAGCATCCAGATAGATCGCCTTTCCGGGCAGCCTTACGGAATTGTCGGCCAGGATCACATAACGGCCGTCAGTGGTAAGGGGGTTGACCGAGCCGGGAAGGCCCGATTGAAACAGCGTGGTGTAAACCGATCCGCCGCCGGAGACATCCTGGGTAGCCCCCTCGCGCACGATCACCTCATTGCCGGCCAGAGTGATCGATTTCTGCGGAGCCTCGGTTACCTCGTCTCCCTTGTTGGAATCGTTTATGTACTTGGTGGTCCAGGTGGAGCCATCGTAACTGCCATAGGAGACTGCGGCAGAGCCGGCGGTTGTGATGCTGCTTCCTTCCGCCAGGTAGACCCTCCCCTCGGCGCCGGCGTCCAGGGTGATGTTGCCCATTGGCGCCGCCAGGATACCGCGATGCTCGATCCCCCCCTCAGCGAGGATAGTGAGGCTCCCGCCGGCCGAGTAGAGCGGGGTGGTGTCAGGCGTCGCTGCGGGCAGAATCGATGTCTTGCCTTTCGAGGTGATGGTGAACTCTGTCATGCTGGTGGGATAGACGCGGGCCGCCTCCATGGCCAGGTTGCCCGTCACTCCAAGGGAGCCTTGCCATGATGTGGTCTGTCCGACGGTGTAGGCCCGGTCCGTCAGGCGCAGGTCGTGGTCTGCCCGCAGGGTGACATCCTGGAAGCCATCCATGAGCACGCTTCCCTGCAGGTCGAGGTAGCCGCCGCCCAGGGTCACACGTCCCGTGCCGTTATCGGCAACTAACGGAGAGGTCGCAGGTAGCGAGGTATTTTTCAGGGTGACCCAGGGGGCCAACAAGGTTACGTTCCCACCGGCCGCAGCTGCGATTCTCTGGGCATCCAGAGTCAGGCTCCGGCCTACCGTTGCATCCAGACGCACGGGGAAAAGGATCGATCCGGTCGGGCTGGCAAAGCTCAGAGCATCGAAACCGCTGTTCAGGTAGAGGTCAAAATCCGCCTGGTTTATCTGTAGATCATTGGCCGACTTCACCACCTTCAGGGAAGCGCCGCGCACGCCATCCAGCTTCCCCTTGCCGCTTAGTTCCCCCTCCAATGTCAGGGTGTTCACGTAGCTGAGATTGAGGGTGCCCGGGTCGCCGGCGACCGCGACCATCACCGGAACTCCGTCGGCGCCGGCCACCAATTGCTCCGCGGGTGCAGAACCAGATACATCCACCTTGGAGCCCGCCTCAAGGAGAATTCCTCCGGTAGACGAGGTGGACTCCAGGGTGACGCTCCCTCCCGCCTGGGGCGAATAACCGGCAGGCAGGCCGGCTACCGTCGTGGAAAGCTCCCTGTTGAAGCCTCCCGCGAGGATCGCGCCGCCGTTTTTCAGGGTCAACTCTGCTTGGGTTGCCTTGACGCTCACAGTTGCGCCCAAGGCCGTGAGGGTTCCGGCGATCTCCACTGCAGGCGCGTTGAGGGAAATAGTTCCCCCCGGCGCGACTTTGAGACCCGTACCGGATGAGATGATGATCCGGGCGTCCGTGCTGTTCGTCGCAGTGCCACCGGTGGGAAGCGGCCCGTCCCCCGCCTGTCCGCCGTAGATGTTCAACCCGGCCTGCAACGAGATGGCGGTGGTCCCGAGATAATCGCCGGCGGTTGTATGGTAGCCGGCCGGGACCACGATGTTTCCGGTTGTGCTGCTCTGGGCGACGATGGCGGGTACCGGCAGGTCGCGCTTGACAAGAGAGGGGGCCAATACCGCGCCGTCGAGGAAGCTGAGATCGTTTATGGCGGTAAGGCTGATCCTTGCAAAGCCGGTATCCTTCAACCGGTCCTCTCCCAGCACCAGCTTACCCAGGAGATATTCGGGAATGGTTGCATCCATCGGCGTATCGGAGGGGAGAAACAGGTCACGCTGCGCAACCTGCACCTCACCTGCGTGCAGTCTGATCTCACCGCCGTTTTTGCCGGCGAGGGAGAAGCCTCTCAGCTCGCCGGCAAGGCTCAAGGTCGACCCTTTCAGTTCCAGCTTGCCGGCATTTCCGCCGCCGATCTTCCCGCCGGCGGCTATCAGGTAACCGCCGCTCACATCCAGCAGCGCATCGGTCGCCACGACAACGCTGTGCCCGTTTGATGATGTTCCGAGCAGGTTGGAGCTCCCCTGTTCGGTCATCTCCTGAATGGTGATGGTACCGCCTGCGATATGAGCACTGTTTGGCAGCGGATTGGCATTGCCAGCGGCACTGTTATCGATCTCCAGCCCTGCCGTAGAGATCCGGCTCCCCGGCGCCAGGTAAATGGTTTCGAGAACCTGCCGGTAGAGCGGGTTCCCTGCATTGTCGAGGGTCGCATAGCTCGAAACGTTGGGCCTGGTGGTCATCTCGACCGTGCCGCCCGCTATGTCGATGGATCCCTGATAATCGAAAGCTCTGGCCCGTGCAGTGTAGCTACCTCCCGGCAGCAGGGTGATGCCGGCCCCTTGTTCGGTGGTGATGGTGGTATTGGCAAAAAGTTTGACCGAACTCAATCCGGCCCGGTTCAGCATGGATGCGGAAATCTCCGTGTTCAGCAAGCCGAGGTCATCGGCAGCGCCGAAAGAAGCGGCAAGCGAGGTCGTGGTCGGCCTGACCGTTATCGAGGTGGTAGTGAAGTCTTTGCTCTTATTATCCTCTGTTGTGACGGCAGCCCACTCTTCACCAGCGATTACCGTCCCGCCGACCGGCTCCTCCAGGCCCCGGGCCACGGAAATTCTGTAGTCCGGATTATCCGGGGTCCCGCTGGTCGTGGTATCCAAAGCGTACCGCTTGGTTACCGCGGTCTGGTACAGCCCCCGGGTTACCTCGCCGAGCAGGGTGCCGTCAAGCACCATCACCCGGGCCTTGAACTGTGCGGTACCGGCATCGCTTCCGACCACCCGGGCCGCAGTCAAATCCTGCACCGAACTCCCGCCGCCGAAATGGAGTCCGTTGAACTGCTCGCTGATCCCGAAGCGCTCGTGGCTCCTGGTCTGGCTGTCGGCAACCCGATCATACTGCAGCCACTGCGGGGCAGTGGCCAATTCATAAACTCTGTTCCCCGATATCAGCCGTGAGGTGGCCATGGTTCCAGAGGCATAGTGGGTTCCTCCCCCTGAGAAATCGATGCGGGCTCCCTGCTTCATGACCAGCTCGCCGAGGACGACACCTCCTTTCTTGGAATCCCCGAAAAGTATGGTGCCTCCGTTGGTGCTCCGTTGCTGGGCGCTCTTCTCCCCCCCCAGATAGTAGCTGCTCAGGTTGCCGATATTGGAACCGGTAAGGAGATCTACCGTTGCCTTCTGCCCTAAAAGTACTCCGCTCTTCTGTCCGTAGTCGTCGCGCAGGTACACGCTGTTGAGCTGCACATTTATCAGGTTGGCCGAGGCGGCGCGGTCGAGCCAGAGGCCGGATACATCGATGCTGCTGCTGTCGCCGAGGAAGATGCGGTCTTTTGCCGTCAGGGTTACCGTTCCGGACGGAGCGACGATCGCCCCCTGGTGTTCGATCAGGCTCAGGGTATTCAGCAGGTCGGAACTGCCTGCCGTTTTGGTGTACAGGCCGTTAAAACTGACCACACCCGGATTATAGAGGAAGCTGGGAGCGGCGGTCTCCGTTGAACCATCGACGGGGGTCTCGATAACGCTCTTCTCGCCGGTTATTACCCTGTCACGGGCGGACAGGAAGACGACCCCCCCCTTCTTGAGCGCGGTTACCGCCCGAATCAGGCCGTCGTTCTGCACCGTTGCGCCGTACATGCCGATCCGGCCGCCGGCTTCGGTGATCATCCTTCCGCTCTCTGCGTTATATACCGTGCCGGGAACCAGCAGGTCGGAGTAGGTGACATCGTTACCGGTAGCATCGGCAGTGATTTCGATGTTTTCCACCTCGCCGCTACCCTGCATCCCGATCAGGTTGATCTTGCCTGAGGGGGAGCTGATGCTGCCGGCGTTCACCACGTTCGGGCCGACCAGGAAAACGGAACCGCCGCTGTCCGTGCTGATGCTGCCGTAATTCGAGACATAGGCTTGGCCGGAGAGCGCCCCCTGGCTGCCGTCGTAGGGGTCGGAGCTGAAGCGGAGCTTGCCGCCGGCGAAATTGGCGTCGCTGATGTTCAGGTTGGAGGCGGCCAGGGAGTGGACGTTGACCTGGGAGCCGGGTCCGAAGAGGATGCCGTTGCGGTTGATCAGGTAGACCTTGCCGTCCGCCTTCAGGTTGCCGAAGATCAGGCTCGGGTTGGCGTCGTAGATGCGGTTCAGGGCGACCCACTGGGACTGGGCGACGCCGTTTTGCTTCTGGTTGAAAAGGACCACCGAACCCGCGGCGAGGTTGAAGCTCTTCCAGTCGATGGTCGCCTGGGACTGGGTCTGGTTCACGGTCAGGGTGTTGCCGACCGCGGCTCCCACGGTCGCTCCCACCAGGGTGCCGCCGGGACGCAGTACCGGAAGGGTACCGGCCGCCGGGGCTCCGGGCATCGGCACCGCTCCGTAAAAGCCGGGTATGGTAGGGGCCGCGGCAGCGGCGATGACCGGCGAGGTTCCGGTCGACAGCGCAAGCAGCAGCGCGCAGACCCGGTACGGTAACGATACTCTGTATTTAAGGCTCTTCTTTACCATGCTCTAGTTCCCGTGGTTTTGTTAAAGACGTTAGAACTGCCACTTCACCTTGAAATGCAGGTAGGGGTCACCGGCGGCGGTGCGGCCGGTATCCATGAGGGCGAAGCCGAGGTCGCTCTGGAACTCGAGGGAGCCGAACAGCCTGCCGCGCAGCCCTAAGCCGGTCCCCTGCAGCCCCTGGCGCCTCTCCTGTCCGGGGAGCGGGTCCTTGACCCAGAGCCCGGCCCCCTCATAGAAGAGATAGGGGGCCAGGCTGAAACGCTCCCTGCCGCCCTTCCTGAGCAGGTCGGGTGCCGACAGCTCGAAGACGCCGTGCAGCGCCTTGTCGCCGCTCGCCTCGCTCTCGTGGTACCCCCTGACGCTCTCGGCGCCCCCGGCGACGTACTGCTCGTTGGAGATGAGCGGCTGGTCGGCCCACTGGCCGTCCAGACGCAGCAGGAGAGAGAACTCCCGGGGAAGCGCCTGGCTCCGCTCCACTCCGGCGGTCAGGAAGAGGTAGTTGCCGCGGGCCTTGAAACGCTTGTCCTCGAACTGGCGCGGGTCGGCCACCGCCCCCCGGAAGGAGAGGTTCAGCGCCGCGTTGAACATGGTGGCGCCGCCGCCGTCGCGCAGCGAGGAGCTGTAGGCCGCGGAAAAGGGGAAATAGCTGATCGGCGATTTGACCTGCTCCGAGCCGGCGAGCCCCACGGTCTCCTCGAAATCCTTGTAGTCGACCCCGAGCACCGCCGTGTGGCTGTAGTCATCCACCCCGCGCAGCGGAAGGATCACCCTGGTGCCGACGATGATCCCCTTCCCCAGGTTAGTGAAGCCGGCCGCCGTGGCGGTGTCGCTGTTGGACCAGACCCCGTAGAGCACCGCCTTGTCGTCGCGGTCCCAGGGGGCCGGCAGGGTGTAGCTCCCGGAGGCGACCAGCACCTCGCCCGGGTCCTGCGGCGACATCTGCCCCTGGGCCGAGATCGAGTGTTCCCGCTGCCAGAGGTTGTCGTAGCGCAGCGAGGCGCTCAGTCTGAGATCCGTGGTGTCGTGGCTGGAGCGGTTGTTCAGCTCCAGGGAGCCGTGCAGGGGGCGCTCGTCCGTCACCTTGATGCTCATGTCGACCGACTCGGGGGCCTTCCCGGGCTGCATGCCGGGAACCAGCTTGAAGTCCGGGTTGCGGTTCAGGCGGTTCGCCTCCAGCTGCAGCTGCTGCAGGTTGATCACCTGTCCCGGGGCGATGGAGGGGAGCTCCCTCAGGATCTTTTCCGTGGAGAACCAGCGGTTTCCGGTCACCGTGACGCTTCCGACCCGGTTCTCGATGATGTCGAGCCGGATCACCTTGTTCTGCACCGCCTGTTCCGGGATGTTCACCACCACCGTGGGATACCCCTGGTCGTGGAAGAAGCGCTCCAGGGCGTCGCGGGCTCCCTCCACGTCGGCCGAGCTCTTGTGCCGGCCGACAAAGGGGGACACCACGCCCTCCAGCTCCCGGGGGGCGAACAGGCTGCTCCCTTCGATGACGAAACGCTTGATGGTGAAGGTCTGCTCCTGCTGCGCGCCGGCGGCCGGGAGCCCTGCTGCGGGCTCGGCCGCATCCTCCAGGCGTGGCGGGGTATCCCCGGGAGTCGAGGCTCCCCGGGCGGCAAGAGGGGCCAGGGTGAAAAGGGCGCCGACGGCAAGCGGCAGCAGTTGCGCGAATACGGATCTGTTCAGGTAGCGGCGCCTCATGTCAGTGCAGTTCCTCGCTTTTTGCAGCCGTGGCAGCTTTCGCGCCCTCGGCACCGGAGCCGGAGCCGCTACCGGCGCTGATCCTGCGCAGCGCCTGGTCGAGTTGCCGGGCGACATTCTGGTCCAGCTGGGCTACCTCCGGCAGCTCCCGGGCGGCTGCAGCGCCCTCCCCCTTCGGCGCCGGCGGCGAAACGGCAAGATCCCTTCCCTGCTGCTGGACCTTCAGCACCTTCACATCGCAGCTCAACTTCTCGCCTGCGAAGGGGTGGCCGTAATCTATGGTGATCGATTCCTGGTCCACCGCCGTGATCCGACCGGCGATGGCGCCGGTCCGGATCAGGCGCCCCGGCTGGGCCGCAATCTGCAGCTCGTAGTGCTCCGCCAGCTCCCGCACGGTGACCGGGCCGAAGGGGGTGCCGAGATCCTGGCCCGGTACCGGAGCGAAACGGATCAGCACCTCTTTTTCGGTCAGCTCGCTCACCTCCCCCGGAACCATCCTATCCAGCACGAACGGCTGTCCCAGCTCCGGGCTCCTCCCGGTCCTGCCGGTATACTCCTCCCTGGTCAGCCGCATCTGCTTCTGGCGCTTCCTGACCGTCGCGAGCCTTACCTGCTTCTCGTTTGGCGCCGAAACCGGAAAACGATCCGCCTCCAGGTCCAAAAGCGCCTGCCCTCCCTCTTGCAGGCCGGGAAGCATCGCGGCCAGACGCTGAACGATCTCCTGCTCGAAGGGGAGCCGATCCTTCCCTGTCTGTGCCGGCTGCGGACCGGCCGTGACACTGACCGTATCAAGGCCGGTGCGGGGGAGATAGACAGGCGCCTTCGCTTCGCCGGCCAGAGAGGGGTCCGGGCGGGTGCTGGCTGCCACTTCCCCCCCCGGCAGGCGGCAGGTGAAACGGACGGAAACGGTGTCGCCCTGCCGGACCCGGGCCGGTGTGGTGGAGCAACCGGACAGGATCAGACCGAACATCGCGCAGACGGAGATACTCTTTATGTGCTTCAAAATTCTAGGCATCGGTTCCGTTTCCTCTGTGTATTGAAATTGTATTTAACTGGTCCCGGATCAAGGCTGGCAAGCTAGCACCGCTTTGTTACAAACAAATTCCAGTCACAGCAACTTCCCGTGAATTCTGGATCAGCGTCGTTTCAGGTTGAGAAAGGCGGACTCAGACAATGCAACTGGATCAGGCAGTTACCGGTCGGGATAGAGAGAGTCAGTCAGGCTCTGCCAAGTTTCACAACAAGTTTGCCAATCCGTTCTTTGTTTGTGACAAAGATCCTTTAAGGTGCCTGGCAACGAAAGCGTCGGGAACAACTTGAGCAACTGGAGCGAGCTGACCCGGCCCGACGCAATGCAATCATTGGTTTCCAGCAATCAGGTAAAGCAAATAAGATTATTAACAGGATGTTTCCCAATTCGATTTTTACCTGTAACAAAGGTCCGATAGAGTGGCTGTCGAGACATACCTCCCAACACAACCGGCAGCGAGTACCATGACTATGGACCTTGTGAATAAGGCATCATCGAGAAAGTACGGCTGCCGTCCCAAGGGGATCACCAACAGGATGAGCCGCCTGGCGGATCTGCTCTCCGCGATTCAGGAGATGACCGAAACGGAGTTCACCGGCCACATCAAGATCAACTTCAGCCAGGGTGGCATCGGCCGGATCGAGAAGTACGAGGAGATCCTGCGCAACGCACAGAACTCCGAGTAGTCGAGACGGCGCGGCCCGCGGCGGCTCGCCAAAGAGAGAGCAGAAGCGGCATCACAATTGAATAATCGGGAACTTTAGCCGACCTGGAATATTCCAGGGACCGGAAAGCCCACTTCAGAGAGCGCAAGGGGATCGGCACCACTCACCTACCCTGCGGCGCGTCTCATGGAAGCGGGTTTTTTGTTTTTTAATGCCTCAGAATGCGGCCGGAAAAGGGGGGTGAGAGGAAACGCGACGACATGATAAATAGACGGCTGACCGCTCGTCAATCAGCCACTCTTCAGAAAAAAGCCAACGCCGGGGTGACCCGGTGACGGAAAGCCGACGGGTCCAGCAAAGGGACGGCCGGGCCGCCTGGAGGGAAATTGGGCAGGAGCAGATACAACATCTGATGACAATTCAATGGAAGAAAAGGAGATTCACCATGCTTAAGAAGAAACTTGCCGCCCTGATCGCCGCGGCCCTGATGATGATGTCCGCCAGCAGCGCCTTCGCGGCCTTCGCCGACCTCGAACTGATCCGCATCTATTACGACCGCGCCGGCAACGAGTACGCAACCGACCTCGGCCTGGTCAGCAACTTCGTCGCTGCGGGCGCAGTCAACTCCGTCGAAGGTACCTTCGGAACCCTGGCCACGGGATACTCGGTCTACTTCGCGCTGGACCGCACCGCCGGCATGAGCGACCTCTGGGCCACCGGCAGCAGCGCCACTCCCTCGGTGATCGTCGGCGGCTCCAACGGCCTGACCGGGATCAAGAGCGGCACCACCCCCATGTACACCCTGTACAACACCCAGGGCGGCACCGATTACGTCGGTTCGGCTGCAGCCTCCAACTCCTTCAGGAACAAGCTTTCCGCGACCCAGGGCACCCTGGCCTCCGCCATCAACCTGACCACCCGTCTCAACACCGAAGCAAGCCTTGCCGGCATCATCGGCCAGAGCAGCGGCTCCGTCGAGCAGGTCCTCTACTTCTGGGACAACGCCCTCACCGGCGTCGCTTCCGAAAAAATCGGCACAGTGGCCGCCACCATCGTCACCAACTTCGACGGTTCCTCCCTGATCACCTCGGCAACCCCGGCACCCGCGGCAACCACCCCGATCCCCCCGGCATTCCTGCTGATGGGTTCCGGCCTGCTCGGCCTGGTCGGCCTGCGTCGCAAAGCCAAAGTGGCTTGATGTTTATCCGCGGACGCCGACTGCGTCCCGGCCTCCCGAAGTTCCACCTGCAACGCTTTGACGCAGTTCACCACCAAAAAAAACACGAGGAGAATCACCAGATGAAAAAGCAGATCAAGGTATCCATGACCGCCACTGCCGCCCTGCTGGCACTGGCCGGCATCGCCCAGGCCGCCCCGGCCGAACTGAACATCTACGGCGCTTCCGCCCAGTACCTCTACTGGAACGCCCAGGCTCAGAACTACGCCCAGGGCCGGCTCGGCTGCACCGCCACTGCCCCGGTCAACAACGGCGGCAAGCACGGCTTCGTCTCCGCCACCAACTGCACCAGCACCCTGGTGCCGGTCAACGTAGCCACCGGCAAGCGCGATCTCGACATCCGCTACTCCGGCATCGCCTCGGCAGAAGGCCCGCTCTCCGTCAGCAGGCAGGCGCCGCTTGACGCGGCTCTGGCTTCCGGCTGCAACGTGGCCAACGGCGAGCGCAAGATGTACGCCTCCACCTCCACCACGGTCTGCAAGCAGGTCCACATCGGCACCTCCGACGTGGCAGGCGAGTCCCTGGTTCAGTCCTCCCTCGGCCAGCTCTACGGCCCCAAGGGTGGCGGCTCCTTCAGCGTTGCTCTCTCCGGCGTCGACACCACCGGCATGACCCCTTACAACACCGTGGTCGTCCCCTTCGGCTTCTTCGTCAACTCCGCCGTTACCGCGAAATCGTGCAGCGCCGGCCTGACCGGCAACTACTGCACCGCCAACAGCCAGTGTGACACCGCTCCGAGCGCCGGCAACGGCGTCTGCGGCGCGCCTGCCACCATCACCAACATCTCCCGTGAAGAAGCCACCCTGATCTTCTCCGGCTACGTTGCCGACTGGTCCGACCTGGGCGCCTACTTCACCGCACAGCCGGCCATCGCCTGCCTGCGTCACGCCGGCTCCGGCACCCACTCGGCCCTTGACCTGACCGTCATGAACTCCGGCTGGGGCTCCAACACGGCCGTTGAAGAGGTCCCTGGACAGATCTGGTTCAACCAGGGTTCCGGCGACGAGATCAAGTGCGTCAACGGCGCCACCACCGCTACCCCCAACGGTTCGCTCATCGGCGCCATCGGCTATGCCGATGCCGACCAGCCCATCGGGGTCGCCAACACCAGCCAGAACGTGAAGCAGCTCAAGTACAACGGCTACTACCCGACCCGCAGCGCCGTCCGTAACGGCCAGTACGAGTTCTACACCAATGCCTGGCTCTACAGCAACCCGGCCAACGGCGCAACCGTCAACGCCCTTGCCGCCAGCCTGGTTGACTTCGCTCAGCAGCCGGCCAACGTACCGGCCTCCAAGGCCAACTACTGGGCAGCTGTCGCCGAGATGAAGTACAACCGCGGCGCCGACGTCACCTACCCGGGCTTCTTCGGCGGCGCATCCGATCCGCAGACCCCCTAGTGACAACTTTGCATATTTGATGCGATCAGGGCCCCGGCAACGGGGCCCTTTTTTCGGGTCCACCACAATCATCCATTCGGGAACTTCAGCCGACCTGGAATGCTCCAGGAACCGGAAAGCCCGCTTCAGAGACCGCAGAGCGGGCAAGGACTACTGTCCGACCCGGGGGCAGGTCTCGGTGAAGCGGGCTTTTTGTCTTAAGGGGGTAGTCGGTTAGCTCCACCTGGCAAACGTGTCCCAGTTTATCCAGCCATCTCGTTCCCAAGCTCCAGCTTGGGAACGTGAAATTGTACGGGAAGCTCCGCTTCACTACGCTTCAAAGCTGGAGCTTTGCCGGCAATTACATTCCCAAGCCGGGGCTTGGGAACGAGAAACATCTCAGGTGGAGCTGACCGACTACCCCGTTTCCGTAAATCATGCAGGGTGGGCCGTGCCCACCATCAGGATGCGGCTGGTGGGCAGGACCCACCCTACCTCTTTGATTCCCTTAACTTAATGGCAGTGGGGTCAGGGGGTGGGGGTAGCTGCAAGGGAGGGGGAGCCAGAGGCGGCGGAGATCCGCACCATCCCCCGGAAAGCGTCTTCCGGATTCCCGGCGAAACGCTCGGCTGCACAAAGCGGAGAAGAGAGCAGGAAGGGACTTAACAGCGAGAAAGCGCGCGCCGATTCCTTATCTTGCCGCGTGCCGCGCCAGGGCGAGCCGGTTGGCGCTGGCGACGTACTCCGCCTCGCCCGCCCCGGCCAGCGCCTCGTCGAAGAGCTCCAGAGGCGGGGCCACGGCCAGGGGAAACTCGATCATCTCCCCCCCCGAAAGCACCGTGACCGTGGCGGCCAGGCTCCCCCGGGCAGGGACGATCTCCAGGATCCAGGCGCCGTCGTCGCCGACCTTCAGGCCGGTGCAGTTCCCTTCGAAGATGGCGAACTGCGGCGACTCCTCGCTGCTGGTGCGGATCGTGAGCCGCAGCGCAGCGCTCCCATCCGATAGCAGCACCGGCGGTTCCTGGACGAAGATGTCGTCGCTGCGCTGGAACAACCTGCCCAAGGCGGCGGCGCTACGCTCCCCGGCGTGGGCGCGAAAAAGCTCCAGCACGCTCTTGCGCCGGCTGAAGCTGATGCTACGCGAGCGCGGCTCCCGTCCGGGTGCCTCGATCGCCTTGGCGCTGAGCGCCTCCGGCACGGGGGGATCCTGCACGACTACCGGGGGGAGATGCGCCCCGGCTTTCACGGCAGGGCGCGCGGCAGCGGGAGCAACCGGGGCGGGCCGCCGCCCCGCCATCGCGCTCAGCTGTTCATCGGTGGGGTTGCTGATCGCCACCTCGGGAGTCTCCACCGTCCCTTTTTCGTTGCGCAGCCAGGCCGCCAGGTATTTGACCGTCCCCCGAATCTGCGCCGTTGCCAGCAGGACCTGGCCGCTCACGGGCTTGCTGCTCTTGAACTTTATGGTGAGCGAGCCGGGATTGTCGGCCTGCACCGCGATGCTCGCCTGCGCCCCCGAAGCCGCTCCGCTTACCCGGGGGGGCGCCTGGTCGTCGCTTTGGTAGCCGATGCTCACCTCGGCCTCGCTGACGCGGTTCAGGTTGTTGGCCATGACGGTGAACCCTCCCCGGCCGTTGGAGAAGACCGACACGACCGGCTCGGCCAGCGCCGTGGAACTCCACCCCAGGGCGACCAGCAGGACCAGGAGCACAGGGAGGAGCGGCGAGGCTTGAGCCGTCCTCCCCTGCCCGGTGCGAGCCCGGCAGCCGAGCCGGAGCGTAAACGGCGGCAGGAACTGCCCCGGCAGGCAGATCGGCTGTCGCAGCGGCTTGATTTCCGGCAGCGGCAGCGCTGCCGGTGATGTGACGGTCTGACAGGTTTGCATGGTGCTGCAGTATAGCGGATAGCGGGATGGTCCGGTGTTACGAGTTGGCAACAAAAGATCGTCTCAGGGGAGTTGACCTGATTGTTTAACAATCGTCACTCAACATAAGCACCTCTGTAAGAAAAAGCTGTTAACGTGCCCGATCGCAGAAATAACATTGCGGCAAACCGTCCTGACCGGCAGCAGTCCCGGTTCTGGTCGAAGGGAGCAGGCAATCTTGCGGAATTGATGTGTGCAGCCAAAAGGAGAATGGATAGATGTTCAAATTGAGAGCAGGTTTTCGGTATCTGCTGGCGGCGAGCGCGATCACTGCCTGCCTTTCCGCGTGCGGAGGATCCGACTCATCCTCGTCCGCTGCCGCCGTCTCGACGCAGGCAGCGTCCTGGACCGATGTTTCGGTACGCGGACTGGACGGAGCGGTCAATATCAACTGGGACAGAGCGGCCGATGCTCCCTGGAATTCGACCTACAACATCTACTGTTCCGGCAACCCGGCCGGCATCGTGCGGGAGAGCAACAGGATCGCCACAAACTACCACGGCCGCTCCTTCGACCATACCAACGTGACCAACGGGGAGCGCTACTATTACGTCGTCACCGAGGTGACCGCGACCGGAGAGGGGCCCGCCAGCCGCCTCGTTTCCGCCACACCCCAGGCGGTGCAGCCCGCAACCCCGAGCGCTCTGAAGCTCACCCTCCAGGACTCCTCGATAAAGCTGGAACTCACCGGGCCGACGCCGCCCAACCCGGCGCTGGCAAGCTACAACCTCTACCGCTCCACTGCCAGAAACAGCTTTACCTCCGGCAACAGGATCGCCTCGGCGGCCACCCTTCCCTATCTCGACGGCAGCGCCAACCTCGCCCCGGGAACCACCTATTACTATGCGGTGACAGCCGTGGTCGCGGGAAAGGAAAGCAGATTCAGCCCGGCGGTCTCGGCGAGGCCGCAGGCGGAAATCGCCGCCGTCGCGGCCACCCCTACCCGGCTGGCCGCCTTTGCGTCGCCGACCGGCATGTCGATCCAGCCCGGCAACGGCTCCTGCCTGGTCGGCTGGAGCGACGTCGATCCGCTGGAGTCGTCGAGCAGCGATCCGGCTCCATCCGGCGCAGCTGAATACGTCCTGTACTGGTCCGACGTCCCCGAGGTACTCGACAATGCCAAGTGGCGGATCGACAGCGCGGCCAAGGATGCGACCAGCGGAGCCCTCGAGGTCACCGGCCTCAGCAACGGCGTCATGTACTACTTCCAGCTGGTTGCGGCCGTGAAGGGTAGCGACGGCAATCCGATCCCGGGGCGCTTCACGGCCGGCCCCGTGCTGTCGGTCACCCCCGCCCCGAGGAGCCCGGCAATTCCCAGCGGTGTAGCCGCAACCCAGGGGAGCCGTCAGGTGTCGCTCGCCTGGAATAGGGACGGCTCCGGCATCTCCGGGGTGACCTACAACGTCTATTTTTCCGAAACGGACACGGCGTCCCCGGGCGAGTTGATGGCGCAAGGGAGCAAAAAGCAGAACGCGGACGGTTCCAAAACCTACTACACCCACACGGGACTGCAGCCCGGTAAAACCTATTACTACGTCGTCACCTCGGTCGCGGACGGGGGGGAGAGCGCCCCGAGTTCCATCGTTTCGGTGACTCTTTAGGCTGAGAGGAACGCGCAGCCACCAGCAAAACCAGGAGAATCGCAAATGTTCAGAATTTTTTTCACCCTAATCGTTGCAGCCCTCCTCGCCTTGGGCACGGCCGGCAGCGCCTGTGCCGACTTCGCCGACAAGCAACTGATCCGCGTCTATTACGACCGCAACGGCTCCGAAGTCGCCACCGTCCTCGGCAATGTGGCGGATCTGGTCGGCAAGGACGGCTCCTTCCCCGGATCCTTCGGCCCGATAACCACGGGATACGCGGTGTATTTCGCCCTGGACCGCACCGCCGGGGTGAGTCAGCTTTGGGCCAGCGGCAGCGCTACCCCTCCGGTGATCGTGGGGGGTTCCACCGGGCTGACCGGAATCAAGAACGGCAGCACGCCGATGTATACCTGGTTCAACAACAACGGGGACCGCACCAACTACACCGGTTCGGCGGCGACCAGCAACTCCTACATGAAAAAGCTCTCGGCGACCCAGGGCACCCTCGCCTCCGCCATCACTCTAACCAGCCGCCTGGAGACCGAAGCCCCCATTGACACCCTGATCGGCGCCGACAGCGGTTCGGTGACGCAGACCCTGTACTTCTGGGAGAACGCCCTCACTACGGACAGTGCCAGGAAGAGAGGGGTTGCGGTGGCCACCATCACCACCAACTTCGACGGCTCCACCTCGCTCTCGCCCCCCCCCGGAGCCGCTACCAAACCGGCCAGGCCGACCATCGGGACGGTCACGGCAATGGGTACCGACCTGATACGGGTAGCCTTCACCCCCCCCGCCTCCGACGGCGGCAGCTCGATAAAGGAATACACGGTAACGTCCAGCCCCGACTCGGTGAACACCAACGGAAGAGTGGTTATCGGGGCTGCCGCTTCCACCTCGATAGACGTCTCCGGCCTGCTCAGCAGCACGGCCTATACCTTTACCATGACTGCAACAAACAACGCAGGGCTTACCAGCGACCCCTCGGAGCCGTCCCAGAGCGTAACGACTGACGCAGCTACACCTGCTACTCCCAAGGAACAGGTGATAACCCCCGTAACCTTCAGCCCGGATACGCTGAAGGTCGGAGGAAAGAGCAGCGCAAACGCCACCGGCGGGGCATCCGGCAACCCGGTCATCTTCAGCACCAACAGCGGCACCGTCTGCAAGGTGGAAAACGGCAGCGAGGTAACCGGGCTTGCCTTCGGCGACTGCATCATCGTCGCCAACCAGGCCGGCAACGACGAGTACGCCGCCGCCACCGCGGTGTCGGCGACCATTCAGGTCACCCCGGGGAGCCAGAGCATCGGAGCGCTCGGCTTCACCCCCGCGACCGTCAAGGTCGGAGGCAAAACCACGGCAAGCGCCACGGCAAGCTCCCTGCTCCCGGTAAGCTTCAGCTCGATCACGGAGGAGATCTGCAGTGTAGATCAGGAGAGCGGCCTGGTCACCGGCAAGAAGATCGGCGACTGCATCATTGCCGCAGACCAGATCGGCAACAGCGACTACGGTAAAGCGGACCAGGTGACCGGGACCATCCCGGTTGCCAGGGGGGAGCAGAGCATCGGAGCGCTCGGCTTCGCCCCGGCGACCGTCAAGGTGGGAGGCAAAACCACGGCAAGCGCCGCTGCAAGCTCCCTGCTCCCGGTAAGCTTCAGCTCGATCACGGAGGAGATCTGCAGCGTAGATAAGGAGAGCGGCCTGGTCACCGGCAAGAAGTCCGGCAACTGCGTCATCGCCGCGGACCAGGCGGGCGACACCAGCTACGACGCGGCCGTCCAGGTGACCGGGAGCATCCCGGTTGCCAAGGGGGATCAGAGCATCGGAGCGATCAGCTTCGCCCCGGCGACCCTCAAGGTCGGAGGGATAACCACGGCAAGCGCCGCTGCAAGCTCCGGCCTTGCGGTCACCTTTACATCCGCAAGCACCGAGTTCTGCCGGGTAAATAAAGACAGCGGCATCGTCACCGGCTTGAAGGCCGGCAGCTGCACCATCGCCGCAGACCAGGCTGGCAACGAAAATTACCTTCAGGCCACCCAGAGCAGGCAGGAGATCGAGGTTGCCAGAGCGGCCCAGGCCATCCTCAGCTTCACCTTCACCCCCGATACGGTCAACGTCGGCGACAGCACCCAAGCAAGCGCCACGGCAAGCTCCGGCCTTGCGGTCACCTTCCATTCGACGACCCCCACCGTCTGCAGCGAAAGCGGCCCCGGCGGAGCCACCATAACCATCAATAGCAGCGGCACCTGCACCATTGCCGCCAATCAGGCGGGCGACCTCAGCTATCAGCCGGTCAGCGAGCTGTTCAGCATCGGCGCCGGACTGGCCAGCCAGACCATCAGCTTCGGCGCAGCACCCAGCGTAGTGGCAGGCGGCAGCGCCACCATCAGCGCCACGGCAAGTTCCGGCCTCACGGTGACCTTCACCACGACAACCCCCGCCGTCTGCAGCGTCAGCGGCTCGACCGTCACCGGGATCAGCGCCGGCAGCTGCAGCATCCTGGCCAGGCAGCCGGGTAACGCCGTGTACAACGCCGCCTCGCCGGTCACCCTGGATATCACGATCGGCAAAACCGGCCAGAGCATCGGGGTAATCACCCTGGCTCCCTCCCCGCTCGCAGTGGGAGGGAGCAGCACGGCAAGCGCCAGCGGCGGAGCATCCGGCAATCCGGTCAGCTTCGGCACCACAACCGGCACCATTTGCAGCGTGAACGGCAATACGGTAACCGCAGTCGCCGCCGGCATCTGCTCCATCTTCGCCGACCAAGCCGGCAACCAGGAGTTCGGCCCGGCCCCCCGGGTCACCCGGGAGTTCACCGTTGCCAAAGGGAGCCAGAGCATCGGTGCCGTCAGCTTCGATCCCCCCTCCATCGGGGTAGCAGCCAGCACCACGGCACTCGCCACCTCGAGCGCGGGCCTCGCGGTCAACCTCCGCACGACAACCCCCGCCATCTGCAGCGTGAATAATGACAGCGGAGTGGTCACCGGCGTGAGCGCCGGCAGCTGCAGCATCGTCGCCGAGCAGCCGGGAAACGACGACTTCCTGGCCGCCACCCCGGTCACCCAGAGCCTGACCATCGGCAAAACCGGCCAGAGCATCGGCACGATCAGCTTCGCGCCGTCGACGGTTTCGGTGCGTGGCAGCACCACGGCCAGCGCCGCTGCGACTTCCGGCCTGGCCGTAAGCTTCAGTTCCGAAACCCCCGCCGTCTGCAGCGTCAGCGGTTCGATCGTCACCGGGGTAACCGCCGGCACCTGCAGCATCGCCGCCGACCAGGCGGGGAACGGAAGCTATGACGCGGCTCCCCTGGTGATACAGAGCATTTCGGTCAGCGCCATCCTTCCAGATGCCCCGACCGGGGTGAGCGCCACTCCCGGCGACGCCCGGGCAACGGTAAGCTTCAGCGCCCCCGCCTTCAACGGCGGCAGTCCCATAACCGGCTACACGGTGACTTCAACGCCGGGCGGATTTACCGGCACGGGCCAGGTCAGCCCGATAACCGTTACCGGCCTGAACAACGGCACCGCCTACAGCTTCACCGTAACCGCGACCAACACGATCGGCAGCAGCCAGCAATCGTCGGCGTCGGGAAGCTTAATCCCGGCGGCCGTTCCCGGCAGCGCCGCCATCGTCAGCGTCACGGCAGGCGACGCCCAGGTGACGATCAGCTTCAGCGCGCCGGCCTCAAACGGCGGCAGCCCGATAACCGGCTACAGCGTCAGCTCCCATCCGGCAGGCGGCACCGACAGCAACGCCGGCTCCAGCACCCTCAGCCATGTCATCACCGGGCTCAGCAACGGCACCGCCTATACCTTTACCGTGACGGCGAGCAATGCCGTGGGCTCAGGCGCCGCCTCGGCTCCCTCCGACAGCGTTACACCGGCGTTTACGCTGGTCTCCTTCACCGTCTCCCCGACTGCCGGCGCTAACGGCGGCATCACCCCGGCAACTGCGCAGAGCGCAAAAGCCGGCCAGAGCCTGGGCTTTACCGTGACTCCGGACGCCGGATACCAGATCTCGACGGTAACCGGTTGCGGCGGGACCCTGAACGGAAACAGCTACAGCACCGCCGGCATGACCGGCAACTGCCGGGTCAGCGCCACCTTCATAGCGGTACCGCCTCTCAAGGGGGATCTGAACGGCAGTGGCAGTATAGACATCGCCGATGCCATGCTGGCGCTGAGACTCGCCATCCTCGGCCCGGGGAGACAGAGCCCCGCGCAGATCGCGGCCGGAGACGTCGCGCCGTTGGTGAACCGCAGCTCGGAGCCGGACCGGAAACTAGACATCGCCGACGCGGTGGCAATACTGCGGAAAACGGTCGACGCGACGATATGGCAATAAACCCAAAACAAGGCATAGCTAAGAGGTGCATTAAAATGAACAGACTCAGGTTACTGGCAGCATCGGCACTCATGGCACTCGCGCTGACCGGCTGTGGCGGCGGTGCAGGGAGCGCCGCTGGAAACGGAACAAACGGCCTCAACAACACGACCATCGACACCGTCATCACGGGCACGGCCAGCAAGGGGCCCATCACCGGCACTATCAGCTTCTACGCCCTGGACGGGGACGGCGCCAAGGTGAGCCTCCTGAAGGAGGCGCCGATCGTCAACGGGAATTATTCCGCCAATATCGGCAAGTATGCCGGGCCGATCGTCATCGAGGTCACCGGGAGCTATACCGACGAGGCGACCGGGCAGCCGCTCACCATCACGGCCGGCGCACCCATACGGGCGGCGCACTCCAATGCCTCCGGAAACATCACCGTCGCAGTGACCCCACTGACCGAGCTCGCCGTGAGGAACGCGGGGGTGCTTACCGCACCGGCCATCGACGCGGGTAACAAACTGATCTCCGACATCTTCCAGTTCGACATCGTCAAAACCCAGCCGGTGGCGCCGTTAGCCGCCGCGGTCAATCTGGCGGCTGACAAGCAGAAGGAGTACACCCTGGCCATTGCCGCCCTCTCCCAGCTTTCCCTCAGAATGAGCGAGCCGCTTTCCAATACCCTCACGAGGGTTGCCGGCGGCATAAGCTCCGTGGGAATGAGCAGCCAGACGGTGGCCGATTTCCAGGACGCCCTCACCCGCTTCATGACCAATCCGAACAACAGAACCGAGATTCACGACCTCTCCGCTACCAATCTTGCAGCGCTAACCGGCAGCATCGCCAGCACCGCCACCTTCACCCTGGCGATCCAGGGGCCCGTCGCGGCAAAAACGATCAAGGGGATCCAGTTCGACCTGGTCATTCCCGACGGCTTGACCATCAGGTCCGATGCCGCAACCGGGACACCGCTTTCCGGAATCGTGACGCTGTCCACTGCGGCTGCCGCCGCTTCGCCGGAGCTTTTCAGCACATATTCGGACTCCAGCAGCGTGCTGGGTATTGGCCTCCTTAGCAATACCGGCATCGGTACCGGTGATCTGGTGACCATCACCTGCGACATCAAGCCGGGGTGGTCCGTACCGTCCGCCACCGCATTCAGCGTGACCAATATCAACGCCGTAGATATCAAGAGCGACGGCAGCACGGTCGTTCTGGGCGACGTAACTGTGCAGGTGAAATGAGCGAGGTAGGGTGGGCCGCACCCACCAAAACCGCATCCTGATGGTGGGCACGGCCCACCCTTCATGAATCAGCACGGGTCGATGAGGCGCATAAACGAAATGAAAAAAGGAGTACCACGATGAAAAAAACATTGGTATCCGGCATCCTTGCAGCGCTTTTAGCCACTGGAGCGGCCCATGCCGCCCCCGTTGAGAAGATAGGGACCGTCGATCTCCAGCGGGCGGTAAGCGAGAGCAAGGAAGGGGCCGCGGCACGCGCCGACCTGCTGAAGCAGACCGAACTTTTGAACGCGGAGCTGAAGGTGCTGCTGGCCGAGGCCGAGAAGCTCAGGACCGAGCTGGATAAGGGATCGGACACGATGTCCGCCGACGAGCGCGCGGAGAAGAGCCGTCTTTTGCAGAAAAAGGGGCGCGACTTTCAGAACCGCCAGCGCGAGGCCCAGGAAGAGCTGAAGCAGATTGAATCCGATCATCTGAAAAAACTTGTCGCCAAGTTGGGAGTCATTCTGGCAAAGATAGGCGAGGAGGAGAAGTTTTCCGTCATTTTGGATAAAAACACGGGAGTTTTCTATGCGGGGGGCCAAACCGACGTGACTCCGACACTGGTGAAGAAAGCGGACAAGGAATACCAGAAGCATTAGAAGCTGTAAAAGGTCCCACATCCTCAACACCTCGGCGGGGCGAATAATCATTCGCCCCGCTTTCCCAACCACTTGTCCTTAATGGTTCCGCTGCACCAATCTTCAGTAACTGAAAAAACTCCCTCCCCTTCAAGGAGAGGGCTCGCACAAGGCTTACCCTCCCCCTGCCCCCACTGCCGTTAAGTTAAGGAAGCTGACGTGTAGGGTGTGCCCCGCCCACCAAACTTCAACCGACGGTGGGCTAGGCCCACCCTACGTGATCTGCGTGGCGCCACTTGTTAACTTATTGGCAGTGCCCCTGCCCCCTCCCATAAAGGGAGGGGGCAGCCGTCACATGGAGCTTAACTAGAATGGCAGTGAGTGTGGGGGTGGAGCATAGGATCTGTTCAAACGAGGGAGTGGTCATTACTTCGGCTGAAGCTTTACGCCTTTAGCTCAGTTACTCGTTGGAAAGCGCGAGACGAAAACCGACGCAGTTGCCGCGTAACTCCGGGGCCTGGTACTCCCGGTACGACACCCTGAGAAAGTCGGCCTCCTTGTAGGCGGAGCCCCCTTTCAGGACGCGGTTGACGCCGAAGGGGTCTCCCTTGGGGTTCATGCGAGGGCTCTGCCGATAGTAGTCGCGATCGTAGCGGTCGTGTACCCACTGCCAGACGTTCCCCGCCATGTCATAGATGCCGAGATCGTTGGGTTTCCTGCTACCTACCGGATGGGTTTTCAGTCCGGAATTGCTCTCAAACCAGGCGTACTCCTCGATCTCCGCTTCGCTGCTGGTGCCGGGATACTTCTGCTTCTTGCCGCCGCCCCTTGCCGCATACTCCCATTCCGCCTCGGTCGGCAGCCGCCATTTCCTGCCGGTCTTCTCCCTGAGTATCCGGACGAACTCCTGGGCGTCATTCCAGCTTACCTTCTCCACAGGGTAATCGTCCAGCCACTGGTACTGGGGGGGCTTCCCCCCCATGACGCTGCGCCACTGCTTCTGGGTCACCGGATATCTGCCGATGGAAAAATTGTCGACGCAGACCTCGTGTGCCGGTTTTTCATCAGGGCCGCCGGAGTCGAAGATGTCGCCCATCTGGAAGCAGCCACCCTTGACCTGGGCCAGGGGGAGTTCCAGGAGAGCCTCATCTGGAGGCGCCCCCGCAAATCCGGAGAGCGGTACAAGTAACAGGGCGGCGATAGCAAGCCAGGTCCTGCAACGCGAAAGAGTCATCGGACTAAGCATTTAAAACTCCCAACTTAAAAGAATAAGCAGCAAAGGCACTTAGCCACGAAAAGGCACAAAAAACACAAAAAGAATCACGTTCTTGAACAACAAAACTTCTTTTCCTGATTAGCGATAATCTTCCGCTGGAAAAACTCCCTCCCCTTCAAGGGGAGGGTGGGGGTGGGGATGGGGTAGTACCGGCGCAAAAAACCCCCATCCCCCTCCTGACCTCCCCCTTGACTTGTCAGCCGTAGCCTCGGCGAAGGCTGAAGGGGGAGGAACCTAAACAACGGAAGATCATCGCTAGTCAGGCTCTTTTTAAGGTGTGAACGATCCATTAGGGAGCATCGACTTTTTTTGTGCCTTTTTGTGGCAGGGAACTGCCTAGGTTGTACGGCACTTTTGGTGGCCGAGAACTGTCTAGGTTGTACGGCGCAATGGATAGATGCCGAGTAGTCCGGCGCCCAGAAGCAGGACGCTCGCAGGGATCGGCACTGCCGGAGGAATGGCATCCACAACAGGATTGGCAATCTCCTCATTCCCGACGACCGGGGGGGAGGCCGCAGAAGTCGCCAGAGTGGAAAGGTCGTAGGAGGCGACCGGTGCGTTGTAGCTCACCAGATGCGCCCCCTCCCCCTTCAAGCCGGAAGGTGCCGCCGCTTGGGACAGCTCGCCGGTTCCCCCGGACGAGTCAGATGACTCGGTGTTGCCGAAGCCGGCCGTGGAAATGGTTCCGGTATCCGCGGAGCCGTAGGAGCTGTCCATACCCTCAGAGATGGCCGGGTCGCTGGCAGGGCCGGCGGATTTGGTCACCGAGGCGTAGGTCGAGCTGTCGGAAACGGTCGAGGCGGCGTCCATCATGCCGGTCAAATCCTGCAGGGCAGCCAACACCTCGCCGGTTGAGGCTTCTGTGGCACCCGCCTCGGGAGTCGCCAGATCGGCACGGGCAGGCGACGCCGACAGACAGCAGACCAGCCCGCCTGCCACGGCAATGTAGGAAAAGCATTTCATGGTTTTGCTCCTTGCGACCTGCACGTCAAATATCTTCAAATGCTCTGACAGCTATAGCACCGCAACGTTACAGCGATGAGCCGGGAGTGTAATAAGAGACAAAAAATTGCCGACAGCGCAATAGCCGCAAGTTTTCTGCCGGTGCGGCTTTCAGGGGAGGAACGACTTGAACCAGAGGATCAGGTCGAGCAGGGCGAAGGTGACGGCCTGCACGGTGTACTTGGTGGGCGGGTACTTCGGGTTCTGGAAAGGAGTGTGCGCGCCGTTATCGCTGGTCACCTTGTACACCAGCTCCGAGAAGCGGTCGACAATCTTGTAGCGCTCGATGGCGCCGCGTTCGGCGAGATGCTTGTAGATGCTGACCACATTGATTTCGCCTGACACCAGATGCGCGGGAATCAGCCCCGGATCGGCCTTGTGCAGTGCGATGAAAATCCTCTCCTGCAGCCTGCGCAGAGAGATCAGGGTGTTCCTGATCACGGTCTGATCGTCGCTCCCCATCTGCATGAGGGAGCTGATCAGTTCCTGCTCGGCATCTACCCCCAGCCGGTCGGCAAGCCCCTCAAAGACTTCCTGGTACTGCCTGACGATTTTCAGCCATTCCAGCTGCTTAGCCTCATCAAGCAGCTGCCTGAGCATCTCCTTCTCGTCGCGCCCCTTCGAGTAGACCCGTACCGTACCGGCATAAAGGTCCGAGAGGTTGCGGTACAGGTCGGTCTCGCCGGTGAGCACCACCAGGGGGAGATGGGGCGCCTTCTCGCCGAAATACTTGATCGCCGCGCCGAGGAAGCTGTTGTCGGGTACCTCCTGTCCCTTCTCCTTCAGACACTTGCCGTCCAGGATGATGCCGGCGATCCCCCTCCCCTCCCTCCCCCCGTGCAGCTCGCGCCCCTCCTCGAGGCTCCTGGCATGCAGCAGGCGGATGGTATGGCGCTGGGCGTCGCGATTCAGGGATTCCACGTAGGGTGTGGAATCGTCGATGATCAGTATCGTCAATGGCATGGGATCTCTGGCCGGCATCAGATTCCTCTTTTGGGGAAGGTAATCCTGAAGTGAAGCGGATGTGCGTCTCTAATGATATCGAAGCTGCCGCGATGGGCCTGGACCGTCTTGCCGATCCAGGCGCCCCCCAACCCCTCGCCCGGGCTATCGTAGCTTTTCCTGCCGCAGGTGAGGAAATCCTTGGCGTTCAGGTTGGCGGGAAACGGTCTGCCGTTGTTGGTGTAGTCGATGGTCACCCTGCTGCGGCTCTCGCGCACGGCGAAGCAAAGCTCGGGGCCGGGATGCTCCCCGGTGAAGGCGTGGGTCAGGGCGTTTCGCACCAGGTTGTTGATCGCCTCGACGAACGACTCCCGGTGCAGTCGCAGCATCAGCTGGTGGTCCCCGGTCACGACGATGCGGAGCCGGCCGGCGTAGAGCGGCACGATCTCCGAGGCGAGCAGGGTGACGATGGGAACCTCGCAGAAATCCTCCCTGCGGATCTGGCGGGTCACGAGCTTCCTGGTGTTTTCCAGGATGGCGCCGATCTGGTCCAGGCTCAGCACCGCCTTCTGCAGCGCCTCCCCGACCGTTTCATCGCTGCCGTCCAGCCGCTTGGCCAGGACCTCTCCGTCCACGCCGCGCTCCTCGAGGAAATCCAACACCGCGGTCAGCGGCGACTTGGCTATCTGGATGTTGGGCTTCACGTTGTGGTTCAGGTGCCCCAGGATGCCGAACTCCGCCTCCTGCTTCCCGTCCAGTATCCTGGCATGGATCTCTCTGGAGAACCGGTCGGCCATCGCCTCGACGGCTATGGCCGCCGCCACCCCCAATACGATCAAGGGGGAGCTCAGGATGACGCCGTGACTGCGGTAAACGGCGATCGCGACCGGGAGCAGGAGCAGGCCGAGGGAGAGGGTCCCGGCAATGCGGCTCGCCGCCGACCTGAGGTAGGTCCAAAGGAATGCGGCCAAAGGGATGCTGGCCGCGTCACTCAGCAGGCCGACCAGTGAGGTGGCATACTCCAGCCGGTTTATTACCAGTGTCACGTAGAACCTGGCCAGCAACTGACCCAGGTGCGCCAGCAGGAATTCCAGCAGGGCGCTTTGCTTGAGGAAGTAGACGAACAGCGCGATCGAGACGCCGATGATGAGGTTAGCCGTGAAGGTCCGCTTGTGGGGGAGATACATGGGTAGCTTTATACGACGGCAATATGGAGAATCCGTTACGGACGGGTAAATGTTGGGCAATTTCAACGGCGGCCAACGGGGAGCCTGGAGCTGGAACTTCTTCAGTTATCCACTGTTTTTGAATTGTTACGATTCTTCCCGCGCCAGGCCCGGAGGCCCAAAATCGTATACCTGCCGACATAGTTATTGACACCATATTACAGGCAGTTACAGATCGTGCTCATTCGTTGTGCAAGACGCAGAAGTATCGGTAGATACGTGACAATCTGGAAACATTTCCACAGGTACAGGGAGATTATCCACAGGGGTAGTGGAAAGGAAGCTGAACGGGGTTGGTTCTACCCCCTTTCGAATGGCTCAACTGGAGCCAGCTGGTGCCTTACTTCACGGCTCGCGGCATTCTAGGCCATTGGCGTTACGGCCCGGCAACGGCCAGCTGAACATTTCATGAAAAAGCCGGCCACGGCGAAGCCGGTTCGGAGTGTGAAAAAAAACGTAAGTAGATTGTGACAATCCGGTTCCGCCGGCTGTGCTAGAATCCGCCCTGTGGTCCTGCTCTTCGAACTGACTCCCGATGACCAAATGGTCACATCACCCGCAGCTATATGGAGAAAAGATGTCTATTAGAACCGCAGCGTGTTGTTTCATGCTGGCAGCTTTATTCTGTGATGTCGCCCATTGCGGCGCAGAGATCCCTACCAATATGGCCGGCAATGTCAGCTGCGCCGGGTACCTCAAGGCAAGGTTGGAGAAAAAAACCCTGCCGTTTGAGCTCTGGCTGAGCGGATACCTTACCGGACTGGCAACCTATGACAAAAAGATAAACAACGTAGCTAAACTTGAAATTGCCAACAGCGAAACTGGAACGGTGCTTTTGGAAAGCTACTGCAAAAGGCACCCTCAGGAAAGCTATCAGATAGCCGCCAGGGAAATGGCGCGCACCGTCTTCTACCAACCAGGCAGGTAAAAAACGCTCTCCTCAGCGGTACGACCCACCTCACAAACCGTGCTCTCCCGCAAGGCTCACACTTCGGCGCATCCTTGTGCACCCGGCTTGCAATCCCGGCAAGCTCGGCGCGTTCCCGGCACCTGACTACGCCGCTAGTTTGCAGCCGCTCCGAATCATGGTCGAGGGGATACGCGCCACAGCCTGCAGACCGGTTGCTAGAGCAGGTGGTAAGAGGAGGTTCTTCCGGACGGCCTCGACGACCGCGTCTCCTCGAAGGCTGGAAACTTTTTCTGGCAGGCGGCACAGCAGAGCTGGTTCTTCTCGATCTTGATCCACAACGTCATATTCCTCGTGTCACACCATTCACAATACCAGACGTAATGGTCTCCCTGCGGCATAAGCTGCATACTCCCTCCTGAAAAGTCGTCGAATATCTTAATATCCCCGACTCTACCTGACAAATATTGCGGTTGCATTGCCGGCAGGTGAATTCTGCCAAAATTCTTATTGATCGCCCCCATTGCCGGCAAGCCGACAATCCCCCGCTTAACCGAGGTTTTACCCGATGGTCACACGATCTCCATAATTATCCGGTAAAGAGTGTTACAGCAGATGGCAGCACGACCCGTGAAGGAGGTCAGCATTGTCACGACAACAGGAATTCTCTCCGAACAGCTCTCAGGACAACCCCCCGGCAACGATCACCGACCTGCACCCCCGCTACCTCAAAAACATCATGACCCGTCTGCTCCGCTCGGAAGGAGGCGAGCGCCCCTTTCTGGAGCGGCTCCCGTTCTGTGCCGGCGACACGACCGGCGGCACGGAGACCGAGCTGCAGGCCGTGGTGGTCGGAGGTAGAGGAGAGGTGGACCTCCCCTGCGTCATCGAGCAGTCTGACTACTATGCGAACATAGCGAAACGCGCCGCGGCCGGCGACACCCCGAAAAGGCTGATCGCCGGTCTGGATCGCTACCTGGCCGGGAGCAGGGACAAGGTCTGGGAGAACAGCTGGGTCAGGTTCCCCAGGAAAAACCTCTCTCCCTTCGCGCTGCGGGTGTTCGAGGGTGATCTCCTTTGCGACAAGAAGCACCCCTCGGCAGGGAACAGGAGCGACGCCGGACGCTTCCTGGTGACCGGAGCGGGGGGCGAGGAGTGCCTCAGGCTCCCCATCAGCTACCTCCTGAAGCTCTCCCTGGCCGACCTGCTCGGCTCCCAGATGCTCCCGGAAGCGCTGGAGTCGACGGGCAGGCGCCTCATGGGACACTACCTGAACGACAACACCTCCCCGGAGACCTTCTCCTTCCACGTGGTGCCGCTCACCTCGAAGGGAGGCATGGGACGGGCGCTGGCAAGGGAGACCTCGAAGCGCTTCCTCTTCACCCAACTCCTGGTCATGTACGCCAACGAGTGCTTCGGACTCAAGGAGAGCGGGCAGCGGGCCATGGTCTATTTCGCGCCGCACCCACCGATCAGGCAGAAGGAGCTGAACGAGCATGTCGCCGACGCCTTCTACCGCGAACTCTTCATGAGCCCCTGCCTCTCCGGCTGGGACAAGGGGGAGGAGAAACACCGCTACATGCAGCTCTGCCACCAGGTGCTCTCCCGCAGCCAGCTGAACGCGGTCGCCAAACTGCGCGAGGCGGGGATCATCGTCAACAACCTGGTGGTGCTCCCCAATGTCTCCAACGTGAGCCTCGCCAACAACGGCACCCATGTCAGCCTGGGGAGCCGCAAGCTGGGAAGGCTCCTCTCGGACCCCGCCTCCGGCTTTTCCCAGAGCCACGAGAAATACCTGGGCGACCTGACCATCAAGATGGCGGAGCACTTTCTGCCGCTCTTCGTAGGTACCTACAGCGCCTCACCCTACCGCCTGGGGTACACCGACTTCCACCCGGAGCGGGCTCTGGGCTTTCTGCCGCACGAGCTCGACTACACCCATCTGCGCATGCTCTGGAGGCGCTGGCAGAAGAAGGCGAGCCTCTCCGTGCTGGGGCAGCCGGTCACCCCCTTCGGCCCCCCCTGGATCGACCGGATGGTGAGCGGCCTGTTCGGCCTGAAGGGGGACTTCGTGCCGGACTACCGCCTGGTCGACTACCTGATCTGCCTGATGAGCACCCCCCAGAGCCCCGCCTTGAACGGCCGCGTCGGCAACTCCGAAAAACTGAAGCGGGATCTGGCCGAACTGGGGGTCTTCGACGGACAGATGTCGCTCTATCTGCTCTACAAGCTGCGCGAGTTCGGCGTCATGGGGTTCTCCGGCTTCGAGGGGCGCCATTACAGCCAGTTCGACTCGCTGCAGGACGATCTGGGACAGGCGACCGACCTGCAGATGCTGATCAACGCCCTCGCCTTCAAGTACATGACCAAGGGGCGCCTGTGCCACCAGGAGATACCGGACGATCCGTCGCTGGAGAGCGAGCGGCGCCAGATCTTCTTCGCGGCGGCCATAGGAAACCCGACCTTTTTCGTGCGCAAAAACAGCTCCAACCTGTTCCTGCAGCGCATCATCGAGAAAACCCCGGAGGTGCGCGGCAGCAGGCGCTATCCGGGATACGTCAGGGTCAAGGTGAGCGGGTACCGGCTCTCGCTGTTGCGGCTTTTGCGCGAGGATGCCGGCGACCTGATCGAGATGATGGGACTGGAGCGGACCATCGCGAATCTGGAACTGCGCCTGACCGATCCGGAGAGCCACTCGGCGGCGGGGAAGCTCACACGGGGGATCCTGGGGGAGCTGAACGCGAGCGCGCCTATGCGGGTGAAGGCGGACGACTTCAACCAGGGTGCGGAACGCTACTACCGCGAAGGACTGCGGCGGCGGCACATGGAGGAGGGAGTCGCCATCCTGGAGCAGGATTTCCGGGAGCTCGACCAGGCCGCCCAGCAGGGAGGGGAGCTGGAACGCGGAGTGCTGCACGCAGTGGGCGAGCAGGGGTCGACGGCCGGTTTCCTGAGCGGAGTCAGGAGCGATCTGCTGGCCGAACGGCTCGATGCCCAGAGCCTGCGGCGCCTGATCAACCTGACCCTGCTGACCATCAGCCGCGACCAAGCGGCAGCCGAGGCACTTTTGCAAAGGAGAAACAACGATGCTGACCATGCGGCACCAGTATATCGCGCGGGATAGCGGCAGCCTGTGCGACGAGCCGCTCTTCGCAGACCGGCTGATCAAGCTGATGTACAACGGGGTCCGGGAAAATGCGCCGATCCTGTTCCGGCTTTTGACCAGTTCCAGGATGACCGGCGTCCTCGGCTTCATAAACTACGACCTTCCCTTCGGCGCAGGCGGATCGGCCTGCAGCAGATTCCTCAAGCAGCTGAACATCGATCTGGGCGAGTGCCTGGCCAGCGCCGCGGAGCTTGACACCCCGCGCAAGGTCTTCGAGCGGCAGATCCGCTACTGGGACAGCCGCCCCATGCCGGAGCATCCCGGCGCCGTGGTTTCCCCCGCCGACGCGCGCGTGCTGGTGGGATCCTGCCGGGAGACCTCGAGCCTTTTCATCAAGGACAAGTTCTTCGGTTTCGAGGAGCTCCTCGGGGGGGACCAGCGTCCCTGGCTCCAGGCGATGCGCGACGGCGACTTTGCCCTGTTCCGGCTCACCCCCGACAAGTACCACTACAACCACTCCCCGGTCTCCGGCGAAGTGGCCGACATCTACCAGATCGACGGCGCCTTCAACTCCTGCAATCCGGGGGCGATCGTAACGGTCGCCACACCGTACTCCAAGAACCGGCGGGTGGTCACCATCATCGACACCGACGTCAAAGGGGGAACCGGCGTGGGGCTCGTGGCGATGGTCGAGGTGGTCGCCCTCATGATAGGCGACATCGTGCAGTGCTACAGCGAACAGGCCTATCAGGAGCCGAAGCAGGTCGTCCCCGGGATGTTTGTCAGAAAGGGGCAGCCGAAGTCGCTCTACCGTCCGGGGAGCAGCACCGACATCCTGGTTTTCCAGCGCGGGAGGATCGAGTTCGCCGCCGACCTGCTGGCGAACCAAACCCGCACCGACGCGACCAGCCGCTTTACCAAGGGATTCGGAGCGCCGCTGGTTGAGACGGACATCAGGGTACGGGCACTGCTGGGGCAGGCACGGTAAAGCAGGCGGTTGGATAGCAGCAACGGTCCAAAGCCCCCTCCCCCTTGATGGGGGAGGGCTGGGGAGAGGGTGAAAAGCTCGCAAAAGCTTCACCCTCCCCCCCACCCCGTCCCATCAAGGGAGGGGGACCTTTCACAGCGGCAGGCTGGCAACGTCTGTCCATGAACAGGAGGAAATTGTCGTGACTCAAACCATCTTCATGTCCGCTCTGGCCGCATTCTCGGCGTTGTATCTCTGCTGGGGGATGAAGACGCTCCCCAAGGAGCGCTGGCAGATCGCCGCAGCGGTCCCGCTGCACAAGGGGGGCGACGGCTCCTGGGCCGGGATCAACCTCACCTGGTACGGCATACTGACGGCGAACGCCTACCTGGTTGCCTCATCCCTGGCGCTGGTTTTGATGGGAGCGGCGGGAATCGCTCTCTGGGCTGTGATCGCGGTCGTCGTACTGCTCCTTGCCTTTTGCGTGCCGGCATCGAGCCTGGTGGCCCGTATCGTGGAGAAGAAGCAGAATACCTTCACCGTGGGTGGTGCGGTCTTCGTCGGAACGCTCCTGGCTCCCTGGATCATCGTGCTGGTGAACCAGATACCGCTGGGGGACCGGGGGGTCGGCGTCCCTCCCCTCCCCGCCCTCGCCGCCATCTCCATCGCCTACGCCTTCGGCGAGGGGCTCGGGAGGCTCGCCTGCGTCAGTTTCGGCTGCTGCTACGGCAAGCCGCTCTCCGCCTGCCACCCGAGGGTCGCGCGGATCTTTGCCCCCATCGCCCTCACCTTCACCGGCAAGACCAAGAAGATTGCCTACGCATCCAGCCTGGACGGCATCAAGGTGCTCCCGGTCCAGGGTGCAACCTACCTCCTTTACTGCGCGGCGGGGCTGGTCTCCACCCTGCTCTACCTGCGTGCTCAATACAGCGCGGCCTTCCTGCTGGCGCTCTGCGTGACCCAGGGATGGCGGGTGATCTCGGAGTTCTTCCGGGACGACCATCGCGGCATCGGCAGGTTCTCCGCCTACCAGGTGATGGGGCTCGTCAGCATCTGTTACGGCTTCTGGGTGGTGCGCCATTTTCGCGGCGATCCTTCCACGCTACCGGAGCTCGCCCAAGGCTTCGCCTCCCTGTGGAGTCCGGCACCGCTGCTGCTTTTGCAGCTCCTCTGGGTCGTCATCTTCATCTATACCGGCTTGAGCAGGGTCACCGCAGCCACCATGAGCTTTCATGTCAATGCCGAAAAAGTCTAGCGTCTTATTGTTCTTTCTTCTGCTCGCCTCGTACCTGGTCTGCCACGCGGAGCAGGCTCGCCCCGGCGGTCGCACGCTGCGCTACAGGATCACCAGCCGCGGTTTTGGCGTCGGTGAACTGAAGACGGTCATTGCCCCCGTGCAGCATGCAGGGAGCCGCGCCGTCAGGTTCCACTCCGATCTCGCCATAGATGCCAACCTGCTTCTGTTCAAGGTCTCGACCCGCAGCAGCGAGGATGCCGTGATAGGCGAGCACGGGACGCTCAGCTACCGCAGACAGGGGGAGGATAGCGGCAAGAGTTCCACCGTCGACGCGACCCTGGAGGGGGGAGCGTTCCGTTTCAAGATGACCGACATCGGAGCGTCGCGCAGCGTGGCGGTGCCGAGGTCAAGCTACGACTTCACCACCATGGACTGTCCCGAGACCACCATGCAGCGCGAGGGGGAGATCATGGAGGTCCGGCTCCTGGACATGGAGCACGCCAGGGTCGTGAAGCGGAAATTCCACTGGGTCAGGAGCGAAGAGGTGGAAGTTGGCGGCAAGCGTCTGCGTTGCAGGGTGGTGGACTTCAGCGACGCCAACAACAGCTGCCGCCGCTGGGTAAGCAAGGATGAAGCTGGCGTGGTCATCGTCCGTCAGGACGGCACGGGAAAGGGGGGAAACTACTCGTTGCGGGTGGTGTCGGTTTCGGATGGTCCGGCCTGACGGACCTTGCCTGGCTGCGGGCCGCCGGTACCGGAAATTTAACACACTGTTTACCCGAATGATCTCTTGTTTTAAATATTCTAGATGATAATGTCCACGCGTTGTTTCGCGGAACTATATCCAAAACAAAGGCTGTGCCTTTACCCCCCTTTGCAAAGGGGGGCAAGGGGGGATTTTGCCCACCTGAGCTGACTAAATCCCCCTCGATCCCCCTTTGCTAAAGGGGGATGGTCCCATTTTTGACCAGTACCTTTGTCTGGTAGATAGTTCCGTTGTTTCGCGGTAATGCTTCAGTCGATATCCATGGAATGGGGGAGGATGCGCCATGAAATGTCCCAAATGTAAGGCAAAGATCGGAATAATGAAGCATACGCTCACGGTGGATACCGGTGCGGTACATTGCATCAAGTGTTATATCTGCGGCTATTGGGTCCAGATCGAGTACGGGCAGGCATAGCCGGATCTTAAGTAGGGTCGCCTCTCTCGCCCCCGCCCCCTACCGACCTCCCCCTTGCCTTGGATGAGGGCCAACGTCCCTCATCCCGTCCATTATCTCATCAAACAGTGACCGCGCTGTCACACGACCTCAATCTTCCTCCTTTATACTCCGGGCAGATCAAAGGAGGAGCGCCAAGCATGTCCCAAGAAACGGCTATTCCAAGGCTCGCAGACGTCGCCAAGAATGCTATCAGCGTGGCAGCGGATCTGCCGGTTCAGGCGCTGCTCGCGCTCTTCCAGGGAAACCCCGAACTGTTGATGGTACCGATCGCAGACGGCGGCGTCTTTCTCGGCAGTGTCAGCCGAAAGGGACTCCTGAACCTGCTGAGCCGCCAATTCGCCCTGGATCTCTACGCCAGGAAACCGGTCGCGGCCCTGCTCGACGACCTGGGGGGGAAGAAGATTATCTTCCCGCCGGAGCTCGACATCAACGAGGCGGCGGTAGGGCTCCTTTCTCTTGACCCGACGCTGCAGACCGACGCTTTCCCGATCGTGACAAACGGGCACTGCGTCGGGGTGGTGGCGGTGTCGGATCTGATGATGGCGGTTGCGGAGCAGCAGAGGGGGCTCCTTGAGGCACTGGACCGGCTGAGCTCGCGGATACGCGAGGAGGTGGCGCGCGGGGTGAAAATACAGCAGGACCTCCTGCCGCCCCCCCTCTACCATTTCAGGGGGATAACCGTCGGGGCGGGGATCGCCACCTGTTCGGAGATAGGGGGAGATTTCTTTGACTACTTCAGCGTCGACGAAAACGTCCTGGGGCTGCTGATCGCGGATGTGAGCGGTCACGGCGTGCAGGCCGGCATGGTGACGACGGCTGCCAAGGCGAGTCTCCACACCCTCATCTCGCTCGGGGTGACCACCCCTTCCGGGCTTCTTGCCGGGATGAACAACGCCATCCTGGCCACTGCCCGCCAGACCCTCTTGATGACCTGCCTTATCGCGAGCATCGATCTCTCTGCCGGGACCATCAGCATCGCCAATGCAGGGCACAACTTCCCCTTCGTCCTCAGGGAAGGAGCAGAAGAGACGGAAATGCTCGACACCACGGCCGGCTTCCCGCTCGGCTTCGAACGGGACGCGCAGTTCCCCGAGATTTGCACGCGCTTTTCCCCCGGCGATCTCCTTTTCATGTACACGGACGGCATCGTGGAGAGCATCGATGCAAGTGGCGAGGAGTTCGGCTATCAGCGCCTGCTGGAGCTGCTCGCCAGGGGGAGGGAGTTCCCCCCCCATCTGCTGCACGGCTCACTTTTGGCAGGGGTGGCCGCATTCACCGGAACGGAGATTTTGGACGACGACGTAACGACGCTCGTCGCCCGGTTTGACAGGATCTGACCCCGGTTTCAGTTTCAGCCAAAGGAGCATTACGGCAGATGCAAACGGTTGCGGTCCTCTACCAGGACGAAAACGACAGGAAGCTCTGGGAGGCTCCCCTGAAAGGGATCCCAGGGCTGTTGAGCATTACGGTGGGCGGCAACCTGACTGCGTCGCTGGAAGCCCTCCGTGCCATCGCGTCCACTCTTCGCGTCGTGATACTCTCCGCACGGCTCTACCCCGAGGAGAACCCGGAGCTTGCGGCAAGGGTCCGCGCCGTCTCTTCCGGGAGCGAACTCCTTTTGATCTCCTCCTCCAGGGAGCCATCCCCTCCGCTCCTGCCGCTTTTTGCCGACAATGTCAGGCATCTTGCGATCGACGGGCCGGAAGGCGACCGGCCGGTCACGGGGTATCTGCCGGCGGTCGTTTCCATGCTGGTCGACCGGATCCCCTGGGAGATCGGTTCCTGTCTCAGGGCGGGTACTCCGATCCACTCCTTCCCGCTCGGTTCGAGCGAAGAGAAGGAGTCGCTGATCGGCGCCCTGGAAGCGGCGCTCAGCGGAGAAGGAGAAGAGTACGAGATGCTCCGGCAGAAAGGGGCGCTCCTGGCCGACGAGCTGCTGGAAAATGCCCTGAACGGCGCTCCGCGCGGAACCGACGGCAGCAAGCTCTTCAAAAAAGGGGCGAAACGGACCATGCTGCCGCAGGAGCGGATCGTCTTCAGTTTCGGCTTCGACGGCGAGACCCTGGCGCTCAAGCTGACCGACAGTTGGGGAACCCTCGAGCCCGAGCTGGTGATGGAGTATCTGGCCAGGAATCAGGAGGAGGGCACGTGCGCCGATGACGCGGGCGGACGGGGACTCTTCATCATCTGGCGTTTTCTGGAGCAGTTCCACGTGAACATTCATCCGGGGCAGGAAACCGTGGTAGGCGGCCATCTGCAGCTGTCTTCCAGACTCGATCTGGAGACGCCGCGCGGTTTCCACATAACAGCGCACCAAAAGGAGATGCAGCATGAATACCCAGCCAACCGAAAGTTTTGACTACTTCGCCCTCGAGGGGACCATCGACGCCCAGTCCGAGAGTTATTTCAGGGATCTCCCGGCGAAGGTGCGCTTCGGCCTGGTGCGGTTCGATTTTGCCAGGGCCGGACGCATCAATTCCATGGGAATCGCCCTGCTGCTCCGCTGCTTCAAGGATATCCGGGACAAAAAGAAGGCCGAGATCCGACTGGAGGGGCTGACCCCGATGCACAGCATGCTCTTCAAGATGACCGGCGTATTCCTGCTGGCATCTCCGGTCGTTTCGGAGGCAGGCGGCAAGGAGGGGACGGCATGAGGCAGCTGCGCCTGATGTTTTTCAACCGCCTTTTCAGCGAAATCGACCAGCCGATGGGAAAACTGCGTGACATACGGGATTCCTATCGGGCGATGAACGTCGAAATCTACGGAGAGCAGATGGCCGCCCTTCTCAACGATTGGCAGTGACACGGCCAAAAAGGAACCGAATGTGACCGTTGCACCTCTGACAGCACCAACGTGCATGGCGCTTCGCAAGGAGATACGTCTCGGCGTTCCCGACATCGAGCAATCGTTCAACGACTGCGGCTACCTGCTCCAGGCATGCAAGGAGCGGCTCAACAGCGGCGGAGAGGTGGGGATCGTGGCTCTCGACTTCACCCGGTCCAGGTCGGCATCGGAAATTTCGGCGCGCTACTTTTCCCTGCTGGTCAAGATGATCGAAAGGGAGTTGGTTGCCGGAATAGGGGGGGTGTACCGGGCAGCCAGAGGTGAATACTTCCTGCTCCTGGTTCCCGATATCGCGCTCTACGACGCAGATGCCTTCCAGAAGGACCAGGAGACCATCCGCAGGGGACTCGCCCGACAACTCGCGCAGCAGCGCCACGGAAAAGCGGCGCTTGGCTTCCAACTCGGCGGGGTCTTCCTGACCAGACGCCACGAGGAAAATGAGGATAATGCACTGTTCCGCGCCCTTCAGGAGCTCTTCACCGCCTCGTCGTCCCCTCCCGCACGCGATCAGGCCGAGCGGCGCGAAATCGAGGAGATCATCGCGGGCGGACTGATAACACCTCTGTTCCAGCCGATCGTCTCCCTTGGCGACGGCGCGATTCTCGGTTACGAGGCGCTCAGTCGCATGACAAGGCCCGGCCTGCTCCACAATTCGGAGGCTCTCTTCACCAAGGCGGTGCAGTACGGCCTCACCGCGCCTCTGGAGATGCTCTGCCGCCGGAAAGCGATCATCAGGGCGAGGGAGCTTGAGCTGACGGGAAGGCTCTTTTTGAACGTATGTCCCAGCCTGCTTCTGGCGAGCGACCATCAGCGCGGGGCCACGGCCGCTTTCCTGGACGAGATGGGGCTGAACCGCTCCGACATCACCTTCGAGTTGACGGAGCGGACCCTGATCGAGGATTACGAGCTTTTCAGGCAGGTCCTGTCCTACTACCGGGGTCAGGGGTATTCCATAGCGATCGACGACCTCGGCTCCGGTTATGCGGGACTCAAGATGCTCTCGGAACTGGAGCCGGAATACGTAAAACTCTCCAGCTATCTGATCCGCGGCATCGACCGCAGCGAAACCAAGCAGGCGATGGTCGATGCGCTGGTCACCTTATGCGGCAGGATCGGTGCACGGGTCATTGCGGAGGGGATCGAAAGCGCGCAGGAGTTGGGGTACCTGAAAAAAGCGGGGGTCGGCCTAGGCCAGGGGTACTTCCTGGCCAGACCTTCTGCGGACCCCTAGTTGCAGAATCAGGCAATCGTCCTTAGCCACTCCTCAATCTGCGCCTTGATGGCGTCGCGAATCTCCCGCGTTCCCCGCAATTTTTCCTCATCGGTTCCCAGCAATGCGGACGGGTCCGGGAAACTCCAGTTTATCCTCTTGGTGACGCCCGGAAATATCGGGCATTTTTCCGCGTTTGCCCCGTCACAAACCGCTATCACATAGCTGAAGACGGCTCCTTTCCGGTACAGGTCGAATACACCGGTTGTTTCCTTTCCTGAAATATCCATGCCGGCTTCTGCCATGACTTTAACGGCGAATGGGTTGAGTCGGCCGGGGTCGATGCCGGCGCTTTGAGCTTCAAAGCGCTCCCCCGCCATTTCGTTGAGGAATGCCTCGGCCATCTGGCTGCGAGCGCTGTTGTGAACACAGATGAACAACACCTTGATTTTCTGCATGGGCTTCTCCTTTATCCATTTTTGAAATCCATCACCCCCTGGCAGGGTCATGGCAGTTGAACTCCGGCAACATGCTCCCTTCTGCAAAGCGCGCCCCTCAGCAGAGGATATGCCAGCAGGGCCAGCGGCGCAGCCGTGACGAACCAGGCGCCTACTCCCCTTGCCGCGGCCCACGCCAGTAAGGAGAGCGATGCACCGATATCGCCTTGCAGTGCGCCTGTCAGGACCTCACCCTGAACCGCCGGCCCCCAGGGGAAAAGGAGCCCGCCGAGGCGGCAAAAGGGCAGCAATAGCGCCAGCTGCAACGGGTAGCAGAGATAATTGACCGCCTGAAGCGCCGCCTGGTTAAGCCTCAATTTGGCAGCAACCAGGGCGCAAAGCAACGTGCTCCCCCAAAGAAGCGGCATGACGCCGATGGCGCTTCCCAGGCAGAGGGTGAGCGCGACTTTCTGGGGGGTCAGCCCGTTTTGCACTACCCCGACAGCAAGGGCCCTTGCCCTCAGAGCCAGCCTGCCAAAACAGCGGTTCGGATGCACCTGTCCCCCCCATTTCCTGATTGAAGCTGATCATCCGCACACGGCAAAAAGCACCCCCCTCCACCCGGCCCCGCTGACATTAAGTTAAGGTCAGTGCTAATTTCCGGCACACGGCAAAAAGCCCCCTCTCCCTTGATGGGAGAGGGATGGGGAGAGGGTGAAAAGCTCGCACAAGCCTCACCCCTCCCCCCGCCCCCTCCCATCAAGGGAGGGGGGAAGTTTAAACCAGCGGAACATTGACGCCAATCAGGATTTCCAATACGCGCATGCGGCACGAGATGCCGGGTCCCGCAAGCTCTGCGCCGAGGTTACCTCGGCAACCTCACAACCATGTGCCAAGCGGGTAACGATACCGGCACATCTCGACGACAGGGAGCCCTGCAGGAGCTCCCCCTCGGGGAGAGCGCGCCCGGGATTCCGGGCAAAGGGTGCCCCGCCGTGATAATTCTGTCACTCTTAACCAGTCTGTAACAGTTTCTACATAATAGAGCTGTATGTAGTAGGTCAGAAATTTCAATGGAGAGGGATGACATGCAAACTGTATTGATTATCGAAGATGAGAGGGACCTCGCGGATTTGCTTGCCTTCAACCTTGAGAAGGACGGATACAAGACCGTCATCGCGCCGGACGGGATCGAAGGTCTGGATGCCGCCGCCCGCGTCCTGCCGGATCTGATCCTTCTCGACCTGATGCTTCCCGGAATGCTCGGTACCGAGGTCTGCAAGATCCTGAAAAAGAGCGAAAGGACCTCCCGGATTCCGGTGATCATGCTGACCGCGAAGGGGGAGGAGATCGACAAGGTGGTCGGTTTCGAGGTCGGTGCCGACGATTACGTGGTGAAGCCGTTTTCCACCAGGGAACTGCTGCTGCGCGTGAAGGCCGTGCTCCGGCGGGCCGTCACCGAGGTCGTCGCGAGCCCGGTCATCAAGGTCGGAGCGATCAGCATCGATACCGAACGTCACCTGGTCACGGTAAACGGCGAGGAGATCAGTTTCACCACCACCGAATTCAAGCTGCTTCATACCCTGGTGAAACGACTCGGCAGGGTCCAGAGCAGGGACGTGCTGCTGCGCGATGTCTGGGGGTACAACTTCGTCGAGGATACCCGCACGGTCGACACCCACGTAACCCGTCTGCGCACCAAGATGGGGGAGGCCGGAGAGATGATCAAAACGGTGCGTGGCTTCGGATACAAGATGGAGGCGCAATGAAGTTAAAGGTCATTGCTGCCCAACTGCTGATTTTTCTGCTATTGGGGGCAGTCATCTACGGCCATGTCAATCGCTCGCGGGAGCGGTACCAGGCCACGGAAATGACCGAGCATCTGATAAACGACGCGGCTCTCGCGAGGCTCGTCGCTGCGCGGTCGGTCGGAGATCTGCGCCGGGATGCCCAAGCGCTCGCCGCAAGCATCAGCGGCGAGATTAAGGCGCGGACCACCGTCATCGCATCGAGCGGAGAGGTCCTGGGAGACTCCGAGATCCCGAGCGCGGAACTTGCAGGTTTGGACAACCACGCCGGCCGCCCCGAAGTACGCGAGGCCCTCGCCAAAGGTGTGGGGTCATCGGTTCGCTACTCGGAGACGCTGCGCACCGACATGCTCTACGTCGCCCTCCCCTTCAGATCTGCGGCGGGCGACCGCGCGGTGCTCCGCCTGGCCCTTTCACTCTCCTCCCTCGAAGCGGCAAAACAGGAGTTCCAGGCGGTACTTTGGGGCTCGCTCCTGCTCGCTGCCCTTCTGGTGGCGTTTTTCAGTTATATCCTTTCCAGTTTCAGCACGAGGTCGCTCCATGCGGTGGCTGCCATCGCCTCCCGCATCGGCAAGGGGGAGCTCGGCACCCGGGTCCCGATAGAGAGCGGTTCGGAGGTCGGCGAACTGGCCCGGGTCCTGAACGAGATGGCGGAGAGGACCGAGGCACAGCTGGAGAGGATCTCGGCGGAAAGAAACCGCCTCGACACCATCCTGCGCGGCATGGGAGAAGGGATCATGGTGACCGACCCGCAGGGGGTCATCACCCTGGTCAACCCCGCCTTCCGGGAACTCTTCGCCCTGCAGGAGGAGGTGGAAGGAAAGCAGTTGATCGACATCTCGCGGCACCCTGCCCTGCACGAATCCTTCAGGGAAGTGCTCGCCTTGGGGCAGGAGCGGGTCGAAGAGCTGCAACTTCGCCTGGCAAGAGAGAAGACCGTGTTCACCCACTGGGTACCCCTTCTGGAGAACGGCGTGCTGCAGGGGGTGGTGGCGGTCTTTCACGACATCTCGGACATCAGGCAGCTGGAGAAGATCCGAAGGGATTTCGTCGCCAACGTGTCGCACGAGCTGCGCACGCCGGTGACCATCATCAAGGGATATGCCGAAACGCTCCTCGCCGGCGCGCTGGAGAACCCGGGACAGGCGGCGCGTTTCGTCGGCATCATGCACTCTCACGCCGACCGTCTGGCATCCCTGATCGGCGACCTGCTGACCCTGTCGCAGCTGGAGTCGGGGACGCTCGGCCTTGAGTCGAGAAGCGTCTCCCTGCACGACATCGCGCAGCACGTCGTGGCCCTCCTGGAGCCCAAGATCCAGGAACGACGGATAACCGTCGACAGCTCGGGGCTCATCGGCGCCCCCGCGGTCCTTGCCGACCCGGGGAGGCTGGAACAGGTCTTCGTCAACCTTCTGGACAACGCCGTCAAGTACACGCCGGCCGGAGGCTCCGTCACGCTGGGCGCCCAAGCCGATGGGGATCAGGCGCGGATCTCGGTAAAGGACACCGGCATCGGCATCCCGTCACGCGACCTGCCGCGCATCTTCGAGCGCTTTTACCGGGTCGACTCGGCCCGCAGCCGCGACGAGGGCGGAACCGGTCTCGGTCTGGCAATCGTCAAGCACATGGTCCAACTGCAGGGGGGGACGGTCTCCGTGGAGAGTTCGGGGCAAGGGTCGACCTTTTACGTCACCCTGAAGCGCGCCTGAGAGCTCGCTGGAGGCAGAGCTGGCCGGAAGGCGCGGTTCACGCGATGGTGCCGCAGCCGTAACGAAACCGACACCTTTGCCGGCAATAATTAAAGGAAAGCCTCAAGCTGCAGCGAGGCGCAAAAGTTTATTACGCGGGGTATTTATGGGAAAGGAACATATGAGCAGCCAGTTCGACGCCGAGCTGAACGAGGTACGCGCGAGGCTCCTTGAGATGGGTGGCAAGGTGGAGCTGATGATCGCCGACTCGGTCAAGTCTCTGGTGGAGCGGGACTCGGCGCTTGCCGAGCGGACCATTTGCACCGATGCCGGGATAAACCAGATGGAGATCGAGATCGACCGGAAGTGCCTGCACATCCTGGCAAGGCGCCAGCCAGCGGCGCGGGATCTGCGCTTCGTCGCTTTGGCCCTGAAGATCGTCACCGACCTGGAGCGCATCGGCGATCAGTGCGTCAGCATCGCCAGGCATGCAATCGAGCTGAACCGGGAGCCGCAACTGAAGCCGTACATCGATCTCCCTCGGATGGCCGATGCAGCCGGTAACGCGGTCAGGGAGGCATTGGACGCCTTCGTACGCGGAGACGCGGCGACTGCGGTCCGGGTCTGCCGGGAGGACAGGATCGTAGACGAGTTGAACGAGCAGCTGCAAAGGGAGCTACTCACCTTCATGATGGAGGATACGGCGACCGTCGAGCGCGCCATGAGGATCACCGCCATCTCGAAGTTCCTGGAGCGGGTCGCCGATCACGCCACCAACATCGCCGAGATGGTCGTCTTCATGGTCGACGGCAAGGACATCAGGCACTCGATCGCCTGATCGGGCCGCAAATTTCCGCGTTTACACAGATTCTTATCCGGATCGCAACGAAGTCGTAACTCTCCTCGTTCATAATGCAGGAAAAACAGGAGAGCTTATGCACAGATCGGTTCTGCCGCTGGTCAGGAAAACCCTGGTCGGTCACCCCACGCTGCTCGGAGTCGCCTCCGCCGCCAGCGGCTTCATGCGCCAGTTGTCCATCAAGCCGTTCACCCCGAGGCGCCGGGTCCGGGAATTCCTGCTCAAAGACCGGGTCGCAAGCCTGCATGCCTGCCGGGCCCAGATCTTCAAGGAAAACGGGTCGGGCTCGGTCCCGACCATCGTCGTGGGCGGCTTCGTGCCGGATGCCACCGAGCAGGTGGAGTTCCAGCGCGCCCTGTTCAGGGAGTACGGCAGCATCTACTACCTGAACTACCCGCGCCACGGCTTCTCCTCCGAGATGTTCTTCGCCCAGATGGCCGATCTCATCGAGGAGCTCAACAACCGTGACCAGAGGCCGGTCCTTTTCGGCGTCAGCTTCGGCTGCGGCCTGATAGCGCGCTTTCTCCAGGAGAGCTGCGACGCGGCCGCACTCAGGATCAGGGGGGTCATCATGGCAAGCCCGGTCCTTTGCACGGAGGACCTGATCCGTCCTGAAAATGACAGGGTCGGCGGCGTCAGGATGCTGGAAAGTAACCTGCGCAGGATACTGAAGGCGGGGCCCGATGGCGGCGAGGTGCTGGGGCGTCAGATCGAGCGGGCACGGCGCTGCTTTCAGGCTCTTTTCGAGACCGGTGCCCAGAACCGCGTGCTTTCCAGCCGGCATCTCTCCATCAAGAAGAAGATCATGCAGGTCATCGAGACCACCCCCGCCGCGGGGGGGTATCAGCGGGTGCTCGCGTTGAAACAGTTTGCCCGCCCCGACGGGTTGCGTCCCATCTTTACCGGACCGGCCCTGACCCTGCTGGCAGAAGATGAGGAGAACCTCCTGGTCCCGAGTTCGCCGACGCTCGCCATGCTGCGCCACCCGGACAGGAAGCAGGCCCTCTTCCCGCGCGGCGTGCTCTGGAAGGTCGTGTCCGGTACGCCGGGCGATGCCGTGGCGCACGCATCGCTCATCTTCCACCATCACTGCTACAACCCACTGATAAAGATCTGGTACGACAAACTGCAGGCTCCCCGGCTCACTCAGGCTGTGTGATGAAAAACGACAAGACCTTAAGAGATGCCACCTTTCCACTTTTCGACCGGCTGCTGAAATCCGGCTCAGCCTTCAATGCCGGGCGCCTTGCCGCCCGGGACCCGCTCGCCTTCCAGCGCCGGATCTTCACCTCTCTCATCGCCCGCGGAGCCTCGACCAGATTCGGCGCCGACCACGGACTCGCCGAGCTGATTTCCCTCCCCTTTCCCGAGGCGTACCGGCGCTACCGGTTGCAGGTCCCGATCAGGAGCTACGACGACTTCTGGCGTGAGTACTTCGAGCCGCATGCCAGGAAAGAAAACGGCAGCCTGAGCCTGCTGCTGGACGACGTCACCTGGCCCGGGCGTATTCCCTACTTTTGCGAAACCTCGGGGACCACGGCGCCCAGCAAATACATCCCGTTTACCGGCGAGATGTTTGCCGCCAACCGGCGCGCCGCCCTCGACCTCACCTCCTGCTATCTGGACCGAAATCGCCGCAGCCGCCTGTTCCAGGGGAAGCTCCTCTACATGGCCGGCAACACCGAGCTGAGCGACCTGGGGGCCGGTGTCAAAAGCGGGGACATGAGCGCCATCACCCTGCGCTACCGCCCGAGTTACCTGACCCCGTTCATCGCCCCCGATGCGGCCACGGCGGCGCTTCCCTGGGAGGAGAAGCTGGAGAGGCTCGCGCAACTGCTGCTGTCGGATTCCCAGATCAGGGGGATCTCGGGGGTCCCCCCCTGGATCATCCTGCTTCTGAAGAGATGTGCCGAATTGGGCGGGGGATCCCCGAGCCAGCTGTTTCCCAATCTTGAGCTGATCATTCACGGCGGTACCAGCATGAAGCCTTACCGGCGCGAATTCGGCGAGTTGTTCCCGGGGCGCGCCCCTCACTTTCTGGAACTGCTCCCCTCTTCCGAGGCGTTCATGGCCTTCCAGCTTTTGGGCGAGGAGCAGATGCGGCTCGCCCCGTACTACGGGGTCTTCTTTGAGTTCGTGCCGTGTGAGGATCTGGACGACCGGGGGCGTCCTGCGCCGGACGCCTCCTGCGTGCCGCTCGAGGAGATCGAAACCGGACGACGCTACGCCGTGATAGTCACCACCTACGCCGGGCTCTGGCGCTACCATATCGGCGACACCATCCGCTTCAGCGCCCGGGAGCCGCTCTTCATCGAGTTCACCGGGCGGGACAAGTTCCTGGACCGCTTTGAGGAGAAGGTTACCCAGGGGGAGGTTGAGGAGGCGGTGTCGGCTTTGAACCGCTGCAAGGGGATCGACATCAGGGAGTTCATAGTCGGTCCGGACATCGCCCAGAGGCGCCATCTCTGGGTGCTGGCCATGGGGAACCGATGGGCTGGGGATTCCGGTGACCTGGCTGGGCGTCTGGACCGTGCCCTGACCGGCATGAATGCTGATTATCGGACCTTCCGGGCCCAGGGAAGGATCAACCCTCCTCAGGTTCTGATGCTGGCAGAGGACGAGATTTACCGCTGGTCCAAGGAGGTGCGCGGCAAGCTGGGCGGTCAGAGCAAGATTCCGCACATCGACCCGACCCTGGAAGGGGAACTTGTCGCAAGCCTTGCCAACTTCGGCAGGTAGTCACTTCAGGGACCCCCGGCGATAACGGTCCGTCCAATATACCCCCCCTGTGTCACTGATTGGCAAGGGCGAACACAAGGTTCGCCCCTACCGGAGGACGATTGCCGGATGCATTTGGACGACAGTCAAATGGAACCGGAGATTGCCGGATGCATTTGGACGAGAGGCAAATGGAACCGGAAACAGCCGGATGCATTTGGACGACAGGCAAATAGAACCGGAGATTGCCGGATACATTTGGACGACAGGCAAATGGAACCGGAGATTGCCGGATGCATTTGGACGACAGTCAAATGGAACCGGAAACAGCCGGATGCATTTGGACGACGGGCAAATGGAACCGGAGATTGCCGGATGCATTTGGACGACAGGCAAACGGAACCGGAGATTGCCGGATGCATTTGGACGACGGGCAAATGGAACCGGAGATTGCCGGATGCATTTGGACGAGAGGCAAATGGAACCGGAGATTGCCCGGATGCACTTGGACGAGAGGCAAATGGAACCGGAGATTGCCGGATGCATTTGGACGACGGGCAAATGGAACCGGAGATTGCCGGAAGCATTTGGACGACTGGCAAATGGAACCGGAAACAGCCGGGTGCATTTGGACGACAGGCAAATGGAGCCGGAGACTGCCGAATGCATTTGGTCGACGAGCAAACAGATCCGGACGCAGCCAAAAACTGGAGAGGCAATGATTTCATACACTTCTGCACCGGTGAGAAGTGGCAATCCGCAAGATCGTGACACTTCCTCTGACCCCTCTCTGCTGGGGGCGTAACACCTTGAATCGTGGTGAATGGGATGGGCAAGGGCACCGGGGAAACTCCGGCTACAGAGGCAATACGGCTGCCGCTCTTGATCAATCTATTGCATAGCCAGTGCTCTGGTGCGACCGAAAGATCTTCAGCGGGGCGGCGGGGGACGCTGGTCAGTTCGTTGAGTTACTGGGTGAGAATTAGAGGGATGGCCCAACTCACGGCTCGACCGGTCAAGCCGGTCAGCCCGGCCGTTAGAGGAAAACTCGGTAGTCGGAGACATGAAGGGCTTTAGCCAGCTTCTTAGCCCGCTCCTTGCCGATCTGCCGCTTACCGGTTTCCATCTCGCTGATATGGCGCTGAGGCATCCCGGTCATATCGGCGAGTTCCCGCTGCGTCACCCCTTCGCGGCTTCGCGCCCCCTTAAGCGCCATACCGAGGGGGTTCTCCCCATAACCAGGAAATGCCTCTTCGATGGTCACGGACTCGGACGTGTCGCGCAGCCCCAGGCTCTTTGCCACTTCGCGCAACTGAACAATCTTGTCAGGGGAGCCGATGAATCGCGCCTCCATGGGCTTGTCAGTAGGGCGCTTTTTCGTGCGTTCCAACATAGGTCACCTCCACAAGTCTTACCTCTTCGCCAGCAACTTCCCACACGGCTACATAGGTTGGCTTCCCTTTTTTGATGTGGCAATGATGGCGCTTTGGCCCCAGTTTCCCATAATTCGGCCAATCTCCGCGAACAGGCCCGCATCTGCTGATTTCATGCACGAGAAAAATTAAAGCGTCACGAATTTTCGCTGGTAACTTCACTTTCTGCTTATCGGCCTGCCGCGATAGCGTCACAATCCACGTCATAAAATATACTTTTTTTGTGTATCAGGTCAATAGTAGAATTTTCCGCGGATTGCAGCATTCACTCTGCCCCTGCTGCCTTTCGCCCTGACCGGCTGTGAGCCTTTTTTTTGGTGCCCGTGCCGAGGGCGCTCGGCTCAAACCCGCCTGCCGCCTCGCCGGCATCGACCTGAGGACCTTGCAAAGATGGACAGCCGGCGACGGCTTGGTGCAGTGGGACAAACGGCCAGCAGCGGTACGCCCAACACCCTGCGTGCCCGCATGGACGAGCTCGGCATCAAGTTCCGACGCAAGCAAGATTAGCCGCCTCAATCCACTCGCTGGCGGTAGGCGATCAGAAACCTGGCGTCTTCGGCGTAGGTCACCGGATAGATGAACGGCACCGGTAGGGGCTCCATTTCGCTGCCGACGTTTCTGAAAGTGAACAGGCAGGAGTTGGAAAGGGCCTTGTCGCCGGCGCTGCGGCTGAAGCGCTCGATGTCCGACTGGACCGCGATCGTGGTCTTGCCGGTGTAGACCACCCGCGCGGTGAATTTCAGCTGGTCGCCCAAAAGTACCGGCTGGTTGAAGTTGATGCGGTTCACCTGGCACGGCACCACCCGGTCGGGGGCGACCATTTCCGCGGCCAGCGCAGCCAGCTCGTAAGCCTTCCGCATCAGGTAGCCGCCGAAAATCGTCTTGGGCACGTTCTCCTGCTCGGGGTACGCCCTGGTGACGGATTCCAGAACCAATTCGCTGGCGCGGATCCCCTTGAAATCGGCCGATTCCTGCTCCTTGTGCAGCTTCTTGAGGAACAGGTATTCATCGAGTGACGGCATCTCCTCCGCCTTTGCCAGACTGTCCCGATTTGCCTGACGGCGCTGTTCCGCCTTGGCATGCCGTTTTGCCTCTATTTCCTGTGCGTAATCCAGGGGAGCTAAGGTCAGGCTCTTGGCTTCTCCGCTGTCGGTCGAGCGCGCCACCATGGTGAAATAGCAGCTCGCAATATGGTTCGAACCGGCTCCCAGACTTTCGACCCTGATCCCTACCTCCATCGAAGACCTGCCGACGTGGTTGATCTGGGCGGAGAAAACCAGGTCGTGGTTAGTATCGGCCGGGTTCCTTATCATGATGTTGTCGATTGCGGCGGTTACCACTCTTGCTGTGGGATAGAACCTGTGGACATATGCCAGGGCCGTATTCTCAGCCACCTTGTCGAGTGTCTCCAGCACCTTGCCAAACCGGATGTTGCCGACCATGTTGCGGTCTCGGGCCAAAAAACGTCTGGCAAGTGCCGGGTCGGTGGAAAACATCAAGACAAAGAGATATCTTGTGTCATGAGGCGTAACCTTCACTTCCTCTTTTTGTTCTTCGTTGATCATCTTTTATTCCTTCCTCTATGCTTCCAATGTCATCAATCTTGCTCTCGACCTTCACGGCAAGCATAGTTATACCAGAAATAACCCAAGTTTGCCCGCACTCTGGTGCAATGCCGCTCGAAATCGGGCCCGTACAGGATCAAGGGAACCTCGGCCAGTTCCCGGAGGGGGCACTGGGTGCAGCCATGCCGGCTTTGGTGGTTCCGGATGATGAGTTTGATGAACCTGGCATAGAATGCCAGCCTCACAAAATACCCCCTTTGACCCACCGCAACATCCAAGGCACGCTGTGAATATCTCCGGTAAACGGCAGAGCGCACAAATCAACTTGGTTCCAGGCCTGCTCTTGATTAAAGTAGCAGGCCGCTTCCTGTTCATGGGAGTGCGGCTTGGAATGAGACTACCCTCCCTTCGTCCACCTGATAGCTGATTTCGATGGGGTTGCAGCAAACATCGCAGTCCTCTGTATAGCTTTGGGAACCTGCCGAGAGATCCAGCAGCTTGGAGATGCGTTCACAACAGTGGGGGCAGGTGAAGACTTGCCTGCGGATTGTGAGCGGATCGTCTTCTTGCATGCGACGGCCCATATCACCCTTCATTGGCTCGTTCCGTGATCCAGAATACCTGTTTATGCTGAACACGGGTCAGTTCCGTTAACCGAACTTCCGCGGCGTTCCGGTCGGCAAAACACCAGCGCTCCGGATGCAGAATAATTTTCAATCCGACAGTCATGCGTACGACCGCCCAGCTCTATGGTGCATTCATCGCTGCGTGTGTTTCTCTTTTTTCGCCTGGCAACCATCATGACAACTTCCCCCCCTCTTATTCCACTGACATCATTATACGCCGTTTAGCCTGGACGGTCGCCATTCGCCTTGACAGCCGGCTGGGAGCTGCTAGGATTGCGCAACTGAAGCATAAAAAACTAGCATGAGAGAGGGACGAAATGGCAAATGGAAAAGTAAAATGGTTTAACGACGCAAAGGGATTTGGTTTTCTTGAACAGGAGAATGGCGAAGATGTTTTCTGTCATTTCTCGGCAATCACCGGAGAAGGGTTCAAATCTCTCGTTGAAGGTGATAGTGTCATCTTCGATGTTGTCAACGGTCCGAAGGGGCTGCAGGCAGCAAACGTAAAGAAAATATAACGAGTCCGTATTGTTAGATAGTTACAGGGTCATACTCTCAAAAGCCACTATTCCGAACTCCTACGGACTAGTGGCTTTTGTGCCTCTGTCAACAATGATCACCTTTTGCTTATTCTATCGAGTGGGATAATGTTGCACGTCTCGGTAGTCAGGTCGAACACTACTTTGGCCCTGCCATCCTCCAACTGTTGGATGACCTGCTCGATCTTTTCGTCCAAGGTGCGCCCTGCATCAGTCAATTCCGACCAGTCCCGTGTCACGAACTCCTCCACCATCTTCCGTAGCGTGTCAGGATTGATGCGGTCCAGCGGCACGATAACACCTTCCTCGGTTTGATCGTCCTGCCGGTCATACTCGATAGTCACTTCTTCTTTATTTTTCATGCGAACGGGTTCTTAACGGTTTCCGGTGCCACCACTGCGATCTTATCTGGACGATAAGTTCGTCCCAACTCAGCGGCGGTCAGGTCCAAGATCGCCTTCGACTGCCACAGGTTCTCCAGCCCCTCCTTGCCAACACCGGCGTTTTAGGTCAGACCTCCGGTCACTTGCAGCGTTTCGCCCGTGATGTAGCTGGCCTCATCCGAGGCGAGAAAGACCACCGGCCCCGCAATTTCCTGGACCGTTCCTACCCGGGCTAACGGCGTGGTGGCTTCTATCCAGTCACGCATGGCTCCCTTGTCAAGACCGGCACTCTGCATCCCTTCGGTCACGATCATGCCGGGGTTGACCGCATTGACGCGGATCTTGCGCGGCGCCAGTTCCTTGGCGAGCGAAACCAGCAGCAGGCCAAGGACATTCAGGTCGAAGTGGCGGTGGAAGTGTTCCGGGGTGATGCCGTCGAGTGGCGAGAATTCATAGATGCCTGCGTTGTTGACCAGGATGTCGAGGGCGCCGAATGCCTTCTTGGTGGCAGCGATCAGTCCCTGCACCTCTGCGGGATTGGTGACATTGGCCCGGATGGCGACGGCCTTGCCACCGTTTACTGCGATCTCGGCGACGACCCGGTCCGCACCTTCCTTGCTCGAACTGTAGTTGACAGCCACTGAAGCGCCGGCAGCTGCTAGTTGCCTAGCTATTTCAGCGCCTATACCTTTCGATGCGCCTGTGACGAGAGCGACTTTACCTTCCAGGTTTTTAGTCATGATAAATCTCCTTTGACGGTTTGTTCACTTGCCAATATTACCAAGAGGAGATGATTGCCTCATTATACTCTAGGCGGACAAGAATGGGTGCAACTGTTAATTCAAGAGCCTTGTGGAGAACCCGCAGGAGATCCCGGATTCATAGTAGCCTTTTACAGTAAAGCCGCATTGTTAAGTTTCTGCACGGTGAGTTGGACGGCGAGCAAATAGATCCGGACGCAGCCGAATGCATTTGGACGACAGGGAAATGGAAGCGGACGCAGCCGGATGCATTTGGTCAACGAGCAAACAGATCCAGACGCAGCCAAAAACGGGAGAGCGACAATGATTTCACATACTTCTGCACTCGGTGAGAAGTGGCAATCCACAAGATCGTGACACTTCCGCCGACTCCTTTCTCCCGTGGGTGTAACACCTTGATTCATGGTGAATGGGATGGGCAGGGGTCCCGGAAAAACTCCGGCTACAGAGGCAATACGGCAGCCGCTCTTGATCAATCAATCCATTTGCAGAGCCAGTGCTTTGGTGCGACCGAGAGATCTTCAGTAACCCCTCTCCCTCCGGGAGAGGGGACTCTTTGACACCGCCACTGAAGATCGGCGCTCACCAGGTAAAATAATGCTGCCTTCTTGCCGGCCCAGACATAAGTTCACGATACGGTGGCACTATCATCTAGCCTGACTGATCTGCAGCCACAAGGACCTCCCCCCTTTGTAAAAGGGGGGTCGGGGGGGATTTTACCCAAGTTGCAACGGAGTGCCGACGGCGCTTTAAGGCAAATCCGAAGTCCGCCTCCCCCCCTAGCGGTAGCCTGAAAGGCAAGAAGAAGATCAGCGCAGAGGAAATATTCGTTTTGTCAGCGAACAAAAGATCGGCGCAGGGGAAATATTCGTTTGGTAATCGAATAAAAGATCTGCGCGGAGGAAATATTCGTTTGGTAATCGAATAAAAGATCCGCGCGGAGGAAATATTCGTTTGGTAATCGAATAAAAGATCTGAGCGGAGGAAATATTCGTTTGGTAATCGAATAAAAGATCTGCGCGGAGGAAATATTCGTTTGGTAATCGAATAAAAGATCTGCGCGGAGGAAATATTCGTTTGGTAATCGAATAAAAGATCGGCGCAGGGGAAATATTCGTTTGGTAATCGAATAAAAGATCTGCGCGGAGGAAATATTCGTTTGGTAATCGAATAAAAGATCTGCGCGGAGGAAATATTCGTTTGGTAATCGAATAAAAGATCCGCGCGGAGGAAATATTCGTTTGGTAATCGAATAAAAGATCTGCACGGAAGAAATATTCGTTTGGTAATCGAATAAAAGATCTGCGCGGAGGAAATATTCGTTTGGTAATCGAATAAAAGATCCGCGCGGAGGAAATATTCGTTTGGTCATCGAATAAAAGATTTGCGCGGAGGAAATATTCGTTTGGTAATCGAATAAAAGATCTGCGCGGAGGAAATATTCGTTTGGTAATCGAATAAAAGATCCGCGCGGAGGGATATATTCATTTGGTCATCGAATGGAAGATCAGCGCGGAGGAAATATTCCGTCGGTGAATGAAAAGATCACCCTGGCAACCGGCACCGAAGCACTATGAAAGATGATCATTGGATTATTGCAAATAACAGCCTAAACAGGTAATATCCACCACATTGACGGGGGATGGCTCCAACGGCCTGGAATGCCGCCCTCGCCAGGCTTGAGTATCCCCGCGGCTGGATCCCACCCAAGCTTCTGCAAGACACAAACCACCATTGGTTACCAAATACTGCCCGGTTTAGCAAATAAGCTGCCGTACTGATTTCGGAGTTTCATGGACATCATCGATTTGGAACAAAAAAGGCTTTCCTTTGTCTACGACACCATCGAACGCTCGGCTTCCGATCGTGCGCTTTCCATCGCAAGACACGACGCCCGCACCAAGGAACTCGAGAGGGAGCGCCTGGACGCCCTGGGGTGGAAGGAGAAGAACGGCATAACGGAAAAGCTTGTCGATCACGGGCATCACAGCCCGCGCAAATACCTCGTCGAGTTCACCCAAAAGGCCTCACCCTACTTCGGGGTGATCGGGATAGCTGACGCCGATAAGAGGATCGGCAAGAAGAGCTATCTCATCGGCAAGCAGATGCTCATGGACGGGAACAAGGTCATCATCGTCGACTGGCGCCGCGCCGAGATCTCCCAGCTCTTCTACGATTTCGAGCAGGGAGAGGAGTATGAGGCGACCATCCAGGGGGTGGACCGGGAAGGTGTAATCACCGTCAGGAACAAGATCGGCATCGACCGCACCCTCCTGCACCGGATCGAGACCCCCACTGAGCTGTTCGAACTGACGGCAGGGGTCTGGGGCAAAAACGGCAGCACGCCTGCCTCGACCTCCGACACCAAGTCCCAGCAGTCCGATCATCGCATGGTGGATATCGTCTCGCTCATCTCGGCGGCGCAGTTCGGGATGATCACTAGGAATTCGGCCGGGTGCACCTATCTCACGGGGTCGGCTGTTGAGTGGACCCCATTGTCAAGACAAAAGGGGGTGGAGTTTTAGATGGTAGCCGGTCGCGCAGCGGCTCGGCGCTGCCCCGAATCTGTTCCGTTTTCGGTCTATGCTGCTTCAGCT
>Ga0209212_1000152_pt1 | contig 137542 bp, 93 predicted proteins | sample RifGroC2_FD_183996 | JGI IMG/M metagenome (GOLD analysis project Ga0209212, IMG submission 183996) | Groundwater microbial communities from Rifle, Colorado, USA - Groundwater C2 (SPAdes) (version 2) | ecosystem: Environmental > Aquatic > Deep subsurface > Groundwater | place: Rifle, Colorado...
GTCCCTCTCTGGAGACCGACAGGCCGGTCTACCGGCCGGGCCAGGAGGTGAAGTTCAAGGTTACGGCCCTGCTGCGCGAGCCGCGCGGCTACCGCGTCTACGACGGGAGAGAACAACTGGCCGTGACGGTGCGCGACGCCAACTGGCAGGAACTTTATTCAAAGAAACTTCCGGTGACCGGCCTCGGCAGCGCCGCCGGCTCGTTCACGGTGCCGGCCGGCCGGCTGCTGGGCCGCTACACCGTTACGGCGACCCTGCGCGAGTACGGCTATAACTTCAGCGGCTCGGCTACCTTCGGCGTGGAGGAGTACAAGCGCCCCGAGTTCGAGGTGCAGCTGGCCGCCGCGGAGAAGCCCTACCGCTACGGCGTCCCCGCCGAGATAACCGGCTCCGCTAAATATTATTTCGGCTCGCCGGTGCCCGGGGCCGCGGTGAAATATCGCGTGACCCGCCACCGCTATATCCCCTGGTACTGCTGGTACTGGCGCTGGTTCTACTCCGATACCGGCCCTGTGGAGGCCGCCGCGGGGGAGACTAAAACCGGCGACGACGGCAAGTTCTCCTTCAGCTTTACGCCCGCGCCCGAGAGCGGCGCCTACGCCGACTACCCGGCCGCCTATACGGTGGAGGTGGAGGCCCGGGACGCCGGCGGCAGGACCATAAAGGACAGCCGTTCCTACCGCGCCGGCGCCAAGGCTTATGCTTTCGACGTGACGCCGGAGGCCGGCTTTTTTACTCCCGGCAAGCCGGCCGCCCTGAAGGCCCGCCTGATGGACCTCAACGACGCGCCGCAGGATGGCAGCGCGCGCTATTACGTCTATAAACTGGAAGGGGAGCCTGCCGAAGCCCCTGCCCGGTCCCGGCTGAGCCGGTATCTCTCTTTCGACCAGAACCCGTCGCTGGAACAGGCTTTCTCCAAAGTCCCCGACGGCCCGCTGGCCGACTCGGGGGAGATAAAGTTCTCCAAGGACGCGCCGGCCCGGCTGAACCTCAAAGCCCTGCCGCCGGGGGCCTACCGCCTGCGGCTGAAGGCCGGAGACCCGTGGGGCGGCGAGAGCGCCTCCGAGCTGGTAATAGTTTCCGCCGCCAGGGAGGCCGGCCGGAACAGGGCGCTTAAGCTGCCGCCGGTGGCACTGTTCGAGTACGGCTCGTATAAGCCCGGCGAGACCGCCAGGGTGCTGATAGGCGCCTCCGCGCTGAAGGGAGCTAAATTCGTGGAGCTGACGGCCGGCGCTTTTGTGCTGGCGCGCGAAACCCTGGCCGAGGGCGGGCTTTCCGTCTACGGCGTTAAGGTGGGAGCGCAGCACGCCGGCGGTTTCGGCCTGCGCTGGCTGGGCGCCGGGGATTTTAAATTCTACTCCGCGGTGTCCGACGCCCGCGTGCCGCGCGACGACAGGGGGCTGTCGCTGGAGATGGACTATGCCAAGGTGCTGGCCCCCGGCCAGCGGGCCAACTGGGCGCTGAAAGCCAGGGACGCCGCCGGCCGGCCAGTTTCCGGCGAGGCGCTGGTAAAGATCTTCGACCGCTCGCTGGAGTACTACGCCGCCGACGCCGGCTTCTGGGGAGCTGTGCTCTACCCGGACCGGCGCACTTCCGGAGCCGGGCAGTCTTCCCTTTTTACACCGCACGCGCTGCAGCTGCCGGTAAAGGACAGGGTAGCGTCGCGCTACCGCGCTTTGCGCGCCGCGGTCTTGGCGGAAAACCTGCCGTCCCTGCGCCTCGCCCGGGCCGGTTACAGCGCCGGGGGCGGGGGCAGGATGTACGCCAAAGGCCTGATGATGGAGGCCGACGGGGCTTCCCTCTCCGGCGGCTTCGCCGCCAGGGAGAACAGCGTGGGCGCCGTACGCGGCTCCATGGCCAAGGCCACGATGGCGGCCCCCGGCAGCCCGGCTGACGAGGTGCAGGAGCTGGGAGCGATCAGGGACACATCCTGGGCCCCGGAGCCCGAAGTGCAGGCCCGCAAGGACTTCTCCGAGACCGCCTACTACGAACCCCAACTGAAGGTGCTTAACGGGGAGGGGAAATTCTCTTTCAAGATCCCCGAGCGGCTCACCGCCTGGAAAATATCCTCGTACGTGCTGACGCGCAGCGCCGCGCGCGGCTCTTTCTCGGCCGAAACCGTAACGAAGAAAGACCTGATGGTCCGCCTCGACATCCCCCGCTTCTTCCGCGAGGGAGACCGCTCCCGCCTGACCGCGCTGGTCACCAACGACACGGCGGAGAACCTGGCCGGGGAAGTCACCCTGGCTATAACTCTCGACGGTGAGGACGCCGCCGGCAGGTTCAAGGCCGGCGAGGCCCGCCTGCCTTTCACGGTAAAGCCGCACGGCACCGCCTCCGTGTACTGGGAGATAGAGGCGCCGCGCGGCACGGCCGCCTACAAGGTGCGGGCGGTGGCCCGCTCCGGGCGGCTGGCCGACGCGCAGGAGAACGACCTGCCGGTGCTGCCGTCGCGCGAGCGCCTGATCGCTTCCTCGGTGGCCGCGCTGGACGGCGCCGCCTCTAAAACTTTCCGGCTGGCCGAACTGGAGGCCGCCGACAGTTCGCGGGAGGTGGAGTCCCTGCACCTGGAGGTGCAGCCGCAGCTTATCCTCACCGTGCTCAACAGCCTGCCCGCGCTGGTGCGCTATCCCTACGAGTGCACCGAGCAGCTGATGAACCGCTACGTACCGCTGGCCATAGTGAACGGCTTCTACAACAAGTACCCGGCGCTGCGCGCCGCGGCCGCCAAGGTGCCCAGACGCACAACCCTTACCCCGGCGTGGGAGCGGGACAATCCCGTGCGCCTGATGGCGCTGATGGAAACACCCTGGGAGCAGGACTCCAAGGGGCGCAGTTCACGCCTGGACGCTACCGATATGCTGGACCCGAAGCTGGTGGGAGGAGAGCGCGAGGCCGCCTTCGCCAAGCTGAAGACCTACCAGAACGCAGACGGCTCCTTCCCGTGGTTCCCCGGAGGGCGCCCCAGCCTCTACATGACCCTCTACGCGCTGGAGGGGCTGGCCGAGGCCTCGCGCTACGGCGTGGCTATACCGGAGGACATGGCCCGGCGCGCGCTGGCCTACGTTATCTCCGAGATCCCGGCCCACATGAAGGCGGACGAAGAGCATCTCTCCCTGTCCCTGTACGGGGCTTACGTGATCACCTCGTTCCCCAAAGCCTGGCCCGAAAGCCGGACGGCCCTGGCCTACGCCAAGAGCTGGGCCGACTACGCCGACAAGCATGCCGCCGCCCTGACGGCTTTCGGCAAGGCCTACGCGGCCTATGTCTACCTGCGCCTCGGCGAGAAAGCCAAGGCCGGGAGCTACCTGGACCGCGCCATGGACGGGGCCCGCTCCGACGATATAGCCGGCGTGTACTGGACCCCGGAGAAGATCTCCTGGCTGTGGTATAACGACACGGTGGAAAAGCACGCCTTCATCCTGAGGACCCTGCTGGCGCTGCGGCCCGCCGACCCGAAGATCCCCGGGCTGGTGCGCTGGCTCCTCTTCAACCGCAAGGCCGGCGAGTGGAAGTCCACCAAGGCCTCGGCGGCGGCCATCTACTCGCTGCTCGACGTCATGAAGACCAGGGGCGCCCTGGATAACCCCGACAGCTACGCGGTTAAATTCGGAAAAACCGACCAGGCGCTGGAACTGCAGCCTTTCGACTGGATAGGCAGCCCGCTGCGCTGGTCCAAGTACGGCGCCGAGACCGCCGAGAAAGGCGCCCTGCGGCCTTCCGTCTCCAAGCGAGGACCGGGCCTCGCCTTCGCGTCCTTTACCGGCATCTATACCACGGAAAAACCGGCGGAAGAATCTCCCGCCGGCATGATGAACGTGTCGCGCTCCTACTTCCTGCGCGAAAAAGACGGCAAAGGCTACTCCCTAAAGCCCTTGGCCTCCGGAGACACCGTGGCCGTGGGCGACCAGGTGGAAGTGCAGCTTACCGTCGCCACCCGCAGCCAGTTCGAGTACGTGCACCTCAAGGACCCCAAGCCGGCCGGCTTCGAGGCGGAGGAACTCAACAGCGGCTGGAAATGGGAACAGCTGTCCCGCTACGAGGAGCCGCGCGACTCGCTGACCAACTTCTTCATGGAATGGCTGCCGCACGGCGAGTACGTGCTCAAATACCGCCTGCGCCCCACCGTCCCCGGCAAGTTCCGGCTCGGCGCCGCCGTAATGCAGTCCATGTACGCCCCCGAGTTCGCCGCCCACTCCGCCGGCATGCTCATCAACGTGAAGTAGGAGCAAGCATTTAAACCAGCGGGCTGGCCGGGGTATCACCCCGGGCACCCGTTGGGGAAGGGGGGCCCCGCTTCGGGGGGGAACCGCGCAACGGTTCCCTGCAGTCCGGGTGAACGGGGTGATACCCCGGTCAGCCCCAGACTGTTTAAAAGCGGCGGAAGATGAAGGTGTTCTTGGAACCGAAAGAGAGGAATTTGAACAGCACGAAGAAGAGGGCGGCGCCGGCGAGCAGCAGCGGTATGCCCAGGATGGCGCCGATCACCGTGGAGGTCAGCAGCGCCCCGGCCATCACCAGGCCCAGCGCCAGCAGCCCCACCCCGGCGGCGACCAGCATCTTGAGCCGCGTGAACAGCCCCGGCTTTTCGGGAGGGGGAAAACCCCGCCCCGGGCCCGGGCCGGCGGAACGGAAGCCGCCTTCGCCCGGGCGCACCAGCTCCGGCTCCACGCAGTCTTCGGTCACCGTCACGCGCCTGTCAGTCATTAAGACTATTTTATCAAAACGCGCAACAATTCCGTTATATACCGCGGTTAGAATATAGAGACCCGGAGAACATGACATGAACCTGAAAAAAATTACGCTGCGCCCGGCCCTCCTGCTGGCCGCCCTGCTGTATTGCCTGCCGGCCGAGGCGGCGCGCCCGGAGCCGGCCAACGCCCTCCTCGTCGTGCCCTCTGGCCAGGTAGTCTTCAATCCCAAGTTCCAGGAATTCATGGACGCCAGGGGCGCCCGCCTGCTGGAGTTCTTCCAGCCCAACGTTTTCATCGGCTACATCCCCCAGGGCATAGAGAAAGACCTGGAGCGCACCTTCGGGGCCCAGGTCTACCGCGGCAAGATAGACGACTGGAGCTCCTTCGCCCGCTACGGCGAAAGGGCCGTGCTCGGAGTAAATTCCTGGAACAAGCGCTTCGTGGAGGACCCGCCGGAGGCCCCGCTGGTAGTCAGCTCCAGGGTGCAGAAGGCCGGCAAGAAGGGGGACTCCTTCCTGTTCACCTGGAACCAGGTCATGAAAGCCGCCTCCTACCGGCTGCAGATAAGCTCCTCACCGGATTTTTCCTACCCGCTGCTGGACACCCTGGTCGCGCGCAACAGCTACCGCCTGGTGCCGGCCTTCTGGCGGGACGGCGTGTACTACTGGCGCGTGGCAGGCCTCATGCGGCTAAACAGCGGCGAAACCCGCGACGGCGCTTTTTCCAAGCCCGCTCCCTTCGCCGTCTCCAACGGCGCCCGCCCCCGCGGCGCCAGGCTGGGCAAGCCGCCCGTGCCCCCGAGAGCAGCCGTCAAGGACCGGCCCCTGTCCTGGGCCTCGCCCGTGGCCTTCAAGTATTACCGCCTCCAGATCTCCGACGCCGCCGATTTCAGCTCGCCGCTGGTGGACGTCTTCACCGATACCTGCACCTACCGGCTTTACGGCCTGGGTTTCAGCCCCATGACCCCGTACTACATGCGCGTCATGGGTTCGGACGGCGTTTCCGCCGGGGACTGGTCCGGGCCTTCCGAATTCACCCTGGAACCGCTGGAGAGCGAGGAGGCGGGAAAGAACCGCTAGCCTATGGGCAACAGCCGCTCCACACCTCCGCTTAACCCCTTCAGAGCCCTGTGCCTCTGCGCCCTGGCCGCCCTTGCCCTGCGCGGCGCAGCCTGGGCCGTGCCTGCCCACCCGCGGCCCATGCAGGCCGAACAGCCCGACGGCGCAAAGATCCCGGTCGCCCTGAAGGGCGACGAATACCACCACTGGCACGAGGACGCGGCGGGTTACACCATAATCAAGGACGCCGGCAGCAAAGCCTGGTTCTACGCCGAGAAGGACGCGGCGGGAACCTTGCGCCCCGGCGCGCACCGGGTAGGCGCCGCCGACCCTGAGAAACTGGGCATTAAAAAAAATCTGCGCGACGAGCGCCGGGTAAAAGCCGGCGCCGCCCGCCGCGCCAGGGCGGATTCGGTAAGGCGCAAACGGGCAGCGTCCGCGCCGTCGCGCGTCTCCTCCACGGTCTCCTCCGTCTCCGGCGCCAGCGCTCCGCCTTCCCGGGTCTATACCCCCATAGCCAGCGGCACCATGAAGAACCTGGTGATCCTGGCCAGGTTCTCCGACACACCCAACATTTATTCCTCCGCCCTCATCAATAACCTTTTTAACACCGTGGGCTATTCTTACGACGGAGCCCTGGGCTCGGTGAAGGATTACTTCCAGGAAGTATCCTACGGCGGGCTTAACGTGGACTCCGTGGTTTCGGTCTGGGTCGACCTGCCTGGTACCGCGGCCTACTACGGAGCGAACGACGCTGAAGGCTGGGACCTGCGGCCGCAGCAGATGGTCATAGACGCCATAAATGCGCTGGATGCGGCCGGTTTTAATTTTGCCCAATGCGACGGCAATGGCGACGGATGGGTGGACGGCCTGACCATCATACACTCCGGCCGGGCCGAGGAGATGGGGGGTAATGACCCGGATTATATCTGGTCCCATCAGTGGGAGCTGGATACGCCGCTGGTAAAAGACGGCGTCTCCATGCAGGTGTACCATACCGAGGCCGAGCAGCGCGGCTGGGACGCTTACGTCGATACTTGGGGCCTTGCCCGCATAGGCACCATCTGCCACGAGACCGGCCACTTCCTCGGTCTGCCTGACCTTTACGATACCGACGGGGGCAGCAGCGGCCTGGGCGAGTTCTGCCTGATGTCCGGCGGTTCCTGGAACGGTCCCGACTATCCCGACGATTCCGGCGACGGCGCCTCGCCGGCGCACCCGAGCGCCTGGCCAAAGAAATATCTGGGCTGGGCTACGGCCACGCAGCTTACCACGGTAGGCACCAAGTTCCTCAACCGCATAGAGGACAACGCCTCCGCCCTCTACAAACTGCGCGACAGCGCCTTTCCGGCCAATGAATACTTCCTGGTGGAGAACCGGCAGGGCTACGGCTTCGACGCCTATCTGCCCGGCATGGACCGCGGCCTGCTGATCTGGCACGTGGACGAGGGCCAGGACGGCAATACCGACCCCGCGCATTACCTGGTGGACCTGGAGGAGGCCAGCGGCGTGCAGCACCTGACTTCCGGAGAGAATGTGTACGGCAACGACCTGGACTATTACCGCGCCGGGAATAACGCTTTCAGCGACGCCAGCACGCCCAACAGCAGGAGCTACTCGGGTCTGGCCCTGAAGCTTGTCCTGGAAGGCGTGTCGCCTACCGGTTCCCCGATGAGTTTCGAGCTGGGCAGCACCGACACCTCGCCGCCTACGGCGCCCGGCGCCGTTAACGACGGCCTGACGCCCCCCGATATCAATAAGACCGGCTCCACCTCCCAGCTGTCGGCCAACTGGACCGCCTCCGGCGATCCCGAGACCGGCATTTCGGCCTACTACTACGCCATCGGCACCACGGCGGGCAGCGATAATTTTGTCGGCTGGACCACCAACGGCCTGGCCCTTTCCGTTACCCGCTCCGCCCTGGCCCTGGCCAACGGCACTACCTATTACTTCGGCGTTAAGGCCCTGAGCGGCGTGGGCGTTTTTTCTGCAGCGGCCTGGTCCAATGGCCAGTACGTGGACCTTAATTCCCCGGCCGACGTCACCTACGTTAACGACGGCACCGGAGCCGACGTGGATTATGTCTCCTCCGAGGGCCGGCTTTACGCCAACTGGGGAGCCTCGCCTTCGCCGGGGATAGCCAGCTACTGGTACGCCATCGGCACCACGCCGGGGGGAACTAATAAGCTTGGCTGGACCACCGCCAATTTGAACACTTCGGTCGCCACCACCGGCCTGACCTTCCTGGAGGGGACTACCTATTACTTCTCGGTAAAGGCGCGCAACGCCTCCGGCTTCGACTCCTCGCCCGTCTCTTCCGACGGCCAGCTGGTGGACGTTACCAGCCCCACCGCCCGCATCCTTTACACCTCGGCCCAGCCGGCCAGGCCCGGCGCCTTCTCCGCCAAACTGGTGATCTCGGAGGTCAACCCCCTGTACGGCTCGCCGCAGCTGCGGCTGAGGACTTCCGGCGGCGTGTATGTTCCGCTGACGGTCAGCCACCTGATCTACTCCACCTGGACGGTTTCGGCGAACCTGGAATCCTATCACTCCAGCGGCACGGCTACTTTCTCCCTCACCGTCGCCGACCAGGCGGGCAATAATTGCACGGGCATCGCCCCCGGCGGGACTTTTTCCATCCAGACCTCGGTGTCCGGCACTTCGGGCGGGAGCATAGCCAATACCGACGGCATGGCGGTGGCCGTGCCGGCCGGCAGCTACGCGGGGGACCTGTTTATAACGGTTTCCACGGTGCCGGACTCGCGCGTCAGCTCCGCCGACTCCGCCTCTCCCGGTTCCTCCAAGCTGTTCACCTACGACCTGGCCCGGGAGTTCAGGGCGGTCAACGCCGCCGGCACGCCGGTCGCCGTCTTCTCGCACCCGCTGACCATAACCCTGGCCTATCCCGACGCCAACGACGACGGCCGCATAGACGGGGACCTGGTGCGCGAAAGCCTGGCCTGGATCTATTACCTCGACGAAACCCTTGGCAGATGGACCCCCGTGCAGGGCGTCGTCAAGAACGCCTCCGCCAACACGCTTACCGCGCAGGTGCCGCATTTCTCCGTCTACTCGGTCAGGGCCGCGCCGGGCGCGGATGCCGGGCTGGGCGGGCTTAAGGCCTATCCCAACCCCGTCGACCTGCGCACGGTGCCGGCGCTGACCATAGCGGGCATTCCCGCCGACGCGGCCGACCCGCGCGTCTACATCTACAACGAGGCGGCGGAACTGGTGCGCACGCTCTCGCCCGGCGACGGCCTGGACGCGCTGAACACCGCCTCCTGGGACGGCCGGCTTAAGAACGGCTCCCGGGCGGCTACCGGGCTGTACCTCTACCTGGTCCGGACCACGAATTACGGTAAAGGGAAGGGGAAGTTCTTCCTTATCTGGTGATTATGAGACTCCTCGCGCCGCTGCTCCTCCTGACGCTGGCCGCGCCGCCCTTAACGGCGGAGACGGGGACTACCGCTTTGCCTTTCCTGAAGCTGGACGCCGGCGCGCGGGCGGCCGCCCTGGCCGGCGCGTACTGCGCCGCCGGGGACGACGCCCTGGCGGTTTTCTACAACCCCGCCGGCACGGCCCTGGCCGAGCGCAAGGAGATCCTGCTGGGGCATAACGAGTGGCTGGGCGGGCTCAGGAACGAGACCGCGGCCTACGTGCATCCTTTCGAAAGCGGGCTCTCGGTCTTCGGCGGGGTCAACGCGCTTTTCAGCGGCGAGATGGATAAGTACGACGCGGCGGGCGCGGCCCGGGGCTCTTTCAGCTCCAGGGAAGGCGCGGCTTCGGCCGGAGCGTCGGCCCGGCTGGGGCGGGGGTACTACGGCGGGCTGGCGGTAAAGGGGCTTTACCAGTCGGCCGACGGGACGAGCGCCATGGCCTGGGCGGGAGACGCCGGCCTGCTGAAGACCCACGGCCGGTGGCGGCTGGGGCTTTCGGCCTCTAATTTCGGGGGGAGCATGAAACTAGGCTCCAAAGCCTTCTCCCTGCCGCTCATGCTGCGGGGCGGCGTTTCCGCCGAAGTTGTGGAGCATGTACGGCTCTCTGCCGACGCCGTGAAACCCGGAGAGGGAGTCCTGCAGGGGGCTTTCGGGGCGGAGGCCGAGCTGCCGGCCAACCCGAAAGAAGCTTTCTACCTGCGCGCCGGCTACCGCACCGGGCGCGGAGCCAACTCCGGGCCGGGGTTGTCGGCCGGGCTGGGGTTCCGCAACGGGGACCTGCGGCTGGATTACTCTTTCGTCCCCTACGGGGACCTTGGCGATTCGCACCGCATCACCGTAGCCGTGGGGTTCGGGAGCGTGCGCCTGGCACCGGAAGAAAAGAGGGCGTATAAAATAGTGGCCCCGCGCAAACCCGGCCAAAAGAAAGCGCCGCCGGCCCGGCGGCAGGAGAAACAGAAAAAGGCCGGGTCCGGGGGGAGCGAGCCGGTTTATTTTATGTGGTAGCGCCTTTCTCCAGCAGGTCCCGCCAGCGCGGCACGGCCTTTGAAAGTTCGAAGTCGGCGGCGCGCGCCAGGGAGGCGCGGGAATACTTTTCCAACAGAGCCTTGTCGGCCAGCAGGCCGGCTATTTTTTCAGCCCAGACTTTTTCGTGCGCCAGCGCCGGGGTCCCGGCCGGGAGCCTGTCCGCCGTCAGCGGCGGCATCAGCACGCCGAAGGGCGCGTCTTCCGGGGCGGCGGCGCGCCTGGCGAACGGCGCGGCCGGCGCCAGTATTTCGCGCGGGCCGGAGTCGCAGTCAGCGGAGATGACGGGGGTCCCGCAGGCCATGGCCTCGAGGAGCGAGTTGGGGAAACCTTCCCAGACCGAAGTGAAAGCGAAAAGAGCGGCGTTGGCGATGAACGGGTAGGGGTTCTCGCGGAAGCCGGCAAAATAGACGTCCGCGTCCGGCGGGGGCTCGCCGGGGCCCGCGTAAGTTTTTAAACCCAGGTCTGCCGAGAGGCCCGCGAGATAACCCCGCAGCCCGCCTTCACCGGCCAGCACCAGGGCCGCGCCGGGCACCGCGGCCTTCACTTCGCGGAAGAGCCTGAGCAGGTGCCACTGGCCCTTGGCGGCGGTCAGCCTGCCGCTGGTGCAGATCACCGGCCTGGCGTAAACCCGGGCCCAGGCCGCGTCCAGGGGCAGTCGGGCCAGCGCGGCTATCGCCCCGGTATCGCAGCCGTTATTTATGACCGTGATCTTCGCGGGGGGGACGTCGAAATTAAGTTCCAGGTCCGCCTTTACTCCGAGGGAGTTGGCCGCTATGGCCGCGGCTTCCGGATAGAATTTCCGGATAAGCGGGCGCATCAGCGCGCCGCGCAGGCCGGAGAACTCTCCCGAAGGGCGGGTGCGCTCGCAGATCACCGCCCGGTGGCCGGAGCGCCTGGCCGCGAGGACGTTCACCAGGTTGGCCCGCTCCATGAAGGAGAGCACCGTGTCTCCCGGGCCGGCCAGCGCGGCCAGGCGGCGGGCGTAGGCGGGGATGGCGGCGGTCTTGAGGAAAGAAGGCGTGGCGGCGGTATGGGAGGACAGGAAAACGGGGGTGCCGGGCAGCGGCAGGGAAACTTCGTTCTCGAGCAGGACCAGGGCGTCGTGCGGCAGCAGGGCGGCCAGGGCCGCGAACTGTTTTTCGGCCCCGCCCCTGAACAGCGAGTTTATCAGAAGCTTTACTCCCATAAGCCAATTCTAGAATATTTTTGCCGGGGCCGCTTTGAAAGGGCCCCGGCATAGTGTAAAATGTAAGCGTTAGCCGTCTTTGGCGGCAGGGAGGGTTCGGGGATGAATATATTATTGTCTTTGTTGCTGTTCTCGTGCGCGGCCTATGGCGCGGACGCGCCCGCGCGGGTCCTTTCCGGCCATTCCGCCGGCGTGCAGGCCCTTGCTTTTTCACCGGACGGCCAATACCTGGCCTCCGGCGGCATGGACCTGAACGTGGCGCTCTGGAGCGTTAAGACCGGCAAGCTAAAAAAGGTCATGGTCGGGCACAGGACCGGCGTGACCGGGGTGGATTTTTCCCCGGAAGGCGACTACCTGGCTTCCGTGGATACCAAGGGCATAGAGGTCTGGAAGGTTCCGGGCGGCAAGAATTTCAAGAGCGTCACCGGGCACAGCCATACCCTCTTCAGCGTGCGCTTCTCCGCGGGCGGCGAGTACCTGACCGCCGGCGGTTACGGCGGGGTGGGCGTCTGGACCTTCCCGGAAGGCGAACTGCTGCGCAATATGAAAGCGCAGGTGGAGAGCGCCAACGCGGTGGCCTTCCTGCCTAACGGCCACTACGTGGTGTCGGGCAACAGCAACGGCACCGTAACGGTGTGGAACCGCAACGACGGCAAGATCACCCGCACCATAGCCGCCCATAAGGACGCGGTGCGCGGCCTGGCCCTGACCACCGACGGGGGGCACGCGGTCTCCGCCGGCATGGACGGCGAGGTGAAGGTGTGGCGGCTGGTGGACGGCTTCCTGGCCGGCGCTTTTACGGCGCACGCCGGCGGCGTCAAGGCCGTGGCCGTCTCTCCCGACGGCAAGCGTGTCGCCAGCGGCGGCCTGGATAATTCGGTCAAGCTCTGGGCGCTCACCGGCATGCAGAAGGCCCCGATCAAGGAATTTAAAGGGCACAAGGACAGCGTAGAGGCTCTGGCCTTCTCCCCGGACGGCAGGACCCTGGCCTCGGGTTCCAAGGACAAGACTATCCGGATCTGGAAAATTAAATAAGCCGGCGGGGGAAAAGAAAAAGGGCGGACAAGGTCCGCCCTTTTTTTATTGCCCGGGCCGCTCGCTAGATGAGGATGCCGGCGATGGTGGCCGACAGGAAGCCGGCCAGGGAGCTGGCAAGCAGGGCGTACAGGCCGAGCTTGGCCAGGTCGTGGCGCCGCTCGGGCGCCATGGCGCCTATGCCGCCTATCTGTATGGCGATGGAGAGGAAGTTGGCGAAGCCGCAGAGGGCGTAGGAGGCCATGGCGACGGAGCGCTCGCTCATAACGCCTGGGTTGGCCTTCAGGTAGGTGGCCATGTTCAGGTAGGCCACGAACTCGTTGAGCACGGTCTTCTGGCCCATCCAGCTGGCAACCTGCGGCACTTCGTGCGAGGGCACGCCCATCACCCAGGCCAGCGGGGTGAAGATCCAGCCGAAGATCCTCTCGAAAGTCATGCCCTGTATGCCGGCGTAACCGGCGCCCAGCCCAAGGAGGTAGTTCGCCATGGCGAGGATGGCCATGAAAGCCACCAGGCAGGCGGCCACGTTGATGGCCAGCTGCATGCCCACGGAGGAGCCGTTGGCCGCGGCGTCGATGACGTTGGCGTCGGTGATCTCAAGCTGCAGCTTGACTATCCCCTTGGTCTCGGGCTCTTCGGTCTCGGGGACGAGGATCTTGGCCATCACCAGGCCGGCCGGGGCCGCCATGATGGAGGCGGCCAGCAGGTGGCCGGCGATATTCGGAATGGACTCGACCAGCAGCCCGACGTAGGCGGCCATGATGCCGCCGGAGATGGTGGCCATGCCGCCGGTCATGATGGCCATCAGTTCGGACTGGGTCATGCTGGCCACGTAGGGGCGCACCACCAGGGGGGCCTCCGTCTGGCCGACGAAGATGTTGGCGCTGGCGGAGAGGGATTCCGCGCCGGAAGTGCCCATCAGTTTGGCCATGATCCTGGCGAAGAAGAGCACTACTTTCTGCATGATGCCCAGGTAGTAGAGCACCGCCATGATGGAGGAGACGAAGATGATGGTGGGCAGCACGCGCACCGCGAAGATGAAGCCCATCGACGGGTTGGTCACCAGGCCGCCGAAGACGAACTCCGCGCCCTTGTCCGAGAAGGACAGCAGCTTCACGATCACGTCGTTCATGAAGGAGAAGAAGTACCTGCCCCAGGGCAGCTTGAGCACGATCACCGCGAAGGTGATCTGCAGCAGCAGGCCGGCGAGCACGGTCTTGTAATTTATAGCCCTCTTGTTCTTGCTGAAGGCCCAGGCGATGCCCAGCAGCACGAAAACTCCGAAGAAACCGATTATCTTAGGTGACATTTCCGCTCCTTTCTGTCTTGAAACCGAAGATTAATTATACAAATAAACAATTCTCAATAGATGCCGCGCACGCGGCCGGTAACCGAGGCGAGGGGGAGGAAATGGAGCGGTTCCCCGGTGGACGGGTCCCGCCAGGACGCGGAGTCGTTGGAATTGTCTCGGTTGTCGCCCAGCACGAAGACCGCTCCCCCGGGAACCGTCAGCGGTCCCAGGCTGTCCCCGGCGAGGGCTTCGTCCGGCCGGGCGTAATAGGCGTAGATCTCCAGCTGCGCCTCGCCGTTGAGGTGAACCTTCTTCTGGCGCAGTTCCACGGTGTCCCCGGCCACGGCTATGACGCGCTTGACGGATTCATGGTCCTCGCCGACGGGCGACTTGAAGGCCAGGATCTCGCCGCGCAGCGGCGCGCGGAAGCGGTAGGTGACCTTGTCGAGCAGGAGGTGGTGCCCCTTGGTCAGGGTGGGGGCCATGGAGTCGCTGGCTATGTAGATGGGCTCGCCGAGCCAGCGGCGCGCGGCCAGCACGGAGACCACTGTTATTATTACGATGAGCGTCGTTCTTAAGGGCTTCATAGGCGTCCTATTTAGGCAGGGTGACGGGCAGCCTGCCCGCGGGCTTAAACAGCCCGGCCAGGGCTTCGCCGGCGGCGGCCATGGACGGGGCGGTCATGCCGTAGAGCGCCATGGTGCAGGCGGCCTGCGGGTAGCCGGCCAGGTCGTAGGGGTTCATCAGGCTTATCAGTACCGACGGCTTGCCGGCGGCGAGCAGGCGGTTTATGGTCTCACGCTGGGTGGCGTTCTGCGCGCCGGCCCATTGGAAACTGCCTATCACCAGGATGTCGGCCTCGCGGGCCGCGGCCAGGATCTTCCTGGCGTCCGCGCCGTCCACTCCGATGTCGTAGAAATACTGGCTGGCCGGGTAGCCGTTCTCGAGCAGCGCGCGGTAGAGGTGGATGGAGTTAGAGGCGAAGCGCTGGGGGGCGAACATTATGACGGCTATCTTCTTGTCCTTGGGCAGCGGGAGCGAGCAGCCCGCGCCGGCGAGCGTGACGGCCTGGCGGGACAGGGCGGCGGTGATCTCCAGGTAGGCCTTGTCGAAGGGCGTCGGGGCCTCGGGCGGGTCGAAAAGCCCGGCGGCCCGCTTGGCGGCCAGGACTTTGTGGTAGGCGTCGTTGAGCCGGGTCTCGTTGATCCTGCCGGAGCGCACCTGCGCCGCTATCTCCCTCACCGCACGGCGCGGGTCGCCCCTGCCTATGAGCAGCAGGTCCGCCCCCGACCGAAGAGCTTCGGCCGCCGCCCTGTGTATGGACAGGCGCGAGGTGATAGCGCTCATGTCCAGGCTGTCGGTGATCACCAGGCCGCGGTAGCCCAGGTCTTTCTTCAGCAGGCCGCCGAGCACGGCGCGCGACAAGGTGGCCGGCCTTTTGGCGTCCAGGGCCGGGTAGCGGATATGGGCGGTCATGATGCCGGGGACGCCGAGCTCTATGGCCCGCTTGAAGGGGACCAGGTGGGCGGTGTGCAGTTCCGCCGTGGAGAGGGAGATCTCGGGCAGGGTCTTGTGCGAGTCCTGCAGGGCCGCGCCGTGGCCCGGGAAGTGCTTGCCCACGGCGATGACGCCGGCGGCCTTAAGGCCGTTGATAACGGCCCCGCCGAGCAGGGCTACCCTCTGCGGGTCCGAGCCGAAGGAGCGGATGCCGATGATGGGGTTCTTTGGATTGGTGTTGACGTCGAGCACCGGCCCGAAAGCCACGTTGATGCCGGCGCGCTTGAGCTCCTTGCCGGCGAGGTAGAACAGCATGGCCGTATTGTTCTCGTCGGCGGCCGCGCCGAGCATCATGTTGGTGGGAAGTTCCAGCAGGCCGAGGGTGGTGGGGACGTAGACGCTGCCGCCCTCGTAGTCCACCGCGATGAACAGCGGCGTGCCGGAGGGGGAGGCCGCGGCTTCGGCCTGCAGGCTGTCGGCCAGCCGGCGGGTCTGCTCCAGCGAGTACGAGCCCCACTGCAGCTGTACGCCGCCCAGCCCTTCCCGGGCCGCGGCGGCCGCGGTGGAAACGTCGGCCGCCTCGGCGGAGACGATCAAGAGCTGGGCCGCCTTCTCCTCTATAGAGGGTTCGGCGGCCCATGACCGGGATGCGGGGGCCAGGAGAAACGCGAGGAGTAAAAGTCCGCCCGGGATCTTCATTCCTTATTTAGAGAACTTGTAGCCGCGCCTGGTGGCCTGCCGGCGGATGGTGTCGATCATGGCCTTGTCGAGGGTGTTGGCGCCGGCCTGCTTCTTCTCCTCCTGGGCGATGTAGACCTTGCGCTGGGCCTGCAGGCTGTTGATCTCTTCTTTTATCTTCTTGCGCTCGGCCAGCTTCTCGTCGAGGTATTTCTCGCGCGCTTTTTTGTCCAGCTTGCGGACTTCCTCGGGCAGCTGCTCGGCGTCGATGTCCTCTTTTTTCATGGCGCCGCTCTCCAGGGCGGAGACCGCGTCCCAGGAGGCTTCGGACGCCACCTGCGCCGGGGCCGCCGAGGCCTGGAAGGCCGCGCGCTCCGCGACTACAGCCCTGCCGGCGCTTTTGGCGGCGCCGTACGCGCCGCGCTTGGCCTCTATCCGGCCGCCGGCCCCGGCGCCGTAGCCCACGTAGGTGTCGTTGAGCCGGCCGCTGAGCGCGGCTATCTTGTCGTCCTGCGGGGCGGCGATGGCGTAGTCGCGCAGGGACTGGTCGATGTTGGCGTAGTCGCCCTCGGCCAGCTCCGCGCCGGTTTTCCACTGCTCCGCCAGGCCCTGCTGGCGCGCGCCGCAGTAGATGGTGTTGACGAAAATATTCTTGGCCTTGGCCCTGGCGACCGCGTCCTGGAACGGCACCGGGCCCTGGGTGAACGGCTCGTTGCCGGCGATGAAGATGGCCTTGTACACGTCGGACTTGGGGCTCCACTTCAGGTCTTTGACGGCTTCCCCGATGACCTGGCCGCAGTACTCGTCGCCGCCGTTGGTCTTGAGCGCGAAAAGTTCCTGGGCGACCTTGTCGAGGTCGGCGGTGAACGGCAGCACCCGGCGTATCCAGCCGCCCTCCCGGGGGAGCGACGAGTTGCCGTATTCGTAGAGGGCTACTTCGATGAGGGGCTTGGAACCGCTCTTTTCCGAGGAGACCAGCTCGTTGACGATCTTCCAGACCTGGGTGCGGGCCTGGTTTATGAGGCCGTCCATGGAATTGGAGGTGTCGAGCAGGATGGCCACCTGCACCAGCGGCTTGGAGCCGTAGTCCTGCGGGCGGGGCCCGACGGGAGCGGTATCCTTCCAGGTCTTTTCGACGTTAGAGGAGGCGGCGGCGAGGATCTTGCCGGTTTCGGTCTCCACTACGCGGGCGTTGATCTCGGTCTCGGTCTCTTTCAGGTCGTTGAGCGTGCCGGTGACGACAGCGTCGGCGCCGAGCATCTTGCCCAGTTTCTTGGCCGTCTCGTCGTCTATGGCGCCGGAAGACTGCAGGTTGAGCTCGCCCATTACCTTCTTAAGGAGGCCGCGCTCTATCAGGGTTATTTTCTTGTTCTGGGCCAGGGCGGTGGTGAGGCGCTCCTGCACTATGACCGGGCCGTCGGAGGCCCTGCCGCCGGCGTAGGGGAATTCCAGCACCGCCAGCTTTATGGCCGGGCGGTCCTTGATCCCGTTAGAAAGCCGGCCCGCCAGTTTTTCCAGCGGCTGCGCCCAGGCTCCGCCGCAGAGGGTGCCGAGCAGTAGCGCCGAGGTTAAAAGTTTTTTCATAAGCCTCCCTGACCTGTCCCCAAAAGGATACCAAAAAATCCGAATTTATGGCTATTGAAGTTTATACGGTAAAATTGTAATTTAATCCTATAGAAGCATAGGGGGAAATGTGAACCGAACCTGTTATAAGCTCCCGCTGGTGATTTTCGCCGTCATGCTCGCCGCCTGCGGCCGGAAGGAGCCGGCCGCCTACGAACAGACCGCTTTTATCATGAACGTGCCCGCCCAGGTTAAAGTTTACGGGGCGGACGGAGCCGCCGGCAAGGCCGTGGCCGACGCCGTGCTGGGGGAATGGCGGCGCATCTCCGACGAGTTCAGCTTCAGCGAACCGTACAGCCAGACCACGCTGGTGAATAAAAAAGCCTACGGGGACTGGGTGAAGGTGGAGCCGGAGATGTTCTACCTGCTGCAGCTGTCGATGGATTACTACAAGCTTACGGGGGGGGCTTTCGACATAACCTTCGCCCCGCTCTGGCCGATCTGGAAGGACGCCGCTTCCACCCGCAAGATGCCTGCCCGGGAGGACATCCAGAAGGCCCTGACCAACATGGGCGCGGGTTACGTGCAGCTGGACCCGGCCCGGCGGATGGTGCGGTTTACGAAGCCGGTGCAGATCAACATGGGCGGGATCATGCGCGGCTACTGTTTTGTAAGGGCGGCGCGGCTCCTTAAAGAACTGGCGCCGGCCTACCCGGTGGAACTGCGCCTGGGCGGCAATATGCTGGCCTACGGCGCCCGGAGCTGGGACTACACCATAGAAGATCCGTTTCACGACGACAGGGTGTTCGGCAAGTTCTCCTTCCCCGGCGGGGTGGTCATGTCCTCCTCGGGGCGGGACAAGTTCGTGCAGATAGAGGGCAAACTCTACTCCCACATCCTCGACCTGAAGACCGGCTACCCGATAGAGGACTTTTCCAACCTTGTGGTGTATTTTCCGGACCTCGGCAACGAGAACTTTATCCCGTCCGCGGTGCTCGCGGTGATGGGGCAGGAGAAGGCGTTCGCCCTGCTCTCGAAGATGAAAGGGACCGCCGCCGTCTGGCTGGACGGGGCGGGCAAGGATACCGTCTTTACGGCCCCGGAGTCCAAAGCCTCCTGGGCGAAGACCCGGCGCCTGTTCTGAGGCCCTTTTTTGAGGAAATAAAAAAGCCCGGCACGCCGGGCTTTTTTGTTCGCAGGCGCGGTGCTTACTTTATCTCTTCGAATTCGCCCTTGGCCTTGTTCTTGCGGACGTTGTACCAGTTGAAATACCTGCCGTTCATGGCGATATAGACGCCGGGGGGGAGGGTCTGCGAGAAGGAGAGTGCCGAGCCGAGGTTGAACATCCCGTCGGAGGAGCCGAATTTGTACGGGATCATGGCCCCGGTAAGGATGACGGTCTTGTTCTTGATGGCCGGGCCCAGCAGGCGGGCGGTTTCGGGCATGGTGTCGGTGCCGTGCGTGACGACCAGGCTGCGCTCTTTGGAGGCCAGGCATTCCCGCAGGATCTTTTTGCGGTGGGCCGCCGTCATGAAAAGGCTGTCTATCATCAGCAGCGTCTTTACGGCTATCTTCAGGCGGGAACGGCCGAGGGCCAGCATCTCTTTGACGTGGCTCTCCCGGAAGAAGAGCTCGCCGTTGAGCTCGTTGTATTCCTTGTCGAAAGTGCCGCCGGTTATTATAAGTTTTATGCTCATATTTTAAGGGTTTGGGACTCTCAGAACTGAAAATCAGGCCGCAGAACTTATATTAGCATTTTTAGCATTTTGCTATGATTGTAGGGCGATGGACAATCCTAAATACGCCCGCCGGGTGATGCTGCTGGTCTTCTGCCTCAGCCTTTTTAATTACATAGACCGCCAGGTGCTCTACGCGGTTTTCCCGCTGATCAAGGCCGACCTGCACCTGAGCGACGCCAAGCTGGGCTTCCTCGCGTCCTCGTTCATGCTGGTCTACATGTGCTTCGCGCCTTTTGTGGGCTACTTCGGAGACCGAGTGCGCCGGCCGCTGATAATAGGCGTGAGCGCGATCTTCTGGAGCGTCTCCACGCTGTTCAGCGGCCTGGTGAAGAATTACGGCCAGCTGCTGGCCACGCGCTCCGCGGTGGGCATAGGCGAGGCCGGCTACGGCACGGTCTGCCCGTCTTTCCTGGCCGAGTGGTTCCCGACCGAGCGGCGCGCCCGCGTGATGGCGCTGTACGCGCTGGCCATCCCGGCCGGCAGCGCCGTCGGCTACCTGCTCGGCGGTTTCCTGGGCCAGCATTTCGGCTGGCGCAACGCTTTCTTCATTGTGGCCGTGCCCGGCATGCTGCTGGGCGTCATCGCCCTGTTCCTCCGGGAGACGCCGGAAAAGCTGCAGCGCGCGGAGCATATCTCCTTCGGAGGCTATAAAGCCCTGCTCAAGAACCGCACCTTCCTGCTGATCTGCCTGGCGCAGTCCATCGGCACCTTTTCGGTGGGCGGGCTCGCGGCCTGGATGCCGTCCTACTTTGTCCGCGCCTTCGGCGTGTCGGTGGGCAAGGCCGGGTTCCTGTTCGGCGCCGTTACGGTGGTGGCCGGCCTGCTGGGCAACTTCGCCGGGGGCTGGGCCGCGGACTGGCTGCACAAGCGCACAAAGCGGGCCTACTTCGTGGTGGGCTACATGAGTTTTTTCCTGAGCATCCCGTTCGGCGTGTCGGCCATCTTTACCGACGATCTTAATACGTGCCTGGCTATGATCTTCTTCGCCGAGTTCTTTATCTTCGCCTACTCGGGCCCCTACCACGCGGCCATCGTGGAGACGGTGCCTGTTACCATGCGCTCCATGGCCTTCGCGCTGGATATCTTCATCATCCACGCGCTGGGCGACGCCGTCTCGCCTTTCCTGCTCGGCGTAGTGTCGGACTCGGCCGGCCTGCCCGTGGCCATCTTTATCGCCATGATCTACCTGCTCGCCGGCGGGGTGATCTCTATCCTGGCCGGCGAAGCTTACAAAAAGGACTTCCACGCCGCATGAAACCAGACGCTATCGAAATAGTGCGCGAGACCCCGGAACTGCTGGTGGTCAACAAGCCCTCGGGCCTGCTGACCATGCCGGCGCGCGGCGACCTGGCCAAGGCCAAGCACCTCGTGGGCCTGCTGCACCAGCGCTTCGGCCGGGTGTACGTTACGCACCGCCTGGACCGGGACGCCAGCGGCCTCATCATCTTCGCCCGCAATCCCGAGGCGCACCGCTATTATTCCGGGCTTTTCGAGACGCGCGCGGTGGAAAAGAAATACCTGGTCGTGGTGGAGGGGAAGGTGGCCGACGACCGGGGCGAGATAGACAAGCCGCTCAAGGAGCGGGGCTCCGGGCGGATGTCGGTGGTCTTCGACGGTAAGCCTTCGCTTACCCGGTACAAGGTGCTGGAGCGGCTTAAGGGCGCGACCGTGCTGGAGGTCTCCATCGTTACGGGCCGCCGGCACCAGATCCGGGCGCACCTCTATTCCATAGGCAACCCGGTGCTGGGCGACAGCATGTACGGGGACGCCGTCAAGCAGAGTAAATTCCCGCGCCTGATGCTGCATTCCTGGAAGCTGCGGTTTACCGATACGGCCGGGAAAGTGATGTCGCTGGAGGCCGACCCGCCGGACGATTTCATGGGCGTGCTCAAGGTGCTATAATCTAGGCTCATCGTAAGGCTTCCCAATAAGGCATCCGTTCCGGGTGCCTTTTTGTTTAGGTGAAACTTTCAGCCGACCTCGGCATCTAACAAGGAAGGGATAAAAAGGAGTGATCGCTATGACTTTCATGGACCAGCAGACCGCCGACGAAGTCAGGAAACGCCTCGAGACGCTGGAGGCGGAGGTAAAAATAGTCTATTTCAAGGAATCGCTGCTCTGCCAGACCTGCGGGCCGGCCGAGGATTTCTATAAGGAAGTGGCCGCGCTCTCGCCCAAGGTGAAGCTGGAGGTGTACAACCGGGTGACGGATACGGAGAAGGCCGCGGCCTACGGCGTAAGCCTGACCCCTGCGGCGGTGATAGAAGGGGGCAAAGGCGCCCGGGTGCGTTTTTACGGCATACCCGCCGGCTACGAGTTCGTCTCCCTGCTGGAGGCGCTCAAGAACTCGGCTGCTCCCGCGCAGGAGCTGCAGCCCGAGACCCTGGCCGCCCTGGGCGCGCTGACCGCGCCGGTGAACATAAAGGTGTTCGTCACGCCCACCTGCCCTTATTGCCCGCCGGCGGTGGTGCTGGCGCATAAGTTCGCGCTGGCCTCCCCGCAGGTCACGGCCGAGATGATAGAGTCGAGCGAATTTCCTGAGCTGGCGGCCAAGTACGAGGTGTCGGGCGTGCCGCAGATAGTGGTCAACGAGAAGACCACGCTGGTGGGCGCGCAGCCGGAAGCGGCCCTGCTGAAGGCCGTGCTGGACAGCGTGGCCGCGGCGTAGGTCTTACTGGAGGAAATATGATAACCAAGAATGTCGGCGGGATAGACAGGGTGATACGGCTGGTGGCGGGGCTCGCCCTGGCCTACGCGGCTTACGTCACTTCGGGGCCGGCGGCCTACATACTGTGGGCGGCGGCGGCGATGGCCGTTTTTACCGGCCTGGTGGGCTGGTGCGGGATCTACCGGCTGTTCGGCCTGAACACCTGCGAGATAGCCGATAAGCCCTGACCGCTACCTGGAGCCCAGCTCCAGCTCGGCGGCGGTTTCTTTTCCTCCGGAGAGGAAGGTGATGCTTACCTTCTGCCCGGGGGAAAACTTTTTGAGGGCTTCGGAATACGCCTTAAGCCCCTCGACGGGGACGCCGCCGATGGCCGTTACCACGTCGCCGGCCTTGAAGGCGGTCCTGGAGAGCGGGGAGCCGGGGGTCACTTCCTGCGCTCGCACGCCGGGGCCGGCAAAGGAAAAATCCGGGACCAGCCCGGTGGAGGCCCGGCGCGGGCCGGACCCGCTGCCCGCCGCCGGCGCGCCGGAAGGGCGGGTCAGGAAGTCGGACTCTCCGGCCAGGTAGTCTATGATCTCTTTTGCGAACTCGGCCTGCCGCACTATGCCGGCGGCGTCTATCCTGTCGGCCGTATCCGACGGCTTGTGGTAGTCGGCGTGCGGCCCGCTGAAGAACTGCACGGCCGGGATGCCCGCCTCTATGAAGCTGGCCTGGTCGCTGGAGTCCAGGTCCTCCTTGACCAGGTCGTAGGCCGAGCCGGTAACAAAGCCCGCCCCGCGGAAGATATGGACCCATTTGTCAGAAGAGCCGGAGCCGAGCACTAAGATTTTCCCGCTCCCGAGGCGGCCGACCGTGTCAAAGTTGAGCGCCGCGTTGACCTTGGCCTTGCCGTCGGGCGGCAGCGCCTTCAGGAAAGCCCTGGAGCCCAGGCGCCCGCCCTCCTCCCCGTCGAAAGCCGCGAATATTATGGAGCGCTCGGGCCTGCGGGCGCCGTAGTAGCGCGCCAGCTCCAGCAGCAGCGCCACACCGGAGGCGTTGTCGTCCGCGCCGGGAAAGACCTGCCCGTCCTTAGCCGGCAGGTGGTCGTAATGAGCGGAGAGTACGACGTACTCATCTTTTTTTGAGGTTCCTTCTACGACCCCGACGACATTGCCCTGCCCTGACCTGGCGTACGGCTTGAGCCCGGCTTTGACTAGCGCGGCGTTCACTGATTTTTTCGCCGCCAGGTGGCCCGGGGTGCCGGGGGCCCTGCCGCCCTTGACCGAGGAGAGGGCGCGCACGTCGGCCAGGACGCGGCTTGCCGAGAAGAGAGAGGGAAGTTCCGCCAGCGGGGCGCGTGCGGGATAATTGCGGGCCGGTGCTCCGCCGGGCCCCGGGAGGGGCACGGCCAGCGGCGAACCGGCGGCGGTCCAGACGCCGGAGGCGGCGGCGGCCATGTTCTCGTCGAAGACCAGCCAGGAGTACTTGCCGTAATGCGGCAGCTTGGCGGCCAGCAGGGGCAGCTTCTCCGGCGTGCCGGAGACAACCAGGGCCCCCGAGAAGGCCGGGTCGGCCTGGTTAAAGGCCGCGAAGACGAAGGTGTGCCCCGCGCGCGGGAAGCGGCGGTTCTCGAGCGTGACGGAGTCGGGAGTAAAGACGGCCCCGTAAGCGCCGAGGGCGGCCTCGAAAGCAGGCGCCAGGAGGTTGCCGCCGCCGAAGATCCAGTAGGACGAGGCCGGGGGAGCGGAACTCTCGTCGTCGCCGGAGACGGCCGGGAGGTTCTCTTTATCCTTGTTCCAGGCGGCGGCCAGCGCGCGCCACGGGGCGCCCGCCGCGCCGGCGGGTACGATGACGTCCGGCTTGACCGCGCCCAGCAGGCGCGAGAGCGTGGGAGGAGTTTCCAGGGGGCTGAGCCGCCGGAACAGGTCGAATTCAGGGTCTATCTCCAGGCGCACGGGGCGCAGCAGGGCCGAATTGTAATGGTAGGTTTCCTCTTTGGACTTCATCGTGAGGGTCTTCATCCGGGGGGCCTCGACGCCCTCCAGGTAGATGACGGACGGAACTTCCAGCTCGTAGGCTGGTCCGTCCTGCGTCTGGGCCAGGGTGAACTCCAGGTCGTAGCCGAACTGGCCCTTGGTCAGGTTGACGCTCTTTATGGCCAGCGCCGGCGCGCCCGCGCGCGCGGTCCACTGCTCGAAGAAAGGCTTAAGCCGGCCTGGGCCGGTGACTTTTTCAAAAGCCTGGCGCAGCTGGGCGAACCCCGCGGTATTGAATTTATTGGCGGCGTAAAAACCGCGCAGGCCCTTGCGGAAGCCCTCGTCGCCCAGCAGGCGGCGCAGCATATGGTAGAACATCAGGGCTTTGCCGTAGCCGACGGCTTCCGATGCCGAGGAATGGCGCGAGCGGAATTCCGTAAGCGGGAAATCCTTGCCCCCGCGCACGTAGTCCGAATACTTCTGCAGGGTGGTCATCCTGTAGTCGGTCCCCTTGCCTCTGTTCTCGGCTATAAGGTAGTCGGCCAGGTAGGCGGTCAGCCCTTCGCACCAATTGCCCTTCTCGTAGTCCACAAAAACGCCGTTGCCCCACCAGTTATGCAGGATCTCGTGCGGGTAGGAGCTGTTGATGATGAAAGGCAGGCGCAGCACCTTGGTCCCGAGCAGGGTAAAAGAGGGCATGCCGTAGCCGGTCTCCCAGAAATTCTCGACGAGGGCGAACTTCCCGTAAGGATACGGTCCGATCAGGCCGGAATAGAGCTTGATATAGCGGCCGGTGGCCTCCAGGTATTTGTCGGCCAGCGCCTTGTCCGGCGTGAGCAGAAAGGCCTGGGAGGTAACCGGGCCCCCGTCCAGGGAGTACTCCGCGTAGCGGCCGCAGGTGAGGGTTATCTCGTCCTGCGGGGCCGCCGTCTCCCAGACGGAAACGTTACTGCCGGCCAGAGACTTCCGAGAAGAGCGCGCGCCGCCGGCCACCGAGTCGTAGGGCGCCGGGAGCTCGGTCCTGAGGCGGAAAGAGACCAGCTCTTTTTCGAAGACCGGGTACCAGCCGGAGGAGCCGGAGAGGTAGCAGCCGGCGGGGGAGATGACTCCGGGAGTTTCGGAGAAGCTGCGCGCGTAATCCTGCGCCTGCTCGCCGGGCGCGTGGCTGATGACGCCGGAATAGTTGAGTGTAAAACGGTCCGCCGGCGCGGGCAGGGTAAGGCGGTAGGCGGAGTAGAGGCCGGCGGCGGAGGAGAAGTTTATGCCGTAGGAGGCGGCCGCGGCCAGGCCCAGCTCTTCCAGTTTTCCGGCGCTTGCGGACGGGGCCAGCCCCTTGTGCAGGGAGAAGACATGCTCGGCCGAGGGGGAGGGGAAGGAGACCGTGTCCTTGGCGGTTATCCCGCCGGAGGCCGGGTCCAGGCTGACGCTGAGGTCGTGGCGGACGGCGGCCGCGGCGGGCAGGGCGCAAAGCAGCAGGAGGGACGGGAGAAAAAATTTCATGCGGGCTCCGTGTTTTAAATGACCGCTTAACTTATTACAATATATTACAACTTTCAGCCGAACGGAGGCTTCATGAAGCATAAACAGCAGACGGCCCTTCTGATGGTCATAGACGCGGTGGGCCTTTCCACCCTGGAGTACCTGCTCGACAAGTTCCCGGGCAAGGTGAAGCTCCCCAACCTTTCGCGCCTCGGCCTCGGCGAGATCGTGCGCCCGGAGTATAGAAAGCGCTTCCCGGTGAAATCCGCCGGCAAAGCCTATGCCGCCCGCGTCAGCCAGGTTTCGGCCACCGCCGACAGCCTGGTGGGGCACCGCGAGATGATGGGCGTGCTGGACGACCGCACCTACGACCTTTTTCCGGACGGGTTCGACAAGAAGTACCTGGCCGAGCTGGCCAAGCGCATAGGCCGCAAGACCTTCTTCAACAAGATGGCCGCCGGCATGGAGGCCATAGAGCTCAACGCCGCCGAGCACGAGCGCACGGGCTCGCCGATAGCCTACGCCAGCAAATGCGACCCGCTGATCCAGCTGGCCATGAACGAGGCCGTCATCCCGGTGCACGAGCAGCATAAGATCGCCGATACCGCCTTCGCGCTGGCGATGGAGATGGGCATCCCGATAACCCGCGCCATCGCCCGGTCCTACGTGAAGAACGCGCAGGGCGAGATCATCCGCACCTCCAACCGCCACGACGCGGTGCTGCCGATAGGGCAGGATACGCTGGTGGACATCCTGCACGACAACGCGGTGTGGACCGTGGCCGTGGGCAAGACCAGCGACCTGGTGAACACCGCCTACCACGCCAAGGTGAAGCTCAATCATGAGATCTTCATCGACCCGTCGCTGGGGCTGCGCTTCGTGCACCCGAAGAAGAAGGACACCAATCCCTTCTCCATCCAGGGCACCATCAACGCCCTCGAAGCCGCCCACTCGGTCTACCGCCCGAAAGGCACCTTCATCTTCACCAACCTCGTCGACACCGACAGCGTCTACGGCCACACCCGCGACATAGAAGGCGCCCTCCGCTCTCTCGAAGAGATCGACCGCACCCTGCCGCTGATAGAGAAAAATCTGGCCAAGGGCGACCTGCTCGGCCTCACGGCCGACCACGGCATGCTGCACCGCGAGGACTACGGCTACCACAACAACGAGCCGCTGCCCTTCATCGCCTGGCGCAAAGGCTATGACCGCAAGCTCGGCGGGCTCAAGACCGGCACCATGCCCGGCCTGGCCGACATCGGCAGCGTCTTCGCCCAATACTTCGGCCTCCACGCCGAGTATAAAAAGATCGTGAAGCTCTAATTGGCACGTCCGCCAAGGGGGTCGGAACGCAAAAACGTGGTCCAGAAGGTGTCGCTTCGCTCCACACGCACACCGAGCGCTCCAAGGTCCGGCCAGGGGGAGGTCCCGAGCGACTTTGGGGAAGGGGGGCCCCGCTTCGGGGGGGAACCGCGCAACGGTTCCCTGCAGTCCAGGAGCGCGGGACCTCCCCCTGGTTGGACCGGGCACTTGCCAGCCTGCACAAAATAAAAGAGACCGGTATTTGCCGGTCTCTTTTCTTTTTAAGCCTTCGAGGTGTTATTTGTAGTCGGGGTCGACGAAGGCGCGGTAGGACTGGGGGGTGAGGGCCGCCCAGGTGTAGCGGTTGCCGGCGTTCCACAGCACCCAGCTCTCCAGGTGGTTGAGCCGCGTAGCCATGATCTGCGCGCGCACTTCCGACGGGCCGTAAGTATGGCCCAGCGAGAAGTCCTGCAGATAGGGCCGCAGACGGGCGTAGCTGGTGCCCAGCTTGCCCATGGCGTCCTTCAGCCCCCGGTTTATCACCTTGAACGGGCTGGCATTGGGGCTCTTCAGGTTGTACTCGCCGGGATTGTAATGCGACGGGTACATCATCGGGTACACGTAGTCCGCGCCCTCCGCGAGGATCTTGATGTCCTGGCCGATGCCCATGTCGTCCTTCACCGAAGTCGTAAGTCCGAACACGTCGGCGGAGATCTTCACCTTGTACGGCGCCAGGCGGCGGCGCGAGTAATCCAGGAAATCCTTCAGGTTGCGGGCCGCGGCCGCGCGGTTGTGCGTCTTGGAGTAGCGGCACAGCGAGGTGTTGCCCTCCGAGGGGTAGCGGATGTAGTCGAACTGGATCTCGTCGAAGCCCAGCTTCGCGCAGAGCTCGGCCAGGTCCAGGTTATAGTCCCAGACCTCCCTGTGGTAGGGGTCCACCCAGGTAGCGCCGTTGCGGCTGCGCCAGAGGCTCCCGTCGGGGTTGCGCACCGCCAGGTCAGGCCTGGTCCGGGGGACCACTTTATCCTTGAAGACCACTATCCGCGCCACGGTGTACATGCCGGCGGCTTTAAAATCCTTCAGCATCCCGGCCGGGTCGCCGATAGCTGCCTGGTACGTGCCGAACTTGTGGGCCTTGTCCACTCCGGGGATATAGACCTTGCCGTCGGTCTCCTTGATGGCGATGACCACCGTGTTGATGACCGAACCCGAGATCTTCTTGATCATTTCCCGGCGCAGTTTGGTGGAGCCGGCGCCCCAGGAGGTGAGGTGGATGCCGCGCACCCGGCGGTCGGCGAGGACCAGCTCACGGATGGCCGTGGTGGAAACTGCGACCTTGGCCGTATCGGTTGCGGCGGCAACTCCGGCGGCGGCGCAGGGCTGAGAAGCGAGCAGTAAAAATAGCGCTGTATGGAGCATATGGATATATTTTACAATTTACATGTCGCTAAGGGGACCTAAATGAAATTTCTGCTGATTCTGCTTACCGGAGCCATACTTATGCCGCCGAGCCTGCACGCCGCCGACAAACTGGTGATACATTACAACCGCCTGGACAAGGTCTATTCCGGCTGGAACCTCTGGGTCTGGAACGACGAGGAAAAAACCCCGGGGTTCGAACTGCCCCAGGCCGGCAACGGCCCTTTCGGGGTCTTTTTTGAGCTGGACCTGGACGCCTCCGGGCTGTCCGGGAAGCGCGCAGGTTTTCTGCCGCGGCAGGGCAACTGGACCAACAAGGATGCGCCAGACCGGGTGCTGCCGGCGGCCCGGCAGGGCGAGGTGTACCTGCTGGAAGGCGACGCCAAAGTTTACGCCGCCCCGCCAGCCGTGTCCACCGCCGTGACCGGGGCCTGGCTGGACGGGGAGAACGTGGTGCGCGCCGCTTTCACCCGCCCGCTTGGAGAGGCTTTCCTGAGAGAGCAGGCTTTCTATCTTAAACGGGGGGAGAAAGAATTTAAAGCCGTGTCAGCCGTGCCCGTGGACGGGCCCTATTCCCGCGCGGCCCGCCTGACGTTCAAAGACCTGAAGGCCGACTACGCGGCCGCTAACGCCGGAGAGTACCGCCTCCTCTCTAAAACCCTGGAGCCCGTGACGGTGCGCCTGGGCGAGGCCGTCTACGGCGAAGAATTTTACAGCCCGCTGGAGATGGGGCTCTCCGGGGATAAGGCCCGGCCCGTATTCCGCCTGTTCGCGCCCTACGCGGTGGAAGCCGCCGTGCTGGTCTACGATAGCGCCGCGGGAGAGCCCGCCGTCTATCCGCTGGAGCGCCGGCCCGGCGGGGTCTGGAAAAAGCGTTTTGACGCCCCGCTGGAGGGGAAATATTACCGCATCCGCACCAGGCAGAACGGCCGGGTCTACGAGGGGCTGGACCCCTACGCGCGCTCCGTCACCGGCGACGGCGGCAAGGCGCTGGTCCTTAAGGACGAGACCCCCATCGCGCCCGGGCCGGTCTTCGGCCTGCCGGAGGCGGTGGTCTACGAGGTGCACCTGCGCGACCTTACCTCCGACGAGTTCTCCGGGGTCCGGCGCAAGCGCGGCTACCTGGGCGCGGCCGAAACCGGCACGCGCCATCCCAAGTTCCCGGACGTGGCCACCGCGCTCGACCATATCGCCGAGCTGGGCGTGAACACGGTGCATATCATGCCTTTCCAGGATTTCGAGAATCGCGACGACCCGGCGGTCTATAACTGGGGTTACATGCCGGTGAACTTCAACTCGCCGGAGGGCTCCTACGCCAGCAGCCCCGCGGACGGCTCGCGCGTGCGCGAGGCCAAGCTGATGATAGACGCCTTCCACCGCAAAGGCCTCAAGGTGATCCTCGACGTGGTCTACAACCATACCGCGGAAACCCGCGCCACCACCTACAACTTCAACGCGGCGGCGCTGGACTACTATTACCGGGTCAATCCCGACGGCACCTACTCCAACGGCTCCGGCTGCGGCAACGAGCTGCGCACCGAGGCCCCGATGGCCCGAAAGTTCCTCATCGACAGCCTGCTGTACTGGGTGCGCGAGTATAAGGTGGACGGGTTCCGCTTCGACCTGATGGGCCTTATCGACGAGGCCGCGGCCGCCGAAATTATGAAAGCCCTGAAGGCCGAGAAGCCGGATATCTTCGTCTACGGCGAGCCCTGGAAGGCCGGGTCCAGCCCGGTGAAGGGCGTGCAGAAGGGCAGCCAGCGCGGGCAGGGCTTCGCCGTCTTTAACGACGGGTTCCGCGACGCCATCAAGGGCAGCGTGTTCTCGGTGGCCGACCTGGGCTACGTGCAGGCCGCGCGCTACCGCGACGGGGTGCTGCGCGGCATCCGCGGCGCCGTGGACGATTTCGCCGACGGCCCGCTGGAGACCATGAACTACGTGTCCTGCCATGACAACCACACGCTGTGGGACAGGCTGGACCTGTCGGCCAAGGACGCGACGCATAAAGAGAAGGTGGCCATGGATAAGCTGGCCAACGCGCTGGTGCTGACCTCCCAGGGCATACCCTTCCTGCACGCCGGGGAAGAGTTCCTGCGCACCAAGAAGGGGGAGGAGAACTCCTACAACCTCCCCGACGAGATCAACCGCCTGGACTGGACCCGCAAGAAGGAGAACTTCTCGGTCTACTCTTTCTACCGGGACCTGATCGCCCTGCGCAAGGCGCACCCCGCTTTCCGCATGAAGACCGCCGCCGAAGTGCGCGATAACCTGAAGTTCTACGAGGAACTCGGGCTGAAGGTGGAGCCGCCGGCCATCGCCTACCAGCTGTACGGCGACAAGGCCGGGGACGCCTGGGCCCGCATCCTGGTGCTGGTGAACCCGGAAAGGACGGCGCATAAATTCGCCCTGCCGCCCGGCCGCTGGCTCAGGGCCTTCGACGCGTCCGGCCTGGCCAGGGAGCCGGGGGCGCCCGTCACGGGGCATTTTACGGCGGAGCCGCTCTCCCTGACCGTGCTGCGCCTGGACCTTTAGGCCCGGGCCGCGGTAGGTCTAAAGGCGCTTACGGAGCGCCCCGCGCGGGAGTACAATATTACGGTATAGTCCTTAGGAGGGTTAATGAAAAAACTCATATTAGCGCTGCTCTCGGTCGCCTGCGTTTCCACCGCCTACTCCCTTGATTTCTCCCTTGAAAAGATGAAGGCCTCCTCGTTCGACGTGAAGGCCGCCGCCGTGCCCGTGCCCGCGGCCCCGGTTAAAGAGGATGCCCAGGTGCCGCAGGACCTGGTCTACAAGTTCAACCAGGCCAAGAACGACCTGTGGCGCCTCGAGAGCGACACCACCTGGCTGCGCTCCGACATAGACCGCCTCGAGAACACGGCCCGCCGCATAGTCCAGACCAACAGCGCCGACGCTTTCTTCCAGCACGACCTGCAGCGCATGGCCTCCGACATCAGCCGCTATAACAACGACGCCGGCCGCGTGCGCGACCAGGTTAAAAACCTGCTGCAGCTCGCGCAGAAGAGCCAGGACCTCAACCGCATAGCGCGCGACATCGACATGGACGCCCGTACCCTGCTCAACCGCGCGCAGTTCGACATTGAGAACTCGGCGCAGCGCCTGGAATGGGCCGTGCGCGGCGCCAAGTCGGAACTTGTCGGCTATAACGCCCAGTGGCAGGCTATGGACATCTCACGCTACAGCCGGGACTTCACCTGGAAGGCGCGGGACCTTTCCTTCGACGCGCAGTCGCTGGTCAACCAGACCCGGCCCTGACCGGCGTCCCAAAACGGAAAAGGCCGCGACGAGCGGCCTTTTTTCGGCCCCGCCGAGCTAGAGGTAATACAATGGACGAAAACAAGAAAGCCTTCGGACTTAAAGCGCTGGACTGCGCGGCCGCCGCGCTCCGGAAAAACAATTTCGGCGCCGAGGTTTACCCCGACGGGGCCGCGGCCGCGGCGGCCCTGCTGGCCCTGGCCGGCACGGGCAAAAAGATCGGCCTCGGCGGCTCGGTGACGGTCAGCGAGCTGGGCCTGCCCGCGCGCCTGGCCGCCGCCGGCAACGAAGTGATAACCCACGCCCCCGGCATGCCGCCGGAGGAGCGCCGCCGGGTCTGGCTGGCCGCGCTCGCCTCCGACATCTACCTGGCTTCGCCGCAAGCGGTCACCAGCGACGGAAAACTTATACTGGTGGACGGCAACGGCAACCGCTGCGCCGCCGTCACCTGGGGCCCGCGCCGGATAATCCTGCTGGCCGGGGTAAACAAGCTGGCCCGGAACCAGGAGGAGGGGCTCTGGCGCGCCCGCAACACGGCCGCCATCGCCAACAACCTCCGCCTTAAAAAGGACAATCCCTGCGTAAAGGCCGGCCGCTGCCTGGACTGCGCCTCGCCCTCGCGCATCTGCAACGTGGCCACGGTGCTCTGGAAGAAGCCGCCGGTCAGCGACATCCTGGTGCTGCTCATCAACGAAGAACTCGGTTATTGACCCCCGCGCCCTCGTTTTCGCGGGGGGGGGGCCTGCGTTTATCAATGTAAACCCCGTCACAGTTGACCAATATCACCTTACGGGCTCTTATATTATTAACTATAATATAACTTGGTACGGAAAATCCCCTGCTGCCAGGGGATACTTTTTGCTTTCTACGGGGGCGAAAGAATAAGGCAATGGGCTGCATTAACCGGTTAAAACCTTATACACGCACCGCAAGGGGAATATTCCTCCTGGCGGCGCTGGTTTTTGCCTGTTTTGCCTCCGCGGGGGCGACCGGCTTTACCGGGAAGGTCACCGGGGAGGACGGCGTCACCCCCATAGCGGGGATTTCCGTGCAGGCGGTCGATCCTAACGGCGACGCCATATTGGCCTCGGCTGTCACGGCCGGGGACGGCACTTATTCCCTTACTTCCATCTCTCCCGGCACCTATCACCTCCAGGTCGACCCGCCCGGCTACTTCCCGAGCGTCCGCAGCAGCCATACCGTGGCCTCCGGCCAGGACCTGCAGGTGAATTTCGCGCTGCAGTGGAGCGGCGAGACCTGGCGCGACACTTTCGCCACCGATACCTGGAGCGTCTTCATCTCGGCCGACAGGAAGAGCACCAACGGCAACGTGCTGCGCTTCGGCACGGTGTCCACCGGCGGCGGGGACTATGACAGCATCCGTAAAACGGCCGCCATCAGTTACGCGTTACACCCTTACGTGACCATCCGCAACAAGTACAAGGTCAACTCCGGCACCATGGGCAACGTCAACTTTATCGTGGACACCATGGGAGACTGGAGCAACCGGCTGATCCTGGTTAACGATTATTCGGTGTCCTGGCCCTGGCAGGAGCGCACGTATACCATAGGCGAGGATATGACCTGGGCCTCGTTCCTGCAGGGGGACGCGGCAGGCGACGTGGACCATTATTTCGACTACCTCATTTTCCATTCCGCGGACCGCGGCTACGTGGCGGGGCAGGTGAAGACCCCGGCCGGCACGCCCCTGCCGGACACCCGGGTGCAGCTGCTCAAGGGCTCGGCTGTCATAGGCGAGGCCCTTTCCGACGGGGCGGGCAATTATTCCATCTGGGCCGCCACCTCTACGGGGGGGTACACGGTATACGCCTCAACGGTCAACGGGGCGCAGTTCAGCCAGGCTTCGGTATCCATAGGCGGCCGCGTCCAGACCACGGTGAACGTCACGCTCGACCCTTTCCCGCCGGCGGCGGTTCCCGGGGTCAGGTTCACCGCGACGACCGGGAATTCCGCTGGTGTCGCCTGGGACGCTTACGGCTATGCCGGGTACTGGATCGCTTTTTCGTCTGATCCCGCTTTCGAGGTCTGGCACGCCAGCCAGGCTATCACGGCGGGTTCTCCTACTACTTTGGGGGTTTACAGCCTGGAGCCCGACACCACTTACTACTTCAAGGTCAAAAGCGCCGACCTGGACGACAGCTATTATTCGACCGCGGTCTCCTCCGCCACGCCGCCGGTGCTGCCGGGGGCCGTCTCCTTCTCCGCCGTCTATATAACCAGCGCCGTGCTGCAGTGGGCGGACGGGGGGAACCCGCCGGGGACCTGGTATCAGGTAGAATACGCCATAGACGAGGGCTTCGTCTCCAACCTGGGTTTCAGCAGCGGCACGGCCCTTTCGGCCACCTTCGGGGCGCTCAACCCCAACACCACCTATTATTTCGGAGTGCGGGCCCTGGGCTTCGGCGGGCAGGATACGGCGGCTACGGTCCCGGTCTCCACTATAACTCTGGCCGCTCCTCCCGCGGGCGAGGCCTACGCGCTGGTCGCCTCCACCGGGCTTTCTGTCTTCTGGAGCAATAACGGCAACCCGGACGGCACCCGCTACGAGATCACCGAGGCCACCGCAGCGGCTTTCGCTACGCTCAATTATTCCAGCGTCACCCCCGGCAATTACTTCGAGGCCGGGGGCCTCCTCCCCAATACCACGTATTATTACCGGGCGGCCGCCCTGAACGGTTCAGGGCTGCGCTCGGCCGTAACCGAGTTCGCCCCGGTGGTCACGCTTTCCGCTGTGCCGCTGCCCATCCCCAACCCGACCTGGTCCCTGGGCCTGGTCACAGGCACTTCGGTGGAGACGTTCTGGCTGGTGAACAACAACCCTAACTATACCGAGTATTACGTCGGCGTCAGCACGGACGTGAACTTCAACGGCCTGGACTACGGCCCCCTCGCCTGGTTCGCCGCGCCCTCCTACAACGTTACCGGCCTGGAGTCGGGCCTGACCTACCATTTCAGGGTTAAAACCAGGGACGTCCTGAACCGGTCCAGCGCCTGGCTGTACCTGGGGACCGCCCAGACAGAGGCCGGGGCGGACAATACCCCGCCGTCGGTGAACGACCTGCAGGGGGGCGACGACGCCTGGCGCGGCGCCGCCGGCGGCGCCTACATGGTCCACTTCTCAGACCTCGGTTCCGGCCTGGACAAGTTCCAGGTGCAGGTGACCTCGGGGTTGTCGGCTAACGGGATAATCGTGCACGCCTGGGCCGACGCCGTGACCGGGATAAATGCCGCCGACTACGAGCAGGACTGGGTGCTGCCCCAGGCGGTTTTCGAAACGATACTGGAGAACGTCACCAGCTACGTCTCCGTGAAAGCTTTCGACCTGGCCGGCAATTCCACCATTTACCCCGACGCCTTCTATGTCAGGCGCGACACTACCCCGCCTACGATAACCAGTTACGCCTCTTCCCCGGCCGGCTGGCTGGCCGCCGACCCCGGGGCGGTCTTCGACGTGGATTTTGCCGACGCCCTCTCCGGCCTTGCGCAGGTGCTCTACAGCGCCAGCAACCAGCCGGCCCTGGCCGACGCCAACGTGCTGGGCTGGACCCCGGTGGACGCCATAGTATCGAGCCCGTCGGTAACCGCGCTCTGGGGCGTTAACTTCGGCCTCCTGGCCGACGGCGCCAGCAATTATATCAGCGTCAAGGCCGTGGACGCGGCGGGAAATTATACCGTGCTCCAGGACGTGTTCCGTATCCTCAAGAACACGGTGGGCCCGGCCGTAGCCATAGCCGCCCCGCAGGCGGGCTACGTTTCCACCGCGGCCGTCCTGTCCGGTTCGGCTTCGGCGATGAACGAGGCCTCCCCGGTGGCCGGCAGCGAGGTGGCCATACAGGAACTGACCGGGAGCCAGTATTACGACGGAACGGCTTTCGCCTCCGGGGCCCCGGTCTGGCTGGCGGCCTCCGGCCTGGCCTCCTGGTCCTATAACGCCTCCACCGTGCCTTTTGCGGCCGGGACGCAGTATAAAGTTTACGCGCGGTCCCGGGACGTGAACTCTTTCGTGACGCCCATCCCTTATCCCAGCGTGACCTTCCAGCTGGACCAGGACGCCCCGACCGTCTGGGTCTCCACCCCGGCCGTCGCCTCCCTTGTCTACGCCTTCGACGCCGTGGAGGGTACAGCCGCCGACACCGGCGGCGCCGGCCTGGCCAACGCGGAGGTGTACCTGATGCGCCTGGTGGACGGGCGGTGGTGGAACTTCCAGACCGACGCCTGGGGGGATGTGCCGGTCTCCAGCGCGGCGGCCCCGGGCGCCGCCTGGGCCTTCTCGCCCGGCCTGAAGCTGCGCGGCGGTCTGGTGCACGGCCAGCAATATTACGTCGGGGGCGCGGCCAGGGACGCGGCTTCCCCGGCCAACGTTTCGGCTTTCGGCTCGGCGGGCTCTACCTTTACCTGGGTGGACGCCTATGCGCCCGAGGCGGTAGCCCAGTTCGCCCCGTCCACGGGCACGGCCCCGGGCCGCGTCAACCTGGCCTGGACCTTCCCCGGCGACGACGGCGGCGCCTTCCCGCTCACCTTCGGCCGCTACGCCGTGCAGTACTCCACCTACCCGGAGGCGGTGTTCAGCACGCAGGCGGCGCAGGTAATGATCTCCACGGGGCTGGTGCTCGCGGCCGCGCCCCAGGCCTACACCGTGGCCGGGCTAAACCCGGCCGCCACCTATTATTTCCGCCTGTGGACCGAGGACGACGCCGGCCTCTGGTCCGGCCCCTCGCCCCTGGCCTCCACGCTGTCCGGCGAGGCCCTCGACGACATGATCTCCGGCTCGGTGAAGAACCCGGCCGGGCAGGGCATTACCGGCGTCATGGTGGAGGCCATAACCAATAGCGGCCTCGTAGTCGCCTCGGTCTATACGCTCGACGACGGCTTCGGCTCCTTCACCCTGCCGGGGCTGCCCGACGGCCTCTACCGGGTGCAGGCCACCTGGCTCGAGGACGGGTTCTCCAGCTCCATCGCCAAGGACCAGATCCCGATGGGCTACGCCGACGCCAACTTCGAACTTTCCGTGGCCTACGAACTGGCCAGCGTGTCCGGCTCCGTGCCGGCCTCCGCGCCGTCCGCCCTGCGGCCTTCCGCCGCCGGGGCCGCGGGCGTACAGCTGTGGCAGGGCACGCGCCTGATAGCTTCCGCCTCGCCCGACGCCTCCGGCAGGTTCTCCATACGCAACCTGCTGCCGGGGAGCTACACGCTCAGGGCGGCCGGGACCGACGGCGTCTGGAAGAGTTTTACCATACAGCTGGCCGGCGGCGAGGACCTGCAGGTGACGCCGCTCGGCGCGCTGCTGCGCCAGGCTTCCGCCTACGCGTACCCGAACCCGGCGCGCGGCTTTGTGAAGTTCCGGCTTTATACCGAGGTCGCCCCGGTGCGGTTCAGCCTGGCGGTCTACTCTTTGGACGGTTCGCAGGTTAAAGCGGCGGAGGAGACTTTTAGCGGCACCGGCGTCAACGAGTACCTCTGGACTTTCACCGGCGGCCGGCCGGCCAGCGGGGTGTATTTCTACACGCTGCGGCTGAAGTACCCTTTCAGCGGGGAAACCGAAAGCGTCAGGGGTAAATTCGCGGTGATAAGGTGACAGGAGAGAACAGATGAAAACTATCTATTTCGCGGCGGTCCTGGCCGCGCTATTGCCGGCGGCGGGCTACGCCCAGAACCTGACCCCCCAGGGGGCTTCCGTGCACGACTCGGCGGGCACCCTGCGCTCGGACGCCTCCCGTACCGGCAGCTTCACCACGGCGGAGTCCGTTACGCTGCGCCAGAGCGTGAGCAACTCCGTCACCAGCCTGAACCCCATAGTCTTCACGTTCAAGATCAAGAACCCGGCCGGGGCCGAGGTGTTCACCCACTCCGGCAACTCCGCCCCCGGCACGGCCGGCACGGCGCAGACCCAGCTGGCCGGCATAGCCATCTCTTCTTTCTACTCCGCCCCCGGCAACTACACCTTTGTGGGGACGGCCTCCCTGGACGGCGACACCGTGACCCAGCAGGCCGTGTTCATGATCTCCAGCCCCAACATCACGCTCATCTACCCGCCCTACGGGGCGCGCGGCCTGTCCGACAAGCCGCTGACCTTCCGCTGGACGGCCAGCGGCGCCGCGCGCTACCGCGTTACCGTAGCCGAGAACGCCGGGCTCTACAACCCGGTGCACATGGCCCTGAACGCCGGGGAAAGTTACTATTCCTACCCGGCCAGCCCGGCGGAGCCGCGGGAGCAGCTGGTGGCCGACCAGGTCTATCACTGGAAGGTGGAAGGCCTGGACGGCAGCAACAACAAGATCTCCGAGAGCAGCGTGTACAACTTCTCCATGAAGTCCCTCGCCTCGGCGCAGACCCGCAACATAGCGATAACCCTGCTCGAGCTCAGCGCGCCGATCCTGGATTTCGAAAAGCCGGTAAACATGAAGGCCACGCTGTACAACAGCGGCTCCATCACCGAATCCAATATCGCGGTCAAGCTGTCGCTGGGGGGGATAGCCGCGCAGGATTCGCCCAAGCAGGTGCTCTCCATAGCGCCGGGGGAGAAACAGGTCCTCGCTTTCACGGCGTTCATGCCCGGCGGGCAGGAGCAGGGGCTGGCCGTGGCCTGCGCCGACCTGTTCGACGACAATATCCCGGACAACTGCAAGACCATGCTGCTGTCCAAGAGCTCCGGCGACGCCTCGGCGCCGACCGCCAGGAAGAAGCTCAGCTACGACGAGATGTTCCAGGAGATCCTCAAGCGGCTAGGCCCGGAGGCCGCCAAAGCCCTGGAGGGTTACACTTTCGAGAGCCTCACCTGCGGCGGCTGCACGCAGGATGACCTGTCGGCCATCATCGCCGCCCTGATCAGCGGCGAGGCGCAGCTGGTGGACGCCTCCGTGCTCGACGACGGCACTGGCGCGGCGCCCTCGCCCGCGGCCCAGACCGCCGCCTCCTCCGCTTCCGGCGGCGAGGCGCCCGGGGACATCAGCGAGAGCTCCCTGGACCTGGCGCCGGTGCGGCATGAAACCCCGGGCGAATGGACCGGCTTCATGGAGCCGCCCAGCGCCAAGGCGCCCTCTTTCTTCGTGGTGCGCGACCGCAAGGAATGGCGGAAGGTCTGGAAACTCCTCTCCCCGGAGGAGGACCTGCCGGACGTGGATTTTAAGACCAAGATGGTGGTGGGCGTGGTGGCCGCCCCGCAGGACCGGGCCGAGACCGTGCGCATGCTCGGCAAGCGCAAGACGGACGAAGGAATAGCGTTTGATTACTATGTCATCGAGGCGGCGGACGGGCAGAAGCCCTCGCTGGCCGCCTATATCTTCAGGATCTACGACAGGTCGGAGGACAAAGCCGACTTCAAGCGGTTGGACGTGAAGAAGTGAAAATTCGGTAACTTACGGGAGGACATATGACCAAGACAATGAAACTGATGGCGGCGGCGGCTGTGGTGGCCGCGGCGTCGCTGGCGGGTTGGGGGCAGGCCGCTTTCTGCGCGCCTAAGATAGCGGCGGTGACGGTGTATATCACCGGCGAAGTGCAGGTGAAGCGCACGGGCGAGAAAGCCTTCGCGGAGCTCAAGGTGAACGACATGCTCTACCCCGGGGACAACATCAAGACGGGTCCCGGCGCCAGGGCGGGCCTGGTAACCAAGGGCGGAGCCGAGGTGCGCCTGAACGAGAACTCGAACTTCGAGATCTCCGGGGCGGGCAAGCTGCGCGAGATGCTTAACCTCTCGGTCGGGCAGCTGTGGACCAGGATGCTGCACAAGATGGCCAAGATCAACGTGCGCACCCCGTCGGCCGTCTGCGCCGTGCGCGGCACCGAGGCCGACATCGAGCAGCGCAGCCTCCTGACCGTCAAGGTGTACGAGGGGCACGTGGACGTGCAGAACTCGCTGGGCAAGCAGTCGCTCAAGGCGGGCCAGATGACCACCGTGGCCGGCGCCAACGCCGCGCCCGAAGCGGCCAAGGCCATGTCGGGCGGCGACGCCGGCAAATGGCAGGAAGACGTGAAGGTCAGCGACTACGACAAGTTCGTCAAACTGATGGAAGAGAGCGCCGCGTCCGGCAAGAAGCTCAAGACCTCGGTCAAGATGCCCGACGGCACCGTGAAGCAGATAGAAGGCGGCCTGAAGAAGAAGTAAGCCGAAGCCGCGTCCGCGGCCGGCTTAGCCGGCCGCGGGGCAATGGAGGAGCGAATGAGAGTCTTAATGCTGGCCGCCGCCCTGCTGTGGCAGGCGCCGGCCCTTAACGCCGCGGAAAGTTCCGCCGCCCAGTTCCTGAGCCTCGGTTTCGGGGCCAGGGCGCTGGGCATGGGCGAGGCCTACACCGCGGTGGCGGACGACATCTCGAGCGTCTACTATAACCCGGCCGGGCTGGCCGCGGGGGACGCGGGCAGGGAGGTTTCTTTCTCCCACGCCTGGCACGTGCAGGACACCGCGGTTTCGCAGCTGGCCTACATGCGCCGGCCGTACGCCTTTCTGGTCACCTACTTTTCGGCGGGGGACCTGGAAGGGCGCGACGACGCCGGCAGTCCCACGGGGGACTTTACGGCGCGCGACCTGGCGCTGCAGGCCTCCCGCGGGGTGAGGCTGGGGCCGCTGCAGGCGGGCGCTTCGGTCAAGCTGATCAGCCAGCGGATCAAGTCCAGCGGGGCGACGTCATTCGCCGCCGACCTGGGCCTGCTCTACCGGCCGGAGGGCTCGCCGTATTCGCTGGGCGCGGCGCTCACGAACTTCGGCACTAAAGTGAAGTTCGAGGAAGAGAGCTACCCGCTGCCGCTCAAGTTAAAGGCCGGCGCCGCCGCGGCGCTGTCCGAAGGGCGGCTGCTGCTGGCGCTGGACGCCGAGTTCCCCAACGACGGGCCGGCCGCGGCGCGGGCGGGGGCCGAGTACAAGGGCATAGAGGGTATAGCCCTGCGCCTGGGCTACAGGACGTACCCGAAGGGACAGCGGGACGCGGTGCTGGCCGAAGGGTTCGGCGGCGTTTCCGGGGTTTCGTCCATGTACGGCTTCTTCGCGGGCGTCGGGTTCGCGTATGCCGGCTTTACGCTGGATTACGCCCTGCTGCCATACGGGGACCTGGGCAGCGCGCACAGGTTCTCGCTGGGGATGAAGTTCTGACCCGGCCCGGGATCCCCGGGCCGGCGGTCGGCTTTGAAATAAGCGCAGGAGCCACGGCTGCCGCGCATATTTGAACGCACGACGGAGTCAGCTGTTTTACGGAGGCGGTCTTATGAAGAAAAACATACTCGCTATCTCTATTTTCCTGCTCGGCTGGGCGGCCCCGCTGCCGGCGGAGATCATCACCTACCAGGGCCGGCTGAAAGAAGCCAGCCTGCCCGTCAATGACAACCGCCTCTTCCTTTTTGAATTCTGCGATGACGAATCCGCCGGGGCCTGCACTGCGTCGCCCTCCGGCGCGCAGCCTTTCGCTGTGCAGAACGGTCTCTTTAAATCCACCTTCACCGCGCCCGCCGTAAATCTGACTTCCGGCCAGTGGTATCTCAAGGTGTCCGTGGCGGGCACCCCTCTGACCCCCCGCGAGCGCCTTACCGCGGTGCCGTACGCCGTTTACGCTTCCTCCTCCGCCTATTCCTCCATGTCCGTCCAGAAGACGGGGGATACCATGTCCGGGCAGCTGACCCTGGACGGCTCGACACTTACCGTTACCGGCAACGAATTCTCCGTGGGCGGTTCTACCCTGACGGTAAAATACGGAAATGTCGGCGTAGGCACGCAGAACCCTTTGGGCGCCCTGCACGTGGACCGCGCCGTTAACGCCCCGCTGCTGGTAGGCGGCCCCACCGTTTCGTACACCGCGGCGGACGCCGCCATACAGGACAGCGGGTCCCTGCTGCTGCGGTCAGCGCTGCTTGCAGGTATCGGCAGCGAGGCGGATATCGTGGCCGTAGGCAAGGTGACCGGTTGTTTTAATTCCACTCTTTCGCTGTGGACGCGTCCCGACGGCTGTGCCGGGGTAAGCCCGGTCCGCAGGATGATCGTCAACGAATTCGGCAACGTGGGCATCAGCACCTTCACTCCCCAGGCCCGCCTGGATGTGCTGGCGGCGGGCGCCTCACCGGACGCCATCGCCCAGATCTGGCGCGATTCTTCCGGCGTCGTGGTCTCTTCCGTCAGCGCCACCGGCATGGTGATGGGCGTCAAGTTTATCGGCGACGGCTCGGGCCTTATCAACGTGGCCGCGACCACCGGCGTGGACGCGACCAAAGTGGCCAAGGCCGGGGATACCATGACCGGGCAGCTGACCTTGGACGCCTCCACGCTGACGGTCACCGGCAACGCCTTCAGCGTGTCCGGCTCCACCCTGGTGGTGGCGGACGGCAAGGTCGGTATCGGGGCCGAAGTCCCCCAGGCCAAGCTGCACATAAGTTCCGGCGGGATGATAATAGACGGCGATGTCGCGGGGGTCATGCTGCACGTAAAAGCTCCGCCCAGCGGGACCACCACCCGCATCAGCCTGGAAGGCTCCGACAGCAACAGCTTCCAGGCCTACGAATTAAAACAGCCGAGCCGGACCTGGTGGATAGCGCAGAACCTTGGCAATTTCAGCGACGGCCGCCTGCAGATCTTCGACGCCTCCGCCTCCAATTACCGGGCCGTCTTCTTTGCCACCGGCGACATCGGGTTGGGGGGGACCGACGCGCAGACCGCCCCGGTCCTGATGGTGAAGCCTTCCGGCCTTGTCGGCATAGGCGCGAATTCCCCCGGGGCCGCTTTGGACGTGCGGGCCCCCGGCACGATTGACATGGCGCAGATCTGGCGCGATCCCGCCGGCACCGTAGTCAGTTCCGTCTCCGTCTCCGGAGTTATGCGGGCGATACAGTTCGTTGGCGACGGCTCGGGGCTGACCAACGTGGCCGCGGCCACCGGCGTGGACGCCAGCAAGGTGGCCAAGGCCGGCGACACCATGACCGGCCAGCTGACGCTGGCCGCTTCCACGCTGACAGTTACAGGCAACGCCTTCAGCGTGGGCGGCTCCACGCTGGTAGTGGACGGCGGCAATGTCGGTATCGGCGTGGCCTCCCCCTGGTCCAGGCTTACTATAGCGGGCGGCGTCGGCAACGAGATAGAGATCCCTTCCGCCGGCACCAACGTGCAGATCCTGGGCACCGGCTCTCCGGCCCAGTTCCAGATAGGCGGAGGCACCTCCTTCGAGGCCTTGATCGGGGCCACTCCCCGCCTGGTCATCGACGGCGCCGGCAACACTTCCGTCAGCACCCTCGCCGCCTCCGGCAGCATCACCGCGGCGCGCTACCAGATAAATGGCGCCAACGTGCTTGCGCTGTTGCCCGGCATAGACAGCCTGGGGGTGGGAAAGTTCGCCGGGCTTGTAAACACCGGGGACAGCAACGTGTTTCTCGGCTATGCTGCGGGTTACTACAACACTACGGCGGCCCAAAACACCTTCATCGGCTATGAGGCCGGGTATTCCAATGTCAGCGGAGGTAATAATTCTTTCCTTGGCTATAAAGCCGGAGCCTCCAACCTTACAGGCGGTAACAATTCGCTTGTGGGCTATCAGACGGCCTATTTTAACCAGACGGGTTCTGCTAACGCCATCTTCGGCAACGACGCCGGTGGTTTCGGCAGCGCGGCCTCGAACTCTTTCTCCAGTTCGACTATTGTCGGGTACAGGGGTGGTTACAACCTGACTACGGGCTCGGATAACACTTTTCTCGGCTGGCAGTCCGGATATAACGTCACTACCGGCAACGGCAATATAATCATCGGCTACGGCCAGAACGCGCAGGCCGCCGGCGCCAACAGTTCTCTCAACATCGGCGGGGTGCTGTTCGGCGACCTGGCCGCCGGGACCATAGGTATCTCCACGGGGAACCCGCAGGCCGCGCTGGACATGGTTTCCACCGCCACGGACCCCAATGTGTACGCGCAGCTCTGGCGCAACAGCGCGGGCGTTATCGTGGGGTCGATGTCCTCTACCGGCAATATGACCGCCGTGCGTTACGCCGGCGACGGCTCCGGCCTGACCAACGTGGCGGCTACCACCGGCGTGGACGCCAGCAAGGTGGCCAAGGCCGGCGACACCATGACCGGGCAGCTGACCCTGGCGGGCAGTTCCCTGACCATGCATACAGCCGGCGTCGTTAATTTTACCGCCGACGCGGCCGGGCATGTGGGCATAAACGGCTACCCTGACGCCGCGTCCGGGCTGCATATCTCGGGGACCGGCTCCTACGAAGCCGGGATCAGGCTGAACAACGGCGGCACGGTATGGAGCATGAGCAATACCGGCGGCCCGCTTTCATTCATAAAAGTGGATGGTTCCACGTACACGCCGTTCACGTTCTCCCAGACCGGAGTGCTTACGGCGGTCAGCAGCCCTGCGGGCAACAGTGAGGTCCACGCCGACCGTTTTTACGGCAGCGGCGCTAACTTGACCGGGGTGCTGGACTCCACCAAACTTCCTCTCTCCGGGGGAACAATGAGCGGCGGTTTGATCATAGGAGACGTGTCAGGGACGGCCTTCAGGGTGGGCGGCTCCACTCTTACCGTGACTAACGGCAGGGTCGGAATCAATACCGCCTCCCCCGCCGAGGCTCTGGATATCGGTTCCGGCAATCTGCGCCTGATGGCCGGAGGGATGCTGGAGTGGGGCAGCGCGGCTCTCTCCATTTTAGCCTCCGCCCCCGGCATGGCTTTTTATGAAGGAGGCCAGGTGCGTCTCAACATCAGTTCCTTTGGCGGGTACACCTCCGTGGGCGCGGGCGATATTTTAGGCGTCAATATAGATACCACCTCCGCCCTGCACGTGGCGGCCAAGGCCAGCCCGGGCGCCGACGGCAGGGTGGCCGTTTTCGGCGATCTCCGCAGCAACGGTTCCGTCTCCGGCCAGTATCTGGCCTCCGGCAACTTTGAAACTACCATAGAGGGCGCGGACAGCGCGGACCTGGCCGCCGGCCTGCGCGCCGTTATCAGGCATGAGAATGCCGGGGTCGGAGTGGTTAAGAAAGCCTACGGGCTCATCGTGGATGACCTGCAGAACAGCGGGGGCACGATAGACACCACCTACGGCGTCTATATCGGAACGCAGACGGCGGGAGCGCAGGTCAATCCCCCGTACAGCCTGTACGCGGCCGACCAGGCAGCCTGGAATTATTTCGGCGGGCGCGTCGGCATCGGCACGGAGTCGCCCCAGGATATGCTGCACATGATCGGCGCCAACCCGTGGATACAGATAAGGGATACCGGCGGCACCAAGGGCGCCTCTATCGGCATGGACGTCAACAAGCTGCGCTTCGACGAATCGGGCATGGGTAACAGGATGGTCCTGGACCTCAACACTTCCCGCGTGGGCATCAACACGCTTGGCCCTAACTATACCCTGGACGTGCAGGGCGGCTATGTTAACGCCTCGGGCGGTCTCTGCATAAACGATAACTGCGTCAGCGACTGGGGCAGCGCCGGCGTCTGGAGCAGGAACGGCTTGGTTGTGTCTCCCTCCAACGCCTCCAATAACGTGCTGATACAGTCCACGCTGACCGTGGCAGGCAACGCCTTCAGCGTGGGCGGGTCTACGCTGGTCGTCGACGCGGGAAGGGTCGGCATCGGCGTCCCGAACCCCACCGTCGCGCTGGACGTCAGCGGAGGGATAAACGCTACTACCATTTACGCGGGGAATTCCGTGTCGGCTGCCAGCATAGTGAAGGTGAACGGCGGCGGCATGGTCGCCCTGGAATCTGTGGCGGGGAACTCCAATATTTCCGCCACCGCCGCGGGCGCTAAGAACATGACCTTCACGACCGACTCGGTGGAGAGGATGCGCATAGACAGCAACGGGAGGGTAGGCGTGGGAACCGCTTTGCCGGCCTACGCGCTGCATGTTTCTTCCGGCGACGCTTCCGGCTGGAGGCCTGACGTGATGATAGAGAGTACGGCTTCAGGTACCCCGCAGCTCCTGCTGCAGTCAGGCGGGCACCAGGGCCGTATTGCGACCTCCGGCAGCAACGGCGGGACGTACATCGGCAGCATGACCAACGACTTCGTGAGCCTGCATACCAACGGCGTCGAAGTGATTCGCCTGGCTACGGACAAAAAAGTCGGTATTGGCGCTACCTCTCCCGGAGCGCTCCTGGAGATCCGGGACAACGCCGCCGCCAATAGCTACATGTTATTGATCGGGACCGGGGCGTCCGGTTCCTTCGTAAGCATTTCGTCCATGGGCGTAGTCGGCATAGGCTACGGCAATCCTTCCACCAGTACCGTCCTGCACGCCCAGGCCGTGGCCACCAACCTCACCGCGGGCGAAGACGTGGCCGCCGGTCTTATAGGCAGCGCGCGCGCGATAGGCACCGGCCCCGAGGACGTGGCGGTGGGCGGTGACTTCCGGGCTGAAGCCGACGGCAACCAGAACCTGGCCTTCCTGGCGGGCCTGCACGCCAACGTGGAGCGCACCAGCGCCGGCACCGGCGTAATAGCCAACGCGGTGGGCCTCTATATCGACATGCCGCGCAACGGCTCGTCCCCCGGAGGCTTCACTGATACCTACGGCATTTACATAGCCACCCAGACCTCCGGGAACCAGACCAACCTGCCGTACGCCGTCTATTCGGAGGACCAGAACGCCCGCGCCTATTTCGCGGGTAAGATGGGCCTTGGTACGGCCAGCCCCCGCTACGCGCTGGAGATCTCCAGCGCGGCCGGGAGTTCCGACCAGATGCTGGTGGTCTCCACCGGCACGGATATGGTCTTCGGCGTAAAGGGTAACGGCGAGGTCTACGGCGCCAAGTTCATCGGCGACGGTTCGGGGCTGGTCAACGTCGTTATGAACGGCGGCACTATGTCCCAGCCGCTCGTCATTAATGCGGATACGGCCGTCTATCCCTCCAATCTGGTGACTGCCGGGCTGGTCATCTCTACGTCGGGTGCGCTGCAGACCGCCGGCATGGGCAACGGCGGCATAGTCGGCAACCCGCGCGGTATCGGCGCGGTGGACCTGCAGACTAGCCGGTTAGCGGCTACCGAAGTGGCTTCCGCGGCGTACTCCGTGGTCGGCGGCGGCAAGGGGAACAAGGCGACGATTGCATTCGCGGTCGCTTCCGGCGGCAACAACAACATCGCCTCGGGCGGTTATTCTGTGGTAGGCGGCGGAGCCTCCAACACGTCCAGTAATGGCTGGACTACCGTTGGCGGCGGCTCTAGCAACGTGGCTTCGCAGAATAACGCTACGGTCGGCGGAGGAAGTGCTAACATCGCTTCCGGCTATTCCGCCACCGTCGGCGGCGGCAGCAGTAACTTGGTTTCAGGGAACATTTCCGCCGTGGGCGGCGGCAGCAATAACTCGGTTTCAGGAATCATTTCGGCCGTGGGCGGCGGCGAGTACAACGTCGTCTCCGGCTCGGATTCAGCTGTCGCCGGCGGTTCCTATAATACCGTGGTCGGTACTTCCGCCGTGGTGGCGGGTGGTTATAACAACAAGGCCGGGGGGGTGTACTCCTTCATTGGCGGCGGTTCCGGAAATACGGCCCTGGATTACTCGCTGGTCGCCGGCGGGGCCTCCAACAACGCCATGGGCTACTATACCGCCATCGGCGGCGGCCGCGGCAACTATGGCGCCTACTTCGCGACCATAGGCGGCGGCTCCAACAACAGGGTCGAAGGGTACTTTGCGGTTGTTTCCGGAGGCGAGAATAACCTCTCCACCGCCCCGTATTCGGTGGTGGGCGGCGGCCTGTTCAATACCTCCAGCGGCACCTACTCCGGCGTGCTGGCCGGGCATATGAACGAGGCTTTAGGCACAGCGGCCGCCATCGGCGGCGGCCGCAGCAACAGGGCGACCGGCGAAAATTCCTTTGTCGGCGGCGGCAGCGGCAATATCGCCTTTGACCTCGGCACCACGGTGGCCGGCGGCGTCACTAATACCGCCAACGAGGCCTACTCGTTCGTGGGCGGCGGCAACCAGAACAACGCCGCGACAGGTTATACCGCTATAGCCGGCGGCTATCAGAACACTATCGGGACCGTCGGCGGGGACGGCGCCTACTCTTTCATCGGGGCCGGCTACAGCAACGAGACCCAGACCGATTACACCGTTATCGGCGGCGGTATAGATAACTACATCACTAACGCCGGCATGTACAGCGTGATCGGCGGCGGCGGCGGCAATACGGTCAGCGCGCAATACGCCGCCGTAGTGGGCGGCCTGAATAATTCCGCGAAGGGCCAGTATTCTTTCGTCGGCGGCGGCGGGCCTAACGCCACCATTACCGGCAACGAGGCCGCGGGGGACTTCTCTGCGGTGGTGGGCGGCAGTTCCAATACCGTGACGGCCCAGCTCGGCTTTGTCGGCGGCGGCGATGATAACCACGTGTACGGCGACAGGGGCGTGGCGGTGGGCGGCGCCAGGAACACGGCCGGCGTGACCGGGACCAAGTTCCATGCCGCGGTGGTGGGCGGCCAGGATAACAGGGCCATAGGCGAGGGCTCCTTCGTGGGCGGCGGCGCCGCCAACACGGCCTTCGGCAATTATTCCGTAGTGCCGGGCGGGCACAGCAACTGGGCCGGCGGCAGTAATTCTTTCGCGGCCGGCTATACTTCCACCGCGGCCGCCGACGGCTCTTTTGCCTGGAACGACGCCAGCGTGGATTCGCTCGTCAATACCTACACGAACCAGGTGCAGTTCAGGGCCACCGGCGGCTTCTGGGTGTCCACCGGGACCATACACGCGACGCCGGGTCTGTTTGTCAGCATGGCCAACTGGGTGGGTATGGGCACCGACGCGCCTGCCAAGATGCTGCATATTAAAAATCAGAACGTGGTGCCGGATATACGCCTGGAGCGCGGCTTCGGCGGGAATTATTGGGATATCGGCGGCCTTAGCGGGACGTATTTTAATATCGCCTATGGCGGCACCATGCACATAAGTGTCTCTGATAGCGGCGGCCAGGTGGGTATAGGCGTGAGTCCTACCACCAGCCGGCTCCAGATCAACGGAGACCTGGGCCTTGGCGACGGCACGGCGGTTGGCAATGCTCCGATAGTTATACGGCTTACAGCGGCGGCGGCGGTGCAGGACGGCGACGTGGTGGTAGCGAGCGGCGGCAATCAGTTCAGCACTACACTTACCGGGAACGACTACCGGGCTATCGGGGTCGCGGTCGGGGCGACCGCCGGGGGGAGCGTCGGGAAGGTCGCGGTAGGTGGCGTGGCGCTGGTCAACTGTGCGGCTGGCCCTACCGCCGGTCAGCACGCTGTTGCCAGTGCGACGGCCGGGCAGGCCGCGGGAACGATCACCCCTGCAGCCGGGAGCAGCATCGGCCAATTCCTTACCAGCTGCGGGACCCCTTCGGCCGGCAAGGCTTACCTGTTGCTGAATTAAAATCTTGAAAGGATGGAATTAAGGAGAGCGTAGCGGACGCAGTATGATAGCGCGAACGATGATGGCGGCGCTGCTTTTGCTGGCGCAAACAGCCGCCGCGGGGACTAAAAGCGCCGGAAACCTGGCCGTGCTCGGGGACTCCCACGAATTTTCTTCGGGGAGCCTGGGCCTGGCGGGGGGGCTTTATTCCCTGGACGGGGCCATCCCCGGCATAGCTCACGACGTTTCAGCGCCGGGCGTAACCGTCCTCGAGTCCGGCTTCTACTCGCGCCTGGTCTCTACGCCGGCCGCTCCCGGCTACGGTACCGTCTCCACCGCCGCCTACGCGCTGGGCTGGACCGGCAGCGGCGCGCCGGTAAGCAACCCCGCCGGTACCACCTACGGCCTGGCCGTCTCCACCTGGGCCCAGGCCGAGCCCTACATGGCCTTCTATACCACCGGCGCCGACGGCTACCCGGTGGAAACCCTGGCGCCTAATGCCAGCTACTACAATTTTATCTACGCCAATTACATGGACGGGGACTATTCCGGCCTCGCCTCCACTACCGCCGTCACCTACGCCGCCGTGCCTTCCTCCTGGTCGTTCACCTTCTCGGACGCCGGGCATAACACGGTCAGCCTCTCTTTCTCGGATTTCGAGAATACCCCGCCGTACACGGGGTCCGGCTGGGGGGAACTGACCGCCTCTTCGCTGGCCGCCGCCGGCTACGGGCAGGCCTCGGTGGTCTACGGCTCCCACGTTTTCATCTCGGGCGGCTTTAACGGCGTGTCTTTCTCCAGCGCGGTCTACCGCGCCTCGCTGGCCCCGGCTACCGGCCTGTCGGCCTGGGCGAGCGCCGGCTATATGCCCGCCGCTCGCTACGGCCACCAACTGGTCGCCGCCCGCGGGCGCCTGTACCTGCTGGGCGGCTACGATTCCGCCGGCTCCCACGCCGAGGTCTGGTCCGCCGACGTTTCCACCGCCGGCGAGCTGGGCGCCTGGACGCCCGAGACGTCCCTGCCCGAGCCCGTCTATTTCCACGCGGCCGTAGTGGCCGCGGACCGCATAATCGTTTCCGGCGGCTACCGCAGCGGCGTCGGCGTGCTGTCCGCGGTATACGCCAACCGGCCCTATGACGACGGTTCGCTGCAGGGCACCTGGGCGATCTCCGACCCGCTGCCTTCCCCCAGGTATTCCCACGGCATGACCCTGGCCGGCGGGCGCAGGCTCTACGTCACCGGCGGCCGCGACGGCTCGGCGGCCAGGAGCGAGGTCTGGTTCACGCAGCTCAACGAGTCGGACGGCCTGCCCTCCGGCTGGGCGTCCGCCGCGTCCCTGCCCGCTCCCCGCTACGGGCACGGCGCGCTGGCGGCCGGCGGGCGGCTGTACGTCACAGGCGGCAACAGCGGCTCCGCCGCCCAGGCGCAGGTGTTCCAGGCCCGTCTATACCAGAACCCGGCGCAGCCCATAGCCTGGGAAGCCTACCATCCGCTCCCGTCTCCCCGCCAGCTGCACGGAGGCGTGATGGCGGGGGACCGGCTCCTGGTCTTCGGCGGCTACGACGGCACGGCCGCCAGCGACAAGGTGTTCGCCTCCGCCCTGACCGGGACCGAGTACCTGGTGGAGCTCTCGGCGGATTCCAGTTTCAATACGGACGTGAGGTCTTCTGGCTGGGTCAGCGCGCCCGATCTCGGTTTCGGCGAGCTGCTGCCCGGCACGCGCTACTACGCGCGCGCCAGGGCCAGGAACTGGACCGGCGTGACTACGGCTTATTCCGCCACGGGCTCCACTCTTACCTACGCGGCCATCCCGGCCACGGCGCCCTGGGCCGGGGTGTGGGTGAGCACCGCCGTAGCCGACTGGCAGGCCAACGGCAACCCGGCTGGCACCACTTACGAGCTGATGGTCTCGGAGTATCCTGATTTTTCCTCCCCGGCGTCTTCCTATACCACGGACACTTTCCTGGAGCTTAACGGCCTGCTGCAGAGCACCACCTACTACACCCAGGTCAGGGTGTACAACGGGCCCGTCAGCAAGTCCCGCTTCGCGGTCTTACCGCCTATCCGCACCAGCTTCGACCCCGCGCTCGACGTGGACAGCCCGACCATAACCTCTAACCAGGCCGACTTCTCTGCCTGGCAGGGCACCAACACCTTCCTGTGCGACGTGGACTTTGACGATGTAGGCGTGTCGGGGCTCAGCTATTTCAGGGTGCAGGTGTCCACGGACCCGCTGGATATGGCCGGCAGCGTGGTGGCGCCCTGGACCAGCGTGGTGACGGCGATAAACCAGGACGCCTACGCCGCCGACTGGCGCCTGCCGCAGTCCGTCTGGGAGCAGATGCCGGAGGGCACCTCCAATTATATTTCAGTCCGGGCCTACGATAATTCCGGCAATTACTCCTATCTTGAGGACGCTTTCAGCCTTATAAAGGACAGCAGCCCGCCGTCCATAGCGGTGGGCTACGCGCCCGGGGCCTCCTGGTATACGGATTATCCCGGCGACGTGACCGGCCTGAATTTTACCGACGCGCTGTCCGGCCTGGCCCGCGTGCAGTACAGCGTCAGCGCGGCCAAGAACTTCGCCGACGGCGGCGTGATACCCTGGACGGACATCCCCGGCCTTACCCAGGGGGCTACCTCCTACGAGCCGGTGCTGACCTACAGCTTTAACGTGCTGGCCAACGCCACGTCCAACTATTTCAGCTTCCGCAGCGTGGACCTGGCCGGCTCCACGCGCACGGTGGTGGACGCCTTCGGCATCGGCAAACTGGTGAGCGGCCCGATGGTCACCATCACCACGCCCACGGCGGCCTTCCAGTCCACGTTCACCTGGCTGTCGGGCAATACCGCCGAGACCAACGCCCATGCCGTGCTGGGCACCGAGGTCACGCTGCGCGACACGGGCAGCGGTCTCTATTACAATAACGGGGCTTTCCTCACCGGCTCCAAGGCCTGGCACGACGCCGAGGACACAGGCAGCACCTACACTATAACCCTCGCCAACCTGCCGCTGCTCAACGGGAGGCAGTACCAGGCCGTGTCCAGGTCTTCCGACGCGGCCGGCGACTATTCCCAGGTGCTGGCCACCTATACCTTCACCTTCGACTCGCTGCCGCCCTCGGCCGCCGTGCTCTACCCCGCCGACGGCTCGGCCGCTTATTCCGCCTCCTATGTCAGCGGCACCGCCGGGGACCCGGTTTCCGGCATCACTTCGGTACAGGTGGTGCTGCAGCGCGTTTCGGACGGGAAGTGGTGGAACAACAGCCTTTCTTCGTGGGGCGCCGCCTACGCGCCGCTGCAGGCGGGCACCACGCCGTACTGGACCTGGGGCTTCAACAATTACCTGCGCGACAGCCTGGCGCACGGCGCTTCGTATTATGTCAGCGTGCGCGCCTCCGACGCCTCTACGCCGGTCAATACCGGAGCTTTCGGCGTGTCGGGGTCCACCTTCGCCTACTACGACGCCACCCCGCCGCCGGCCACGGTGCTGACGGCCGCCAAGGGCGCTTTCAGCGGCGCGCTGGCCCTGGCCTGGCGCTCCGCCGGCGACAACGCCTCCTCCGGCTACCTGCTGTCCGGCGCGTACAAGGTGGCCTACTCCACGTACAGCGGCGCCGCGGTCTCCACCGATACGGCCCAGATAACCATCACTACCGCCGCCATCACGGCCGGCGCCACGCAGTACCGGGTGCTCTCCGGCCTGGACGCTTCGGCCTCCTATTACCTGACCCTGTGGACGGCCGACGACGCGCAGAACTGGTCCCAGCCCTCCAACGAGGCCGTGGCCGCGGCCGGCGACCCGGATACCGGCTTCCTGACCGGCAGGGTCGTGGACGCTTCCACTCAGCCTGTTACCGGCGTGCTGGTGGAGGGCCTGAGCCCCTCCGGCGCCGTGGAAGGCAGCGACTACACCGACGCCTACGGCAATTACGCCATCCCGGGCATGAATTCGCTGTACCTGACCATCCGGGCGGTCTGGACGGCCCAGGACATAGAGAGCTCGGTTTCCAAGAGCAACGTGCCCAACGGCTCCGCCGGGGTGAATTTCACCCTGAGCCTGGCCTACGAGCTGGCCAGCATCGAGGGCGTCATCCCGGCCGGTTACCTGCCGTCCGCCGTGCGCCGTGCCGCCGCTCCCCGCTACACCACGCGGGCCGTCAGCGCCGCCGCCGGCGCGGAGCCTTTTGTGGAGATCTACCGCAAGGGCCGCCGCATAGGCGCCGCCATAGCCGACGCCAACGGCGCCTTCAGCGTGCCCAACCTGCTGCCGGGCACCTACGGGCTGCGCGTGTTTAACGGCTCCGAATACAGCCGGATGGAGACCGTGACGCTGCGCGCCGGCGAGCGGCTGGTCTTCACCCCCAAATTCGACCTGCTCAACAAGGATACCGTGTTCGCCTATCCCAACCCGGCCAAGACGGTCGTTAATTTCCGCTTCATGCCTACGGCAGTCTCTTTTGAGGCCGAAGTGCAGGTGTTCGACATAGCCGGCCGCCTGGTTAAAACGCTGGACGGCGTCCAGCCCGACGGCGCGGCCAAAAAGATCTCCTGGAACATAGGCCGGGAAAAGATAGCTTCCGGAGTGTACCTGTATATCCTGCGGATCAAGAACGTTTCCGACGGGACCACCGCCAAGGTAGTAAAAAAATTCGCCGTAATTAGGTAGAACCGAATAACCTGAACATGACACACAAACAACTTCTGAAAGTCCTGCTCCTCCTGCTCTGCTGCTCCTGGCCCGCCTCGGCCCAGGACAACGCCAGCCTGCAATTCACGGTGGCCGCGCCCGACCCCGTGATGGCCGGCGAGGAAGTCCGCCTGCAGGCCCTGGTGGTCAATACCGGCGCCTCGGCCTGGGCCAAGGGCACTTATTACTGGGCCGGCGAGATCTACACCCTGGAGGGGGAAAACCGCAAGTTCCTGGCCCAGCTGGACACAGTGTCCCCTCCGGACGACGTGCCCGCCGGCGGCGTGCAGGGCGTGCAGCTGAAGTTTACGGTGCCGGACAATACGCGGGGCCGCCTGCTCTACCGGCTGTTCCTGATGAAGGACGGGCGCCGGCTGCTCGAGACGGAGTATAAGGGCTTCCAGGTGACGGAAAAAGAATTCCGACCGCCGCCCCCGCAGGATTTCAAGATCGGCGGCGACGTGACGTTCAGCTATAAGAACAACAACAGCGACGGCTGGCAGGACCACCAGGGCGTCACCTCGGCCAACCTCGTCGGCAGGGTGAAGCAGTCCTCTTTCCTGTTCAACACCTACGTGGTGCACACCTACCACAAGCCCATCACGCCTACCATCGTGCTGCTTAATTTCTACGCGCCTTGGGGCACGCTGGGCGTGGGAGATATCTCGCCGACCCTGACCCCGCTGTCCATGGACGGGCAGGGCATGCGCGGCGTGTCGCTGGACAGGACGCGCGGCCGGCTTTCCCTGACGGCGCTGATAGGGCGCATCGTGGCGCCGGAGGACCCGGGCGAATCCAGCGGCGGCCGGTACGCCCGCTACGCCGGCGGCTTCAAGGCGGCCTGGCAGTTCACCCCGGCCCTGAAGGTGGCGGCGGACGCCGTGATGAGCCGCGACGACGAGCATTCCATAACCCTCTCCACCACGGCCCTTACCGTCAAGCCGCAGCAGACCCTGGTCTACGGCCTCAACGCGGAGTGGAAGTTCCTGGGCGCCTTCTCGCTCAACAGCGACTACCAGATGAGCGGCTACAAGGCCGACCTGAACGCCGCCGGCCCGGCGGTGGCCGGCTCGGCCTGGAAGCAGGAAGTGAAATACCGGGGCAGGCTCCTGACCGCCAGGACGGCGGTCTCGCGCATAGATCCCAAGTTCTACTCCTTCGCCAGCCCGTCGGTGATCTCGGACCGCCAGGTGCTCGACGCCGAGGTGGGCCTGTTCCCCGCCGACTGGACCACGTTTACCCTTGGGTACAATACGTATACGGACAACCTCGACAAGGACCCGTCCAAGACCACCACGGAGCAGACCCAGACCACCATCGCCAACATGCTGCGGATAAAGGGAAAAACGGTGGTGAACGTCTCGCTGATGACCAATACCGCCCAGGCCAAGCCGGCCTCCGTGCAGGACAACCAGACCACCACCACCAACCTGTCGGTCACGCAGCCGCTGGGACCGCATACGCTGAGCGTCGGCATACAGCAGTCCGGCTTCAAGGACAACACCGGACTGTCCCACGATCTCGACACCTCGCTGCTATCTCTCAACGGGTCTTTCCGGCTGAGCCGCAAGATGGCCATGTCGGCCGGCATGGTGAACTCCACCACCAAGGACAAGGTGGATTCCACGACGGGCAAGAACACCAGCCTGACCGGCAACGTCTCCTACGCCATGCCGCGCCGGGCCATGGCGGTGCAGCTCTGGGCCACCATGTCCTCCACCAAGAACGATTCGCTCCTCTCGCCGGTAGACTCCGGCTCGCTCTCGGTGAACGTGGAGACGGTCTGGGTTAAAAGCCAGAACTCCCGCTTCACGTTCGGCGTGGGCGGGAGTTCCAGGACGGACCGGCTGGCGCCCGCTAACGACGTCAGCGAGCTCAATATCCTTACCCGGTACAATTATTCTTTCTGAATGAAGGCGCGGCCGGCAGGCCGCGCCGGGGTCAGCCTCTGGCGGGCTGCGGTTTCTGCTGCGCGGCCTGCTCCAGGGCGTCCAGGTATTCCTTCAGCTGCTCGTCCTCGGGGGACAGCTTGAGGGCTTTCTGCCAGGCCTGTTTGGCCATCCGGTAATCCTTCAGCTGCACGTAGGCCGAGCCCAGGCGCTTCAGGGCGGTCACGTCGGACGGATCCAGCCTGAGCACGCCCTCCAGCTCCTTCACGGCCAGGTAGAACTTGGAGTCGTAGATGTGGTGCAGGGCCATCTCTTTCTTGTGGTCCAGTATCCCGGCGTTCTCGGGCTTGGTGTCGTTGAGCTTCAACTGGGGGGATTCGGTTTCCAGGGCCTTTATCAGGCGGGGGAAGGTCTTGTCCGCAGGGGACAGCTCGGAGGCGTAGCGCAGCGCGTCGTAGGCGAAGGGCAGGTCCTCTTTTTCGCTCAGCCAGGAAGCGATGGCTTCGCCGGCCGCCGTCCAGGCTTTGGAGGACGAAGGCTTCTGGGGGGCCAGGTCCGCGATCCGGCGGAGCTTGCCCTGCAGCTTCTGGTAGTAGGGGCTCGTCGGGTCGGAGGCCAGCATCTCCTCCAGTTTCATCAGGGCCTCGGCGTAGCGGCCGCGCTCCAGCAGCCGGGCGAAAGCGGATTTAAGGCTGGCGGAGGTGCCGGCCATCTTCTGGCGGGCCTCTTCTATCATGTTGCGGGCCGTCACCTGTTTGGGGTCGGAGCGCAGCACGAGGTTCCAGTACTCAATGGCTTTGGAGTAGTCCTCCGCCACGTAGTAGCTAAAGGCCTTGTCGTAGAGCTCGCGCAGTTCCGAGCCCAGGGTGGGGGCGGCTTCCTGGGCTGAGGCCGTGCCGGCCCCCAGCGCTAAAATCAGTATCAAAGTCTTCATGATTTAGTCTCCGTGCCGTCGGCCTGGCGCATGATAATGACCTCTATCCTGCGGTTCTTCAGGCGGTTCTCTTCGGTGTCGTTGTCCGTGAGCGGGCGGAATTCTCCGTGGCCGAAGGCGGTCAGGCGCGCGGGGGGGACGCCGCTCTTCTGCAGGTACTCTATCACCGAGAAGGCCCGCATCAGCGAGAGCTCCCGGTTGGAAGCGAATTTTTTGCCCAGCATGCGGGCCGAATCGGTGTGGCCCTCCACGATCACCAGGTTCTCCATCTTCTTAAGGCTGTCGGCCACCGGGCCCAGCACTTTTTTCGCCTCGCCCCTGAGCGCGGCGGAGCCGGAGTCGAACAGTACCGGGGAGGCGAAGGTCAGCTTTATGCGGGTGGTGCTGACTTCCAGGCCCAGGCTGCCCTCCTTGATCTGGTCCTTCAGGTCCTCTTCCACTTTGGAGGCTGCCTCCAGTTCCTTCAGCTTTTTATCGGCGTGCTTCATGCCGAGCTCTTTCTGCATCTGGGCCAGGGCCTTCTCGTATTCGGACCCTTTGGTGTTATAGGCAAAGCCGTACAGCGCGAGGAAAAGGATGACCATGCAGGTCATCAGGTCCGCGTAGGGGACCATCCACAATTGCGACGTGTCTTTTTTTACGCTCATTCTCGGGGTACTATGATCTCTATCCTGCGGTTGCGCGCGCGGCCCGCGACGGTCTCGTTGGAGGCCACCGGCCTGTTCTCGCCGTAGGCGGCGGCTATCATCCGCGCCTGCGGCACGGCGTACTTGCCGGCGAGGAGGTCCACCACGGCGTTGGCGCGGGCGGCGGAAAGCTCCCAGTTGGTGCCGTAGTCGCCGGACTTTATAGGCACCGCGTCGGTGTGCCCCTCTATAATGATGTCGTTCGGGAGGGTTTTGAGCACCCCGGCCACCGGCCCCAGCACTTCGGAGGAGGTGCGGTTGAGCTCCGCTTTGCCGGACTGGAACAGGACCGGCGCCGCGATATTTATCTTGATCTGTTTGGCGGTTATCTGCACCTCGGCCATGTCCTTCATGCCGGCCTTCATCAGGTCTTCGGCCAGCTTCTTGGCCAGGTCCTGCTCGGTGAACTTCTTTATGATCTCTTCCGCTTTCTTCTCCCGCTGCGCCTGGGCCGTGTCCTTGTCGAAGCCTTCCATGAAATCGGAAGCCGCCAGCTCCGGGCGGATGGTGAAGACGTAGAGGATGAGGAAGAACAGCATGAGGTTGGTCATGATGTCCGACAGCACGACCAGGTAGAGGGGGTTGTCCTCTACCTTATGGCTGTCGTACCTGCTTATGAAGAACTTCATCTTACTTGCGGACGGCCTTGGCCTTGCGCCTCAGCGCCAGCGACAGGTAGCCCTCGAGCTTCTTGGAGACCAGCCACGGCACGTCGCCATCGTAGATAGAGAGCACGCCCTTGGCGATGATCTCGCGGCTGAGGATGTCCTCGTCGGAATAATAGCCCAGCTTGCTGGCTATGGGCAGGAAGACGAAGTTGGCCGAGAAGATGCCGTAGAAGGACGCGGTCATGGCGATAGCCATGGACGAGCCCATCTTGGAGGGGTCCTGGATGTTGCGGAGCACCTGCACGACGCCGATGAGCGTGCCGAGCAGGCCGAAGATGGGGGCGAAGGTGCCGGCGGAGTTGAAGACGTTGGTCTGCTGCTGGTGGCGCAGGCGGGTGGTGTTGATGTCGTTCTCCATGCGCTCCCGCAGGATGTGGATGTCCACGCCGTCGAGCATCATCTGGCAGGCGTCGGTCAGGAACGCGTGGGGGGAGGTGCGCAGTTCCCCGGCCAGCGAGTCGATGCCGTTCTTCTTGGCCAGTTCCGCGTAGTTGACGATGGCCCGTATCAGTTCGTTTATCGGGGGGCGCTTGGGCGGGAACAGCACCATCTTGACCGAGGACTTCACCCATTTCAGCGACGCCCAGGGGTAGGCGATCATGATGGAGCCGGCGGTGCCGCCGAAGATCAGGATAATGGCTTCCCAGTTGAGCAGGAACCTGAGCATGCCGCCGGTGGAGAGCACGAAGAAAATAACGCCCAGCCCGGTAATGCCGCCCAGTAAGGTCATCAGGTCCATAATATTTTACCTCTCGTGTCAGGGCTTGGCCGGCTGCAGCGGCGGCTTCTGCGCCGGGGCGGGCGCGGGAGCGGGCTTCGGGCCGGCCGCGGGGGGAGCGCCGGCGGGCTTTGCGCCGGGCGCGGGAGCCCCGGCGGGCCTGGGCGCGGGGGCGCCGTGGCCTTTCAGCGTGATAAAGCCTTCCTTGATCATCTGGCGCATGGTCTCTATCACTCTCGCGCGGTCGCCTTTGTAGGCTTCCGCCGGAAGGTCGCGGGTGAGGTCGAATTCCTGCTTCAGCCGGTCCTGCATGCCGCCGGCGAGCTTGGCCATGAAGGCCGCGGCGTAGGGCGAGCCTTTAAGCGCGGCGGCCATCACGCGGGCCGGCAGCCTGCGGGCCAGCGCCTGCGCGTGCGCGGGCTCCAGGTCCTGCAGATTGGCCAGGCGGACCACGGAGGAGCCCAGCTTGCGGCCCATCACGGGGTCCAGGCGGGAGAAGGCGGCCAGGGCTTTCTCCTGCACCGCCTCGTCGAGCGAGCCGAGGATGTTGAGCGCTTTCTCCTCGCCGCCGACCACGTAGTCCAGCGCGGAAAGGATCTCCGTCTCCAGGGCGCGGATCCGGGCTTCCGGCATCAGCGTGACCTTGGGCAGCTGGGCCAGGGCCTCCGCGCTCTTGGGGTAAAGGGCTTCGGAAAGCCTGGCGGCGACGTCGCCGGGGGAGTAGCTGAGGACTATGGTCAGGTCCTCCACGGGCCGGGTTTTCAGGATGAAGGCCAGGCTGGCGACGTGCCCGGCGTTGAGGAACCAGAAGGGCGGCTTGCGGCCGTCGGCGGCTTGCGCGGCCTGCGCTTCGGCCGGCGCCTTGGCGGCCTCCCTGGCCGCCTCCGCCTCTTCGCGGCGCTCCGGGCGGTCGCCGGAAGCGGCGCTCACGGCGGCGGTATGGGCGCTGAAGGCTTCCACGAAAGCCCGGGCGCTCTTTGAAAGGGGCGACAGGAAGGCCAGGACGGTGAAGAGCGCCAGCGCGGCGACCACCAGCACCCAGACCAGGCTCCAGAGGTTCGGGGGGAGGAACAGGTCGGAAAAGGCCAGCGGCTTGGCCTTGCGGAAATCCATTTTCTCGACGGTGAGGAGGTCCTGCCTGTCGGCGGGGAGGCCGAGCAGGCCGGCGGCCAGCTTGCGGGCGAGCTGGGTGTCGGACTCTGAGACGGACCGGTCCAGGATCAGGCTCGCCGAGATCTTCTTGACCATGGTGAGGGAGCTCGACAGCGACGGCTCGCCCATCTTCTCCTGCCGGGGAATGCCGGGCAGGATCTCCTTGTTCTTCTTGTCCTGCTCCTGGAGCTCGGCAGAAATTATGACGATGATATCTTCGGTGCCGAGGGCTTCGGCGAGCACCATCCTGACCCGCTTTTCGAGCGAGTTCTCGAGGGCGAGCTTGGCTTCCAGGGAGGTGCGGCTGGAGGACTGGGCGTGCAGGCTGCCGGCAGGCGCCAGGACCGGCAAGGCCGCGACGGAGAGTAAGAAGAGAATTCGCTTTATCATTGTAGCCCCCGCGAAAATAGTTATACGGTTCAATTATATTACTATTAGCGGCGCATATCAACGGGGCGGGGACCCCCGCCGGTTGACTTCGGCCGGAGGTTTTACTACCATTCAGGATAGTTTAAATCCGCACAGGAGGGGTTGATGAAAAATAAGCTGTTTGGCGCGTTACTCTGCCTGGCCCTGGTTCCCGGCGCTTTCGCCGGCGTGACCTTTGACCAGCAGGGCAGCGTTCCGGAAATTGTAGCTCAGCTGCAGAACGCCGCCCCGGACGCGAGCATAATGCCGCTCCCCGGCGATCCCAAGGCCGCCGCGAAATGGACCGTCATGGTCTACGTGAACGCCAAGAACAACCTGGAGACCTACGGTCTCAAGGATGTCAATGAAATGGAACTGGTCGGCTCCACGCCCGAAGTGAACATCGTGGCGGAGCTCGGCCGCATCAACGGCTATGCCACTAACGACGGGGACTGGAAGGGCTCACGCCGCTACCTGGTCCAGAAGGACTCCGACCTCAACAAGATCAACTCCCCCGTGGTCATGGAGATCCTTAAATCCGACATGGGCAACTGGCAGAACCTGGTGGAGTTCGTAAAATGGTCGCAGGCCCGCTACCCCGCCCAGCGCTACGCGCTGGTGGTCTGGAACCACGGTTCCGGCTGGAACAAGTCCGGCGAAGCCGGCGGCAAGGGCATCTCCTACGACGACGAGACCGGCTCCCACATCACCACCGGCCAGCTCAAGGCTGTGCTCGCCGCTACCGGCAAGATGGACATCCTCGCCATGGACGCCTGCCTGATGCAGATGATCGAAGTGGCCTACGAGGCCCGCACCGGCGCCGACTACATCGTAGCCTCCGAGGAGACCGAGCCCGGCGACGGCTATACCTACGACACCTGGCTGGGCCCGCTGGCCGCGAAGCCTTCCATGACGCAGGCCGAGCTGTCCAGGGTGATGGTGGATTCCTACACCGACCATTACCAGAAGATAGGCCAGGGCGCCACGCAGTCCTCAATCCGCACCGAGAACCTCTACCGGCTCGGCCAGCTGATGAACGGCTGGACCTCCGCGCTGATGGCTTCCGGCGACGTGACCGCCGCCAGGAACGCCCGCACCAGGGCGCAGGCCTTCTACTACTCCAGCAACAAGGACATTAATCACTTCGTCAAGCTGGTGGGGGAAGGCACGCAGAACGCCGAGGTGAAGGCCAAGGGCGAGGAGCTGATGAAGTTCCTCACCGGCGAGGTGGTTTACCACAACCGCGCCACCGGCTCCAAGTACGCCAACGCCTCCGGGCTGGCGGCCTACCTGCCGAGCTACTACACCGCGTCCTACGACGCGCTGGAGTGGGCCAGGGACAGCAACTGGGACGACTTCATGAAGTGGATAAAATAAGCCGCTGAACGGAACGTCTTACGGAAGGGCGGGAGCGATCCCGCCCTTCTCGTTTTCGCTCGCGCATGTCCCTTGGGCGAGCGGAACGCAAAAACGGCGTCGCGCACACCGTGCGCGCGCCTCCCCGTCTCGGCCTCGGCGCTGCGCAAGCCTCGGCCTCCGACAGGGTTTTGCTAACCCGCTCACCCAAGGGACATGCCCCGACTTCCCTGTAACAATTCTGTCATTGAAATTAACTATCATTAGTGTATACTATAATACCGAAATTGGAGCGGGCCGACGGCCCGGTCCGGTTTTTCGCTTATGAGGAAGAAGGCCTTGTATACAGCAGTTATTTTAGCCGCGGCCCTGCTGGCCGCGGGGGGAGTTCCTGTTGTCCTGGCCGGACCGTCCGTCGGCACTACCGCCGCCAATTTCCTTAAGATCCCCGCGGCCGCGGTGCCCACCGCCATGGGCGAAGCCTATACCGCCCTCGTCGGGCCCGACTCCATCATGTACAACCCGGCCGGCCTCGGCCTGCTGAACTACTCCTCGTTCTCCGGCGCGCACAACCAGTACCTCGACGGCATAACCCAGGAGTACCTGGCCCTGTCGTGGCGCTCCCGGTACGGCACCATCGCCGGCGCCTACTCCACCCTCTCCAGCGGCAAAATAGAGGCCTACGACGACAATGACATGCCGGTGGGCAACACTTCCACCGGCCATACCCTGATGGTGCTCTCCTACGCCCAGTCGTGGCCGCATTTCAACCAGGACATCGGCAAGCTGGACCCCATGCTGATCGCGCCCGGCTGGACCAGGATCGAGCCGGTCAAGGACTACCGCCCTAAGGCCTACCGCTTCGCCGCCGGGGCCAGCCTCAAGCGCATCTCCGAAAAGCTGGGCGACGAATCTTCCGGCTCCTACGCCATGGACGCCGGCCTGGCGCTGGTGCTGCCCAACCGCTGGCAGTTCGGGGCTTCGGCCCAGAACTTCGGCTCGAAGCGCCAGTTCCTCGAACAGGAAAGCTCCCTGCCTTCCTCCCTGCGTTTCGGCATTGCCAAGGATTTCCATACCATCAACGACCTGATGGTCTTCACGGTGGCCACCGACCTCGTCAAGTATTCGGACCGGGAGTACCTCGGGGCGACCGGCCTGGAGATAGACTTCATGAAGATGTTCCAGATGCGCGTCGGCTACAAGACGCAGCGGGACACCGGCTCCAAGGTCTGCGGCGGCTTCGGCATGAATTTCGACCGGCTCGCCGACAGGGGCGGCCTGCTGCGCGGCGCGCGCCTGGATTACGCCTACCTGGATTACGGCGCGCTCGGCGCCACCCACCGCATCGGCGTGCAGCTTATCTGGTAAACCTTCCCGGCCTTCTTGAAACTCCTCCTCCCCGGCAGAACCCCGCCGGGGTTTTTTGTATAATTATGGCGATGGATATCGTTAACTATATGCGCGCGCGGGCCGCGGCGGTGGACGCCGCCCTGCCGGCTTTCGTGCGCGGCCTGGGCGGCGCCCAGCCCCGGCTGGCCGCGTCCATGACCTATTCCCTTGCGGCCGGCGGCAAGCGCCTGCGCCCGCTGCTGATGGGCGCCTCCTACGAGATCTTCGGGGGCAAGGCCCGCGACATCCTGCCGGCGGCCTGCGCCCTGGAGATGGTGCATACCTATTCGCTGGTCCACGACGACCTGCCCGCCATGGACGACGACGCCCTGCGCCGCGGCCGGCCCACGAACCATAAAGTTTACGGCGAAGCCCTGGCCATACTGGCCGGCGACGCGCTGCTGACGGACGCCTTCACCGTGCTGACCTCGTCGCGCTATCCGCGCTCCGTCGGCCCGGAGCGCGTGCTGGGAGCGGCCCGGGTGCTGGCGCAGCGCGCGGGGGCTATGGGCATGGTCTCGGGCCAGGCGGCGGACCTGCAGGCCGAAGGTTTCCTGCGCGGCCCGAAGCTCGCCCCGGCCCGCCGCAGCGCCGGCCTGAAGCTGCTGGCCTACATCCACCTGCACAAGACCGCCGACCTGATAACCGCGGCGGTGGAGATGGGCGCGGTCCTGGCTGGCGCGCCCGCCAAAGATTTTAAGGCGCTTTCCTCTTTCGGCCGGGAGCTCGGCCTCTGTTTCCAGGTGGCCGACGACATCCTCGACGTGGTGGGGGATAAAAAGAAGCTCGGCAAGAGCGGCAGCGACGCCCGCAACCGGAAGCTCACCTACGCCTCGCTGCTCGGCGTGGAGGGCGCCCGGCGCGAAGCCCGGGCCCTGCTGGACCGCGCGCTGGCGCGCCTGCGGGCCGTGCCCGGGGCGGCGGCCCCCAAGGCCGCGCTCGAGGCCATGGCCGGTTTCGTTTACGGGCGGGAGAACTGACATGCTGGCAAACATCAAGGGCTCCGAGGATATTAAAGCGCTCAACGTGTCGGCGCTGCCCGGCCTCGCCGCCGAAGTGCGCCGGCTCATTATCAGCGTGATCAGCCGCACCGGCGGCCACCTGGCGTCCAGCCTGGGCGCCACCGACCTGATCCTGGCCCTTCATTACGTGTTTGACACCCCGCGCGACCGCATAGTCTTCGACACCGGCCACCAGGCCTACGCGCACAAGATCCTCACCGGCCGCGCGGACAAGTTCGCCACCATACGCACCAAGGGCGGCCTGTCCGGCTTCCTCAAGCGCTACGAATCGCAGTACGACGCTTTCGGCGCGGGCCACGCCTCTACGGCCCTGTCCGCCGCCGCGGGGCTGGCGGCGGCGCGCGACCACTCCGGCTCGCCGCACCGCGTGGTGGCCGTAGTGGCCGATGGCGCCATGACCGGCGGCATGGCCTGGGAGGCCATGCAGAACGTGGGCCAGCTCGGCACGGACCTGCTGGTGGTGCTCAACGACAACCAGATGTTCATCTCGCAGCGGGTGGGCCGCCTGGGCAGGATCCTTACGAAGCTCCTCACCCTCGGCACCGTGCAGAGCGCCGAACGCAAGGTGGAACTTTTTCTTAACCGTTTCCAGTTCTGGGGCAAGAAGATCCTCCGCGTGGCCAAGCGCGCCAGGGTGATGTTCTTCCCCGGCATGATCTTCGAGGAGATGGGCTTTCATTATTACGGGCCGGTGGACGGGCATAATATCGGGGAGCTCGTTGAGGTGCTGGGCTATGTGAAGGGCCTCAAAGGGCCGGTGCTGCTGCACGTCGTTACCAAGAAAGGCCGCGGCTACGAGCCGGCCGAGGACGCCCCCACTAGTTTTCACGGCACGCCCAGGTTCGATATCGAGACCGGCGAGACGGCCGCGCCCCCGGCCCAGGGCAAACCGGTGCCGACGTTCACTTCGGTCTTCGGAAAGACCCTGGTGAGGCTGGCGGAAAAGGACCGCTCCATCTGCGCCATAACGGCCGCCATGCCCGAGGGCACCGGCCTGGACCTGTTCCGCGACGCCTTCCCGCGGCGCTATTACGACGTGGGCATAGCCGAAGAGCACGCCGTCACTTTCGCGGCCGGCCTCGCGGCCGACGGGATGAAGCCCGTGGTCGCCATCTACTCGTCCTTCATGCAGCGCTCCTTCGACCAGGTGCAGCACGATATCTCCCTGCAGAAACTGCCGGTGGTGATAGCCATGGACCGCGCCGGCCTGGTGGGGGAGGACGGCCCGACCCACCACGGGGTTTTCGACATCTCCATTTTCAGGACCCTGCCGGACGTGGTCATCATGGCGCCGTCCGACGAGAACGAAATGCAGCATATGCTGGCTACCGCTTTCGACTGCCGCCTGCCGGTATTGCTGCGCTATCCCCGGGGCAAGGGCTGCGGCGTAGAGATGGACGCGGAGCCGGCCCCGCTGGCTCTGGGCAAAGGGCGCCTGCTCGCCAGGGGCAGGGACGTCAATTTCCTGGCCATAGGCAACCGGGTGTACCCGGCGCTGAAAGCCGCGCAAATCCTTAAGGGCCTGGGCATCGACGCCGGCGTGGCCGACATGCGCTTTGTGAAACCCCTGGACGGCGACCTGGTGCGCGAACTCGCCGCGATCGGGCCGCTGGTGACCGTAGAGGATAATGCCCTCGCGGGCGGCTTCGGTTCCGCCGTGCTTGAATTTTTGAACACGGAGGGGATCGCCGCCGGCGTGCTGCGCCTGGGCATCCCCGACGCCTACGTGGAACAGGGCAAGCCCGAGGAGCTTTACGAGGACCTGGGCCTGACGGCGGACCGCATATCGGCCGGCGCCGCGGCCTGGCTGGAAAAGAAAGATCTGGTGGGAAATAATAAATAGCAAACAGGAGCGCAACGTGAAAAAACAGAAGATCAGCAAGGAAGTTATGACACTTCGGAGGGCCAAGTCCTACAGGAAGGCCTACCTGGACCCGGATTTCCTCAGCAGCGACGAGATGCGCCCTGTGCGCCTGCAGCTGGAACTGCAGAAACCCGAGAAGATACTGGCAGACCACGGCGTCAAATCCACCGTGGTGGTGTTCGGCAGCGCCCGCATCTGGGACAAGGACCAGTCCGCTGGCCGCGTGGCCGAGATGAAGGCCCTTCTCAAAAAAGACCCCCAGGACGCGGTTCTCCGCAACCGGGTGGCTTCCGCCGAACGCCTGCAGAAATCCACCAGGTACTACGACGTGGCCCGCGACTTCGGCCGCCTGGTCTCTCAGAGCAGCGTGTTCCCGGACCGCAAGCTGGTGGTGGTCACCGGCGGCGGCCCCGGCATCATGGAAGCCGCCAACCGCGGCGCCCACGACGCCGGCGCCAAGAACATCGGCCTCAACATCACGCTGGACATGGAGCAGGGGCCCAACCCGTACATCTCGCCTGAATTCTGCTTCCGCTTCCACTACTTCGCCATCCGCAAGATGCATTTCGTCATGCGCGCCCGCGCCCTGGTGGCTTTCCCCGGCGGCTTCGGCACCATGGACGAGCTGTTCGAGGTGCTGACGCTGGTGCAGACGGGCAAGAAGACCCGCCTGCCGATAATACTCGTCGGCAAGGATTACTGGACCGACGTGATGAACTTCGAGAATATGGCCAAGTGGGGCTACATCTCCAAGGAAGACCTCAAGCTGTTCACCTTCGCCGAGACCGGCGGGGAGATCCTGAAACAGATAGAGGACTTCTACCGGAAATACCCGCTGGCTAACGGCAAATAATGACCCTGCAAGGGCGGAAGGCGGCGGCGCTGTGGGCGGTACTAACCGCCAGCGCGGCGCTGGGCGCCTCCGCCCTTGTGGCTTTTTACCCGCCGCCCTCCACCTTTGCCAGCCTCTATCCCCCGCAGAGCGCGCACGTGCGCGACGGCCGCTTTGCCGGCCCGGCGTGCAACGGCGTGCAGTGCCGCCTCTGCCCCTACGAATGTTTCCTGCCCGAGGGGGCGCGCGGCCGCTGCAAGGTGCGCGCCAACTACGGCGGGAAGATAAAGACGCTCGTCTATTCCCAGGCCTCGGCGGTGCACGTGGACCCCATAGAGAAGAAGCCGGTGTACCACATGTACCCGGGCAGCCTGGTCTACTCGCTGGCCTCTCCCGGCTGCAACCTGTCCTGCCGCGCCTGCCAGAACTGGGAGCTCTCGCAGTCCTACCCGGAGCAGGCGCCCCCGTCCGTGCGCGTCCCGTCCTCCCTGCTTATGAAGACCCTGCCGGACGGCCGGCCCTACGGCGAGCTGGAGACCACGGAGGTTTCCGCGCTGGAGCCCGCCGACGTGGTGCGCTACGCCAAGGCCACCCGCTCGCGGGCCGTGGCCTACACCTATTCCGAGCCGGCCGTTTTCTACGAGTACATGTACGACACCGCCGTCCTGGCCCGCAAGGCCGGGCTGAAGAACGTGATGGTCAGCGCCGGCTACATAAACCCGGTCCCGCTTTCGCAGCTGCTGGAGTATATGGACGTGGTCAAGATAGACCTGAAAGGCTTCAGCGAGAAATTCTACAAGGATTACACCGGCGGTTCGCTGGCGCCGGTCAAGCGCACCCTGCTGGAGCTAAAAAAAAAAGGCGTCCTGTCCGAAGTTGTTAATCTGGTCATCCCCGGCCTGAACGATTCTCCGGCCGACCTGGCGGCCCTCTCCGGCTGGGTGCATGACAACCTGGGCCCTTCCACCCCGCTCTTCTTTTCCCGGTTCTCGCCCAATTACCTGCTGCCCGGCCTGCCGCCCACGCCGGAGGCCACGCTGACCCTGGCGCGCGAGACCGCCCTCAAGAAAGGCCTGCGCTACGTTTACGCCGGCAACCTGCCCGGCCACGAGGGCGAGAATACCTACTGCCCCAAGTGCGGCCGGGCGCTGGTGCGCCGCTACGGCTACGCCGTGCTGGAGGACCGCCTGACGCCGACGGGCGGGCGCTGCCCGTGGGACAATACGAAGGTGCCGGGGATCTGGTAGGGGGGGGCATGAAAATATTTTTAATTTCGACCCTGCTGCTCGCGGCCGCCCCGATGGCGGCGCGCGAGCCGGCCGTGGCCGGGCAGTTCTACCCGGCCGACCCGGCGGCGCTGGCCCGCGCGGTGGACGCCTACCTGGCGCCGCCCGGAAAATTCAAGCCCGTCGGCGGAGTAGTCGCCGTCCTGGCCCCGCACGCCGGCTACGAGTATTCCGGAAAACTGGCCGGGCTGGCCTACCGGCAGATAGCTGATTCTTATGACACCGTGGTGATACTGGCCACGGGGCATACCGAGGGCGTTAAGGGCGCGGCGCTGCTGGTCTCCGACGCCTACAAGACCCCGCTTGGAAAGATAGAGCCGGACCGGGCGCTGGCCGCGGCCCTGATGAAGGCCAGCCCGCTCTTTGAGGACAGGCCATCCGCCCACCTCCGGGAACACGCCGTGGAAGTGCAGCTGCCCTTCCTGCAGCGCCGGCTGAAGAAACCTTTCAAACTCCTGCCCGCCGTCCTCAATACCGGCGACCCCGCCGCGCTCAGGACCATTGGCGGAGCGCTGGCCGCGGCCCTGAAGGGGAAGAAGGCCCTGATCGTCATCTCGGCCGACTTTTCCCATTACCCTGCCGTCGCCGACGCCGACGCCGCCGACGGGGCCATGAGCCTGGCTATCGCCAGCCTGGACCCCGCCTTCTTCCTCTCGGCGTCGCGGTTTATAGTTCAAAAAAAGATCCCCGGCCTGGACACCTGCGCCTGCGGCGAGGCCGCCGTGGCGGTAGGGATGGAGGCCGCCCGCATGCTGGGGGCCAGGTCTTTCATCCCTCTGAAGGTTTCCAATTCTTACGCCGAGAATAAAACGGCCGGCCCGGGGCGCGTGGTCGGTTATATTTCCGGGGTTTTCTCCCGCGCCGGCGCGGCCGCGGACTTGACTCTTTCGAAGGCGCAGCGGGCGGCCCTGCTGAAGGAGGCACGGCGCACACTGGAGCGCCATTTTGCCGGGGAGGAGCAGCCGGCCGGGCTGGAGGCCGACGTGCGGCTGAACCTGCCGGGGGCGGCCTTCGTCACCCTTACCCTCGGCGGCGCCCTGCGCGGCTGCGTGGGCACCGTGGAGCCGGCCATGACCCTGGCCGACGCCGTGCGCTACGGCGCCTACAGCGCGGCGTTGCGCGACGGGCGGTTCGCCCCGCTGGCCAAAGAAGAATTAGCCAGGGTTAGTGTTGAGGTTTCCGTGCTGTCACCGCTTAAGCCGGCGGCCCATGCGGCGCTCAAGCCAGGGTTGCACGGCGCCGTGGTCACAAAGGGGGAGCGCTCCGGACTTTTTCTGCCGCAGGTCTGGGAACAGATCCCGTCTAAAGAAGATTTCCTCGGCGAACTCTGCGCGCAGAAAGCCGGGCTGCCGCGCGATTGCTGGAAGGACCCGGCCGTTAAAATTTATTCTTTTACCGTGGACGCCTTCTCCGAAGGCGAAACTCTGAAGTAAATAAAAAGCCCGGCGGCCAGCGCCGCGCCCGCCGCCAGCCCCGCCGTCAGCAGGGCGCCCCTGATGCCCAGGAGCGGCGCCGTAAAGGCCGCGGTGGCCAGGCCCCCGGCCGCCCCTCCGATAAGGTCCCAGGCGTAAACCGCCCCGCCCGCCCGCCCGGCGGCGGCGGCGAAGAAAACCCCCGAGATAAAGCCTCCCGACAGCACCAGCGCCCTCGCGCCCCAGCCGGCCAGCGCCAGCTCCGGCCTGAGCGCCGCAGCCAGCGCCAGCGCGCAGGCCGCGGCTTCGGCGAGGAGTATGAAGGCCGGCCTGCCGGCGGCGCAGAAAGCCCCTATAGCGGCGCCCAGCATGAACAGCGCGAACATCGCCCCCAGCTCCGGGCTCAACCGGCCCGTGCCTGATTGGAAGGCCAGCAGGACGGCGGTCTCGAAAGCCAGCCCCCAGAAACCGACGAGGAAAGCTTCGCCGGTGCGCTCCTCCGCCGAGAATTTAAGCAGGCCCGGCAGGCGCCAGGCCGCCAGGAGCCCGGTCAGGGCCAGCGCCGCCAGGCCGAGGAAAGAGGCGGGGGACATTACCATGGAGAGCCAGGCTTTCCAGAATCTGAAATAGGCCAGCGGGTTCAGGTCCGTATTGGGGAGCGGCTGCTTTACCTTGGCCAGCTCGCCCGCGGCCCAGGCCCGCCGGTATGGGTGGAGGAGGAAGGGGAGGGCCGCCGGCACCACGGTCCTGGATTTTATGCCCCTGCGGCCGTAGGCAGCGGCCAGTCGCTCAGGCGACAGGGCGAGGGGTTTTAGCGAAGCCAGCACGGTGAGCCTGCTGCCGGGGAGCAGCTCTACCGACGGGAAGACGGCGCGGGCCGAGGCCAGCACGCAGGCGGCGGAATAGGCCGCGGCGGGAGGGAGGTAGTTCTCCGCGAAAGGCAGCTGGAAGACCAGCACGCCGCCCGGGGCCAGCATGGCCGCCGCCCGCCTGAAATATTCCACGGTGTAGAACCTGTTCTGGGCCGCGTTCTCCGGCGCCCCTCCGGCGTTAAAGATGGCTGAGTAGTAGCCTTCCCTTCCCTGCAGGGCGCGCGGGTCCGCATACAGCAGGCTGAATTTATTGGCGTCCGCCCCGGTCTCGGCCGACAGCGCCGCGGCTTTGGGCCTGTCCGGCTCGGCGATCTCTACGGCCCGGGGCTTGTGCTTGAGCACCTCGGGCAGCAGGAAGAACGCGCCCCCGCCATGCAGCAGGACCCTGCCCGGCTCCTTGAGCGCGAGCAGAGGGATATGGACCAGTTCCTCCGGCCCCGCGTCGCCCGGGGCGTAGAGCAGCCGGCCGTCCTCGTAGAAAGAGAGTTCGCCGTGGCCGGTAAAGGCGAGACGGGAACCTTCTGTCTGTATGACCAGGCCCGGTTTAAGCGCGGGAGGCTTGAGGGTCCAGAGGCGCGGCGCGGCCAGCGCTCCCGCGGCCAGCACCAGCGCGGCGGCGGCTGCCGCCGCGGCGCGCAGGGGGGAGACAGGGCGGCGCAGGGCGTAAACGGCGGCGAGGGCCAGTGCCGGCGCGGCCAGCACCAGCAGGGCCTCAAGCCCCGGAAAATAGCGGTAGTAGAATATGGTGAGCAGCCCGGCGGCGCCGGCGCCGGCGGCTTCCGCCGCGTAGAAGAAGGCTGGCCTGCCGCGCAGGGCCGCGCCCGCAGCGTAGCCGTTGGCCAGGGCGGCCGGCAGGCAGAGCAGGGCCGGGCCCGCCAGTATAGCCGGCAGCCCGGGCTGGTACAGGGGCGGCAGCAGGCCCGGGACCAGGCGGACAGCCAGAAGATTGAGCGGTACTGCGGCCGCCAAGAACAGCGCGGCTCCGGGAAATGTTCCTTCTCCGGCGGAGCGCCCCAGTCTTACACCGGCGGCGGTCCACACCAGCCAGGCCGCCAGGGCGGCGGCCAGCGACAGCTCTTGTCCGCCGAAGACCTGCGAGACCTCGCGCAGCAGTAAAGCCTGCGCGAGCAGCGAGTAAAAACCGAACAAAAGGAACAACCCCATAATTTTGATATTATTGTACTAAATGGACACCGCAGCAACGCCAAAGCAGAGAGGAGTCGCGGCCGGTATTTTTTCGGCCCTGGTCTTTCTGCCGGTCCTTTTTCTTTCCTCGCTCATCGCCGGCCGCGAGATCAGCCGGTTTTACGCGCTGGCCTGGGCGCTGTTCGCCGCCGGGACGGCCTTCGCCATCTCCTATACCGGGCGCGTCTCTTTCTACCGCAGGATCTTTTTCTCGGTCTCCGCGCTGGCCTTCCTCCTGCATTTCAAGTTCGCGCTCTTTGGCGCGTCCTTCGAGGCTTCCTCCTTTAAGGCCGCGCCGTTCTGCCATATAGCGATGGCGCCCTATTTTCTGGACTACCTCTACCAGCAGTACCTCGCCTTCATGAGCGGGGGCTGGCGGCTCTGGGGGCCGCTGACGCTGGGCGCCGCCTGGCTTTTTATAACGCTGGCTATAGGCCGCGGCTGGTGCTCGTGGGCCTGCTTCTACGGCGGCATAGACGACGGCCTCAGCGCCCTGCCGGGGCGGCCCCTGCTTAAGATAGGGAACTGGGTCTTCAAGGTGCGCGACCTGCCGGCCGCCCTGCTGGTCTTCCTGCTGCTGGCCTCGCTGGCGTATATGCTGCCGGTCTACTGCCTGTGGCTCTGCCCGTTCAAATTCGGGGAGTCTTTTTTCGACGGGGACCCCGGCATCCGCAGGGTGCAGTACGGCCTTATGACCTTCGCCCTGGGGGCGCTGGTGCTCGGCCCGCTGCTCACCAAGAAGCGCATCTTCTGCTCTTTTCTCTGCCCGTTCGCGGCCTGGCAGGCTTTCTGGGGCAGGTTTAACCCGTTCCGGATCAGCGCCGAGGCCGAAAAGTGCAACGGCTGCCTGCGCTGCGCCGACAGTTGCCCGATGAGCGCCATAAAGTGCGTGCCCGGCGGCAAGGCGGAGATCCTGGCCTACTGCAACCTCTGCGGCCAGTGCCTGGACGCCTGCCCGCAGAGCGGCCTGCGCTACACGCTGTTCGGTTCCGTCCTGCCGGCCGCCGGAGGCGGCCTGGCCGCGCGGCTTTTTACGGCGGAGTCCTTTTTCGTTTTTTCGGCGCTGACGCTCGGGGCTGTGTTCTCTTCGCTTTGGGCGCCGGCGGCGCTGCGGGACCTGATAAAACTGCTGACTTCCGGAGGCTGAATGAAAGACGGTAAATGGCTGGAGCCGCGCTACACCAACAAGGAGATCTTCGAGAAGGACTATGTCCACCTGGACCTGTCCGGCATGGACGTTAAGTGTCCCGGCTGCAAGGACTCCGTGGCGCTCAACCGCAAGAACAACTTCGCCAAGAACGCCGGCTGGTGCAAGCGCTGCAACAGGGCCGTGAACATCTAGGGTGCCCGCTCTTTTTTCCGAAGGCTTCCTGCTGGGCCTTTCGACGGGCTTTTACTGCCTCGTCTCCTGCCTGCCGCTGCTGGCCCCTTACCTGCTGGCCGAGGGCAGTACCGCGTGGCGGTTCAACTTCGGCATCTTCCTGGAATTCCTGGCCGGGCGTTTCCTGGCCTATATGCTGTTCGCCCTGCTGGCCTCCCTGGCGGGGCAGGCGGGCCGCGGCGCGCTGCCCGGCTGGCTGCTGCCGCTCTCTATGCTGCTTTGCGGCCTCTGGATGACGGGGCTCGCGGCTTTCAGGGTTTCGGCCGGATCCGGCCCCTGTCCGCTCAAAGGCGGGGTGAACCCGTTCTTTAAACGCCTGCCTCTCTTGCTGGGTTTTGTGACCGGCATAAATATCTGCCCGCCTTTCGCAGCCGGCTTTCTGCGGCTGCTCGAGCTTGCCGATATCCTTAAGGGCTTCGCCTACTTCGGCGGCTTTTTCGCGGCCACCTCTATTTTTATCTCTCCCGTAATGCTGGGCACCCCCTGGGTTGGGGCCAGGGTCAAGGAAATAGGCCGTCTTACCCTGCTGCTGGCCGGTCTCTGGTACACGGTGCTGGGGATAAGAGGCCTTCTTTAAACGCTATTTCCGATTAAATCCATAGGTTGACATTCGTCATAGGCCCTTGGACCTATGTTTGTCTGGGCCCTTTGGCCTTGCCGTTTTTTCCCTTTCGGGCCTATAATGTAATATAGTTGACGTTAGTCAATAAGCCGGACCGCAAAAGGATCTACAGCATGAAGACCAGCCTGCTCTCCATCGTACTACTCGGCGCCGCCGCTCTCCCTCTTACCGCCGCGGAGAACATCTCCTACAGCCAGCTGCTGCGGGAGATAACCTCCGTTGAACAGGCGCCCGCCCCGGAGCCTTCCGTAGAGAAAATTTCCATTCCCGGCGCTGACGCCGGCCGCTACTGGGTTACTGTGAAGGCCGCCGACAGCCGCGCCCGCACCCGCCTGCTGGAAGCCGGCCTGGACATCGTGGAGATAGCCAAGGACAGCGTTTCCGGCTACGCCGGCCCCTATACCATGGGCCAGCTCTCCAATAAGTCCTTTGTCGTTACGAGCCAGGTGCCGCTGGCCGACTACTTGGGCAAGATGAACAAGGACTTCCCGTCCCAGGACGCCGCCTACCACAATTTCAAGGAGACCACCGACCTGCTTAAGGAGATGGCCGCCAGGAATTCCGACATCGCTTCGCTCTTCTCCATCGGCAAGACGGTGGAAGGCCGCGATATCTGGTGCCTGCGCATCAACTCCGCCGCCAAGGGGGAAACCCCCAGCGCCAAGCCCGGCGCTCTCTATATCGGCAACCACCACGCCCGCGAGCACCTTTCCAACGAGGTGCCGCTGCTGTTCGCGGCTTACCTGCTGGACCATAAGAACGACGCCGATATAAAGAAATATATCGCCACGCTCGACATCTATATCATCCCCATGCTCAACCCCGACGGCGCGGAGTATGACATCAAGAACGGCAGCTACCAGTATTACCGCAAGAACATGTCCGTGAACTCCGACAAGTCCCGGGGCGTGGACCTGAACCGCAACTACGACTCCTGGTGGTGCCAGGCCGGCGCCTCCAACTATCCCGGCGCCGACACCTACTGCGGTCCCAGGGCCTTCTCGGAGCCGGAGAGCCAGGCCGTGAAGCGCTTCGTGGAAGCCCGCCGGAACCTCAAGACCCATATCAGCTACCACACCTACGGCAGCGAGATCCTCTACCCCTGGGGCGGCACCGACGCGGAGATCTCCAACACCAGGGATAAGCAGGTCTTCATAAAGGCCGGCGACGAGATGGGCAAGCTTACGGGCTACCGCTCCTACAAGTCCAGCGAGATGTACGTGGCCACCGGCGACAGCTGCGACTGGGCCTACGCGGCCGGCGGCATCTTCGCCTTCACCTTCGAGCTGGAAGGGCGCGGCTTCTACCCCGGCGCGGCCATCATCACCAACGCCGTGACCAAGAACATAAAGGCGGCCGTCTACCTGCTCAGCATCACCGACAACCCCTACAAGGTGATCTGAGCCAGGCAAGGCGCCAGCGAAGAAGCCCGGGACTCCCCGGGCTTCTTTATTTTGCGGCAAGCACCCGCGGCGGGCCGGGGGGCTCCGCCCCCGCGACTTTGGGGAAGGGGGGCCCCGCTTCGGGGGGGAACCGCGCAACGGTTCCCTGCAGTACAGGAGCGGGGGAAAAGCCCCCCGGTCAGCCGCACATCTTGGTTACTTCAGCGTCAGGGTGTAGGACTTTATCTTGAAGGCGGGGTAGTAGGATTCTTTGGTCTTGGCCAGGCCGGGCTTGCAGAGGTCGCTCTCCTTGTTGATGAAGGAACAGCCCTGCGGCAGGCGGCGGGCCAGCTCGTTGTCGAGGAACTGGTAGAGGCCTTTTACGTTGTCCAGGGCTTTCTCGAAGTTTAGGACGAAAACCCCGTCGGACAGGCGCGAGCCGAAGGCGAAGCCGCAGATCTCGTCGTCTATCTTTACCAGCACGCCCCTCAGCTCCAGCAGGTCGAAATGCTTGAGGCCGTTGATGATGGCCTTGCGCTCGCAGTTGAGCATGTCCAGGTGCGCCCCGGCCTCGGGATCCTTGGCCCAGCGGTCCAGCAGGTTCAGGCAGGCGCCGTTGTTGCGCCTGGTCAGCGCCTCCACCTTTACTTTTTTTACGGCCGCGGTCTGCTTGTTGAACTGGGCGATAAGGTTGCGCTTCTTGGCGTACTTGTGCCCGGCCAGGGCGGCCATGTCGCGGGTGTGGTAGAGATAATCCATGTAGCCGGGCTGCTCGGCGACGGTAAAGAATGTTTCCAGGCCTGCCTTGTGGCGCTCGTAGTAGTCCTGCGGCACGTAGTAGTAGCGGGTATGGCGGTGGCGGCGGAGGATGTCGGCAAGCTCGGCCGGAGGGATATCCCTGAACGGGTACGGGACCGGCATCAGCAGGCGCCTGGCCGCCGGCGGCTCCAGGTCGGTCTCGGCGACAAGCAGCAGGTCCCCGTCGAGCTTCCAGCTCACCTCGTAGAGGCAGCGGTTCCAGACTATGATGGTGGCGGGGGAATACTCGCACAGCGGGTAGCGGTGCTTGTCGAAAAACTTCTTTATGTGCGGGTAATCTTCGGGTTTCAGGCGGTTGAACATGGTTTTATACCCGGGCGCCCTTTATCAGCATAGGCAGGGCGTTCTTGAGCGGCCTGAAGCCGAGTTTGGCGTAGAAAGGCCCCGAGCCGTCCTGGGCGATGAGGGCTATCCAGTTTATCCCGTCGTGCTTCAGGCGGCGGCACAGGGCGGCTACTATGGCTTTGCCGGCGCCGGCCCCGCGCTCGCCTTTCAGCACGGCCACGTCCTGCAGGTAGGCGTCGCCGGCCCCGTCGCTGATGGCCCGGCCCATGCCTATTATGACGCCGTCCCGCTCCGCCACCAGGAAGCAATGGCTGCCTTTTATAAGGCGGTTGAGGGCGGCGCGTGAACCTTGCGGCCACCAGCCCTGGGCCCGGTAAATTGTTATAATTCCGTTAGCTTCGGCCGGGGAGGCGTTAGCGATAAAGCGGTATTTTACTGCGCCTTTCATCTGGTTATGATATCAATTTAGGGCCGGGCGGGTCAGGGGGGGAACATGTACACGGAAGAAAAGAACGGGCTTAAACTGTTGCGTTTCGACAGCTTCAGGAAACTGGGGGGGATCGCGTGCGCCGTGTCCACCAGGGCGGGCGGCGTGAGCCAGGGGCCTTACGCCGGGCTCAACCTGGGCTCCGGCTCAGGGGACAAGATAGAGAGCGTAGAGGAGAACCTGGGACTGTTCTGCGCCGCGCTGGGCGCCGAGCCGGCCCGCCTGGAGCGCATGCGCCAGCGCCACACCGCCAACGTGGCGGTGGTGGAGAACGGCGGGAGTACGCCGCCCGACAATACGGACGCCCTGGTGACGGCCTCGCCGGGCGTGCCGCTGCTGGGCCTTTCCGCGGACTGCGCCCTTACCGTTTTCTACGACCAGAAGCGGGGCGTGCTGGCGGTGGCGCACAGCGGCTGGCGGGGCGCCCTGCTGGACGTGTACGGCGCGACGCTTAACGCCATGCGCCTGCGCTTCGGCTGCGAGCCGGGCGACATTATCGCCGGGGTTTCGCCGATGATCTCCGCCGCGAATTACCCGGTGAAGGAAGATTTTCTCGAGAAGCTCAAGGCCTTTTATCCCGGCGGCGCGGACAAGCGCTTCCTGACCCTCAAGGAGGGCAGGCATTTCTTCAACCTGCGGGAATTGCTGCGGCTGCGCCTGGAGGCGCTGGGGGTAAGGGAGCACGAGTTCATGCACCTCTGCACTTTCTCAGAGAAGGAATTGTTCTACTCCTGGCGGCGGGACGGGGAAAAGACGGGGCGCTTCGGCCTGCTGGCCATGCTCACCTGAGCATATCCCAGGCGATCTTGCACAGCAGCGCGGCCGAAACCGTAAAAAGCATGGGCCGTATTATCCAGGCGCCTTTCCTGAGCGCCATGTGCGAGCCGGCGTAGTTGCCGGCCATGCCGGCCAGTCCCATGGCCAGGCCCAGTTTGATATCCACCGTCCCGAGGTAAAGGAACGCGCCCAGCGCGGCCAGGTTGGAGACCAGGTTGAGCAGTTTGGCCAGCGCCGTGGCGCGCAGCAGGTCGTAGCCGCAGAGCCGCGCAAAGCCCACCGCCAGGAAAGTCCCCGTCCCGGGGCCGAGCAGCCCGTCGTAAAAACTAACGGACAAAGACAGCCCGCCGGCGCGACGCAGCAGCGCGCCCTCGGAAAAGCGCGCGCTGGTGTCGGCCAGGCCGAAACTTTTTTTCGCGGCCAGGAAGATAGCCACCGGGGGAAGCAGTATGATGAGCAGGTAGCGTATGGTTTCGGGGGGGACGAGCGAGATCAGCCTGGCGCCGAGGAAAGAGCCGCCGGCGGCCAGCACTACCAGGATGAAGAGGAAGTCCAGGCCGAACCTGGCTTCCCGGATCATCCTGGCCGCGGCTACCGCGGTACCCATGGAGGACGAGAGTTTGTTGGTGCCCAGCAGCAGGGCGGGGCTGAGGCCGTGGGCCAGGTAGGCGGGCAGGGTGATAAGGCCGCCGCCCCCGGCGATAGCGTCCACAAAACCGGCCAGGAAGACCAGCAGGGTCAGCGGAAGGTAAGGCTGGGCTCCCTGCAGCAGTTCCATCAGCCGGCCTTCGGGGCCGCGCCGGAGGCGGCCGCTTCCATAACCGTTCTGGTGTTGGGCGCTTCGGCCTCCAGGGCCACCATCAGCGCCCCGGCGCCGGAGGCGGAGCCGCCTTTGGCGCTATCCTCTATCAGGCGGCAGATCTTGTGCAGGCGCAGGGCGCCTACGTTGCCGCTGCTGCCTTTAAGCGCGTGGGCGGCCTGCTGCAGGGCCGGCGCGTCCCCGGCGGCGAAAGCGGCGCGGATGGCCTCCAGGCGGCCGGGCAGGTCCTTGAGGTAGGCGGCGAAGATCTCTTTTAAAAAATCCGGATTTTCGGGCCCGGCCAGTTCCCCGAGCTCTTTAAGTACGGAGGCCGAGAGCGGCGTGTCCCACTGCGCCAGCGTCTCGGCCAGCTGCTCCAGGCGCACGGGCTTGGGGATGTAGCCGTCCATGCCGGCGGCGATGCACTTCTCCCGGTCGCCCTGCAGGGCGTCGGCCGTCATGGCCACTACCGGGGTGTGCCGCTGGTCCTGCTCTGCCTTGCGGATCTCGGCGGTGGCCTGGTAGCCGTCCATCTCGGGCATCTGGCAGTCCATCAGCACCAGGTCGTAGGGCCAGCGCTTCATGGCCTCCAGCGCCTCCAGGCCGTTGGCCGCCACGTCGGAGTCGTAGCCCAGCTTTTCCAGCTGGCGCACGGCCACCTTCTGGTTGACGATGTTGTCCTCCGTCACCAGCACCCGGAAATAGGGATTGCGCGGCCTGGCCGCGGCCGCCTTGGGAACGGCGGGTTCATCCGCGGGCCCGCCCAGCGCCGAATTGAGGGCGTTGAAAAGGGCCGAGGTCCTGACCGGCTTGCTGAGGCAAACGGCGATAGCCGCCTCGGCCAGCTCTTCGGGGGCCATGTCGCGGCCGAGCGAGGTCATCATCACCTTGCGCACTCCCGCCAGCGCTCCGTCGTCGCGCATGGCTCGCGCCAGCATGAGGCCGTCCATGACCGGCATCTGCATGTCGAGCAGCGCCAGGCGGAACGGGTCGGGCCCGCCCGCGTCCCGGCGCAGCCGCCTCAGCGCTTCTTCTGCGGAGGCCGCGGTTTCGAAGCGCATGTGCCAGTTAGCCAGGTACCTGGAGACTATCTCCCTGTTGGCGGAATTGTCGTCGACGATCAGGGTTTTTACCCCGGAGATCTCCGTTCCCTGCCGCTCGGCCGGCGCGGGCGCGGAGGCGGGCTCGAAGGGGAGGACGAACCAGAAGGTGGAGCCTTTGCCCGGCTCGCTCTCCAGCCCTATCTCTCCGCCCATCAGTTCCGCAAGTTTTTTCGAGATAGAGAGACCGAGGCCGGTGCCGCCGTATTTGCGCGTGGTGGAGGAGTCCGCCTGGGTGAAGACCTGGAAAAGATTCTTCTGGGTCTCGGCTGGGATGCCGATGCCGGTGTCGCTTATGGAGAACTTCAGCCTGTGTCCGTCCCCGGCCAGGCTGGAAACTTTAAGCACCACTTCGCCGGCCGCTGTGAACTTTATGGCGTTGCCGAGGAGGTTGAGGAGTATCTGGCGCAGGCGCCCCTGGTCCCCGCGCAGGTGCGGGGGGACTTCGGGCTCTACCAGGCAGGCCAGCTCCAGGCCTTTCGACTGGGCGCGCGGGGCCAGCAGGTCGGCGGTGCTCTCCACCGTCTCCCTGAGGTCGAAATCCAGCTTTTCGATGTGGAGCTTGCCGGACTCTATCTTGGAGAAATCCAGGATGTCGTTGATGATGTCCAGCAGGGCCTCGCCGGCGCCGTTGACCGTCTTTACGTAGTCGCGCTGCTGCGCGTTGAGCGGGGTGTCCAGGAGCAGGCCGGTCAGGCCGATGATGGCGTTCATCGGGGTGCGGATCTCATGGCTCATGTTGGCCAGGAATTCGGACTTGAGGCGCGCCAGCTCCAGGGCCGTGTCGCGCGCTTTTTCCAGCTCCCGCTGGGCCAGCTTCCTGTCCGTTATGTCCATCTTGACCGCCACGAAATGGGTGATATTGCCGTGCGGGTCCTTGACGGGCGAGATGGAGGCGTGCTCCCAGAACAGCTCCCCGTTCTTCTTCTTGTTGAGCAGCTCGCCCTGCCACTCCCGCCCGGACAGCAGGGTGTCCCAGAGGTCTTTGTAGATCTCTTTGGGCATCTTGCCGGAACTGATCAGGCGGGGGGTCTGGCCTGCGATCTCGGCCTCCGTGTAGCCGGTGAGTTCGAAGAACTTGGGGTTGGCGTACTCTATCAGTCCTTCCTTGTCCGTGATCACTATGGAGGTGGGGCTGTGCTTTATGGCCGCGGAGAGTTTGCGCATCTGCTGCTGGGATTTTTTGCGGGCGCTGATGTCGGTGGCCAGGCCGAGAAAGCCGGTAAGTTTTCCCTCGTGGTCCTTAACGCCGGTCACTACCAGTTCCACGGGGAAGCCGGAGCCGTTCTTGCGCACGTAGATCCATTCCCGGCTCTCGTAGCCGCCCTGGCGGGCGGCCTGCACAAAAATGTCGAAGCCCTGTACCGGGCGCTTGAGGGTTTCGCTGAGCTCCGCGCCGCGGAGTTCCATCTCGGTAACGGAATGTATGATGTCCGGGGTGCGGCCGAGCATCTCCGCCGCGGTGTAGCCGAGCATCTTTTCGGCCCCGCTGTTAAATAGGGTGATCCTGCCCTCCAGGTCGGTGGCGATGATGGACAGCTGCGTGGCGGAATCCAGCACGCCCTGCAGGCGGGCGTTGGCGTTGGCTAAACCAACCTCGGCCAGCCTGCGGCGGCGGGCGGTGTGCAGTACCGCCACCAGCGCGGCGGCCACCAGCAGGAAGAGGACGAGGAACGCCGTGGTCAGCAGGCTGTTGCGATGCAGAGCGGCGGACCTGGCTTTAAATTCCCAGTCGGCCAGGTCTTTCCTGTTGCGGTCAGAGAGGGCCTGCGTGGCCGCCTTCAGCTCGTCGGTGATCCGGGAGCCGGCGCCCGTGAGCGTCCGCACCCTGGCCGAGTCAAAACCGGAGCTCCTGCGCAGCAGAATGGTCTCCTGGAAATGGGCTTTTCTCCTGGCGGCCAGGGCAGCGATCTCTTCTAGTTCCTCGTGGTGTCCTGGCGCGGCCTGCTCGAACCGAGAGGCCAGGTTCAGCTCCCGGTCCAGCGCGTTGATGGCGCTGCTGAAAGGGGCCAGCGCGGCCTGGTCGCCTGTTATTACATAGCGGCGCATCGCAGATTCCGCCGAGAGGGTAAGCGCATAGATCTGCTCCGCGCTCTGTATGGAGGCTTCGGTACGCTTTATCTGCGCGTTCGCCTGGCGCCATTGGGTCACGGTCTGGTAGAGCAGCCAGCCCAGGGAAGAAAAAAGGGCTATCAGGAGCGCCGCCGCGGCGGCCGCTGAGAACGAAGTCAGTCTGGATTTCATAAATATACTTTAAAACGCGCGCGGAGCCAGGCCGCCCGCCCAAACCGCTATAATACAAAATAACGGCGGCCGTTTCGCTTTGCGGAGCCGGCGCATAATATGTAGAATTGAAAATCAAAATATAACAGGCGGTGACCGTTTTATGGAAAAAGATGCCAACCTCGAAAAACTAAGGAATACCATAGAGATCTCAGGCGGGGGCAAGCGGGTGGACCTGCTGCTCAAGAACGCCCGGGTCATAAACACCTTCTCCGGGGACATCCACCGCACGCACGTGGCCATACACGGCGGCAAAGTTGTGGGCTTCGGCGACTACAAGGCCAAGGCTACCATGGACCTGAAAGGGGCCTACCTGGCCCCCGGCTTTATAGACGGCCACGTGCACATAGAAAGCTCGATGGTGAAGGTCCCCGAGTTCGCCCGCACGGTGCTGCCCTGCGGCACCACCTCCGTGGTCATAGACCCGCACGAGATAGCCAACGTACTGGGCCTCGACGGCATCAAGTACATGCTCTCCTCCAGCCTCAACGCCGTGCTGGGCGTGTACGTGATGCTGCCCTCCTGCGTGCCCGCCACGCACCTGGAGACCGCCGGCGCGGAACTAGATGCGCACGATCTTTCCCTGCTGCTCGGCGACGAGCGCGTGCTGGGGATAGGCGAGATGATGAACTACCCCGGCGTGCTGGCGCGCGACAAGGGCGTGCTGGAGAAGATCTCCATAGCCAAGAACAAGGTGATAGACGGCCACGCCCCGATGCTCAAGGGCAAACAGCTTTACGCCTACGTGTCGGCCGGCATCACGTCCGACCACGAGTGCACCGACGTGGCCGAGGCCCGCGAGAAGCTGCGCGCCGGCATGTACATCATGATCCGCGAGGGCACGGCCGCCAAGAACCTCAGAGGCCTGCTGCCGCTGGTGAATTCCGAGAACTCCCGCAAGTTCATCCTGGTCACCGACGACCGGCACCTGGAAGACATAGAGGGTCAGGGCCACATAGACTACCTGGTGCGCACCGCCATAAAACTGGGCGTGGACCCGATCCGCGCCATCCAGATGGCCACCATCAACACCGCCGAGTACTTCGGCCTCAAGAACCTGGGCGCCATCGCCCCCGGCTACCAGGCCGACCTGGTGATATTGCAGGACCTCAAGGGCATGAAGATCTCCAAGGTCTTCAAGAACGGCAAGCTGGTGGCCGCCGACAGGCGGATAGTGCCCGGCGTGATAAAGGAATACGAGGGCAAAACCCGCGGCACCGTGAACGTTAAGTGGATAGAACACGAGGATTTCGCCCTGAAGGCGGAGGGCAGCCACGCCCGGATCATAAACGTCATTCCTGACCAGATCGTCACCAAGATGAGCGTGGAGAAGGTAAAGCAGGACGGCGGCTACGTCTCCTCCGACACGGAGAAGGACGTGCTCAAGATCGCCGTCATAGAGCGCCACATGGCCAGCGGGCGCATAGCGCTGGGACTGGTAAAGGGCTTCGGCCTGAAGAAAGGCGCCATCGCCTCCTCGGTCTCGCACGACTCCCATAATATAGTGGTGATCGGCACGCACGACGGGGATATGTACACCGCGGCCGTGCAGGTGGTGAAGATGCAGGGCGGCATAGTGGCCGCGCTCAACGGCCAGGTGCTCGAAGCCCTGCCGCTGCCGGTGGCCGGCCTGATGTCGGACCGCTCCTCCGAGTTCGTGCGGGAGAAGTTAAAGCGCCTTACCGAGGCGGCCAGGATGCTTGGCTCCAAGCTTTCCGACCCGTTCATGGCCATGGCTTTCCTGACCCTGCCGCCCATACCGGAGCTCAGGATAACCGACCGCGGCGTCATAGACGCGGTCAAGTTCAAGGTGACGCCGCTCTTCTGCGGGCCGTCGGGCAAATGAGGGCCCTGCTGGCCGCGGCCCTGGCCGCGCTCTGCTCCGCTCCGGCCGGCGCCGCCGTGCTGGAGCGCGGGCCCTATCTGGAAAATATGACCCGTGAGATGGTCACCGTCCGCTTCCGTGTGGACGAGGCCACCCCGGCCTGGATCTCCTACGGCGCGGCGCCGGACTGCGAACGTTTCCTGACCACCCTGCCCGAGCAGAAAGAACATAAATTGCCGCTCTTCGGCCTGCTGCCGGACACCACCCACTGCTACCGCATCTACCTGCCGGCCGTACAGAGCACCGGCGTGTACAAGGCTTTCGAGGGCCGTTTCGTCACCTTCCGGGAAGAGGAGAAGCCGTATTTTTCCTTCCTGGCTTTCGGCGATTCCGGGTCCGGTTCCGAGGAGCAGCTGGAGCTGGCTGGGCAGATGTCCAGGTTCGAGCCGGATTTCGCGCTGCACCTGGGGGACATGGTGGAATCCGGCCTGGACACCGACGCCGACGACCAGTATTTCAGGCCCTATGCCGGGCTGCTGTCCCGGATGCCGTTCTTCCTGACCCTGGGCAATCACGACTACGGCAAGGACATGCGTTCCGACGCCGGCAAAGGGTTCCTCAAGGCGAACTACGTGCCGTACCACAGCGTGCCGCTCACCGGCCTGCCCCCGCACTATTATTTCTTCGACGTGGCCAACGCCCGTTTCTTCGTGCTCGACACGAATTCCTTCTACGGGGCCAAGTTCGCGCCGGACCTGAAGCCCGGCTCCAAGCAGTATAAATGGCTGGACTATTTCCTCTCCAAGACCGACAAGACCTGGAAATTCGTGGTAGTGCACGAGCCGCTGTATTCCACCGGCGCCCACGCCATGCCGGAGGAGCAACTTAAAGCGCTCGAGCCGTTGCTGCTAAAGCACAAGGTGGACCTGGTGTTCCAGGGGCACGACCACGACTACGAACGGACCGCGCCGCTCAAAGAGGGCCTGCCGGATGAAGAGACGGGCATAGTCTACGTCACTCTGGGCGGGGGGGGCTCTACCCTGTATATCCAGCGCCGCAACGAAGAGTGGTCGGAAAAATTCCTCCCCGTCTACCATTTCGCCATCCTGGACGTTAAAGACAGGCTCCTGAACATGTCGGTCTATAACAAGATGGGCGAAGTAATAGACACTTTTGAACTGCAGAAGTAGCCCGGCTCTTTTCACGTAACGGGCCTGAGGCATAAGAAAACACGACGAGAGTCGTGTTTTTTTATTCTCCAGGCCGGTGCGGCGCGGGAATCTTACTTATAACCCCCCGTATAACTCCTAATAACTTAATAGGCGCGTAAAGGGTATGGTGTATCTGTATAGTCCTGTGAAAGGAGAGCAATATGCTGGGAACGATCGCGGTAATACTGGTAGTCCTGTGGTTGTTGGGGTTGGTGAGCAGCTATACGCTGGGCGGGTTTATCCACATCCTGCTTGTGATAGCCATTGTCGTGGTGCTGCTAAGAGTTATCAAGGGGCGTAAAATACTATAGCCAAAACCGGATCAGCCTGCTGACTCTCAGCGTACGGCGAAGAGGAGACAACATGTGCTTTTCAGCAGGAGCGAGTTTTACGGCGGGGATCCTGCTCACCGCTGTGGGTGTGGCTACGCTTAAAAAAGTCAGCAAGCCTGCGCAGCTCGTATTCGCCAGCATTCCGATATTCTTCGCCTTACAGCAATTTGCTGAAGGCGTTTTATGGCTGACTCTGAGGAATCCGGGCTATCCCGGGCTGCAGGGGGTAACCACCCAGATGTTTATCGTTATGGCGCAGGTTATCTGGCCCGCGATGATACCTGTTTCCGTTCTGCTGCTTGAGGAGAAAGGAACACGCAGGAAAGTACTGCTCGCGCTGTTCTTCGCCGGGCTCTACGTCGCACTGTCAAATCTGTACGGCCTGGCCGTTTACCCGGTGCATGTGCTCATCAGCAGCCGGCACCTTGTCTATCAGAACGATCTGCACGCCGGGTTCGGCAAAATCGGCCTGGCGCTGTACTTTGCCGTGACAGTGATCCCTCTCCTGGTTTCCGGTGTACGAAGGATGTATGTCCTGGGAATTATAATGGCTCTGTCTTTTACGGTTTCGGCCGTGTTCTATATGGAGTGCCTGACTTCCGTGTGGTGCTTCTTCGCGGCGGTGATCAGTTTTATCATCTACTTCATCGTGAGGGATCTAAGCGAAAAGCGCCCGGGAAGACGGGCCATCAGCCCAGGACCTGCCAGATAAAAATCAAAGCGGCGGCCAGCAAGGCTGAATCTATGAGCTGCGGCGCGTTGACCAGGAACAGGAGATCGTCGATCCCGGCCAGGATCTTAAACCAGACGGGCAGATACTGGTCCAATACTTCCACCCGCCCGTCCACCGCCTTCGCGGCCCTCCTGCCGCTTTCCACCGCCCCTTCAATGCTCCAGACCCGGGCCTGTGTCCTGGTATGGGCGCCGGCCAGCAGCAGGTTCGGCACCGGCGTCCTCTGCGAGGGCAGGTAGGCCTCGGTCTCGGTAGAGTTAACCCATTTGGCCTGCGGGGAGCTGATGCCTTCGCTGGAGAATTTCCATTCATGCCAGACTTCTATCTTCAAGATGGGGAAGTCTTTCAGGCCTTTGCCGCCATTCGCCTCTTTAATTAATTCATCAAGCGCCCCGCAGCTCAGGATCTGCGCTTTAACTTCTTCTATAAATTCTTCCTTGGTGCAGTTATTTACCGGCTTATGGAAGAGCCTTCCCGGGAAACTGCTGATGCAGGAGGTGCCGGTCCAAAGGGACCTTACGCCCTGTCCCAGGTCCACTTCTTCGTCCCAGACCTGCTCCTCGGCGAAAAGGGTCAGGTTGAATTCAGAATCGCAAACCACTACGGCGGTCCTCGCCCGTGGAAATTTGATCGCTTCCGAAAACGCCACCCTGAAGGAGACTTGCACGTGAGGGCCGCCCGCGATCAAGGGTTTGAACAGCCTGAATTCTTCCTGCTTCTCAAGCGCCGGGGTTTTGGCTAAAATCTCCGCCGTAATAAAAGGGTTCAGGGCCAGGATATACATATCCCCCTGGACCTTTTCTCCGCCGCAAACGGCAGAGGTGATCCTGGTCCCGTCAAACTCCAGTTTTGTCAGGGCTTTATCCCAGAAGAAACTTACGCCTTTAGCTTTAAGGTATTTAACCCAGGGGTTAAACCAGTATTCGCTGCTCGGCCCTTTGAACAGCAGCCAGCCGGCGCCGGTCTTTTGGGTCCACCCGGGCCCGTCCCGGTCGGCTTTGTGGCGCTCTATGGCTTTTGTCGTCAGCTGTTTTCTGAAAAAGTCTCCGGCGGTGTGCAATGAAACTTTGGACCAATCCGAGCCTATCCACGGGCCAAAACAGGACCGCCATGTTTTGTAGGCTGTGTCGCTCAGCAAGGGCTTCCAGGCCCGCGCCGCGTTGAGTTTGTCGTATTTAACCCGGCTCCTTTTATCGGAAGTCCAGGTTTTAAGCATCAGGTAGGACCATTTAACGAAGTCCCAGCCGCCCATCCTGAACATAGAGGGAATGCTCCTGAGGCCGTGATCGTAGAACCGGGCTTTGCCGCCATCCGGGAAGATGCCGAAGTCTACGGGGCGGGAGAGGGCCAGGTCAAAGATGCTGCCTTTGTCGTTAAAGGGAATATGCCGCATCAGGTCGAAAGCGTTTATGTACCACGGCCCCAGGCCATGCCAGGAATACTCTGTAGGCAGGTTGTCCTGCTTGTCCCGGTAGCTCCTGAAAAAGCCGCCCGGCTCGTCGGCGGTTTCATACACCGCCACGCTATAGCCCAACTGGGCCAATTCATGGGCGGCGCTTAGGCCGGAGATGCCGGCTCCGAAGATCACTATTTTATATGACATATGGCGCCTCTCTTACATCCTATCTAACGCCAGCTGCCACCGGCAATCAGTAATACTCCCGCTATTGCGGGGAGAACTACCGATGTTTCCGGCTTAGAGTGAATATCTATACTTAGGGCTCAAGACTTAAGGATCCGCCGGCTGGTCTTTTAGAAAGGCTATGGAATTTTACCGATAATTGCGAGTAATCTTCCGCATTGCCGGCTGCGGCGGCGGGTGATAAAGTATATCTGCACCTGAATCAGGAAATATTTATGAAAGAAGGGAAAAAAAATAAAATTCATGGCGCGAAGGCTTCCGGGACAAATGCCCCGCAGGAAATTCTGGTAAAAGCCGCCGGGATCCAGCCAGGGGGTGTGGAACCCTCGTGTCCTGCGCTCGACAGTAAACTCACGGGCGCCGCTCTGCGCGACTCGGAGCTGCGCTATCGGCGGCTGTTCGAGGCGGCACAGGACGGGATACTAATCCTTGAAGCCGAAACCGGCATTATTGTGGATGCAAATCCCTTTATCCTGAATCTGCTCGGCTTTTCTCTCGAACAGTTAACCGGTAAAAACCTCTGGGAGATCGGGGCCCTTAAAGACGTTTTCGAGAATAAGGAAAAGTTCAAAGAGCTTCAGAATACGGGGTACGCCCGCTATGAGGGGCTTCCCCTCGTGGCCTCCGACGGCCGCAAACTCTTTGTGGAGTTCGTCAGTAATACGTATGTGGTGGGTGACAGCAAGGTGATCCAGTGCAATATCCGGGATAACACGGATCTTACGCGGACGCGTGGGGAGTTGACGGAATCTAAAGCCATCCTCGATATGGTAGTGGAAAATGTTCCGCTTATGATCTTTCTAAAGGACGCGAAAGACCTGCGGTACGCCTTGTTTAACCGCGCGGGGGAGGAATTAACGGGCTATGCCCGCAACGATCTGCTGGGCAAGAGCGACCTGGACTTCTTTCCGCCCGAGCAAGCCGCCTACTTTATGGGCAGGGACCGGGAAGTGCTTGATGGAAAATCCGACTTTCTGGATATTCCGGAAGAACCGATCCTGACAGCCAAGAAAGGGACCCGCCTGCTGCATACCCGGAAGGTAAGTGTCAGGGATAAGGATGGCGTTACGAAGTACCTGCTGGGGATCTCGGAGGACATTACCGATCGCAAGCAGGTGGAACTTTACAGGGAAGTGTCGCGGGAAATACTGGTCATCCTTAACAAGTCCAGCAACCTTGAAGATTCAATTAAGGATATCGTGGGCATATTGAAGACCCGCGGCGGGTTTGACGCGGTAGGACTGCGCCTGCAGGAGAAGGAGGACTTTCCGTATTTCTACCAAGACGGCTTTTCGGAGGATTTCCTGCTTACGGAGAATACGCTGGCGGCGCGCACGGCGGATGGCGGGGTCTGCCGCGACAAGGCGGGGAAAGTCTGTCTTGAATGCACCTGCGGCCTGGTAATTTCAGGCAACCCCAACCCGGGCCTGACCAAGGGGGGCACTTTCTGGACCAACGATTCACTCCCGCTGCTGAACCTGCCCGCTGACCAGGACCCCCGCCTGGATCCCCGCAACCTCTGTGTCCACAAGAACTACGCCTCGGTCGCGCTGACGCCCATACGCAGCAAGGAAGCCATCGTGGGCCTGCTGCAGCTGAACAGCCGCAGGAAAGGCTGCTTCAGCGAAGGGATAATAGCGCAACTGGAGAACATGGCGGCGTCCATCGGCGAGGCTTTGCTGCGCAAGCGGGCTGAGCAGGAGCGGGAGGCCATGCGCGGCGAGCTTATGCAATCCCGGAAAATGGAGTCCATCGGCCGCCTGGCCGGCGGCGTAGCGCACGATTTTAATAACCTGCTCACCGCCATCATCGGGTATGGCGGGTTTTTAATGAAGGGATTGGCCGAGGGGGACGCTAAGAGGGAGGACGTTAAAGAGATCCTGACCGCCGCGGAGCGGGCCGCGGGGCTTACGCAGCAGCTTCTGGCCTTTAGCCGGAAACAGGTTTTAAAGACGGAGGTGGCGGACCTCAATTCGGTCGTATGGGGGATAGAGAAATTGCTGAGGCGCCTCATGGGCGAAGAAATCAAGCTTGAAACCAAATACGCGAAGGCGCCCTGTCTGGTGCAGGTCGATATAGGGCAGATAGAGCAAGTGCTTGTAAATCTTGCGGTTAACGCCAAGGATGCCATGCCTAAGGGCGGAACACTGACTTTGGAGACCGCCCTGGTGGATCAGGGGGGAGACTTTTCATTAAAACATGCGGATTTCCCGCCGGGGCGCCTGGTGTGTTTAACCATTAAGGACACAGGCTGCGGGATGGCCGATAAGATAAAGGAACATATCTTCGAACCGTTCTTTACCACAAAAGAAACCGGGAAGGGTACGGGGTTGGGCCTCTCGACCGTTTTTGGAATAGTTAAACAGAGCGGGGGGGAGATCGAGGTGGAAAGCGCTCCGGATAGCGGCACAACTTTTCAGATCTATATCCCGTATTACGAAGAAGCGGTCGTGGCGAAGGACAAGGCTGCGGACAAGGAGAAGGAGACTCTTCTTTCCGGCAGCGAAACGGTACTGCTTGTAGAAGATGAGGAAAGTCTGCGCCGTCTCGGCGAGCGGCTGCTGCGCGCGAGCGGGTATACGGTTCTTTCAGCCGCTAATGGCAAAGAGGCCCTGGAGGTTATGGGGCGCTATGGCAAAAGTGTGGACCTGCTGCTGACGGATGTGGTCATGCCCGGGATGAGCGGCCGGGAGCTGGCCACGGAATTGGGCAATAGAAAATTGATACACAGGACCCTGTTCATGTCCGGCTATACGGATGATGCCATAACAAAACACGGCGTGCTGGAGCCGGGGCTCGCCTTTATCTATAAGCCGTTCACGGTGGAGACGCTGTCGCGTAAACTGCGCGAAGTGCTGGACGGCCCCGCCGACAAAGCGAAGGCGTAATTCAATGAATGTAAAAAGTGGCGATGAAACTCCCGAAGCCGCCAGGATCCTCGTTGTGGACGATGAGCCGCAGATGCGCGCGCTCTGCCTCCGGGCCCTTGCGGGCGCGGGGGTAACCGTAGAGACCGCAGCCGGCCCTGAAGAAGCGCTGGCACTGCTGCGGCGGAGCGCTTTTGACGTCGTTATCACCGACATGCAGATGGGCAACCCGCTCGCGGGCGTGACTCTGGCCGAGGAGGTGCGCGGCCGCTGGCCCCGGACCGATATCCTCATCATGACCGGACAGCCCTCCCTGGAAACCGCCGTCTCCACGCTTAAGACCGGCGCTGCCGACTATCTTATCAAGCCCTTCTCCATGCCGCAGCTTCAAAGCGTAGTGGGCAAGCTGCTGGGGCTGCGCCGGCTCAGGCGCGAACTGGAGCGCCAGAAACTTGTTTCCCGCAAGCTGGCCGAAGATTACGCGGTGCTTCAGAAACTCGAGCAGCTTAAATCCGGCCTTGTCGGGCGCGTAAGTCATGAACTGCGGACCCCGGTTACCATCGCTATCATGGCCGCGGAGAACATCAAGGACGAAGTTTCTCCTTCCGGCCTGATCAGCTATTCCAAGCTGGATGGCGCCCTGCGCCGGATGCAGTCAACCGTGGACGACCTGCTGCTTTTTGCGAAAACACAGGACGACAGCTTTCAGATCTCCAGATCGGAGGTGGACCTTTGGCCTATGCTGGAGCGGCTTATCGCCGACTATCGGCCGCTTTGGGAGAAGCGGGGGCTGACTGTCGCGCTCAGTCTGAAAGGGGAAAGGCGCCCCCTGCCGGCCGATGCTGAACTTATGAGGGCGGCCTTCTCCCGGCTGCTGCTCAATGCCATAAATTTCAACCGCAAGGGCGGGTCTATCGGCATCCTCGCCAGGTACGAACCGCAGCGGGTCTCCTTTGTCTTTACCGATACCGGGGAAGGCATCCCTGCCGGGGAACAACGCCTGATCTTTGACGGCTTGTATCAGGTCGCCGACCACCTTACCCGCACGGTAGGCGGCCTGGGGGTCGGGCTTGCCATTGTGCGCCGCATCGTAGCGGCGCACGGCGGGGAACTCTCCGTGGAAAGCGTCCCCGGAACCGGCAGTATCTTTACGCTTCTCCTTCCGGAATGAACGGTGCGGGAAAGACCGCTGTTTTGAATACGTACAGTTGTGTTTTAAAAATTGTTTTGCTAATCTGACCTTGGGGGAAATACTACATAACCAAGCAGGCAGGGCAGCGGTGCAGCCCCGTCTTGCCGTGCATTCTATGCGCGAACTTCTGGGAGTTGGCTTTTTGGCCGAAAGGTGCTTATCTCTACGCATTGATCGAAAACGTGGCCTGGGAAACCGCCGAAGTCTTTGTGGGCCTCACCCAGGCGGCGGTCCGGAACAGCCCTGAATTCTATCCGTCCCGGCCGGTCAGCGAGGATTATGAAAGCGTGCTCTCTGAACACTACGGGCGGCCAAGATAAGAGCGTCAGGATAAGCACTAAGGGACGTTAAGGATAGCATGGATGCTGCCGGGCGGGGTAATCATGGGAAAAATATAAAAGTAGATGTAGCGGTTATCGGGGCGGGTACGGCGGGGCTGTCTGCGCGGCATTACGCGGCAAAGGCCGGCGCCAAAACGCTTATGATCGATCCCGGCCCGCTGGGCACCACCTGCGCGCGTGTGGGGTGCATGCCCTCCAAGCTGTTGATCGCGGCGTCCGACGCGGCGCATGCGGCGCGGCACGCCGGGGTTTACGGAGTTAGAGCCCGGGTCAGCGTCGATACGGCGCAGGTGATGAAGGTTGTGCGCACGGGCCGGGACTATTTTGTGGGTTCCATGATGGTGGAATACCGGAAGCTGCTGAAGAACAAACTGCTCCTGCGCGAGCGGGCGCTCTTCACCGGCCCGCGCACCTTGAGGGCCGGGGAAAACACCGTCGAGTTCAAGGCCGCCGTGATCGCCACCGGCAGCGTGAACGTGGTGCCGGAGCCTTACAGGGCCTACCCCGGGTTCCTCCTTTCCCGGGAGAATATATTTGAGCTGAAAAGACTTCCGGCCAGCGTGCTGGTGGTCGGCGCCGGCCTTATAGGGCTGGAGCTGGGGCAGGCCCTGGCCCGCTTGGGCACGCGGGTGACCGTTCTGGGCCTGGACAGGCTGGCCGGCCCGCTGACCGACCCGGAGCTTAGGGAGGAGGCGATCAAGCTTTTCTCCGAGGAGTTCGAGTTCTGCCCGCAGCATTCGCTGACCGGGCTGAAGCGGGAGGGGAAGCTGCTGCGGGTCTCCTACCGGGACGCCGCCGGCAAGGCCCGCACAGGCACTTTTGAAAAAGTGCTGATGGCCGCCGGCCAGCGGCCGGCCCTGGACGGGCTGGGCCTGGAGGCGGCCGGCATCCCGCCGGACGGCCGGGGGCGCCTGCTGGCCGACCCCGCCACCATGCGCGTGGGCCATAGCCGCATCTTCATCGCCGGCGACGCCGATCCTTTCAGGCCGGCCCTGCACGAGGCCGCGTTCGAGGGCGAACTGGCGGGCCGCAACGCGGCCTCCTGGCCGCGCGTAACCTCCGCTGCAAGATATCCGCAGATGGCGATAACCTTCACCGACCCGCAGCTGGCCGTGGCGGGCGCGGCCCGCAAGGAGCTTAAGCCGGGAAGCTTCTGCTGCGGAGAACTGGAGTATAAATCCCAGGGGCGGGCCCGCATCATGAACGCCGGGCGCGGCAGGCTGCGGGTTTACGGCGAGAAGCGCTCCGGGAAGCTGCTGGGCGCAGAAATAGTGGGGCCCCGCGCGGAACACGCCGCGCACCTGCTGGCCTGGTGCATCGGGCGCGGGCTGACGGTCGCGGACCTGCTGCGCCTGCCGGTTTACCACCCGGTACTGGAAGAGGGGCTTAGCGAAGCGCTGGAGGACCTCTCCGCGAAATTGCGCGGGCGCGGCGGCTGCGCCTGCGGAAAAAAAGCGCCGGGTGCCTGAGCGGGCCGATGTGTAAGCGGCGCTTCGCAGACTCCGAAACCCCTCAGCCGTAATATTACTGAACAGGCCGGGAAGAACTACGAGTAGATGCCGGATCGGCTAAGGGATATACTTTAGCGGACGTATACACACAAGGACGAACTCAATGCCGATCTGCTGGCGTTCCTGAAGTCCTGAACTGCTGTACTTTGGCGTTAGTTTTACGTAAATATCCAAGGGGGAAAACCATGAAGAAAAAGAAAACGATAAGCGCGGCTCCGCATGTGCTGCAGGCCCTGCCCTACGCGCAAAGCGCGCTGGCTCCGGTGATCTCGGCGAATACTATAGGCTTCCATTACGGAAAACATCACAAAGGATACGTGGAGAACCTCAACAAGCTGGCGGCGGGAACGAAGTTCGCGGGGTTGACGCTGGAAGAAATAATCAGCGCGACGGCCGGCAAAGCGGACAAGGCCGCGATATTTAATAATGCCTCGCAGGCCTGGAACCATGCATTCTGCTGGCGCAGCCTTACGCCGAAGGGCGGGGGCGAACCGCCTGCCGCGCTGAAACTGAAGATACGCGCCGCTTTTGGAACCGTGAAGGGCTGCAAGATGGAACTGGCGACCGCGGCAACGACCCAGTTCGGCAGCGGCTGGGCGTGGCTGGCGCTGGACGGCGGAAAACTCAAGGTGGTCAAGACCGGCAACGCGGATTCCCCGCTGACCAGGGGCATGAAGCCGTTATTGACCATAGACGTGTGGGAACACGCCTACTACCCGGACTATCAGAACCGCCGCGCTGACTATGTCGATGCCGTCCTTGAAAAATTGATCAATTGGGATTTCGCCGCCGGGAATCTAGGCTGACGTCTGCCCGGGTTCGGCCCGCCGCAGGAACCGGGATAAGGGGAGAACATGAAAGAAGAACTTAATATCCGGATAACCGGTAAAGCCGGGCACGGCATCGTGTCAGCGGGGATGATGCTGGCCCGCGCGTATAAGGACAGCGGCTTGCACGTATTCGCCATACAGGACTACATGTCCCGCATACGCGGCGGCAATAATTTCTTCCAGGTGCGCGTCTCCGCCCGCCCGGTTTACGCGCCCAGGGAAAAAGCCGACATTATAGTGGCGCTGGATAAGGAGGCCGTAGCCGCCAATAAGGGCGAGCTGGCCCCCGGCGGCCTGCTGGTGCTGGACGGAGAGAACTTCGGGATAAAGGAACTGGAGCAAGGCTGGGTCAGCGCGCCGCTCTACGCGCTGGCGCAGGAGGCCGGCGGGCCGAAAAGCTCCAACTCCGTCGCCGTGGGAATAATAGCCGCGCTGACCTGTGAGGACTTCGATAAAGCCGCTAAAGCCGTGGGGCGGGAATTCTCCGGGAAGAGCGGCGAGGTAGCTGCCATGAACCGGCAGGCCGCCCTGAAGGGCTATGAGTACGCGGCGAAGAACATGAAGAGCAGCGAGTTCCGGCTTACCGGCGCGCCGCACGGCAGCAGCCTGCTGATAGCCGGCAACGAGGCGCTGGCCCTTGGCGTAATAGCGGCCGGCTGCAAATTCTACACCGCCTATCCCATGTCGCCTTCTACCGGCATAATGAACACCGTGGCCGACTACGCGGGGCGGTACGGCATAATAGTGGAGCAGGCCGAGGACGAGATAGCGGCCGTGAACATGGCCGTGGGCGCGGCTTTCGCCGGGGTGAGGTCCATGACGGCCAGTTCCGGGGGCGGCTTCGCGCTGATGTGCGAGGGGGTGAGCCTGGCCGCTATGACGGAAACCCCGCTGGTGATAGCCGTGGTCATGCGGCCGGGACCCGCCACGGGTTTTCCCACGCGTACGGCTCAGGAAGACCTGGACTTCGTGCTGCACGCCGGACACGGGGAATTCGCGCGCGCCGTCTACACTCCGGGCTCTCCGCAGGAATGCTTACTGTCCGCCAAGCGCGCGTTCAATACCGCGGAGCGCTTCCAGGTGCCGGCGCTGATACTTTCCGACCAGTACCTGGCGGAGTCATTTACGAACATAGAATCCCTCGACACCTCCGCCGAACCGCCGGACAGGGGAAGTATCTCGGAACCCGGCGGGGACCCGGCACAGGACAGGTACGCCTATTCTCAGAACGGCGTGTCGCCCCGCGCTTTTCCCGGCAGGTCCGGAACGCTGGCGGTTGCCGACAGCGACGAGCACGGCACGCAAGGCCACATAACCGAATTGGGAGAAGTGCGCGTTAAGATGACCCAGAAGCGCCTGCACCTTAAGCTGGCGGGCCTGGCAAAAGAGATCCTGGCGCCCACGGTGGTAAACCCCGGAGCTAAAACCATGCTCTGCGGCTTCGGCTCTACGCTGGGCGTTATGCGGGAAACCTGCGCCGCCGCAAAAGACACCGGGTTTGTTCACTACCCGCAAGTCTGGCCTTTTCCCGAAGGTGCTACCCTGGCCGCGCTGGAAGGCGCGCTGCGCGTGCTGACCGTGGAGAACAACGCCTCGGGGCAACTGGCCCGCCTTATACGGCGCGAAACCGGCCTGAAGCCCGCCGGGTCCATCCTTAAATACGACGGACGACCGTTCACGCTGGAAGAAGTGGCTTTGGCGCTGGAAGGGGGAATCTGATATGGAGACGACCGACTTCGATTCTTCGGACCCGGTGGCCTGGTGCGGCGGCTGCGGGAATTTCGGCCTGCAGGCCGCGCTTAAAATGGCGCTGGCCAAGCTTGGCAAAAAACCGCAGGAACTGCTGCTGGTGTCCGGTATAGGCCAGGCGGCCAAAATGCCGCATTATATAAAGGCCAACTTCTTCAACGGCCTGCACGGCAGGGCTTTGCCCGCGGCCGCGGCGGCCAAGATAGCCAACCGCGCCCTGACGGTAATAGTGACCACGGGCGATGGAGACTGCTACGGGGAGGGCGGCAACCACTTGCTGCACAATATCCGGCGCAACGTCGACATTACCGTTATCGTGCATGACAACCAGATCTACGGCCTGACCAAGGGGCAGGCCTCGCCCACCTCGGAGCCCGGCATGAAGACCAAGATACAGCCCGGCGGCGTGATACTGGCCCCGTTCCCGCCCTTGGAGACGGCGCTGGCGCTGGGCTGCGGCTTTGTGGCGCGCGGCTACGCGGGCGAGAAGGAACACCTGGCGGAGCTTATCCTGGCCGGCATAGCGCACAAGGGCTTTTCCCTGATAGACGTTTTTCAGCCCTGCCTCTCTTTCAATGAACTGAATACCTTCGACTGGTATTCAAAGAGGGTCTACAAGGTGGGGTTGGAGCATGACGCGGCCAACAAAGGCGCGGCCATGGCGCTGGCGGCCCGGCGCGAGCGCCTGCCCATAGGCGTGATCTACAGCAGCGCCGGGCCCTCCTACGAGGAGCTCAGCGGCCTGGACGGCATGCCGGCCCTTGTTGACGCGGATATAAGCAATGTGGACCTGCGGCATGCCCTTGCGGATTTTAAGTAGTTGCAAACAGAGCGCAGGCGCCAGGAATTCTGACAGCGGAAAACCGCGGCGGCTGCGAGGGGAATTTAACCATGCAGGCACAAACGCTTACACCTGAACTGCTCGCTAAAATAGACGCCTACTGGCGCGCCGCCAATTACCTGTCTGTCGGCCAGCTTTATCTCTGCGATAATCCCCTGCTTCGCGCGCCGCTCAAGCCGGAGCACGTGAAGCCGCTGCTGCTCGGGCATTGGGGCACCACGCCCGGCCAGAACTTTATTTATGTGCATCTCAACCGGGTCATCAATAAGTATGACCTGGACATGTTCTACATCTCCGGGCCCGGCCACGGCGGGCCGGCGCTGGTGGGGAACACTTATCTCGAAGGCACCTACAGCGAAATTTATCCGGCTATCAGCCGGGATGAAGCCGGACTGAAGAAACTTTTCAAGCAATTCTCCTTCCCCGGCGGGATTTCCAGCCATGTTTCGCCCGAGTGTCCCGGGTCCATCCACGAGGGGGGAGAATTAGGCTACTCGCTGAGCCACGCTTTCGGGGCCGCCTTCGACAATCCCGGGCTGGTAGTCGCCTGCGTTATCGGCGACGGCGAGGCGGAAACCGGCCCTTTGGCGGCCGCGTGGCACTCCAATAAATTCCTTAACCCGGTCACCGACGGGGCCGTGCTCCCTATCCTGCATCTCAACGGCTATAAAATAGCCAACCCGGCCCTGCTGGCCCGCATTACTCACGAGGAATTAGATCAGCTGCTGCGCGGCTACGGGTGGATGCCTTACTATGTGGAAGGCCAGGAGCCGGAGAAAATGCACCAGGCCATGGCCGCCGGGCTGGACCGGGCCGTCGAGGAAATACAGCGGATCCAGAAGCACGCGCGTGCCAAAAACGACCCCGCCCGACCTCGCTGGCCGCTGCTGGTACTGAATTCACCAAAGGGCTGGACCGGGCCAAAAGTGGTGGATGGCCTGCAGGTCGAGGGCACCTTCAGATCCCACCAGATCCCGTTACAGACGGATCCCGGTCATCCCGGCCACTTGCAGTTGCTTGAAGACTGGATGAGGAGTTATAAACCGGAGGAGCTCTTCGACAAAGAGGGCCGGCTGATGCCGGAATTGGCGGAGCTGGCGCCCAGGGGCGACAGAAGGATGGGCGCCAATCCGCACGCCAACGGCGGGCTATTGCTGCGCGACCTGGTTATGCCTGATTTCAGGAAGTACGCGGTGGCGGTGCCCGCTCCGGGCTCGGTAGAGGCGTCGGACACGCATGCGTTGGGAGAATTCCTGCGCGACGTGGCCGAGCTCAACAAGGAACAAAGGAATTTCCGTATCTTCGGCCCCGACGAAACTCTTTCCAACCGGCTCAATTCAGTTTTCGAGGTTACCGGCCGGCAGTGGCTGGCCCGGACGGAAGGGAACGACGAATTTCTGGCTGCCGACGGACGGGTAATGGAAATCCTGAGCGAACACCAGTGCGAGGGCTGGCTGGAGGGCTATCTGCTCACCGGCCGGCACGGGCTGTTTAATTGCTACGAGGCGTTTATCCATATCATCGATTCGATGTTCAACCAGCACGCCAAGTGGCTGAAGGTCAGCGCCGAAATACCCTGGAGAAAAAAGATCGCGTCGCTCAACTACCTGCTCGCCTCGCACGTGTGGCAGCAGGCCCATAACGGGTTTACCCACCAGGATCCCGGCTTCATCGACCACGTGGCGAACAAAAAGTCCTCCATCGTGCGGGTCTACCTGCCGCCAGACGCCAACTGCCTGCTGTCCGTCTGGGACCATTGCCTGCGCAGCCGCCACTACGTGAACGTGGTGATAGCGGGCAAGTACCAGGCGCCGCAGTGGCTGGATATGGCCGCCGCGGTGGACCATTGCACTAAAGGCATAGGCGTCTGGGACTGGGCCGGCACCTGCGGGGGCGCGCAGCCGGATGTGGTAATGGCCTGCTGCGGGGATGTGCCCACGCTGGAAACGCTCGCCGCCGTCTCCATTCTGCGCGGGCATCTGCCCGAGCTGAAGATCCGGGTGGTTAACGTGGTGGACCTGATGCGGCTGCAGCCGCAAAGTGAACATCCGCACGGGCTGGACGACCGGGAGTTCGACGAGCTGTTTACCGCGGACAGGCCCGTTATCTTCGCCTTCCACGGCTACCCTTCACAGGTGCATCAGTTGACCTACCGCCGCAACAACCACAAAAACATACACGTCCGCGGCTATAAGGAGGAAGGCACTATCACAACTAATTTCGACATGATCGTCCTCAACGAGCTCGACAGGTTCCACCTGGTGCAGGATGTGCTCAACCGCCTGCCGCAGCCGGGCGCTGGCGGCGCCGCGCTAAAGCAGGTAGTGCAGGATAGACTAGTAGAGCACAAGCGCTACATCCGCGAACATGGCCGGGACATGCCGGAGATCCTGAATTGGAAGTGGACCCGGGCCTGAACACCCGCGCCAGCGTCCTGAAACATTAATTTCTCCGACGAGGACTTGCGTTTCCCGCATTGGTGTGGTATACTATGTCTGCGGGGTAGAGCAGCCTGGTAGCTCGCAAGGCCCATAACCTTGAGGTCGCAGGTTCAAATCCTGCCCCCGCAACCAAAAGCCCTCGAATAATTTCGAGGGCTTTTGCTTTGCAGGGGAGGGCGACATAAGCATGTCGCCCGTCAGGATTTGAAAGCCGGAGCCGCGAGGCTACCAAGCCGCAGCGGCGGGTGGAGCGAAGCGACACTTCCCTGCCGGGGTCGCAGGTCCCGAGGAGCGACGGCGACGAGGGAACCTGTGACCAAATCCTGCCCCGTCACGGATAAGCCGCATAGCGGCTTTCTGCGACCCCACCTCGGCAATTTCTCGGAGTAAGAAATTGCCTCCGGTCTTGCGGCCCGGGCGCGAAGCATAATTATGCTTCGTTCTAAAGTCGGGCCTCACAACCATAAACCCTCGAATAATTTCGAGGGTTTATGCTTTTATAATCCTGACAGGCATAAAGTAATATAATACCGCTATGACCGAAACCTGGCGTTTTCGCGACGAATGGATGCTGAAGGCGTTCGCGGGGGTTAAGGGCGTTACGCCCGAACTCCTGGAACAGTTCCGCGGCGAAAAGAAAAAATATCTTTCCCACGCACTCATGGATTCCGGCGTCATCAGCCAGGACCAGTTCATAAAAGCCGCCGAGATCGTCTTCAAGGCCAAGTACCTGCCGCTGGGCCCCGAAAAGGTGGACAAGTTCGCGCTGTCCCTGGTGCCGGAGAAGATCTGCCGCAAATACGACCTGGTCCCCGTCAAGCTGGCCGAAAGCGAGATCTGCGTGGCCATGCTAAACCCGGCGGACATGAACGCCCAGGCTGACGTGGAGGCCATTACCGGCCGCCGGGTCATGCCGATGTTCTCCCTGCCGCGCGAGATAGACGCCTGCCTGGATCAGCTCTTCAGCGCGGACACCGTCATCTTCGACCTGCTCAGCAAGGTGGACGCCCCCGACGAAATAATGATCATGGGGGAAGTGAAGAACGACGAGTCCCAGGACAGCTCCGTCACCTCCCCGGTCATCAAGCTGGTCAACTCCATAATTTCCCAGGCCTACCGCAAGCATTCCTCCGACATCCACATCGAGCACGAGGAGAAAGCCAGCCACGTGCGCATAAGGATCGACGGCGAGCTGAAGAACATCATGAAGCTGCCGCGCCATATAGCCATGGGGCCGGTGGTTTCGCGCATAAAGATCATGTCCGACCTGGACGTGGCCAACCATTTCAGGCCGCAGGACGGGCGCACCAAGATCCGCATCGGCACGGCGGAGGTGGGGCTGCGCGTCTCTACCCTGCCTACCTCCTACGGCGAGAAAGTGGTGATGCGCATCCTGGACCAGCGGGCGGCGGAAGTACCGTTCGAGAAGCTGGGGTTCGCCCCCGAAGTGGTCGCCGGCCTGGACAAGTGCATGACCTCCACGCAGGGGATACTGCTGGTCACCGGCCCGACGGGCTCCGGCAAGACCACCACCCTTTACTCCATCCTCAACAAGGTCAAGCAGGAAACCACCAACGTGGTCACGGTGGAAGACCCGATAGAGTACAAGCTGGCCGGCATAAACCAGGTGCAGGTCAACGAGAAACAGGGGCTGAATTTCGCGGCGGTGCTGCGCTCGGTGCTCCGGCAGGACCCGGATATCATCATGGTCGGCGAGATCCGCGACCATGAGACGGCCGACATCGCCTTCCAGGCGGCCATGACGGGCCACCTGGTGCTTTCTACGCTGCATACCAACGATACCATCTCCACCATCTCGCGCCTTGTGGACATGGGCGTGGACCGGTTCAAGATCTCTCCCGGTCTGCTGGCCATTACGGCCCAGCGCCTTGTGCGCAAACTCTGCCCGCTCTGCAGGGAGCAGGTTCCCGCGGCGGAGGCGGACCCGGAGATCCTCCGTGCCCTCGCCGAGCACGGCTTTGAAAAAACTTACTACCGCGCCGTCGGCTGCAAGGGCTGCGAAAGCTCCGGCTACACCGGGCGCACCTCTATCGTGGAACTTCTGCTGATAGACCCCAAGATCAAGGAACTTATAAATTCCGGCGCCCTGGCCGAAGCCATCGCGGCGGCCGGCACGGAGAGCGGCGCGCTGCGCACCATAACCAAGGACGCGCTGTGGCACCTGGCTACCGGCCAGACCGACCTTAAAGAGGTGGAATCCTGCCTGCAGCTAAAGAAAGCCGCGGCGCAGCCCGCCGAGGCCCCGGCGCCGGCGGCCCCGGCCCCTGCCGCCACCGCGGCGCCGGCCGGCAAACCCAGGGTGATGATCGCCGACGACGACCAGATCATGCGCATGCTGCTGAAGAAGTTCATGGAGAACGCCGGCTACGAGTCCGTCGAGGCCGTGGACGGTGAGGACGCGCTGACGAAGATAGCCGAGGGGCCGGCGCCGGACCTGCTGGTCACCGACATCAATATGCCCCGCCTTAACGGCTACGACTTGGTAAAAGGCGTCAGGGGCACGCTGGGGCTGCTGGACCTGCCTGTTATCATGCTTACCACGGAGAATTCCGACAAGAGCCAGGAGCTGGCCTTCCAGCTGGGCGCCGACGACTACGTGATAAAGCCTTTCAAAGGCCCGCTGGTGATGGCGCGCATAACCGCGGCCCTGCGCCGTGCCGGGCGGGTGAAGTAGCTGCCGATTTTTTTGTAATATATATCTCGCAGATTTTAGGAGGATACAAATGAAAAAGATACTTCTCGCTGTTTTCGCCTGCTTTATAGCCGGCTCCGCCATGGCCGCGGCCAAGGAGCTGACCGAGGACCAGAAGACGCTTTACTTCCTGGGCAAGGCCGTAAGCTCCAAGATAAAGCAGTTCGACTTTACGCCCGAAGAGACCAAGTTCATAGTGCAGGGCTTTTCCGAAACCCTGGCCGGCAAAGAGCTGAAGCTGGAGGACACCTACGGGATGAAGCTCAACGAGTACCTGGCCAAGAAGCAGGAGGCCATGGTGACCAAGGAGAAGGAGAAAGCCAAGCCCTTCCTCGAGAAAATGGCCAAAGAGGCCGGCGCCGTTAAGCTGCCCTCCGGCGTAGTCTACATCCCCGTCAAAGAAGGCGCCGGCGTTAACCCGACGGCCGCCGACATGGTGAAAGTGCATTACCACGGCACCTTCCCCGACGGCAAGGTTTTTGACTCTTCCGTGGACCGCGGCACGCCCGCCGAGTTCCCGCTGGGCGGCGTGATCCCCTGCTGGACCGAGGGCGTGCAGAAAATAAAAGTCGGCGGCAAGGCCCGGCTGGTCTGCCCTTCCGACACCGCCTATGGCGACCAGGGCGCCGGCGGGGCCATCCCCGGCGGAGCCACGCTGGTCTTCGAAGTGGAACTGCTCGAGATCCTCAAGCAGCCCGAAGCCCCCAAGCCTGCCGCTAAACCGGCGGCCAAGCCGGCCGCCAAGCCCGCTAAAAAAGCCGTGAAGGCCGAGCCCAAGAAATAACGGTTCAGCCCCAATAAAAAAGCCCCGGACCTCCGGGGCTTTTTTTTATGCTCTGCCGCCTACAGCCAGCCGCGGCGGCGGGCCAGTTTTTCGGCTTCTACCGCCAGGAACACCACCGAGGAGAGGGCGAAGACGCCGGCCAGCTCCCAGGGCGAGAGCGGCTCGGTGCGGAAGAGCCCGTTGAGCCACGGCGTGTAGATGACGGCTCCCTGCAGGCCGATGGTCAGGAGCACCGAATACAGCAGCGGCTTGTTGGACAAGAGCCCCATGGAGAACAGGGAGCGCCGCTCCGAGCGTATGGCCAGCGCGTGGCCGAGCTGGCTGAAGCAGAGCACCGAGAAAACGATGGTCTGCCAGTGCGCCCCGGTCCTGATAGCCCAGGCCTGCGTGCCCAGGCACAGGAAACCCATAAGCAGCCCCACCCATATCACATGCACGCCCAGCCCGCCGGCGAAAAGGCTTTCGCCGGGCGGCCGGGGGGGCCTTTGCATTACATCCGGTTCGGCGGCTTCGGCCGCCAGGGCCAGTCCCGGCAGACCGTCGGTGACCAGGTTTATCCACAGGATCTGGATGGGCAGCAGGGGAATGGGCAGGCCCAGGAAGGGCGCCAGGAAGATGGTCCAGATCTCGCCCGAATTACAGGTCAGCACATAGCGCACGAAGCGCCGGATATTGTCGAAGATCCTGCGGCCTTCGCCTACCGCCTTCACTATCGTGGCGAAGTTGTCGTCGAGGAGGATCATGTGGGCCGCTTCTTTTGAAACGTCCGTGCCCGTGATGCCCATGGCTATGCCGATATCCGCCCGCTTGAGCGCCGGGGCGTCGTTGACCCCGTCGCCGGTCATGGCGGCAAAATGCCCGCGCTCCTGCAGCGCTTTTACGATGCGCAGTTTCTGCTCGGGCGCTACCCGCGCGTAAACCCTTATGGCCTCTACCCGCGGCGCGAAATCTTCGGGGGAGATCTTTTCCAGTTCCGCGCCGGTCAGCATGGCACCGGCGTCTCCGGGGTTTATTATCCCCAGGCGTTCGGCTATGTTGCGCGCCGTTACCGGGTGGTCGCCGGTGATCATGACCGGCACTATGCCCGCCGTACGGCATTGGGCCACCGCGGCCCTGGCTTCTTCCCGGGGCGGGTCGGCTATGCCCGCCAGGCCGATAAAGACCAGGTCCTTCTCGGCGTCGGCCAGGGCGCCCGGGACGGCGTCCCACTGCCTGGCCGCCAGCCCCAGCACGCGCAGGCCCCGGGCGGCCATCTCCTCGGCCGCGGCGCGGATCTTTTCCTTTCCGTCCTGGGTCAGTCCCGAGGCGGTCATTATCCGCGAGGAGTTTTCCAGCAGGCCTTCAGCCGCGCCCTTGGTGAGCGAGAAATGGGTCCCGCCCGCCCAGCCGCCCAGCTGCCCCTCGTGGAACGTAGTCATGCGCTTGCGCTCGGAATCGAAAGGCAGCTCGGCCTTCCTCGGGTGCCTGGCGTCCAGCGCCAGCTTGTCCTGGGCGCCGGCCGCCGCCAGCGCGCAAAGCGCGGTCTCGGTGGGGTCCCCGGCCCAGCCCCCGTCTTTTTGCAGCGAATCGTTGTTAAGCGCGAAGCCCGCCAGCAGCCGCGTGTAGAGCTCCGGCTGCGGGGGGGGCTGCCCGGCCGCCAGGAGCTTTCCGTCCAGGTAGACTTCCTCTACCGTCATCTTGTTCTGCGTGAGCGTGCCGGTCTTATCCGTGCAGATGTAGGTTACCGAGCCCAGGGTCTCCACGGCCAGCAGCTTGCGCACCAGCGCGTTCTGCTTGACCATCCTGCCCGCGCCCAGTGCCAGGGCGATGCTCATGACCGCGGGCAGCGCCTCGGGGATGGCCGCCACCGCCAGCGAGACGGCCGTCAGGAACATCAGCGCGGGCGCCTCGCCCCGCAGCAGGCCGGAAGCAAAGACCACGGCGCAGACGGCCAGCACGGCCCAGGCCAGCTTCTTGCCAAAAACCGTCAGCCGCTTCTGCAGCGGGGTATCTACCTCTTCCTCGTCCTGCAGCATGCCGGCGATCTTGCCCAGTTCGGTAGCCATGCCGATGGCGGTAACCACGCCCTTGCCCCTGCCGTAGGAGACGGAGGTGCCGCTGTAGGCCATGTTCAGCCTGTCGCCCAGCGGCAGCGCCTCTCCGGCTATAGGCTCGGAACGCTTCTCCACGGAGAGCGATTCTCCCGTCAGCGCCGCCTCCTCGGCCTTGAGCGAAGCGGACTCTAGAAGGCGCAGGTCCGCCGGCACCACACTGCCGGCCTCCAGCAGCACAATGTCGCCCGGCACCAGGGCGGCGGCGGGGATAGACTCGGGTTTTCCGTCCCGGATCACGGAGGCGGAAGGCGCGGCCATCTTTTTAAGGGCATCCATGGCCTTCTGGGCGCGGTATTCCTGCACGAAACCCATCACCGCGTTAAGGATGACTATGGCCCCTATCACGGCGGCGTCCAGCCATTCGCCTATGGCGCCCGACACCAGCGCCGCGGCTATCAGCACGCCTATCATGAAGTCTTTGAACTGGGCGAGGAACATGGCCAGCGCGCCGCGTTTGGGTTTTTCTTTAAGCGAATTCGGGCCGTGCTTGGCCAGGCGCAGGGCCGCCTCCGCCGGGGACAGCCCGGACAGGGAGGTGCCCAGCTCTTCTAAAAGCGCCGGGATTTCCTTGTTGTACCAGTTAACGGGATCTGTGGTCATTTGATGTTGCCCCCTGGTGATAATATAACAAAAAAGCCCCGGACTCCCGGGGCTTATCTGGCGGCTCTAGATTTGCCTTATTTCTGTTCAGGCAGGACCACGGGCGGATACTTTATGGCCACCGACAGCAGCATGGAGGCCGCCAGGATGCCCAGCACCACGCCCAGCGAGATGAGGGGGTCTATCTTGTAGTAGCCGGAGATGCTCATCTTGACTCCGACGTAGAAGAGGATGATGGCGATGCCGTACTTGAGGAAGCGGAACAGGTCCATCACCGAGGCCAGCAGGAAATACAGCGAGCGCAGGCCCACCACGGCGAAGACGTTGGAGGTATAGACGATGAAGGGCTCGCGCGAGATGGCCAGCACGGCAGGGATGGAGTCCACCGCGAAGACCAGGTCGGTGGTCTCGATGACCACCAGGGTGGCGAACAGGGGCGTGGCGTGCCAGATCCCCTTCTTCACGAAGAATTCCCCGCCGGAGGATTCCTTGTCTATGGGCATGATCTTGCCCAGGAGCTTGAGCAGCGGGTTCTTGCCCGGGTCCATGTCGCCTTCTTTGTGCAGCAGCATCTTTACCGCCGTAAGGATGAGAAGGCCGCCGAAGACGTAGATGAGCCAGTGGAACCTGTTGATAAGCCCCACGCCGGCGAAGATGAGGATCAGGCGCATGAAGACGGCGCCCAGGATGCCCCAGGTCAGGATCTTCGGCTGGTATTTCTTGGGCACGCCGAAGTAGGCGAAGATCATGATGAACACGAACATGTTATCCATAGAGAGGGAATACTCTATGGTGTAGGCCGTGAAGAACTCGACCATGCGGTCGAAACCCAGCATGTAGCCGGTCAGCACGCCGAAGACGGAGGCGACCAGGATCCAGAAGGCGCAGAGCAGCAGGGCTTCTTTGCGGCCTATCTCGTGGGCGCGGCCTGCGGAGAGCTTTATGTCCGCCACAAAAAGGCTGGTCGCGGTGACGATGAAAACGAGCCACATGATTTCAAGAGGGGTCATATATAAGAAGATTATATAAAAAACCGCCGGTTTACTTTTCCCCAAATATTGTTTAGAATTTAAACATCACAATAGTCAGGAGGAAAAATGAGCGAGACATTCGACATAGTGCTGCTGCTGGCCCTGCCGGCTTCCGGTAAATCCGAGGTCAGGCGTTTCCTGGCCAACGTAGAGCCCGAGAGGCTCAAGAAAGAATTCCACATAGGCGCCAATCTCCAGCTGGACGATTTTCCCTACGTACACATGATGCGCCGCGCCGACGATGAACTGGTCAAACTGGGCAAGGCCCGCCTGTTCTTCAAGTCCGGCGACCGGCCTTTCATCGACACCAAAGATTGGGGCACCCTGATCCACCTGCTCAATGAGGACTATCACGACCTGATGGCCAAGAACGTTGTGAAAGTGGCCTCCGCCGCGGACCTGCTGATGCGCCGCATAGACAAGGCCGGCGAACGGGCCAAGATCGCCCCGCGCCTGGCCGGGCTGGACGCCGCCACCTGGGATACCGTGGCCGCCGCTCTGGAGCCCGAGGCCAAGGCGATGCTCGACGAGAAGCACGCCGCCTACCCCGACTCCTTCGAGGGCAAGACCATTGTCATAGAGGCCGCCCGCGGCGGTCCCGACAAGTCTGCCTATCCGCTGCAGGACCCGCTGGGCTACCAGTACTCCCTCCGGGAGCTGGACCCCGAAATCCTCAAGCGCGCCGTCATCCTCTACGTCTGGGTGACCCCCGAGGAATCCCGCCGCAAGAACACCGCCCGCACCAATCCCAATGACCCGGGCTCCATCCTGCACCACGGCGTGCCGATGGAAGTGATGATGAACGACTACGGCTGCGACGACATGGACTACCTGGAGAAGAACTCCGAGGTGCCCGGCACCATCACCATCACCGCGCAGGGACAGAAATTCCACCTGCCGATAGGCCGCTTCGACAACCGCGTGGACAAGACCTCTTTCCTGCGCGTGGAGAAGAAGGACTGGGACCCCAAGATGGTCGCCGACGTGACCAACGGCATAAAGGGCGCCACGGACAAACTGTTCTCCATGTCCGCCGCCGCCAAGAAGTAAAGCGGGGCCGTAAAGAAAAACAGCCGCGGGCCTTAAACCCCGCGGCTGTTTTTTTTGGGGCGGGTTTTTTGTATCATATCGGTTTCCCGCCGGGCGGGACTCTGGGGAGGAACGCTTTAACTATGACTCTGGAAAACAAAGAAGCCTGGGGCTCGCGCGTGGGCCTGGTGCTGGCCATGGCCGGCAACGCCGTGGGCCTGGGCAATTTTCTGCGCTTCCCGGCGCAGGCCATACAGAACGGCGGCGGGGCGTTCATCATACCCTACCTGGTCTGCTTCCTGCTGATGGGCCTGCCCATGCTCTACGTGGAATGGGCCACCGGCCGCTTCGGCGGCAAGACCGGCAACCACAGCACCCCCTACATCTTCGGCTCCCTGGACAAGCGCGCCATCTGGAAGTACCTGGGCGTGCTGGGCCTGTTCACCAACCTCGGCATCTGCGCCTACTATACCTATATAGAGGCCTGGACCATGTCCTGGGCCTGGCACAGCGCCGCCGGCCATTTTATGGGCATGAACGCCGATCAGGTGGCCGGATTCTTTACCTCTTATATTAACCTGGAGACTTCCGAGCCCATACTGATGTGGGTGCTCTGCGTTGGAGTTAACACCTATATACTTTCCCGCGGCCTGCAGAAGGGCGTGGAGATGGCCGCCAAGATCGGCATGCCGCTGCTGCTGCTCTTCGGCGTGATCCTGGCCATCCGCGGCGTCACCATGACGGCGGGGGAACAGGGCGCCTCCTTCAGCGGGGTGTTGGGTCTGAACTTCCTGTGGACCCCGGACTTCAGCACCATCTGGACCCCCAAGGTGTGGCTCAGCGCGGCCGGGCAGATCTTCTTTACCCTGTCGCTCGGCATGGGCAGCATACACTGTTATTCTTCCTATGTTAAGCCCAAGGACGACATAGCCCTCAACGCCATGAGCGCCGGCTGGATGAACGAATTCGTGGAGGTGGTGCTGGGCTCGGCCATCATCATCCCGATAGCGGTAGGCTACCTGGGCATAGATAAAGTGGCGCAGATGACCGCCGCCGGCAGCGGCCTGAGCCTGGGCTTCCAGACCCTGCCCTACCTGTTCACGCAGTGGGGGCCGTTCCTGTCGGCCGCGGCCGGCATCATGTGGTTCGGCCTGCTGTTCTTCGCCGGCATCACCTCGTCGCTGGCCATGGGCACCCCCGGCCTGGCCTTCCTGGAGGACCGCTTCGGCTGGGACCGCCGCTGGGCGGCCTTCGCCTTCGGCGGGGCCGTGCTGCTGCTGGGCATACCCTGCGTGCTGTCGCAGGAGGCCTTCGGCGAATTCGACTACTGGGCCGGCACCATCTCGCTGGTGGTGTTCTCGCTGGCGGAGGTGATACTGTTCGCCTGGGTGTTCGGCATGGAGAAGGGCTGGGCCGAGATCAACGCCGGCGCCGACATCAAGGTGCCGATAGTGTTCAAATATGTCATCAAGTACGTGACGCCGGTGATACTGCTGGTGGTCTTCGTCGGCAGCCTGCCCTCCATCTGGGCCACCATCATGAAGCCTATGACCTTCCAGGTGGCGCTGGCCCGCGGCCTGATGCTGGGGATGTTCCTCGGCCTCCTGGCGCTGGTACATTTCTCTGATAAAAGGAAGGTGACGCCATGAGCACCAGCGCTCTGACCATGATGCTGGCCGCGCAGATCACGGTGACCGTTATCACCCTGTATCTCTTCTGGAAAGTCCTCACGGCCAAACCCAAGGCGGAGCCCGATTCCTTCGTCGAGAACGACGACGTCCCCCGCTGAGCGGCCCGCCGTGATCTACCTTAATGACAAGCCCGTGCCCGCGCGGGAGGGGCTTACGCTGGGCGGGCTGCTGGAAGGGGCGGGGCTGGACCCCGCGCTCGTAGTTGTGACGGTGGACGGGAAGTTCGTCCCCAGACCCGAGTACCGAAGCCTTGTGCTGGCCGACGGGGCGAGGGTGCGGGCGTGGAATCTGCTGAGCGGAGGCTGAGCTATGGACAAACACCTTAAGGTTCTTCATGTCGACGCCGCGTCGTCGTTTTACAGGGTAGAGCGCTTCCCGGTGGGGCCTTTCTGGGGCCCGGTGGACCTGGGCCTGCACCTGACCGGGCGCGAGGCCGGGCGCCAGGGGGTGCTCAACTTCGGCACCGGCCTGCTGGCCGGTTCCATCTTTCCCGGTTCCAACCGGCTCATCTTCACCGGCCACTCGCCCTGCTGGGGCGGCTTCTATGTGTCCGCCATGGGCGGCGCGGGGCTCATCTTCGACGACCTCGGCATAAGTATGGTCTCGCTGCACGGTCGCGCGCCCTCGCCCTCCGTGCTGGTGCTTAACCGCGAACACGGCGAAGAGGTGCAGGTGCAGCTGGTCCCGGTGGACGCCGCGCGCATCTGGGAGGGCGGCGGGGTGTACGCCCTGATGGACTACGTTTTCGGGCGTTGGGCGGGGGAATTTAAACAGACCCCGCGCGTGCTGGCCGTCGGGCCCGCCGCGGCCGAGACTGATTTCGGCGCCATCGCCTCGGCCCCTTACCAGGACGGCCGGACCACGCACGCCGACTGCTGGGCGGGGCGCGGCGGCTTCGGCAGCAAGCTCTTCAGGGAGCACGGTATCTGCGCCGTCATCTACGGCGGCACCTGCCTCGACGAGGATTTCCGCGACCGCACCGTGGCGGACGAATGGTTTAAGGCGCGCTACGAGAAGCAGCTGGCGGCCAAGGACTTCGAGGCCACCACCAAGTACCGCTTCGATCCCAAGTTCAACACCGGCGGCACCTTCGGCGTGAATTATTCCACCCTGGGCGGCCGGCTGATGGCTTTTAACTACCGCAGCGTGCTGTGGGGGGAGGAGCAGCGCACGGCCCTTAACAAGCGCTGCGTCACCGACCATTACCTCAAGCAGTTCAACGAGGAGACCATCGCCAAAAAGCAGCAGCGCACCTGCGGCGAGCCCTGCGCGGCCGTCTGCAAGAAGCTCAACGGCAAGTACAAGAAGGACTACGAACCGTACCAGACCATGGGGCCGCTGTGCGGCGTGTTCGACCAGCGCGCGGCCGAGCGCCTTAACCACGCCGCCGACAGCGCCGGCTTCGACGCCATCTCCGCGGGCGGGGTGCTGGGCTGGCTGATGGAATGCCTGCACGACGGGCTGCTGAAGCCCGCCGACCTCGGAGTTAACGCCCTGCCGCGCTGGGACGACGCCGACTTCGACATCATAGCCGACTCCGCGCATAACGCGGACCTGGGCATAGCGCTGATAGAGTCCATCCTGGAGCGCCGCGCCGAGCTGGACCTGTCGCTGGGCGCGCGCAAGCTGGCCCGGCGCCTCTCGCGCGAGAAGAGCCCGGAGATAGGCAAGCGCTTCGTGTGCCTGGCCAACGCCCGCAACGGCTGGATGGTGCCCAACCAGTACTGGAACGCCGGGGCCCTGAGCCCCATGCCCATCATGGGCAAGTACTACATGTACTACGGCTTCGACTTCGTGCCGCCGCGCGAGCTGGGCCGCCTGAACGCCAACCGGATGATACAGGAGCTGGTGATCGACGACCTGGGCATCTGCCGCTTCCACCGCGGCTGGGCCGAGGAGATGGCCCCGGAGATAGTGGAGCGCGTGTGGGGGAACTCGGCCCGTTTCCTCGAGGTGATAAAGGCCACCGCCGGCCGCATAAACAGCCGCAACGTGGCGGTGTTCTGGGAGTCCGAGCGCAATATAGATTATCTGGTGGGCTTCCTCAAACGCAAGCGCGACACGGAAGGGGACAAGAACCCGGAACTGGAGAAGTGGCTTAAGGCCTTCGAAGCCGACCGGCACGGCGCCGCGCTGGATTTCTGGTTCGAGGTCCGCAAAGGCATTTCCGAAACCCTGACCACGCTGGCGTAGCGCCCGGGCCGCTCCCTGGTTTTCGGCGGAGCTCTTTTAATTCCGCCGGAACTTTATATATAATTATATTTAGTTGCCGAGGTAGCTCAACGGTAGAGCAATCGCTTCGTAAGCGATAGGTTGTGGGTTCAAATCCCATCCTCGGCTAAAATTTTGTAAAGAAGGGATTTGAAGCCGACCCGAGCGCATCCGGTGGATGAAAAGGCCGCAGCGGCCGTCAGCGAGGGCGGCAGGCCGCGGAGGAGCCGCGGCAGCGGCGGGGTAGCGGAAATCCCATCCTCGGCTAAATTTTTTACGGATACAGGGGTCCGTTGCAGTTCCCACCGCGGTTCCTCGGCAAATCATGGCCAAAAAAAACACTCCGGTCCTCAACGAGTTCGACGATATTAATTTCGCGCCCGGGGTAAGCTTCGCCCGCAAAGCCATCTGGTGGTGGCTGCCGCTGCTCTACCTGCTCATCTCCGACACCTTCTACCTGCGCACCTACGATTCCGCCCAGGTCAAAATAACCCTCCTGCAGATGGGGGGCATCGGCATGCTCGGCCTGTGGGTCTCGCTCTTGGTCATGGAGGGCCGCCGCGCCTTCCGCAAGGAGGACTTCATCCTCCTGGCGCCGTTCTTCGCCTACCTGCTCTACGTGATCGTCTCGTTCTTCCACGCCCCGTACCGCGGCCCCAGCGTGGACGACTTCGTGCGCTACACGCTGTACATGTCGGTCACGCTCATAGTCATCCGGGAGTTCACCACCGAGGCGGTGGATCGCCTGACCAAGGTGCTGATCGTCGCGGCCTATATCGCCATCCTTTACGGCGTGGTGCAGTTCCTCGACACCCGCTTCTTCCCGCCCAAGGACCAGGGGCCGGGTCTGGACCCGTTCATCTGGCGCTGGGCCTTCGGGCCGCGCGTGTTCTCCACCTACGGCAACCCCAACTTCTTCGGCAATTTCCTCGTCCTGATACTGCCGATCATCGTGACGCAGTACCTCAAGCGCCGCTCGGTGATCCTGCTGCCGCTCATCGCTATGGACCTGCTGTGCCTCTACGCCACCGGCACCAAGGGCGCCTTCCTGGGATTTGGCATCTCGGCCTTCCTCTTCTCGGTCTTCTACGGCTACTTCTTCCTGCGCGAGCGGCTCAGGATAAGCAGAGGGCTGTTCGTCGGGCTCGCCTCTATCATCCCTATTTCCGCCTTCTTTGTGATCTACCTGCTGGGAAACACCCTTTCCTACAGCTTCCGCATAAACACCTGGCTTTCCACCTGGGAAATGGTGGAGTCCCGCCCGCTGACCGGCCTGGGCGTCGGCAGCTTCAAGGTGATCTACCCGGCCTACCGCCGCCCGGAAATTTTCCACATCGAAGGCAAGCATAACACCGAGACCGACCACGCCGAGGAGGAACACCTCGAGCAGTGGATGGACAACGGCCTCATCGGCATGGGCCTGTACCTGTGGATGATCGTCTTTGTCACCGTGGTGGGCCTGCGCGGCCTGAGCGCCCATACTGAAAACCTTAAAGGCGCGCGCCCGCCGCCCGTGGCCTACGACCTGCTCGGCTACCTCACCGCCCTGCTGGGCATGCTCGCCCATAATTTCACCGACGTCAGCATGCGCTTCGTTTCCTCGGGCATCTACCTGGGCCTGCTGCCCGGCGTGATAGTGAACCTGGCCCGCGGGCACGCCCTGTGGGAGCTGCATTACAAGGAAACCGCCCAGCCGCAGGCCAAGGCCGCCGGGGACGAAGTCCCTTCCGCCCTGGGGTGGCTGCTGTGGCCGGCGCGCGCCGCCGGCGTGGCCGGCGTGGGCTACGCCGCCTGGCTGGTGCTCTCCGAGTTCTCCGGCCTGCAGGGGCCGCTGCGCAACTACATCGCTTCCGGCGAGATCCTGCAGTGGTACATCTCCTGGCTGCTCATGCTGGGCTGCGTAGGGCTGACCGTCTACGTGTTCTCCGGGGTCATGCTCAAGGCCGTTTCCCCGCTGGTGCCCGTGGTGATCCTCGTCGTGCTTTTTCCGATGTATTACTTCTGGGGCTGGTTCAAGGGCGACGTCTACCACAACATGGCCATCTTCTTCTCCAAGCAGGGAAAATGGGAAGACGCCATCACCTATTACCAGAAGGTCAACAAGCTCAACCAGTTCTTCATCATGCCGTACTACTTCACCGGCAACGTGTTCAACGACAGGCTGAACATGGATAAATCCTACCACCCGGAGTGGGGGGATACCGACAGCAAGCCGCGCGACGACTACGAGCGCGCGATGGACTCCTACGAGCATGTCCGCCGGATAGCGCCCAATTACGTGCAGATGCACCACCAGGTGGGCACGCTCTACATGAAGATGCACGACCAGATGATGCAGCGGGGCCGGCAGAAGGAGGCGCAGGAGTTCCTGGACATGGCCCTGGCGCGCCTGAACCTCTACGAGAACCTTGACCCTGTCTACGCGATGAACTATTACCGCAAGGCGCAGATCTACATCATACGCCAGGACTTCAAGTCCGCCGAGCGGGAGTACCTTGCCAACATCAACGCCCTGAAATGCCACAAGAAGGACCACCTGCACGCCACCCCCGACGCCTATACCAGCCTGGCAAACGTGCAGTACGCCATGGGCAAATTCCGGGAGGCCGCCGAGAATTACCAGCTGGCGCTGGAAAAAGACCCGTCTTTCGAGCAGGCGCGGCGCAATCTGGCCGTAGTGAAGGCCCGGGTGCCGGCGCACCTGTTCCAGGCCCCGCGTAAATAACCGCTACAAGGACGATGCCGGAACCCGAGACCAACCTGCCCGTGCCGCGCGCCCCGCTAGCCCTGCTGCTGGCGGCGGCTTTCTTCGTCGCGCCGCTGCTCTTCTTCACCAACCTCACGCGCAACCCGTACTACCTGCAGATAACCCTGCTCAACGTGGCCGTGCTCGGCGCCGCCGGGCTGTTCGTCTGGGGCTCCATAAAGCGCGGCCGCTGGCTGCTGCCCGCGAGCGCGCTTTCCAAACCGCTGGCGGCCCTGGGCCTGGTCTATCTCGTCTCTTTCGCCTGGGCCTGGTTCGGCCACGAGGCGTTCTACCGGCCCGCCATGGCCGCCGAGGGCATGCGCGCGGGGCTGTTCTTCGTGATCAACTGCCTGGCGGTCTTCTACCTGGCCCTCAGCGTGCCTTTCGGCCGGGACGACGCCGAGGTGCCCGCCGGCAAGTGGCTCGCCTTCATACTGGGCTGGGGGGCGCTCTGGTTCCTGTTCCCGGCGCTGAAAATGCAGCTGCCCGGCGACGGCTTGTTCGAGAGGATGTTCGATCCTTACGGGGCCCTGCTCTGGGTTTCCGGCTTTACGGCCGCCTACCTGCTGGTGCGCCGGTGCCGGCAGGAGGACGTGCTGCACCTGGCGCTGGCGGCCGGGGCCATAGCGGCGCTTTACGGCATACTGGAGTATTTCCACGTCGAGCTGATCTGGGCCAAGCTGCTCAATCCCTACGGCAACCGCTCGGTGTCCACTTTCGGCAACCCCAACTTCATCTCCTCCTACCTGGTGCTCTTCATGCCGCTGGCGGCCTCGCTGCTGATGAAGGCGGATACCGCCGCCAAGCGCTGGCTCTACGGCCTGATCTTCCTCTCCTACGGCGGCATGCTGATGTGCAGCCTCACCCGCTCGTCGTGGCTGGGGGCCGCCGCCGCTTTCGCGTTCCTCTTCGCGTTCGGGGCGCACCGCGCCCGCCTTAAGGCGAACAAAAAATTCCTCTACCCGTTCTTCGCCGCGGCGCTGCTGATGATAATGTTCTGGCCTTCCGACTCGCTCAAGCCTTTCAGCTCGGGGCTTTTTGACCGGGTTTCCGAGGCCGTGACCAACGTCAATTCTCCGGCTGACGTGAATCTGGCCGGCGACACCGGGAAGGTCTACGGCTCTTTCCACCAGCGCCTGCTCATCTGGACCGGCGCCTGGCAGATGGGCCTGGAGAACCCGCTGCTCGGCAAGGGCTGGGGCACGTTCGAACTTTTTTACCCGTTCTTCCAGGGCCGGGCCATACTGAATTTCCCGGCGGTGCGGGGCCTGCGCACCCACGCCAATAACGCCCACAACGAGATCCTCGAGCAGTGGGCGCAGGGCGGCCTGCTCGGCCTGGGCGTCTACCTCTGGTTCCTGGCGGCGCTCTTTTACGGGTTCCTGCGCTTCTACCGCAGCGCCGGCGAGGAGGCCCGCTATGACGCGGTGCCGCTGGCGGCCGGCCTGGTGGGCATGCTGGCCGACAACATGCTCAACGTCTCCCTGCACTTCGCCGTGCCGGCCTTCGGTTTCTGGTGGCTGGCCGGCGCGCTCGCCCTTAAGACCGCCGGGACCGGGACCTATCCCCCGTGGCGCTCCCCGCGCGCCGCCAGGGCCGCGGCCTGGCTGCTGCTCCTCTGCTGCGCCGGGGCGGCCTTCCTCTGGCAGCGCCAGTTCACCCGGGAGTTCCGCTACTTCAACGGGTTCAAGATCATGCGGTCCAACAACGCCGCCGCGGCTGCCGCGGAGCTGAAGCGCGCCTGGGAGGCCCATCCCCGCGAGGTCAACTGCAATTACGAGATGGGCAACGCCTACGTCAGGGCGGGGGAGCAGGAAAAGGCCGCTTGGGCGTACAAGGAAGCCCTCAAGGCCAACGCCGGCTACGACGAGATCTATTTCAACCTGGCCATAGTGCTCAAGCGCCTCGGCCGCGGGCAGGAGGCGCTGGACCTGCTGAAGGTCTCGGCGCTGATAAACCCGCTCAACGCCGTTACCTGGCAGGCCCTGGCCGAGATCTATCTGTCCGCGCCTGACCGGGGAAAGATAGCGGCCGAGGCCGCAGGGGATTTCCAGGAGGCGGTCAGGGCTTTTCCCTACGACCCGTCCATGTGGAACACCCTGGGCTATTTCCAGTCCCTGCTGAAGGATTTCACTTCCGCCCGCTACTCCTACGCCCGCGGCGTAAAACTGGACCCGGGCAACCGCATGCTGGTGGAGAACCTGACCGGGGTGGTGAGGAAGGGGATGGGGCAGCAGAAGGACCCGGACCTGGACTGGTATAACGCCTACGCGGACCTCGCCCCGCGCGCCGACGCTGGCGCCGGGGTGCCGGCCCTGCTGCGGCAGGCCGACGCGCTGGTGGCTATGGACCCCGCCAACGCCAAGGCGCGCACGCTGCGGGCCAGGCTTTACTTCAGGGCGGGGAGCCTGCCCGAAGCGCGCTCCGACCTGGAGGCCGCCCTGCGGGCCAACCCCTCCGACAATTCCGCGCGGTACGGGCTGGCGGTCATCCTGGAAAAAACAGGGGAGCTCCCGGCCGCCATCGCGGAGTGGGGGCGCTTCCTGGAGCTGGAGCCGGGCAACGCCGCGGTGGCCGCCCGCCTGAAAGAACTCAGGGAGCGGCGCTAGCGGCGCGGCGGGGGGGGACCGCCCCCGCGATAAACATGTAACAATCCTGTAATATTTAGGCAAACAGGAAAAGGTTAAATATAGCCGGGAGAAAATATCGTCTCGGAGCTTTCTGGTATGAAAAAAACACTAGCGCTGAATTTAGCCCTGCCGGCCCTGCTCCTGGCCGCTTTCGCCGGCCCGCTCGCCACCGGGCTGTCCGCCCAGGCCGCGAGAAGCGGCATCAGCCGCTCGATGGAACAGGCCATACGCCTTTACCACGAGAACGAGGATACCGAGGCGATGGACCGCTTCATGGACATCCTCGTCAAAGGCACCCCTTCCGAGAAGGCGCTGGCCAACGAGTATATCACCAAGATCACCCTGCGCATGAACACCGGCGTCAATACCGTCAAGGACCGCGGCGCCGAGCCCACCACCCTGACCGAAGTTTCCCAGGCCAAGCCCGCGTCGCAAGACCCTGTGGTCGGTATGCGTGCCAAGTCCCGGCAGATGGAAGAGCTGGAGAGCGAGGAGGAAGGGCCCCGCGACGAAAAGGACAGGGTAAGCGAGAAGGTGTCCGCCAAGATAGCGGTGATGCGGCGCGACCTGCTGCTGGCGCTGGGCAAGACCGACTCCGTCAGGCTCTACATGAGCGACGGGATGCCGAAAGCCATAACGCTCGATCCCAATTTTTTCTTTGCCGCCGAAGCCTCTTTCCGGCCCGGCTCCGACAAGCTGCTCGCCTCCCTGGCGGGCCTGATCTTCACCCTCGGCAAGGCGAACTGCCTGATCCTCCCAGAGGGAGCGGCCGAGGGGGACGTCAAGATAAAGAGCATACGCCGGGCTATCGCGCTGAACTCCTACCTGGAGTCGCGCGGCATTTCCAAGTCCAGGCTGGAGGTCAACCTGACCGGCGCCGACGTCCGCTTCCCCAAGGAGTTGACCAGCATAAGCGGAGTCATTATACTTCTTGATTATGATAAGCAGCCCAGGCTGCAGGACCTGGAGGACCTGAGGACCAAGGGCCCGAAAGTTTCCCTCGGCCTCTACCCCACGGCTATCTCGGTGCACAACAACGAAGGCTCCATCGTGGAATTCGCCGCTTTCGAGTCGCCCAAGGGACAGCCCTCCTGGAAGTTCCAGATCTACGAGATACAGCCTGACGGCAGCCGCCTGCTGCTGCAGGAGATCTCGGGCAGCGGCCCGCAGTATAACCAGAGTTTCTGGAACGGGCGCAAGAAATTCTTCGGCGCGCCCTATCCCTCCGGCAAGTATATGTTCATGGTTACGGCCGCGGACCTGGAAGGCCGCGAGACCTCCCTCAGCCGCCTGCTGGTGATCAGGCCCACTCCGGAGGAAGAGAAGGCCGCGCGGACGCGCACCGCCGCCCAGCGGGCGGCCGCTTCCGAGACTGTTAGCCGCGCCGGGGTAAAGACGCGCGCGGTATCCAGGACCGGCACCGGCGTGAAAGCCGGCAGGGCCCTCAGGGGCGGCGCCGGCGTGAAGGGGAAAACCCTGCGGGGAGCCGCCGCCAGGAAGGCCGCGGCCGCTAAAAAAAGGCCCGTTAAGAAGGCCGTCGCGAAGCCGGACGCGGAACCGGCCGACTCGCCCGAACCGGCCGGGCAGGACGCTCCCGCCGAAGCCGCCGACCAGGGGCAGTTCTCCGGGCAGGTCAGCTACAAGATCTATTTCAAGGAAAACACCACTATCCTCACCGAGAACAGCGAGAAGAAGCTGGCGCAGGTGGCGCAGACCCTCGGCTACTACCCGATGGCCAATATCCAGCTGACCGGCTACGCCTACACCGGAGAGGCCAGCGCGGACGCCATGGCGGAGAACCGGGTGAACTACGTGGCCGCGAGGCTCGCGGAGAAGTACAAGATAGACAAGACCCGCATGGAAGTGACTTCCAGCGTCTCTGAAACCCCCAAGAGCATTGTGGAGATAAGGATGTCGGGCAAGGAGTAAAGCCCGGCCCAATACGGTATATACCTGATAAATATATTGTAAAATTTAAAAGTTATGGCTAAAGCGGCGGAAAAAAAATACATAGGCGTCTATATCTCCCCCAAGGAGATCTGCCTCGCCCAGGTCAAGATCGGCAAGGATTCAAAGCCCGAGCCCGAGCACCTGGTCAAATTCCCCACGGGCTTCCCCGTGAAGGAAGGCATGCTGCGCCCGCTTTCTCTCAATAACGATTTCTTCAGCGAGAAGGCCGCCTGGATCACCCCTTTCAAGCAGGCGGTCAAGAAGGTCAACTGGTCCGCCTCCACCGTGGTGGTCACCCTGTCGCCCCAGTTCGCGATCCTGCGCTATTTCGTGATGCCCTCCATAGAGCGGCGCTTCTGGAGCAAGTCCATCCCGCTGGAATCCAAGAAGTACATCCCGGTCTCCTTCGAGGAGGTCGTCTACGATTTCAACGCCGTTCCGGCCGACGGGGGCAAGAAACTGGGCGTGCTTTTCGGCCTGACCCAGCGCAAGAGCGTGGAGTTCATAAACGAGATCCTCAAGACCGCGGGGCTTACGCTTTCCGCCATAGAGATCAACGCGGTGTCCATGGAGCGCCTCTTCGGCTTTACGGACCCCAAGGACCACGACTCAAAGGGCTACATCCATTTCTCCGAGAACTCCACCCTGATGCTGTTCTCGCACGGCGGCTACCCGGTTCTCTACCGGGAGACCGAATCCGACGCCAGCGGGACCATGAGCGAGCGCCGCCGCCTGGACGTGAAGGGAGCCATCCAGTTCGTCGACCGCTACGTGGGCGGCAAGGACTACAAATTCATCGCGCTGAGCGGCGACGGCGCCGAGGCCTGGAAAGTCCCCGCCGAGCGCGAATCGGCGCCTACGCCGGTGATGGTCTGGGACGTGGCCAAGGCCGCCTCCATAAAGGACAACGACGCCTCTTCCGTCTTCTCCATGGGCGCGGCCCTGCGCGACCGCGTGCCCGCCAAGCTGACCCTGGATATTTCCGGCATCACCTCGGCGGCCGTGCTGGAGAAAGAGGTGCAGGGCTACGTCTGGAACATAACCTTCATCCTGGGCGGTTTCCTGCTGCTGCTCTCGCTGGTGGCGCAGACGCGGCTGCTGATGATGGGGTCCGCCATCTCGTCGCTCAACAACAAGGTTATAAATTTCCCGGAGCTGCAGGGGATGGACCCCGACTCCATCCGCAAGAAGATAGAGGGGATACAGACCAACGCCAGGGTGCTCTCCACGCTGGTCTCCGACACCGACGCCCTGGCGCCCAAACTTTCGGCTATCTCCGACAGCATTCCCGAGGAGCTGTGGCTGACGGACGTGCGCTACAGCAACCCGCTTTCCGTTTCAGAGATCTCCGGCGGCGCCAAGGAGATGACCCTCGCCGGGGAGACCGGGCTTAAGGGCGAGGGCAAGATAGCCGTGGTCAACTCTTTCGTCAAGCGGCTCAAGACCACCGGCGAGTTCAAGGTGTTCACGCCGCCGGCGGGCAACATCGACAGCACCACCGAGGAGGGCTCGCAGAGCACTTCGGCCTCGCCGATGCCGGGCCAGTTCGCCGCAGTCCCGAAGAGCAGCGGTTTTACCGTCATGTGCACGGTCAAGAGGCAATAGCTATGAATCCCGCCATCGCCGCCATTTTTTTAAAGATCCAGTCCTTCTTCAAGGACATGGCGGCCAATATCATGATAATTTACGGCGAGAAAGGCTTTGAGCCTTTCAAGAAGCCGATGATGATAGCCGGGCCGTCGCTGCTGGTGCTGTACGCGGGCGTCTATAACCCTTTAACTTCAAAGGTCCAGACCTCGAAGGCCCAGGTGGAAAGCATGACGGTGGTGGCGCAATACGCCGGAGAATACGAGGACGCCAAGCTGAAGCTGGCGGCCTACCAGCGCCGCCTCCCGTTCATCAAGGACAAGGACGAGTGGCTTAACTACGTTATCACCAACACCGCCCGGGCCTACGGCATCTCTTTCGATTCACTCAGCGCGCAGAAAGAGACCGAGGTCGGCAACTACCTGGTGGTTTCGCGCGAGGTGATGGTGACTACCACGTACGCCAACCTCGGCCGCTGGCTGGCCGAGATAGAGAACTCGAAGATCCTGCTCCGGGTGTCCGACCTGACCATCCGCCGTTCCCCGGACGCCCCCGGGACAATCAAGGTGACTTTTTCCCTTGCCACCGTTTTCGCCAAGTTCGGCGGGGGGGGCGTATGAAGAGCCTGACCTCCGTGCTGGGCTGGACGCTGCTCGTCGCCGTGATGGCCGTCCCGTCCTTCCTGTTCTATAACTGGTGGGCCAAGAGCCGCCAGCAGGCCTCCGCCGAGATGCCGCAGGAAGCGCCCCAGAATATTTTTCCGCCGCAGGAGAAGTCTTCGACCTCCGCCCCCGTAGCCGCGCCGGTCCGCCAGGCGCAGCCCGCGCCCGCCGCCCAGGCCGTAGTCACGCCCGCCCCGCAGCAGCCGGCGCAGGCGCCGGTCCGCAATACTCCCGCTCCCCTGCCGGAGCAGGCGCCTTCCGCTTCGTCCCAGCCGCCGGTCCCCGTCACCGCACCCGGGGCCTCCGCGGCCGTTTCCACCTCCGCGGCGCAGGAGGTGCAGCAGGCCACCGCGGCGGTGCAGGCCCAGGGGGAGGCGCAGCAGAACCTCATTTCCTATTTCAAACCTAAAACCACCAGGGACCCGACGCTTTCCCCGGACGATTACCAGCGGATCAAGGACGCCGAGAACGCGCGTCTTGAGGCCGAGCGCCAGGCCCGCTGGGCCGAGAGGAACAGACCCAAGGCCCCGGACATAACCTCGCGCCTGCAGCTGCAGGGTGTCGTAGGCAACGCGGCGATAATAAACGGCGAGATGTACTCCGTGGGCCAGAGCGTCCTCGGGGCCAGGCTCCTCAAGGTGGGGGCCAATTACGTTATCGTGGAGCACAAAGGCAAGAAGTTCCGCAAGGTTCTGCAGTGAATTCTCGCTGTTAAACCGGCGGCTTATTAAATATAATAGCGGTTGAGGTACGGAGGCGTTATGAAGACTTTGAAAATACTGCTGGCTTTTACCCTGGCCTTTGAACAGCTGCTCGTCCCGGTGGCCGGGCTTTACGCCCAGGGCGTGCCCGCCGCCGACAAGGATTTTGCCCAGGACCTGCAGGGCCCCGGCGGAGACGAGGGCGGCCCCATACTGGAACCCAGCGCCGACTCCGCGCCGCCTTCCACCATGCCCCAGGGCCAGACCCCCGGCTCTCCCATAGATTCCGTGCAGATCGGCGGCGTTCCCAAGGAAGCCCCGATGTACGAAGAGGTCGAGTCCATCTCGCCCCTCGACCGCAAGATCGGCCCGATCCGCCTCAAGGGCGCCCCGCTGTCTACCTTCCTTGACGTGGTGTCCGCGCAGTCCAAGGTCAACTTCATCATCACGGAAGGCCTCGAGAGCAAGACCATCACGGTCTTCCTGCGCAAGACCACCGTGCGTGAAGCCCTGGAACTCCTGCTCCGTGTTAAGGGCCTGACCTACCAGCGCATCGGCAAGAGCAACACCTACGTGGTGCAGAAGCGCTCGGCCGACATGCCCAACCTGATCACCAAGATCTATACCCTCAACTATATCCCGCTCATCCCGATCACCTCGGTGGGCGAGGAGATCGCCTCCATAACCTCGCAGGACGTCTCCTCTTCCGGCGGCGGCCAGGGCGGCGGCGGGCAGCAGCAGCCCCAGAACCAGCCCGGCAATAACAAAGAGGAGGAGAGTTCCATCTCCATCATCAATATCGTGCGCAGCGTGCTTTCCCGCAAGTACGGCAAGCTGGCCACCGACCCGCGCACCAACACCCTGATCATCACCGACGTGCCCGAAGTGTTCCCGCAGGTGGAGCAGATCATCGCCGAACTCGACAAGAAGGCCCCGCAGATCCTCATCGAGGCCCAGATCGTGGAGATCAACACCGACCGCATCAACGAACTCGGCATAGAGTGGGGCGGCTCGCGCGGCGAGATGGCCTACTTCGCCGGCCCCGCCCGCCTGACCGACTACGGCATGCGCCCCGGCTTCTACTCCGGTGATTCCTGGAAATATTTCTACCCCAATACCACCGACATCGGCGGCATCTCGCGCGGCGACTCCGCCGACAGCGGGTCTTCCTCCTCCGGCGGCAGCGGCGGTTCCGGCACCATAGACCCGATCTACTCCACCGGCCAGCAGAGCACCAAGGGCGTCTACTACGGCGTCTTCAGCCTCGCGCAGCTGCAGGCCATCTTCCGCGCCCTGATCTCCAAGGGCGAGGGCCGCTACCTGGGCAAGCCCAAGATCGTGGCGATGAACAACAAGACCGCCCTGATCCAGATCTCCAAGGACGCCGCGATGGGCACCCAGAGCACCGTGTCCTCGGCCGGCGGCTCCTCCGGATCCTCCTCCACCGGCGTAGAGCGCCGCCGCATCGGCCTCACGCTGAAAGTGACCCCGCAGGTCAACAAGGAAGGCTACATCACGATGATCGTCCAGCCTTCCTATTCCGACTCGGTCGCTTCCGCCATTACGGTGCAGGGCGCGACGGTCTACGACCCGGTCAGCCGCGGCGCCTCCACCATGGTGCGCGTCAAGAACGGCCAGACCGTGGTGATCGGCGGCATGCTGGCGTCCACCGAGAGCAAGACCATACGCAAGGTGCCGCTGCTCGGCTACATACCGATAATCGGCTGGCTGTTCACCAGCGTCAGCTCCAGGCGCACGAATACGGACCTGGTCATCTTCCTGACCCCGACCATACTGGTCGACTAACGGGGGGGAGCGCGGGGACAAAGCCGGCCCGGAGACACCGGAGCCGGCCGCGGCGGGTTAAACGACAGATCTATGCCTCCAAAAAAACTCGGCGAGATAATGATCCTGGCCAAGTGGATCGACGAAGAGAAGCTCCAGAAGGCCCTTAAATTCCAGCAGCAGCAGGGCTGCCTCATCGGCGAAGCCCTGGTAAAGCTGCACTACGCCACCGAGGAACAGGTGGCCCAGGCCTTGGCCAAGCAGCTCGGCATCCCTTACGCCTCCAGGGAGAACCAGATCCTCAACCCCGAGAAGATCCAGGGGCTGGACCGCATGATCCCGGAGAAGTTCGCCCGCGACAACGCGGTGATCCCGCTGTTCGTGGAGAACAACGTGCTGGCGGTGGCCCTTACCGACCCGACCAACATCCTCATCCTCGACAACATCAAGCTGGTCTCCGGCATGGAGATCCAGCCTTTTATTTCCACCAAGGCCCAGATCCTGAAGGTCATCGACCTTTTCTACCAGGGGCAGACCAACCTGATAGACCGCGTGCTCGACAAGGCCGTAGGCGCCGCCGCGGGCGAAACCTCGGATTCCGACGTCATCACCCCCGACGGCAAGCTGGACCTGGACAAGGTCATCATCGGCGAGTCCAAGGGCGCGCAGTCCATCAAGCTGGTCAACGCCATCATGAAGCAGGCCATTTCCGAGCGCACCTCGGACATCCACCTGGAGAAGTTCGACGAGAAGGTGTCCCTGCGCCTGCGCATCGACGGCGTGCTTTACGAGCGCAGCGCCCCGCCCACCGACCTGGTGGAGGCCATGATCTCGCGCGTTAAAATTCTCTCCAAGCTCGACATCTCCGAGCGCCGCCTGCCGCAGGACGGCAGCTTCTCCATCAAGTACCAGAACCGCATCATCGAGATCCGCGTCAGCGTCTGCCCCACCGTGTTCGGCGAAAAGCTGGTCATGCGTATCCTGGACAGGGGCTCGGTGGAGCTCAACGTCAAGATCATCGGCTTCGAGCAGCGCCAGATGGACGACTTCCTGAAGGCCGCCTCCGCCCCCAACGGGCTGATCTTCCTGACCGGCCCCACCGGTTCCGGTAAGACCACCACGCTCAACGCCGTGCTCAACACCATCAAATCCCCCGAGCTCAACATCATGACGCTCGAGGACCCCGTGGAAATCAAGATGGAAGGCATCAGCCAGGTGCAGGTAAAGCCCGCCATAGGCCTGACCATGGCCTCCGGCCTGCGCTCCTTCCTCCGCCAGGACCCCGACGTTATCCTGGTCGGCGAGGTCCGCGACAACGAGACGGCCGAGGCCTGCCTTAAGGCGGCCATGACCGGCCATCTGGTGCTCTCCACGCTGCATACCAACAGCGCGCTGGAGGCGGTGCCCCGCCTGCTCGACATGGGCATAGAAAAGTACCTGCTGGCCAGCACGCTGCTGTGCCTGGCCGCCCAGCGCCTGGTGCGCCAGCTCTGCCCGGTCTGCAAAGAGCCCTACCGGCCCCCGCAGTCCGAGCTGGACCAGTTCGCCGCGGAGTCGATGCTGAACCCGCTGCCCGACCTTACCAGGCTTACTTTTTACCGTGCGAAAGGCTGCCCGAAATGCAACAATATGGGCTATAAGGGCCGCAAAGCCATCTACGAGGTGTATTTCAACACCGAGGAGATGAAGCGCATCATCTACAAGGACGCGGACGTGCAGCGGATCGCCGTGGAAGCCGCCAAGGGCGGCGCCTGGAACCTGCGCGCCAGCGGCTGGCGCAAGGTGCTGGCGGGCGTCACTTCCGTGGACGACATGCTTTCGGTTACAGTTACGGAGCGCTAGTCCGGGGGGGGCTCCCCCGAGTGGCAGTGAACCTGCCGGGGAACTATGTCTAGATATATATACACCGTTCAGGACGCGCAGGGCACCGTCACCACCGGCGCGATGGACGCCGACGACGAAGACGCGGCGGTACAATCCCTGCAGACCAAAGGGCTGTTCATCCTCTCGATACAGACGGAGGATACCAAGTCCAAGGGCATCCTCAGCATCAAGAAATTCAAGAGCGGCAACGTTTCCGGCCGCGAGATGGTGTTCTTCGGCGAGCAGATGTCCACGCTGATCGGCGGCGGCATCCCGCTGGTGCGCGCCCTGTCCCTGCTTAGCGAGCACGCCGAGAACAAGAATCTCGGCGCCGTGCTCTCCACTATTACCAAGGAAGTCTCCGCCGGCGGCGCTTTCCATAAGGCGCTCGAGAAGCATCCCAAGGTCTTCGACGAGATCTGGGTCTCCCTGGTGCAGGCCGGCGAGGTGTCCGGCCAGCTGCCCACCGTGCTGCGCCAGATCACCGCCTACAGCGAATCGCAGGAGAACGTGAAGTCCAAGATCATCACCGCCGTCTCCTACCCTGCCGTGCTGATGACCATGTCCATGGGCGTGCTGATCTACTTCGTGGTCTACATCGTCCCCGTCTTCGCCGGCATCTTCCGGGACTTCAACCTGCAACTGCCCATGATAACCCGCGTCATCGTGGCCATTTCCGATATCGTCAGCCGGTTCGCGGTGCTGGGCATCGTGGTGACGATCGGCGCTTTCTTCGCGGCCCGGGCCTATATCGCCACGCCGCCAGGCCGGCTCACCTGGAACCACGTGGTCTTCAATATCCCTTTCTTCGGCAGCCTGGTACGCTCCATGCAGATAGAACGCCTGCTGACCACCATGGCCACCCTCATCCGCTCCGGCGTCAGCATCCTCAACGCCGTCTCGGTGCTGGAAGGCTCGTTCAAGAAGAACCTGATCTTCCAGAACGCCCTCAAGAAGGCCAAGAACGACATCGCCAGCGGCCGCTCCATCTCTGAATCCTTCCGGAAGACAGGCATCTTCCCGGGCATGGTCACCGAGATGATGTGGATGGGCGAGGAGTCCGGCAAGCTGCCCGATATCATCGTCGTGCTTTCCAAGTATTACCAGGAACAGATAGACCAGTTCCTGCGCCGCTTTTCGTCCATGATAGACCCGATACTGGTGGTGGGCATCGGCGGCATCATCGCTGTCATCGTGATGAGCATCTTCATGCCCATCTTCCAGCTGTCGCAGATAACCGCCGGCTGAGGCCGGGCGCGTTCAGAATGAGGGGAAAAGATGAAACTTAACAGGGGTTTTACGCTGATAGAGCTGATGGTGGTGGTGCTCATCATGGGCATTCTGGCCTCGATGGGCGTGCCTTACTACTATAAGACCGTGGAGACCACGAAGGCCACCGACTCGGTGGCCATCGGCCACCTGCTGGGCAACGCCAACCGCATGTTCAAGGTGGACAACCCGGGCATGAGCATCAGCGGCATAGTCACCAACAACCCGTGCAACAGCGTCTCCTGCGCCAGCGCCGGCACTTCCTCCTGCCGCCTGATCGCCTGCGGCTACGTGGCCAAGCAGGACTGGGACAACTCCTCCTACGACTTTTACGTCTGTAACGGCGGGGCAGGCGGCCCCTGCTGCGGCAGCCGCGGCACCGAGATCGGCATGTCGTGCACCCGGCGCAAGCCCGGCGCCGGCAGCCCCTACAACACCTGGGGCTACCGCTTCTACGACAGCGGCGCCTGCGAGTCCCTTGGCAGCGGGGTGCCGGATTGCCCCAGGTTCTGACCTTTATGAAGATAAAAGCGCGCCGCGGGCAGACTCTTATCGAGGTCGTAATGGCCACGATGATCTCCGCTATGACGACCACGGCCGTCTTTTCGGTGATCCTGTCCAGCTTCGTCTCCGACCTCAAGGCGGACAAGCGCGACGCGGCGGCCATGGTGCTTAAACAGGCCCAGGAAACCCTGAAGAGCTACGTCAGCGCCGTCCCCGGCGAGGCCACCTACGTTCCCGGCTCCCCGGCGGGGCACTGGACGGCGGAATTGGGCGGAGTCTGGGCCCTGCGGGAAGGCAACCACGACGTTTCCTCCCTTGTTTCCACCCTGCCGCTCACCGTCCCCGGGCAGCCGGCGGCCAGCCTTAGCTACACCGTGACCAGCTACCCCTGCGGTTTCGGCACCGGCAACCCGCCGAACTATCCCACGGCCTGCAAGCGCGTGGTGTTCACGCTTATTTACCCGGATTGATTATGACCTACAGAAAAGGTTTTACGATGGCCGAGCTCATCCTGGCTATCTTCATTTTCGGCTTCATGTCGATGTCGCTGGCCACCATCTACGCAACCGCCAACCGCCATATGTTCCAGAATTACCGCCGGAACATCATAAAGACCAACGCCGATTTCGCCATGAAGGTGCTGCATAACACCCTTTCCACCGCTACCCGCATAGACCGGCCCGCCTACGGCGCGGCCGACAACATCCTGGCTTTCGCCTCTAACGTTTCCCAGGGCCTCCAGGCCGCCAATTCCCCGGGCTGTTACCGCATCAGCCCGCCTGACCCCGCGGCCTGGCATTATTTCTGCGTGGCCCCCGACAATACCCCCGGCAACGCGGGCCTCAATAACCTGTATTACCATACGGGCCTTATCCCCGGCGGCGCCGCCGGCTGCATGGCCGCCGCGCCGGCCACCTGGAACGGCACCGGCGCCAGCGGCTACCCCGCCTTCTGCGGTTTCGGGGGAGGGGGGACGGTCACGCTGCTGATGCAGTACGTGGTGCCCCCGCTGCCGCCGCGCAGCCAGTTTACCTTCTCCAGGGCCGCCGTTGACGGGGTACGGGAAGTGCCTTCCGTGCGCATCTCCCTGCGCTCCTTCTGGGTGGCCGCCAACAGGGGCTTCGCCGCCAACCAGCGCGACGTGGACTTTTCGCTCGACAGCCTTATTACCATAAACCGGGCGTCTCTCCCCTGAGCTGCCATTGAAAACAGCTGGTTTCTCTGCTAGACTATTAACATGAAAAAGCCGATCTGGCGCCGGGGTATGGTGCTGCTGCAGACCCTGGTCATCTCCGTCGTGTTGTCCATGATCTCCGTCATGGTCCTCAAGTGGATCATGGGGCGCTATATCATGGCCGCCCGCGGCTACCGCTCCGTCACCACCCGGGCCCGGGCCCACGGTTATTTTCACGACCGCTTCGCCACCTGGAATTTCAACACCACCGGCATGCCCGCCCTCTCCCAGGCTAATATCGCGGAAACCTATCCGGCCGGCTTCGTCCAGCGCGTCTGCGTGCGCTCCCTGGGCGGCGGCAGGTTCCAGATCACTTCCGACCAGGACGATCCTACCGGCGCCTGTCCCTGAGGCGGATCTCTATGGCCGCCTCTAAGACCATGCCGTGGGTTGTCCGCCTGGCGCTGGCGCTGGCGGCCGCGGCGTGGCTCCCTGCCGCCTCCTCTGCCCAGTGGCACGTCAAGACCTCCCCTCATTTCGAGATCCGGCACGAGTCCGTCTGGTCGCCGGGCTCTATCGGGCTGGAGATGGAGAAGATGTATTCCTCCATGCGCCTGAACCTGGCCATGTTCGCCCCGTGGATGGTGCGCGAAAAGACCAAGATCTACATCTACTCCTCGCAGAAATCCTACCTCGACGGCGAGTTTAAGCCGCCGCGCTGGTCCAAGGGCCTGGCCTACGTCAACAAGAAGACCGTGGTGGTCTACGACACGGGCGATATGGCCAAGCTGAAGGCCGTGATCGCCCACGAGCTGACGCACCTGTATTTCGAGGGGTTCTTTGCCGAGCGCCTCACCTACCCGCCGCAATGGGTCAACGAGGGCCTGGCCGTGTATATGGAGGAGTCCGCCACCCCGGAAGGGGGGGCGTGGAGCCGCGCGCTGGCCTACTTCCCGCCGGAGAGGCGGGTGCCTTTCGACAAGTTCTTCTCGCTCAAGATCGACCAGCTGGATTCGGATACGCAGATAGCCGACTGGTACCTGCAGGCCTACGGGGCGGTGCTCTATCTCTACCGGCCGCATACGCGGCTGCAGTTCAAGACCTTCTGCGAGAACCTGCGCGGCGGCATGGCCCTCGACGACGCCCTCTTCAAGAGCTACCGGGTCACCGCGGGCCTGGACTTCGGCAGGAAATGGGCGGTCTGGCTGGAAGGTTACTCCAAGCCCGGCAAGGACGGCCTGCCCAGCGGCAGCCCGTCGGCCAGCTTCAACTTCAAGCCCATACAGATCTCCACCCTCCCCTTCATCAACTTCGGCGCTAAACCTTAATAATCTTCCCAAATACAGCAATGCCCGCGTGCGCCGTAGCGGCCCGGGTTAGCAAAACCCTGTCGGAGCCCCGAGCTTGCGTAAGCGCGAGGGGCGAGACGGGGAGTGGCGAGCACGGTGTGCGAGACCACGTTTTTGCGTTCCGGGCCGCTATGGCACACGCTAGTGTCTAGCAAATGCCTGTTTTTTTGAGGTCGAGGTGTTCTTTTAGGTAGGTGCCCGTGTGGGAGCGCTTGGCCTTGAGGACGTCGCAGACGGGGCCGGAGAAGACCAGCTCCCCGCCGGCCTCGCCGCCCTCCGGCCCCAGCTCCACCAGCCAGTCCGAAGCCGCTATCACGTCCAGGTTATGCTCTATCACCAGCACCGTGTTGCCGGCGTCGGCCAGGCGGTGCAGCACCTGCAGCAGCTTGGCCACGTCGGCGAAATGCAGGCCCGTAGTGGGCTCGTCGAGAATGTAGAGGGTGCGGCCGGTGGCGCGCCGGGCCAGCTGCTCGGCCAGCTTAAGGCGCTGCGCCTCGCCGCCGGAAAGGGTAGTAGCGCTCTGGCCCAGCTTCAGGTAGTCCAGCCCCACCTCGCTCATGGTAGCCAGGATCTTGGCTATGCGGGGAATGTCGGCGAACAGCCCCCGGGCCTCCTCCACCGAAAGGTCCAGCACGTCCGCGATGCTCCGGCCCTTGAACTTAACCGCCAGCGTATCCTCATTGAACCGGTGGCCGCCGCATTCGTCGCACTTCACGTACACGTCGGGCAGGAACTGCATCTGGATCTTCAGCGTGCCGTCGCCCTGGCAGGCCTCGCAGCGGCCGCCCTTCACGTTGAACGAGAACCGCCCCGGCTCGTAGCCGCGGCGCTTGGCCTCCGGCAGCTCGGCGAACAGGTCGCGGATGTGGTTAAAGACGCCGCTGTAGGTGGACGGGTTGGAGCGCGGGGTGCGCCCGATGGGCGACTGGTCCACTATGATGACCTTGTCGATGTGCTCCGCGCCCTTCATGGAGCGGAACTGGCCCGGCAGCTCTTTGGATTTATAGAGCTGCTGCGCCAGGGCCTTGTAGACGATCTCGTAGAGCAGCGTGGACTTGCCCGAGCCCGAGACGCCGCAGATGCTCACGAATAGTCCCAGCGGGATCTTCACGTCGATATTCTTCAGGTTGAACTGCCGCGCGCCGGCAAACTGCAGGAACTTCCCCGAAGGTTTCCTGATATCCCGCTTTATGGTGGTAGAGCGTTCTCCGCTGAGGTACGGGCCCGTCACGGACTTACGATCGCGCATGATCTGGGCAGGGGTGCCCTGGGCTACTATGTGCCCGCCGGCCAGGCCGGCGCCCGGCCCCAGGTCTATCACGTGGTCCGCGCCGCGGATCACGGCCTCGTCGTGCTCCACCACCAGGAGCGTATTTCCGATGTCGCGCAGGGATTTAAGGGTGTTGATGAGCTTGGCGTTGTCCCGCTGGTGCAGGCCGATGGTAGGCTCGTCGAGCACGTAGAGCACGCCGGTTAGCCCGGAGCCTATCTGGGTAGCCAGCTGGATGCGCTGCGCCTCGCCGCCGGAGAGCGTCTCCGACCGGCGGTCCATGGAAATGTAGCCGAGGCCCACGTCGTTGAGGAAGTTCAGGCGGGAATTCACCTCTTTGAGTATAAGGCGGGCGATGGCCCTTTCATTCTGGCTCAGGTCCGGGGCGGCCATGGCCTTCCTGGCGTCCGCAATGGAGAGCGCCGCCATCTGGGAGATGTTGCGGCCGTCCACTATCACGCTGAGCGCCTCCGGCTTCAGGCGCAGGCCCTTGCACGAAGGGCAGACCGTCTCGCGCATGAATTTGGTGTAGATCTCTTCCTTTACGAAATCGGATTCGCTCTCGGCGTGGCGGCGCTTGAGGTTGGTGACCACGCCCTCGAATTCCCCGGCGCCGCCCAGCAGCATGTCCCGGTGGGCCTTCGGGAGGTCCTTCCACGGCTTGTCCAGGTCTATGCCGTTCTCGTCGGCGGCGGTCTTGAGCATGTCGGCGTAGTAGCCGGACCAGGAACCCTTCCAGCGGTGGGTGCGCGTGGTCACCGGGTTGGCCCAGGCCTCCAGCGCCCCGCCGTTGACCGACTTGCCCTGGTCGGGCACCACCAGGTCGGGGTCTATCTCTATCTTTATGCCCAGGCCGTCGCATTCCGGGCAGGCCCCGTGGGGGGAATTGAACGAGAACAGGCGCGGCTCCAGCTCCGGGAAACTTATGCCGCAGGTAGGGCAGGCGTTCTTCTCGCTGTAGAGGGCGGGGGATTTGCCGGAGGCCTCCTCCACCGCTATCAGCCCTTTGGACTGCCCCAGGGCCAGCTCCACGGCCTCACCCAGGCGTTCCTTGTCGGCGGGGGTAACGGTGAATTCGTCCACGAACAGGTCGATGTCGTGCTTGACGTAGCGTTTAAGGGCGGGCGGGGTCTCCAGCGGGTGCACCTTGCCGTCCGTGCGGGCCCTGGTGAAGCCGGCCTTTTTAAGCCGGGCGTACAGTTCTTCGTAGGTGCCGCTGTGGCCGCGCACCAGCGGCGCCAGCACGCGCAGTTTCTTGCCGCCGTACTTGGACAGGATCTCCGCCGTGATCCCCTGCGCCGACCAGGCCTTGATCGGCTTGTGGCAGTGAGGGCAGAACGGCCGGCCCGCCTTGGCGAACAGCAGGCGGAGGTAGTCGTAGATCTCGGTGACGGTGCCCACCGTAGAGCGCGGGTTCTTGGAGGGGGAATGCTGCTGGATGGCGATGGCGGGGGAGAGGCCTTCTATGGAATCCACGTCGGGCTTGTCCATCTGCTCCAGGAACTGGCGGGCGTAGGCGGACAGGGATTCCACGTAGCGGCGCTGGCCTTCCGCGTAGATGGTGTCAAAGGCCAGCGTGGACTTGCCGGAGCCGGAAAGCCCAGTGATGACCACCAGCCGGTTCTTGGGGATCTCGAGGCTGAGGTTCTTGAGGTTATGGGAGCGCGCGCCGCTGATGATGAGCTTGTCCATAAGAAGTCCTATTGGTAGCGGTCCGTCAGGGTGGGCTTGCCGTACCGCGGGGACGTGCCCGGGTAATCCACCGTGTAGTGCAGGCCGCGGCTTTCCTTGCGGCGGCGGGCCGAGCGGATGATCACCCCGGCCAGGCAGGCGATGTTGCGCAGCTCCAGCAGGTCGCGGGTCAGGAGGAAGTCCCAGTAATACTTGACGATCTCGGCGGAGATGATCTCCACCCTGGCCGCGGCGCGGGCCAGGCGCTTGTCGCTGCGCACTATGCCCACATAGTTCCACATCAGGGTGCGGATCTCGTCCCAGTTGTGGGTGATGATGACCGCTTCGTCGGAGGGGCGGGCGTTGCCGGTAGTCCAGGGGGCGGGTTTTACCGCGCTCCGGCGGCGCACGTAACTGCTCTTTACGGCTTCGGCCGCGCGGTGGGCGAACACGCAGGCCTCGAGCAGGGAATTGGAAGCCAGGCGGTTGGCGCCGTGCAGGCCGGTATGGGCGACTTCGCCGATGGCGAAAAGCCCGGTCAGGGCCGTGCGCCCGTCCCTGTCCACCTTGACCCCGCCGCAGAAGAAATGGGCGGCGGGCACCACCGGGATAGGCTGTTTAGTGATATCTATCCCCAGCGCCAGGCACTTGGCGTGGATGGTGGGGAAGCGGCGCTTCAGGAAGGCCGGCTTTAAATGCGACATGTCCAGGTACACGCAGTCGGCGCCGGTGCGCTTGAGCTCGGAGTCTATGGCCCGGGCCACGATGTCCCGCGGGGCCAATTCCCCGTAGCGGGAATAAGCCTTCATGAAGGGCGCCCCGTCGGCGCCGCGCAGGATGCCGCCTTCGCCTCGCAGGGCTTCGGAGATCAGAAAGGACTTGGCCTGAGGATGGTAGAGGCAGGTGGGGTGGAACTGGACGAACTCCATGTTGGCCAGCTCCAGGCCGGCCCGGTAGGCCATCGCCATGCCGTCCCCGGTGGCCACGTCCGGGTTGGAGGTGTAGCGGTACACTTTGCCGGCCCCGCCGGAGGCCAGCACGGTGGCGGAGGCCAGGAAGCTGTGCACACGCCCCGTGCTCTCCTCCAGGGCGTAGGCGCCCAGGCAGCTGTTGTCCGCGGGGCGCACCCGCGCCGGGCGGGCCCGCAGGATCAGGTCCACCGCGGAATAATTAGGGAAGAAGGTGATCCGCCCTTCGGCGCGGCAGGCCGCCAACAGGGCGCGTTCCATCTCGCGGCCTGTGGCGTCGGCGGCGTGCAGTACGCGGCGGCGCGAGTGGCCGCCTTCCAGGCCGAGCTCGAACACGCCGTCCTTAAGAGTGAACCTGGTGCCGAGCAAGAGCAGTTCTTTTATGCGGGCGGGGGCTTCGGTGATCACGCCTTTTACCAGGTCAGGGTCGGAGAGGCCGGCGCCGGTGCGCAGCGTGTCGGCGATGTGCAGGTCGAAGTTGTCGTCGGGGGAGGTGACGGCGGCTATGCCGCCCTGGGCGAGGTTGCTGTTGGAGATCTCGGGCTCGCGCTTGGTGAGCACGGCCACGGTACCGGCCACGGCCAGCTTGCGGGCCGCCAGCAGGCCGGCGGCGCCGCTGCCTATCACCAGGAAATCGTAACGGTGTATGGTCATGGTAAAGCCCGGCTGGCGAGGGGGCGGAATTTACGTCTTTTATCCGCGCTTTAAAAGTTTTACAATAATAGCGGGCGCTAGAGTAATTTTAGCAAATATGAAACAAGTCTCCTTGCGCAAAAAACTGGCCATTTACGCCCCGGTACTCCTGTCCCTGTGCATCCTGGGCTGGCTGATCTATCCCAACCTGGGGGCCATGGCCGAGACCATAAAAACCGCCAACCACTGGTGGCTGCTGCTCTCTTTCGGCTTCGCCGTTTCCAGCTATACCTTCATGGGGCTTACCCTGTGGGAGGTGCTGCGCATCCTCGGCATACGCCTGCCTTTCCTGCAGACGGCCGGCATAGCCTTCGTCTCCACCACGGTCAACTATTTCGTCTCTTCGGGCGGCATCAGCGGCTTCGCCACCAGGGCCCACCTGCTGGGCAAGCGCAAAGTGCCGTACGGGGCCAGCGTGACGTCCTCCGTGGTCATAACCGTCCTGATCTACCTGGCCCTGGCCCTCATTATCGTGGAGGGCGCCGTGCTGCAGTTCATGCAGTCGCCGGGCTTTAACCGCAGCATGATGGAGGCCATGATGGGGGTGGTGGCCGTGCTGGGCTTCGCCTTCGCCCTGACGCTGATGTTCTTTCATCACGAGCTGCGCGCCGCCTGGGCGCGCCGCCTTTTCGTGGCGGTCAACCATGTCATCTTTTTCTTCTCCAAAAAGGAGATCCCGCACGAGAACTTCCTGAAGTTCGAATGCCAGCTCGACGAGGGCATCCGCACCATCCACGGGCGCAAGTTCGAGCTGCCTAAAGTTGTGGGCTACGTTTTCTGCGACTGGGTCAGCAACATCCTCATCCTCTATTTCGCCTTCAAGGCCGTGGGGGTCTCCCTGGGCGCCACCACGCTCATAGCCGGTTTCGCTTTCGGCATGCTGATGACCATCATCCCGATACTGCCCGGCGGCCTGGGCGCCATGGAGGCCGCCATGACGGCCGCTTTCTCGGGCATGGGCGTGCCGGTGGCGCAGGCCCTGACCGCCAGCCTGCTGTTCCGCCTGTTCTATTACCTGCTTCCGGCCGTAGCCAGCGTTTTTATCTATTGGGCGCTGCGCGCCTCGGAGCCGCCGCATACCGACGTGCATTCGCGCCACGGGAAGGGCATATGATAGAAAAATTCATGGACAGCCTGCCCGAACTGGACGCCTCGGCCTGGGTGCATTCTTCCGCCTGCCTGATCGGCAAGGTCAAGGTGGCCGCGGATGTTTCCGTCTGGCCCGGTGCCATTATCCGCGGCGACGTGGACCGCATAGAGATAGGCCGGGGGACTAATATACAGGACCTGGCCGTGCTGCACCCGAACCTGGACAGGCCGGTGCTGGTGGGCGAGGGCGTGACGGTAGGGCATTCGGCCATCATCCACGGTTCCGTGGTGGGGGCCCATACGCTCATCGGCATGGGCGCGGTGGTGATGGAGTGCGAGATAGGCGAATACTGCATAATAGCCGCCGGGGCGGTGGTGACGCCCGGTTCAAAGATCCCGGCGCGCAGCATGGTGATGGGCGCCCCGGGCAAGGTGAAACGCCAGCTTACGGACGCCGAGTGCGCCGCGCTGGTCCACTCGGAAAAAGAATATATAAAGCTCGCCGGCTATTACCGGCCCGGGGGGGCGCGATGAGCGGCCGCAAGATAGTGATGATAGAAGACAGCAAGGCCGCCTCGACCGTGCTTAAAGAGGTGCTGGAGGCAGAGGGGCATACGGTGCTGCACGCCGCCGACGGCGTAGCGGGCCTGGCGCTGGCCCGCCGCGAGAAGCCGGACCTGATACTGCTCGACCTCCTGCTGCCCAAGCTTAACGGCTACGAGGTCTGCAACGCCCTGATGCGCGACAACCTGACCCGCCACACGCCCATCCTGATAATTTCCACGCTGGACACCGACGAAAGCAAGGAAAAGGCCAAACAATGCGGCGCCCGCAACTTCATGAAGAAGCCCTACAACCTCGACGACCTGCTCCGCGAGATAAAGCGGCTCCTTCCGCAAAGCTGAAACTCATCTACTCCCTTCTGCTGAAGGCCCTCGGCCCGCAGGGCTGGTGGCCGGTCACGCCCCCGGGCGGGTCCGCGCCGGCCTATGTCCCCGGTTTTTACGGCCCCCTGGAGGAAAGGGGGATATTCGAGATCTGTGCCGGGGCGGTGCTGACGCAGAATACGGCCTGGACTAACGTGGAGCGGGCCCTCGGGGCGCTGCACAAGGCCGGCTTGATGACCCAGGCCGGGATAGCCGCCTGCCCGCTGCCCAGGCTGGAGCGGGCGATACGCAGCAGCGGCTATTATAAGCAGAAGGCGCGCCGCCTCAGGGAGTTCTGCCGCCGCGCGCTGGCCGAACACCCGGAAGGTTTAAAAGCCTGGTTCGCCGCCTCCCCGGCCGGAGAGCTCCGCAAGGAACTGCTGTCGTACAAAGGCGTCGGGCCTGAGACGGCGGATTGCCTGGTGCTGTACGCGGCCGGCAAGCCCTCCTTTGTGATAGACGCCTATACGCGCAGGCTGGGGGAAAGGGCCGCTCTGGCCCGCGGCCTTTCCTATGAGGGCTGGCGGGCGCTCTTCGAGGGGGGAGTGCCGTCCGACGTAAAAGTGTATAATGAATATCACGCCCTGCTGGTCAGGCTGGGCAAGGATTTCTGCAGAAAGTCAAAACCGCTCTGCGGCCCCTGCCCTCTCGGCGGGGTCTGCGCAAAGAGGACCCTATATGGAAAAAATAGAAAAACTTTTAGATAACGGCGAGTTCGCCAGGGCGCTGGCCGGGCTTAAGAAAGTTAAACCGGGGGCCGGGCGCGGGCGCTGGCTGCTGCTCAAGGGCGAGGCCTTGCGCGGGCTGGGGCTTTTTGGCGAGGCGCTGAAAGAGTATGCCTCCGCCCGGGGCGCGGCGCGGGGCGACGAGGAACTGGCGCTGGAGGCGCGGCTCAGCGAAGCCCGCTGCTTCCGCGCGCTGGGCGACGAGGATGGCGCGCTGGCTGCGGCGAAGAGCGCGCTGGCTCTGGCAAAAAAACTGGGGATTTACGCTGCCGAGGCCGAACTGGAATGGGCCCTGGCCCTGCGCCTGGTGGGCCGCCTGGCCGAAGCCGCCAGGCTGCTGGAGAAACTTTACAAGGCTTATAAAAAGAGCGGGGACCTGGCCGGGGCGGCCTTCTCGCTGTGGGCGCTGGGCGGGCTTTACCGCCTGCAGGGCCGCTACGCCGAGGGGATAGCCGCTTTCGAGGGTTCGCTCGCCGCCGCGGGTAAGGACAAGGACGAGGCCGCGGCAGGCTACGCCCTGTTCGGCCTGGGCGGCATCCTGCGCGTGGCCGGTTTCATGGGCCGCGCGCTGGACTGCTATGTGCGGGCGCGCCGCCTGTTCGGCCGCACCGACGACGCTTTCGCCAAAGCCTACGCCGAATGCGGCACGGCCAACGTGCTGCGCCAGCTGGGCCGCCTGGAGGAGGCGTACGCCGGTTATACCCGCGCGCATAAACTTTACTCGGGCCTGTCCGACTGGGCGGACCTGGGGTTTGTGGAGTGGGGGATGGGGGAGATCAAAAAAAAGAACGGGGACTTCTCCGCCGCTCTCAAGAATTACCGCAAGGCCGCCGAACTGTTCAAAGGCCGCTCCGAGCCGCGCGGCGAAGCCCTCACCCTGCTCTCGCTGGCCAACCTCTACTACCTCATGGGCCAGACGGCCAAAGCGGAAGCGCAGCACGCCGCCGCCATGCGCCACATCCGCGCCCACGGCCTCCACACCCACCTCGAAACCTTCACCTGAGCGGGGCACGCCGTTAAATAAAAACCGCCGGCTGAACCGGCGGTTTTTATTTGCCCTCCCGGCCGTACAGGGCCTGGTTCCGAGCGACTTTGGGGAAGGGGGGCCCCGCTTCGGGGGGGAACCGCGCAACGGTTCCCTGCAGTACAGGAGCGAGGGGCCAGGCCCTGTGCGGCCGGGGAGACGATTACAGCTTGAAGTCCCAGCCGAGGTAGAGCTCGCGGGCTTTGGGGTCGTTGAGCAGGGTGTCGGCGTTGCCGTCGATGAGGAGCTGGCCGTTGTAGATGAGGTAGGAGCGGTCGGTGATGGAGAGGGTCTCGCGCACGTTGTGGTCGGTGATGAGCACGCCGATGCCCTTGTCCTTGAGGTGCAGGATGATCTTCTTGAGGTCGCTGAC
>Ga0209212_1000153_pt1 | contig 137118 bp, 157 predicted proteins | sample RifGroC2_FD_183996 | JGI IMG/M metagenome (GOLD analysis project Ga0209212, IMG submission 183996) | Groundwater microbial communities from Rifle, Colorado, USA - Groundwater C2 (SPAdes) (version 2) | ecosystem: Environmental > Aquatic > Deep subsurface > Groundwater | place: Rifle, Colorado...
ACGATCTGACCGTCCCGCTCGCCCGTTATGTCGCAACTAATAATCCCCCACTGCCCTTTCGCCGGTATCAAATCGGCCAGGTTTTCCGCGGCGAAAATCCCCAAAAAGGCCGCTATCGCGAATTCACTCAACTGGACTTTGACACTGTCGGATCAGACAGTTTAGAAGAAGACGCAAAAATTATCGCCGCCGCACTTAAAGCTGTCAAAGCAGTTGGCCTTAAAAGCTCGCAAATTAAAATTAACGACCGCAAAAATTTTGAAGGAGTTGACAAGGAAGTCGTCATCGCTCTTGATAAACTGGAAAAGATCGGCGAAGAAGGAGTTGTCAACGAATTAACGCAAAAGGGGCTTTCAAAAGCGAAAGCAACTGCCATACTCCAGAGTATGGCAAATAAACCGCTGACTGATAATCTTAAATCACTTTTTAAAATTCTTGATGAGGGGGGAATCGATAGTCGGGAATATATTTTTGACCCCCTTTTAGCCCGCGGTCTTGATTATTACACAGGAGCGATTTTTGAACTAAAAATCCCGTCTTATGGCAATTTATCCATTGGCTCAGGCGGCAGATACGATAACTTAATTGGCATGTTTTCTAAAAGGCAAATTCCTGCTGTCGGCTTTTCTTTCGGCCTTGACCGACTTATTGAAGCGATACAAAATTGACCTAATATCAGCTAAACTTCAATTATTGTAATTAATATAAAAATCTAATGAAGTTTACTGATATATCAGATGAGCGAAGCTCATGCTGATATTAACCTAATGACTAATAAAAATTCTAAACTCTAAATTCTAAACTCTAAACAATTTCAAAATTCAAATATCAAATGATCAAAAAAGATAAATTTCTCTTAAAATTGTTTTGAATTTTGGTCATTTTGATTTGTTTAGGATTTAGAAATTAGAAATTAGAAATTAAATTGAAGCTCAACTCTGCCTTCTTATTTACCGCTTCCGCCGCCATCATCTGGGGCGCGACCGCCCCGATTATGAAACTAACCTTAACCCAAGTCCCGGTTTTCTCACTGGTTTTTATCAGAATCTCTATAGCCGCCCTGATCCTTTTAATCTTTGTTCACAAAAAATTGGAAATAAAAAAGAAGGACATTTTTATGTTTATATGGGCAGCGTTAACAGGAGTTTCTTTTAATCTGACCTTTTTCTTTCTCGGGCTCAAATTAACCGAAGCAATCACTGCTTCGTTTTTGGTAGCTTCCGTACCGATTTTAACTATACTGGCAGCCCATTTTTACCTTAGAGAAAAACTGTCCTTTTCCCTTATCAGCTCATCAATTATTGCCCTGGTTGGCATAATTATTATTATTGGCAAACCCTTGGGCAGCTTTACTTTGACCCAAACAATCGGAAACATGCTTCTTCTAATTGCGACCTTTTCCTGGGTAGTTCACGAGATTATTGCCAAAAAACTCTTAACTTCTTACAGCGCCGATGTTCTCACTTTTTATTTAATGGCAATCGGCAGCATCACACTTATGCCTTTATTTATTTGGGAATATATCTCGAACCCAAATTGGACCTCGCAAATCAACTTAATGGGCATTGCTGGTATTGTGTACGGAATTATCTTTGCCTCTCTTATCGCCTACTGGTTTTGGCAAAAGGGACTTTCGCTCATGCCGGCTGGTCAGGCAGCTTTTTTCTTCTATCTGGATCCGGTTTCCGGAACTATCCTGTCTATCATTCTGCTTGGAGAGAAATTAACACCTCAACTTCTAATCGGCGGACTTTTGATTGCAACAGCAGTTCTTTTAGTTGAACAAAAACGCCGCGCCCACCCTTTACATCGATAGTCTATTGAAAACTATTATTCTTCGAACAACGTGAGAAGTTTGAGTTCTCGCTGCGGAGAGTACCGGACGGTACTCTCCTGTGCTCGAACAATAAGGGTTTTTAACAAGATCATCGTTAATAATTGTAAAAAATATGCCAATTTTGCTAAAATAGCCTGAAGTGAAAAAAGGTGTTCATCCGCAATATTTTGACGATGCCAAAGTGACTTGCGCCTGTGGTAACGCATTTACTACAGGGGCTACAGTCGCCCAAATCCACGTCGACGTCTGCAGCAAGTGCCATCCCTTCTTTACCGGCGAGATGAAATTTGTCGATACTTTAGGGCGAGTTGAAAAGTTCCAGAAACGTCAGCAAAAATCAAAAGAGATTAGCCTCCAAAAGCAAAAGGTCGAAAAAGAAAGAGTCGAAAGAATCAGGCCCACTTCCCTCAAAGAAATGCTTGATCTTGCCAAAAAGCAAGCCTCCTCCTAGATAATCCTAAATTGTTGAATTGCTATATTGCCATATTGTTCTATAGAAAATGAATCTCTAACAATTTAACAATTCAACAATATAACAATTAACTTTTATGACCGATTATCAAAAACAACAAATTGAAAATATTGAAAAGAAGATTAAAGAAGCTCAAGAATTAGTGTCAGCTGACCCTTCTATGGCCGAGCTCGCGCAGGAAGAAATAGAGAAGCTTGAAGAAGAAAAAATTGCCCTGACTCACCCCCGGGGTGAAGTCTTGACGTCACCCGGATCGCACCCCGGGGGTGGGCCCACAAACTCGTCTGTCATTCTAGAAATCCGCTCCGCTGCCGGCGGCGATGAAGCCGGGCTTTTCGCAGCCGATCTTCTGCGAATGTATCAAAAGTTTGCCGTCAACAACAGATGGCAGTTTGAAGAATTGGACTGCACCGAAGGCGGACTTGGAAATATCAAGACTGTAATTGTTAAAATTTCCGGCAAAAACGTTTTTGAAAAACTTCAACATGAATCAGGTGTCCACCGGGTTCAAAGAGTTCCTGTCACCGAGTCATCCGGCCGTATTCATACCTCAACTGCTACAGTTGCGATTTTGCCGGAAGTACCTCCGACTCAAGTTATTATTGATCCTGCCGATATTGAATTTGAAGCTTTCCGTTCCGGCGGCCACGGCGGTCAAAATGTTAATAAAGTTTCAACCGCCGTCAGAATTAAACACAAACCGACCGGAATTGTTGTTAAGGCTCAAACCGAACGTTCACAAGGCCAAAACCGCGAAATCGCTATGGGAATCTTGCGCTCAAAAATTTATCAACTTGAAGAAGAAAAGCAATCCTCTCAACTCAGTTCTCAACGCTCAGCCCAACTGGGCACGGGCGACCGCTCCGAAAAAATCCGCACTTATAATTATCCCCAGAATCGCATTACAGACCATAGAATTAATAAGTCATGGCACAACCTGGAAGAAGTAATGAATGGCAAATTGGATAAAATAATTGATGCCCTACATGAATAAACAAAACATGCCTGCCCTGCGAAGTTTACCCCTAAACAGTTCTTAATAAAACAGTATTTGTGAAATGTCCGATTACTGCACTTTTGGTTTATGAGGCCTGGGAAGTTGCGACATCTGTGCCCTTATAACAAGTTGTCTAATAATTCCGCGAATATCAGTTGATCTCAATGGTGGAAGTTTGCCTAAAACTCTCCTGGCTACCAATCGACTTTCTTTTGCTTCTTCTCCCAACCCTAATCTCCAAGATGCCCTTGCTGATCGCTGCAGATTAAAAGCCATAATTCTTCTTCTAGCTCTTCTATTCAACCTGCAAGTTTCGAACAATGGATCATCCGGGACTAAATCTCCATTATATGCCCGTTCCAAAACACAATATACACCAGGGGTATCGGTAATCCTATTTAAAACTGAATCACCTTCTGAAGTCGCATAAATCGCAACCATTCCCTTACTTAAAATTCCCTGACCATCAATTGCTGCTACGGGAACACAAGCAGCTAATCCCACTCGATTGAGAGTCTGGGCTAGCACATAAGCGGGATTAAGTCTATCTTGGCGAGTTTGACTCCAGAAGATCCCATTATTGGCAATCTCAGCTAACTTATCTGGGGTAACTGCGCCTACCTCCACTACTTCTTTCATATTGAACTGAACATTAGCATATTATAGGTTTTGTGTCAATTATGAATTTTACCGGCTCGAGATAAAATTTATGCAGCCTGAGAAGCCGGAATTATTTCTCGCTCAACAACCGCCTCAATGAGTCCGCGAATATCATCTGGTGTTAAAGAGTCAAGGTTTCCTAATATTCTCCGTGCTTCGTTACTCGCGTTTTGAGCTACTTTTAGAAAAGTAGCTTTTTGCTCTCCGGGCCCTATGTCAGTGGACGTAATCAGATCAGCCTGCTTTTGACTATGATCAGCTTGTTTTTGCAACGCAAGAGCCTCTATTCTCTTTTGGGTGTCCGCGATCCACTGATGACAACATCTAATCCTGGGGTCCAAAACACCTAACCGAATTACGTTTATAAGAACACCTAGTTCCGGAGTACGGATAATTCTATCTAGCAAAACTTCGCCCTTATGATGAGAAACATGAATTTCTACATCGCCTTCAGATGTCTCGCTATCTAAAAATCGAACCCCCAAACGTCTTTGTTCTAAAACCTGCGCCAGAATTAGAACTGGATTATCTGGCTTTTCATCTGTATAACTCCAGTGTCCTTCTGCTAAATTTCTATAGGTGTCATCTGGCAACCTGCAGTAACCAACATTCTCTAGCATAGTTAAGTAATCTAATGCATTATGGGCCTTTTGTCAAGGCGTAGTGATCTTGTTGACAAATTAAATTCACAAAGTTATAATACCCTATAATATGTCAAGCCCGAAAGAAACAGCCCGTATCGATGCTGATGCTTGGCTAAGACAGCAATCCAAAAACGAGGACGCGCATCTTGACCAAATAGACACTACGTTGATGCAAGAATTAATGGGTATTCCCCGACCGCTTGGAGGAGAGAAACATACACATGGCTATACTGCGGTATTGCAAGCAATTGATAATTTTACGAGGACCAAACATAAGTAAGCCCGAACCTCCCTTAACAGTGCTCCAGACACACATCTGGTATAAAATAATCACATGCTTGAGTTTATCCAGGAATATTCCTATTTAGGACTATTTTTGATTCTATTTGCCGAGGAAGGAGGTATTCCTCTACCCATTCCCGGCGATATTTTTATTGCCACTATCGCTGCCCTGCCCAGCACCAATTATCTAGCACTCGTGGCAACAATCGTTGCCGCTACCCTTTGCGGCTCGACAATTTTATTTACTCTGGCCAGATTCTTCGGCCATAAATTAATCCTCAAATTCGGTAAATACATTAAACTTACACCTGACAAAATTAGGAAGATCGAGGGCTGGTTTGAAAAACATGGAGGAAAAACCATTGTCATCGGCCGTCTCATTCCAGGTCTTCGCATAGTCACGCCCGCTGTTGCCGGACTTTTTGAAGTTCCCTACAAAACCTTCTGGCTTTATACAACCATTGCTGCCTTCATCTGGGCAAATTTATACTACGTGATTGGAAAGTTCTTTGGGAATATTCTGGGGAAGGTATTATAGTTCATAGCTCACCCCCGGGGTGAGCAATAGACGATTGCCGACGCGCACCCCGGGGGTGTGCACTGGGATTTGAAATTTGAAATTTGAAATTTGAAATTCCGAATTTTATTCGGAAGGTGCTTCTCCTAAAGTCGCCGAAAAATCCAAAGTATTTCCATCGCGAAAAACCCTAATCTTAACCGTGTCGCCGACCTTTTTATTTCTAATCACTTGATTAAGAGTAGTATCCCCGGCTAATTTTTGACCGTCAAATTCAGTGACAATATCGCGAACTTTAACACCAGCACTATCTGCGGCCGAACCTGAGACAACTTCACGCACCAGTTCTCCTTCGACAACATCATTCAATATTGCTGTGTCTTTGGGAATATGCGTATAGCGGATTCCTAAGAAGGGTCTGGAGATTTTTCCTCCGGAACTTTGAAAATCAGAAATTAAGGCTTTGGCAACATTAATTTTGATGGCAAAAGCAATATTCTGGGCACTGGCGACAGCTGTATTAACACCGATTACCTGACCTGCACTGTTAACCAAGGGGCCTCCGGAATTACCCGGATTAACCGCCGCATCTGTTTGGATTAGATCGTCAAGTCTTTCGGCAACACCGGTTGAGGGATCAATCGGACTGACAGCTCTGCCCAGCGCTGAAACAACACCGGTTGTCACGGTATTATCAAACCGGCCTAAAGCATTACCAATGGCAATAACCGATTGGCCAACCTGCAGATGATCGGAATCGCCGAGTTCGACCGGAGATAGATCATTGGCATCTACCTGGACCAGGGCTAAATCGTTAAAAGGATCAAGGTTAACTTTTTTAATGGGCAATTTTCTTTCTGAGTCGTCACTGCCTCTAATTATCGCTGTATATTTCGCTCCGCTCTCCGAAACAACATGTTTGTTGGTCAAAATCAAACCGTCTTTGGAAACTACGAAGCCGGTTCCGATCCCGGATTGCTGCTCGGTTGATTGCCCGAAGTTAAAAAATGGATTGAGAAATTGTTGTTGATTTTCAACTGCAATCGACACTACCGATGGCGAAACTTTTTTAACAACATCAATAACCACCGACTCTTCATTAACAACTTTTTGGGTTTGGTTAATACTCTTATTTTCAAAAGTCTGCGCAGGTAGTTTTTGCACCAAAAAACGGCCGATAGCGATGGCACTTACCAACCACAAAGCACCAACTATTAAGATCAAAGTAAATCTTTTAACCTTCATTTAAAAACCAGCTCCAGTGCCTTCTCCAATTGCGGATCTACTCCTTCTTCCGCTTCCGCGGGAGACTCAATTATAACATCCGGTGTTATCCCCTCATCGTGTATCGAATTGCCTTTAGGCGTCAACCATCTGGCAATTGTCACATGAAGCGCTGTTTCTCCTGATAGCTCAATCGGTTCCTGAACAGTTCCCTTACCGAACGTCTTCTCCCCGACCACTTCGGCGCGCTTTGCATCCTGGATTGCGCCTGCAAAAATTTCCGCAGCCGAAGCCGAACCGCCGTTAACTAGAACCACCAAAGGTATTTTTAAAAGCTTGCCCGCGTGGTCTATTCCCAAAGACTCAGAAGAACCATCGGAAAATTCCTCTTTAACTACTGTCCCTCTCATAAACTCAGAAGCCAAATGAACGGCTGAATCCAGTAGTCCCCCTGGGTTATTGCGCATGTCAACAATTACTCCTTTGGCTCCGCTTGTCAAAACTTCTTCTACTGCCCTATCCCATTCGTCATTTGTATTCTCACCAAATCTGGAGACGCGAATTACAGCTACCTGGCCACTTTGGGTATCTTTAAACTGGACATTAACAGTTTTAACATCTATCTTTGTCCTTTCAATTTCTTTCTCGAAAGATTTATCTTCGCCTTCCCGCAAAAGAACCAGTTTAACCTTGGTCCCTGCCGGGCCGCGGATCAAGTCAACAGCTTCCGGCAATGTCAAATCAAAAGTGTCCCGCTCGTCAATCTGCAAAATCAGATCGTTAGGCAAAATCCCCTCTCTCTGCGCAGGAGTACCGTCCAAAGGCGCTATTACCGCAAGCCTTTTGTTTTTATTGAAACCCAGTTGAATACCAACCCCTTCATAACTGCCTGCAAGATCCTGGCGAATCTCCTCATTTTGCTCGGGATCCAAAAAGACAGTATACGGATCGCCAAGAGACCGCACCATACCGGAAATTGCCCCGTAAAGAAGCTTTTGGCTATCAATCGCGCTTTTATCCAAATACTTTTCGGGCAAGGTGTCAAATACCTGCCAAAAAAGAGAAAAGTCTAGATTTTGTTCTTTAGGGGGAAGCTGGTTGGTAACCGAAATTGAAGGTACAAAACCGCGTTTTTCTATCTCAACTCTTTTTTGTCCTACCGCAAAGCCGATTGCGAAAAAAACTATGGCAACAACAAAAAACTGCAAAAAGAAATTAAAGATCGGATTTGCTGGGGTTTTACTTTGAGGCATAAGAGATTATCTTTGGCTAAATGGTAAAAGAGCCATGAATCTTGCTCTTTTAATACTCCTGGTAAGACCCCTCTGGTGCTTCGCACATACACCAGTGATAGCCCTGCCCAAAATTTTACCTCTTTCAGAAAGATATTTTTTAAGAAGAGAAATATCTTTATAATCTAAAGTAGCATTCGTCCCGCATATAGGACATTTCTTGCTGCGTCTCAATCTTCTCATAGTCTTAATTTAAGAATAGTGTCTGTAAGATTAAAATGGCAAATCGTCTAAATCTATTTTATCCTCATCTCCGCCTCCATTTGAATCCTTTGGCTCTTTTGACCCTTTTGTCCCCTTTGACTCTTTGACCCTTAGACTCTCCTTGTCCTCCGTAGCTTTAGCGAAGGAAGATGGCTCTTTGACTTTTGTCTGGCTTGCAGATGTATTTTCTATATAAGGGATATTTTCCCCCGTGCTGGCTTCCTCGAAACTTCTGCGGGAATCCAGAATTCTCATGTCATCAATAACTACTTCCGTTGTCTGCTTAGTTATTCCATCGGGGGTCTCCCAGCTTCTCGTCTGCAATCTTCCTTCAACATAAACTTTCCTGCCTTTTGAAAGAAGCTGCGAACAAAGCTCGGCCAGTTTATTCCAGGAAACGATCCTGATAAATTCCGCTTCCTCTTTTTTAGTACCGTCAGAAGCAACGTAAACTCTATTTGTAGCCAGCCCGAAAGAACAAACCGCCGCGCCTGAAGGCGTATATCTCAACTCCGGATCTCTTGTCAGATTTCCAATTAATAATACTTTGTTCAACGATGCTCTACTTGCCATGTCGTTTATTAATTGTCAATTGCCTTGCCCCTCTAAGTCAAGTTTCACTTGACGAAGTCGAGTCTGACTCGACGAAGTGGGGTCAACTTTTCTTTCCTTTCACTTTTGTTCCTTTTGTACCCTTTGTTCCTTTCGTTACCTTTGTACCTGCCTTTACTACCGTCTTTACCACAACTTTCCCTGTTTCTTTTGTTTTCTCACCCTCTGATTCTATTAACTCTTTTGTTCCCTTTGTACCCCTTGTTCCTTTTGTTACTTTTGTTACCTTTGTTAAAAGATACCTCAATATTGTCTCTCGCTCAAGTCTTAGGTTTTGAGTAATTGCAGAAATTGCCTCTGCCGGGGCCTCGAAATTAAACAGGAAATACTCGGCCTCTAGCTGCTTGGCAATAGGATAAGCTAAGGTCTTTTTGCCCAGCTTCTCAACTTTTACCTCTTGCGCCGCAGCATCTTTAATAAATTTCTCAAGTTTGCCGGCAAGTGAGTCCGCATCCTTGATACCAACAGCAACCATTAAATCGTAGCGCATATGGCAAAAATCATATCAGACCACAGCTTTTTATTCAAACACTAAACTTAAATTCCACAACCATCCCGTCTTTAATTTCTTCCGACTTTCCGACTGTTTTAATAAGTCCTCCCGCTTTTGCTTTTTGCCAGCCGCCAATCTTAACTAGTTCTTCCCAACTAATTACATCTGCCGCGATAAATCCTCTTTCAAAATCGCTGTGGATTACGCCAGCTGCCGCAGGAGCAAGCGAACCGCATCGAACAGTCCAGGCACGAACTTCTTTCGGTCCGGCAGTAAAGAATGTACAAAGTCCTAAAGTTTCATAGGCTATTTTAATCAACCGATTAAGTCCCGGTTCCGAAACACCCAGTTCTTTTAGATATTCCTCTTGCTCCTCACGGGATAAATCAGCTAGTTCACTCTCAAGTTTGGCACTAATCCTAATCGACCCATTAATCGGTGGCTCTTTGTTTAGATCACCCTCATTACTGTTTACGACAATCAAAAATTCCTTTGATGTTAAAAGGCTTAAGCTTTTTGCTTCCTGTTGCTCCTGCTGGTCCAACTGAATATCCTTTGCCATAACCCCCTTTGCTATCCCCTCCTGAAGCTTCTCCAAAGCACTTTTGAACTTGTTACTTGTTTCCTGTTTCTTGTTTCTTGTTTCTTGTTGCCTTTCTATTGTCTCCAAATCCTTAAGAAGTAGCTCACTTTTTAAAACCGCCAGATCCGCATCCGGATTTTCACCGGTTCTAACAACATCCGGGTTTTCAAAGTCGCGAAGCAGAAAAACAATCGCATCAACTTCACGGATATGCGAGAGGAATTGATTTCCCAAACCTTCACCCTTATGGGCACCTTTAACAAGGCCGGCGATATCCACAAATTTTACAATTGCCGGGATAACTTTGAAGTTGGGGTTCAATCCCTCGCTTTTTTCAACAACTTCTTTTAACTTCTTAAGACGTTTGTCAGGGACTTCTACTATTCCGACATTCGGCTCAATTGTCGTAAAAGGATAATTCGCAACCGTAGCCAGCCCGGAGAGTTTACCCTGAGCGGAGCGAAGGGCATTAAAAAGCGTCGACTTCCCAGCGTTCGGTAACCCGACTATTCCAACTGACAGATTCATAAGAAAAGTATATCAAATTAGCTTTACAAACCGAGGCCCCTCTTCCTGCTATAATGCCATCATGAAATCGGTAGAGTTTGTAGTTGATAGTCAAAAGCTCAAAGGGAATGTTTTTTATCCTAAATATCCAAAAGTGAATAATTCTGCAATCCTATTTATTCAAGGTTGGACGGGATTAAAAGAAAATAGCTTTCAATACGCCAAATCACTAGCAAAACTCGGGTATATTTGTTTTTTGTTTGACGCAAGAGGACACGGAGAGAGTGAAAGTGATGTAAATTTGGCAACAACAGAGGATTTTACCAAAGATGATCTAGCTGCTTATGATTTCTTTGCAACAATGGAAGGGGTAGATAAAAATAATATAAGCGTTGTAGGTTCTAGTTTCGGGGGATACCGAGCAGCCTATCTAACCTCAAAAAGACCAGTAAAGAATCTTGTACTTAGAGTGCCTGCAGATTATGATTCAGGAGCTTTTAAAGTACCTAGAGCAAAAGCGGGAGGCAGCGAGGTGCCTGCGATTATGGAGTGGAGGAGAAAAGCTAAAAAACCAAATGAAACGTATGCTTTGCAAGCCGTTAACAATTTTAACGGCAACATTCTAATTATCGAATCAGAAAAAGACACTTACGTTCCCCATCAAACCGTGCAAAACTATATTGATGCTACAAAAGATAAGAATAAATTAACTTACGTTTTTATGAAAGGTGCTCCGCACAGCATAAAAGAAGGACCTTTTAGAGATGAAGTTGAAAGAATTTATATTGAATGGTTTAAAACTAAATCTTAACAAGGATTAGGAGCTTTCACCATTCATTTTGATTTTATCCGTACAAATTACTGTGGGTATCAATTGCGACAAACAGTACACTTTCTGACTCTCTCTTAAATATTGCTCTGATATCACCTGTCACATTTATACTCCTATATCCTAACCATTTGCCTTTTAACGCATGGTTGTTTAACACAGGGTCAAATTCATCTTTTTCAAAAAATAATTGCCTCTCTTTGAATTTTTCCTTGGTTCTTTTGGGGAGTTTTTTGAAGTCTTTTATAAAATCCTTATGATATTTGATAATCATAGGGAATCAAGATACTCGTTAGCCGCCTTAGCGCTCTTAAAAGGACCAACTATGTTGCGGTTATGCTTTATATCTTCTTCGACCCTGTCCAAGAGTTTCTCAAGTTCGGGGGTCATTTGAGGAGTATCAGAAAAAATTATTTCCCGGGTTCTGATAAAATTGCGCAAAGACGCATTGATTACATCTGTTAAATTCAGACCAAGATCCCGCGCGGTCTTAGCGGCATTTTCCTTAACTTCTTTATCAGCCTTTATATGAATTACAGTCTGCATATAACCAAAGTATATACAATAGTTACATATTTGTCAACATTTGAGCCGAGATCTTGTTGAAAACCTTGTTATTCTTCGAACAAAGTCGAGTTAGACTCGACAAAGTGAGAAGTCAGAAAGTTCTCGCTACGGAGAGTACCGGATGGTACTCTCCTGTGCTCGAACAATATGCGAAGCATGTTGTTCTCGTCCTGAGTTTCAACGAGGGGCTCGAACAATAAGGGTTAATAAGCTCAAAGCTAATACTATTAACTTTTCGCCATGGCTTTTCTTCTTAAGTCCGGAGGCATTTTTTCAATCGCGTAGCGAAGAGCAGTCCTTGGCATTTCCCCCTTGTTCTTCATTACCCACTCAAATACTTCCTTCTGATGGGTTTGGCTTGCAACTTTAAGCATCCAGCCATAGCCTTTTTGGACCAAATCTTCGCTATCTTTTAAAAGAATATCGGCAATCTCAAAAATATCTTTTAAGAATTTCCCCCGGCGGGCAGGAATGATCAGAGTAACAGCTGCCGCGCGGCGGAGCCATAGATTTTCCGACTTGGCCCAGGTTTTTAATCTGTCTATTGTTTTTGGAAACTTTTCTACAAACGCACCCACCGCGTGATTACAAAGAGTATCGCACTTGGCCCAGTCATTTATATATTTATCGATCCAGCGCTCAAAAATTAAAATGTCGCTTATTTTATAATCATCACGGACAAAATAAGCCCAGTTAGCCGCAATCCAGGCTTCTTCTCCAAAGTTTGATTTCAAAAGTTCCTCGCATAGCGCAAAGACTTTCTCCTTACCCAAACCTTTTATTTGTGCAAAATACTTCTTGGCGATCTTTTCAACGGTATTTGTTTTAACACCCCAGTAAGTAACCTTTTCTTTAAAAAACCTTTGGAAACTTTCCTTTGTCTTTGTATCAACACTGGCCTCTAATTCCTCTCTTGCTGCCAAAATGATATCGTTCATACTTGCCAGCTGATTGTACCAAAAAATAAGTTGAGTAAAACTTAACTCATATTTTACTTTTAATATTAACCGTCTCAGCTTCTGTCGCAAATCTTGGCTGGCTATTATTTTCAATTATTGTGTATTTTTCATCAATTTTTTTAAGCTCTTCCCCGCTATATTCAAATTTATAAATCACTCCCTCTTTCGTCTCCTGGGACCAATCCTGATCAAAAATAGTGTTTCCCTGTGCGTAAGTTATGAATTTGTCTTTGTAAATTTCATTGTCCTGAATCCAATGGGGGTGATTTCCAAGCACAATATCCGCTCCGTTATCAATGGCAATGTGGGCAAGATTAACTTGGTTTTGAGTGGGTCTACGAGTATATTCAACACCCCAATGAAAAGCGGCGATAATAATGTTTGCTTTTGATTTGGCCTCCGATACTAGTCTTGCAACATTTTCTAAAGTAGAATTGTTTAGTCCCGCCCAATTGTTACCGAGTTCGACAAAACCAACAAGCGCGACCTTTTTGTCTTTGATGTTGATATATTCAATTTTGTCCGCCAAGCCAAAAGGGGCGATACCATTTGACTTAAGGACAGCGGCGGTTTCAGCCAGACTGTTGAATCCAAAGTTAGTGGCGTGGTTGTTGGCAAGACTGGCAGCATCAATCCCGGCAAAGGTAAGTCCATTGACATTTGTATCCTTTCCGCAAAAAGTAAAGCCGGTTAGAGCAATTGGACAGTTCTTGATGAGTGGGCCTTCCAGATTCGTAACTGTTAAATCAGCACTTTTCAAATAAGGCGCAATTTTCAAAAAAGGATAATTCGGATCATGCCTTATTTGTATTTCATTGTTAACGTCCCGCACCAAACCTATATCCCCCGTCGAGATTATGGTGATTGTTTGATCCTCAATTTTTTGCTCAATAACCGGCGGTACGTTTGTACCGGATTTCTCACTAACCGTAATTTTTCCTCTGTCCATTTGCGATACATAAAAACCAATTATGACCAGTATAAATAGCAAAACCGCCGCAAATAACTTTTTCATCAGTAGTCCAGAGTCTATTTTACCCTTTTCCTACGGATTGAAAGATACGGGAGGTTCTGTTGTGACTTTGCCAACAGCAACTTGGATTTTTCGCCGCCACGGTCTGCGCTAGACCAAAACTTATTTTATAATTTAAACTATAAATATGAACGCCGAGGCAATCATTGCCAAACTCCGCTTACAGGCCAATCCGAAAAATGTCGCAGGGATGGCGCGTTTCGGGATAAACCCCAAAAATACCTTGGGTGTTCCAATTCCGGTTTTGCGCAAAACTGCCAGGGAAACTGGCAAACAGCCCGCCTTCTCTAAAGATACGGCGGGCAGGCATAACTTAGCGCAAGAGCTTTGGAACTCCGGTATCCACGAGGTAAAAATTTTAGCATCGATGGTTGACGACCCGAGTGAAGTTTCAGAAAAACAGATGGATGCCTGGGTGAGAGATTTTGATTCCTGGGACGTCTGCGATCAAGTCTGCATGAATCTTTTCGACAAAACTCCTTTCGCCTTTGAAAAAGCAAAGAAGTGGACACGAAATGAGGAGGAATTTATCCGCCGTGCCGGCTTTGCCCTAATGGCTTGCCTTGCCTGGCACGATAAAACTTCCCCGGATGCAAGATTTTTGGAATTCTTTCCACTGATCAAAAAGTACTCGACTGATGAGCGAAATTTCGTCAAAAAGGCAGTTAACTGGGCCCTTCGCCAAATCGCCAAAAGCCGGCCGAAACTTCTTGGAAAAGCCATAGACTTGGCAAAAGAAATCGAGAAAATCGATTCAAAATCAGCCAAATGGATCGCTCACGACGCCCTCCGCGAACTATCCGCTTATAACAAAACTTGATAAATCGCAAACAACAATTCTAAAATGTAATAAGTGGCTGTTGTTAACTGGCTAAAAACAAATAAACTCGTTTTCGCTCTTTCCTTAATTATCTTATTCCTTCTCTTTAGAGAATTATCCGGCGGTGCGTTGAGAACCAGGTCAGTGGAAAGATCAATCAGTCCGCCGTCATCCGGAATAGCGACAATGGAAGAGCCGGCACTTGGAATGCTACCCTCAACAAAGCTTGGTCTTCCGGACTCTTCTCAGGAGGCTCCCCCAACAACTACTGACAGCGAGCGCATGGTTGTCAAAAACTCCAATCTTTCGCTCTTAGTAAACGATGTAAAAGCAACCGGCGAAAAAATTATTGACCGGGCCAAAAGCGCCGGTGGTTACATGGTCGAAGCCTCCTACAATAGACCCAACGAATCTCCATTTGCCACAATCACGGTTAGAATTCCGGAAAATAAGCTTGATGAAACACTTAACTATTTCAGATCGCTGGCGATTAAAGTCACCAGCGAAAGGCTTCTCGGCAAAGACGTAACTGATCAGTATGTTGATATCGAAGCAAGAATTGCCACACTTCAAAAAACCAAAGCAAAATTTGAGCAAATTCTGGATAAGGCTGTGGCTGTTACAGAGATTCTGCAAGTTCAGAGGGAACTAATAAGTATCCAGAGCCAAATTGACTCACTAGTTGGCCAGCAAAAATCGCTTGAGCAGAATGCTAATCTTTCCAAAGTAACAGCTTATCTTTCGACCGATGAGTTGGCTCTACCTTATACCCCGGACAAAGCATTCAGGCCACAGCTTGTTCTTAAACAAGCGGTCAGAAGCCTTTTGGGTACGATGCGGTCTGGGGCAAATGCTTCGATTTGGGTAGGTGTATATTCGGTAATTTGGGTACCGCTTTTGGTGATTATTTATATTGTTAGAAAAAGAAAAACTAAAAAACTACCCCAGGAATCCTAATTTTAGTCCGTTGATAACCTTATTCTTCTTCGAACAAAGTGAGAAGTCTGACAGTTCTCGCCCTGAGCTTCGACGAAGGGCTCGAACAATATAGGTTTCAACCCCTTTCATTCTGGGACGAAACTTGTCAAAAGACTTATAAATAAAATACCAAGAAGGAAAAATATAGCCGTTAAGAAGCTACGATCCCCCTTAGATTTTTCCTGAACTTCGGGTATCAAATCGGAAAGCGCAAGGTAGATAAAATTTGCGCTCGCAAGTGAAAGAAAAATTGGTAAAAGTCCCTCGATTTTGCCGCCAAGATAAAAACCACCGACTGCACCAAAAATTGCTCCCAATCCTGTCAACGCATTAAAACCCAACACCTTCAATCTTTCATATCCCAAGTGGATAAGGATTCCAAAATCTCCAAGCTCATGAGGTATTTCATGAACAAAAACCGCGGCGGAAGTCACAATCCCAAGAGGAAAACTAACCAGAAATGTTGAGGCAATGGAAACCCCGTCAATAAAATTATGAAGCGCATCGCCAAATAGAAGAAAGGCAAGCGGCATCCTTAGTTTTCTCTCTTCACTTTCCTTAGGATGATGGTGGTGCATACCTAAAAGTACTTTTTCAATCAGGAAAAACAAAGCAATAAAAATGGTAATCGTCAAAAATGATTTTTCGCTTGCCTCAATCGCTTCTGGCATAGTATCTAAAAACCCTGTTGTCAAAAGCGCCCCAGCTGCAAATGCAACCATATGGAAAGAATATTTTTTGAAAAAGTTCTGCCAAAAGAGAGAAAATGCCGCCAAAAGAAGCGAGGCTATTGAGGCAAAAAAAGTGGCGAGTAATATATACCAGAGCATTTCTAATTCAATTACCGACTGTGGTATTTATTTTAACATTTGAGGAGCTTTTGGGCCAAAGAAATTATTCGTACGAGAAACGAATCCAGTCAATAAGTTCTCCATCTATATCGCTTAGCCCTTTTAATTCCACATATTGCGCCCAGCGTGCTTTTTGAAATTTTTTCGATTTTATAATCCTTGGGTTTTTAAATTCCCTGCGAGGGACAAATTCAACAATTATCTTTTTTGTTTGAATATGCAGTGCGCAAAAAAACAAGGGTATGTATTAAACCAATATAAGCTTTACCAATTTTGTATTTGAAGCTCAGCTCCTTAGCCAGTTTTGCAATCAGCTTGTCATACAATGGCCTCATAGCCAGCCTCTCACCGCGAAAATGGTAGTCAAGAGGATATGTAGATTGTTTATTAATCTTAATTTCCAATTTTAACAACAACCTTTCCTTGGGGATGGCCGATCTCTTGATATTCGAAAGCATCTTTTATCGCATCAAGTGTAAAAATCTTGTCGACATGAACTTTGACAACGTCTGCATCGACCAGTTCTGAAAGCCGCTTCAAGTGCTCTGCGTTAATTTTTGTGAATTGTCCGATAGCAAACACCTGGTATTTTTGAGCTAGCTTCTCATCAGGCTGTCCTTTCATAGAAACAAGTATTCCGCCCTTTTTCAAAACTCTAAAAGACCTTTCTGTGACATCGCCTCCGACAGTATCATACACTGCATCAAAATCTGATAAGATATCTTCGAATTTCTGATTTTTATATTCGCTCGCAGAATACCGTGGACTATCAGTCCGCGGCTGAATGCGAGAGAATACATACTTCCGAGTATTTGAGTCATCTGCTCGCTCATATAAACTTAAAGAACAAGACCGAGGGCTCTTAGCCCTCGGAAGTTTATAGTCGATCACCTCATCCGCGCCAAGCCTTTCGACAAATTCCCTATCTTTGTCCCCTACTGTTGCGGCAACGTACGCGCCTTTCGATTTGGCAAGCTGGATCGCAATATGGCCGATTCCGCCTGCGCCGCCATGGATCAATATCTTTTGATTATTTTTTAATTTGATATGTTCCTCAAGCGCCTGCACAGCGCTTGATCCGACAAGCGGCAGCGCGGCTGCCTCTTGCATATTTACCCCTTTAGGCTTTAAAGCGCAATTTGCGATGTTCACACTAACCTCTTGGGCAAAAGCTCCGGAACCACTGCCAAATACAATTGCGCTGCCGTAAACTTCATCACCAATTTTAAAATCAACTACATCTTCACCAGTTTCTAAAACAACTCCGGCAAAATCGCCGCCCAGAGTAAACGGTAATTGTAAGGATGAGACACTTCTCATTCCTCCTGAGCGGACAGCCAAATCAAAGGGGTTAACGCTTGCCGCATGTACCACAACCAATACCTGATTTTTACCGGGTTTTGATTTTGGTATATCACTAACCTCCAAAACTTCATTCCCTCCGTATTTTCTTATCTGTACCACTTTCATTCCAAACAAAATCTCAAGCCAGTTTTGCGCGGTGGACTAAGATATTTGCCCAAGTGAAAATCTCCTCTGCCCAATTATCGTCCATCTTTCTTTTCTTTAAATTCTCAAAGCTTTTCTCAAATAATCTAAATGTCTTTTCGAACCTTGTGCTCTTCTCCGCTTTGCTAAGCTGATCTAGAAAACCTTCTGTTTCAGTCATAAATTGCTTGACTCGTCCAGTCTTTCCGTCGGCAACCCATCTGCCCATCCTTCCTAAATTTACAGCAATATTTAAGATCAGATCATGCGCGTTCATCCCAGTATCCGCCTAACAATTCCCTCAATCTTTTTTCTAATTTCGGCCGACAAAACTTCTCTGCTCGGATTCCCCTGACCAGGTCTTAAATTAATCATCGAATCAAAATCAATTTCATCTGTTTCCAAATCTAATCCTCCACCCCACAAATCTTCTTGTCTGCTTCCCTGCCCGAGAAGTAACTTTTCGCCATCCGAGTGCAACTTCCCGCCAGCCGCCAAAATTTCCTGTTTTATATTAACCACAAATTTTATATAACCGTCGAGATCTTGGGCAACTTTTTTAACTTCCTCATCTGTGGCCTTTTTCAAAAGTATTAAAATCACAACTCATTATATCAATCCGCTTACTACATTACCGAAAGAACCTTTTAAGAAATTTTCGATCTTTTTAGAGGGGCTTTCCCGAATTCCACTTACCAGGTCCGACCTCGTTGTACCAAATTATTTTATAAGAGAAAGAAAATCTTCTGGAACAGGAGCACTAAAAAAAAGACGTCTACCATTCCTTGGATGACTGAAACCTAATAAATGGGCATGAAGCATAACTCTAAGGTCTCTAGTATAGTTGGGATCGTAAAGATAATCTCCCACAACCGGATGAGCTAAACATTGCGCACATACAACTCTTATCTGATGTTTCTTGCCGGTGAATGTCTGTACTTCGACAAGACTCCTCCTTCCACCATCTTCTCTGTCGAAAGCAACCATCGGTTTAAAATAGGTAGTAGATTCAACAACTCCCGACTCACGGTTACCAGGCCTTACAACTTTCATTTTCCATCCGTCTGGGGCTAAAGCGGTTCGCACATAAAATTGACGCATAGATGGAAATTCTCCTTCAACAATTGCAAGATACTTCTTTTCTATGCAACGATTCCTCTTAGAACGAAACTGGCGAACCAAACCAAAAAACGCTTCTTCGCCTTTTGCTAAAGCCAATACGCCGCTTGTCTCAATATCAAGCCTATGAACCAAAGCTATTTCTTCTCCGCGAAGGTATTGGGCAATTTCTTCTACACCAATTGGCTGTGTAGATGAGCAATGTGAAATAATTCCGGCTGGCTTATTGATAATTAAAATATCGTCATCTTCAAAAAGCACGTGTTCTTGAAACCCATTCAAAAAATCCCGTAATAGCTGTCTTCTACTCTGCAACCTTAGATCCCTATCCCCTTCTCGCAAAGAAAATTGGATAACCCAATTCCTTACATCAGCGCACGGGATTGGCTTACCCTCTTTCCGTAATTCATAAAATCCCCGATACCCTGGTCTTTCTATTTGAGTAGAACTCATATAGCCATAACTATGTTTCTTCAAAGAACAATATAGGACTAAACTGGTCCCACTGGCAAGACTTATGATAAACTTGACCTTACTTTTTAGATGAATTGGTTAATTGTTGTTGCCGGAGGTAAAGGGCAAAGGTTAAACTTAAAATTCAATAAAATTTTTGCCGGACTCAACAGATTTCCTCTTCTCTACTGGACACTCAAGCCATTTGAGAAAAGTAAGACCATTGATAATATCGTTATCTCAGCAAGAAAAGAAGACCTAAAAAAAATCAAAACAATCCTTGCCAAATATAAATTGAAAAAGGTAAAAGATGTTGTTGATGCCAAAGACAGTCGTCAAAACTCGACCTTCGAAGTTTTGAAACTTCTGAAAACCAGAATGAAAAATAACGATTTGGTAGGAATCCATAACGCTGTTAATCCGTTTGTTACTCAAGATGAAATTGGAAAGGTCTACGGAGCTGCCAAAAAATGGGGCGCGAGTCTTTTAGCTTATCCAGCAAAAGACACTGTCAAAATCGTCGGAAAAGATGAATTCGTAGCCGAAACCCCTTTGCGGGAAAAATGTTGGTATGCCCAAACACCTCAGGTGTCAACATTCAAAAATTTATGGAAGGCGCATGCAAGAGCCGCTGGTCAAAACTTTGTCGGAACGGACGACGCACAACTTCTTGAAAGAATAGGTGTTAAAGTGAGAATTGTTCCCTGTTCACTTCAGAATTTCAAAATAACTTTCCCGCAAGACTTGTTGATTGCAGAACAAATTGTGCGTAAGCTTCGCACTTCAAAAGTGAAACACTAATTGTCATCCTGAATTTATTTCAGGATCTAATTAATCTTAGATTATTAGATTCCGAAACAAGTTCGGAATGACACAAACTGCATTATGTACAGAATAGGACTGGGCCAGGATTCTCATGCATTTTTAAATCCGCCGGCCGGCGGAAATAAGCCGCTAATTTTAGGTGGAGTCAAGGTCAATCAAAGCAACGGCCTGTCAGGAAATTCAGACACCGACGTGATTTTGCACAGTTTATGTAATGCTCTAAGTTCTGCAGTTGGTGGAGATTCACTATCCACCTGGTCAGATAAAATGTGTCAAAACGGAATAATAGACAGCGCAAAATACGTTGAACATATTCTCAAACAAGTTGAAGGAAATAAATATAAAGTTGAGAACGTGTCAATCTGTGTTGAGGCTAAAAAACCGCGTCTTGATCTTGAGACTATCAAAAAAATAAAGGCAAAAATCGCCAGTCTCTTGAAGATCAAAACAGAACAAGTAGGAATAACTTTTACCTCCGGCGAAAATCTAACCCCTTTCGGTCAAGGGAAAGGTATCCAAGCAATTTCCGAGGTTCTCATTTCAAAGAATGATTAAAGAAGATGCATTTGCAAAGCTTAATTTAAATTTGCATATCATCCCAAAAAAATCCAAAAACGGTTTTTTCCCTATTAGATTTTTAAATTGCCAATTGGATTTAAAAGATGAGATTCTTTTTGAAAGTCAAAAGGAACATGTTGTTTTTTTTTGCGACGATAAAAACGTTCCTAAGAGAAACAACAACCTGGTAGAAAGAGCTGCATTACTTCTGAAAAAAATGGCATCTGATCAAAATCTGGGCGCAAAAATAACACTGAAAAAGAGAATTCCGATTAAGGCCGGCTTTGGCGGTGGATCAACTGATGCGGCTGCAACTGTAAAGGGGCTTCTGAAACTTTGGAAATTAAAGATCAACGAAAAAAAGTTAGAAGAATTAACGAGTAAGTTAGGACAGGACTTTTTCTATTCTTACTATGGCAAACTTTCTCAATTCGAGGGGGAAGATAACAAGTACAGAATAATCCCCTTCCCCTTTAGATTGCCCGATTTTAAGATGCTTATCGTCGAACCAAAGGATAAAAAACCTTCCAGTGCTTGGATGTATGATCACTTAAACATTAAAAAAATCGGCCAAAATATTCAAAAACTCTCTCTTTTAAAAAACGCAATTCGAGAAAATAATAGAGAGGCAATTTTTGAAAATCTTCACAATGATTTTGAAGATTTAGTTTTTTCATTTTATCCAGTTACAAAAAAAATCAAAGATGATTTAACAAATGCGGGTGCACGAAGATCACTTCTTGCCGGAGCAGGACTCTCGGTTGTAGGCTTCTTTGATAACGAACAGGCAGCTCAAAGTGCAAAACAAAAATTAAAAAATAAATACAAACAAGTTATAATCACAAAACCAATAAGTTAATGTATACGCGCGATAAAACCAGACCGGTAAAAATTGGCAAAGTCACAATCGGTGCCGGTAATCCTGTGCTTGTCCAGTCAATGACTCAGACAAAAACTGCAGATGTTAGATCAACTGTCGGGCAAATTCTTGATCTTGAAAAGATAGACTGCGAGATTATCAGAGTGGCAGTCCCGGATATGGAATCGGCAAAAGCGATCGGAAAAATCAAAAAACAAATTAATATCCCCCTTGTTGCTGATATCCATTTTCAATATCTTCTGGCACTTGAAGTGATAAAACAAGGAATAGACAAAGTCAGAATTAATCCCGGGAACATCGGCAGCATCGATAATGTCAAAGCCGTCGTCAAGGTATGTAAAGAGAAAAATGTACCCATAAGAATCGGTGTCAACATGGGGTCTTTGGAAAAGGATCTCTGGGCAAAATATGGCAAATTCGGCATTGCGCGAGTTATGGTTGAATCAGCCACACGCCATATCAAGATCCTGGAAGACCTTAAATTCGAAAATATTGTAGTTTCCTTAAAGGGTTCGGATAATGTTGTAACTAGGCAAGCCTATCTATCCTTTGCAAAGCGTTTTGACTATCCTTTGCATGTTGGAATTACCGAATCGGGACCATCAATCGCCGGCGCCGTCAAGAGCGCGGTTGGAATTGGTTCTATCCTGGCGGAAGGAATTGGCGATACGATCCGAGTTTCCGTGAGTGATAGTCCGCAGTCTCAAGTAAAAATAGCCTGGAACATTCTTAAATCCTTAAAGCTTCGCCAAAAAGGAGTAGAGATTATTTCCTGTCCGACTTGCGGCCGAACAGAAATTGATTTAATTAGTCTTGCCAAAAAGGTTGAAAAGATTCTTTCAAAAATAAATGCGCCGATTCAAGTGGCCGTCATGGGATGTGTAGTTAACGGCCCTGGAGAAGCCAGTTTTGCCGATATCGGCATCTGCGGCGGTAAGAAACAAGGCGCAATATTCAAAAAGGGCAAACTACTTCGAACAATTCCGGAAAAAGAAATATTTCCTGTTTTTATTGAAGAAGTCAAAAAGGTTCTAGTAGAAAAGGGCTATACCGAAAGCGCAGAAAAAATTAAGATCCCGCAGACAGGTTAAGTTGTCGCAGGATCTTCGTTTGACTCGTCCCTTATTTTAAAATTGTCTACAAACCCAGCGCGCTTATAACTTGATTAGCCGAAGCATAATTTCCTTCCGGTAAATGCTCCTCAAACCACATCTTATCCTCTTTGGAAAAATCGGACAAACCGTTACATTCGGCTATCAAATCATCCCTCGTTGCCGGATACATTTGATGATCCTTTAAATGAGATATGGCTCCTTTTTTATTACTCACTTTCTCACCCCCTTCCCTGAAATAACTTTTAATCAAACACTTTTAACAAAATCCCAATACAATTTAAATTCAAAAATTAATTTCCTTGCCAGTAACCTTGATTGTCCTTTTAATAATTTGCTAATTGATTTCATATCTGTTTTCTTCTCTAGGCGGGCTCCTAATGAAAATAATAAATTTTTCGAAAGTCATGTAAGTCTTGAACTTTACTTCGTGTAAAATTTAAAATCAGTAACCTGGCTTACAAAACTTTTGTGAGCCAGGTCACAAAGTCCAGCTTAACTGTGATATACTACCCCCTTGCAAAAAAACACATATTTTAAACTAGACGAGCAGTTTTTTATTCAGTTTAATCGGGCCCAAGCCTATAAAAAGGGCGAGATGATTCTGAGGGCGCAAGAAGAGCCAAAAGAAGTATATTTTCTTAAAAAGGGTTTCGTTAGGCTTTACTTAATTGCGCTAACTGGCCGGGAAATTACCTTCAACATATATAAACCTGGTACTTATTTCCCGATGATCTGGGCTATCGGCAATCTACCCAACTTCTATTTTTTCGAAAGCTTAACAGACACAGTGGTTTATAGAGCACCCCGCGAAAAACTATTGGAACTGGTCAAAAACAATCCGAAATTACTCTTCGCTTTAACTAAACGTACATACATTGGCTTGGATGGAATTGTTAGATTAACCCAAGCCTTACTGACCGAAAATGCCCGTGGGAAATTGATATCGGTTCTTTTAGTTCTAGGACGGCGTTTTGGCAGAAAAGAAACAAATGGTGATTTGGTTATTCGGTTGCCCCTTACTCACCGAATCCTGGCTTCCCTTGCTAATCTGAGCCGGGAAACGACAAGTCTGGCGCTCGAAAAACTCCAAAAAGAGAAGGTTCTCACCTTTAACAAACATTCAATAACTATCAATAAACTCCAAAAAATTGAGGAAGAATCGTCAATTGTGGCTATTGAAAAAGCAACAAATCTTACTTTTTAGTTTGAGGTGTTAATTTGTGTGGAAAGACTAAAAATCACTTCTGCATCTTCATAAATCAATCTAAAAGCTTTCTCTCCTTTTGGTACGATAAAAGAGATTCCACCTTTGACAGATCCTTCGGGCAAAAGTGACCCCAACACTAAAGGCTTATACTCCCCCGAAGTACCAGCAACTGGCTTGTACTCTAAATTCTTTGAATCCTTAAGCAAAAATAGCGATGGAGTGTACGACATCGCCACTGATTCGTTATTGGTAAAAGTCACTTCAACATTAACCTGTGCTTCTGTTGGTAATGCTGTTTTGCTCTTACTATAAGCACTGTCAATCCATGCTCTCTCTAAAATTAAGGTCAAACCGCTAGCAAGTTTAACCTCATCTCCTATAGCGTCCGGCTGCTCAAGCAATGGTGTTGGCGTGGGTTCAGCTGCACTTTGCAAACTCCCAGCAGGCTCATTAGTTGCTGGTACTCCTGAATTATTACTTACTGTTTGCACAGATGAATTCTTACCCAAATAAAAGCCACCCGTGCCTGAAATAATTATCAAAATAACTGCTGCGAAAAACAATCCCATTGCTTGCCCCAAGCCCCCTCCCCCAGATTTGGAACCATTAAAGCTAGATGCCTCTTTCCCCTGAGAAGTTACTTCTTGTGAGCTGATTGATAAATTGGATAATATCTTAGCTTCAGCCAAAAGATCTTCCGGCGACTTTGATTTTTGTGAAAAAGGAGACGCCTTCGTTGTCGCTGGCTCAGCTGGATCCCCTGGCGTTTCCTTTAGTTCGTCGAGTTCTTCAGAATCGGGCATTAATTTTATTGTCAACTGCTTGCCCCCTCGAAGTCAAGTTCACTTGACGAAGTGGGGTCAATTGTCTGTCTATCTACCCCTATTGCTTGAGAAACATTTTCGAGACCGTCTGTTTTAAGTAACTTGACCACTCCCTGATTAATCTCACTGATTACCTGCGGACCTTCAAAAATCATACCGGTAATCAACTGTACTAGAGACGCCCCTAGTTTAATTTTTTTATAAGCGTCCTCTGCGCTAAAAACCCCGCCAAGACCAATAATTACGTATCGACCTTTCGTTTTTTTGTAAATATAGGAAATTAAATCATTAGCCTTCTCTTCTACAACTTTGCCGCTAATTCCGCCTTCTTTTGAAACATGTCTATCGACTATCCTCTTGTTGTTCCGCTGACTGGTCAAATTCGTGCAGACAAAACCGTCTACTTTATGACGCTTAGAAACCTCAATGATTCGATCAACTTGTCGATGTGTTAAATCAGGAGAGATTTTTAAAAAGATCGGTTTTTTGGTAGAAATTTTGTCGATCTTTCCTATAAGTTTATCTAGTCGTTTTGCATCAGTAAAAGGCTGACCGCCAAAGGCATTTGGGCAACTGATATTAATTGTAAAATAATCCCCTATTGTGACAAATTTACCGAATGCTTTGACGTAGTCGTTAATTCCAGCGTCATCACTTACGGTTTTAGGACTATTTGTTTTGGCAATACTAATTCCAACCGGAACTTGAAATTTTTTCCCTAAGAGTCGTTTGGCAATTTTTTCACACCCTTCATTTTTCAATCCGTAGTTAACGACAAGACCTTTGGATTTTTTCAACCGCCACAGCCTGGGTCTCGGATTACCACTGCAAGGCTCTCCGGTTATTGATCCAACTTCAACAAAACCAAATCCAACATACGGCAAAATATCTACTAGAACCGCATCTTTATCAAAACCAGCGCCAAGACCAATGGGATTTTTAAACTTAATCCCTAATATCTTTTGCTCCAAAGTTTTATTTGAATAAGAAAAAAACGCCCCGACAATTTTTCTAGTTAACCAATACTTTCCCAAAAGAACGCCAAAGGAAACCATGCTATCGTGCATGTTTTCAGGATCGATTCTGAAAAAAATTTGCTTGAGAATAATTTTGTAAAAAAAGCGGTTAATCAGATTTCTTAAGAGGATGAGAAACTCCATCAGTAGTCTATTTCACTATTGGCAAGCTGTTGACACCCCATTGAGTAATTCCGCCTGAAAGGTTGTAAACTTCTTTAAATCCAAGCTCTTTCATAATATCGACTGCTTTTTGACTCCGATTGCCGCTTTGGCAATAAACCAGGTAAACCTTGTTCTTATCCAGTTTTCCCAGTTCGTCATTGAAAGTCCCAGATCTATAGTCCAGATTAATTGCTTGAGGCAAGTGTCCGCTTGTATATTCTTGAGACGTGCGCACGTCAATTACCGTTAAATTGTCATCATTATTAATTAAATTTTCAGCTTCCTGGAGGTTCAATTCTTTGATTGTTTGAGCACCTAAGGTCTGATTTTGCCCGGTCGAACAACCTCCCAAAAGTGTGGAAACCAAAATCAACCCTGTAACAATTAAGATATTTACCTTTGTCAATTTCATTGCTGGTTAATTTTAATACAAATCTTTCCTAAATCCAGCCGGCCAAAACTACGCCACCCATACCGACTAATAAAAGACCAATAATAAGATGTAATAAGCGCAGCTTTTTTTGGCGGAATTCTTCCGCCTGTTTTAGGCTAAAACCCTTATAAACAGCCAGGGTAATGAATATCATCGGCAGGATAAAAATGATGTTATAAAAAACAAGGTAAGCAAATGCCTGAGTAAAATTGGTTTTTTGGGAAAGCATACCTAGAATTATGATGTACGGCCCGCTAGTACATGGAAGCAAAAACAAACTAACTAGAAAGCCAATGAAAAATGCGCCGCCTGGACTTGTCACTCTCGAAATTATAGTCTTAAGATGAGGCCGCCAGCTCATCGGTACTTCCATTAAAAAACCACCTTTCCCATACCAAAAATAATCTTTTAGATTGAAAAGCCCTAAAACAATCGCTAAAAACCCGATAAATACCAAAAAGATCCTTGGCAAATTACCCCAAGTCAAAGCTTTATAAAGCCCTAAGCCCATCGCAAGATAAGAAGTAAAGATAGCCAACGAAAACAATAGCCCAGCCTTTAATGCTCTTTTTGATGAGCCTGAAGCTAAAATAGCTGTTAAAAGTAATATCAAAACAGCAAATTCGCAAGGGTTAACACTGTCGGCTAATGCGCCGGCAATAACTGCAGGTAATAAAAGATTTATCCTTGGTAAGGTTGTAGGTAATGTAGGAAAGGTTTGCGATTTGGTTTCGCCAGGTCTGTTTTTAATAAACTCATCTGCCAAAGATTCGAATTGGTTTGGAATATCTGCACCTCCAATTAGATAATTCTTCCCAATAAAAATAGCCGGGACGCCTCTATTCTCCAAAGGCACTTGATATTTTTCAAAATACTCATTTAACAAATTTGCATTCGGCTTATTGTTATATATTTCTTTCTTTTCTATTGGATATTTATCGTAAAAACCTTTTTCTTCAAAATACTGGTTTACTTGGGCGCAATGCGGACAACCCTGTCCCCAAAAAAGGAAAATTTTCTTCTCTTGAGCAGTTACATTTCTGGGAATAAAAAGAAAAATAAGAAAAAGTATAAAAATAATATGTTGAAGTTTTACCATTCAATCCGAATAGCCTCGCCTTTAATAAGGGCTTGGGCAACTTTTTTGTGAGCACCTGCTAAAATTCTCTGAAAGGTGCTTTGAGAAATCTTCATTTTTTTCGCAGCTTTTGGCTGATCCAAACCTTCAAAATCAGCAAGTCGTAATGCTTCCAGTTCATCAATACTAAGTTTTACCTCGGAAAGAAACCGAAGTGGTATACCTCGCGGTTTAAAATACGTTACATCAGGTTGAAAATTTATAACCCTGGGTATTCTAGGTCTTGGCATGAGCTTATAAATAAGATAAAGGATTTACTTTTTCGCTTCAAGCCCTTTTTCTTCTTTCTCAACTTCTTCAAGCTCTTCCTTCAAGGCTTGTTTGTAATCCTTGAGATCTTGACGCGTTTGTTTCGGATCAGATGGCCAGCTCCAGCCAAAATATTTTCCCAGACCTTTACCGAAACCAAAACCCCTATGCCAACCCAAACCCAAACCACAAGGCCCAAAGCCCCTGCCGGTCATTGGACCAGCTCCAAAAGGACCCATTCTATCAAACCGTGGCATGATTTTCACCACCTTTCCAGCTTCGTATATTGAATATATATTCATAATAACACCAGGCGGGAGTTTTGTCAATCGGAGGATTATTAAATAAACGTCGACCCGATCCAGTCGCCAATGTAATGAGTTATCACAATAACCACTATTGCAATCATTAAATGTTCGCTAATAACACTCAGAGGTTTCACTTTTTGCTCTTTTGCAAGAATGTAGCTGAAAAGTCCTAGAAGTGCCAGTCCCCAGATAATGCTAATGACAACGGCGACAGTCAAGTCAAATAGTAAAACGGGAACGACAAATGTTGAAGCGAAAATGAATTTTGACAAAAATGTAGAAATAGTTGACTGCCAGATTTCTCCACATGTGTGCTTATTTTCCGACTCCTCAGAAATATGGATGCCCAGCGCGTCCGAAAATGCGTCAGCGACGGCGATTGTTAATATTCCTCCTAAAACCACCAGTTTCGAATGAGTCCCTGCTTGCAACCCTACCATCAATCCTAAAGTTGTAATAATGCCGGAAGTCAAACCAAAACTAAATCCGGTTTTTAGGGAATGATTCACCTCACCCCAAATTCTAGCATATATTCTCTGCCAACTTCTTACTTGATGGGCAAAAAATGCCTGGAGGAAAAATAGGCAAGATACACTATTGAGATTCCTAAGAAAGCCCCGGCCAGTATATCTGTTGTCCAATGGACACCGGCAACAATTCGGGCAAGTCCCATCAGGCTTACGAATAAAAACAAAATACTGCCAAGTCTTTTATCTAAAATAAACAAAGCTGCTGCAAGGGCAAAAAAGAAGGTCGCATGACCGGACGGAAAAGAGCTTGTTAAGGGTTGTCCAAGAATATTGATTATCTGACTATCAACTACGAACGGCCGAGGTCGGTTGATAAAAAGTTGAATTAAAAAAACAAGTGGAAGACGAGCGATCAAAGCTACAATCACAGAAAAAAATACCAAAACCAGCGCATTTTTTGAAAGTTTTTTTCTCCAAATAAAAATTCCAAAAAGGAATATTGAGGCAATATACGGCAACCAATTAGCAATAAAAATTACCAGTAAATCCACCATTTGCCATTTACCGGCAAATTGATTCAATTGGTGCGAAATAAAACTATCCATTCCCTAGTCTTCTAAGAGCTTTGTCTTTTTCAACAGAGCTGATTCTGGTCTTTCTGAGTGCATTTTTCAAAATCTCGATTGTCTGATCGTAAGTCGGTTTGTCTACCGGATAAGGCGTTGCGTCTTTGCCGCCGTGGGCGAAACTGTAGCGCGCAGGATCTTCGTATGAAGGCTTTGCACCGTAGATAATTTCAGAAACCAGTGCCAGTGCCCGAATTGTTTTTGGCCCAACACCCTCTGTTGCCAATAGTTCCTCATAAGTTCTCGGTTTCTCTCCAGTCAGCTTTGCAAGAATTTTTTCAAGATACTTACTTCTGGAAAAATCCTCACTTACAACCGGGTGATAGCTAAACTCACTGTCTGCAAGCTCAAGTAGTACCAATTCTTCTTTCTTACGCTTCAACGCTTGCCCTGAGCGTCGTCGAAGGGCGATCATTCTCGACAAACTTGAAGAGTGTTTTCTTAAAATTTCAATATCGCGCATTACGGTCACATAGCTTTGCGAAATCAAATCGACGCTTGTATCTCTAGTCCTGCCGCTTTCCTTTGCAGTCATATTCAACATTTTGTCAATTTTTGCTTGGGAAACGATACCGCTGTGAGGTTCGCAGACTAAATCGTTAATATCCCCGCTGTACCAATGGTAACGTCTAGCAGTCTGATTACCAGTATTCATCCCCTGCTGGACTACTGTCCATGATCCACCTCGGGAAAAGAAAAAGCTGTGATGATAAATTTGAAAATTATCTTGAACCAGACTGCTATCGACTTTGGCAGACATTCGGGAGTTGTAAATCAGATTGTTAACTACTAGCTTCTCCAACCCCAACCTGCTTCCCCATCCAGTTATTTCATCAGGAGTCTTTCTGGAGGTTTTGCCTTTGCCGCCGCAAATAAAAATTCCCAAATCTTTTTCCTGGCCGCGGATCGCTTCTTTAAGAGCGGCGGTCAGAATTGTGGTCAGCCCTGAAGCATTCCAGTCAAAAGCCAAAACAGTTCCCAAAGACTGAAACCAAACCGGATCGGCAATCCGCTTGATAAACTCCTCGGGTCCGTATTCATCTACCAAGACCTGGGTCATTTCCCGCCCCAGCCTTACCATCCTCTCAAATAGCCATCTGGGACACTTACCGTAATCGAGTGTAAATGTAGCTATTCCCCGGTGCATAAAAATTGAAAGTTTACCCTGAGCGAAGTCGAAGGGTAGCAATTCCTCTTTGCATTACCAAATTTATTCTACCACTCATGCCCAAACAAAACACGAAGTAACTTAACTGAGCTTGTTGAAAACCGTTATTGTATTGTTCGAGCGTAGGAGGGTACCGGCTGGTACTCTCCGGAGCGAGAACTGTGAGACTTCTCACTTTGTTCGAAGAATAATAGTTTTCAATAGACTATCTTACCTGTCCATCTAGTGATTACGGAGATCTGCTTCGCTTATTACCTTATAGTTTCCCAAATACCGAAAACATTGCCTTCGGTATCTTTGACATACGCGTAATATCCCATATCACCGACTTGCATCTTAGGCATTACCACTTCACCGCCGGCTGACTTAATTTTCTTGGTGTATTCGTCTATCGAATCAACGTCAATCGCAAAAACCGGAGAGCGTACATCTTTCGAGCGCTTCATCAATCCTCCGTTAATCGCTCCAGCTTCCATCGGCATATTCTTGGAATCAGTCGCAACCGTAGTCGCAATAAAATATGTCATCCCGTTCATCGAGACATCCTTGATTTGCCAACCGAAGATCCTCTTGTAAAATTCATTAGCACGGTCTAAATCCTCGGCCGGAATTTCAAAATGCACAACTTTATTCATATTTCACCTCCTTTCACCCTCCGAAGCTTTAGCGCAGGAGGGCTTTCTTTAAAAGGTGTATTTTTATACTATGAAAAAAATTTTGTCAACTAGCCCGCGTCCTGTCATCCTGAGTCGAGTCTGACTCGACGAAGGATCTCTTTTCAGAGTAGGACTAACTATCTACCTTAAGAGATAGTCAGAAGATATAGATTAAAGTTATAATAGATTAGGCCAACCAAATTATATGCAAAGTGACTCTCTGCCAACATTAACACCTCAACCTCAAGTAGAAGTTTCACCCAAAAAACAGTTTAACCTAGAAAAAGTCTTCGGCCTAATACTTCTTTTTGCAGGAATTATAATGATTTCGGCAAGCATTTTACTGATATTTAGAATCCTAACAGGAGTTCAAAAACCTCCGCAAGTATTTAATATCACAGCCCCAACTACTTCTCTGTCAATCCCAAACCTGCCTGAAGGAATTGAGCTTCCACAAACAAAAATCATCCCCGACGAACTTTATAACGGTATTATTAATATCGGTCTATTTTATCTTTTGATGATGTTTGTTGCCTCAAGCGGTGCCAAATTTGCGGACATCGGTATTAAGTTAATGAAGAAAATAAGAGACTAACTTTACTCTTTATTACTACCAAATTGCCTCTGATAAAACACAATATTCCGATTGACAACCTGTCCCCAGGCGCCTTGGGCAAAATTATGGTCTTCGCCGGTGTAGGTAAAGTATTGGATATCCCTGTCTAGTTCTTTAAGTTGCTCATAAAGTTGATCTGACCATTTCAGGGGAACTGCTTCGTCCGCTCCTCCTTGATGCAACTGCACAGGCGCTTTTATCTTTTCAAAATAACTAGCCAGTGAATAACCCTCTGAGTCATAATCCTTTTCAAAATCGGCAACGACTTTTCTCAACATCCTGCCATGGTCATCAAAATCATCAGTATAGTAAAGGATTGAATACGGAAACGGTTTAGAAACCGGCGCCCAGAGAACTGTGGGATAACTCTTGCCGGTAATTTCCAAAATCGTTAGGGCAATTTGGCCTCCATTACTGTGCCCCCAGATGGCAATTCTGTCAGGATCCGCCCTCGCAGCAACGCCAGCTTCCGACAAAGCCGCATTCAAATTTTTAACCGACGCAAGCAAAGTCAGAGCAGTCGTATGGGTTTGAAAACGCTCCTCCATAGGGTTTTCAGAAGGCATATCAGATTCCCCATAACCCAAAAAGTCAGGGGCCAAAGTAATAAAACCATTTTTTGCAAAAACTTCTCCGGCATGATTAGTGCCAACGCCCGTTTGGTACTTTTCCCGATCAACATAACCGCGAAACATCACAATTACCGGTAAATCTGTGCCATTGTTGGGAATATTAATAAGCCCGCTAACCTTTCTACCTTGTCCTGAGTTTATCGAAGGATCAACATAAAAGTAAAATATCCGCGAGGTAAAATCGGGCGTGCTGTTAACTAGTTCGCCCAGAGAAATTTGACTGGGATTAAAATTGGTTTTAGATAATGCTTCTATGGCGTATTTGATAAGAGGCGTTGATTTCTGTTGGAGAGTTTCGGAATTAGGACTTGTAAAGGTTGAATTTGACCGATGCCTTAAAAAATAAAATGCGCTCGAGACCACCACTAGGATAACTAAAACAATCAAAGACTTCCTCATAAGTTTAACCAAACTGTTGGTATAACCCCAGCTATGCGAAGGAAACTATCAGGATGACAGTAGTTAAAATGATAAGAAGTGTAAAGAGCAAAGTGTAGAGAAGAATTGTAAATGCTTCCTTAATTCTATTTTTAACCAAGGTGAGATATGCACCGTAACCAAACACCAAAGAACCCGTTATCGCCGCTGAAAAAACAAGCAAGGCAAGCATCAGGAAAAAACCAAAAAATCCGGGCGGCGTAACCTTAGTTTTTGTCAAATAAAAGAAGAAGGCGGAAACCAACGCACAGTAGGCAGATACCCCCGCCGCCTGAATAAATCCAACCAGGGCGGGATTGTATTTCTTATTAAGATCCACTCACTTTAAAATACACACTTGTACCGAAAGTGTCAATTTTGCGAACGTTCAATAAAACGATTAAGAGGAACGCCGACTCCAGCCTCCACGGCTTTTGCGCAATCTACCCAAATTTCTTCTTTTGTAGCGTCAATCTCAACAGCCGAGAGTGGCAAGCTAGCATAGGGAGTATCGATAATGGGAACTACTCTTGTGAAGTCAAGAACAATTGATTGAGGAATTTTTTGGCTTCTTGATCGGCTATAATTTACCCCAACAAATATACCTTTTTGAGGAATCAGGCCGCCCATCCCAGTCCAAGGCAAAAGTTCCGCATGTCCCAGATTAACCCATAGAGGCTTCTCGTCTGTTGCTCTTCTCTTGGCTTCTTTCAAATACTTTGCCTTTTCTTGCGGGGTGAGATCGGCTCTAAAATTAGGAACTTCACGAATCTCACTCATCAACAAAATTATATATCTTTTTTAAAGACTTGATTAACATGAATGTAAGCGATATACTTCTAAACCAATGGCAAAACGACTACCCATAATTGGAGCAGTGATAGTAGTAATTATAATTATTGCGGCAGCCGCAGTCTTCACTCTATCCAAAAAATCTCAAGCGCCCTCTCAAGAACCCACTGTTTCCCAGCAGACAGAAGAAGGGACCCAAGAAGTGACAAGCAAAGGGTCAATCAAGGACCTTATCGGACTTGGGAAAAACGTAACATGTACAATCACTTATCCAACAGACGAAGGAACGTCAAATGGAACTGTCTATGTTGCCGGTGATAAAAGATTAAGAGGCGATTTCACAATTAACTTCCAGGATCAAGAAATGGACAGTCATATGATCCAAGATGGAATCTGGGTCTATACCTGGTCCTCGGCAACGCCCCAAGGAACAAAGATGAAAGTTGAAGAAAATGTACCAACACCAACCCCGGGAGCTCAAACCCAAAATTTTGATGCTAATACCCAAGTGGATTACAAATGTTCCAACTGGTCGGTTGATAATTCCAAATTCCAACCTCCGTCAAACATCCAATTTGTGGAATTTAGCATGCCGACGCCACAATCCACAAATACGACAAACCTACAACAACAATCCCTCTGTGACCAGCTTACTAACCCCGAGGCCAAAGCTGCCTGTTTAGAGGCTATCGAAAGCGGTAACTAACTATCCCCCGAAATTATTTCTTCAATTTTGCCATCTGAGCATAATCTAAATATTGATTTAGCCATATCAAAAAAGCCCCCATGTATGAGGCTTTAGTTAAAAAAATATACCAATTAGTATACTTTTAAAAACTATGAGTTTTTCTTTTGCATGTAGCAATCTCGGCAGTAGACCGGTCTGTCCCCTGAAGGCTTAAAAGGAACTTGTGTATCCTTTCCACAATTGCTGCACTTTACGTTGTAAAGCTGGCGGCCTTGTTGGTCAACTCCCGCAGGTACTGCATCGGTTGATGCTGCTTTATCCTCTGCCGGTTTGTCAGCTTCTGGTTCCTCCGCTTTTGGTTTCTCTGCTCCTGATTCCTCCGCTTCTGGTTCTTCCGTATCCGCTTCTTCCGCCGGTTTTTCGTCGGCTTCTTCCTCTGCTTCAGCTTTTACCTCTTCGGCTGCTTCTTCTGTAACTTTATCTGTTTTTGATTTATCATCATCATCGCTCAAATTAAATCACCTCCTTTTGATATATTTTACCTTAGTTTGGACATTTAAGCACGTTGGATTCTTAGATCTTGAATATTTTGGATTAGTTCTCTTTGAATTTCTTACGGAAAAATCTATTATTAAAGTATGGGGATAAAGAAAGCAACCCGCGCTTTGGTTTTTGTGGTTGTAGTCGAACTAGCTGGCGTGATTGGTTCGATCTTTACTTCCTCTGCTATTCCGACTTGGTATGCAACTTTAAATAAACCTTCTTTTAATCCTCCAAACTGGATTTTTGCTCCGGTCTGGACACTTCTTTATCTTTCTATGGGAATCTCTGCTTTTTTAATTTGGGAAAAAGGCATTGCTAAAAAGAAAATTCAAGTTGCGCTTTTGATCTTTGCATTTCAGCTTGTCTTAAATGTTTTATGGTCCTTTTTATTCTTCGGCTTAAAATCACCATCTCTGGCATTTGCGGGAATTATTGTTCTCTGGCTGGCAATCGCCACAACGATTTATACTTTTTACAAAATATCAAAACCCGCCGGTCTTATTCTTATCCCCTACATCCTCTGGGTAACCTTCGCTGCCTTCCTCAACCTCGCAATCCTTGCACTCAATTAGTACTTCTAATCTCAAACAAACCTGATTCACTCTAATAATCTAGATAATTAGAGTCCTTAGGATCAATTAAATATGTCCAATTATTCTCTCGCGTATTCCGTACATTCTCTGGTCCACGGGTTCTTTTATAATCATAGTTGTAATGCTTGGTCCACCAAACACAACTTGTCCTGGCTCGGACTTATTCCCTTCTCTTGGAATGCAATAGGCAACCGGCCCAAATGATTCAAATAGCTGATGATTTATCGTTTCAAAAGGTAAACTGTCATCAAGAAGGGCTACTCCTCCCGATTTTAAGACCCGCACCATTTCTCTTATGACCTCAAGTTGTTTATCCTCCTGAATATAACTTAATAGCTGAAAAGCATATATGAACTCAAATACATTATCTCGCAGAGAAATGTGGGCAGCATCAGCTTGCAATCTATCAACGCTGGCAGGCCTAATAGCCTTGTTGACTACGAAATCTATCGTTGTCACTCGTACTTTCCTACCGTACTTTTTGCAGATTTCCTTAGCCGAGACCAGATTGACACCTGCCCCTAAATCTAAAATGTCAACACTCCTACCACCGGCATTTTCTAAAAAGAATTCTATAAACCGTGATGGTAGATAGCCCAAGTAATGATCTATTTTGTCAAAATGCCGATTTGCTAATGTAAAAAATTCCCCCTTATCATCTCTTTGTAAACATAAACCCCATGTCACTGTTTTTTCCAAATGATAACCTCTGGGAAAACGTAATGTACTGTATCGTTCGGGCGACATAAAGAGGAATTATAAGCCAACTATGCTTATTTTCCAACTATAGGCAATTTGAATAATTTGGTCTGATTACCCAATCTAGCTGTAACTTTTAATCTCAAACACTTTCTGCTTTTGCGAAAAACCGGAGACAAGAAAGACGCTGGAGGGTGCAACATCAAAATACTTGGCAAGCGCTTTGGCGATAGCCGCGTTAGCCAAACCCTTTATCGGCGGTTCTTTAACTGATACTGTAAAGTGCGTCTCGTCAACTTTTTCGACACTTTCCGTCTTGGCACTTGGCTTGGCTTTAACAAAAATTTTCATTCCGCTTCGGGGGAAATTTAATATCTTCTATATTTATCATGCTTCCCAATATCTCTATTTTTCAAGTTCTTGAAGATCTTTTTCCAAATCCTGCACAGTTTCTATAACTTTAGTTTTTCTTGATTTTGATTCTTTGAGGGCTTGTTTTACTACTAGTTCTAATTGAATTTTTTCCAAAAGATCAAGGCCGATGATGGCACCAAGGGGTTTATTATTAGCCATAACAACAATTGGCTCTTTGGACTTATTTGCAAGTTGTAAGACCCTTTTATACTCCCTTTGAATTTGTCTTGCCGATATTGTGTTTAGCATGTAGTTGAATACTATAACATAGTAACATGTATGTCAAGGTGACATACAAACTTTCGGCTCAATAATTGCGTTTTTTGACTCAGGGCAACGAGGTCGGTTCTGGTAATTTACCCTACTTATTTTCGACAGGATCTAAACTTTCTTGAGGGAAAATCATTAAGCGGGGATGGTATGGTGATCTACTACCCTCTTCTCCTGTTACTTCAAACCATACAAGACCGTCAGTCTCTGTAAGCACAGTTCTGTAAAAAACGCCATCACGCTTCCTTAGAAGTTGTGTCTTATAGGCTTTGGCAGTTATCGGAATAGTACCGCATTTTCCAACTAATAGTAAACCTCTCAGAAGTTTTTCATCCTGTGTTGAACCGGGAGCTTCTGACAAAGCTACAAATCCATACTTTTCTGGATCGTATTCTATTGGAATTCCGCCACTTGTATGAATATCAGAAACCTGCTCCGAAGAGAGTTTAGTCCCAAAAAGTAAAGGAACGTTACAAACAAAATTACTAAGACCTTTCCCACGGAATTTTAAAAACTCTTCGCCGACGGCCCTGGCAAGAGCTGATCTGGGAGTTCTCAGTCTATCACCTTCACGGATAGACAAGTCACCGACAACTTCTTTAGATGGAATAGCCATAAGTGAATTATAGGACATTACTATCGCAAAGGCAAATGGGGACCGGGGGTTGGTTTTTTTGTCCAATTTAACTCATTACTTTTCGCAGCCGATGCCGTCACCGTCCCGATCTAGATCATGAGGATCTGGAGGAAGAACTCGAATTGGTCCATTAATATAATTCGGCCCGTTACCGCTGCCTCCTGCGCAGTCATAATCAGCAGCACCCGGTGGAATACAAACATCCGGATATGACGGGTCACAGCCTGAATTTGTTGTGGATTGGCTTGATTGAATCGCCGGTGTGGGTGATGGTTTTTTTACAGGAGTTGGGGAAGGTTTTGGCGTAGGGATTTGCGTGGGATCTGAGGTCGGGGTTAGACTTGGTTCTGGTGTAGCTAATTGTTCTGGGGTCGATGAGGGTTCAATTGTCGGCGTCGGTGACACTTCTTGAGAAATACTCTCCCCTGCTACTTGTGAATTATCTTTCTTTTCAACAGGCGGAGCGGTAATTCCAATTAAAACAAAAAGAATTAGCAATATTGCACTTATACCTAGCGAACTCTGCTTTCTTGAAAGCTCTCTTTTGATTAATTTATTTAAAAAACCTGGTTTTACAAGGCTTATGATCAGAAGCCCTAGAGTTATGAGGAATAAAAATGTGAATAACCCAGACATTTAAATTCTCTTATCTGGGCAGCCGTGCAAATAATATGCCGCTAAAATTCAGAAGTCAACTTAGGTTTCACTCTAATTATCTAGATCATTAGAGTTTTTAGGCTCATTAATTGCATTTTGAACTAGCCTATGGAGTAAAAGATAGAATCGCCCTATCTAGGGCTTGATCAGTTAAGCTGTAAATTGCAGCAACATGTCTAGCAAGCTTCTGTGCATCCTCACTTTGGAGATTTCCACTTCCCTGAAATAGTTCATCAGATTGTTGCCTTCTATCCTCAAAAGGAAGAGCTCTTGCCATACATGCCAATTTTCTAGATGACGAATACCAAGTTGATGTGATGAAACGCCAGTCTTTCACACTTAAAGATGACGGATCCAATTGTTCACTATGTCCGGAACCATTATTGTGCTCGCTCATATTAGGAGGAATTATAAAAAGTTAGAGTTGGATTGTCAAACTATGAGGTTTTAGTTCTTTTAATGGGAGAAACCATTAGATTTACTTTTCGCAGCCGATGCCGTCACCGATAATTCGGTTAATGATTCTGTTTGCCTGGGCAATGTCATCCGCTGTTGTTCGTAGTTGTCTCTTAAACTCTTCTGATGTGTAACGGTCGAAAAAAACCCTTGCTTCTTCTAAAACTTCAGGCCTTGTAATGAATCCCCGATTAATTGCGTACCCCAATACACCAATCAAAGATTGAAACCATCCTTTTCTCGCCTTAAAAGCTCTGTTTGGGGAAAGACTGGAGATCATTTCCACTGGAATTTCATCACTATATTTGTCTCGCAACCATTGCAATTTTTGTGGAATTGGAAGGAATCTTAAGTCATCTTTATTCTCAATTGTCATAGGTGAGAATCATACTCTAAAGAGTATGGGGGGTAAAAATGTGAATAACCCAGACATTTAAATTCTCTTATCCGGGCAGCCGAGCAAATAATATGCCGCTAAACCTCAAAAGTCAAATTAGGTGTGCTGGCCGCCTAGATACCGTACAGTTCTCCTTTCTGCTGTTGCATGTAGTTTGTAACATATTCGTTTGGTGTTTGATACTTCAAAGATTGATGGAATCTTTTGTTGTTGTACTTGTAGTTAAAGATAGAACAACGTTTGTTAATCTCATCGATATCAGGCAGTAGGTCATATTGCCAGTTGAAGTATTCATACTCGGCAGTTTGAATAAGACGTTCTGCTTGATTATTCATCTTGGGTGTATATGGAGTTGTAAAGTAGTGCATGAAACCCAGCTCTTGGCAGAGCTTGTGGAAGTTGAGAAGATATTCCGGTCCGTTGTCTGTATTGACTGCTTCAATCTTGAATGGGAAATAATCAATTACCTTGGTTAGGAAATCAGCAGCAGACAAAGATGATGCAGTTTTGTAACACCAGATGAATCCGTATCGACTTTTACAATCAATGGCAACAAACAGATAGAACCTGATGCCAAGAACATACAAATGTTTAGTATCAATCATTACCAATGATCCTAAATCTTTGGTCTTAAGCTCACGAGCAGCCTTGATTCTGGCAATTGCTATCTTTCTGTGGGTCTTGAGTCTTTTTCTGTGTTGGGTATTGGCAAGCTCCAAATGCCTGTTGATTACCTTCTGGATCGCTGATCTACCAACCGTTACTCCTTCTCGCAATAGTTCTGCTTGAATCTCGTATTTACTCTTCTCAAGATCAGCAAGTCTGATTTCATAGATACGTTGAAGGATCTTCGGATCAGTAGTCATCTGGCGCAGTTTATATGGCCTTCTGTTTGAGGTGTCATCTTCAAGAGTTTGTAGGTTGTAAGGTTTAAATCTTCTCTTCCAAGTGTAAAGAGTATCTCTTGAAATACCAAAATGCCTGCATGTTAAGGAAATGTTCTTACCATGAGTCTGATACCAATCAAACCAATACAATCTTCTAAGTGCAGCTTTAGATAGACAAGCAGATTTAATTTGTTTTAATGGGAATATTTTGTAGGCTCGCATATACGAGCCATTGTAACGGCCTTTCAAGATACATCAACTGTACGGAATGTATCGCGGCCTAGACAATATAAAATGGTTGACAAAACCCTCGGCTTTTGCGCACACTAGAGTTAGGCCCTAAAGTTATGGATCAACCTGCCCAGAAAGACACCACTTTTGCGCCAGCCGGCGGCGGTCAAAGTCCTCCGGCTAGTACGGCAGGCCAGATAGTACAGAGTCAAAAACCCACGTCAGAACAGCCCCGGTTTAACAAACTGCCTTTTATGCTGGCGGCGATTGTCGCCATTTTACTGTTGGCGGTTCTGTTAACTTTGGGGGTTATCAATCAGAAAAAAATTACTCCTCAACCCTCGGCCAGTCCCACAATTTATGGTGGAATAATCCCTGAAAAAAATTTGAATTCGGCAAACGGAGAAGTCATTGCTGTTAATCCGGAGGAAGGGAAACTTTCTCTAAGATCATTAACTCCCCGGTCAGACGGCGGGCTGATTACCTGGAATGTAACTGTGACTAACGATACTATTTTGGCAAAGTTTGACGATTGGGCAAAAGCTTCCTCGGGTGAATCGACTTTAGGAGCCGGACTTTCCAAAACTCCTGAAGAGATTAAAGTAGGACTTGCCCGAATTAAACTCAGTGATTTCAAAGCAGGGGACAGTGTTTACCTGATGACCAAACAAGAACAGGATTTGGCAACCCAAACAGATATTGAGGGTCCAAATGCCCTGCTTTTACAGTAAGATGACTAAAAATAGCTTAAGACTGGTAGTTTTTGCAGCTTTTGCGATTTTCTTTTTAATAATAAATCTAAAATCTGCCTTTGCAATCGATTTTAATGACTGGCAGATAGGAGGACTTAGCGGTGACTATGATTGTGCGGGTTATTGGTCCTCCACAAGTCTTGAGACATGGATTTCTCCGGGCGACGGTTGGTCCTATGAGCGCGGCGGCAATGTCAGGGTTGCCGGCAGATTTCACTTCAATACCTACGCAAATGTTGGTTGCATACAGAATCATTCCTTTAGGTATAGATTTGACCTTAAGTTCGATGGTAGTAATTTAATTACGGATTGGATTGTTCCGGGTGCCGATATTATTACAGTCCCTGTCGGCGGCGGTTTGTGGTCTCACGAATTTACTCTGGATAATACCGTACAAGTCCCCGGGGGAGCATCGATCGGTTCTCACAATATTGGTTATGTCTTGAGGCATTATTACAACGGGGGCGTATGGGTTCAAGTACGTGCGGCTACTGCTTATGCGAGTATAAATGTAACAAGCACTCCTAATCCAACTCCATCTTCTGGTCCAAACCCGACACCATCATCCCCGCCGGGGGGCATAAATATTACCCTGGCCGAAGGCCGCTGCGATATATATGGTCATCCGTATATCCGCTTAGAGTGGACCGGACCAATATCAGGTTCTAATTACTATATTGGAAGAGATCAGGGAGCTGGTTATTATCAAACCTCGACTACACATTCTTCCCCGTTTGATACTAACGGTTATTACGATGAGTTGTATGGAGTTGGCAACATGGCGGGATTTAATGAGACTAGTGATTATATAGTTAAAATTAGCGATGGAAGTGTTCCAGAAGCTAGAAGATCTGGGACCACCCCTGGCTCTTGCGGAGCACCACCAAGTCCAACGCCAACGCCTGCCACGCTGGATGTTGATCTTCGAGGCAGGCCGCCAGGGGGTTCCTGGTCTTCAAGTGTAACTGTGGCACCAAATGAGCCTGTCGATTTGGAAGGGCAAATAGATGAATATGATACTAACTATAGTCGTGATTTCCGCTATCGATTTGACTGCGATACTAATACTAGTCCCACTTGGAATGCGGATAGCGGATGGGGGATTTATGCTACCGTTTATACAGTGGAGGATTTGTGTTCGTACCCAAGTGTAGGTACGTACACGGCCCGACTAAGGGGCGACCAGAATGATGCTGGCTTATACGATACAGACAACATGACTGTTCGCGTGGCCAACCCCACAAATTTGAACGTCACGGCATTTTTCGATAAGAACGATGACGGCATTCAGGACCCGGGCGAACAGTTTAACGCGGGCGGTAATCCGGCATTTTCAACAGCCGCGAATAATTTCAGGATTAATGGGACTAACTTTGCGATTGATGCTGATGGTCACGGTTCGGGGACTGTTTACAGCGGATCGGCGGTTGCCGGGCGACTTTACCTCAACAGTGGTGGATGGGTTGGTTCTAAGTGGACTTATGAATTTGTCGGGGTAGGAAGCGGTGGGCCTAACACCTATACAAGTGGACCCACAGCAACTACTCCCGCCGTGCCTTCTGGTTTTGATTCGGACGATACGGTGAATCTTAACTTGGGAATTCGTTTACCGGCGCCTGCTGCGCCGCAAAATCTTTGGGCGCAGCCAGGCTGTGTTTCTTATCAGCCTAAAATTGATTTCAGATGGGATGACGTTGCCAATGAAACAAACTATGTTTTGGATGTGAGTACTGATCCGGGTTTTGGGTCATGGGGTTCAATCACACTGCCTGCTGATCCCAGCGGTTCGGTTACTTTCACTTGGGACAATGGAGTTGTCTTGGATGATTACGGCGGACCGACTGTCATTGGTAACGGTGCTTACTACTGGCGCGTCTTTGCCAGAAATGCGGGAGGGGATGGTCCCTACCGCTATCCACGTAACCAGCTTAGTCCGCCCGGTGATATCGGCCTTAATCCGACGGATGAATACAAGGTTCCGGTGATTACAAATTGTGTGCCGCCGGATCCTGAATTCGATAACGACCCGGCAATCGGTATTCAACTGTTTAGTGACCCGGGCAGAAGTAATCTTAGCCAGTCATTCGAGCCGGGAGATACAATTTATGTGCGGGCGGTACTTAGAAATCCCGGTGTAGCATTTTCAGACACTTTTGATTTGGCCTTCTACATAGACAGGTCGAGTGATCCTGTTTGTGATGATCTCCCTGATCCAACTGATCCGCCGTGGGATACAAAAAGGACTCTTTCCGGGATGTCGGCGGGTCAAATTTATACTTGGGAGTTTGATGTCCCGGCACCAACTTCTGCCGGTGACAAGACCGCCTATATTTTTGCCGATTATGAGTGCGATATTGATGAGTCCAGTTTACCTAACGGCGAAGAAAACAACCTGGACTGGGTTTCTTATACAATTGATGTTGATGCCTGGTTTGAGACAACCGGGGGTGATGTAGGCAGCGCAGGGGCGATTACTGCCGAGATTCTGCCGCCTGTTGCTTTGCCACAGAAATACAATTCAAAATACCTTCTAGCCTCAGGCGCAAACCAATGGCAAGTTACCAGTGAAAACAACTGGTATATTACCAACTACACACCCCACCGTCTGATTCCCACAGGCACAGTCTACGACTATCTGGCTTCAAGGTTTAAGCAGAAGGCAATGGATAATCCTGATTCAGGAGAAGAATGCAACGTAGCCTCTTTGCATTCCGGCTTAAATTATTGTGACGCGAGCGTGACCGGAAGTATAACTATCGACGGCGGAAATTGGACAGGCGGCAATGCGGTCTTGTTTATTGAAAACGGTGATTTGATAGTTACCAATGATTTGACTGTTGATCCAACCGGCATTAATACGCTCACTTTTGTGGTTTCCAGAGATATTTACATTAACACCAATGTCAATCAGGCAGACGGTGTCTACATTGCCGGAGGAACATTTTTTGATGTGACTGATCCTCTTGACCCCTCCACATTTGTAGTAGATAGGGCACTTACGATTAACGGTGCTGTTTATGCAACTACCGTTGATCTGGACAGAGTTTTAAGTAATGATCCGCTTTGTGGATCAACTTGCGATAACAACCAAAGTCCTGCCGAAATAATCAACTTCCAACCTAAATACCTGGTAGCTCTGGCCGGCGATGACTACCTCGGTTCCCCAGCTATCTCCTGGAGAGAAGTAGCTCCGTAGGAGCAAGGAGTAAAGTCAAAGTGGAAAGTGTAAAGTCAAAGTCTACAAAAATAACAACTTATCAAGACTTATTGGTTTGGCAAAAAGCACATAGATTAGCAGTAGAACTTTATAAGCTTTCAAAGATCAAGAAAAAGGGATTTGCGGATTGGGAAATTTGGAGGCAAGCAATTGATGCAGCATTTTCTGCTCCAGCTAACATTGTTGAGGGTTTTTATAGTCATAGGGGTAAAAGTTTTGCATCTCACTTGGAAATTTCAAGAGGGTCAATAGGTGAAACTGACTACTGGATTTTTGTTCTTTGTGAAATTGATCAAATAGACAAAAAGAAATCGGAACAGCTCAGAGGTGAGTGTCAAGAAATAATTGGAATGTTAACTAGCCTGATTTCGAAAATTCGTTGACTTTTCACTTTGACTATCGACTTTGACATTGTTTTGATTTACTTAGTTTACCTTTTGACTCTCTGACTCTTCCTTCCTCTGACTCTTTTTGACTCCCTTAGTTGATATTGAGGTCATTGAATTGGGAATTTACCCCTTGCCTTCAATATTTGCGCGCATTAAAATGCCGGTTGGTAGGATGAGTCCGAGATAACCAAATTCTAAATCCTAATTTCTAAATCCTAAATAAATTCAGATAAGGTAAAATACAAAATTCAAAACGGGAGGATAATCATATTGTTCGAGCCCTTCGTCGAAACTCAGGGCGAGAACTCAAACTTCTCACTTTGTTCGAAGGATAACAAGGTTTTAACTGACTATTTTTCCTTTTGAACATTTGAATTTTGAAATTGTTTAGAGTTTAGAATTTTATAGAAATTTAATGGCATGCATTTTCCTCTTTTTTCATCAAAACGCTTCGGGATAGACTTGGGGACTTCCAATTGTTTAGTCTGGTCATCGGGAGAAGGAGTGGTTCTTAATGAGCCAAGTGTGGTGGCTGTTGATGCCATCAGCGGTAAAGTAGTGTTTGTTGGCAGTCAGGCAAGAGAAATGCTAGGCAGAACAGGTACAAACTTGTTGGCTCAAAAGCCGATTCGAGATGGAGTAGTTGCGGATTACTTAATTGCTGAAAGCATGCTTGGTTATTTCTTAAACAGAGTTTGGGCCAGTTCCCGTTTGATTAAACCCGAAGTAATGGTTTGCATTCCTTGGGGTATAACCCAGGTAGAAAGGAGAGCGGTTTTGGAGGCAGCGCTCTCGGCCGGAGCTAAAAGCGCATATTTAATTGAACACCCCTTGGCTGCGGCCCTTGGCGCAAAGCTGCCAATCGAGGCCTCGGTAGGCAGTATGATTGTTGATATTGGCGCAGGCCAGACAGGAGCCGCTGTTATTTCCCTTGGTGGCATTGTGGTGGCTGCGACTGCTAAAGAGGGTGGTAACAAGCTTGATGAGGCAATTGCCAGTTACGTGAGGCGTGTTCATAATCTGGTAATAGGTGAGAGAATGGCGGAAGAGGTTAAGATCAAAATCGGAACGGCCGTGGCTACGAATCCCAAAAAGGTAATTGACGTCAAAGGTAGAGACGCGATTTTGGGTATGCCGAAAACAACTCAACTGGATTCATTTGAGGTTGCCCAGGCAATAGCGCCGGTTCTTTCTTCAATTATAAATTGTATTAAGAATGTGCTGGAACAGACGCCTCCTGAACTGGCTTCAGATATTATTGATAGGGGAATAGTCCTAACAGGAGGGTCTTCTCTTCTTAAGAATTTAGACCGTTTGATTAGCACTCAGACAGGTCTTTCCGCGCATGTAGCTGAGGATCCGCTGCAGTGTGTGGCATACGGAACAGGCGTGGCCCTGGAAAATATCGAGCGTTGGAAAAGGATAGTAAGTGTAAGGTAGGGTCTAGTGGTTAGAGCCTAGTGGGTTAGTGTTTAGTGTTTAACAGTTGACTAGTCCCTAAACCCTAACTACACTAGTCCCTATGTTAATCGGTTTTGATGCTTCGAGGGCTTTTGTTGACGAAGCTACAGGCACGGAGAATTACTCCCTGAATTTACTGAAGGCACTAGCTAAGATCGATCGGAAGAATAGGTATAGGGTGTATTTGAGGTCAGGTTCACAGTTCACCCTTCGACTTCGCTCAGGGCAGACAGTTCATAGTTCAGAGAGAAAGAAAAAATCCATCAACCGTGGACCGGTAACTGATAACTTCAAATGGCCACCTAACTTTGAATTCAAGCTTATCCGCCCTCGTCGCTTCTGGACTCAAATAGGTTTAGCTTGGGAAACTTGGAAAAATCCGGTTGATTTGCTGTTTATTCCAGCCCACACGCTGCCGATATTTCGCAGGCGCAAGCCCTTTAAGGGTACCACGAGTAGTCAGGGTACCACAGGTATCACGGGCTTAAAAAATGGGAAAGCTCGTGGTACTCGTGATACTCTTGTAACCCGTGATACACGTTACGTCGTTACCATCCACGATCTGGGTGTGGAATACTTGCTCCTTTATCACCAATTCCCCCAAAGATACTATCTTGATTTAGCTTCAAAATACGCTGCAAATGCGGCTGATGCCCTAATTGCCGTTTCAGAGGCAACTAGGAGGGATTTGATAGATAGGTATAAAGTTGGTACGAAAAAGGTTTTTGTGGTGCCTGAAGGGGTTGATATGCGGTTTTTTAAACCGAGTTCAAAGTTAAAAGTGCAAAGTGTAAAGTCTAAATATAAGATTAAGGGTCCGTATATCCTATTTGTAGGCACGGTCCAGCCTCGCAAGAACCTCGAATGCTTAATAGAGGCATTTAGTCAGTTAGTTCATAGTTCACAAAATAGTTCACAGTTAAGAGTTGACCCTTCGACTTCGCTCAGGGCAGGCAGTTCACAGACAAAACAAAATTCTGCAGCTTCCGTTAACAGTGAACAGAGAATTGAAAACCAATTATCTGTGAACCGTGAACTGATAACTGATAACCTGCAGCTTATCATCCTCGGCAAACTCGGTTGGGATTATCAAAAGATTCTGGACGCGCCGAAAAAATACGGGGTGGGGAATAGGGTAAAGTTTCTCGGATATGTCAACCGTGCTGATCTGTCGTCACTTTATACTGGTGCAAGCGTTTTGGCGGCTCCTAGCCTCTTTGAGGGGTTTGATCTACCTATTTTAGAGGCACTGGCCTGCGGCTGTCCGGTTATTGCAAGCAATATACCGGCACACCGAGAGATTTTGAGGAAACTTGAGGGTACCAGAAAAGGGACAAAGGGACGTCGCTCTGTCTCTAACATCCCCGTGCCTATCGTTTTAGCAAAACCAAAAGATATCGGAAGTTTGTCTCGATTCTTATATCAATCTATTTCGCAATATGATAAAAGGCAAAGTTTTATAACAGAAAGAAGGGAATTAGCCTCGAAATTCTCTTGGGATGAGGCTGCCAAGAAGACCCTGAATGTTTTCGAGAGCTGTTTAAGTTAGAATTAAATAAGAACTGTCTTGAAAAATTCAATTTTTTTGAGGCTAATTTGAAGCTGGGAGGCGATAAATGGCCGTAAAAGGCCCAAAAAAGGAGTATTCGACACCCAAGATCGACATTCTAGGGGTAAAAGTTGACGACATCACCTTTGAGGAAGCTGTCGAGAGGATAATAAGGCTGTCAGGCGACAAAAGAAGTGGACATTATGTGGTGACGGTTAATAGCGAATTCGTAATGCTGGCAAGACACAGTCGCCAATTTTTTGATATTTTGGCAAAAGCAGATTTGGCACTGCCCGATGGCGCGGGAATTGTATTTTCGAAGCGGATTTTTGGGGGTAAAGTCCAGGAACGGATAGCTGGGGTAGATCTGGTTAGTAAGATATGTGCAAGAATTGGGAATAGGCCTGTTACGGTAGGATTTTTGGGTGGTTTTGAAAACGTAGCAGAGATTGTTGCTAAGCGCCAAATAGCTAAATATCCGGGTCTGAAAGTAGTTATCGCTAAGCCTGGAGATCCATCTATAGGTTATGATTTGAAGCTAAAAAAGATGATTTCGGCGGTTGGACGAGTAGATATCCTTTTTGTTGCTTACGGGATGGGTCAACAGGAATTTTGGATCGGGAGAAATAGAAATCGTCTTAACATTGGGGTATTTATTGGTGTGGGCGGAGCGTTTGATTATCTTTCCATGGTGAAAAAAAGGGCTCCTTCTATGTTTCAACGTTGGGGAGTAGAGTGGTTATGGCGCCTTTGGATGGAACCGACACGGATCGTGCGAATGCGTGTCTTACCAGTGTTTTTAGTTTTGATTTTATGGTTTTGGATTTTTAAGAATTTAAAAAGCATTACTTAACTCATAATTTTTTACCAGAAATCATATAAATTTATAACTATATGATATAAATTTGTGAAAGTTACAAATATACTAAAGGCTCTTATGACAAAATATAATAATAGACTTGTAATTATAATTATTAAACATAAAAATTATCTGGTTCTACATTCGAGTACTTTGGCCTTATCAAATATAGATTAAGTTCATTTATTGTGATGAATCTAGGATAAATAAATTACTCAATAAGACTGAAGGTCATCAAGGTCTGGTTTATTATATAACAGGTTATAGTATTTTTCATATCTTCTAATTTTTTTGAAGAATGCGCCTTTATGTTCACTTTTTATGAGACTTTTTTATATATAATGATTTTTAACGATTTTATTTATATTTTTGCCCTGTAGTGGTGAATATTTTCAGGTTTTTGCCTTGAAAATTTGTAAAATAACCAAAGCTAGGGATAAAATAGAATTGTGGCTAAGTATGTTCCAGACATAACAACCAATCGTTGGATTATTATTGCCGAAGGGAGATCTAAGCGACCCAAGGATACTGGCAAGCAGCAGGGAACCAATAAAATTTGTGTATTTTGTCCTGGTTTTGAGAAGCTTTCCGGCAGCGAGGTATACCGTCTAGGGCCAGGTGAGCCTAATACCGCCGGTTGGCAGGTTCGGGTTATAGCTAATAAATATCCGATTACAGACTTCCATGAGGTGATTATTCACTCTCCGGACGATAAAAGGGATATCGACAGCTTACCCTTGGAGCATGTTCATAAGATTCTTTTAACCTTTCGTGATCGCTATAACTTCTACAGTAAAAATGGCCATGTTTTGATCTTTAACAATGTTGGGGATGCTGCCGGTGCTTCAATTAGCCATCCCCACTCACAACTAGTAGTTATTCCCAAGCAAATAAACCTAGACGCTCTTACTTTTGAGCCAATTATGAATACGGTTGGTGAAAGTGCACATTTTACGGTCTTTTGTCCTGATTTTAGTCAGTGGCCATTTGAGGTGTGGATTGCTCCCAAGAAAAGAGGGGAATATTTCGGTCAGATTTCGCAGGAAGCTATTGGTGATCTAGCAGCGGTTCTTCAGGATACTCTGAAGAAGCTAATCTTCCATTTGACGACTGGTCAGCATTTTCACCCAGGCGTGCCGATGGTTACTTTCAAGGATGGTCCTGCTTATAATTTTTATATTCATCACGGCCAGGACTGGTATATTAGAATTATACCCAGATTAGTTCACCGGGCAGGTTTGGAGCTTGGAACGGGGCTTTCGGTTAACATAATTGATCCTGTTGATGCTGCCGAAATTTTAAGGCAGGAAATAAGGTAATTAATATCAAAAATCAAATATAAGAGAGCTTATTTTCTCATAAATTCGAAATTTAGAATGCAAAATATGAGAGCATATTTTTTAACGAAAGTTAAAAAAGGACAAATTAAAATTTAAACAGGGATTTAATTGTGACTTAGTCTGTTAAAAACCTTGTTATTCTTCGAACAAAGTGAGAAGTCTGATAGTTCTCGCTACGGAGAGTATCAGACGGTACTCTCCTACGCTCGAACAATAAGGGTTTTATGTTGTTCGAGCCCTGAGTTTTACCGAAGGGCTCGAACAATAAGGGTTTTCAACAAGCTCTTGTGATTTTAATATCTAATATTTAATATTTAAATTTGTATGACTAAAGTCGCTTTAAAAGATCATATTTTTCGCGGTTATGACCTAAGAGGCCTGGTTGGATCGGAGTTGACTCCCCAGACTGTTGCTCTTATTGGTAAAGGTTACGCTACCTGGCTCCTTCAGAGAAGAATTTACGATTGTGTAGTCGGTTATGATTGCCGAAATTCAAGCCCCGAGTTTCGTGATGTAATTGTCAGGGAACTGACCGATGCTGGAATCACAGTTTATGACATCGGAATGACTTTAACGCAAATTACCTATTTTGCCTGTTTTTACTTCAGGACAAGGGGAATGATTATGATTACAGCTTCGCATAATCCCAAAGAGTATAACGGCTTTAAATTCGGAACAGGTTACGCCGAAACCATGCTGACTGAAGATATTATCGAATTTAGAGAGTTGGTTAAGTCAGGTAAATTTATTACCCGTCTTCCGAAAGGAAGGCATATTCAAAAAGATATAAAGCATGATTACATTGAAGATTTAATGCGGCGGGTAGATAAGATCAGAAAATTTAAGGTTGTCGTTGATTCTTGTGCAGCCACGACTGGAGTGTATCTTCCTGACATACTTCGTAGGGCTGGCTGTCAGGTTATTGAACAAAATACCAAACCTGATGGCAATTTTCCCGTTGGGGTTCCGGATCCCACAGAGAGGGAAGTCCAGGAGAGACTTGCCAAAAGAGTTGTCAAAGAAGGCGCGGATTTGGGTTTCTCTTATGATGCGGATGGAGACCGGATTGGTGTAGTTGATGAGGCTGGGGGGTTAATTTGGAATGATACACTTGTGTCTTTATATGCTCAAGATATTTTAGACTCACTGCCTGGTTCTAAGATCGTCTACAATACTCTTTGCTCCAAGCAAGTTGATGATGTTGTGCGTGCAAAAGGTGGCAGACCAGTTATGTGGCTGACCGGCCACTCATTTATTAAGGCTAAGGTTAGAGAAGAGAGAGCGCCTTTCGGCGGAGAGCTCTCCGGGCATATTTATTTTGTGGATAACTTTTACGGGCATGACGACGGAGCGATGGCAACACTGCGGCTTCTCGCATATTTAACAAGGGTCAATAAATCTTTAAAACAAGCGGTTTTGGAGCTTCCCCAATACATCTCAAGCCCGGAAATTAAGGTCGGTTGTCCGGATGATGTTAAATTTCAGGTCGTATCCGAGAAAATTGGGGGCGAAGTTAAAAAAGTTTTCCCCAAGGCCCGTTATGTAGAAATTGACGGTGTGCGTATGGATACAGATGAGGAAATGTTAATCGTGCGCGCTTCCCAGAACGGGCCGTATCTCACGGTTAAATACGAAGCTAAGACTAAGAGTCAATTTGCCAGTCTTCGCAAGGTTATTTCTTCGATTCTCCACAAGTTTCCCCAGGTTGACTTTAAAGTTGGCGTTAATACGGATGCCTTGGACTAGTAACAATTGATCCTTCGATGTACTCAGGGTCACCCTGAGTTTGTCGAATGGGTGGCAATTGACAATGGACAAAAAACCTCGTCGTCATCCTGAACTTGATTCAGGATCCAGTATAGATTCCCGCTTTCGCGGGAATGACAGTAAGGAAGGAATGACCAAGCCTACTGTTCTTCTTGATGTAGACAATACGATTTTTGATAGGGAAGCTGTTCGAAAGATAGAGGGCAAGTTGATTGATGCCAATTATGGGAATGGCGCTGGCCGGCGTTTCCGGCAAATTATTGAGGAAGTTCGCAAAGATGTGGGATGGGGAGATATAAAGGAGGCATCAATTAGATTTGCTCGGGAGAGAGGATCTTCTGATTATGCATCGGCTTTGGCTGTTTTTTTAGAGTTGCCTTTTTCCCAATATTGGCGGCCCCACGCCAAAGAACTTGTTGAATATTTGGCTGCAAACTTTAACTTGATTATCTTTTCTGACGGCGATGATACGTTTCAAAAGGAGAAAATCGAAAAACTCGGACTTTACAAAAAGGCACGGGAAGTAATTATTTCCAGGTCAAAGATTGAGCTTTTTTTCGGTTTTAGTAAAAAATACCATGGGAAGCTAATTATTATCGATGATAGGCCAAAGGTAATTGAAGAGGCTAAGAGACTGCTTGGCAATGTGATCACGATTTGGATCAAACACGGTCGTCACGCTCAAGGTTATGAGAGGGTAAATGCGGATTTAGAGACAACTGATCTTAAAGAGGTTGTTCAGTATCTTAAGAGCAACCATTCTAAGGATTATTAATACCTTTTACGGAAGACGTTGAACGATACGGGCTTCGATTTATTCGAGTATTTTAAGTACCTGATTGTGTAGGAGCCCGTTTGAGAATAGTCCGTTGTCAGAAGTCAGCGAGAATTTACCTTCAAAATCCGAAAATTTGCCGCCAGCTTCCTCAACGCAAATTGCCGGTGCCGCAAAATCCCAAATGTTGCCTTTGGCATCGATATTAGTGTCAGCCTTTCCTCTTAAAAGATGGCTGAAGCTATAAGTGGAAAGACTTCGGCCTGTTTGAGCTATTTGGCTGATTTTAATAAATTGGTTACCCTTGCCAGTTTTGAAAAATTGTTTGACTTGACACCTAAAGGTTATATAAGCTTGGTTTAATTTCGAAATTCTGGAAACTCTGGTTTTTGCGTCATTGAAATAACAGCCCTTATTTTTTTCGGCGACAAAGACCTCGTCCATTGTTGGAAAGTAAATTACACCGATTATCGGTTGCCCGGCATCAAGTACGGCTATCAATGTAGCCCAAAACTGGCTGCCTCTGACAAAATCCCTGGTGCCGTCAATTGGGTCGATAACCCACTGGAGGCGAGCTTTGGGATTTGTGTTTTTAAGTTCTTCACCGATTATGCCGTGATCTGGAAATTTTTTGCTGATGATTTTTCTGGCCAGCTTTTCAGCTTCGATATCAGCTTGAGTGACAGGGGAATCATCGGGTTTATAAGAGACCTTTAATTGAGTCTTAAAGTAACTGTTGGCAAATTCACCGGCAGCTTTTGCCGCCTCGATGGCTGTATCTAACATTGTGGATAGTATACACCGCTTTTCGTTTAGCGTTAATCGGTTACGAAGCCAAGTTCAAATTTACAATTTTCAATTTACATTGAATTTTCAATATTCAAATTTTGAAACATTTAAACATTAAATCATTGGAAATTTATTTAAAATTGAGAATTTTAAATTGAAAATTAACGATCTTACGGAAGGACTAAACAGTCGGGAGTTTTTTTTAAACAGTGGAAGGGGTTTGAGTTATGGCAGACTATTGTCCCAAAAGCCATAGTACGGCCTCTTTTTTTAGACCCGCAGTCCGCCAATTAGCGGACGAGGATCGCAAGAAAGAAGCAGGAATACAAAGGTTAAGTGGAAGAAAGAGGTTGGGAAATGGCAGATTGTTGACCTAATAACCACAGAACCGCTTCTTTCTTATAGCGGCGGTCGCCGCGCGAGTTAATGCGGATTGCGGGCAGTTTACCTCGTTTGCCCCAGCGCTTGATTGTTAAAGGCGCGACACGCAAAATCTTGGCAACCTCTTTAACAGTTAATAAATCTGGCCATTCATCACCTAGGGCCATATAGCCTCCTAAGAATTGAAAATTGAAAATTGAAAATTGAAAATTTACTTAGAGAGAAGATCATTCTAGAACCATAGATTAACTTTTCCGAACTTGACTATATCACGCGGATAAAAAAGAGGTCAAGTAGGGAAAACAGCTGAAGTTGAAAGTTGAGAGTTGAAAGTTGAGAATTGTGTGTTGAAAATTTAGAATTAATTCATGGACAATTCTCATTACAAAAAAGAACTCTTAGAAAGATTGTTAAAGTTTTCAGTTCGCATTATTATTCTTGCATCAAAGCTTCCAAAAACGCCAGCTGGATTTGCGATCGCTAGTCAAATTATTAGATCGGCTTGCTCTATAGGTGCAAATTGCGAAGAGGCGCAGGATGCAATTTCTTTAAAAGAATTTTTACGTTCGATTAATATCAGCCTTAAAGAAGCCCGCGAAACTCGATACTGGTTAAAAGTAATTAAAGAGTCCAGATTACTGCCGGCTAGACTGGTTGATATAGAACTTGATGAGTGTAACCAAATCGTAGCTATTCTGACTACATCTGTAAAATCCATAAAGAAGAGAATTAGCTAACTTTCAACTTTCCACTTTCAATTCTCAACTCATTTGAGCTCAACTTTTGCACCGGCTGTCTCAAGCTTTGTCTTTGCTTCTTGGGCTGTCTCCTTATTGACTCCTTCCATCAACTGTTTGGGTGCGGCATCGACTAAGTCTTTGGCCTCTTTAAGTCCGAGTGTCGGAACAAGTTCCCTGACTGCTTTAATTACCGAAATTTTAGTTGCACCGGAATCGGCTATGATTACATTGAAAGTAGTCTGCTCGGATGCGCCTTCATCGGCTGTTGCGGATCCCGCCGCTCCGTTTGCGGCTATTGCCATAGGTGCAGCACTGACTCCGAACTTTTCTTCTAAAGCTTTAACCAGTTCTGAAAGTTCAAGAACAGAAAGTTTTTCGATTTGGCCAATTATATCTTCGAGTTTTTTACTGACCTTTACGGACGGCTTTGGGGGTTTTGTCTCCTCGGCCTTTTTCCCTTTTACCTCTTCTTTGACTTCCTCTGCGGCCTCTTCGGCTTTCTCGGCCGCTTCTTGCGCTTTTTCTGCCGATTCTTCGGCAGACTCAGCTGCTTTTTGAGCATCTTCTGCGACCTCTTCTACTTTCTCATCTTGTTTTTTGTCATCGTCTGGCATATAAATCACCTCCTTTGAATTGCTTAACGCTTGATGCTGAAAAAAATTCTAAATCCTAAATCCTAAATCCTAAATAATTTCAAAATTCTAATTTTAAAAACAGGTTTATGATTTTTGAATTTTGGTCATTTGTATTTGTTTAGAATTTAGATATTAGTGCTTAGTATTTATTGATTTAGTCTCAGCTATTTGGTCGAGTGCGAAAACGAGATTCCTGATATTAGCTTGTAAAACAGAGACAAATCCGTAAATTGGGGACGAGAGTGCTCCTACAACTTTACCCTGAAGAATGTCCAGGCTTGGAATTTTGGCAAGATTTTCGACCATTTCTTTTTCCAGAAAATCGTGGCCGAAGAATCCGAACTTGAATTTGGGAAATCCTAAAGTTTTAACAAATTCAAAGGTTGCTTTAAAAGGCGTGATTTCGTCTTGATAGGCGAAGATGACAGCGGAGGGGCCTTCTAAACTGGAAACTGGAAACTGGAAACTGGAAACTTGGAGCGCGCGAGCGAGGAGGGTGTTTTTGATGATTAATAATTCGCCGCCGGCTTCCTTAACTTTAGACCTTAGGTTTGCGATTTGATTAGCGTTAAGTCCGTGATAGTCGGCAAAGGCACAGACCTTAGATCGTCCGATTTTTTCCACCAGGCCTTTGATCTTTTCGGCTTTTATTTCTCGGTTATTGAGTTTTTTTGATTTGTCCATTATTGATCCTTCTATGTCATCCCGCACTTGATGCGGGATCCATAAACAGCTATCTAGCTGGATTCCCGCCCTTCGGTCTTGAGCTCAGGGTCGAAAGACTTTCGCGGGAATGACAGTTGAAAAAAAGACAACTGCGAAAAAAGAAAAAAAGCGCTCCGAAGACGAGCGCATCAAATCAGATACCGTACGGTATCTGATCGCCTGCGTAGGTCTTTTGATTAAGTCCTTCGATAAACTCAGGGCGCCTACGGTCTTCGGAATTAGAAGGACTATAACAATTATTTGTTTTTCTTGTCAACCCCGCATTAAAAAAGCCCCGAATAACCCCTCTTTGTGTTAGGTGGGTATTGAGGCTTTTTAATTTATATTCGCTCGCTCATGTAAACTTGAGGAGCAAATACCGAGGGCTTTAGCCCTCGGAAGTTTATCAAATCCGGGGTCTTTACTCTGAACTTTCCTCGTCTTTCTTTTCCTCCTCGTCTTCGTCTTTCTTTTCCTCGTCGTCGTTTGGTTGCGTTGTGTTCTCATCAATCATTTTGTTTTGTCACCTCGCTTTCCGTTTTTCCCACGTTAAAGTCCAAATATAAAACTTGGACAGTGGGAAAAACTACTCATGTGGTTGAGCAGGGGAAAGTTATCAAATGAAGGGTTGCCTTGTCAAGCCCTTGAAAATCCCTAAATCCTAAACTCTAAATTCTAAACTCTAAACAATTTCAAAATTCAAATGTTCAAATGATCAAAAAAATGATAGTCTATTGGAAACCTGATTCTTCGAACAAAATGAGAAGTTTGAGTTCTCGCCCTGAGTTTCGACGAAGGGCTCGAACAATATATTTATCATCCTGTTTTGAATTTTGTATTTTGGTCCTTTGAATTTGTTTAGGATTTAAGATTTAGAAATTAGAATTTAAATCGAGGATAAGTCCAACTTTATCGCCGGACTCATTGTGGATTTAATAACTGCCTTTTTAATTTTGTTGGGGCCGATTGCAAAAAATAGAGTTTTTAGGTTTTCTTCAAGTTGTTCGGGCTTATAGGAAAGCTTACCAAGCTTTGTATGGATGATTGGCGCACTTGGGTCTGATTTGTACTCGAAAGTGGTGCCTGAGGCGCTTTCGAGGGCGCTGGCGACATTTTCGGTGACAGTGTTGTTTTTAGGATTAGGCATTAGGCCGCGAGGTCCCAGTATCTTAGCGACTTTAGCCAACTGCGGCATGTATTTTGGCTGGGCAATAACGATATCAAAATCACGATTCGGTTTGAGTTTACCGCTGTCAATCTCATCAATAGTTTTTTCATTTGCCCAGATTATTTGGTTGTCGGTCTTTGGGGTGGTTGCTGATTGACTGGCAAAGATTAGGATTTTCTTTTGCTTCTTGGTGTTAACAGCGTGAGGCAAATTGACATTACCCCGCATGTTTTTGTCTGTGACATTAAGATGGATTTCGATAGTTGGATCAAAATGGGTAGGAGAAGTTTTGAACAAAAGACCTATCGCTTCGCGAGCGGGGTAGAGTTTGTTTTTGTCAATGAGTTGGTTTGCACTAAGATATTTCTGGCCCAAATGGTGAAGGCTTCCGGGTTTTCTTGCTACCACAGAGGGCGATTGCTTTTTGATCACTGGGGGTGCTGAGGGTTTAGGAGGAACAGAAGGACCAGATGTAGTTTTGACCTCTGATTCCTTTGGTCCCTTTATAACTTCTTCTTTTTCCCTTTTCTCTCCCCTCCGGGCCAGAGTGCCCTCCGGACCGGTGGCCTTAATTTTGGCGACACCAGTTAATTTCTCCGCATGCTTGCGGGAGGTTTTAATCTCCTGCTCGCCTGAAGATAAGTCTATTACTTTGATTCTGGTAGTACCCATGCATCACTCCCTAAAATTCTAAATTCTAAATCCTAAATAATTTCAAAATTCTAATTTTCAAAACAGGTTTATGATTTTTGAATTTTGGTCATTTGTATTTGTTTAGGATTTAGATATTAGTGCTTAGGTTTTGTTGCATTAATCTGTGATCTCTACGCCCATGCTCCTTGCTGTGCCTTGGACGATCTTGACTGCTTGATCCAGATCCTTGGTATTTAAATCCGGAAGTTTAACTTCTGCAATTTTTTTAGCTTGATCCCGAGTCAGCTTACCGACAGTTATCTTGCCGGTCGTTTGGGCGCCTTTTTCAAGCCCTGTGGCTTTTTTAATAAGTTCTGCGACTGGCGGCTTTTTGACGATGAAAGAAAAAGTTCGATCCTCGTAAACAGTAATTACTGCCGGCAAGATAGTGCCTTTTTGGTCTTGCGTTTTTTCGTTGAAGGCGCGGACAAAATCCATGATCGGCAAGCCATGCTGACCCAGAGCCGGACCAACCGGCGGAGCGGCAGTTGCCTCCCCGGCGGCAATATTAAGTTTGATGAAAGTTTTTACCTTTTTAGCCATTTTTAGATTACCGTTGATTTAGGAAGTATACGTTAAATGAAGCTGATTTTTCAAGGTTACTGATTTTCCAAGGCGTCAAAGACTTCTTTGGATAGCAAAGCGATTTGTTCGGAGGTGTTTTCCGTGGAAGTAGTATTACTCAAAAAGACAAAAATGTAATCGCTTTTTTTGCCAAGGATAATGCCGACGTCGTGGCGGAGACTATCAAGTTCTCCGGTTTTGTGACCTACTTTGATATCCTCAGGTAAATATTTGGGAATTCTGTCATTGATCTGTTGTGCAAAAAGAAGAGTCTTCATTTCCCCGGAAGCTTGTTGTGAAACTGCCGAACCTCGATAGATTCTTTCCAAAAGATCTCCGACTGATCGGGCAGTGGCCGAAGGAGAATCAGGCCCCGCCAGATCGATTTGTCCCAATCCCTCTTCTTCCATAAGTTTGTCGATACTGCTCCAGCCGAGCTTTTCAGCAAGCAGAATTGCCGAATCATTGTCGGAAATTGTGATCATCAGACGAAGAGCTTCGGCGACACTGTCTTTTTTTAACTGATTTTTTTCGATCGCATCGTAGACTGCCCACATCACCGCGAGTTTGTAAATGCTGGCAGAAGGGAATTTTTGATCGGAATTTATTTCCCAGGACTTTCCGGTTTTTAAGTCTTTGATATAAATTGCTACTTCACCGGAGAAATTGGGTGCCGTATCTGCGATCAGTTTCTCTACAGGATCTGGTTGAGGTAGAGGCGTTTCTTTCTCCTCGATGAGATTTTGTGCTCCCGAATAGAAATTGTCAGGAGTATTATCCGTCTGGTCTTTTTTGGTGATGACGCTGACAATATTCGCCGCAATGACAAGAAGTGCGAGGACCAATAAAGCCGCAATAAGTTTCTTTGAAGGTTGGAGTAGAAGTTTTTTAACCCTTCCCAAAACCGTCATTTCAGCATGACGAGTTAGGGGTGCTACGGGTTTGCCAGATTTAACATAGATTTTTTTAATTTGGGGCACTTATTCTGTCCTTGTTCACTCCCGGAGTGAGCTAAGATTCGACCAGGCGCACTCCGGGAGTGTCATTCCGGATCTGATTCGGAATCCGTTTTGTTTCTATACAGAATCCGTTTGCTGCTAGCAACCACCCTACTCATTATACGTGTTAACTGACTTGGTTCTTTTAGAGTCTGGTATGGAAGAAGGTAAATAAAGAAATTGGGATCTCCAAAAGCTTCTTGAGCATCTTCCGATAAAGGGATATTGAATGCTTTGCAAATCTGCAAACAGTCATCTCCTTCAAGAAGAGCACCTGGTTCATCCATAGCATTTGCCAATCCAACCTTCTCTGCAACTTGATCGAAAACCATTTGTCGTTGGATAGCCTTAGGATTAACTTGTTTTTCTACTTCTCTTGTCATAATTTTGCAACCTGCAAGAAGTCCAACTCAACTGGTGTTTCGCGGCCGAAGATACTGACTAATACTTTGAGTTTGCCTTTTCCCTCGTCAATCTCGGAGATTGAACCTAAAAATTCCGAAAACGGACCATCGGTAATCTTGACTGCCTCGCCAACAGAAAAAGTTGCTTTGAATTTGGGTGCTTCCAAGCTCATGAACTTTTTAATACTTTCAACCTCTTCTTCAGCTAGAGGGGTTGGTTTATTGGCGCTTCCGACGAAGCCGGTGATGCCTGGGGTAGTTCTAACTGCGAGCCAGGTATTATCGTCTAAAACCATGCGGACAAGCAGGTAACCCGGAAAGATTTTTTCCTTAACTTTATTTTTTCTGCCTTCTTTGATTTCAATCTTTTCCTGTGTTGGAACTAAAATATCCAAAATTTTATCCCCGAGTTTTTGCGATGCAATCCTTTGCTTGAGGGTTGTGGCAACTTTAGCTTCGTGTCCCGAGTATGTGTGGACGACGTACCAGTGGGCCCCTTTGACATCCTTTTTAGAGGGTACAGAAGGTGCAGAAGGTTCAGAGGTGTCAGTGACTGGTGTTTCCTTTGGTTCTTCTGTCGTCTTTGGTTGCCCTGGCTCTTCTGTTACCCCTGAATTCTCGGGCTCTTTTGGTTCCTTTGTCACATTTGGCCCTTTTGTTACATTTGTTTCTTCCATATTACTTTATAAAATTTTCAGTTATTTTTGTAAACAAAGCGTCAAGTCCGGCTATGTAGGCACCGACAATAACTGAGACGATAAGCACAAGTAATGTCAGGCGCAAAGTCACAGCCCTTGTCGGCCAGACTACCTTACTTAGCTCTATTCTTGACTCTTTCAGATAAGCGATTGGACTAAATGCCATGGTGTGGGTATGGTAACACGCTGGGGATTTCTTAGGCAAGTCACGTTCATATACTTGAAATTGCAAATGATAAAACTTGAGTGCTAGAATGAAATTTGCCTTCCTTCGCTAATCTACTTCGCTCGAAGAGCTTCGAGGATCAAGAAAGCTTCGGAGGGTTAAAGTTTAGATGACAAAAAAAGTCAGAAAAGTTGTTATTCCGGCAGCCGGGTTTGGGACGCGGTTTCTGCCGGCGACAAAAGCTTCACCAAAGGAGATGCTGCCGATTGTCGATAAGCCGATTATCCAGTACGTGGTTGAGCAGGCGGTTGAGGCGGGAATTGAGGAAATTATTGTCGTTACTGGCTGGCACAAACGGGCAATTGAGGACCATTTCGATACCCATTTTGAACTGGAAGCTCGGCTTGATAAAGATGGAAAAGTAAAAGAACTTGCTGAAATTAGGAGAATTTCAAATCTGGCCAATTTTGTTTACGTGCGGCAAAAAGAACCGCTTGGGAATGGTCATGCAGTTTTGGTTGCCAAAGACATTGTCGGTGATGAGCCGTTTTTAGTGATGTGGGGGGATGAATTTTTCCAAGCTTCCCCTGTGGCACCTAAGCAGTTGATTGATGCTTATGAAAAGTACGGGGCCCCGGTTATTGCCGGTGTTAGAATTGAAAAGCCCGATCTTTCAAAATACGGAATAGCTGATATTACTCCGGTTAAAGACAATATTTTCAAGATTGCTAAGATTGTCGAGAAGCCAGATCCCGACGAGGCGCCGTCGGACTTAGCGACCCACGGCAGTTATTTATTCACTCCTGATGTTTTTGAAATTTTAGAAGATTTAAAGCCGGGCAGGGATGGCGAAATTTGGATTGCCGACGCGATTGATCAGTTGATTTTGCGACGGGACGTTTATGCTTGCGAACTTCAAAATGCTAAATACTACGACTGCGGGTCAAAAGTAAGTTATCTAAAGGCGGTTATTGATCATGGTCTGGCGCGTGAAGATGTCAACGGAGAACTTAGGGAATACCTCAAGAGCCTCAAGTTATAAGGGTATCACGGGTAGTCAGGGTATCACGGGTATCACGAGCTCTATGAAATTAATCTATCTAAGCCCGTGGTACTTGTGATACTCTTGATTCTCGTGGTACTCTTCTTTCGTGGCTCGTCATTTGGCTGTTTTTGCTCCCGAGGCGATTGAGAAAATTTTTTCCGGTGTTAAGAAGGTGGAGGGCAGATTTTCGCAAGTCAGGATTCCACCTTTTGGCAAGGTGTCCGCGGGTGACACGGTTTTAATAAAGAAACCGGGCGAGAAAATTGTCGGCCAATTTCTGGTTGACAGGGTTGTCTATTTTGATCATCCGACGAAGGAAGAGATAGAGCAGGTTAAGAGGAAATACGGCTCTGGGATGGCATTGCCGAAAATTTTTTGGCTGGATAAGGAAAAAATCAACTATATCACCTTAATGTTTATTAAATCAGTGACCAAATTCATCGTTGAGCCCCAGATCCCCAAGCGCGATTTAAGACCGTGGGTGGTTTTAGAATAGAGGGTGGTAAGGGTAACGAAGTCCGTATTGTTTAGCGGTTACGTTAGACGTCAAACTCCTCACGAAACGGGCGTCGTAACCGATTGACCCTAAACGATTAATTTGCAGATTACGGCTGGGGCATTTGAACTTCTTCTTAACTTTGCTACACTTAAATTAGGTGATTTGAAAGGAAGCCCGCCTGATCTCACCCCGCCCTTTTACAAAAAGGCGGGGAGCGATCTTTGGCGGGTAAAGGGGGTGAGTCTGTTTTGTCAGATCAGGAAGATTATCAATCACTATTGTCCGATTTAGTCAAAAAGCAAATGGTGATGCTGGGGCCGCAAGTTGCTATATCAAAAGCTCGAACAGTGGCCGGTTTAACCGTAGGTCAGGATGGTCAGGTCACGGCAATTAGCGGTGATCCGCATAGTGCCTTGGAACAATTAGCGAGTGAATACATGAAACTTTCCGGCCAGATTGCCAATACTACACTGCAGTCATTATTGGAACAGTATCCTGCGATTAAGAGCCGCGGATTACAACAAGCTTGAAATCATGGACCCGACAATTAGTTTAGCCCTGGTTATGATTATCGGCACGATAGCCGGAATTTTAGGTTATTTTTTTGAACGGCAAAGATTTAATGAAGAATTGTCCCGCCGGAAGCAACGCGAAGAAGAACTCGCAAGACGCGCTTATGAAACAATAATCTTAAAAGAAATCGGTGACAGGATTGGTTATTCTCTGAACGGTGCCAAAATAATCGAGATTATCTCAGGTTCGCTGGGTCAATTACTGCCATATTCAACTGTTTCTTATATAATCGCCAACGAGCAAGAGGAGAAAATTATCTTTTCCTGCACGGTTGCTGAGACGGTCAGTCCCGTCTTTGTTGAACACGTCAAGGTGATAATGCTGGCTGCTTTATCTGAGATGACCCAAAAACAATTCAGAAAGAGTGATTTAGATGAAAGCATTCAGGGAGTAATACTTGATGAAGGGTCAGCCGAACTTGTTGGCTCTTACTTTAATCTGCCAATTGTGATTTCAGGAAAACTTGGCGGAATTATAAATGTTGCTTCCAATCAGAAGAACTTGTACAGTGAAAAAAATACCGAAGTACTTTATAGAATTGCCAGACAAGCATCAGAGGCAGTTTCCAAACTCCACGAAGTTTTAGAAAATGAGAAAGCAAGACTTTCACAGGCCGTTCAATCACTTTCTGATGGTCTGATTATGGTTGATACCAGATATCGGCTGGTTTTGGCTAATAGAAAAGTTGCCGATCTTCTAGGAACAATTGCAAACCCTTCACTTTTTGATATTGCTAACGCTCTTTCCGGTACTTTAGACTTGCGAAGTCATGTTGAAGAAGCTCTTAAATCTGAAGGAGAAACGCCTTCTTCTGAAATTGTTGTCCATGATAAAGTTTTGCAGGTCGCGGTTCTTAGAGTCTTAGATAAGAGAACGAATGAGCCGATGGGGGCAATTGTTCTATTCCATGACATTACCGACGCGAAATCCTTAGAGCAGTTAAGGCGTGATTTTAGCGCTATGATGGTTCACGAACTGCGGTCTCCACTAACTAGTATCCGCTCGACGGTGGAACTTTTAAAAGACGATTTTGCCAAACTGAAAGAGGAGGATCTTGTCAAATACCTGACAAGTGTTGATGTAACCTCGCAAGCGATGCTTGAGCTTATTAATGATCTTTTAGATGTTGCCAAACTAGAAGCTGGTAAATTTGATGTGATTTGCGAAACGGGACCTATTGCCGATTCGATTACCGAAAGGACAGAAAGCTTCAAGCCTCAAATAGAAGAAAAAGGCTTAAGACTGACAGTGGAAATTGAAAAGGGTTTACCCTCTGGCTATTTTGATAAAATTCGGATAAAGCAGGTACTCAATAACTTGCTTTCTAATGCTATCAAATACACTCAAACAGGCGAGATAAAAGTAAAGGTCGCCAAGGATACGAGCGATGGGCAGACAAGTGATATTTTGATTAGCGTATCTGATACGGGTATCGGTATTGAAGCCGACCAAATAGATTCACTATTTTCTAAATTCGGCCAGCTTAAAGCCGGCAGAAATAAAGCCGGTCTGAAAAGTTCAGGCTTGGGACTTTATATTGCCAAGGGTATTGTAGAGGCCTGGGGCGGTAAGATTTGGGTAAGATCAGAGGGTCAGGGTTTGGGTAGCACTTTTTATTTCACCGTGCCCATTGCCGAGTCTGACAATAAAGAAGAAGCATCTTCTATCAGCGGCAAAATTTATCCTAGCGAAAAAATCGCCCATGCATGATATTATATTATTAGTAAGGGTTTAAATATGGCTAGAATAATAATAGTTGAAGACGATCAGACGTTAGCGGCTATTTATAAGCAGAAGATAGAGGAAGGCGGCCATACGGTTTCAATCATTGAGGATAGTAAGGCAGTGTCGACGATCACTGCTGCCAGGCCGGATTTGGTGATTTTGGATATATTGATGCCTAACGTAAACGGACTTGATATTTTGCGGGAAATAAAAGCCAACGCCCAAACCTCAGTAATCCCTGTTCTTTTATTGACTAATGTTGCCGAAGATGCTAGTGTTGCCAAAGGTCTTCAGTATGGTGCCTACGGGTATCTCTTAAAATCTGAGACTACGCCCGACCAGGTACTGCCCAGAGTTAATATGATGCTTGAGGAAACGAAACCGCCCACACCCTAAGAAATGGCCAAAATAATTATAGTTGAAGATGATTTGAAGGTGGCTAATAATTACAGGAATAGATTAGCTCAAGAACAGCACGACGTAAAGATTGTCGCAGACGTTCAAGCCATTAATATGATTTCGACGGAAAAACCGGATTTGGTACTTCTTGATATTCTGATGCCCAAAATAAATGGCTTGGCAATACTTCGCGAAATAAAAGCTCAGAATGAGCTTTTCGATATTCCGTTTTTAATCTTGACAAATGTGGAAGGAGCCCAGGAGGTTCAACAGGCAATTGAACTGGGGGCCAGCGGGTATTTAGTTAAAGCTGATACCAGTCTTGATTTGTTAGTCCAAAAAGTAAACGATATAATTTCAGCAGGTGCCCTTGGCACAGGAGTAAAAACCTAGCGATATTTGTTATCTTCAATGTTTTTCCCAATTTTTGTTAAAGAAAGGCAGGTGATTTAAAGAATAAATGGCTACTAAATTATTCGTAGGAAGTTTGCCTTTTGCGACAACCAGTGACCAGTTGCGGGCAATCTTCGAAAAAGTTGGAAAAGTTGCTGACGCCAATGTAGTTACCGATAAGATGACCGGCAGGTCACGCGGATTCGGTTTTGTCGAGATGGCAACTGAAGAAGATGCGAAAAAAGCAGTCGATAAGTTAAACGGCAGTGATGTTGACGGCAGGAAGATTTTTGTTTCCGAAGCCAGACCACAGGCTCCGAGAGAAGGATAGTTTGTTTCCCGGTTCACTCCCGGAGTGAGCCAGGGTACAGCTTTGCGCACTCCGGGAGTGTCATCCGGGCGATTTTAGATTTCGATGATTTCGTCTAAGGTTTTTCCTAAAACTTTCGCGCGGCCCTGACTGATAACGACCAAATCTTCGATTCTTATTCCTCCCCAAGGGAGATAAAGGCCGGGTTCAATGGAAAAGACCATATTTTCCAAAAGCAGCTCGTTTCTGGTAGGTCTAATATATGGATTTTCGTGGATATCGAGACCAACACCGTGGCCAAGTCCATGAATGAAATATTGATGAAGCATCTTTTTTTTGAAAACATTGTTGGCGGTATGATACACGTCGGAGGCTTTGATGCCATGAGTGATTTTGGAAATAGCGGTTTTTTGGGCATTTAAAACATGATGGTAAATATTTTGCATTTCTTCTGTCGGTTTGCCGATAAAGATAGTTCTTGAGAGGTCCGCACAATAATTTTGGTATTTGGCGCCAAAGTCCAAAAGCAAAACTTGCCCTTTTTTGATTTTCTGCTTGCCGGTTAGATAGTGGGGAAGAGCGGAGTTTTGGCCTGATGCGACGATACTTTCAAAGGCCAAGCCATCAGCACCTATAGATTTAATGATCTTGGTTAATTTTTCGGCAATTTCAGCTTCTGTCTGGCCAGTTTTGATTGTTTTGACAAGCTGTTCAAAGGCCTCTTGGGAAATAATTTGGGCTTTTTCGATTCGTTTGATCTCGTCGTCTGTTTTGATAAGGCGTATGTCTTCGACGAAATTTTTGGTTGGGATTAATTCAAGTTGCGTAATTCGATTGTCATTCCCGCGAAAGTCTTTCGACCCTGAGCTCAAGACCGAAGGGCCAGAATCCGATCCTCGCGTTCGCGAGGATGACATGAATGCTGTTTTAAATTTCTGAAATTCTGAGAATTTCAGGTCGTCTTGTTCAAAGCCAGACTTCGCTTGGCCTTGCCGGACTACGGTGGGCAAACCCATTCTGGTTTCACCCCCGGGGTGAGCCAGGTTGGATCTTTGCACACCCCGGGGGTGTTTCTCAATTTCCTTTTTTCCACCTCCGAGGTGGGCTCTGACTCCTCGGAGGTGAGTTTGAGATAAAAGTTGCAGCGCAACTTCAAAAATCTGGTCCCGTTCATCGACAATTTTGACCTTAAGATTGCGGCTTTTGACTTTAGTGGCTTCAGTTTGATAAAGCCGGGCAGTTATCAAAATTGGTGTTGGACAAAAGACAAGAACCGATTCCCGCTCTGTGGGTGAAACACCCTTAAATCCGGTCAGATAAAAAATATTGGTGGGATTAGTGACGATAAAGCCGTCAAGCTTATTATCTTTAAGCTTTCTTTGAAAATCCAAAATTCTTTCTGGATAATCCATCAAGAAGGAATTATATACCAACAGCGGCATTTTCGCTTTTCTCCAACTAAACGCTAGACGCTAATTTACTAGACGCTATTTCAATACTATTTTGCCCTCTTGCTTTTTATCGTTTTCTATCCTATAATATTAAGTTATGAGAGAAGCAGATTATGGTTCAGGATCAGGCAACGAACACCGAAATGTTTCGCGGGGATTGAAGGCAGCCGCATTTGTTGGTCTTTTGATGGTTGTACTCCGTGGGGGACAGGTAACGACTGAGAGCCCAGGACAGACGTTTGATGCTCCGGTTGACACTGTAAGAACAGCTGCACAGTTTACAGTTGATGCTGTCGAAACCACAGTGCAGATTGGTGAAAAGGCAGTCGGAATCGGGGATAAGGCTCTAGATAAGGGTGGAGATACTAAAGAGGCTTTAGGTGATATCTGGGGTCGAAACTGGTAAAAATTAATATTGGTTGTTCTTCTTAAAATTCCTCTTTTGTAATACCAGCTTGTTTTAAAATATTTTGAAGGGTGCCAGGTTTTAAATCATTATTATGATAAGGAACAGTAACCCTAAGATTCTTCTTTTTTGTAAAGTCGATGACTGCCTTTTTGTCTCACGAATGTAAACCCGTTTTTCTCCAAGACTTTAATTATCTGTCTTGGTTTAACAGATTTCATAGTTGAATATTGATCGGAGAGACGACGATTGGTTTTGTTTCTTCGGGAATTTCGGATTCTTTCAGATCTTCAAGATAAAGCTGAGCCGCCTCCTTGATATTTTTCAGGGCTTCTTCAAAAGTATCACCCTCTGAGATACAGCCAGGAAGTGCAGGAATAGTTACAGAATAACCACCGACCTTTTCTGGTTCAAAAATCTCAGTATATTTTAGTACTTGGGCTTTTTTGGATTTCATGGCGAGGTTATTATACCAAAAAGTCTACATAGCGAACGACGTGGCACGGGTGCCAGGATTCGAACCCGGACTAATGCTTTTGGAGAGCATTGTGCTACCATTACACCACACCCGTATAAATCATACAAATTATATCAGTTGAGGTTAGTTATCTCCAGTAGATTTGTTGTTAGTATTCATCTTTCTCCAGCCAAATCGTCATTGCGATCCGGCGCAGCCGGAGAAGCAATCTATTAGATCGCCGCGTCCCGATTTCATCGGGACTCGCGATGACATATCCATTGCGAGTTTGATTTGGGAGCTCCTACTCAGGAGGTTCAACGCAGTAGTTGAGATTGGAGCCGGTGGGGGGTGCTTCGTTGCATAAAGCATTATCGTTATCAGGTTTAACCTGGTTGGTAATGTCCTGATCGCCGGAATTGTCAAGGTGGGACCACAGGAGAAAAGATTGTCTGTTATCAGATCCGCCGAAAACAAAATAGCAGTAGACGCTTGTCGCATTCTCACAACCAGGGGCAGGAGTTGCCGAAGGTGATGGAGAAGGTGAGGGTGTCGGCGTAGGCGTTGGAGTAGGCGTAGGTGTGGGCGTTGGAGTGGGAGTAGGAGTTGGGGCAGCGGCATAGTTATAATTGGCATAAATGGACATTTCTCTTTGTTGGTAAGTGGGTGAGCCGAATGGGTCTGTTAAGCTCCCATTATAAGCAAAAGTATTACTGGTTGTCGTATCGTAGTAATAGTAGTTTATGATTGAAACGCCAGACCAATATACACCCAGCCAATAACTTGTACCATTACCGGGTAATATTATGTTGGGCGAAACGGGTAAATCCCACCATTGTGCAGTTGTGTTCATGAAGGTCTGTTGGCAAGAAGATGCCAAGAGGACGCCTGGGGCACCGGCATTATCAGCGTAGATTACTGGCGTTACATCTGTACCGCCCAAACCTTGAGCTCTTCCATAAAAACTTAATTTAGTTATAATTACCTCTCCCGACTGATTCAAAGTGAATCTTGAGGCCAGTTTGTAGCCGTTATTGCGAAATTCATTGCTTGCACCGATGTTTGCTTTGCCAAAAGTGCCAGCGTCAGGTATAGGAGGAAGTGGCGAGGAAGGAGTATATTCAGCATAAATTGACATGGTCCTTGCAGCATAACTTGGTGAACCAAAAGAACATGCCGGGCCGTCGCTGTAACTATCGGGGTTGGAGGCAAATTGATTGGTATCACCCGCATCATAATAATAGTAATGGATAAGTGCGAGAGTGTCTCCCCAGATTATACCTAACCAATAATCAGCTGGAGTAAGATTGACTGTTGTAGCGAAGTCAAAAGTCCACCATTGGGCGGTTGTATTAACTGTGACCTCTTTCGACATTGCTACTAAAGTGCCCGGGGCACCTGAGTTGTTCGTGTAGATAACTGCTTTAACTTTTGCGCCAGCAACACTTCCTGCCCTGCCATACCATCTAACACTGGTTATGGTTCCATTCGTCGTGAGAGTATATTTTGAAGCGAGTTTAGAGTCTCGGTTCAAAAATGTATTTGATGCTCCTACGGTTGTTTTACCAGAGGTATCGGCATAGGCAGCTGGGAGAAATTTTGGGATGGATTTTTGAAAAAGACTGGCCAGGGAAGAAAAAATGTTTAAACCAGTTTGTCTTGGATCTTTGGGGAGTTTTTGGATGTAGGGTTCAAGGTCCGGAATCCAGGGATCATCAGGGCTGCTGGAAATAAATTCGTCAGTACCGGCAGCCTGGGGAGGATAAGCGTCATGGTCCTGGTAATAAGAAGTAAGGGCGGTTCTAATTGCGGCCAAATCTTGCTTTCTTTTAGCGTCTCTGCCTTTGTCGCGGGCATTGTCGAAATTGACATAACCGATGGTTGAAATAATACCGATGATCGTGATAGCTACCAGAAGCTCGATCATGGTAAAGCCTCTGGCTTTACGGTTAATGGTTAACAGTTGACGGTTCACGGTTCTTAATATTCTGTGAACTATGAACTGTAAACTATGAACTAGATTGGGCATCTAATTCAATTGTTCTGCCAACTGGCGGATTTGTCAATTGCTGAAGTTAGATGAGTTTGCTTAAAACCCTTATTGTTCGAGCGTAGCGAGAACTGCAGACTTCTCACTTTGTTCGAAGAATAACAAGGTTTTCAGTAGACTAAAGTTATATTTTTACTTCGCGGTGTTCAGTGGTTTTTCTGCATCGCTTGCCCCACAAACTTTGCCGTTCGCCTTTTGGGTACTGTTCGTACACGGCTCACGGTGCAGTTAAGAGGGGCTGCGCTGTGATTTATAATCGCTTAGCAGAAAACCCCACTTTCTTAAAGTGGGGATGAATGCTAAAAAGCGATTACATACTTCCGAGGAATTAGCAGTGAAATGTGTAGGGTTTTCTGCTGCGCTCCTGTAAACTTGAAAAACAAAACCGAGGACTCTTAGTCCTCGGAAGTTTATTGAATTAGTGTTTGGAAGTATTATTTAAATCTTGACCTCTTTATGTTCCGTTACCTTCCGACATCGCTTGCAATATTTGCGAAGGAGAAGTTTTTCTCGGCCCGCTTCTTTTTTTAGGGCGGCATTTTCGGGATTTTTCTCCGTTGTATAATTGCGGTTTTTGCAAACCGTACACTCAAGGTGGATTAGGATGCGCTTTGTCTTGGCCATGGTTCCCTTTTTTGTCATTCCCGCGGAAGTCTTTCGACCCTGAGCTCAAGACCGAAGGGCGGGAATCAAATCCTCAATCGAGTTAAGGATGACAGTTTAATAACTTTCAAGCGATAATTTCACCGTAAAGATCCTTGAAAGTTGGGTTGGTTTTTCGAATCAGATCTAACTTCCACTGCCTATTCCAATGTTTAAGTTGTTTTTCTCTTGCAATAGCCTCCTTGCTACTACAATGTACTTCAAAGTATAAGAGCCTCTTAAGATTATACTTTTTAGTAAATCCTACGACAAGGCCATGTTTATGTTCGTAGGTTCTGCGGATTAAGTCGTTGGTCACACCGATGTAAAGTGTTGGTCTGATATTTCCCATGATATAAATATAGTATTTCTTCATTTTAAAAACAGATCCTCGCCTACGCGAGGATGACAGAGAAGAGTCTATACGCTAGTTTACTAGACGCTTTTCTCAGTCTTTTTCTTTCCAGGTAAGAATTGTGAAGGAGCCGGTTGTCGGAAAAGATGGCGGAGGCGTGATAGTCAGGTTTTCGTCAAATAAAAGTTCCCTATTTTCGTATCCGTTATCGCATCCGGCAGGATCATTCCGTGTCCAGGTGTCGCCGCAAACCGTTCGGAAGCCATATCTTTTAGCAGTGCCCAGCGAGCCATTGACGATAATCTGATTTCTTTGCCAATAAGTTGAGTTGCAGCTTTTCTTATAGCTGTATCTGCCGATTCTGCCTTTTTGGGCAAGAAGAGCTGAATCAATATGCAAATCGTCTTCTGAATACAGCCCAATTGAAATATCCTTCTGGGCAATAAGACCAATTTTGTCAGATCCGTCGTCATTTGTATATTCGATGTCATTATTGACAATTATCGATTTTTCTTCTGGTGTACCCCCAATTTTTGCAGCGACAATAGTGAGTTGGGCAGTATCGATTTTACCTTCCACCCAAAGTTGATCCTCCACAAATATGATTCCATTTGTCGGGAAAGAATGGTTCAGACTTACTTCTTCCTCGGTAGTAATTCCATACGTGTCTACACTAGAACACTGGGCTGTTGTGGCGGTTACTTTATAAATGTCGAATCTGTCATCTTCTCTAAGACGAATTCGGTAACCGATAGCGTCCGATTCGTGATCCTGGTAGAAACCCTCACCCGGTATTTGTGCTTTTGTTCTTAGATCGGCTAGATCGGCCGTAATGCCATTGAAATCGACACTGGGTACCGGAAACTGACGTCCGGCTAGGAAGACATCCGGGCGGTCAGGTACTGAATTAGGGGGGGCCTCGAGGGGTCTGAAATTATTGTTCCAGTTTGGATTTGGATCGGGTGGGGGCGGGTCTCTGTGAGTATGGACACCAAATTCGTGATTATTATCTGAATGCCAGACATGTTCCGGGCTGTCGATATCATCATGATCAGGATCGTCATAGTCGGCTACCGCACTTGTAACAATATCGTGGGCAATACCGTCAAAACGTATACCACCATTGGAATGCAAGGGCCCAAAAACTTCAGTGCCCCAGCCGAAACGAATTGCTTCATTGGCAATAACGGCATACCTTGCAAAAGAAGGGATTCCAAGTTGAGCGACGATTTTCCGTGTCTGAGGGCTGCCGGTTAACTGGCCAACAGCTTCAACAGTTGTAGTTGAAGAACCAAGCGGAGGAGGGGTGATAGTTAGTGTGTATTGGCCAATTACATTACCGCTGGAATCTTTATAATCATGGATATAAGGACCAGGACCGCCGGTGCCATCTTGGTAATCAGTTGAATCATGAGCAAGATGCCACAGGTAGTAATTTACACCCGCTTCAGCAACAGAAAGAGCTGATGCTGAGATATTTTGGTTTGCGACCTGATTTATATTTGAGATGTTTAGAGAAATCCAGGCGACCGAAGCAATAATAATAAAAGACAGAGGAATCAGAATAAACGGCAGGATAAGACCGGATCTGAGTCTTGATATTTTGGGCAGGATTTTGGTCATCTGATCCTAGTTTAACTAAAATAAAGATCTTTTGCCAGGTTTTTATGGGAAAAAGGTTAGTTTTCACCTGACGTTGTGTCTTCGCGAGTCCGTTCGGCAAGCTCAGGACGTGGCGATCTTTTTAAGATTGCTTCGTCGTCCCTCGATAAACTCGGGACTCCTCGCAATGACAGAGAGAGTTGCTCGCACTAGTTGTTGGTTTTGAGGTTTCGCAGCTGAATCTGAAAAGACGTTGAAATCGCCTCCGGAGGTTTGCCGGGATCATCGTCAATCGTCAAGTTAACTTTGATAAGAGTGATGCTGGCAGCCAAGATAGGTGGGGTAAGCTGAGTACCATCCTGATCGAAGTACTCAAATAGCGGGTCGGAAATGACATTATTGGCGATAGCCTTGACTGTTTCGCTTGCCGGGTCATAGGTATAATCCGGAGGACTCCCGGTTGGCGGAATTAAGCCGCGTTTGATTTGGCCGTTTTCTATGAAATAACGCACCTCATCAGGCGGAGATGAGGACGAAACCGCGTAAGCACGAATCGTCAATGTATTTGAAGATGGATCGATAACTTCAGTTGTTGCCCTTAGTTCTTTTTCGAGAAGGAGTGAAGCAGCGATCGAATCATTCTGAAGCCTGGCATAGTCCTCTCCTTTATGAAAAGATTTAAAAAAATTAAAGAAGAAAGCTGCAAGTATTGTGGAGACAATTGCCAGAACTGAGACAGCAACTAGTAGTTCCACGACTGTGAAGCCGCTTGCTTCACCCCCGGGGGGGTGCTCTCTAGGTTTCGCCTCGACTTCACCCCGGGGGTGGGGCTTGAAAAGTTCACTCCCGGAGTGCACTTTGTTATTCCCCGGCACACTCCGGGAGTGTCGCTTCGGGAAGGGATGGTGATTAGGATCTTGTTTTTTCATTGGATCGTAAAGTCTTGCGGTTGGGTTGCAAATTCATCATTGGGATTTCTGACTTCAAGGTCCCAAGCGGGAGGATCAGTTGCAGCCCCAGTCAGGTCAAAAGTGGCAGAAAGCAGAGTGTTTTCCGGATTTGCATCGACGGTTGTAGCAACAATATTTGGCTGACCGCTTTTTATCAATTTGACAGTTGAGGTATCAAAAAGGTTGGTACCATTGATATTTATGGTAACTGAAGAGCCGGAAGTACCATTTTTAGGGGAGTGCGACGTAATTGTTGGAGCTGTTGGGGAGGTAGTCAGCCTGATGATAACCGGAAGAGTAGTATCCGGAGCCAGGGGGACTTTTTGTTGAGGAGTGGTTGATGACACATAGTAGCCCGTTTCAGGAATAATGCTGTAACTGTCAAATTCAATATCTGAAAGGATTATTTGTCCGCTCGCGTTGGTCGGTTGAGTGGTTTCGTATTTGTAAACAGGGGGATCATCGTATGTTTCCTTATCGCCATGAATAGTTAGATCGACAAAGGAGAGGGGAGTTCCCAGAGTATTATCTACGGCTGTAATCTGAAGAGTACTTAGCTTGTCGATTGTGAGTGTTTTATTCTCGACTTGCTGAGCCAAAATAGTGATGTTTGGAATAGTTTCCGTGCTGTAGTCTGGAAGAAACGCCTTTACCTGATAGCCGCTATCGGGTGGCAGGTGGGGGATTACCAATTTTCCTAATATATCCGTATGCACTCCAAGCATGTTCAATGGGTCTGGGGCTAGAGTTGGATTTGTAACGTCAAGGTTAGCCAATGGAATGGGATCGCCGGCGGCGTTAATAACGGAAATTGAGAGAATGCCGGTATTTGATTCGGTTTCGGCAGCTTTAGCGGAAACATCAGAAGTAAGAATGGCAAGAGTTTTATCTTTATCTTTTTCTGTAACTTTTACTTCCAGTCTTTTGTAATCATAAGGGTCGGGATCATCAGGTGCGATACCGTCAAACGGGTCATCGACATAGCTAATCATGATATTAACATTAAATTTTGTATTGCCCTTTATAATCTCCTGATCAACAGGAATATCGCCCGGCGGGTAGATACAACATCCTTGGGTGGCCAACGAGTCATAAGGCATATTTTTTAACTCTTCCATTTCTCCGGTAGCGATTGTTCTTGCATGGATTCTTAAATAGGTAGTTCGAACTCCCTGAAGTCCAATATAAATGGCTGAAACCACAGCCATACTCACAAGTGAGATTAGAAGAACGACAATTAATACCTCGATTAGGGAGAAACCATTTTTAGCGTTTAGCGTATAAGCAAAGCTTGCGGTTCTCGGCTTTGTCTGCGGGCCTAAGCGTTTAGCGTATAGAAGGGGCATTAGTTTTATTTTAACAGCAGTTCTTGGGGAATGTGAATTGGAGTGAGCCGATGATGGGAGTCGAACCCATGACCTTTTCCTTACCAAGGAAACGCTCTACCACTGAGCCACATCGGCGCGCGCGACGAAGTGCTGGGAGCAGGATTCGAACCTGCGGAGCCCTTTCGGGCGACGGTTTTACAGACCGTTGCAATTGACCACTCTGCCATCCCAGCTCGTCGGAATAAACTTCACTTTTAGGTTTTTTACAAAGTAAAAAACCTTTACGTTCCGTTATTCCTCCTCTTCAAATTGCTTCGCAATTTGATATTAATTAACTCACTTTACAAATCAAAGCCAAAAGTATTTTTGTGAGCCGAGAGTGGGATTCGAACCCACGACCTATCGTTTACAAAACGATTGCTCTACCGCTGAGCCATCTCGGCAAGCCAGGTAGATTTGAACAAAGTAATTTTACTCTAAAAATAGACACTGGGCAATTTTTTGCATAGGCTTGACATAATCTGATACAATTGCCAGAGTTTAAGTTTCTAAAAATGGACGAACAGCAAACACCAACAGCCGGCAGCCCGATTTATCAAGAGACTCAAGCAAAGAACGCCAAATGGCTTTGGCTTTTAATTGCGCTGATTATCATCGGTGCTTTAGTCTTTGCTTTTATTCGAGGGATCGGTCCTTTTGCTCAGTTTAAGGGTACTGCCACCGAGGAACCTACACCTTCGTTTGTTGAGGAAGAATTTGCAAGTCCGTCACCGGAAGCCACTACAGAGGCTGAGCTTGATAAAAGCGAGCCGAAAATTCGAGTTTTAAACGGAAGCGGAGTAGCAGGCCTTGCGTCTTCCGTCAAAGATTATTTAGAAGGGGAAGGGTACACAATAAGCGCAGTTGGCAATGCACCTAATTATGATTTTGAACAGACGGTGGTTCGTTTTAAGGAAAGTTTTAGTAAATTTCAGAACATTTTGTTTAGTGACCTTTCAGATAAATATTCAGTTGTAGTGGATAACGATAATCTAGAAGCTACTGATTCTGCGGATATCGAGGTTATTGTCGGAGCAAAATAATAGAATTAAATCAAAATTTAAAAGTCAAAAGTCAAAATTATAGAAGTCAAGCAAGGCTTGACTTTTTATTTTGGCTTCACGAAAGTGAAGGAAAAACATACTTTCTCGGAAGTTAATTTTACCCAAAAGAAAAACCGCATGGATGCGGTTTTTTGATAATTTCAACCCTACTTAACGGCGCATGGCTTAGCTTTTCTCTGGTAAAATCCAAGTGGGTATCCTGCCACGTCCGTCTAAGCTGAACGTGAACACTGGATTCCCGAAGACTTTCAATGAAGCAAAGAAATAAACTAAGACTTTTAAAGTGCAACCCAAGTAGGGTTTTTAGTTTCCTGTGAACCAATTTAATAATACCACCGGTGTCAATGGGAAACAATAAACTGGAAACAGTAAACTAGAAACTGTTTGTTTAAGATTTCAAGTTTGAAGTTTCAAGTTAAAAGGGGGCGGTAGAGCCTGGAAGTAACAGGCTGAGTATTAGGGAGACAATCGGAAAAATGATTCTGCCAACGTTGCCGGTAATTAAAAGGAAAAGTAAAATAAAAATACCGTATCTTTCGGTCCCGATAAAATCATGGTACCAGTCTCTGGGCAGCAGTCCTGCTAAAACTTTGAAACCATCAAGAGGATGTATGGGAATTAAATTAAAAACACCTAGTATTACGTTTATCCATATAATGATTGAAATTAACTGATAGGCACTAACTAAAGTTAAACTTAAGGTGTTTGTGAAATAAGCGACAAGGTAGGGTATCGAAAGTAGAATTGCCAGAAGAAAATTTGAAACAGCACCCGCAACAGAAATTAGTGCCGAGTCCCTTTTAATATTTCTTAGATTAAACGGATCAAAAGGTGTTGGTTTACCCCAGCCAAAGCCGACAAGAAGAAGTGCGAGAGTACCAATCGGGTCCAGGTGGGAGGCAGGGTTGAGAGTTAACCTGCCGGCGAGTTTGGCTGTTGGATCTCCAAGACGGTAGGCTACAAAAGCGTGAGATGCTTCGTGAATAGTGATAGCGCTGACCAAACCAATGATGAAAGCCAGTGCGATCACCGGATTGGTTTGAAGTAAAGTTAAAATAATCATTTTAGCCTTTCAAGCCTGCCTGCCGGCAGGCAGGTTGTCTGATTCTTAGGTGTTATGGTATATTCTATCAAATAACTGTTCAACGCCAAACGACTAAAGTGTTATTTCTAATTGACCTAATTATTCTAATATCATCTAAACTTCAATTATTGTAATTAATATTAAAAATCTAATGAAGTTTACTGATATATCAGATTCGCCGAAGGCGAAGGCTGATATTGACCTAAATAAATCCTAAATCCTAATATCTAAATTCTAAACAATATCAAAATTCTAAATTCAAAAAACGTTTTGATATTTGGATTTCGGTCATTGGAATTTGTTTAGAAATTAGGATTTAGAAATTAGAAATTTGAAGTCATAAGCGAGGTAATTATGCGTGTTTGTGAAGTTTGCGGTAAACGATCAGTGATCCAAAAGTCCGGAGCTCATCAGTACGGTGGAGGCTGGGCAATGCGGGCGACCAAAAAACGAAAGGTGTGGCAGGTCAACCTGCATAATGTTAAGGTTAATTATAAGGGAGTACGCCGGACAATGAGACTTTGTACAAAGTGTTTGAGGAAAGTAAAGAGTTCCGCCTCCGCTAAAGCTTCGGCGGACAAGCAAAGTCAAGAAAAATTAATTATGCCGATAATTAAAGAATCAAGCCAGGTAGTCTCCGCTTAATAATTTTTCAATAAACTTTTTTGCTTCCGGGTAGCCGTTTAGAAATTCTTTGACTGTCATTGGTCGTTTGCCCTCCGGTTGGATCAAATTTCCCGGCAGGAATTTAATCAGTATTAATTTTTCACTTTTCACTTTGATGCTTCGGCTTCGCTCAGCATCATCCTGAGTTTGCCGAAGGATGACTTTCGACCATACTCCCGGCCAAGGGTAAAAAGCACGGACCATACGGTCAAAGGTTTGAGGATCCGGGGGTTTTTCTGGATCTATAAATCCATCTTGTTTAGTAAAGCGGTGAGTATAAGTTGCTTGTGATTCATCCTGAGGCGCACCCCCGGGGTGCTCTCCAGGTTTCGTCTCGACTTCACCCCGGGGGTGTAATCTAGAAACACTCCGGGAGTGGGCAAGATTAGGTAGTAGCCCAACTATTAATTCGGCTCCGATTTTGTTGAGTCTTATCAAAAGCGAATCAGTTGTTTCATTGGGTGCAAGTTCGTATTCCTGTTGGGCCAAAATATCGCCGGCATCGACCTCTTCGGTCATTTTGATGATGGTGACTCCGGATATTTTTTCGCCTGCAAGAATTGCCGCCGGTGCAGGAGAGGGCCCGCGATGTTTGGGAAGTAGCGAATGGTGGATATTTAAGGCTGTATATTTGGGCAAGTCAAGAAGGCTTTTGGGCAAAATCTTGCCATAATCTGCAACAATCAAGAAATCAGGTTCAGTATCTGAAATTGTTTCGAGGGCTCTTTGATCTAGTTGATCCGTTTCCAAAAGTGCCAGCTTGTTTTTTTGAGCAAATTGTTTGACCGGGCTAACGGTTAATTGTCTTTGACGGCCTGAGGGTTTATCGGGGTTGGTCACAACAAGTGTAAGACCTAACTTATCCTTGATGATTGCAGCGGAAATGACCGAATATTTTGAGCTTCCGAAAAAAACGATTTTCATTATAAGCACCTACTTCTATCATTCTGCTTGATACGCTCACTTTGTCATTCTGGCAAGCGAAGAATGAGCGCGTCCAGAATCTGTTTTGTAGGATTCTGGCGTCGTCGTTTCACTCCTCCCCAGAATGACACACTTAAGTTCGTATCATGCATAGGTTACTTCTACAAATTGTTCTTTTCCACTTTTTGTTTTTTCTACCTTAAAGATTTTGCCGTTTTGGCTGTGAACATGATCGATAAAAAGAATTCCGTTTAGATGGTCAATCTCATGCTGGATAATTCGGGCAGGCAGACTCTTATAGTGAACCCTTGTTTTTTGGCCATTTTTATTTTGCACTTCAAGATCAATTTCCGCGGGTCGCATGACATGTCCATAAAGATCGGGAACCGAAAAACAACCTTCGAGGAAAGTAACTTCCCCTTTGGAAACTCTCAGAATTTTAGGATTAATGAAAGATTTAATCCTGTTTCTTATTTTGGCTACAAAAACTCGCCTGAAAATACCAATTTGCGGGGCCGAGAGGCCAAGGCCCGGAGGATCAGTTTGAACTTCGAGAGTTTGTGTAAGATCTTCAATAAGTTTGTTAAGGCCCCGGTCAAAACTGGTTACTTCCTGTGACCCTTGTCGAAGTTTTTCATCTGGTAAAGTTAAGATACTTCGTATCATGAATTTTTAGTTTACAATTTTCAATTTTTAATCAATTTTTAAAATTTAAATATTTAATTTTCAATGAAAATTTCAAATTAAAAATTAAAAATTATTTTCAATTAATACTACCCGGCTCAACCGTAATCTGCCAATCTCTGGATATTTTTTCCAGATAAGGACTAAGGTTCTTAATTGCTTTTTCTTTTTCAGAAATACTGTACGATGCAAGCTTGTGTTTTAAAATTATATTATAAGTGGGAACTTTTGTTTTGAAAATTGGTTGATACGGGCCGAGGATAGAAAGTGGAAAGTGGAAAGTGGAAAGTGGAAAGTGGGAAAAATCTTCTATAAGTTTTTCGGCTTTTTTTTCGATTATTTCCGGACTTTTCCCTTTGATACTTAATTTAACAAGTAGGGCGTATGGAGGATATAGGAGGGATTTACGAGCGCTTAAACTTTGGGCATAGTACGCTTGAAAATTCCCTTGAGCCGCAGCTTTTATTACGGGATGGTCTTGGGCATATGTTTGGAGGATGAAACGGCCATTTTCTTTCGTTAAGTTTTTAAGATTTGTGATTTGGGCGAATGTTTTTTCTAGTGCGGAAAAATCGGCGATATTCAAAGTTGTATCTGCTAAGATGTGGGCTACAAGATCATATTTATAGGCAATAAGTTTGTAAAAGACGGATGCAGTGGCAATGTCAATGGCCGGACGTCGGATATCGGACGTCGGATATCGGAGGCCTTCGGCAATAAGATTAACGTTGGCATTGGGGACCAATTGTTTGACGGTTTTGGCAAGAGACCAAATGTTTAGTGAATTAAAAAAGAAATCGTGGGATTGGCAGTTAGGGCAGATTTGAGGGGCATCAGGCATAAATTCATGGAATCGGCAGGTCTTGCAATAAAATTGACCGGATTCCCTTTTTTTATTTAAAAATAGTAAAGTTTTTTCCTTTCGTGCAACCGCTTTGAGAATTAGGGAAGAAAGCAAATCAGAGACTATCGACTTGTTGCCTTTATTTTTCTCATCGGTCATTGAAACAATTGTTGTCATGTTTTTTGATTCGGAAATCTTCATGTCATTTTTGTGGGAAAAATAGGTAGTGATTTTTGGGGCGGAATCGATAATTTGCAAGTTGGCGCCGGTTAAAGGTTGTAATTTTTCAGCAATGGTTAAGGTGTCAAAATACGGTGATCTCTCATCCTTGTATGCACCGTCATGCTCATCAAAAATGATAATTTTGGATAGGGCCGGGCATGGGGTAAAAATAGCTGAACGGGAGCCGAAAATAAAATCGACTTGACCTGAAAGTATTTTTTGCCAAACGGCGAATCTCTCGGACATTTTTAATTCGTTGTGATAAATAGCGTAGTTTTTAGCTTGCGGAAATTTGGCCATTGTTTCAGGGAGGCGGTTGATAGTAGGCACGAGGACTAACGTCTGGTTCACGGTTGACGGTTCACGGTTGACAGATAATTGGTTTTGAGTTCTCTGTTCACTGTTAACAGAAGCTTCAAAATCTTGTTTTGTCTGTGAACTATGAACTCTAAACTGTGAACTCGGCAAAGTCGGTAGCATTGCCTCCAGACAATTGACCATCGGAGCATGATAGTAAAATGCGAGCCATTTAAGAAGTTCTATTTGGTAAGGGAGCAAAATTGGTATTTGCAAGATTACGGAATTAATGTGCTTGATTTGATAGTCTGCGGTCTGTGGTCGGTAGTCGGTAGACAAAATGATTCCCATTGGTGTTCTTTTTCCAAACGGTACTCTGACCAACTGGCCGATTTTTATCTCACTCTCCAGTTTTTCCGGAACGTCATAAATATAACTATCGATATCCGGTGATTGATAAGTCAAGACCACAACTTGCGCGTACATGACAGGTTAATAGTAAATGGTTGATGGTTAATAGTAAATGGCAAAAGCCAAGTAAGGATTATGTTTGTCTTTTATATGCTTCGAGGAGGTTTTCGAAGAGGGAGGCGACGGTCATGGGGCCGATGCCGCCCGGGACGGGGGTTATAGCTTGGACGATTTTAGAGACATTGTCAAAATCTACATCGCCGACGATTCTACGATTAGAAGGTTCAGTTTCTGGCTTTGATAAGCCTTTCTCACCCCCGGGGTGCTCTCCAGGTTTCGTCTTGATTTCACCCCGGGGGTGTTGTCCATTGACAACGTTTATTCCTACATCGATAACTACTTGTCCGGGTTTGACGTGATCCTTGGTAATCAAATTTGGTTTACCGACTGCAACTACCAAAATATCGGCGTTTCTAGTTTCCGCCTTCAAGTTTCTAGTTTCTTTATGGCAAACAGTAACAGTTGCGTCGTGATTCAGAAATGCCAGAGCGGTTGGTTTACCAACTAAAAATGAGCGGCCGACAACGACAACTTTTTTGGCCCCTGTCGGGATTTTGTAGAAATCGCAAAGAGTTAGAATTCCTTTGGTTGTGGCCGGAAGATAACCTTCACTTTTATTCTCCCAAAGCAATTTCAAATTAGTTGAGGTTAAACCATCGACATCTTTTTTCGGATCAATAGCGTCGATTATTGCGTCTTTGTCAAGATGTATAGGGATGGGAAGCTGGACGATAATCCCGGTCACGTCGAATTGAGAGTTGAGAATTGAGAGTTGAGAAATTAGCTCTGCCTGGCTTATTTTTTCATCAAACTTTTGATGTTCGACAAGACAACCGATTTTTTGGCCGAAAAGGATTTTTTGACGGATGTAAGCGTTTGACTCGGACAGATCGCCAACTTGAAGAATGACTAATTTACATTTCGAGCGAAGTCGAGAAATTTCCGATTTCAGTTTTCTTGCAATTTTGTCGCGGACAATTTTTCCGTCTAGAATTTTTGCCATTTAAGGAATAGGGAATTTTGAGCAGAAAGCTCTTACTTCTTTGGCAATTGCGAGCAAATTTTTGTTTTTGACAACTCGAGTTTTAAATAGTTTCATAAAGTCCGATCTTTTTTCTTTGTCTTCAGGTAACTTTTCGCCTTTAACCTCTTCAATGACTTGATTAATCCAGGCGGCGATTTTGGTCATCTCTTTTTCTCTCATCCCGCGGGTGGTGGCTGCCGGAGTTCCGATACGAATTCCAGAAGGGTAAAACGGTGGCATGGGGTCAAACGGAACGCCATTTTTATTAACGACGATGCCGGCGGTTTCTAAAGCGATAGCGGCAATAGCTCCGTTGACCTTTTTATTTTGAAGGTCTATTAAAATCAGGTGGTTATCTGTTCCACCACTTGTAAGGTCAAAGCCAAACTCAATAAGTGCGGAAGCCAGCGCCTTGGCGTTTTTAACAATCTGCTCGCCATAGGTTTTGAAGAGTTTACTCTGAGCTTCGCGAAGGGCAACTGCAATTGCGGCAGTTTGATGATCATGAGGACCGCCTTGCAAGCCGGGAATGATGGCCGAGTCAATTTTTTTGGGAAGGTTAGGATCTTTCTTAAGGCCTTTTTCAGTCACCATAATCATGGCTCCACGGGGACCTCTCAAAGTTTTATGGGTTGTAGTCATAACAATATGGGCATAAGGTACGGGACTGGGATGGACACCGGCAATAACAAGGCCGGTAATGTGAGAAATATCGGCGAGTAAATAAGCACCGACCTTATCGGCAATTTTGCCAAATCTTTTAAAATCAATAATTCTGGGATAGGCGGTATATCCGCAAACTATAACTTTAGGCTTTTCTTTTAAGGCAAGTTTTTCGCAAGCTTCATAATCTAATAGTCCATCCTTGCCGAGTTCGTACAGGACAGATTTGAAAAATTGTCCAGTTGACGACTGCGGTTGGCCATGTGTCAGATGGCCGCCGAAAGCAAGCTTTAAGCCCATGATTTTGTCTTTCTGCGGAGTGCAGGTCGCTAAATAAATTGCGAGGTTTGCTGGAGAACCGGAGTAGGGTTGGACGTTAACATAGGGGACGTCAAACAATTTTTTGGCCCGCTCTTGGGCAAGTATCTCGACCTTATCGACTACCCTGTTTCCTTGGTAATATCTTTTTTTAGGATATCCTTCAGAATATTTATCGGTAAGAACAGAACCCAAAGCTTCCCGGACAGCTTTTGAAGTGTGATTTTCCGAGGGGATGAGGTCGATGTTTTCCTGCTGGCGTTTTTCTTCCTGTTTGATTAAAGAAGCAATTTGTGGATCGGAGGTTGCAAGTTTAGGCATATTGAATTTTTAATTTACAATTTTTACTTTTCATTGAATTTTCAATTATTTAATTTTTGAAAATATCTTTTGATATTTTCTTTTCAAAATTGAAACATTTAGATTTGATTTAAAATTTCAAATTTAAAATTGAAAATTGCATTAGTAATCGTTATTGTATTGCTTTACTATTCAACTGATCAAGTAACTCTTTTGCTTCCTGATAATCGGGTTTCAGGGAAAGTGCTGTCTCAAGTGTTTTTATAGCCTCTTCATCTTGTCCAAGTCCTGCCTGGATTTTGGCGAAAGTTAGATAAGATTGAGGATCTGTCGGAGCAAGTTCGGTCAGTTTTTGACCAACACCCAGCGCTTTCTGTTTATATTCTTTATCGTAGTCGGAAATTAAAAAGTAGGCATTGGCGATTTTTCTGGTTGTTATTAAATTATTTGGCGATGCACTAAGTGTTTTTTCGGCCAAAGCTTGAGTCTGAGTTGTTAAAGTATTGGTAAATTCCGGATCATCTGTATCGGCGGCATAAAGTGCACTTTCATAAGCGTAGTTGGCAAGGTAAAAAGGGTTGGTTGCAGGGAATATATCGACGGCGTTTGAATAGTTAATTAAAGCTTGCTCGCCGGAAGATCTTTCGGCGTGGGCGAAGGCAAGATCAGCAAGATAGATTCGACCGACAAGAGTAATTGCATAGAGTCCAAAGATTACAATGGTTAAAAGACTGATAAAAAAACCTATATTGTTCGAGCTTTTGCGAGAACTAACCTTTAACTTCTCGCTATCGCTCGAAGAATAGAATGGGGGAGGTTTAATTTCGGGTATCAGAAAACTGGCGATAATCAGAAACATTAAAAGCTGGGTTGTTACCACCGAGAAGCCGAAGAAGATTGTTGCCTGATAACCGAAAATTGATCCGATGGCGGCTTTTGCGAGAATTGAATCACTATTTAGCTTTCTACTAAAACGCCAGAGACCGAAAACCGAAATACCGATAAGTGCGAGATAAGAAACGGTTCCCAAAATACCTAGATTGGCAAGGTAATTTAAAAATTCGTTGTGGGCCTTGTTATAGAAAAATCCCCATTCGGTTGTTTGGTTGTGGGCAGTAGGTCTAAAAAGATAGTAGGAATAGGCGAAAGTCTCAGGGCCTGAACCAAGTACCGGCCAATGTTTAAAAACAGAAAGTGCTCCTTGCCAGACGATTATTCGAATAGTTCCTGATTCAGTTGGGGTAGTAGCTGGTTGCTGGTAGCTGGTTGCTGGTAGCTGGTTGCTGGTAGCTGGTTGTTTATTTAAGGCCTCGCTGAATCTTGAAAAAAGGTTTGTTCCAAAAATAACAGCTATCAATATAAATCCCAGAAGAAATAGCAATAATAGGCGAAGATTTTGCTTTATTGCCTTGAACCCTAAAAGCAGCAGGATCGATCCAAGAGCAATGGCAGCCCCTAAAAAACCGGCTCTGGAGGTTGTCATAATCAGTCCCGTAAATAACACCAGGGTAATAGCGAGAAAAGAGACTTTGATTTTAGATTGAGTCGAAATTAAGGAAAAAGCCAAAGCAATTGGCAGAGTTAATACCAAGTATGAAGCGAGCCAATTTGGTTGCCCGAGTGTTGAAAATATGCGCACAGTCGGATCGAATTCCTTTTGCCAACAGGATGAGTTGAGAGTTCCGGTTAAAACTAGACAAGAAGGATCTTTGCCAAAATGGGCGGGAATTCCCCAAAGGGTGACGGCAAATGCGCTAGTCACGATTGCCATCAGAAGCTTTTTGGATTTTTCAGAATTTAAGTTAACAAACGCACCTGTAAAGATTGCAAAGTAAGCAAATTGGGAAAGGAGCCCTCCGTTTAAGCGTGAAGGATAGCCGAAGATGGAAGTAAACTTATCGATTGAAAAGAGGGTCGAGAGGACTTGGATGACAATGAAGATTAGGAAGGTTACAATTGCCCAATTTTTGGGGACTGTAATCTTACCCTGCAATATAAATTTGGACAGTGTCAGAAAAAAGATAATTGCAGCCGCCAAGTAGACAAAAATCATCTTGGGAACTTCGAAAAGTTCGGAGTTTTTAGTGGAGAAGATTAGAGGAGTAACTATTGCCAGGGCAAGGTAGGAAAACCAGATGGCTTGGTCTATAAACTTTGAGATTTTTGCGCTCACGTTCCAAATCTTAGCACAAGGTAATTACAAAAACACCTCCGGGATGATTGGTGATTAGTGCGCAGGATCCAAATTTGATAATTCGGCTATAATAGATCACCTAAGTATGATTGAAAGAACGAGTACCCAAAGACTTGCTGAAATACAACTTAATAATTCTTTTTGGGCGGATTTCCCCAACGCACTAAATGCGATAAGGAATTTACCCGGCTGGGAGACGGCTTCAATCTTTGCCGAAATTGGTCGGGATCAAGGAGTAATCGAGGCTCTTCGAAAAGCCAGAGAATTTTTAAAAAGGAGAACTGGCGGGGATACTCTGGATGCGTACATACCGTCGCTTGAGGGTTATTTCTTTGAAGAACATGTCTTTCGTTTAACAGAGAGAAGACTGGTGATGATGGGAATAGATGGTGTACTCCTTTCGCCTGATCAGACTATTGGAATATACAGAATTGGCCATCCTAATTATACCGTCAATGATTCCCATCATAGTTTGAGAAAGACGTTAACTGCCGACCTGCCTGGTAATATCCGAATCCCAGACGGGATCGTTTTTGAAACAAGTCAAGGAAAGTCAGAGATCAGGGCACTCTGTGAATATTCACTAGGCAGACTTAATGACCGCAAAAGATATCAGAGAAACAGGTTTCGCTCAGAACAGGCAATTGATGACATTCTAGTGGGAGGTTTTTTGCAAGAGCAAATTGGGGAATATCTTGCCGGATTAAATTTAGGTTTGTCGAAAAATCTTACGCGAAGTGGCGAGTTTCTGTTTATTTATAATGACAATGAGATAGCCGAGGGTTTTATTTTTAAGGAATCTGATATGACTTGCCGAATCCATGTTCCCTTTACAAGGGAAGCATTTAAAGGTGTAATTAGCACACTTGTTGAAGATATTCAAAATTCGCTTCGTCAGGATCCTGAAACCCCTCGACTTCGCTCAGGGCGAGCGAGTTCAGGATGACATGATGGGGGTGGGTCAAGCTATTGTTTCCACAGCTTAATCTTTGTATACTCTTTTCGCTTAACGCTTAACGTCTAACGACGAACGAATAGCTTAATAAATCCTAAGCACTAATATCTAAACTCTAAACAAATACAAATGTTCAAAATTCTAAATCATAAACTTGTTTTGAGAATTGTAATTTTGGGATTGTTTAGGATTTAGGATTTAGAAATTAGAAATTGCTACAATTAGTAGCTCTTATGATTCCCATACTTGATCAGTTCTTAGGTTTTTTTTCTTACGATTTAGGTGTTGATTTAGGGACAGTTAACACACTGGTTAATATTCGTGGTAAGGGAATCGCAATCAGGGAGCCTTCGATTGTCGCCCAGCACAAAAAGAGCAGAAAAGTAATCGCTATCGGCCAGGAAGCCAGAAAAATGCTCGGCCGAACTCCCGGGGGAATTGCGGTTATCAGACCCCTTCATAACGGAGTGATTTCCGATTACGACACGACACTATCCCTGCTTTCTTATTTCGTTAAAAAAGTCCACGAGAAACCAGGTAAATATTTTTCTATTCCCAGACCTAGAATGGTTATTGGTGTGTGCACTCTGGCAAGCGAAGTTGAAAGAAGAGCACTTTTGGATGTGGCATATGCTTCCGGGGCACGCAGCGCTTTTTTAATCGAGGAACCTATTGCTGCCGCAATCGGAGCAGAACTTCCAATCTTAGATCCTGTCGGTTCAATGATTGTTGATATTGGCGGCGGTACGTGTGAAATTGCAGTGATTTCGCTGGGAGGTGTTGTTGTAGGTAAGTGTTTAAAGATTGCCGGCGATACGATGGATATGGATATTATTAGATATGTTCGCTCACGCTACGGACTGGCCATTGGTGAGAAAACGGCAGAGGAGATAAAAATTGCCTTAGGTAATGCATATCCTACAAAACTCGAAAAAGAAATGGTTATACGGGGCAGGGATTTGGAAAAAGGACTGCCCAAATCGGTGCGGCTTTCTTCGGTTCAAGTCCGGGAAGCACTCTCGCAATCTATCAGTACGATTGTGGCTGCAATTCGAGAAGCTATCGAAGATGCACCCCCGGAGTTGGCTGCTGACATTGCTGAGAGAGGAATTGTTTTTTGCGGCGGAGGATCTTTAATTTCCGGTCTTCCCAAATTAGTTTCTTCTGAAACCAGGATGCCGGTTTCTGTCGCCAGCGAGCCTCTTTCGTGCGTGGCTAAGGGTACCTGTGTAATTTTAGAAAATAGTGAATTTTTAAAAAAGCTTAAAATGAATCACCAGACTTTTCGATGAAAGGCACTTTTGAGTTCTGCGATAATATTTACCACGAGAAAGTTGGCAAATGGCGGTTTTCAAAAAATAGGCAACTTTACCAAGAGGATATGGGTAAAAGTGATGATTTTGTAAAGCCTGCTTACTTCTGGTCTTTTTACCTAACGCTTGTTATTTTTATTTTTATTTTACTTGGCCGTCTTTTTGTCTTGACAATTGTCCATGGTGAAGAAAATCGAGAACTTTCCGATTCTAATCGAATTAAACTGGTGCCAATTGAGGCAAAAAGAGGCAAAATTGTAGACAGAGAAGGCAAGATACTTGCCGATTCGGCCAAGATTTATTTTTTGAAAAAAGACTCGCAAGTAAAAGAGATTAGCGAGCAAACAGCTAAAGAGCTCGCGGAGCAAGGACTGGCAAGTGAAAATTTTGAAGGGGAAATGGGGCAAATTTCCCAAGAGGTTAGGAGGAATTACGCCCTCGGAGAAGCAAGCGCTCATGTACTGGGTTATGTTAGTGTTTTGCAGGAGAAAGACCTGGAGGCAAATGCGAATATTTCTGCAATTGGGGTTAGCGGAAGATTAGGGGTGGAGGCGACTTATGACGATTTTCTAAAAGGAGAGAATGGCGAAAAACTCATAGAGGTTGATGCAATCGGCAAAAAGGTCTCGATTTTAGGTGAGAGAAGCTCACATGACGGAAGGGTTCTTCACTTAACAATTGACAGTGAACTTCAGAAAAAAGCTTATGAACTTTTAAAAAAACATGCACAAGAAGCAGGCTCCGGCAGCGGGGCGATTATTGCTCAGGATCCCAATACAGGTGAAGTTTTGGCACTGGTTTCTGTTCCTTCCTTTAACCCCGCGGATGTTGGGAAATCCATGACGGACGAGAAAAAGCCGCTTTTTGACAGGGCTACTCAAGGAAATTATCCTCCGGGATCGATTTTTAAGATTGTTTCAGCACTGGCCGGGCTAACTTCTGGGAAAATCACGAGAGATACGGAGATTGAGGATGTCGGTGAATTTTATCTGGGAGACGTCCGTTTTACAAATTGGTTTTATCGGTCTTATGGCGGAAAGGATGGAATCTTGAAGATAGACCGGGCAATCGCCAGATCAAATGATATATTTTTCTATAAGTTGGCTGAAAAAACCGGTTTGGATTCTCTCAGACAAACGGCTATAAAATTAGGTTTTGGGCAAAAAACCGGCATTGATCTTCCGGACGAATCCTTCGGTTTGGTGCCGGACGGTGTCTGGAAGGAATCGACACTTGCGACTGTTTGGTACCCGGGAGATACAATGCATTTGGCCATAGGTCAAGGGTTCATGCTGGCAACCCCGCTACAAATTAATGTGATGACTTCATATGTTGCCAGCGCAAAATTAACGAAGCCCTATCTGGTATCTGAAATAGAAGAGCAAGATTTTGACGGATCACAGCAGAAGGCCGAAAGTATTAAAATAGAGAGTAAAACCAGGGGCGAAGACTTAGTGAAATTCGGAGACCTAGATCTTGTTCGTGAAGGAATGAGACAGGCATGTGAAACAAAAGGTACGGCCTGGCCTTTTTTTAATGCGCCATATAAAGTAGGATGTAAGACGGGAACCGCCGAAAAAGAACTTGGTAATCCCCATGCCTGGTTTACGGTTTACGCGCCCTATGATGGTCCGCAAATTTCGCTAACTGTCATTATTGAAGACGGCGGAGAAGGTTCAAGCGTTGCAGCGCCGGTGGCAAGGGAACTGCTGGATTGGTGGTTTCAGAGGAGATAAATTCGAAACCCGAAGCACGAAATCCGAAACAAATTCAAATGTTCAAAAGTTTGAAACATTAGAAAATTAGAATTTACAAAAATTGTTTCGAGTTTCGACATTCGACATTCGAGTTTAGAGGAAGGTTGAATAATGAGTAAGTTGGATCTACCTGAGAATTTAAACCTCAAACTTAAAAAATACAAGGATATGCTGTATGGTGAGAATCCTCACCAGAAAAGCGCCTTCTACCTGTCGGATACAGTCCCCGGCTACGAACAACTTTGCGGAGCAGAGCTTTCTCACAATAATTTGGGCGATGCCAATCATGCTTGGCGGTTGGTTTTGGAGTTCTCCGAACCGACGGTGGCAATTATTAAACACGGGAATCCGACGGGAATTACTACAAGAACCGATCTAGAAGAAGCATACAGACTTGCCTATGCAGCCGATACCATTAGTCCTTTTGGGGGAATAATTTCGGTTAACCGTCCGCCAACACTTGCAATGGTTCGCGCGATGCGTGATGTTTTCTATGTCCTGATTGTTGCGCCTGATTTTGACGATGAAGTACTTGTGGCCCTCAAGAAAAAAAGCACTAAGCTCCGTGTGATCAAAGCCAAAAAGCCACCCAGACAATTTGAATTTACCAGAATTTTTAACGGTTATTTGGTCCAGACTCCCGATGATATTGGTGAGTCAAAACAGGAGTGGAAAGTGGTGACTGGAAATAAACCGTCAAAGCAGCAATACCAGGATTTGGAATTTGCCTGGAAAGTCGTCAAGCATGTCCGTTCTAATGCGATAGTGGTAGTTCGCGACAAGGTTATGATCGGAATGGGTACAGGACAGCCGAACAGGGTTAATTCGGTTAAATTAGCTTTAAATCAGGCAAAAGAATCATCAAAAGGTGCGATACTGGCGTCTGACGCCTTTTTCCCTTTCCCCGATAATATTGAACTGGCTGCCGAGGCGGGAATAAAGGTGATTTTGCAGCCGGGCGGTTCAATTAATGATAGTAAAGTGATTGCGGCTGCCAAAAAGCACAAGATGACGATGATTTTTACGGGAGTAAGGCATTTTAAACATTAGATGCGAATTAAATGCGAATTTGAATAATGCGAATGGATGCGAATGGGCGAATAGCAAAAATTTATGGATGAGATAAAGGTTGGAAACATTTTTGCTGCGGTTTTTGACAAAGCGGTACTTGACCCGTTACTGGTGATTCTCGATAAAAAGTCCGTCAAATTTTGGGGAACCGAAGGAACTGTTAGGTACTTAAAGTCTAAAGGTTTCAGTGCTTTCTCAGTGGTTGCGGGATTTGATTTTGGCGGTAGAGTTAAGAGTTTAGACCGGGCAATTTTTGCGAGAATTTTGGCGGATAGAACAAAAAAGAGTCATGTGTTGGGGTTGGAGAAGCTTGCACGGCTCACCCCCGGGGTGAAGTCCGGGCGAAACCTTGAGAGCACCCCGGGGGTGAGCTCGGTCCCATTTGATCTGGTAATCGTTGGCCTTTATGCACCGGACAAAAACAATTTTCCCGAAAGTATGGACATCGGCGGCCAGGCCTTAATTCGCGCGGCGATTAAAAATTATCAGAATGTTGCCTTAGCTTTTAATGAACAAAGTTTGAAGGATCTGGTCGGTCATTTAAAGCAAAATCAGGGCTCAACCCTGCTAAATTTCCGCAAAAAACAGGCCGCCGTCGGTTCTAAATTCATTGCAGGTCGGTGTATCTTGGAATCACGACTCTTGAAAGGAGGATGAAAATGACAGAGAGAGTCCAAATAGGGAACATATATATTCCGGATGGTGAACATCGACCGTCAGCAGAAGATTTGGGACTTCTAATGGAGATAGCAGAGTCACCTGATTTTCTTCTTACTTATCCGAATCATACTGTTGTTGTATTTGGTACAACAGTCATGGGTGTGATTCCAAAAGCCACCCTTGATACCTCATTGGTAGTTTTTGATGCTATAGCTGAAAGGGATAGATTAGTGAAGACTTTAGGGGCAAATGGAATAAGACCAGAAGAATGTATCTTGATCGAGACTGGTGAGTAGAAAATAAGTCAATGCAAAATCAGGGTTCAACCCTGTAAATTTCCGCAAAACCCATGCCACTTTTAGCCCTATAGCAGGGTCTCTCCCTTGACAGGTTGTTGCAATGGGCTTTATTTTATAATAATGCCATCTAGGAATTCACTCAAGTTATATCTTGAGAATGGTTATTATCATGTCTACAATAGAGGGGCGGGTAAAAGTGAAATATTCCTCGATGATCAAGATTTCAGAGTCTTCCTCCATTATTTAGAAAAATATTTAGATCCAAGTTCAGAACACACACTTGCAAAAGAAATAAAGCTACTTGCGTACTGTCTAATGCCGAATCATTTCCACCTTTTTATTCAACAGGCTTCAAAAGATGGGCTGATTAAACTCATGCGGAGGCTCGGAACCAGTTACTCAATGTATTTTAACAATAGGTATGAAAGATCTGGAACGTTATTTCAAGGTGTTTACAAAGCGGCGATTGTTGAATCAGAAGCTTACTTTTTGCACCTTTCCCGCTATATTCATTTGAATCCAACTGAATTGACAGAGGATTGGAAAAGATATCCATACTCGAGCTACAGAGTTTATTTGGGAGATATTAAGTTTTATTGGATTGACCCCGCGCCAATTTTAGAATTTTTCAAAACAGCAAGGAGTAGTAATAACACACTCACAAAATATTTTTCGTATCAATCATTTGTCGAAGACTATCCAACAAATCCAAAAGAAGATCTAGAAGCTTTGACTATAGATTAACCCATAGAAAGGAGAGACCCTTTAAGGGTTGTTGTAATTGGATATATATGAATAAGGAGTTAGCTTATTGGGTGGTGGTGAGTGCGATACCGGGAGTTGGGTCGGCGACTTTCAATTATTTACTTCGATATTTCAAGCAGTTGCGTAAATTTTGGGAAGCGCCGGATGAGAAAATCCGGGGATTAAAAATCGATGCCAAAACGCGCGAGTCAATTATCAACTTTCGCCAAAAGGTAGACCCAAAAATTTATATTGATACGGTTTACGAAAGAGGTATCAAAGTAGTTTCGCTTCCTGATCGCGGATATCCGGCTAATCTTCGCCAGATTTCCGACGCTCCGCCGGTACTTTACTATAAAGGAAGTTTGTTGCCGGAAGATGATTTGGCTATTGCAGTTGTTGGAGCAAGAAACGCGACAGTTTATGGAAGACAAGTTACTGAGAAGTTAGCTGGCGAGTTGGTGATGAGCAATTTAGTGATTGTCAGTGGTTTGGCCAGAGGAATAGACAGTATTGCCCACCGATCAGCTTTGGATGCTGGCGGCAGAACAATTGCGGTTTTGGGCTGCGGTGTTGATTTAATTTATCCGCCGGAGAATAAATCGTTGGCAGATCGAATCGTCCAAAATGGGGCAGTTGTTTCTGAATTCCCCTTAGGATTTCCATCAGTTCCTTCGAACTTTCCGGCAAGAAATAGAATCATCTCCGGTTTATCACTTGGGGTTTTAGTAACAGAAGCGGCAGTTGATTCCGGTTCTTTAATTACAGCAGGTTGTGCCGCCGAACAGGCAAGGGAAGTTTTTGCAGTGCCGGGTCCTATCACAAGCAAGATGAGCGCCGGCACTAATAATCTAATAAAGGAAGGGGTTCATCCGGCAACGGGGGCGGAGGATATTTTGGAGGTTTTGGATATTAGGAAAGAGGATAAGAGGATAAGAGTGATGAGTCAGGAAAAACCAAAGGATAAAACTCAAGCAAAGATTTTAGCGGTACTGGATAATCAAACAAAACATATTGATGTGATTGCGCGAGAAGTTGGACTGCCGATTGAAAAAGTCTCGTCAGCGCTTTCAATGATGGAACTTGCGGGATGTGTTAAAAATTACGGATCAGGCATTTGGGGAAGGTAGAATAAGTTGAGAGTTGAAAATTGAAAGTTGAAAAATTGAAGAAATAGGATTATTTCTCGTAATTAATTTTATTGATTATAGGTATCAGTTCTTCTAGATTTCCAATTAAATAATTTGGCTTTGCAGCCTTTAGGCGGCGAGTTGAGCAGTTACCGTGGGTGATTGAGCAAACAGTGGCGCCGAGATCGCGGGCGATTTGAATTTCTTCGATAGTATCGCCAACAATTAAAACTTCTGCCCCTTTGAGTTTTTTTGTATGCAGGTAGTCTTTCAATTTATCTCCCTTATGTCTTTGAATAAGAGCGTGGTGTCTTTCGGAGTTTGCGAAAACTGCGTCAAGGTATTTTTCAAGATCTAATCTTTCCAATTGTTTAGAAACACCAACTTGGGTGTGATTCGTAAAGACAATTCTTTCCATCCCTTTCTCTTCTAAGAACTTAAGTACTTTGCGGGTATTTGCTCTTGTTCTGATTCTGGAGACTCTGTCTTCATAGAACTTATGAAAAATTTGAGAGGTTTTTTGGTGGCCGTCTTCTACCAGATCAAGATCAAGGCCGTGATTTTTGTAAGCGATTGATACGGGGATGTCAAAATCCTCTAAAAACTGCTTGTGGCTGACTGGCTTTATATCAAAAGCCTCAAGAACTTTGTTTACTCCTTCCCAAATGGGCCGGGTGTCGGCAACAAGAGTGCCATTATAGTCAAAGGCAACCAGTTTGATCATTTTTTTTGATAAAAACGCTATTATTCTTCGAACGAAGTGAGAAGTCTGATAGTTCTCGCTACGCTCGAACAATATCTAGTCATTATTTTCTAGATACTTCGCCGAGTATGACTCGGCTCAGGATGACGTCGTGGGGAATTCTGGAGATATTTTTGTACAGCCAGAGTTGTCCAAGCGGTGGTCATGGCGATGGAAGTTAATGTTGCAAATCGCAGTTTTAAAGAAAAATAAGTGAATGCGAAAATGGCCAGGATTATGCTGGTTATGACGCTTGTTGTAATTGCCGGTTTATCTTTACCACGAATTGTTGGAATTAGCGCGACTAGAAAGATTATTTGGCCAACGGAAAATACCCAATCTTGCCATTGCATTTTTAAAGGATATCATTTTTTGGAATTTTCTGCTTCTCTTTATAAGAAGGGTCTTGACTCCGTTAGAAATCTGGTCAGAAAAAATATGAAATTTTTTCTCACAATTATGAAACTTTGTAAACTGGTTTAACAAATCTATTTAAAGATAATTTGTGCTTAAAATAGTAAGGGCGATTTTTAACGGGGTTGACATCAATGATACAAAAGAAGGAAAGTAGAGGACAGTAAGTAACAAGGATGAAGGATGAAGTGACAAGTCACAAGTCATAAGTCATAAGTCATACGGAGGAAGATTAGTTGAAAAATTTAGTTATTGTTGAGTCACCTACAAAGGCCAGGACCTTAAGTCAGTTCTTGGGATCTGACTATCAGATCACGGCGTCGATGGGGCATGTGCGGGATTTGCCGCGAGGAGAATTCGGAGTTGATGTTGAAAATGGTTTTACCCCTAAATACGTCATCCCCAAGGAAAAAATTAAGTCTGTTAATAGTTTAGTTAAGGAGGCAGCCAATATTGATCACTTATGGCTGGCGACTGATCCGGATAGGGAGGGCGAAGCAATAGCTTGGAACTTATTGGAAGTTATAAATCAGAAGTCAACCCGTCCCCGGCCAAGTCGAGGCGAGGTCAGGAAAGCCAAAAGTCCTAAGTATGACAGGGTTGTTTTCCATGAGATTACTCGCGATGCAGTGATTGACGCTTTTGGTCATCCTCGCAAAATCGATATGGATCTGGTGGAAGCCCAGCAAGCGAGACGAGTTTTAGACAGACTTGTCGGCTATAAACTTTCGCCGCTTTTATGGAAGAAAGTCAAAAGCGGTCTTTCTGCCGGAAGGGTTCAGTCAGTGGCGCTGCGTTTGGTCGTTGATCGAGAAAGAGAAATCGAAGCATTTAAATCTGAGGAGTATTGGGAGGTTTTGATAGAAGTGTCGAAGGTAACAAAAGTAACAAAGGAATCAAAGGGGGGAGAGAAGTTTGTTGTAAAGCTTATTCAAATAAATGGAGAAAAGGCGGAAATTGGCAATAAGGATCAGGCGGAAAAAATTGTTGCTGATCTTGAAAAATCCCAGTATAAAGTTACCGACGTAAGAACAAAAGATGTTAAAAAATATCCAAGTCCTCCATTTACAACTTCAACTTTGCAACAAGTGGCCTCTACGAAATTTGGTTTCACGCCCAAAAGGACAATGAGAATAGCCCAGGATCTTTACGAACACGGATTGATTACTTACATGCGTACTGATTCGGTTAACTTGGCGCCGCAGGCGATTGAGGCTGCTCGAAGGTATATCGAAAAAACTTTTGGTAAAAAATATTTACCGAATGTGGCACGTAAGTATAAAGTTAAATCAAAGCTTGCCCAAGAAGCTCACGAAGCTATACGTCCGACGAATATAACAGTTGACAGTTCACAATTGACAGTTGACAGCAGTGACCACAAGAAACTTTATGATTTGATCTGGAGGCGGATGGTTTCTTGTCAGACGGCAGAGGCAGTGGTGGCCGAGACGCAGGTTGACGTGGAAGCTGTACTTGTTCGGGGTCCTGTCAGTCGTTTCCTTCCCGCCAGTGCTCGCTCGGACCAGAAATCGATTGGTGATCAAAAAGACAATGTCGAGCTGCGCGCTGTCGGGAACCCTTCCATGACTGCCACCCCTCGCAAGTACCTTTTACGTGCGAGCGGGCAGCAAATTAAGTTTAATGGCTGGTACAGGGTTTATGAAAAACCGCCGATTAAAGAACAGGAACTTCCGGACCTTTCAGTTGAGGAGGAGCTTAAAAAGGTTAAAGTCGAAAGTGAGCAAAAATTTACCGAACCGCCGCCAAGATTTACAGAAGCGGCTTTGGTAAAAGAGCTGGAAAAAAATGACATCGGTAGACCTTCAACCTATGCACCCACAATTTCAACTCTTTATGAACGACTTTATGTTGAAAGAGTGGATGGCAGAAAAATTGCGCCAACGCCAGTTGGAAAAGCTGCTGTTGATTTTCTGGTTGCTAATTTTGGTGAAATTATGGATTTTTCTTTTACAGCGAAGATGGAGAATGATCTTGATCAAATTGCCCAAGGTGGTCAAGAACTGGTAAAAGTTATGGGTGATTTTTGGCAGCCTTTTGAAAAACAAGTTGAAAAAGTTACCCAGGAAGCCGAAAAAGTCAAAGTAGAGGTAGAGGAAACAGAAGAAAAGTGCGAAAAATGCGGTAAGGTAATGGTGATAAGATACGGAAGGTTTGGAAAATTCCTGGCTTGCAGCGGTTTTCCGGAGTGTAAAAACACTAAGACCTTGGCCGAGCCTACCGGTTTAATCTGTCCAGAGGACGGCGGTGAAATAGTGGTCAAAAGGACAAAGAAGGGTAGAACTTTTTGGGGTTGCAGCAACTGGCCCAAATGTAAATACGCCTCTTGGCAAAAGCCGGCGACCACTGGAGATACTGAAAAAGACAAGAAAACACTGAAAAGCTCAAGTGCAATTACCAAGAACGTAGAGTCTGCTAGTTAATATTTTCTGCCCGAATTAAATTCAATGGCAAAAAAGCCACCAATGAAAAAAAGTGACGAGAAAGTAATGGTTGTTGCCAGAAATGATCTTTTTGGCGACGGGGTTTGGCATGGGATAAAGACGGAGAATTTAAGAAAATATATCAAATTAATAAATAGCAAACATAAGTTTTTGCTCCGTGCCCAAGTTGAAGAAGATGCCAAATGGCAGCAAATAATCCCTTATTTAATTTTCGAGAACGGCGGCTGTTTCTTTTTAATGAAGAGAAAGACGAACCATACAGACAGGCGGCTTTCCAATATGTATTCTTTAGGCATAGGCGGCCATATTAATGAGGAGGATATCATCAAAAGTACGAAAAGTATACAGGGAGAGGCACAAATCATGTCGTGGGCGAAACGGGAGTTTAAGGAAGAGATCGATTATAAAGACAAATATTCAACCGGTTTTGTAGGTCTAATAAATGATGACTCCAATGATGTTGGGCTTGTCCATCTAGGGCTGGTAATTCGTATAAGAGGCGATAGTGACAAAATTAATGTTCGTGATGAGCATAAATTAGGAAAGATGATTGATCTTGACCAGATGAGAAAATATTACAAAAATATGGAAAGTTGGAGCCAGATCGTTTATGATTTCCTGGTGAGACAAGATAGGAGAGGTATCAAAAGTAACAAAAGTAAAGAAATGAGGCACGAGGGAAGTATCACGGGCATTTTGCCCGATTGGCTTATTGCGAAATATATAGACGACGGGGCAATTAAAATTACGCACCTTGATAAAAATTGGAAAAAACAGATTGATCAGGTTTCTATAGATTTTCACCTTGGTAATAACATTAAGCTTTTTAGAGCGGCATCGTACAGATTTATCGATACTAAGCGCGGATTGCCGCTTGACGCGATGGAGGAGGTTAATCTTTCTAATGATGACCCTTTTATTCTGGAGCCTGGAGCTTTTGCTATTACTTCAACACGGGAAGTATTAAGGTTGCCGAATGACATTGTCGGTAGACTAGAGGGCAAGAGTTCGCTGGCCAGACTGGGAATCCTGGTGCATTCAACGGCTGCCCGTTTTGATCCCGGTTGGTATGGAGCACCAGTTCTGGAACTTGGCAATCTTGGACCTAAGCCGGCAATTTTATATTGCGGTATGCCAATTTGTGCTTTTACCTTTGAAAAACTGGCCAGCCCCGTGAAGATGCTTTATGAAGGCAGCCGGTCGGATCGGTATTCCGGATCGAAAAAGCCGGTCGCCTCAAGAATTGGAAAACATGGGAAAAAATAATATTTTTTAAATTTCTAATTTCTAAATCCTAATCAAATTTAAATGACCAAAATACAAAATTCAAAACGGGAGGATAGCTATATTGTTCGAGCGAAGGAGAGTACCGTACGGTACTCTCCGCAGCGAGAACTCAAACTTCTCACTTTGTTCGAAGAATAACAAGGTTTTGAGACTATCATTTTTTTGAACATTTGATTTTTGAATTTTGAAATTGTTTAGAATTTAGAGTTTGATTAGAAATGGTTGATAAACATATTGGTAAATTAATAGTTTTTGAAGGTGCTGACGGTTCCGGTAAAACTGTTCAGGCAAAACTTCTTCTAAATTTTCTAAAAAATCCGCCAGCTGGCGGAAAAATCCCCTGCACTTATATTTCTTTTCCCAGATATGAAGATTCCTTATGGGGAAAAATGGTCAGGCGATATCTAGAGGGTGATTTTGGAGAGCTTAAAAATGTTGATCCGTATCTGGCCTCGATGCTTTATGCAGGCGATAGATTTAGCGCATCGACTCAGGTTAGGGAATGGTTGGAGTTGGGGAAGCTGGTCATTTGTAATCGTTATGTCGGATCGAATTTGGCACACATGGCAGGGAAGATGAAGGATAAAGGATTAAGGATAAAGTTTACAAAGTGGCTGGAAAAGTTGGAATATCAGGAAAATAAAATTCCCAAAGAAGATTTAGTTATTTTTCTTCATGTGCCGGTTGAGATTTCAAGGAAGCTGATTGGTGACAGAAAACTTGATATTCATGAAGCGGATCTTGGTTATCTTGAGCGAGTTGTTGATGTCTACAATGATCTTGCCATGCACCGGAAAAATTGGGTTAAAGTTGATTGTGTCAAAGGCGGCAAAATTTTAAAACCTGAGGAAATCCACAAGAAAGTGTTGGAGGTGATAGAGAAATATAGAATATTCTTCGAACGTAGTGAGAAGTTACCTCTAAAATATTAATGAGATGGAAATGATATGTTTATATCATTGAATGTTTAGATGGTTTTTACTACACAGGGCTTACATGGAACATAGCGATACGACTGGAACAACATGCACTAGGAAAAGGAAGTAGGTTTACTGCAAAACATGGATTCAAAAGATTATGTTACGTAGAGGAATTTTCAGATCTGACCCAGGCCAGATTTAGAGAACATCAACTGAAGGATTTTAGCAGAGTTAAAAAAGAAGCCTTGTTTAAATAGTTCTCACTGCGTTCGAACAATAATTATGATTACTCTTCGAGCGGAGCGAGAAGTCGAGAGTTGTTTCTCGATAAGTCTTTCGACCATGAGCTCAAGACCGAATTACTTGAACAATAATGATTGATCAACTGCAATCCCACGAAAAATTTACTAAAGAAGAGGCTTATTATATTGAGCCGTTTTTTACCAACTTAGACAAAAATGTTTTTGCCGCGAGGTATTTGCCAAGCGAGCTTTTAGGGGCATTGGCTTCCCGCTACAGCCGTTCGGCAAAAGGAGTCAGAAGACTATTTTTTGACGAGTATATCAAACCGATTTTAGAGCCTGATCTTATAGAAGTTGGGACTCGAGAGATAAGAGAAGCCGGGAGGATGAGGAAAGAACTTCTAAGTTTTGTCGATTATCTGCACAAACATGGAGGTTGGGAAGCGGTGGTCGGCAGTAAGAGGGCACGTGATTTTTTCGCCAGATGGCTTGCTGCTTATGGTGATGATTCGATCGCCCAAATGGCCGGTGCCCACATTTTCTTTGAAAATATTTCCAACGTAGCTACCAAAATTTTAGAGGATTTCAGGATCGGTTTTGCGCCTCTTGAGAAATCGACGAGGTATGTTTTATTTGATCAGAAAGTCGGCGGTAGGTATTTGTTTTTTCTTGAGCCGGACTTGGTTAAATCAAAATTCAAAGGCGAATACATACGACTCATGAATATGCTTTTCAGACGATATACTGATTCAGTAGAACCTCTTTCAAAATACTTGCGGAAGATTTTCCCTCAGGAAAAAGATCAGTCTGAGCGGGCTTACCGGGAAACAATTAAGGCCAAAACCTGTGATGTTTTGCGACCCTATCTGCCTGCGGCGACACTGACCAATGTCGGATTTTTTGGGGTAGGCCAGGCTTTCGAATATGTTTTGACCAAGTGTTATGCACATCCTTTGGAAGAGATTAGGATGCTTTCCAAAGCCGCCCAGAAAGAGCTTGAAAAAGTCATTCCTTCTCTTGTCAATAGAGCTTCAAGTCCAAGAGGCAAGATTTATCAGAGATATGTTGCCAGTACTGAAAAGACTTTGGAAAAGCTGAGTCGAAAGTTTCTTTGTTCAACCACCCCTGGGGTGGAAGAAGCTTTGCACCCCAGGGGTGCGGTCATGAAACCAGGTGTCGACCTGGTCGAATATGATCAAGACGCCGAAGACAGGATTGTCGCCAGTCTTCTGTATAAGTATGCCCAGGTTTCTTACAAACAGGTGAAGGAAGCTGTCAGTAAATTAACACCTCAGCAGAAATCCCAAATTATCCAAAAGGCGATTGAAGGCCGTCAGGTTAGACAGCATAAACTGGTTCGGGCTTGTGAGAATACTTATTATAAATTCGATATCGTGGCTAATCTGGGAATTTATCGGGATATACACCGCCACCGAATACTTACACAGGAGAGGCAAAGGTTTACAACAGAGCTGGGATTTGATGTACCGCCGGATTTAATTAAGGCAAAATTGGATAAGCCGTACAGAGATGCAGCAGAAAGAATAGACAGATTTCATAAAAAGATTAGGAAGCAGTATCCAGATCAATCTCAGTACGTAGTAATGCTAGGTAACAGAATTCGCTGGTATCAATGGGAAAATTTGAGGGAGGTCTGCTGGGAAACGGAACTGCGGACCGGACCTCAAGGCCATCCTGATTACCGCAAAATCGAGCAGGAAAAAGTTAAACTGGTCCAGTCCGTGCATCCGGCGCTGGCTATGGCCTTGAAATTTGTGGACTTTAAACAGTATGATTTGGCCCGTAGAGAAAGCGAGAATAGGATTGATAGAAAAATGGCTAAGATTGTTGCAGGAAAGTTAGGAGGTGAAAGATAAGTTTATGGCAGATTCGTCAAGTGGATATGGAAAAGAAAGACCCTCGGCTTCTAAGCCTCCATGGGTAACAAAAGCAGAGCAGGATGCAAAAGACAGAAGAACTGCTTCCAGATTAACGGCTAGTGGATTAAGTTACGGCCAGATTCGTGAAAGAGTAGTGAATGGTCTTGGTGAAGATCTAGATCCAACTAGGTATCAACAAATTATGGTAGACGTACTTGCGGGTAGAGGACGAAAAGCGCAAAAGAAGGCTAAGGGAGGGAAGAAAAGCAGGATTAGCCCGGTGTAGATTTTGGGATAATCTTGCTTTTTATCGCTAACCAATGTTATATTTCCCCTAATCACACACGCCCTGTGCAAACTCCTTCGGAGTTTGCAGTTGACAGTTTTAAGTTCATAGTTCACAGAAGCTGCAAATTTCGGTTTTCCAGGGCGGAGGGATCAGGAAAACTACTTTCTGATCGCAAAGGAGATACTTAATGCAAATTCCATCAATGCAAGAACTTTTGGAAGCGGGTGTTCATTTCGGGCACCAGGTCAGGCGCTGGAATCCGAAAATGAAGCCTTACATTTTTACGGCCAGAGCCGGAGTTCATGTGATGGATCTGGCTCAAACTGTTGAGAAACTCGAAGAAGCCTGCGAGTTTGTCGCTAAAATCGGCGAGAGTGGCGGCACGATTATTTTTCTGGCTTCAAAAAACCAGGCAAGAAGTATAATTGCCGAAGAAGCCAAACGATCTGGCGCCAAATATATAACAGAAAGATGGATCGGCGGGCTTCTGACAAACTGGGAAGTTGCCGGAAAGAACATTAAGAAACTTGCCGATTTAAAAGTCAAAAAAGAGGAAGGCGAATTTAAAGACAGGACAAAAAAAGAAAACTTGTTGATCGATCGGGAAATCGCCAGACTGGAAAGATTTTACGGAGGCTTGGCGGATCTTGAAAAATTGCCGGACGCTCTTTTTGTTGTTGATGTCAGGAGAGAAGAGAATGCCTGCCGGGAAGCAAGGAAGAAAGGGGTTCCGGTGGTGGCGGTTTGCGATACCAATGCGGATCTGTCACTGGTTGATTTTCCGATTCCGGGAAATGACGATGCTATCAAAGCGATCAAAATTATGACAAGCGCGGTCGCTAGCGCTTATCTTTTAGGGAGAGAGAAATTCGAGAAGAAGAGCGCGAAGGAGAAGGTTGAGTTGGCGGGAGAGAATAAGTCAAAAGTGATAAGTGATGAGTCATAAGTAATATTTATTGTTCGAGCTATTGCGAGAACTAACCTTTAACTTCTCGCTATCGCTTGAAGGATAAAGACAGTCATTATTAGTATGCAAGTCACTATTGACCAAATTAAGAAGCTTAGGGCCAAGACAAAAGCGGGAATCGCGGATTGCCGTCGTGCCTTGGAAGAATCGGCTGGTGATTTAAAGAAGGCCGAAGAGTTGTTGAAAAGTTGGGGTATGGACAAGGCCGCCAAAAAGGCCGACAGAGCAGTTGGATCCGGACTTATCGAAACTTACATGCATGCAGGCGGCCGGATCGGGGCAATGGTCGAGGTAGCCTGTGAGACGGATTTTGTGGCCAGGACTGATGAGTTTAAAAACCTAGCCCACGAAATTGCTATGCAGATAACGGCGATGGATCCTACTACTGTTGAAGAATTATTAAAACAGGAGTATATTCGGGACTCGGCAAAAACTATCGATGAGTTGGTAAAGGAAACAATTGCTAAAGTCGGGGAAAATATAGTTATCAAGCGCTTTATGAGGTTTGAGTTAGGTGGATAGAGAACCACTTGTTTACGATTTTGATTTATTGGTGGATTCTTTAAAAACTGCTAGGTTGATTAGAGATTGGGTCAGTCAGTTGGAGATTTGTTTTCCGGTCCCGGTTGGATTTGTTAAGGTTCTTTATGAAGATCGTGTCTGGAATTCTATTAACTTGGAGTCGGGTACAGATATGATACCAGTTTACCTACCTGATGGTATTTACGAAGCATACCCGACAAAATGCCACGCAAAAACAGACGATGAAAGGCGTGCTTTTGACCTAGCAGCTGAGGCGTTTTTAGTTATTCGACTCTTAGAAAGAGGAAGTAAGGTTCCTGACGAGTGGCTTAGTGATGTAACGAACAGGTTTAGGTTAATGCTTGATGGTGAGAGTCCTGAATTAAATTAAGGTGCCTTAATGGTGTCATCCCGACCGAGATCGAAGATCGAGTGGAGGGATCTAACAACATAAGACTTGAGAAAATCATATTATGTCTATATTCTTAGAAATCGGTCAGGTAATTTTTATATCGGTGTGACCAGTAATTTAATCAAACGAGTTTGGGAACATAAGAATAAGCTAGCAAGAGGATTTACTCAAAAGTACAATATCGATATACTTATCTACTATGAAGTTTATGATGATCCACAAACAGCAATTACAAGGGAGAAGCAATTGAAGAATTGGAGCAGAAAGAAGAAAATTGCTTTGATTACAAAAGTCAATCCGAAGTTTGAAGAGATTGTACTCTCCATATAGTTTGGTTGAGAAAGATTCCTCGACAAGCTCGGAATGACAAAAGCGGTAGGTATTAAACGAACTTAAGAATGTTAGCTGAAGTTTCTAATAAGATGAGAGATGCGATTTCGCATCTGAAAGTCGAACTTGCCCAGATTAGGACGGGGAGGGCATCTGGCACTTTGGTTTCTGATATTCAGGTTGATGCCTACAATTCCAAAATGATGGTTAAGGAGCTTGCCCAAATTACGACTCCGGAGCCGACCGTAATTTTAATTTCTCCTTGGGATAAATCGATAATCACCAACATCGTTGGTGGAATTGCTAAGGCAGATATCGGCCTAAACTCGGTTGTCGACGGGGATATTATCCGTATTGCGATTCCGCCGCTGACTTCCGAGAGGCGCGATCAGTTTATCAAAAATATGCACCAGATTTTGGAGAAATACCGCGTGGAAATCAGGCAAATTCGACACGAATTTGTCGAAAAATTGCGTGAAGCGGAACAAACGGGAGAGATGAGCGAGGATGAGGAGAAACGCCAGAAGGAAGAAATTCAGAAGCTTCACGATGAGTTTATCGAGGCAATAGAAGTTGCTGGAAAAGCAAAGGAGGCCGAGTTAAGGCAGGTATGATAAAATTTCTAATTTCTAATTTCTAATATCTAAATAATTTTCTAATTAATAAATTTCTAAATTGTTTAGGTCAATTAGAGTAATTAGGTTAATTTTATGGTTACAGTTCTAATATTCTTATTAATCCTTTCCGTCCTGATTCTTGTCCATGAATTTGGTCACTTCATCATGGCCAAACGGGCGGGTATTGGTGTCGAGGAATTCGGTTTTGGTCTGCCTCCGAGAGCTTGGGGTAAGAAAATTAAAGGGACGCTTTATAGTATCAACTGGTTGCCTTTTGGCGGATTTGTGCGTTTAGTCGGAGAGGATCCGACTGACAAGCGGAAAGACCAGAAAGACAGCTTTTGGGTGAAATCCATTTGGCAGCGGACTCTGGTTATTATTGCGGGAGTTATTGCCAACCTACTTTTGGCGGTTATAATTTTCTATATTGTCCTTTTCGCGCTTGGCTTTAAAGTCAGTCTGCCTCTTTTTTTTGAGCACCAATTTAAGTTTGTCAATCAGACCAGGCAGGTATTAGTTGCGGAGATTAATTCTGATTCCGTTGCCCAAAAAGCAGGGATAAATATTGGAGACTCGATACTGGCGATTGACAGTCAAGGAATCTCCTCGATTGATGATCTTCAAAAAATTATCCGTTCTTCAGAAGGGAAAAACCTTACTTTGGTTTTAGAGAACCCAGTTAATAACGAGACCAGAAAAGTTCAAGTGACACCTGTTTATAGTGATCAGTTACAAGCTCCCGCATTGGGAGTAAGTCTAGGAGAATTGGCTGTTTTGAATTATACGACTATCCCGCAAAAACTCTTCTCCGGTTTCATTCATAGCTACAACACAATTGTCTATTCAGGCAAGGTTTTTGGCGAGTTGATCAGTTATGCCATCAGTGAACGGAATATCGCGCCGGTTTCTGAGGGAGTTTCCGGTCCTATCGGTATTGCTCAGATTACATCCCAGGCGGTTGCCTTGGGGCCAATTTCAGTGTTGCAACTCGTGGGTCTTCTTTCTTTAAATCTGGCTGTTATTAACATTTTGCCGATTCCGGCACTTGACGGCGGAAGGTTTCTTTTTATAGTGATTGAAATTGTTACCAGGCGGAGAGTCTATCCGCAAGTTGAAAGATGGGCGCACACCATCGGCTTCGCACTACTTCTAGGTCTGATTTTGCTAATCACCTACAATGATATTCTGAAACTATTTCGGTAATACATTGTTGTCATTGCGAGGAGTCCTTCGACTTTGCTCAGGACGACGAAGCAATCTACCTGATGATTTCTTCATAAAGATCCTTGAACTGCGGATTTTGTGACTTTATCAATTTTAATTTTTTTGTCCTCGACCCTGCTTTTAATTGTTTTTCTCTTCTGATTGTTGTTTCCGGGTCATTGTAAATTTCATAATAGACTAGTTTGAGAATGTTGTATTTTGAAGTAAAACTTGAGACTAATTTGTTCTTATGTTCATATATTCTCCTGATTAAATTATTGGTGATTCCAATATATAGAACTGTATTGGTGTAATTTGTTGCAATATAGACATAAAATTGTTTGTGCACCATAATTAAATGATAAGATTGCTGCACTTCGTTCGCAATGACACAGTGAAGAATTTTGAGGTTGGTATTGCTCACCGTCATTGCGGAGAGGGAGTCCCAGCGTAACTCATCGTCATTGCGAGGAGTCCTTCGACTTTGCTCAGGACGACGAAGCAATCTATTCAATAAAGAGCTTCGGTATACTTGTGTTACAAAATTAGCCGCGTTATAATAGTTTCGAAACTGTGAAGGAGTATCCCGCTCCGGAGCTGACAGGGATAAAAACCTAGTCCGTTGGCAACGTAAACGCCGCAAATGAGGTCGATGCCGAAACAAATAAGCACCTGCTTCGCCTCGCGCTAGAGAGATTTTAGTGCTCGCTCGCAGAAGCTTGCCTTCGCCTTCGGCGAACGTAGGGTGGTACCACGAAGTTTGCACCTTCGTCCTTACACTAAGGTGTAAGAGAGGAGGTGTTTTTTAATGGCGACAATTGACGATTTTGGCAAGATCGATGTTCGGGTAGGAAAAATTATCGGAGTTGAAGATTTTCCCGAAGCACGTAAACCTTCTTATAAATTAACGATCAATTTCGGTAAAGAGATAGGAATCAAACGATCAAGCGCTCAACTTGTCGATCTCTACACAAAAGAGGAATTAGAAGGTAAACTGGTTTTAGGTGTGGTAAATCTGGCGCCAAGACAAATCGGGCCTTTTGTATCGGAAGTTCTGACTTTGGGGGTGCCAGATGATGAACATAAATGTATTTTAGTTGTACCTGATAAAAAGGCTTCTTTAGGAGCAAAGTTATATTAATATGAAATACAGTCAGCTTTTTGGGAAAACTCAAAGGCAGACACCGAAGGATGAGACCTCGGTTAATGCCAAACTATTAATCCGTGCCGGATTTATCGATAAATTAATGGCCGGGTCGTATTCACTCCTGCCCCTTGGATTTCGGGTCGTTGGGAAAATCGAGCAAATTATCCGCGAAGAGATGGATAAAGTAGGCGCGCAGGAAATTTTGATGCCGCTTTTGCATCCTAAGGCGATCTGGAACGAGACTGGCCGTTGGGAAACAGCCAAAGAGGTTATGTTTCAATTTAAAAAGGATAAAAAAGAATTTGCATTGTCTTTTACACACGAAGAGATCCTTTTGGATTTAGTCAGAAAGCATGTGCAGACCTATCACGAATTTCCTCTTAAGCTATACCATTTTTCAACCAAGTTCAGAAACGAACTTCGGGCGAAATCAGGGATACTTCGCGCTAGGGAATTTTTGATGAAGGATCTCTACAGCGTGCATACAGCCGAAAAGGATCTGGATAAATATTATTGGGAGGTTGCTGACTCTTATCTTAAAGTGTTCAAAAGGGTTGGTCTTGAGGCAAAAATTGTTGAAGCGGCCGGCGGCGTGTTTACCCGAAGTCATACTCATGAGTTTCAGGTATTGTCTGAAGCCGGTGAAGATACTATTTATTGGTGCGATTCTTGTGATTTTGCCCAAAATAAAGAGATTGCCCAGGGGAAAAGCGGCGAGGTTTGTCCGAAGTGCAAGAAAGGCAAGATTGCCGAGAGCAAATCAATTGAAGTTGGTAATATTTTTAGATTTGGGACGGTTTACAGTGAAAAAATGAATGTTACATATACAGATCGCGACGGCAAGAAAAAGCCTGCTTATCTAGGCAGTTATGGTATCGGAGTGACAAGATTAATGGGAACTTTGGTCGAGGTTTCTAATGATGAGAAAGGAATTATTTGGCCGGAGCAAGTGACGCCGTATCAGGTGCACTTGCTAGTGATAAGTGATAAGTCTCAAGTGATAAGTCAAGCGCAGGAAATTTATCAAAAACTGCAAAAAGCGGGTATCGAGGTATTGTTTGATGACCGAAAAGACGTCTCTGCCGGTGAAAAATTCGCGGATTGTGATTTAATTGGAATTCCAGTGAGGTTGGTTGTGTCGGACAAAACTGGCAAAGGGAAAGTTGAGTGGAAGGAAAGAGATAAAGGAAAAGTGGAAATTTTGACAATCGACGAGGTAATTAAAAGAGTTTAGTCCCTGTATCTTCTAAACTTTAAGACCATCAGTTTTCATTGACGGTCGCGTTTTAACTACTCTGGCTCCTACTGCTTGTCCGGCTATTTTGGAGAGTTCACTTATACTTGGGGGTGTGGGTAAAACTACCCCGCCAAAGTTATCTTGGGGTTCTCTGAGATGCACGGGCTTATTTCTTCTCTTTGGACGTTTGCCTTCGTTAAATCGTTCTACCATCTTAAAAAAAGCAAAGCGCCGACTGCGCTTGCTTTGAATATAAGGTTAACAAAGGAACTCATGGGTTGTCAAGATTCCAAAAAGTAGATTGTATATATCAGCAGGTCGCCTTGACACAGAACCATCGTCGAGCTTGACTCGACTTTGGTTCTTCATGTCAATGGCGCTCCTCTGATATAATCTCTCGCATAGCTCGAAATTATAATTCTTGTTTAACATGCAATATTTGGTAACGCGCGGCGAAAAGGGGAAGGTTGAAGTTAAGGTCGATGTAGCCAAAGCGGGATTTATTGAAGCTTATGGTAAGGTACTTAAAAAGCTGGGGACGGAGACAAAGATTGCTGGCTTTAGACCCGGAAAAGTTCCAACTGAAATTTTGGAACAGAAGTTAGGCTCAGGCAAGCTTTTAAATGAGACAGCCGGTACGTTGGTCTCCAAACACCTTTCGGAAATTCTTTCCAAGGAAAAATTAATCCCTTTAGACTCTCCAAAGATTGCCATAGGTTCTCTGGCAAAAGCCTCACCTTTTTCATTTACCGCTACTTTTACCAACAAGCCGCAGATTAAACTTGGCGATTGGAAAAAGATAAAAGCCCAGAAGGTTAAGGCTAAAGAAGTTACCGAGTCTGATATCGAACAGTCGATTAAGAATATATTTGAGGCATGGGTAAATCGGAAATCGGAGGTCGGAGGTCAGAAGTCAGAGAAGACTACAACCATTGGAGATACCGAAGGGGAAGCTGAAGACGATGAGGGTAAGGGAAAATTCATTTATGATGCGCATGGAAACAAAATATATATAAAAGATGAGAAAGAGTCAAAGAGTCAAAGAGTCAAAGAGTCAAAGTTTAAAGTGAAAAGTGGAAGTCCTTCGACTAACGCTCAGGACGAAATTGATGACAATTTCGCTAAGGTGATTGGAGCAAGAGACCTCGCGCACCTGAAAGAGCTTGTAAAGCGTGATTTGGAGACACTGATTGCCAATCAAGTCGAGGCTAAACTTGAACAGGAAATTTTTGACAAAATTCTTGAGATCGGCAGCTGCGATGTGCCCGACATTTTGGTTGATGATGAGATGAATCGAATTTTGGTACGCCTGAATTCAGAACTAGAACGTCAAAAAAAGAAACTTAACGATTATTTGAGCGAGCAGAATACGACTCTTGATGCCTTAAAGGCCAAATGGCGGCCCCAGGCAGAAAAAAATGTCAAAATCTCATTAATTTTGGATGAAATCGGAAAAAGTGAGAAGGTTCAAGTTTTGCCAGAAGAGGTTGGGCAAGCCTTAAAAGGTGTTAGCGAGACAAACCTTTCTGAGGAACAAAGAAAAGATCTTGAGAGATATTTGGCATTTAGTATATTCCAGGCGAAAACCCTCGATTTAGTTAAAAAAACTGTAACATCTTAATATTTCTAATTTCCATCCAACACGGATCTTGTGGTGAAAAATCACAAACGTTATAATATAAAGTCGATAATATCAACAGAAATGATGGACTCCCTCGATTTTCGGAGGGTAAAGAAAGGATGTGTATGAACAATTGGCGCAAAAAATCATTGTTACCCATTATTCCCCGGATTTTGACGGAATTCCGGCTATCTGGCTTCTAAAAAAATTTCACCCAGACTTTAAAAGCGCAAAGATTGCATTTGTTCCGGCAGGTGACTCAACGTATAACAATGAATCGGTTGATTCAAACCCCGATATCTTGCATGTTGATGTTGGCATGGGTAAATTTGACCACCATCACACAGACTCCCACACTTGTGCAGCAAAGCTTATACATGAGTGGTTGGTAAAAGAGGGCTATATTTCCCAAGATGACGAGGCAGTTACTAGACTAGTTGAGGTTATTACCCAGATTGATCATGGCTGGGATAACTACAAGTGGTGTGAGCCGGCAGACGACCGCTATGAATTTTTATTCCACAATGTTCTTTTAGGTTGGAAAATTCTTTATCCGAAACAGGATGAAAAATATATCGAGTGGACGATAAATGCACTGGAGGCGATCTACAAATTATTGCAGTTAAAAGTTATCGCCGAAAGAGAAATTCGGGAAGGCAAAAAGTTCAAAACCAGATGGGGAGAAGGGGTCGCTGTTTATACTCATAACGATCTTATTTTGGATCTGGCTATTAAGAACGGCTATGCGGTAGTCCTTAGAAAGGACCCGGATAGAGGAAATGTCAGAGTAAACGGTTCCAACACAAAAAATGTCGATTTAACAGGCGCGTACGAGTTGGTTCGTGAAAAAGATCCGGAAGCGACCTGGTTTTTGCACTCTTCAAAAGTGCTGTTGCGTAATGGTTCTTCTCGAAATCCCGTTATGAAGCCGACTAAATTGACGATTGACGAGATGGTCGAGATACTGGAAAAAGCATAGCAATTTTTAATTTACAATTTTCAATTTTCATTGAATTTTCAATGATTTTAATTTTTGAAATTGAAACATTAAGATTTGATTGAAAATTTCAAATTGATAATTGAAAATTTTCTAGATGGATGCTTAACAAAGCCAAATGGTTAGCAAAAGAAGCAGGTTTAAGGATTAAGTATATGACTAGTAAAGATTGTATTTTCTGTAAAATCATAAAGGGCGAGATTAAAGTCGAGCCGATAATAGAGTCCAAGCTAGTTATAGCTTTTAACGATACTAATCCAGTTGCCGCGACTCACATATTAATCGTGCCAAAGAAGCACATCGAATCGGTAGCTACGATCGAAGATAGCGATGCGGATGAAATAATTGAGATGTTTTCGGTTGCGAATAAAATCGTTAGAGAGCGGAAATTGAGTGCTTACCGATTGACATTTAACGGCGGAAGTTATCAGCATGTAGGACATCTTCATATGCATTTATTAGCGGGAGGTAAAATAGAATGGTCGAGATTGTGAGGGGGTGTTTTTTATAAATGACGAAGGTTGTGGCCCAACCGGGTGAATCAGTCGAGTCTTTGATTCGTAAATTTAACAAGAAGGTTCAAAGTGAAGGTATTATGGTGGAGATTAAAAAACGGGAATATTATTTGAAGCCATCACTCAAGAAACAGCAAAAAATTCAACTTGCTCGTAAAAAATATATCGCCAGAAAATTTAAGTAAAATGTCGATACTTAACGACAAGATACATAAGGAACTAACAGATGCCTTGAAACAAAAGGACGAGGTGCGGGTGTCGACACTTCGTTTTTTAATTTCCCACCTCGAAAATGCCAGAATTGCCAAAGGAGCAGATCTTGGAGATGGAGAGATCTTGGATGAGATTGCAAAAGATGCAAAACGTCATAGAGAATCGATCGATGCCTTTAAAAAAGCGGAGCGCAGTGAACTCGTTAGCGCAGAAACAGCGCAACTTAAGGTTTTGGAGGGGTATCTTCCCAAACAATTATCGGGAGAGGAAATTGGCAAAATCGTTGACGAGGTAATTTCCGAGCTTAGCCCGTCAAGTATAGCTGATACGGGCAAGGTGATAGGCGCTGTGATGAGTCGTGTTAAAGGACAAGCTGACGGAACGCAAGTATCTGTAATTGTCAAAGAAAAGCTCAAAGGAAAATAATTTCCAATTACCAATTCCCAAATTCCAAAGATAGGACTAAAATTGGAGTTTGGTGTTTGGAGTTTGTTTATTATTCTATGGTCAATGTTCTTATAAAAACTGATACTCGTTATCCGGTCAATAGAAAGATAATCAGAAAAGCGATATTGGATACTTTTAAAAGATACAAGATTGAGAAGATTGATGCGGAAGTTTCCGTAGCGGTTGTCGGTAAGCGGAAAATGGATAGTCTCTGCCGAAAATACTTGAAGGATGAAAAAAACCATCAAGTTTTGGCTTTCGCGCTTGAAGAGGTAGTTGGAAGTCAGATGGAACGAGCTCAGGCGGGTTTCGTCAATCCTCCTGATGAAATTTTGCGGCTTGGTGACGTTGTTCTGTGCTGGCCACAACTTTTAGAGGAAGCAGCAAAAGATAATATCATGGTCGACGAGGAACTTTACAGGCTGACTTTACATGGAATGGAGCATTTATTTGGGGAACACCATGAATAAGTTAATTTTCAATTTTCAATTTTCAATTTTCAATTGTTTCTGAATATGACCGTTTTTTATCGCAAATATAGGCCACAAAAGCTTTCCGAATTGATAGGCCAGAGGCCCATTGTCGAGACACTTCTTAATCAATTGACTTTGGGTAAAATTAGTCATGGATATTTGTTTAGCGGGCCTCGCGGAACCGGCAAAACCTCGACTGCCAGAATAATGGCAAAGGCAGTAAATTGTCAGCGTCTAGCGTCTAGTAAATTAGCGTCTAGTTCGAGACAACTAAACGCTAAACGCTATTCTCTAAACGCTAAATTTGGTGAGCCGTGTAACAAATGTGATTCTTGTCTGGCGATTCTTAACGGTTCCTATCTTGATCTGGTTGAAATTGATGCGGCATCAAACAGAGGAATCGAAGAAATTCGGGACTTAAGGGAAAAAGTTAAATTGGCGCCTGTGTCCGGTAAATTTAAGGTTTATATCATTGACGAGGCGCATATGTTAACGCCTGACGCCTTTAATGCTTTTTTGAAAACCTTGGAAGAACCCCCGGCTCATGCAATTTTTATATTGTGTACAACTAATCCTACAAAGCTACCGTTAACAATCATTTCAAGATTGCAAAGGTTTAATTTTTCAAGAGCAGATGATACTGGCCTGGAAAAGATAATCAAAAAAATTGCCCAGTCTGAATCAATAAAATTAGACGAAAAGGCGATTTCAACACTAGTTAAAGTGTCTGATGGTTCTTACAGGGATGCGGTCTCGGTCATTGACCAACTCTCTGTTTTCAAAAGAGAGATTAAAGAAGAAGATATATTAGGTTTAGTAGCAGTTTCCGGATGGGGTCAGCTTTTTGATTTTGTTGAAAGTATAGCCAAAAAGCAAATAAAAAAGGCAGTTTTAACGATAGAAAAAAATTCCGCAAACGGTGCAGATATGTCCCTTTTTGCCAGGGAGACAATTTTATTTTTAGAAAAACTCTTGTTTATGAAAATTGGAGTTTCCACCGAAAGTTTTGATTTAGATAAAAGTCAGCTTGAGAAGCTTGAAGGTTTGGTGAATGAATTCACAAGTAGCGAGCTTCAAAATTTAATAAAACTATTTTTAGTCGCAGAAGGGGAAATAAAGGTTTATCCTTTAGGGCAGATTTCTCTAGTTTTAGCCGTTTGCAAATATTGCGGTGAGCCGGAGATAGAAGAAGTAGCAAAAGTATCAAATGTATTAAAAGGTTCAGAGAGTCAGAGAGTTAAAGAGTCAGAGAATACAAAAGAGTCCAGGGGCACAGAGGAGTCAAAGGAAGCAAAAGGACCGAAAGAGTCAAAGAGAGAAAGAGTCAAAGAGAGAAAGAGTAACAATAAATCATTAGTTTTGATTGAAAGACACTGGCAGGAATTTCTAAATAAGGTTAAACCCGTAAACGCCCATGTAGTTGCACTTCTTAAATCAACTAGACCAAGTGAGTTTGACGGTGTTAATCTTACTTTAGAGGTCTTTTACAGATTCCATAAAGAGAAACTGGAGGAGCCAAAGATCATGATGATGCTAAGCCGTGTGATTGAGGAGGTAATGGGAGATAAGATTAATTTTAAGTTTGTACTTGCTGAAAGAGGAGTTAAGAAGCCGACCGTTGTCGCGGCGAGTGATGTGGTCGATACCGGCGAATACAAGCTTGAGGATGCCGTCGTGGAAATATTTTCAAAACAATCCAGATGAGAAAGGTTTTCTTCCTGTTTATTTTAGTTGTGCCTCTGGTATTGTCGGCCTGCGTACCCGGTGTGGCTCCCTCCGATAAGCCTGTCAACTCACAAGAATTCTTGAAAGGGGCGGTTGTTAAAGGATTTCCCCAAACTCCTTTGGTTAAAGGCGCACAGGTTTTGGAGTCTTATAGCAATGAGGGTAACTTCGGTGCTGCTTTTATTTCCGATGAGAGCCTTGCGAAAGTAGTCAATTTTTATAGCGATTCGCTGAAACAGTTGGGTTGGGAGACGACTCTTAAAAAAAGATCGGATACTAATTACATTTTCGAGATTAAAAATACTACTCAAAAAGGATCAGTAATTGTTAACACTGCGGCAGACTCTCAAAAAACGGCGATTTCCATTTTTATCTCGCCGCGCTGATAGCACACTCCTTAAGGAGTTTTCTTTAAAGGTACAATTCTAGGAATTTGACTGATAGCTGCCAAACTTGCTAATATCAAAATCAGGTACCATACGGTATCTGATTAAAATAGTCCATGAGGAAAATTTTTCTGGCGTTATTTTTTGCTTTACTTCTCTCGATTTCTACATATAGTATTGTTTTCGCTGCGCCTGTTAATTCGGCGACTGTAAATGCTCAAGAGAAGCTACAAGAACTCCGTAAGAATCGTGAAGAGTTAAAAAAACAAAATCAAGAAAGACAAGAGCAGCGGATTACCATACGTGATGACTTTACGGAGCGGGTAGCGACTAAACAAGCAGAAGTAAAGAAAAACGTTGTTGAAAAGATTAAGACGATTTTCACAAGGATTCTTAAGAGATTAAATGCGGCACTGACAAGGCTTGATAAGATTGCGGAAAGAATCGCTTCAAGAATCGATAAGTTAAAGGGCAGGGGAGTTGATACAACTAAAGCGGAAACAGCTCTTGCAAGTGCCGAAAGTTTAGGGGCAAGGGCCGCAAGCGCAATTTCCGATGCTCAAGCTAAAATAGATGCTATTGATGCACAGTCAACATCCGTACGTGATGCAGTGCATGCATCTAAGGATGCGGTCAGAAGTGCAAGACAAGCTCTTTTCGATTATCATAAGGGATTGGTGGCAGCCATTCGTGAAGTTAAGGCAGCCCAAGCTCATAGGGAGGGAACAAACAGTGCGCAGTAAACGAAGGGGATTTTTGGTATTATGGTTAATTCTTTTAGTCGTAGTGGTTGGAGTGGCTGCTCTTGTTGCTGTTGGTATTTTAGATCTTGGGAGAATTAAAAATAGTGCCCCGGGAGAATCGACGGCAATAGTCAAAGATCAACAGCTTGAGAATCTTCAGAAAGTTAGTACCTCTGATGAGGTTGTCGATATCGAGATGGATCTTGATAATACTGATCTTAATAATCTGGATCAGGAACTTTCGGAAGTTGATCAGGCTTTAAGCCAATGATTTACCCCTTTTATCTATATTGACTTCTCAATACCTTTAGTAGTAAAGTTACGTCTTTTAAATTGTAATGGAATTGAAGTGAGAGATGATTTTTGCGGGGTTGACACAATTTTAGAAAAGTCGTATTTATAAGACGGTCTATCTCGAGTTTTGGGGAAAGTAAGTTTTAAGCCGCGATAAAACTCTCTAACTTTAGTAAATTTTAAAAACTGATCTTTAATCACTTCTATGAAAGTAAAGGGAAAATTAAGTTGGCGCATTGTCTGGTACTCCGTTTTAATTTGGGGAGCGACTTTTGTTTTGGCGGGATTTGTTGTTTTGCCATGGTTTTACATAGCACTACCGCTGGTAATTTTCTGGACTACGGCCTATTTTTTTAGGAGAAGCGAAAGGACTTTTATTGCGGGACTTACTGTTAGTCTCTTTTGGTTTTCTGTCATTCTCGCCCTGAATTTCATAGAGCTCATTGGGCCATATTATGCAAATTTTCCACTTTATTTTTCGGATTTTCGCAATTGGTTTTTGTATCCGCTTGTTCTTTTAATTCCGGTTGTTTATACTTTGATTTCAGAAAATTCCGCAACAAGAAAAAATTCAAAAACGAAACATTTAGGAACGACCGATCACCAAGTACAACAAGTGGCTTGAGGCTTACCAAGTATGGTAAGCTTTAGATTACAATGCGCGATTTGGGACAACAAAATTTTGGCAAGTTGCAGCATACTTCAAAAAACAAAATAATCTTTCGGGCGGTTGTTTTTTTAATAATTGTTGGTGGTGTATTCTACTTCGCAAGATCACGTTTTAGTTTTTCAGGCGAGAGTGGTTCATCTATTATATTGCGAGAGGCACCTCGAGGACTTACCCCGGTAGAAATTGATGGTTCAATCGAAGATTTAGAAGGGATTGATTTAACTACTCAGCAGGCGACTTTTGAGGATGTTAAATACAATGGCCAAGCGACTGCCACCGCTACAAGATCTTTTGGCGGGGGTACCTATATCCTTACTGTAGATGCGACACTGCCTGATCCTGTCAATGTTTCATATCAAGTTTGGCTGGTAGGTGGAGGTAAAGCAACCCCGATTGATTACATGAGTGGTTCAAAAACGTCCTGGAGTTTGAATTTGAGAAGCTTGGACAAATATTCACAATATGACGGAATTTGGATAACACTTGAGAGAACAAAAGACAGTCTTTCCGAAGAGCATGTGATGGAAGGCTCCTTTTAAAATTCTACACTTCGTGAAAGTTATATCAGCAGGTCGCCTTGGCACAATTCTTCGAATTCGTGCCAATGGCGCTCCTCTGATATGTCTTCCTCTGCATTCGCAGAGCGACATATATCAGATTGTGCATAGCACAAGGCTGATATATAATTTTCTTCAGTGTGAAGAAAATTATGGTTTTTGGGGCTTTTGATTGTTTGCACCCCGGGCATTTGGATTTTTTCAAACAGGCCAAAAAGCATGGAGATTATTTAATTGTTTCCGTGGGGACTGACAAAAACGTCAAAAAAATAAAAGGCAGAAGGCCGCTTTTCAACGAAGAGGAGCGACTGGCACTTGTTAGAGAGTGCAAAATTGTTGATAGAGCAGTGTTGGGAAGGGAAAGTAAATTCTATGAACATATCGCCGATTATCGGCCGGATATAATTTGTTTGGGTTACGATCAGTGGGCGCAGGAAGACGATGTAACAACTAAACTATCAAAAGTTGGCCTTGGGAAAACGAAAGTATTAAGACTTAAACCATACCAGCAGAGTAGGGCTAAATCGAAAGTTGTCAAAACAAAGTCAGTAGATTTCTAATGCCTTAGGCGACTTATTAATTTGTTGAATATGCCTCTCTTATGCTCTTTTGAAATATTTTTTTCCTTTGTTCTTACCAAAATTTTCTTCATCCTCTCGCAAGCTTTATCAATTGCCTTTTCAAGATCTCTTTGCGTATCGACAAGCTCCAGAATCTTTTCTGGAATATGGACGGTTAGCTCACACGAATAATCTTTTTCTTTTCCGCGATGAGCTTCCTGGGAAAAAAGCCTGACGGTGATATTTTGAATTTTGGGGTTATATTTTAGAAGTTTATTAGTTTTTTTATAAGCATACTTTTTAAGTTTGGGTGAAGATTCTAGGTGAAGACCGGAGAGAGTGATGTTCATTGTCAAGTTCTGGACTATTATACACGAGTTGCTTTTTATGTTAAAACCATGTAATCTGATGGCCAGACATGTTTGATAAACTACAACAGCTAAAAGAGTTAAAAAAGATGCGCGATGAGGCGATGCAAATCCAGAGGACTTTGGATAGTGAAACTCTGGAGGTAGAGAAAAGGGGAGTCAAGATTAAGTTGACTTTGGCTCAGAGGTTTATATCCATTGAGGCAAACGGTAAGAGTGAAGAAGATATTATTGAGGCGGTTAATGAAGCCGTCAAAGAAAGTCAAAAGCGAGCCGCCAAGAAAATGCAGGGAATGGTAGGATTGGAAGGTCTCAAAGGCATGTTCGGCGGTGGAGGCAGTTAGCTATTTAATCAACTATAGGTTTTTAACTCTCAGAATTTAGCTTCAATTTTGCGTAGTATTACCCCATATTTTGACAAAGACTACTGTATAGTTTACTATTCTGTCTATGTTTATTCCGCTATCAGAAGTTCCATCCAGAACTATGGGAAGTGGCGAAGAGCGTCATTATTTCTTATTTCATGAGCGCAATCCAGAGCTCCCGGTTGAAGTAGTGATCACAAGATTGCCACCATTATTTGGCGCCGAAAAAAACTGGCATCAGCATGACTTTGTTGAAGAATTTTCTGTACCGTTAACGGGCGAGATCATCATTCGTGAGAAGAATGATGGAAAAATCCAAAAAAGAAGACATCTCTCAAAAGCTGTTCTAAAAGACGCCGAATGGGTTGCCGGAGTTGCCTGCGAGAGTGACAGACAGGTCACTTTGTACATCGAGCATCCTGCCGGTACAAGAAGAGAGGTAAAGATCGCGTTTGATCCAAAATATACAGAAGGCAAAGAGTTACACACAGTAGAAAATCCTACCAGCGACATGGTCACGATGGTGACGATGAAAAGAGTGCCGAAAAAGATTTTAAGAAAAGACCCGTTAATATTTAGAGTTGACCGAACTCCTTCTTTGGAGGAAAGGTAAAGTCTAAATAACTTCAAAACGTTCCCTATACTTGCTATACTCCTATTAAAGTAAGGGAAAGAGTTTAAATGAAAGTTCCAAAGAGTGTTGCAGATTTAATTGAGGCATTTGAGGCATTACCTGGGATTGGACCGAAAACGGCAGCAAGACTAACTTATTATCTTTTGCATGCGCCTGACAATCTTTCACAAAAGCTTTCAGAAGCACTTTCTGAACTTAAGTTAAAGACCAAAATCTGCTCGATCTGTCAAAACATTACGGAAACTGATCCTTGCGAAATTTGCGACGATCCGCAAAGAGACCAGTCAATAATTTGCGTGGTTGAAGATCCATTGGATGTTTGGGCGATTGAGAAGAGCGCAAGTTTTGTCGGCCTTTATCATGTATTGCACGGAGTGATTGCACCTCTTGAAAACATCGGGCCGGAAGATTTGAGGATAAATGAGCTTTTAGCACGATTGAAACCAGTGCACACCCCCGGGGTGAAGTCTGGACGCAACCTTGAGAGTGCCCTGGGGGTGAGGCAAGCGGTCAAAGAGATTATTCTGGCTACAAATCCCTCAATGGAGGGGGAAGCGACTGCAATGTACATCCAGAGGCTAGTCAAACCGCTGGATATTAAGATAACAAGGATTGCCAGGGGCATTCCAATAGGTGCCGAACTGGAGTACGCTGATGAGATTACTGTGCGTCGGGCAGTTGAAGGAAGAAAAGAATACTAAATCTTTTAAAATTTTCAATTTACAATTTTAAATTTTCAATCAATTTTAAAAATTAAATGATTAAAAATTTATTTTGCGTTAGTCTTTAGTCATTAGTCGATTTTTTCCTGTACAATTGAATTATAGATGGACGACGGTGGTTCGATTGTATCTGATGTAGCTGAGGCTGCCGCTCACGTCGGCGGCAGTTTGTTGGGCGAGATTAAAAAAATCGGCCAGACAGCCACGTCCCAAATGACCGGTAGCCAGTCTCAGACTCCGACAGCGGACGACGTAGCAAAGCTTCAAAAAAATGAACAGGAATTCAAAAAAGACGCTATCCCGGAAGTTCAGGCACGAATTCAGGCAATTTATGCCGAATATGCAGCAAAGAAGAAAAAAGAACAGATGATGGCAGAGCAACAAACCGAGGCGGTTGAGGAGCAGAAGCAAGAGCTTAATGAAGCGAAGAAGCAACAGATAGATCAGTCAAATCCGGCAATAGCAAAAAATCGCGCCGAGATCAAAAATTACGGAGCGGAGTAACATATTTTGACTATCGGACATAAAAATGGTAAAAGATAGCAAGGTTAAAATGGATAAAGAAGCTGGAGAACGGTCAGTCCAACCTGAACAAGGGGCAGTTGAACCTGCTGATCCAGTTATTGGTTCTCAGGAAATTAGTGAAGGTAATTTATCTTTAAATTTCCGTCGCTTTATTAGGGCGTTTTTCAAGAGACGGAGAGGTGTTTTGGAAAAGTTAGAACAATCTGATAGAAATGGTGAGTGAAAATACTTCAGAGCTTGAGCATGATGTTGATCAAAGGATTGTAGAGCGTGTTTGTAATTTAACTCATCAGAGTATTTATGCTCACGCAAGGTTAATCAGGGAGATTGGTGGGACTCCAGGTTTAAGAGACGAATCGATTTTAAATTCAGCGATTTCCGCACCTTTTGCAACCTTTTATAATGAGGATTTACATCCAACAATTTTTGATAAGGCTGGAGCTTTAATGCGTTCAATCTCACTTGACCATCCTTTCGTAGATGGGAACAAGCGAGTTAGTTTAACAATGACAGCTGCTTTTTTATTTGAACATGGTTTTGCTTTGAAAGATAGTTTAGGAGATGATGGTATTGTCGAATTTTGTTTGTCGATAGCAAGAGGTGAGAGAACAGTTGAGGAAATTGCCAATTGGCTTCGAAATAATACTGATAGAGCTTCAGCACGTTCGTTTAAAAAAATAATGGAGCAATTACATGACACCGCGAGTGCTTAAACTTTATAATTTTCTTTCCAGGAAAGTTGAGGAGTTTAAGCCTATTAGGGAAACTGTTGGTCTTTATACCTGCGGACCTACGGTTTATGACTATGTTCATATCGGCAACTGGCGGACGTTTGTTTTTGAAGATATTTTAAAAAGAGCCTTGCTTTTCAATGGCTACAAAGTTAAGCATGTGATGAACATTACAGATATCGATGACAAGATAATTAAAGCGTCTAGGAATCAGCGTCTAGCGTTTAGGGAAATTGCTGACAAATACGAAAAGGCTTTTTTTGACGACTTGGCAAAACTTAATATAATCAAAGCCGATATTTATCCGAGAGCGACGGAAAATATTAGTTCAATGATTCAAATCATTGAACTGCTTATTAGTAAGGGCTTTGCTTACAAAACTGATGACGGGGTTTATTTTGCAATTGGGAAATTTAAAAATTACGGTGAACTTTCAAATTTATCAAAAAGGAAGATCAAAACCGGAGCAAGAGTCGCTGTTGATCAGTATGATAAAGATCAGCCGGCCGACTTCGCGCTGTGGAAGTTCCCATCTGGTAACACCCCTGGGGTGAACCAGGCTGAATCATTGCGCACCCCAGGGGTGAGTCAAGTTGATCCAAGTTGGGATGCGCCGTTTGGCAAAGGTAGGCCGGGTTGGCATATAGAGTGCAGCGCGATGGCTCAGAAATATTTAGGAGATATGCTCGACATACACACCGGCGGTGTTGATCTTTTATTTCCCCATCACGAAAACGAAATTGCCCAATCTGAGGCCGCAACAGATAAAAAGTTTGTCAATTTCTGGCTGGAAGGTGAGCATCTCTTAGTTGCAGGTGAGAAAATGGCAAAATCTCTTGGGAACATTTATACACTCGAGGAGGTTATAAAAAGGGATTTTGATCCGATCTCGCTTCGCTATTTGTTTTTAACTGCTCACTATAGATCAAAATTGAATTTTACCTGGAAAAGCTTGGAAGCTGCCCAGAACACTTTAGAGAATTTGACAGAAGAGGTTTTAAATTGGGATGATCCTAAAATCGGTTGTGCAGAATTTGAAGGCAATTTTGCCCAGGCAATAAATAACGATCTTGATATGCCAAAGGCAGTATCCGTTATGTGGGAGTTGGTTAAGAGCGATTATCCGACAAGTGCCAAACATCAGTCGATTCTGATGATGGATAAAGTGTTGGGACTAAGTCTTGATAAGATAAAACCGGAAAAGTTACCAGAAGGTGCACAAGAATTAATTCAAAAGCGAGAAGAGTCAAGAAGACAGGGGAAATTTGAAGAATCTGATGAATTGAGAATCAAACTCCAGAAGATGGGTGTTTACGTTGAGGATACGCCAGAAGGTCCGAGATGGAAAGTAAAATCAAAGTCAAAGTGAAAGTGAAAACCTTGTTATTCTTCGAACGAAGTGAGAAGTTTGATAGTTCTTGCTACGGAGAGTATCAGACGGTACTCTCCTACGCTCGAACGATATAGGTTTTCAACAAGCTCAGGGGGTTATAATAAATACGTGATTCAGGTAATTAAAGTCAAGGACAGGCTTTTGGGTAATTTTAGGGCAAATAGCCTTCTTCGGATTTTCGTTGACTCTTCCACACTTTTGGCACTTTCCGGCGGCACTTCACCAAATTACAATCAGATGATTGTAATTCCCCGCAACATTTTGCCCGGTACTGCCTGTATGGTCGACGAACGCTATGGACCATCTGATCATACGGATAGCAATGAGATGGTGCTCACGCAATCAGGTTTGATTGATTTCTTTAAATCCAAAAACGTGAATTTTGTTAAAATTTTATCGCAGCTCCCGTTTGAGGAAACTGCTTTCGATTATGACAGAAGGCTAAGAGAGCTTTTTGTCAAATATGAGAAAAAAGTAGCGGTGGTGGGTATCGGAAATGACCTGCACACGGCGGGAATCTTTGCCAATAGTTTGGCAATTACTTCGCCTAAGTTTGTTGTTTCCCAAGTTGTTAACAATGAATTCCCTAAGCGAATTACGATGACACTTAAAACTTTAAAGCGTTTTAACGCTTTTATAATACTGACCTTTGGCCAGGAGAAAAAAGAGGCTTTGGTCAGGTTACTGGCAGATAAGGATGGGGATATAAATAAATATCCAGCGCTTTTTTTCAATAAGACTGCGATTAAGTCTTTTTTAATAACGGATGTTGATCTTTAGAAATTCTAAATCCGAAGCACGAAATACGAAATTGTTTCGGATTTCGAATTTTGACATTCGAATTTAAGATAAAGATATGAAGCTTGGTTTTGTAGGCCTCGGAAAAATGGGTTCTAGGATGGTGGTTAAGCTACTGTCTGAGGGACACGAGGTCGTAGTTTGGAATCGCTCCAAAGAGCGAATTTCAAATTTCCAATTGTTGTTAAAAAACAATTTTTCTTCGAAAAAGCAAATTTCCAATTTCAAATATAAAAATAATCTCAAAGCAGCTAAAAATCTTCAAGATCTCACCGGAAATCTAGATTCACCCCGAGTTGTCTGGTTGATGGTGCCGGCCCGTTCGACAGGTTCGACAAGCTCACTGCAAGCAAGCTCAGTGTCGGTGACTGGAGACGCGACGCAGGAAATTCTTGATCAGGTTGAGAAATTTATCGGCAAGGATGACATAGTTATCGATGGCGGCAACGCGCATTTTGGGGATACCCAGAGACGATATGAGTATTTTAAGAAAAAAGGAATTCATTTTTTGGGAATTGGAGTTTCGGGCGGAATAATTGCAGCGGAGGAAGGATACCCTATGATGGCGGGCGGTGCGAAAAAAGGTTATCAATACATCAGACCAATTCTGGATTCTCTGGCAAAATCGAACGGTTCTCATCAATATTTCGGTGAAGGGGGAGCCGGGCATTTTGTCAAAATGGTCCACAACGGAATTGAATACGGAATTATGCAGTCGATTGGTGAAGGCTTCGGTGTTCTTGAAAAGTCTCCATATAATCTGGATTTAGTTAAAGTGGCAAAACTTTATCAAAAGGGCACACTGGTATCCGGGTTTATGATGGAGCGGACTATTGAAGCTTTAGCAAAAGATCCAAAACTCTCAAAACTGACTGGTTTCATTGAAGATTCTGGCGAGGGCCGCTGGACGATTGATCAGGCAAAAAAAGAAAAAGTACCAGTTGAGATTATCGAAGAGTCATTAGACTTTAGAGTTAAGAGTAGAAAAGATCCAAAAATTGCTGCAAGTTTTGCAGCCCGAATGGTGGCGGCACTTAGAAATGTCTTCGGGGGACACGAGGTGAAAAGTAAGACTAAAGACTAAAATTTTCTAATTGGCTCCAATTACAAATAAAATCCTAAACTCTAAATTCTAAACTCTAAACAATTTCAAAATTCAAATATTCAAATGATCAAGAAATGATAGTCTATTGGAAACCTTATCCTTCGAACAAAGTGAGAAGTTTGAGTTCTCGCCCTGAGTTTCGACGAAGGGCTCGAACAATATAGTTATCCTCCTGTTTTGAATTTTGTATTTTACCTTATCTGAATTTGTTTAGGATTTAGGATTTAGAAATTAGAAATTTGGTGGGCTTAAATTTTGCAAATTGTCAATAGCGGGGCGAGCCAGATACGGCCGTCTTTTTTAATTAAATCCTCCGCTTCCTTTGGTCCCCAGGAGCCAGGCTCGTAAATTGCCAATTTTGGCCTGCCGTTTGCCCAGACTTTTTCTACCGGATCGATAATCTTCCAGGAAGCTTCGACTTCTTGTTGCGAAATAAATAAACTTTGATCGCCTAAAATTACATCCAGAAGTAGTCTCTCGTAGGCCTCTGGTTGGGGAGTATCAAAAGAAGTCTTGTAACAAAACTCCATGTCGACCGGCTCCAAAGCTGTAGTTAAACCTGGTTTTTTGGCAACAAGCCTGATGCCGATTCCTTCATTAGGCTGAATTTGAAGAGTAATATGGTTGGGCATTGGTTTTTGCCAAAAGTTTGCCAAAAGTTTATGGCTTTTCTCTTTAAACTGAATAATGATTGAGGTAACCTTGCCCATGAGTTTTTTGCCGGTGCGAAGATAAATAGGGATACCCTGCCACCTTGTGTTATTGACAAAAAGTTTGATAAGAGCGTAGGTTTCGGTTTTTGAACCTGCAGAGACATTTTCCTCTTGGGTATAGCCTTTATACTGACCCCGTACAGTGGAGTTGATAATTTCCCCAACGCTTGGGATTTTGATGTTTTTTAAAACTTCCAGCTTTTTTTCCCTTATCCCGTTTACATCAAACGTTTCGGGCTCTTCCATCGTGGTTAAGGTTAACAGTTGAAGCAGGTGATTTTGAGTGATATCCCGCAGAGCTCCGGTTTTATCGTAGAACTGGCCGCGTTTCTCAACTCCAATGCCCTCCGCAGTGGTAATTTGGATATGGTCGATATATCGGTTATTCCAAATTGGTTCAAAAAGATCATTCCCAAACCGGAGAACAAAAATATTCTGGACGGTTTCTTTACCAAGATAATGATCAATTCTGTAAATTTGTTCTTCCGCGAAATAGGCGGAAAGGGTTTTTTCCAAAATTTGAGCGGTTTTTAAATCTTTTCCGAAAGGTTTTTCAACGATTATTCGGGGTCTTGTATTGTGCAGGCGGCAGCCAAGGTGCAATTTGTTTTTGCCCAAATTCTGAACCGCATCTTTAACAATCTGCGGCGAAATAGAAAGGTAATAGATTCTTAAAATACAAGTTTGCGCCTCTTTCTCAAAACTATCAAGCTTTTTCGTAATTTCCGCTAAGTTTATGCCTTCCCCAAAGTCGGCAGGCACGTAAGAGATAACCTTGGCAAAACTTTGCCATTTTACTTCGTCTTTGAGACCAAGCATGTCTTTAACCTTTTTTCTGAATGAATTATCTGAATGAGGAGTTCTGGCTGTGGCGATAATTCGGAAAGTTGAGGGAAGAAGATTATTTTTGAAAAGCGCAAAAAGCGCCGGGAAGATTCTTTTTCTGGCTAAATTACCGGTTGCACCGACAATAACAATAGCAGTTGGCTGTGTCACTTTCCTATTTTACACTAAAACCTGACAGCCAAGCTTTCTAATAATTGTTCACCAGAGTCGGAGAGGCTTAGGATTTGCACAGTGCCGGTTTTATCCTGAGGTTTGGCAAAAGACATATTTATCTCGAAGCTGCAAGACTGAGAACTGGTGCAGGTATCTGTTACACTTTGGCCTAAAATTTGGCCTTGTTCGTCCTTGACTCTGGCGGCGATGACACCTGAGGTTAAATTAGTATAGCCTGTGATTTTGACAGGTGATGAGATAAGAGTTAGAGGGTTGGGATTTGTAATAAATATTCTGATAGTATCAGTGCTAATTCCAGATTCTGGTTGGATATCTGGGATACTGGTCTGACCAAGGGTGTCCGGGCTTGGTGAGGCGGTTGGGAAACCCTCTATGGGGCTTGGTTGGGGGGAAGGTTCTGCAGCTTCTTGGGCCTGTCTTTTTACAATCTTGGAAATAGTAAATGCGCTAACCCCAATAAAGATTATTAAAACAACTGCTCCAACCAATAAACTTAAATTAACCTTCATTTTAAATAGTTTTTAGTGGGCAGTCTTAAGTGGTGTTTGAAATTATACCACCAGATGCAAGAAATGCAAGAAATGGTATAGAATTAAAAGAAACTCAAAACATGCCCAAGACGAAGATTAACGATCCAAGTATTTATCAAAAAATCCCTAAAATCTTAAGGTCGAAAAAAGTACTACTCGCACTTGCAATTGTTATAATATTTGCTTTCATCGGAACGCGAGGCGGTGCGGATATGGGCAAAATCAAAACCGCTCAAGTCGAACAAAAAAACATCGCATCAGAAATTGTCACGGCAGGGAAAATAAGCTCACAAAGCGAATCTACAATCCATCCTGCAGTTAATGGCAAAGTTGTCTGGGTACCAGTCAAAGAGGGGGATTTTGTCAAAAAGGGCCAAGCTATTGCTTCTTTAGATAAGGAAAAATATGAAATTGCCCTAAGACAAACGGAGCAAGATGTAGTAGCTCTCGATGCGGAACTTGAGAAACTTTATGACGGGCGCAGAAATAAAACTAGTATTGAAAGCTATGACGAAAAAATCGAAAGAACCGCACTGGAAGCTGCGAAAAACAAAGCATATGATGAATGGCTTGAAGCTAAAAGGAATTTAAAAGATACAGTGATTACCTCACCATTTGCCGGAACCGTAATCGAAGTCAATGTTCATCCCGGCGAAGAAATTTTTTACACCACGGCAATTGCTAAAATAGCCGATATTGAAAATCTTAATTTCACAGCCGAACTTGACGATACCGATGTTGGCCAGATTAAAGAAGGGCAGAAAACTATTGTAACTTTGGATGCTTTCCCCGATGAAGAAATTCTCTCGCAAGTTGAATCTGTTAGTTTTGTAAGTAATGTTACTTCATCAGGCTCAGATGTTTTTGAGGTTAAATTTAATCTTGAACAGGAGGAAGATTACCGGATCGGAATGAACGGCGAATCAAGAATAATTATTCAAGAAAAAGAAGACGTGCTGGCAGTATCTGTCGAAGCGATATTTGACGAAAATTTTGTCCATGTCAAGACAAACGGTGAATTTGTAAAAAGGGAAGTTGAAAAAGGAATTGAATCTGATTCGGAGGTAGAAATAGTCTCCGGCCTATCAAAAGATGAAACTGTTGTGATAGCAGGTTTAGAAGAGATTGGCAAAAAAACTCATTTTTTTAAAATCCTCTCAATTTTTGTTAAGTGAAACCCATAATTCAGGCAAAAAATGTAGTTAAAATTTATGGCGAAGAACCTTCTGAAACAGTTGCACTTTCCGGTGTTTCGCTGGAAATTGGTAAGGGTGAATTTAGTGCCATTGTCGGTCCATCCGGTTGCGGTAAATCAACCCTGATGCACCTTTTAGGGCTTCTTGATAAACCTACCTCAGGAGGAATTTTAATTGATGGGCAAAAGGCTGAAAATCTTGATGAGGACGAGCAGGCTAAATTGCGAAACCAAAAAATTGGCTTTGTTTTTCAAAGCTTTAATCTTCTGGACCGAACTTCGTCTTTGAATAATGTCATGTTACCTCTTCAATATAACAATCAAATTTCGGCGTCGGAAAGAAAAAAAATTGCCCAGGAAAGATTAGCGGATGTTGGGCTTCCCGACAGAATGGGGAACTATCCTTCTCAATTATCCGGTGGTGAGCAACAAAGAGTGGCTATTGCCCGGGCGCTGGTCTGTGATCCGGCAGTTATTCTTGCCGACGAGCCAACAGGCAACCTGGATTCAAAATCAGGGACGGCAATAATGTCACTTCTTGAGTCACTTCATAAAAAGGGTAAAACAGTAATCATCGTGACCCATGATAGGCTTCTTGCCAAAATGACCAATAGGATAATTTCAATGAGAGACGGCAAAATAATTTCCGACAAAAAGGTAAAACGATGAATTTCAAAGAAAGCGTCAAGATTGCCTTTGTGGCACTTGCCAGAAATAAAGTCCGGTCTTTTCTGACCATGCTTGGAATAATTATCGGCGTAATGTCGGTGGTCCTTTTAATGTCACTCGGGGCAGGACTTCAGGAGTCAATAAAGGTGCAGTTTGAAAAATTGGGAACAAACACAATTTATGTTATGCCCGGTAACCTGGAAGAAGGTTTCGGCGGCGGGCAGGGATTCCAGACAAACAAACTTAAATTTTCTGACGCTGAGGATATCAAAGACCATGTTAAATCTGTCAAAGCGGTCGCCGGCGGTGTCGAAAGTTCAGTCTCGGTTACTTATAAAGGCGAGACGAGAAAAGTTGTAAGTTTCTACGGAATTGATCCCGAGTTTACTGAAATCGGAGATTACAAGGTCGAGAAGGGTAGAACTTTTACAAAGTCGGAAAATAGTGCAGGGAAGCGAGTGGCAGTTGTAGGAAATACCATAGTTGAAGAACTTCTTAATAATGCTAATCCTCTTGGAAAAGAAATTTTGGTTAAGGATCAGAAATATAAGATAATCGGTGTGCTGGAAGAACAAGGCTCACTTCTTGGTCAAGATCAAGATAATTCAGTCTATATTCCAATTGAGTCTGCCCGGCGCCAATTAAATTTTGACAGGCCTACCTGGATTTTGGCAGAAGTGCAAGATCCCGAAAATATCACACAAACTAAATCTGAGATAGAAAAAGTTCTTCTTGAACGGCTTTCAGACGACGATTTTTCAGTTCTTACCTCCGAAGAAACTCTTCAGGTTGTCAATGTTATTCTGGGAATTGTGACCTCAGTTTTAGCGGGTATTGCGGCTATTTCCCTTCTGGTTGGGGGAATTGGTATTTCCAATATCATGTTAGTTTCAGTAACAGAGAGGACCAGAGAAATCGGACTTCGCAAAGCTGTTGGTGCTAGACCGAAGGATATTCTGACTCAATTTTTAATCGAAGCAATTATCTTGTCAGTCGCAGGCGGATTGATTGGACTTCTGCTGGCAAGTTTGGGAACTTTGGCCCTAAACTTTTTTATGCAAGCCACAATTACCCCGGTTGCCGTAATTCTGGCATTTGGCTTTTCCGGCTTTGTTGGCATTATCTTTGGCGTTATTCCGGCACTTAGAGCCTCTAAATTAGAACCGATTGTAGCTTTGAGATATGAATAATTTAAGGAGTGGGTTCGGGGGACGATTCCTTTTCAATAATACAAGGCTCGAGGCTGGTTTTTTCCTCGTCGGCTAAAGAATCGGTGCCTTGCTCCTGGACAATTTTGGTAATCGCTTCCTCAGATAAAGATTGCTGGACACAGGCGATATTGACCTTGCCGATGCCCGGCAGCGTGGTTTCTGTCGGCGGTTGGATCTGCTGCTGAGGTTGCTGGGGTGTAGTAAAAAGCGGGGTAAAAGCACCTTGCCTGTAGCTTAGAACAATAATTAAGGCCACGAAAATGCCAATTAAAATCCAGACAATGTAAAAAATTGTTTGGAGACTTCTTTCAATTTTTTTTAGAAATGTCCCGCCAGAGGCGAGTGATTTTGAAAGTTTGGTTTCTGTTTTTGCAACTGGCATATTAAAGGCTTGGGAGTAGCCTAACCGATTGGCTTTGGAAAATCAAGAGTTAACTTGGACGGTTTTCTTTCTTGTGGGCAGGATTCTCTGGCACACTTAGCCATAACTCCTGCAACCTGAACTACTGTTACGTCTTGGTTAAAAGCATCCGCAAATACGATTCTTCTTCTTGATTTGGCCGGGTCAAAGTTAGCACCCATTGCAGTAGTTATTTCAGCAGCGTTTTTGTGTAGACCACACTCGTTAGGACAAATGCCATGTCCCAGTAAACATTGAGCTTCTTTTTCAGACATAGTGAAGTATTATATACGAAATTCTTCATAAATTCTATGCATCTTCAGCTTGTCCTCTTCCCATAATCCGGAGTACAATTTGGTCGACATAGAAGACTGAATGGTGAGTACCGAACCATTGGTCTGAATTTTTCTACTACAACATACTAAACTCTTACCCTTCCAGCATATTGACAGACTGACCATTTGGTCAGTATTATGTTTGTATTATGACTGCTCGAAAAGTTGAAGGACTAACCGTTAGACAAAAGCAAACCTTAATGTTTATTTACAATTCAATCAAATATTCCGGTTTCCCTCCAACTTTATCCCAACTCCGGGAAGAATTACAAGTTTCCTCAAATCAGGCAGTTCTGGATCTTCTCAAAATTCTCGAGAACAAAAAATATATTAGAAAAGAGGAAGGAGTCGCCCGTGGTATACAGTTAACCCAAAAAGGTTTTGAAGAACTAAATGTTTCCACCTACGCTCCAATGGTTGGTGTTACAGCTGCTGGACCTTTTATGGATACCTTAGAACAATACGGAGAATGGATGGAAATTTCACAAGATCTTTCCAAACTTTCAGAGAAAATCGCACTTTTCAAAATAAAAGGTGATTCCATGATAGGCGCGGGGCTTAAAGACGGGGATATTGTGGTCATAAAGTACGAGGTTAATGAATTTAGAAATGGAGACATAGTACTGGCCAGAAGCGACGAAGGCACAACAATAAAAAGATTTGTAAATGTGAATGGAAAAATCCACCTGGCACCGGAAAATCCTAAATATCCCCATATTCCTTTTACTCCGGATCTGCGTTTAATAGGAAAAGTGATCTCAAAAATCGAGGTATGAACACAAAACAAATCTTGGACAAAATCTTTAAAAGTCCCGATCAAACCTACGGACTGGAAGAGTTTGGTCCGCTTCATCCTGAAGATATTCTGGAAATTTTTGAAAAAGAAAAGGGAAAATACTACCTCAAGTGCTTTAAGCGCAACAGGGACTTATTGGTTTGGAACGAAGATAAACAAACTGGCGAGCCGGAGGAAATTGTCCGCCAGCTTTGGATTCAGAAATTAATTAAAGATTACCATTATCCTCTTGATCGAATCGGGGTTGAAGTATCGGTTGATTTTGGCCGTGAAGTTCACGAAAAAGCAGCAGATATTGTAGTTTACCAAGAAGATAAAGAAACATGTCTTATTGTTCTGGAAATGAAGAGTCCTGACGCCAAAGATGGCTTGGAACAGATAAAAAGCTATCTCAACGCTAAAGGCAGTCCAATTGGAGTTTTAAGCGATGGGAAAGCCACTGTGATTTTATATCGTCCTTATCCCCACCAATTTGAAAACACCCTGCGTGATATTCCAAGAATAGACCAAACTATTCAAGATGTTTTCGAATCACGTTTGGTCCTAGCAGATCTTGAGACCAACTTTGATCTGGTAAAAATAATAAAAATCTTAGAGGAATTAGTTTTAGCAGGAGCAGGTGTGGATTCATTCAATGAAATTTTTAAACTAATTTACGCCAAACTTTATGACGAAAAATACGCCCGTGATCGCGACAACGAGCTTTTATTCAGGCAATCTTCAGACACCAGAATCACATACGACAATATCCAGCGCCTTTTTAACGATGCCAAACGCGAGTGGCCGGGAATGTTTTTGGAAGGCGAGAATATTCAACTTGCGCCAGGCCACCTGTCAGTTTGTGTGGGGGAGCTGGAAAAAATCAAACTTTATGACGCCAACTTAGAAATTATTGATCAAGCCTTTGAGTACTTACTTCCTGAAGTTGCCAAAGGCACGAAAGGGCAATACTTTACTCCCCGTCATGTCATCGATATGGCTGTTAAAATGCTAAACCCCAAAGAAACAGAATATATCATTGACCCTGCTTCCGGCTCCGGTGGCTTTTTGACCCATGCTATGCAATGGGTTTGGGATCATGATTTGGCGGAAAAATCGCGCGAAACCAAAATAAATTATGCTTCTACCCATATTTACGGTATAGATTTTGACGATAAACCCATTAAAATCTCCCGAGCTCTCATGCTTATCGCCGGTGACGGTAAATCGCATGTTTTCAAACTAAATTCTCTCAACCCCGCTGAGTGGCAGGGTGATGAAAGCGAAAAAGAAAGAGCCAGATCAGAACTCCGAGACAGGCTGCACAAGTTTTCAAATTATACCGAAGATGAAGAAAACAAAAGGCATTTTAAATATTTTGACTTTGACGTTCTTTTGACCAATCCTCCATTTGCCGGAGAAATAAAAGACCGCGCTCTGCTAAACGAATATTTCCTGGCAAAAAATGATAAAGGCAAACTCCGAAACAAGATGGAGCGCCACATTCTTTTCGTCGAGCGGGCACTGAATCTGATAAAGCCAGGCGGTCGGTTGGCAATCGTTCTTCCGCAAGGAGTTTTAAATAATACGAACATGGAATATATCCGCGATTGGCTTTTTGATAAGGCGAGAATACTAGCGGTAGTTGGACTTAATGTGAATACCTTTAAGCCCCACACCGGTACGAAGACATCTGTCCTTTTCTTGCAGAAATGGCAAGAGGACGAGAAACCGTTGGGGAATTACCCAATCTTTTTGGCGGTTTCCAAAAGAAGCGGAAAAAATAATAGCGGGGATTATATTTACAAAAAAGATGCTGATGGTGTCGTGATTAGGGACGCCAAAGGCCACAAAGCCGTAGACCATGATTTAGACCAAATCGCCGAACAATTTATCGAATTCGGCAAGAAGGAAGGATTTAGTTTTTGGGGTTAGATTATGGACAATAAAAAAACAAATAGAATATCTGCTTACCTTCTGAAGAAAGGATTGTTACCAACAGAGGTTTTGAAAAGGACCAATTATGAGCAGTTAGATTTTGGAAAAGGAAATGGTTTTTACTACGACAAGTCACATGGTTACAGACCTTCATGGATCAAAGGCTTTTTTGATAATAAGTTGGATAAATTAGAAATATTTAATCAAAGTACAAGGGGAGTTTACTTTGTAAAAGCGTCAGTTAATTCAGAGGAAAGGTATTTTGCCGTGCCTTTTGGCTACGGGCACTCGATGATCAATAAAATTTATTGCGAAGATGATTTTGGACTCAAGGTAGTTTTAAATCTTGTCGATCGAGATAGTATCAGAAAAATAGAAAAAAGAACCTTGTCATCGGAGCCCAAAAATACTGTTGAACAACTCAGCAAGATAGGTAATATTTCCGACTTTGGAATTGACATTGAGCAAGATTTATTAGAGGAGATTACCGGAAAGCCTAATGATAGCTATTTTGGTGAGAATCTTGTTACTGGAAAAATTGCTTTTAGCGCTTCAGTAAAGTTCAATATCTCTAATATAGAAGAGTTTTTAAAAAAGTGTTACGAATATTACAAGAAGGAAGATTATAAAAAGCGTTTTTCTTTCATTGACCAAGTAAAAGAAATTAGAGACACGGAGGAGTGGGATAAAATGTTGGTTGGTGCATTAAAGAACGAAGGAGATCAAGACGTGAGAGTATGGATGGCAATTCCAGAAATTATTGAGTGGGAAGATATAGCCGGATTTTCATATTATGGGAAAAAGGGAAACCTCGTTGACGACATCACTATACAGGATTTCACGCAGTCTTTATCCGAAGCTCAAAGAAAAGAACTGAACTTAGATTTTCTCAAAAAAAGAAAGGTGTCCTGTTTTAGAAGTTCTTCTGATGAAGAATACACCAACTGGTCATACTTCAGTTGTTTATATTGCGAGATAGCAAAGGATGACAGAAAAATTTTGTTAACTAATGGTAAGTGGTACGAAATTGCAAAAGATTTTGTTGAAGAGGTAGAAGAAAACTACAAAAATACATTATCTGCTTCTTCGGGCATTTCTCTACTCGCCTGCGAGAAGAAACTCCACGAAGATAAATATAACGAGAACTTAGCTAAGTCAATAGGCGGTGTTTTGATGGATAGAAAAAATATTACTTACGGCGGCGGTTCTAGTTCTGTAGAGTTTTGCGATGTGTTTGATACTAAAAATAGAACATTTATACATGTAAAAAACTACTACGGCTCAAGTGCATTAAGCCATCTATTTGCCCAAGGAAGAGTTTCGGGTCATATGTTTCTGTCTGATCCAAAGTTTAGGAAAAAAGTCAAAGAGGAAGAACCCTCTTTGCCATTTAATGAAGGAACAAACCCTTCTCCTATCGATTACAAAATTGTCTTTGGTATTATCTCTGAGTCGCAGAAGGATTTGAATATTCCCTTTTTCAGTAAGGTTAATTTTAAAAATGAGCGAAGACTACTAAATACTTTTGGCTATAAAGATATCGCCTTAGTCAAAATTCAGCGAAAATAACAATGCAATACTCAATAATCCAGAAATCACAGCTGGAAGGGGCAAATCGGCTGGATGCGGAATATTACCAGCCGGAATATTTACAACTGATTAATAACCTCGAGAAAACAAAGGCATATAAACCATGGTCAGAAATTGATAGTAAATTTATTACAGGTCCTTTCGGATCAGAATTCAATGTTGAGAATTACGTGGAGGATACAGATTATAGGTATGTTCGCGGTAAGGATGTGAAGGAGTTTTTTCTTTTAGATGACGACAATGTTTATATTCCTAGTGGGGATTTTGAAAGATTAAAAAAATATTCATTACAAAAAGGCGATATCTTAATTTCAGTTGTTGGGACCTTAGGCAATACTTCGGTCGTTGATGAATCAGCCACCCCTGCTATTTTCAGTTGTAAGAGTACTGTATTTAGAACAAATACAATAGACCCTTTTTATTTAATAGCATACTTGAACTGCAAGTACGGCAAAAGCTTACTGCAGAGAAGTGTTAGAGGTCATGTCCAAACAGGTTTAAATATAGATGACTTGAAATCACTATTGATTTTTGTGCCTTCGCAACAACAGCAAGATAAAATAGCTCCTTTAGTCATAGAAGCGAGACAAAGTCTAGAAGATTCAAAGCTATTTTATTCTCAAGCCGAAAATTTGCTTTTGGAGGAGTTGGGGCTGGGGGATTTTAAGCCTGAAGAAAGTTTGTCATATGTGGTCCACTTCAGAGAAACACAAGAAGCAAACCGGGTAGACGCAGAGTATTTTGACCCTAAATATGAAAAAGTAGAGAAAATTCTTAGTAAATTCAAACAACAAAGGCTAGAAGATTTAAGTTCTTTGATTTCTTACGGTACAGTTCCCACAAGCCCGTATGTTAAGGAGGGTGGCATAACTTACGTTAAAGGAGAAGATATTCAAAATTGTTTTATTGATTATTCTAAATTGGTTTATTTAGAGAAAGAGTCGACGAAAAAATTACCGCAGAAAGTTTATTTAAAAGCAAATGACATCGTCATTTCTCAAATGGGAACAGTGGGTAGAGCGGCGTTAGCCACCAAAGCAGAAGAAGGTTGGCTATTTGCTTCCTTTACGATCCGCGCTCGTTTAACTAATGAAGCGATAAAAATTTTAGACCCTTTGTACCTTACTTTATTTATCAATAATGTAAGCCGTCCTTACTACTTGTTAAGAAGAATAGCTCAAGCAAGTGTCAGACAGAATACAGATTTACCAACAATTAGAGATTTGCGTGTCCCAATTTTGCCAAAATCAACTCAACAAAAAATCGCTGATTTGGTTAGGAAATCTCACGAAGCGCGCAAAAAATCAAAAGCGCTCCTCAAAGAAGCAAAAAGAAAAGTTGAGGAAATGATTGAGAAAGGTGTTAAAAATGGATGACCAAGTTTATAAATGTCCTTTATGTGGTAGTGTTCTAGCCCGTGATCATTGGGTAAAGATAACTGGCCAATGGGAAGCGGAACAAAAGCATACTGAAGAAACTAGGAAGAAACTAGAAAAATTTAAGAAGGAAAAATTACTCTTAGAGAAGAAACATCAGTCGGATTTAAGAAGAGCCGCAAAAGCAGCTGAAGTAATTGGTATTGAAAAGGGAGTTAAAAAAGAAAAAGGTGAACGCGAGAGAATGGCAAAAATGATTGCGAAACAAGCAAAAGATCAAGCTGCTGCTCAAAAGAAAATTCAAGAATTAGAAAAACAGCTTAAACAAGGATTTACACCACAAACCGCTGGCTTTGATTACGAAAAAGAAGTTGCTCGGATGTTATCCGAGAATTTTCCCGACGATGAAATAAAACCTACTGGAAAGTTGGGAGATAATATTCAAACAGTAAGACATAAAGGCCAAGAAGCTGGAAGTATTCTGTATGAGTGTAAAAAGACTTCAAAGTATGATAACTCGTTTGTCTTGGAAGCAAAAAGACATCAAGAAACAGCCGGTTGTAATTACGCTGTTGTAGTAACACATGCTATTAAAAGCGGTAAGTCTAAATTTTTTATTGACGGTGAAGTAATAGTAATTGACCCTTTAGGCCTTTTGGATTTGGCTTTTCTTTTACGTTCCGCTATCGTTGAGATGCATTTATTAAAACTAACAAAAGAGGAAATAAATGAGAAAAGCAAAGAGATTTTGAGATATATGCAGACAGGGATTTTTAAAAACAGAATGGCGCTGGCAATGCAGAAATCAGAGGACGCTTACTATTTATTGATTGAAGAAATGAGAGGGCATAAAAAATTGTGGCAGCAAAGGTATGAGATATATTCAACGATTCATGCCAATGTGCAGATGGTTAGATTAGAAATTGGAAAGATTATTACAGGTAATCCGAAATTATTAGAGGATTTAAAACAACTTCCTCAACCTTCAATCTAGGGTAATTGGTTTAAGTTTATCCAGAAGTTGAAAAGGACTTTTGATTTTTCCCAAATGAGAATTTTTGTTATAGACAAGCCAAACGCCAAAATAGAAATTTGCCCTCCAGATCCTCATGATCTAGATCGGGACGGTGACGGCATCGGCTGCGAGAAGTAAAGAATAAATTTTTCTCACCCCATAGTTGGCAAATTCAGTCTCAAAAATAGTATAATTCGCCAAATGGTTGAATCTGTGACTAGCGAACGTCTTGCTCAAAAAGAAAAACTTATGGTAGTTCTCAGAGAAGCTGTCGAGAAAGCCCATCAACTTGAACCTGGCGCTTTAGGTGTAATTTTGTTTGGTAGTAGAACTCATTCTGGACCAATCAGGCCTGATAGTGACGTTGACCTTCTTCATGTCCAAAGACAAGTTGGGATAAAAGCAGCTTTTGCCCTCCAAAACTCCATAGAGGAAGGACTTAAATCCCTTGGTTGGCAGAGCGATTATAAAGGTACAATTTATCTTGATTGGATTGATCGGGTACAAAAGTCCCAGACAAGAGATGGAATGGCAGAACAGATTTATTCAAGATGCCAATGGATCGATAAGGATAGCGCGTTTGTCCTTGTTGATCCGGAGGCAGAAAGGAAGATCAGAGAATTTGCTAGACCTGAAGAAAAAGAATGGTCTCGCACTGAAGCTATTCGTCAAATTGAAGGTTTCTTTCAGAGAAATGGTATAACTGGGCCAATATTTAGACTAAAGTAGCTTTTGTTCGGCTTTTAAAGACGCAAAGATTGGGCCTACCTAATTGTCTAGGCCGCGATACATTCCGTACAGTTGATGTATCTTGAAAGGCCGTTACAATGGCTCGTATATGCGAGCCTACAAAATATTCCCATTAAAACAAATTAAATCTGCTTGTCTATCT